>Ga0209478_1000013_pt1 | contig 717487 bp, 647 predicted proteins | sample DewCreD2012metaG_5_FD_184109 | JGI IMG/M metagenome (GOLD analysis project Ga0209478, IMG submission 184109) | Hot spring sediment bacterial and archeal communities from British Columbia, Canada, to study Microbial Dark Matter (Phase II) - Dewar... ...
ACCGCGCCGGCCGCCTCAAGCTCGACGAATTGGTCACCAAGACCTACCGCCTCGATGAGATCAACCAGGGCTACGCCGACCTCCTGGAAGGACGTGTGATCCGCGGTGTCATCCTCTTCGACTAACCGACATCTCGTGGTCGGTTCTTTCCTAATCCTCCTACCGAGCTCCACTGGGCAGTCGCCCAGTGGAGCTCCCTGTTGTCGGGCAGGGGTCGGCTCGACTGACTACCCCGTCGGCAGTGCATCGCTCAGAGGTCAGGGGCGACTCATCGGCCAGGGTAGCTCGACCAACCCACTCCCAGATGTCGGGACCAGCCAGCGTGGTCACCGTCGTACGCGGCGAACGAGCCCACGACACCCCTGTTGCTTGACCCCAGTCTGGTACCTCCCGGTACGCGCGCCGCGCGCTACACCGACGTCCTCACGAAACGATCGCGCGACGGTTTGGACTGCACCAGCGCCGCAGTCGCGCTGTCTCCCGATGGTCGCCCTCAAGGCTGTCGCACGTCATGTACAACCATTATGGCAACTTGTTGACGCGGTGCCCGTGTGCCACCGCATTCAGCTGCCGGTGCAGCCGGTGTCGCTGCTGCGTCGGGATTACTAAGCATTTTGTCGATGCAGGAGGAGCAATGGCGAGCACTCGTGAATGGTTTGAGTCGGTCGCTGAGGCTCAACGTCGTGCGAAGAAGCGACTTCCCCCGTCAGTCTACGCAGCCATCCTCGCGGGGAGTGAGCGCGGGGTCACCCTGAGCGACAATGTTGCGGCCTTCGCCGAACTCGGCTTCATCCCGCGTGTCGCCGCCGCACCCACACAGCGTCATCTTGCGACGACGGTCCTCGGGTTCGAGATTTCCCTCCCGGTGCTCATCTCGCCGACCGGTGTGCAGGCGATCCACCCGGATGCCGAGGTCGCTGTCGCTCGTGCCGCAGCCGCAGCCGGCACGATCATGATCCTCAGTTCGTTTGCCAGTAAGCCGCTGGAAGAGGTCGTCGCTGCCAATCCGCGTACCTTCTTCCAGATCTATTGGCTGGGTACACGCGATCGCATCCGCGCCATCCTGGAACGCGCCAAGGCTGCCGGTGCTAAGGGGATTGTCGTCACGCTCGATTGGTCCTTTGCCACTCGCCGCGATTGGGGTAGCCCCTTCATTCCCGACCGCCTCACGCTCCGCAATATGCTCAAGCTCGCTCCCGAAGCCCTGTCCCGTCCCGGTTGGCTCTGGGAGTACCTCAAGCGCAGGAAGTTGCCCGATCTCACCGTGCCGAACCTCGCGCTTCCGGGGCAGCGACCGCCTACTTTCTTCGAGGCGTACTTCGAATGGATGCAGACACCGCCCCCAACCTGGTCCGACATCGCTTGGCTGCGCGAGCAGTGGGACGGTCCTTTCATCCTGAAAGGTATCCTGCATCCAGACGACGCTCGGCGTGCAGCCGAGATCGGCGCAGACGCCATTTCCGTGTCTAACCACGGTGGGAACAACCTCGACGGTGCACCGGCCTCGATTCGCGTCCTCCCCACGATCGTCGAGGCCGTTGGCGACCGCCTCGAGATTCTCCTGGATGGCGGCATCCGCCGCGGGAGCGATGTCGTCAAAGCGCTTGCTCTGGGGGCGCGTGCTGTCCTGATCGGTCGCGCCTACCTTTGGGGGCTCGCCGCCAACGGAGAAGCCGGTGTCCGCAACGTGCTGGAACTGCTCCGCAGTGGTATCGACGAGACCCTTCTCGGCATCGGCAAGTCTTCCATCCATGAACTCTGCCCAAGCGACCTCGTGATCCCACCCGGCTTCATCGCCGGCCCAGCAAGTTCCGTCGCCCACTGGCGCTGCCGGGAGCCGAGCGCCCACCCGCTCCCTGTCTAATGAGCCCCGGTCCCCCACTCGGGGCCGGGGCTCGCCCCCTCCCTCTCCACACAAGCACCCGCTTTCTCGTCTCTCTGCTCTAATGGGGCACTGCTTTAGGCTCCAAACTCGTCCGAAAAGCCGTGATCCGGAGCCCCCCACCCTGTTGCATCGTCTCTACGATGACCAGAAACACTGCAGCACCTTGTCGGCCCGGTCATACCAGCACCGACTCATCAGCTCCTTACCCATGAGCGGATGATGACGACCTCGACGAGACAGAAGCCGAGGCTGTCTCCGCAGAAGAGAGTCTGGCAGAGGTTCTTCGTTGCGTCCCACGAACTCAACAGGATGCGAGCGCAGAGCCAAGAACTAGACCAACACGCGAGAACAACCAACCGAGCGCTTGCCCCCATCTTCAGGCCCAAACCGGAATGATTGGTCTACGCCGGTGAACATCCACCGCGGGGCCAACGCCCATCTCGCCGCTGCAGTGGGAATCACGCAGAACGATCCCGTTGTTCCGTTATTATGAACACTTCCATTGACGACACTTCAGAACTGATGTTACCGTACGCCTAGTATAGAACGTGACCGTGCTCACCTGCTGCGCCGAACCAGCCGCGCTCGTGGGGGCAGAAAGGGGGCCTCGGTGAAGACCCGCGCAGCCGTTCTCTGGGGGCCGACACAACACTTCGAGATTGAGGAACTCGAACTCGACGAGCCCAAGCAAGGCGAGCTCCTGATTAAGCTCGTCGCAACTGGTCTCTGCCACTCCGACTGGTACTTTGCAACCGGTGACAGCCCGGGTCGATACCCGATCGTTGCTGGCCATGAAGGAGCCGGTATCGTCGAGAAGGTCGGCCCCGGTGTGACCGACTTCCAGCCGGGGGACCACGTCATCTTGACTTTCATCCCGCCTTGCGGCAAGTGCCGGTGGTGCTTGAGCGGGATCCCCGTCCTCTGCGATCGCGGCGCGAACGTGACGCTCGGGGCCCAACTTGACGGCACCTTCCGTCTCCACACCAAGGACGGCCAGGACGTCGGCCAGTTCGCGATGATCGGTTGTTTCAGCGAGTGGACAGTCGCGCCGACCGACGCCGTCGTCAAGATCGATCCCGACATCCCACTCGACAAGGCCTGCCTCGTCGCCTGCGCTGTCCCGACCGGAGCTGGCGCTGCGATGTTCCGCGGTGGCGTCCGTCCCGGTGATACGGTCGCTGTGATCGGGGTCGGCGGCGTGGGCATGAACGCGGTGCAGGGTGCAGTCCTCGCCGGCGCAGTCCGAGTGATTGCTGTTGACCGAGTTGCGTGGAAGCTGGAAAAGGCCAAGGAATTCGGCGCCACACACACCATTGATGCCACGCGCGAGGATGTCTATCAGCGTATCATGGAGATTACCAACGGTGTCGGTTGCGACAAGGTGCTCCTCACCCTCGACCACGTTAAGCCGGAGCACGTGGGCCTCGCAACCCAAGTCACGCGCAAGGCCGGTCGCACCGTCATCGTTGGCGCCTCCGGCCGCGGCATGGACCACATCGATGTGACCCCCCGTGAGTTCATGCTCCTCGCCAAGGAGATCGTGGGAACCATCTACGGACATTCCAATCCAAAGGTCGATATCCCGCGCTTCCTTGAACTCTATCGGATGGGCAAACTCAAGCTCGACGAACTCGTCACGAAGACCTATAAGCTCGAGCAGATCAACGAGGGATATCGCGACGTCGTCGAAGGACGCGTTATCCGCGGCGTGCTGCTCTTCGATCACTGAGCACGCTGCCTGACACTGGCGGATCGCGTAGCAATCTCCGCCAGCTTCCAACCATGCACACTCCTCGCGAGGTGACCCGGCCCTCGATCGGGGTGGCTCGGATATCCGAGTTGCCCCGATCTTTTTGCCTGCCATGACAGACACCGACTCGATTGCTCCCGAGATGCGCTCCGTCATCATCCACGCCGTCACAGGGACCAAGCCGACAGCAGCATGCACGATCTTCATCGTTCGCCCGTGATCCCATCCACGAGTGATATCGCGATCCAAGGCAGCACGTTGATCCCTCCCGACATGTATGCCTGTATTGCCTTCAGGAATATCGCCACCGGAACGTGTCTCAGCGTGCATGCTCGTCGCGGCTAGCAAACTTGTGCGATGAACTCGTTACGTTCTGAAAAAGAACTGATTACCGACATCCACCTCACCAGCAGTACCCTTCGACACAGTGTCCGGACTATGAGGGGGTTCACTATGGCTTGGAAATGAACCGGGGTGCGATCATCGCGCCACACTCCGATTGTGAGAAACGACAGGCAATGGAAGAAAGGACGTCCCAACATGTTCGAACGCCTCACTCACCGGCTTCTCCTTTTCACACTCGCCGTTCTCCTTGCGGTCACGCTCGTGAGTCCACGGGTGACCAACGCCGCAAACGATACGATTCCATGTCGTGAATTTCCTGAAACGGGCTATCAGATCTGCCACGGCTTCCTCGCTTTCTGGAACGACTTCGGTGGCTTACCCATCTTTGGCTATCCGATGAGCAACGAAATGACTGAAGAGGGCACCGTCGTCCAGTACTTCGAGCGTGCCCGCTTCGAATGGCACCCGAACGCTGCTCCTTCTCAGCACGACATCCTCTTGGGGCGGATCGGCGCTGAATATTCTGCCGGCTGGAGCTCCTTACCGGCGTTCCAGCCGACCGAGCCCCGATCTGATGCACGCTTCTTTCCGGCGACCGGTCACAATGTTTCTGGTGCTTTCCAATCCTTCTGGGAGGAATCCGGTGGTGTATCTCTCTTCGGCTATCCGCTGAGCGAGGCATTTCTTGACCACGGCATAACGGTCCAATACTTTGAGCGCGCCCGGTTCGAACTCCATCCCGGGGCAGCACCGGAGCGCCAGGACGTGATGCTTGGTTTGCTCGGTGCAGAACTACTCCGCGCACGCTCATTGGAGACGCTCGCGAGCAGTCTCCATAATCCCCGGGGCATCGCGGTGGCATCGGACGGCACAATCTATGTCGCCGAAGCAGGAAATGGTGGTTCTGGTCCTTGTCTCGCCGGGCCAGAGGGCAACCAGATTTGCTTCGGTACATCAGGTGCAGTCGTGCGCATCGCGGGTTCGTCCGTCGAACGGATCGTGACAGGGCTTCCCTCGCTTGCCGCTCCTGACGGCAGCTTTGCGCTCGGCCCGCAAGACGTCGCGCTCGGTATCGATGGCACGCTTTACGTTACCGTCGGTCTCGGTGCTGATCCAGCAATGCGCGCCGAGCTTCCGAGTGACGGCCAATATCTGGGGCAACTGCTGCGTATCACCCCCGATGGTGACATTACTCCTCTTGCCGACCTTGCCGCCTATGAAACGGCCAATGATCCAGACGGCCTGGGGCCTGACAGCAATCCCTTCGCTCTCCTTGTCGACGGTGATCAACTGATTGTCGTCGATGCAGGGGCCAACACCTTGTTGGCAGTCACCGCAAGCGGTGAGATCTCTACACTTGCGGTCTTCCCAACGCTTATGGCCCCGGCACCACCGTTCCTGAATCTCCCGCCGGGCACGGAGATACCGGCGCAGCCTGTCCCGACCAGCATCGTCAAGGGGGCCGACGAGGCGTATTATGTCAGCGAGCTGACCGGCTTCCCCTTCCCGGCGGGACGAGCACGCTTGTGGCGGGTCATCCCTGGGCAGGCGCCCGAAATCGCCGCGACCGGGTTCACCAACATGATCGACCTGGCAACCGATCCCCACGGGAACCTGATCGTCCTGGAAATCACCGCCCACGGTCTTCTTGCAGCTCAGGAAGGCCTCGTCGAGGGCGCACTTGGGGAACTCGCTCCAGACGGCACCTACACGCCACTGCTGCTGACCGGGCTGGTCATGCCGACCGCCTTCGCCTTCGCTCCCGATGGCTCTCTCATCGTTACCCAGAACAGCACCAGTGGAAACGACGCGCAGCTCGTCCGTGTACGTCGCTAAGCCCGTGAACTTGTTAGGGATCTGGCAGGGGACGGTGAAGCACCGTCCCCTGCCAGGCCGCCTCTTAGCGACGCCCCTTTACCTGCGCCCAGTACTCCTGCGCCACGCGACTCAGCGGTACGGGAGCCACAGTTGCTCGTACTTCGAACGGCCGGTGCCGCTCGATCCACGGCTGGCTCCGCTCCCCACCGTCGCTTTCGCCCCATACCACGACCACCTCGGTCCCCGGTGTAGCTTCTTCCTCTTGCACCAGGCCAAGCGAAACGACTCGCCGCTCGGTTGCGAGATATCCGGTCCACTGCGAGATCCCGATCGTTTCTCCTCGCAGGTTTCGCACTTGGTCGTACTTCCACACTGCATATTGGGCCACAGGCAGGTCAAGGTATTTTGCTGGTGTACCGTCGTCAAAAAGTGCCGCACGCATCAGGGCCAACACGTCATCGGTATTCCAGACCAGCGTCACCTTTCGGCGCCGCGGTCGCTCGCGCAGTTGCTCGAGGGCTGGTCGGCCCACGAACTCGTGGTCGAACTTGATAATCCGCTCATACCCGAGTTCGTAAGGGGTTACATAGTAGTCCTCAATGTTCGGCGAATAGAAGCTCCCACCAAGCGCCCGGGTGGCTTCGGCCGAGGTCGCGGGGAGCCACTCCCGGTACGGCCGGAGCTCCTCGCCGGTATAGATGGCTGGCAAGGGAGCAGCGAACCACCCGGACTCCAACGCATTCGTGAAGTACGCAAGTGGCCCCAGTCGCCGCAGACCGAACCGCTTCCCAGCTTCCACCAGCGCGTCAAGGACCGTCTCGCGGTCCTCCCACGGCCCGGAGAGTTCGAACCCCGGCGAACCGGTCATACTGTGTCGCATTACCCACACCGGGCGACCAGCAATTGGTAGCTCAACGAAGTTGAAGAACTTGATCTCTGGGATCGGCCCACCGATCAGTGTTTCGAGCAAGGGTGTCGCGTTCGGCCCTTCTATCTCGAAGCGATACACTGTCCGTCGTCCAGACGGATTCAACGCAAAGAGCGGGTCTTCCTCGATTGTGACATCAAAGCCACCTGTCACTGCGTTGTACTTGATCCAGTTCATCGTCATATCGGCACCAACAAGGAGCATGGTTTCTGGTTCGATACAGTACAGGATGGCGTCTCCGATGATGTGCCCGCTTGGCGCACAGGCCACGAATTGCTTGGCTTTCCCCGGCCCAAACGTCTTGAAACTATTGACGCCAAGCGACTCCAGCAGCCGCACCGCGTCGCGCCCCCGCACCCAGAGGTTCACCATGTGGAACGACTGGTCGGAGAGCCCCACCGACTCCCACCAGGACCGCTGCTCGTCGCGCCAATTTGTGAACTCGGGCAAGACATGGGGTGATGGTTGGAGCAAGGTGATAAAGGGGGTCAGTGCGCTTTTCTGGTTCCCAAAGAGGTAATCCACGATATTCGGCACAGAGTCGATGAGATGCTGCAACGACCGGAACTCCTGTGCAGCAGCCATCGCTTGCCCCCTCTTCGTACGTCAGGCCAAAGATGCTCCCGGTCGTCCGCCGATGTGGTGGTCCACGGGCTGCCATAGGATGCTCATCCTCTAGACGCAACGCCTCCTGCCAAGCGACGCACTGAGCAAAAGCACCTCCCGGTCAGCCTGCGCGCCTTGGCCCGCTCTCCCCCACTATCACTCTCTCCTGTGTCCTACAGAGTCTTCAGGTTATAGCTTAACTCAATCCGGCGAACCGCACAACCGGTTCCTTCCTGTCCTTGCCCCGGCGCGGCATTAGCTAGCCCTGGGTGCCCGCGCCGCCACACGCGTTCGACCAGCTGCAGAGCACCGACTCCGAAGAGAGTCCTCACCCAGTGAAGGAAGCCGTTGGGTGTGCTCCTTCGGGGCGCAAGACCGGTGCTGCGAATAACACGTCCGAGTGGGTCGGTCGAGGAGATCGGCACGCTCCTTCGATGAGGTGAATCGGGCGAGAGATTGCTCACAGGAGATCGTCGGCAGCAGACCGGACAGAATCCCCCCACCCTTGACAATCACCCCGCTCTCCCCTCACACTCCCTGCGTTGTTGTGGAGTGGGATGGAGTCCGACCATGGCCACCGAACGCACCAGCGACCAGTGGTTCACGATCCTCCGCACGAGCGCAGAACTCCGCTTCGGTTCTGAGCGCGCCGCTGCCCTCACGGACGAACTCCGTGCCATGGCCGAGGCCGTCGCTCGTGTCCTCAGTGAACCGCTCAACTTCCATGCTGAGTCACCGGTCGATTTCCCGATCGAAAGGGTTGACCGCTCATGACTGCGCTGATCCAGCTTTCCGTTCGCGAGATCCCGCTCCGTATCCGCCAACGAGAACTGAGCGCCACCGAACTCGTCCAAGCACTCCTCGAGTGGATCGATCGCACCGATCCCACTCTCCAGGCCTGGGCCGAGATCGATCGCGATGGCGCACTCCGCGAGGCCGAGCGGCTTGATCGACTCGCGACCCGCGGTACCGTCCTCCCGCTCCACGGTGTTCCCGTTGGCCTCAAGGATGTGATCGATGTCGCTGGCCTACCGACCCGTGCCGGCTTCGCACCCTTGTCTGATCGCCCCGCTCAGGCAGATGCGACGATCGTCGCGCGCCTGCGCGAACTCGGTGCAGTTGTCCTTGGCAAGACCCACACCACCCAGCTCGCGTTCGCTGATCCGGCACCGACACGCAACCCCTGGAACCCGGAACGCACCCCCGGTGGCTCCAGTTCCGGATCGGGCGCGGCTGTCGCTGCCCGCCAAGTCCCCCTTGCCGTCGGAACACAGACCGCCGGCTCTGTGCTTCGTCCCGCGGCCTACTGCGGCGTCGTCGGTTTCAAGCCGAGCCTCGGCTGGCTTCCTCTTGACGGCGTGATCCCCCTCGCCTGGACACTCGACCACCTCGGTCTCTTTGTCCGCTCGGTGGAAGACGCAGCCTACGTCTACGTCGCGCTCTGCGCTCATCAACGTCTTGAGCTTCCGCTCCTGACTGAGCCACCGCGTCTCCTCCTCCTGGTCGATTTCCTCGAACTCGCTGAGCCTGAGGTGGCCGAGCACCTCCTTGACGTGGCCCGTCGCTTCCGCGAGGCCGGCGCTCGTGTTGAGGAGCGGCGTCTGCCGGTCGATGTGGGACTCCTCCTCGCTGTCCATCACGTCATCATGCTCGCCGAAATGGGTGCGCTCCACCAGCAGATGCTTGAGCGCCACCCAGACGCCTACGGTCCGCGCCTGCGTTCCGCGGTCGAGGTGGGCCAGCTTATCCCGTCGGGCGCGCTCCTGCATGCGCGTCGTCTCCGCCGGCGCTTGGGAGCACTGCTCGACACCTTCCTCGCCCAGGCCGACGCGGCCCTGCTTCCCACTGCCTCTGGTCCGGCGCCAGGCCGTGAAACAACCGGTGACCGTCGCTTCCAAGCTGTCTGGACACTCCTGGGAACGCCGGCTATCTCCGTCCCCAGCGGATTGACACGCGACGGACTACCCCTCGCCACGCAACTCGTCGCTCGCTACGGCCATGACCGCCATCTCCTCCACGTCGCTGCCTGGTGCGAGCGCATCCTTCCTGGCCTTCCACCGCCACCACTCACCTAACCCAAACAGCTTGGGCGGCCCTTGACAGATTCGGCAAGATATCGCAGCGTTTTGGGACTCAGCTGACCGTCACGAACGGAGCCAGACAATGGGCGTCCTCACGCGACCAGAAATTCTTCGGCTCATTGAGGCAGGCGAGATCGTCATTGAACCCTTCGACCCCTCACAGGTCGGTCCGGCCTCGATCGATCTCCACCTCGGCCGTGAGTTCCGCCTCTTCCGCCATGCCCGCGAAATTCTCCACGTGACCGAGGACACTGATCACCGTGAGGTCACCGAGCTCGTCACCGTTGATGATCACCTGCTCCTCCTCCCGGGCCAAGCAGTACTCGGCATCACCGAAGAACGACTCACGTTGCCTGACTACATCTGTGGCTGGATTCAGGGACGCAGCCGGTTTGCCCGTGTCGGGCTCATGGTGCATGTGACCGCCAACTTCATCCAGCCGGGCATGGTTCGTACGCGCCAGGTGCTGGAGATGAACAACGCTGGCCCCATCCCGCTTGCCATTCGTCCGGGAATTCGCATCTGCCAGATCATCCTCGAAGAATGTGTCGGCCGTGCCCGCTATACCGGGCGCTTCCAGGGCCAGGAGCATCCCTGAGGTATCACACAGCACCCTCAGGCGGAGAGCAGTGCCGTTCACCATTCTCCACTTTGCTCGTGGCGCGGCCCGGAGATGGCCTGCACCGTCGTTGGTTCCCAAATGCACGAGTGCGGCAGAGGCTCTTCCGGTCAGCGTGCGCCGAAGAGTTCCGCTGGTGACAGCAATCCATCGCGCGGCGGCACTCCTCACCGCACAATTGTTCTTCGCACGTCTCGGAGCGCTGCCTCGAGTTCCGCAGCCGTGACGAGGGCCAGATCCCCACGCACCGTGAGCTTCAAGGCGGCTAAGGCCGTTCCGTAGCGCATCGCCCGCTCAAGATCGCCGTCATCCACATAACCATGCAGAAAACCGGCAGCAAACGCGTCTCCTGCTCCTACCCGGTCGATAACCGTGGCAGGCAGTGCTCCGATCTTGACCAGGTTCCCATCGCGCGTCAGGGCAATGGCTCCGCCGTCGCCCAGTGTCACCACCGTCACCGCTGCACCAAACCGCTCTGCCAGGCCAGCCACAATCTGCTCTGGTGCCCCGTCGAAGCCCCACAGCGTTCGCGCGTCCCCCTCACCACACAACAGGACCGTTGCCTGGGCGCAGAACGGCGCGAGAGCCTGTGCCGCTTCCTCACTACTCCACAGCCGACTCCGATAATTCACGTCGAACGAAATGGGTACGCCCAACGCCCGAGCTCGCAGCAGGAGCTTCCAAGCAATTTGCTGGCATCCCTCACTTAAGGCCGGTGTGATCCCAGTCAGGTGGAGCCAGCGAGTCTCTGCGGTCCACTCGACGGGAAATATCTCAGGATCGACAGAGGCTATTGCCGATCCGGCTCGGTCGTAGAGCACCATTGTTGGGCGCGGCGGTATCCCAGTGTCGAGGAAGTACACGCCCACGCGTCCCCGCTCGACCCACTGAACCAGTGACGTGTCCACCCCATGCCAGGCAAGTTCCCGTGCGATCCGCTCTCCCAAGGGATTCCGCGGCAACACGGATGCCCACGCCGTCCGACGACCAAGCCGGGCCAGCGCCACCAGCACGTTCGCTTCCGCACCACCGATCCCCACGTCGAGTCGGGTCGTTGTCTCGAGTCGCTCCCCCACCGGCACGGCGAGGCGGATCATCGTTTCCCCAAAACTCGCCACGTCCCAGCGCACGTCTACCCCTCTCACAGGTACTCCACGAGCTCCAGGAGGGAGTGCACCGTGAAGTGCGGCTGCTTCCCTAGCGCATCCAGCTTCGTATTCCCCCGATTCACCCAGCAGACCTGAAAGCCGAACCGGAGCGCACCCGCCACATCGAACCCATTCGCCGAGCAAAACATGATTCGCTCCGGCGGTACTACGAGCGCCGCCGGCGCAAGCGCGTAGACCGCGGGCGAGGGTTTGTAACGACGCACCGCATCCACACTCAAGACCACCTCGAACAGCGTATCGAGTTCGGCGTGCTGGAGGAGCGACTCGAGCATCGCTGGACTCCCGTTAGAGAGAACAGCCAGGCGCTGCCCACGCTCGCGCAAGAGTTCCAATGCCCCCCGCACTTCTGGGAACGGGTCGAGTTCCAGCCACCCGTGCAACAGGTGCTCCCGCTCCTCCGGCATCAGTTCCAGCTCGAGCTGCGCACAGACGGCGTCGAGTGCTTCCTCCGTCACTTTCCAAAAGTCGACGTACTCTCCGAGGATTGTCCGGAGGAAGCTCTGTTCCAGTTGCTTCGTCCTCCAGTGGTCGAGGAGAGGCAGATCACCAACAATCGCCCGCGCCCGCTCCGCCAGCCGCCCAAATCCGAACAGTGTCCCATACACGTCCAAGACGACTGCTTCAATCACTCGCTCAGCCAAACGCCACCCTCCGCACCATGCGTTGAGTCGAATCGTAGGCCCTTGTGCCGCTCAACGCAACTGTTCAGACAGCAAGCGCACTGTGCACACTCCTCTCGCTCACTGACTATCCGTCACACCTGGGGCGAGGATCTGTGGACGCGCCAGGAGGGACAATGCACAGCCGTCACGGTCGAAGGCGCGTCCACCAGTTCGCCGTCCCTGCTGCTCCACCGGCCATCACCACGCCAGTCCACCACCCCGCCTCACGCTTCCTGCGACTGCACGTCTTCTTGCCTCTTCCCCATCTGATGCACAGGACTCCAACCCAGGCCACACTATGCGTGACCGTATACCCACCTCCAGTGGAACACTGGCCATCGTCACTCATCCCCGCTCGGCACCACTTGCTCTCGCCGTCTACCCCGCCCACATGAGGTTGTGAGCAACCGCCTCACCGTCACCCTCCTCGACACACATCCGCACCTGCGTGCACCGCTTGCTCGTTGGTACTCTGGAGGAGCGATCACGGGAGGGTCGCCGGTGTGGAAGCAAGCCCTTGTCGTCCTTGCAGCAGTCACGGCGCTCGTTGCAGCCCTGCCGGTTCGTGAGGCCAGCACCCCACCCTTCGCCAGCCCTGCCTTTGAGCAACTTTGGCTCAAGCAGCAGAACGGGCAACTCGACCTTTGGGGGCAAACACCGCTTGCCTGGCGTATCGAGCCCTACACTGATGCTCCCGCCGGCCGCCGCCTCGTCCAGTATTTCGACCGCGGTCGCATGGAACTCACCGCCCAGGCCGGGTCCTCCCGCACCCTGGTCACGCAAGGTCGCCTCGCCTGGGAACTCACCACCGGCCAGATCGCGCTCGGCAGTGACCTCGTCGCTCGCCGCCCTCCACCAGATCTCCCCATCGACGGCGGCTCACCCGACCCCCGCGTTCCCACCTATGCCGCGCTCGCGCGCCTTGTCGCAACGCCCGCAAGCGACCGCACAACGACCAACCGGCCACTTGAGGAGTGGCTCACCGCTGATGGCACACTCCACACTGACTCTCCACCGGCCCCAGTGCGTCCCGGTCGTTTCGTCTCAGCGACCGGCCACAACCTACCAGACGTGACCGTCGCGCTTTTCGATCGTTCCCCGCTCGGACCAGACGCCTGGGTCGAAACGTTCGGATATCCCATCAGCGAACCGGTATGGGCCTATTACCGGCGCGGCACAACAGCGCTCCCGTCCCTGATCCAAGTCTTCGAGCGCCGCATCCTCGTCTATACCCCCTCTCTCCCCACCGACCAGCGCTTCACCATCGCCAATACTGGTCGCCATTACTACCGCTGGCGCTATGGTGTCGATCCCGCCAAGCCTTGGCCGTCCCCGCTTCCGGGCGCCGAATTGCCTCTCACTGTTCCCCAGGACTTCCGCGCCGGGCTCTTCCTTGAGGGTGTGCGTGATCCGGTTGACCTCGCGCTCGCTCCGGATGGTAACGTCCTCATCCTCACTGCCGGCGGTTCCCTTCTCCTTGTCACCGCCGAGGATGCTGAGGGACGCGCTGCACGCCTGACAACCTTCGCCTCCGGCTTCATCAACCCACGAGGACTCGCTACCGCTGGCCCATGGGTCTACGTCGCCGACGACCGCGGCCTCACCCGCCTCCGCGACGACGACGGCGATGGCATTGCCGACCGGACACAACTCCTCCCGCTTGGCCTTCATCCACTCCCCGGTCCTGCTGGAGCCCCCGTCGCCGACCAGCGTGGCCGTGTCTACCTAGCGACAACCACGAGAGAGTCACCAACGTCAGCATTGGTGTTGGTCATCCAGGACGACCGAGCTTTCCCCCTCGTTCCTGCTCCCTCCGGGCTCGTTCGTCTCTTCACCTGGGGCGAACTCCTCTTCGCTGTCGTCGACTCCGGCGACAGCCACACTCGGGTGGAACGTCTAGACCTGACCACCGGTACCGCAAGTCGACGCCCATTCCTCGAACTTCCGATCGGTTTCACTCCCCTCGGTGGCCTGGCCTATACCGCCCAACTCTGGGCTGACCCGATCCCCGGGACGCTCTTCTTCTGGGGCACCCGCGACACGGTCGGCGCCCTCCTGCGTGCCGTCCCTCGCGCCGATGGGGAAGGTGCCGACCTGTTCCCCTTCTTGAGTGGCCTTGTGCACCCTGTCTCGATGACGGTCGGCCTCGACGGAACGCTTTACGTCGCCGATGCGGGCACCGGCCGCGTCGTCAAGCTCATCCCGAGCCTGCGCGCCCCACAGTGACCCTCACGCCAGGTCACTCGGCCCACCGTTCGGTTTGCCCGCGCCCAGTTCTTTCGCCCGCCGGTAGGCCGCCCAGACTGCCCGCGCGATGACTGTCCGCAGTCCGCCCCGCTCCATCTCGTAGAGCGCTGCTGCCGATGTCCCACCGGGCGTCGTGACCATGTTCCGCAGTTCCGCTGGGTGCTTTCCGGTCTCCCGCGCAAACAGTACCGAGCCCAAGATCGTCTGCTGCACGAGCTGCTCCGCCACGCTCCGCGAGAATCCCAGGTGAACACCCGCGTCGATCAGTGCCTCCATGATCAAAAAGACGTAGGCTGGCCCCGTCCCGCTCAACGCCGTCGCCATATCGACAAAGTCTTCGTTGTCGACTCGGATCGCCAGCCCCATCGCCTCCAAGACGGCCCGCACGAGCCGCTCGTCCTCCGCGGTCACTGCTGGTGCGGGGCACCACACGGTCGCCCCATAGCCGATCTGTGCCGGCGTGTTCGGCATTGAGCGCACTACTCGCTCGTGTCGCAACCCCTCCTGCAGTCGCTGGAGTGTCGCCCCCGCCACAATCGAGAGCACCACTTGCTCCGGCGCCAGTCGTCCAGCCAGATCGCGCATCGCCGCATCCAGCGTCTGCGGCTTCACCGAGAGCACAACCAGATCCGCCCCCGCGGCCGCCACCACGTTGTCCGCCGTCGTCTCCATCCCCAGCCGAGCCAGGAGCTCCTGCCGTCGTCGTGCGTTCGGTTCACCGCCCGTCAGCTGGTGCACACTCACCAGCCCAGCACGCAACAGCGCCGCTGCCATCGCCTCCGCCATCACGCCGCAGCCGATAAAGGCAATCCGCTTCCCGCTCAGCGGCGACTGCTGCAGCCCAGCCGGCCGACCTGGCAACTCTGCTCGCCCTCCGCTCGCCCTCACTCCTCTTCTTCCTCCTCGAGCTCAAGTTCCTCGTACGGACTCTCCTCGATGAACGCCTCAACAAACTCCACCAGCCGGTTGAGCGCCGTCTCGACGATCTCTTCGCCGAACTCGACCGATGCCGCGCGCGCATCCCCAAGCGCCCCGTTTGCCGTAATCTCGTCGAACGAGGACGCCACGTGCACCGGACCCCACCACGAGGCATGCGGATAGGCCTGCTCGAGCAGCTCACCCGCCGCCAGCGCCTCCTCTCGTACTGCCCACGGCGCCAAGTACAAAAGCTGGCTTGTCTCACTCTCGCAGGCGTGTCCGATGACCTCTGAGACCTTCCCACGTTGTACGACGTCGTTCGCCAGCTCCGTGATTGACACCCATGCCGCCAGCACGTCCAACTCTCGCCGCAGCCGCTGCACGAGGAGCTCCAGCGCCGGACGATTCCCACCATGACCATTGACGAACAAGAACCGCTCGAAGCCGTGCTCGGCTAGGCTCTCTACTACTTCGTAGAGCACCTGCATGAACGTCTCGCCCGACAGCGTGATCGTCCCAGGGAAAGCCATGTGGTGAGGTGAAACCCCGAACGGCATCACCGGTACCACCAGCACTTCCGGATACAGCCGCTCCGCCAACCGCAGACTGAACTCGTACGCCCGCACCGCGTCTGTCGCGAATGTGGCGTGCGGCCCGTGTTGCTCCGTCGCTCCGACCGGAATCACGACTAGCCGAATCTCGGCCATCGCCGCCTCAAGCTCCGGCCAGGTCATCTCCCACAGCACGTACCGTTCCTGCGCGTCCATCGTTCCCGTATCCTTCCTCTGCCGCCCCAACTGGCGGCACGCAACCAACAGCATCGCATCGTAGCACACGGGGATCAGTCGCTATGTCCTCTCCCCACTCCTATTCTCCCATCGCTGACTATGCGCTCATCGGCGACGGACGCACCGGAGCCCTCGTCTCCCGCCGGGGATCCATCGACTGGCTCTGCCTCCCACGCTTTGACTCCGATCTGGTTTTCTCCCGGCTCCTCGATGCGAACCTCGGTGGCTCCTGGGTTATTACTCCCCAGGACATCCAGTCCATCCGTCGCACCTACCGCCCCCACACCAACGTCCTCGACACCGAGTTCACCACCGCGACTGGCCAGCTCCGCCTGACCGACTTCTTCCCTGCACTCACCGAGCAACAGAAACGTCACTATCCCATCTCGCAAACCCTTCTGCTCCGTCGGCTCCGCTGCACTGCGGGACGCGTCTCGGTCAACGTGGCCATCCGCCTCCGTCCCCGCTTCGGCCGCTGGACGCCCGAGCTCCGGCGCTTTGCCCAGCACTGGTACCAGTACGGCTGGGGACACAGTGCAGCCGTGCTCTACGCTAGTGTCCCCCTGGAACAATACGGGAGTCTTCTCCGCCGTACCTTCGTCCTCGAGGCTGGTCAGTCCGCCGACTTCGCCCTCGCGTATGCTGACGAGGCACCAGTCGAGCTCCCGGTTCCTCTCCTCTTCGATACCTTTGAACGGCTGACTGTCGACTACTGGGTCAGCTGGGCAATCCGCTGTGCCTACACCGGCCCCTACCGCGCTGCAGTCGAACGCAGTGCCCTTACCCTCAAGCTCCTCACCTTTGCTCCTTCTGGCGCGATCGTTGCGGCTCCTACCACCTCACTCCCCGAGTGGCCAGGCGGTCCGCGCAACTGGGACTACCGCTATTGCTGGCTCCGCGATGCCGCCTTCACCATCCGCTCCCTACTGGGCCTGGGCTACCACGAGGAAGCCAACGCATTCCTCGACTGGATCCTCTACGCCACCCGCCTCACTCAACCGGAGCTCCGCGTTGTCTATACCCTCTACGGCGACCCGCACATCCCGGAACAGGCCCTTGTTGACCTTGACGGCTATCGCGGCAGTCGCCCCGTCCGCCGAGGGAACGGTGCTTCCCGGCAGTTCCAGCTCGACGTCTATGGCGAAGTGATTGATGCCTTCGCCCGCTATCGCCTCTTCGGCCGCCCACTCGACCGCGACGACTACCGTTTCCTCCGCGGCCTCGCTGATGTCATCCTCCGTCGCTGGCACGAGCCGGATGACGGCATCTGGGAAGTCCGCTCTGGCCGCGCCCAGCACGTCCACTCAAAGATCATGGCGCTCGTCGGGCTCCGCCATCTCGAGCGTCTCGCCACCCTCGACCGCGTGCGACTACCGCTTGACCGCTACCGCCGTGTCGCTGCCGAACTCGAGCGCTGGCTTATCACTTACGGCGTCGACCCGACCCGCAACGCCTTTGTCGCCGTCCCGAACGGTGGGCCCGATGCCGCCCTGCTCTGGGTGGCACTCCAGGATGCCTTTCTCGCTCCTGACCACCCGTGGGTCATCGGCACAGTTGAGACAATTGTTCGCGAACTGGCGCATGGCGACCTCCTCTACCGCTACCGGCGACCGGATGGCCTTGCCAGTCCAGAAGGAGCGTTCGTCATCTGCTCCTTCTGGCTCGTTGAGGCCTTGGCCCGTATCGGTCGCCTCGACGAGGCACACCGACGCTTCGAGCAGCTGCTGGCCCGCGCCAACGATGTCGGACTCTACGCCGAGGAGATCGACCCCGAAACCGGTGAGCACCTTGGTAACTTCCCCCAGGCCTTCAGCCATATCGGCCTCATCAGCGCCGCACTCGCCCTCGAGGAAGCTACCCAACGCTTGTCAGCGCCCCGCCTCGCCGCGAGCTGATTCACCGGCTGAGCAGAAATCCAAGCACCGCGCCGTAGAAGACATGCCCAAGAATCGTCGCCGCTGCTGTTCGCCGCCCGTAGTTCAGCCCTGCTAGGCCGGGAGGCTGCAAGTGTCGCGTCGGATCCGGCCCCGTCCGCTCACTCGCCATGCGAGGGTGCACCCCCGGTAGGCCAGGCAAGACCACCAGGAGAACAAAGAGCGCATGCCAGAGCCCCAAGACTGCGCCCAACCACCACCGAGCTCCACCCAACAGCGAGAAAAGGCCCGCATAGATGAACGCGAGTGGCCAGCCAACAAGAAGATGCAGAAGCACTCCAAGTAGCTTGGCCCGTTCGCGGTCACCAGTGAGCCACAACCCCAGGATGAGCGGTAAGTCCATCCGCGTCAGCCCGGCAAGTTGGCTGCCCCGCAACACCACCGTCAACACGATCGTGCCGACCAAACCTGCGAGGAGAATTCGTGCCAACTCCTGCATCGTCACCTCGACTGTTCCCGCGTGCTATCCTCACATTCCGCGCACAAAGGCTGCGCGGAGGAGTACCGTTATGCCCTTCGTCATGGAGCTCCAGCCTGAAGGATTCGTTCCCGCTGTCCGCTGCGACCACTGCGGCGACAGCGTCACCGCCGAAACTGGCCTTATCTTGTGGAGCATCGACTCCCCTCTCGCCATCGGCGGTGCACCGGTCTTTGTCGTCTGCGACCAGGACTGCGCCGACGCTCTTGCAGCCCGCTATCCGGAGTCCCAGTTGGCCGCAATCGCCCTCGATGCCTACCTCGTGACCCTTGTCGAGGACTCCTTGGAAATCGACGCCGACGCTGTCCGTGAGCGCGAGGAACTTGCCTGGGCAATCGAGCGCACCCGTGATGAAGTCGACCAAGCGCTCGACTAACGCCCTACCGCCGCACGACGCGTCGGACAGCGAGCGCCGCCAGCGCCACGAGGAACCGTGCACCGATCCCGGCATAGACCAGTGCCCGTACCGGCCAGGGCTGCCGCGGCGCGTAGTGCCGCCGGTAGAAGAGCGCCATCGCCCGGTAGAACTCCCAGAGGACACGCGGATCTCTCCGCCCCCACGATCCTCCTTTCAGGTGCAGCGCCTGGGCCGCTGGCTCGTACCGTACCCGCCACCCCCGCGCCTTGATGCGGTAGGCCCAGTCCAGATCCTCGCCATACATGAAATACGCCTCGTCTAAAAGCCCAGTCTCGGCAATCGCCGAGAGCCGCACCAGCATGCAGGCCCCACTGACTGCATCGACGTCTGCCGGTGTGTCTGGGTCAAGAAACGTCAAGTTGTACCGCGCGAGCCATCGACTCCGCGGGAACAAGGTCGCGAGCCCCGTCAGCTTCCAGAAGGCCGATCCCGGAGTCGGAAAACTTCTCCGGCACGCCAGGTCCAATCGACCATCCTGCAAGACCAGCTTCGGTCCAGCGATCGCGACGCCCGGGTCGTCGTCCAACACCGCCACTAACCGCTGGATTGTGTCCGGCTCGACAAAGCAATCGGAATTCAACAGCAGCACAGCGTGTTCGCCACGAACGCGCTCAGGGACAAGTGCCAGCACGCGCCGCAACGCCACATTGTTCGCCCGCGCGAAGCCGATGTTGCGCCCTGCTTCGAGCAACAGCACCTCGGGAAACCGCTCCCGCAAGAGTGCCACCGAGCCGTCGCGCGACCCGTTGTCGACCACGATGACCGTACAGGGGCGATCAAGGCTGCTCGCTCGCAATGCCTCGAGACACCGCTCCAGCAGCCCCGCGGTGTTGTAGTTGACCACCACGACCCAGACACCGCGTGGTGCGTCCGCCGTCACACTGGCTGGCTGGAACACCCGCTCACCAGTGATCACGCCAGGTGAGGTAGTGCTGTCCCACATTCCCCATCTCCACCTGCCAACCGGGCGCATTGCTCGGCGTATAGGTCAGACAACGCCGCTCGAAGCATTGTACGAGCACGTCCCGGAACACACCTCCTACTTTCACTGTTGCCCAGTATGGCTCGGTGATCGGAAACCCTGTCGCGAAGAAGGTCGGCTCGAAGAGTCGCCCCTCCGTCGCCTGGCCATCCCCCCAGACGACCCCCTCGCTCTGGAGGAATGCCCAGAACACATCAGCCACCGTGTGGTTCGTCTCCGGGATCAGCACTGCCGCATACACCCCGCCCGGGCCGTCTTCCGTTACTCTCCCATCCCGATGCATCCGCCAGCGGATCTCCGCTCCCACCGGCAGTGGCGGCGCCGTCAGGAAGTCCCGGAATGTCGCGTATGTCGGGCCGGATGGATCGTCTAGGTCACCAGCCACTGGAATCATCGCCGGTTCCCGCTCCTCAAACACCGCGTCCCCCACCTGCACCTGCCCAGTAATCAGTTCCTTTGCTAAAAGCCCATTCGTCACATACCAGCGGGTATCACGGCTCCCCGAGAGCGCTGTCACCTCCATCCGCGCTTTGTCCCAGTACAGCACTGCCCGACGCCCACCCGGCGCATCGCGGTACTCCTCGATGGTCACCCGCAGTGGCTGCGGTCCCCACGTCCAACTCCGCGCCGCCAGTCCTGCCGCTACCGGCCGGTCTTCCCGCTCCCACGTCCGCCGCCAGGCACTGAACACGACCGGTTGGTAGGCTGCTGGCTCCCAGGCTACCCAGCCGAGCCTCTCCACTGTTTCCATGTGTCCGGTCGCTGGCTCGACGATGACCAGCACGGGCGGCTTTCCTGGCGAGTTCCGGACGAAGGCAAGACGCTCCCCCTCTGGCCCCACTGCAACCAGAATCCCCGGATCTGTCGCCGCGACCGTTCGCGCCCCTGTGACCAGGTCCACGCGCGTCACGACCGTCGGGAAACTCCTACTCGCGTAGAGAAAACGCGCCAGTGGATCCAGCCAGAGATACACCCGCGGTAGCTGCACGCTCGGGTATCCGACCGGAAGGTCGTCCAACCGCCGCGTTCCTCCTGTCACCAGATTCAGCAGAACGACGTCGTCTCCGCCTCCGGCCACATCCAGAAAACCTAGCCACTGCCCGTCCGCTGAGGTGAGCAGTGGCCCGCGGCACGTCTCAGCATATCCGTCCCAGAGCACACCACTCGTTCCACTCGTCGGGTCGGCCCACCGGAGTCGTGCGTCGCTCGCACCCGTATATACCAGCTGCGGCTGCTCAGCATCTCCCCGCCGGGCGATCCACGCCACGTCCCCGATCCCTCGCCCGAGAATCGTCACCGCTCCGGTCGCACGTGCAATCCATCCCACCTCGACCACCGGGCAGGACGAATAGTCTGGCTCACCCGTCGGCTTGGTGAAGGCCAACCAGCGACCATCCAACGACCAAACGAGCCTGTTCGCTCCCACCGCGACCCGCCGCACCAGCTCACCCTCGCGGGTCGCAATCACCACCTCGTCCCCATCGCGCCATGCCAGCCACCGCCCATCCGCCGACCACGCGGGATCCCTACCGGGAGCAAGCACCCACGCGCGTGGCGGCGAACCGGTTGTCGCAATCCCCACCACCGGCACTCCGTTCTGTAGTCCCGTGAAGGCAAGTCGGCCACCCTCTGGTGACCACACCACTTCGGTCACGGGCATTCCCTGTACGAGCGCGGTGCGCACCCTCCCATCCCCGTTGACCAGCACCAGCGCCCGGTCGCGATCGATCCCGGCGAGCGACCACCACACCGGTGTCGCCTCTTGTGCTGAGGCACCGAGCGGTACCGTCACAGTGAGGACGATAAACATCAGCAGAGCGCTCCGCGCACCCCGCATGCTCTTCCCCTTCCCAGGAGCAGCGCACCCGCCGCTCGCATCGTATCCTAGCCGCTCGCACTACCCTCCGAGCACGCCGGTCGAGGTTCGGCTGGTTTACCGTCCCTTATCTGCCGCGGCATCCCTCCTAGTCACCCTGCTGGACATCTGTCTACACAAGGCACGCCTCGTTCCTTGCAAGGCTTGGGTAGAAGAAAAATCACCAGGGCGGCGAGGAGGTCAGCCTTGTTCACTCTGGTTGCCAGGAACCTAATGGAGCTTGGACAGCGCGAGCAGATCAGCGGCCACACCTCCAACGGCCGCCCCACTCCTACCCTAACGAGGATTCTGCATGCGACTGGTAAACAAACCGGATCCGCTCGTTGAGGTGGATTCCCCGCTCCGCGCCGTTGGCGAAGCGCGATCCCCGCACCACGATGTTCCAGTGGTTCGGCGCATGTGCCCCGTCGAACCCCACCACCTCACCGACGATCTCCCCCTCCATCCGGCACTCCATCCCAACCGCAATCACCCCACCCCGTGCAAACCGCACGAATCCAAGGTACGCAGCCCGTGCCACCCGCTTCCCTGGTGCCGCTGCCGACTCGTCCGTTACGCACACCTCGGCAATCGACCCGTCCGGAAATGCCCGCGAGCCGTACGGCTCCAACGCTAGATCCCGGTTGGGAAAGCTCACCCCCAGCACCGCAACGAATTCCCCCTCCATTTCCTCAACCGCCACGAATGGCCGCTCCGGTACCAGTCCGCGTGCGTACGGCTCTTGACTCATCGCTTTACCCTCTCACACTCTCTGTATCACTGTGCAGCCGGTCTCTCCTGTCGACCGCTCTTCGAGCTCGGTGCCCGCACCTCTCGGCAGACATCCGACGCAGGCAGCATACCAGCACCACTTCCGCAGTCATCGAGGCTACCGATCTGCTCTGTCCCCACCGAGCGCTGAGCCAGCGAAAACACGTTTCGCCAACGGGACCAGCAAGGTGCCACGTTCCCGCCCACCCCTCACCAGGTCGAGCAGCCCCAGCATCAGCGGTGTGACGCCAAGCGCGCTTCTTGCTCTATCCGTTCTGCTACATTCACCCACGACACGAGCGGTATCACCGCTTGTCTTGTTCTGCAGCAGTGATCCCCTGAAGCGCCGCTTTCGCTTGAACCAGACGCGTGCAATCCAGCGCCTAGCGGCCACATCCGCCTCGTCCGTGCCTGAGATCGCGAAGTGCTCAGGTGAGTGCGATCGATCATCTCACGGCCGACCAACGAGCGGGCGCGATTCATTGCGCTCCTACTCGGTCTCCCTGCTGCCTCCTGAGACGCTCCCCCGTCGTATCATGGGTGGGGCCGTGCTCTGCTCTCTGGCACGCGACAACACCAAACCGAACGCGCTCCTTCACGAACTCTTGTCGCAGTGCCCGAGAGGGCACGCGAAAAGCCACAAGTCCACGGCGCATCGCCGCAACCGGTCGGTGGAGCTCAGCCACAATCGCCTCTCGCAGCAACGGGGAAGCGCTGCGACCGCGGGACGTCGTGGGAGACGCGCCGGTCATCCACGTGGGAAGGGGGAGACCCACCATGTTCGGCAATGCACGCCACGTGCTCCATGTCTGGGATTACCATCATGGCCAGGCCACCCGCATCGTTGTCGCCGGATGTCCACCACTTCGCGGTCGCACCATGCGCGAGAAGCAAAACGACCTCTCCGCCCGCTACGACCATCTGCGTGCGCTCATTTGCCGAGAACCTCGCGGGCATCGCAATCTTCTCGGAGCCTTCCTCACCGAGCCGGAACATCCCACCAGCCATGCCGGCGTCATCTTCGTCCATCCCGATGGCTACTTCGATGCCTGCGGTGACTCCACCTTCAGCGTCGCTATCGCTCTCGTCGAGAGCGGCTTGGTACCGCGTACAGTCGAAGACGGCGAGCAGGAGCTCTTGCTCGACACCGTGCTCGGCACCGTCCCGGTGCGCATTAGTCTTCGGCAGGGGCGCGTCGTCGCCGCTACCATGGCCAGTGGCCCCTCCTATGCCCTTGGTGACGCCGTGCTGGAAACACACGAACTCGGCCCTGTTCCCGTCACGCTTGCCTGGGGTGGGCTCCTCTACGCCTTTGTCGACGCTACTGCGCTCGGTCTCGAGTTAGGCCCCGAACTCCCACCGAGTGCGCGCGAGCGCGTACTTGAGGTTGGCACCCTCCTGTGGCAGGCAGCTCGTGCTCAGCTTCGCGCCGATGTCCCCGGTGTCACCTCCGGTCGCCCTGTCGATCTTGTCACCCTCGTCCAGGAACTCGATGCCAACGGCTCGCCACTCCCATCCGGATCAAGCAGTCAACCGGCTGGCGCACGCGTCGCCAACTTCTACGCGCCGCGTACCATGGGGCGCACTCCGTCTGGCACCGGCACCGCAGCCCGCGTCGCGGCGCTCGTCGCCAGCAACCGTCTCCCGCTCGGTGCGAGTTACTACCACGAAAGCCCCGTCGGCCTCCGCTTCATAGCGCGTCCGCTGCGCCGCGAAGGGGATGCAATCCACAGCGAGATCAGCACCATGTCGTACTGCATGGGGATCGCCACACTCATCCTGCGGGATGATGACCCCTTCCCTACCGGCTTCGCGCTCTAGGATGCTGTCCGTTCGCCTGGAGGCTCGGGAGACACTCCCCTCAGCACTACGCAACGGACAGAGCCGGAGAGGTACTGCTCAGGAAAATGCAGGCCGTCGCGGAGACGCCGTCGTATACCGGAGCAATCCTCGCCCCAACCGGCAAGAATTCCGTGGACGAGTCACCGCCACGGACTACCACCGAGCGCATGAGCAAGCGCAACGGCGAGTGCAAGCCAACTCACAACAAGCGCAGCATCCGGAAGCACCGCTGGGAGGGCATAGGCGACGACAAGTAAAGCGGTAGCAATCGCAGCCCAGCGCCAGCGCCGGCCGAGCACGCGGCCAGCAGCGAGTGCTGCCGCAACGAGGATGGTCGCCGCAACGACCGGCTCGCTTGTCGCAGGAACCGCTGGCTGGAGCGAAAGCCCGAGACGGGCTGGCGAGAGTGGACCGGTGAGTGCCGCCAGGAGGGCAGCGGCGCCGAGCCCTGCGGCCGGAAGCCAGCTCCAACTCGCCACCATTGGGGAAAAGCGAGCAAGCAGAAGCGCGGCAAGGGCGAGTACGCTCAGTGCAGCGATCTCGCCCACTCCTTCGAATTGCTGAGCCGCAGCGAGGCCGAGCATGAGTGCGCCGGCAGCAAGCCAAGCGAGTTGGAGCCGTGGTCTCATCACCACAAAGGGAGCGCTCGCCGTCGTGAGCGCAACAGCCACGAGCACCGAGGCAACCCGCGTCGTGTCGTCTGAACGGAGAACAACCGAGAGCGCTGCGAGACCTCCAGCGAGGAAGAGCGCGAAAGCCGCCCACTGTCGGAACATCCGCCGCCGCTCTGAGACAGCCATAAGCACGGCAAGCGCGCACCAGGCAACCGGTGCGACGACTGGCTCCGGATGGCGAGCTGCACCGATAGCCAGACTGAGCGCGGCCAGGCCTGCTGTTGTCTCCCAGGGTGCGGGGACAAGCGGCTCTTGCTGCGCCGCCTGCCACAGCAGGAGCGCCAGGAGCGCGAGGCTACCCGCGACGACCGTGAGCGCGGCCGCTTGCGTTGCGGGGGCTGCGCTACGCAGGAGCCAGCCCCCGGTGCCGAGGAGAAGTCCGACGGCAACGAGCAGGACGACAGTCACGGATCGGCGGCCGGCACGAGTTGCTTGCCAGAGGAGCGGGACAAGCACCAGCCAAGGTACGGCAAGCAGCGCTGTTTCCATACTGTGCGCACGCTCCGCCCAGCCCAGGAGCAAGGGAAGTCCGGCGAACAGCGGGGCAAGCGGCAGCCACTCCCAAGCGACCGGGACATCGCGGGTGCGCAGCCGCACCCAGGCAAGCACCGTTGCGATCCCAACCGATCCAGTGATCCAGGGAAGCATCAGGTAGGCCGGAAGCATCTTCAACAGGAACGGTGTCAGAGCGACCATGGCGAGAGCGAGCCCAGCGGCGAGGAGGTAGCCTCGCCACCAGGACAACCCAAGGGCCGATATTCCGAGGAGGACGAGGCCAGCAAAGGCGGTAGTGCGGAGGAAGACGTTCGCCTGCCAGGTCGTGAGGATGCTCCAGGAAACAGCACTCGCCAGCATAAGCAGTAAGACGAGATGGGCAAGACCTGGTCGTTCGCGCTCAGTTGCTGCCAGCGTCAGGAGAAGAACGCTGGCTGCGAGTCCACTACTCAGTGCGACCCAGGTTGTGGGAAGAGGGAGAGACAACGGTGCAAGAAGTGCGACCAACGCCACCGCCTGAGCTGCTAGTGTCCCTGCACCGAAGATCAGCAGGCGCCGTCGCATGGGTGCAGGAGCTGGAGTGGAGCGTGGAATCCTCGTCGGACGGACTCCTCCGACTGGAGCCGCAACAGGAGAAGCGGATGTGGGGGGTGGTGGGGGCGGAGGAACAGGCGGCGCCTCTTCTGTGACTGGTGCGGCCGGAACACTTCGAGCAGCTCGAGCTGCTCCGTTCGGCTCCGCTGGTGGGGTCGCAGCCTGACGCGCAGCGAGTTCGGCCAGTTGCGACTCGAGCCAGCGCAACCGACGTTCCAGGTGTGCGAGCCGGTCGTCGTCAGAGGGCTTCCTACTTACGGTCGGACGCAGATGCGGATTTCCGTTTGGCGGAGGACTGGCACCGTTCGCGGCAGCCCGGATAGCTTGGAACAGTTCCTCAGGACGGCTACTCTTGACCACATAGGCACTAGCACCAGCAGCGCGCGCTGCCGCCCCATGCGTTGCAGCGTCATACATGGTAAGCATCACAATGCGGATCCCCGGGTAACGCTGGCGCAGGATTTCGGTCGTGGCGATGCCATCGAGATCCGGCATCGCGATGTCCATGAGCACAACATCCGGTGCAAGTCGGGTGACAAGCTCCACGGCCTCGCTACCCGAGCCCGCCTCACCGACGACAAGAAGATCGTCGGTCGTCGCCAGGAGCTGACACAGACCTTGTCGGAAGAGCGCGTGGTCGTCAACGACGAGAATGCGAATTGGTCGATCGGACATTGCCTGCCGTCCTGCCAGCTGCCGATAGGATCTGTCGCATCGGCAGCATCGTGTTGCAGGACAATCTTCCCATGTTCGGGCAAGTCAATGCTACTACGCGTCGGGATGCCAGGCGAGTCCGGAGACATCAGCGAGAGCAACAATCTGGCCACCACGCTGGTAGAGGCGTGGGATACGCGCGGCCAGGCTGGTGAGGATCTCGTAGGCGATTGTGCCACTAAGTTCCGCCGCGTCCCACGCAGTCATCGCGCCGTCATCCCCACGACCGAGGATAACGACCGGGTCGCCGGGCTTTGCCGCAGGGAGCTCCTCCAGGGAAATGATCGTCTGGTCCATGCAGACACGCCCAAGGATACGGCACGGAATGCCACTCACGGCAAACCAACCGCGGTTGGAGAGTGCGCGCGGGAGCCCATCAGCGTAGCCGATCGGGACAAGTCCACAGCGGAACGGGCGGTCAGCGATGAAGGTGTGACCGTAAGAGATCCCCTCGCCAGGCGCAACGGTGAAGCAGCGCGCCAGTCGAGCGCGGAGCTCCAGCGCCGGGCGGATACCGGCTGGCAAGGCGAGTCCCGGCGCCGGCGGGAGGCCGTAGTAGGCGATACCAGCGCGGACAACGCGCCGGCCGGGAAGATCGGGATCGCCGATCGCGCCGCGAAGTGCCGCAGCGCTATTCGCCTGGTGAACGACCGGTGGGTGAAGTCCTTCGTCACGCAGTCGCTCGCGGACTGCACGGAAGCGTGTCTGCTGGAGATGGAGCGTGCGACAATCCGGTGCATCGGCGGTGGCGAAGTGGGTATAGACAGCCTCGAGTTCGAGGAACGGGTCCGAGGTAATAGCACGAGCAAGTGCAATGGCTTCCTGCGGCTCGCACCCAAAGCGGTGCATGCCGGTATCAACCTCGAGGTGAAGGCGGGCCCGCCGATTTAGCTGTGCCGCGGCAGCTCGTACCGCAGCCACATCAGCAGCCGAGCCGACGGCGAGAGCGATATCGGCAGCGAGCGCCTCGCGGAGACGCGCGTGGTTTGGTGGGCCGAGGACGACAATCGGTGCGGTGATGCCGGCACGGCGGAGGATGAGTCCTTCCTCGATGCGGGCAACGCCGAGCCAGCGCGCACCACCAGCCAGCGCCGCCTGCGCCACGGGGACGAGTCCATGACCGTAGGCATTCGCCTTGAGAACAGCAAGGAGTTCCGCATCAGGCGGAAGCGCCCGCAGGAGCGCACGAGCGTTGGTCGTAAGCTGGTCGAGGTCGATGACAGCATGGAGCGCAGCCTGCGCGGCGTGGAGGCGAATATCCCAGCTGGTCGCGCAATGGCACGAAACCCCAGAGCTGGGGTCGTGTGTCGTCCCCATCCCTTCCCCCGGAGTGTCCTGGCACGAGTATATCCAACCCGGAGACAAAGGGCGTCCACGTCAGTGGCGGATCCGAACTGTCGTCGACCCCTTGCAGGACCCACTCCACGCACCTCGCAGCACGTCAGGGCCTTTCACCTCCCATCTCTCGACCCAAGTCCTTCCTTGCCCACACGGGCAGGCGCTTCCCGTGCCGATTGCGGCTGTCTCCACAGAGAAAGGTAAGGATGGTATCTCCCTGGGAAACGGTGCAGCACGTCTGCCTTGGCACGGCAGCCTCCATGCCTCTCCAGCAAGCCCAGCAGAAGCCAAACCATGCCCTGCAAGGCATCGTGCACCGCTCTTCCCCCTACGGGAACAGCTGAGAGGTACCTTCCTTGAGAGAACGTGTGGGATGAGACTAACGAGCCATCCGGTCGGCATCCCGCGCCGCCGACTGCGTCCAGCAACCACAGAAAGACGAAGACACTACTATACAGCGGTACGCCTGTTCCCGAAGGCATTCTAGGAGATCCGAAGCGCCCTCAACTGTCCAGAGTCACATCTCCGCAACATAGTCAGGCCAGATCGTCACGCTGCACTGCACCGATCAGGAGTTTCCCGGCATCATGCACAGCACGATATTGGCAAACTGTTCGCAGTGGCGAAACGCGCTAGCGCACTCGTCACGTCGTGAGCTGTACACTTTAGGAACGAAACGATGGTCTCGTCGAACACGGAGGTTAGGAGAGAACACCATGATGAGAGCAACACGAGTGACCGGTAAGCCAATCACCCACGAGCGACTCCACCAGCGCGTCGTCGAGGAACTCCTCAAGCAAATCGTCAGCGGTGCCATCCCACCCGGTACCGCACTCCCCTCCGAGCCGGAACTTGCCCGTCAGTTCGGTGTGAGTCGCATCGTGATCCGCGAAGCAATCCGCATCTTGGTTGAGAAGGGGCTGGTCGCTGTCCGGCACGGAAGCGGCATGTGGGTCCAACCGGCCGAACAGTGGAACCATCTCGATCCGATGGTGCTGTTCGAGCGGCTGCGCTCCAACCGCGATCCAAGCTGGCTGGAGGAGATTTTGGAGCTCCGGAAGATTCTCGAGCTTGCCGCGGCCGAACTCGCGGCGGTACGCCGCACACCGGAACACCTGGCTCGGCTCAACGATCTCCTCGGACGCATGCGTGCCGCAGTCGCCGATGCCGATGCCGCGACCTATGTCAGCCTCGATGTGACCTTCCATGAGGTGATCATGGAGGCAGCGGGGAACCGCCTGCTCCGCGAAGCACGCCGGCCGCTCAGCGATGTCCTCTTCAGCGGCTGGCTTATGACCACCCGAACACCGGAGCGGCTCACTCGCTCACTCCGCGGGCACGAGGACATCTACACGGCAATCGCCGCCGGCGATCCACTCGCAGCCCGCGAGGCGATGCGGCGACACGTCGAATACTTCGAGAACAATATCCGCGCTGATCTCGAACTACCGACCCGGGAAGCTGTTGGGGCCGTATCTGGCGACGGGCACCACTTTGCGAACTGACGCAACCCCACTGGCCGTGTCTTTCTACGCGGGGTGCCGGTGTACCGGCACCCCGCCCCTCCCTACCGTTCCCAGCAGGCATCAGCGCGCCGCTCCGGATGGCTGTCCCATCGACACCAATCGGAGCAGGATCTTCCCATCTCACACGGTTGCGACCGCTCGTGCCCTCGGCCACTCAGAATGCGGAGCACCGTAGTACTTGAGCGCATTCCTCATCACAACCCTGGTACACCCCGCCGAAAAGCGACAACGCGACGACGCCCCTTGGAAGCAGAACACCTTTCCGCCAGTTCACCGCGATTTGGTAAGGGCATCGCCTCTTGCTTTAGAGCAACCCTGCCTTGGCAAAGGCGAGCAGGAACAAGCCGGCGACGATACCCAGCGCGAGCACGACACCCAACAGGCGCAGGAACCACAACGGCACGGCGCCCCCTGCGCACCCCTATCAGCCAATGCCACGCTGCTCGGCGAGCTGCCGCGTCAACGACGCATGCCCAATATGTTCGCGGTTGTGCCCAATGGCATGGAGAAGCCAGCGCATGCCAGTGAACCGCCGCCCCAGCCGATCGTTCGGCGGCGTCCACTCACGCGTCAACGTGTCCGCCGTTAACCGCTCCAGGCGTGCGAGACTCTCCGCTTCAGTCTGGTCAATCAACTCGAGCAGAGCCGTATCGCTCGCTGCCTCGTAGCGAAACCAGCGCTCACGGTCACGCTCGACCGCTTCATGCACTGCCGCGGCCACGAGATAACGTTCTGCATCCAGGAGATGCCCCACCAACACGGCGAGTGAATTCATCTCCGGTCCTGGTGACCAGTTGAGGACAGCCGGGCTGAGTCCACGAACGAGCTCCCGTAGCACCTGGTGCTGCTCCCGCAAGGTCGCTGCCACCGCTTCTCGCACCGCCGTCACCAACTCGCCGCTCACCGTGTCCTCCTTTCGCGGCGCAACCGCTCCACTTCCCACCGGCCCTGCCGTTCTGCCTCTTCCTCGAGATCTTGGTAGATCGCCCGATAGCGCTCGTACCGGCCAGCATCGATCTCGCCCGCTTCGACCGCAGCGCGAACGGCACATCCTGGCTCGTCAAGATGCCGACAATCACGGTAGGCACAGGCGCCAAGATACCGCCGAAATTCCCGGTAATACTGTCCCAGCTCCTCAGGAAGCAATGCCCACAGATGCAACACCCCGATCCCCGGGGTATCGACGAGAAATGTCCGCTCGTCGAGCTGGATCAGCTCACTCGCCGTCGTTGTGTGCCTGCCACGACCAGTCGCCTCACTCACTGCACCGATCCGGAGCTCCAGCTCCGGTCGGAATGCTTTCACCAGGCTGGTCTTCCCTACTCCCGACGGCCCAGCGAGCGCGGAGAGCTTCCCCTCGAGCATCCGCCAGAGCTCTTCGAGCCCGACCCTCGTCACGACACTCGTCTCGACCACCGGATAGCCGATCGCTCGGTACGGTGCGAGTGCCGCCCGTGCTCGTCCCTCCGGATCCAGGTCAACCTTGTTCAAACAGATCACCGTCGGAAGATCTTGCGATTCAGCGACTACGAGGAAGCGATCCAACATTCCAAGGCTGAGTTCTGGCTGCGCCGCCGCGAGGACCACCACTAACTGATCGAGATTGGCCACAATCACCTGTGCCACCTCGCGGTCGCGCGCTCGCCGCACCAGCGCTCGCCGTCGCGGCGCAACCGCCTCGATCACCCCTTCGCCTGGCCCGACAATCCGCACCTCCACGCGGTCACCGACGACAACCAAGTCTTCCCGCCGCCGCTCCCGCTTTAGTGCTCCGCGCACGACACAGCGGATGACACCCTGCGATGTCCAGACATCGTAAAACGGTCCACGTACTCGAACGACGATATTCTCTGGCCACGACTCCTTCGTGTGCTCCGCCTCTTCCGCCACCAGTTCCCCCCTCGAAATCCTCATGAGCGCGATGTCTGAAGCTGCTGCTCGGCTCGGACAACCGGCGCTATCTCCTGCATTGCCGCTCGACTCGGCAGTGACTGCATCGCCAAGACCGACAGCACGCCGAAGAGCACCGTCACCACCGCCGCATGCCCGAGCACGCTGACCAAGCTCATTCGGCTCAATACCACCCAGGCCCCGGTTGCTGACTGCGCGAGCAGCAGTCCAAGCGCGAGCATGCTACTGGTCACGAGATCTGGGCGCACGCGCCGGAGTTCCGCATCTCTCCGAAGCCGTATCACGAGTGCCAAAAGGCCGAGCGTCAGAACAGCTGCACTGAGCCGATGCAGGAAGACGATCCCGGTCGCTCCACTCAGCTCCGGTACCAACCGCCCCTGACAGAGTGGCCAGTCGACACAGGCCAGGCTCGCGTTCGTGTGTCGCACGTATGCACCGAGATAGACCACCGCGTACGTGCCGAGAAGCAGCGCCCACGCACCACGCGTCACTGCACGCGGCGCACCATACGCCCGCAAGGCATGCAAGACATCACCACGTGTCAGCACCAGGGCAAGGAGAAGTGCGCTGGCAAACACTGTCAGTGAGACGCCAAAATGCACAGCCATGACCGGTGGATACCGCGGTGCCAGAACAGCCCAGGCCCCCAGCGCTGACTGCAACAGGAGCGTGCCGACTAACAACCCAGCGATGATGCGCGCCTCCCAGCGCGCGAACACCTGACGCCGCTCGAGAGCCACCAGCCCGAGCAGCACCAGCAACAGGAGCCCGCTCACCAGCGTCGCCACCCGGTGGCTGTATTCGATGATCCCTTCCGCCGTCAGCGGTGGAAATAGTCTTCCATGGCAGAGTGGCCATGACTCGCCGCACCCAAACCCTGAACCGGTCGCGGTCACTGTCGCACCGAGTAGGACCACCAGCCCCATGGCGACGGCGTTTGCCCAAGCCAGTCGCCCAACCCACCGCTCACGTCGTCTCGTCCCCATCGGAGTACTCCCTGAGTCCCTCTCAGCGATGCCCACTTGTCGGGAAGGATAACCGACTGCTGTCCGGGGCGCATCGCCCCCGGGGCCCTTCCGTCTCCCTTCTCGGAGACAAGGGTTCCGCCTTGGCGATGACGACTTGGCCCAGGCACACCGTCCACAAGTCGACGAACCGTGACTCATTGCATACGGATATCCGTATATATTAGACTCCACTGCGCAGGCCAGATATCCCGCTTGGAGGAAGCGCGCAACTCACCATGTCCGCGATTACAGCGAACGAAAAGGCGAATGAGACAACGGCGAATGTAGAGCGAGCGGGATATCCCCGCTGGTGACTCTTGACCCCAGAGGACCACCCGTCGCGCAAGGAGCATCTCGCTGATGGAAAGCAGCAGTCTCACCACGCTCGCGCACATTGCCCTCTGCGAACTCACATGCTGTTGCGGGGCCACGGTGCAGCGGCCGGATCGTCTCCTCCCCACACCCTGTGGGAACACCCTAGCCTCGTTACGTGGTTGCCTCAACCCGCAGCACGGCCATCAAGATCGTGGCTCTCTTCGGTCTCGCCGGTGGCATTACCCGCAAACTGCTCGCCCGGCTCCTCATTGGAGACGTCACGGTGGTCGTACGGCTCTTGGCGACCCTCGTCTGGCTCCGGCTTGCTGTGCTGAAGCGCCCTTTGAACAGTGGCCTGATCCCTGGGCTCTGCTTCTTCGGCAGCGCAGTGACCCTGCTCAAGCTTGGAGATCGGGTACAGCATCGCGTTGCGCTGCCCAATGGGAGCAACGCCTGCATCTTGTGCAGTAGGCAGACACGGCGAAAGGAAGGCCGCGATGACTGACGAGCTAGCGCTCCACGACGGCCGAGATCCGATTTGCCCCACCTGTCACGGCGAACCACTTCCCCACTCCCAGACGCACAATTCCCCAGCTGATCAGTCACGTGATGGTACGGGGCCTCACAGCCGGCTTTTCCGCCCGTCTCAGGAATTCCGGCAAGAAATGGATGTTCCAACGGCCCCTGACAACCCCCCGAAGACAGCCCGCAGCGACTCCCACCTGCAACGAGTGCTTCTCGTAAACGCTTCTCACGCCTTCGATACAGATCTCCTGATCATCGGTGGCGGTAGCGCCGGCTTCGCTGCAGCGATCGAGGTTCGACAACTGGGCGCCCGCGTCGTTATGGTCGAAAAGGGCACGCTCGGCGGCACCTGCGTGAATGTTGGCTGTGTTCCAAGCAAGTTCTTTCTCCGCGCTGCGGAACTCGCTCATCTCGCCGCGACTCACCCCTACCGTGGCATCGAGACCAGCCTCGATGCGGTCAATCTCGCCGCACTGCGTAGCCAGCAGCGTGCGCTGATCGCCGCACTCCGCGCGGAAAAGTACGAGGCACTCGTCGATTACTATGGCTGGGAACTCATCCGCGGCACGGCCCGTTTCCTTGATCCCGAAACGGTCGTTGTTGGGCAACGGCGCATCCGGCCCCGTGCTACCCTCCTCGCCACCGGCGCTCGTCCCGCCATTCCTCCGCTTCCAGGGCTCCTCGACGTCCCCTTTCTTACCAGCACCAGCGCGCTCGATCTGGAGCGTCTGCCCCGTTCTCTCGTCATCCTTGGTGCTGGCTTTGTCGCACTTGAACTTGGCCAAGCGTTCCACCGACTTGGTACCGCAGTAACGCTTGTCCAGCGACGTCCTCGGCTCCTCCCCGAGGTCGAGCCAGAACTCGCCGAAGCTCTCCAGCAGGCCCTCGCCACCGAAGGTCTCCAGTTTCTGCTCGGCACTCATGTCCAGCGCATCGACCGCACGCCCTCAGGCATACGCCTCCTCATGACCCGAGGGGAGCACGAAGAGGCACTCGATGCCGACGCCGTGCTCGTGGCCACTGGACGTCTCCCGAATACCGACGCGCTCAATCTTCCTACTGCTCAGATCGCTGTCGACGAACGCGGCGCGCCGATCATCGATGCCACTCTGCGCACAACGAACCCGCGCGTCTACGCCGCGGGCGACGTAGTGCTCACCCCTCAGTTTGTCTACGTCGCCGCAGCAGCTGGCCGAATTGCCGCACGAAACGCACTCCTCGGGGAGAACCGACCGTTCGATCTCTCTGCTGTCCCAGCCGTGCTCTTTACCGACCCGCAACTCGCCACGGTCGGGCTCACGCGAGCCCAGGCCACAGCTGCTGGATACCGTCTCCTCACTGGCTTCGCTCCCGCGGAGGCGATCGCTCGGGAACGCGTCAATTTCCAGCCCTATGGCGGTGTCCTCGTTCTGGCCGACAGGGAAAGTGGGCGCCTACTCGGCGCCCAAGCCGTCGCCAGTGCCGCTGGCGAGCTCATCGATGCTGCGGTGCTGGCCATTGCCCACCGCTTGACCCTCGATGACCTGCGCGAGCACCTCGCCCCTTACTTGACCTGTGCCGAGGGTCTGCGGCTCGCGGCTCTTGCCGCCAGTCAGGACATCGCGCGCCTCTCTTGCTGCGCCTGATCAGCTGGTATGCGGGGATGGGCGACCGCCCCAAAGAAGAAAGGTACCGATCAAGGAAGCAGTATGGTGACCATGGGGTCAGATGCACTGGCAGCACCCTGCACCATACTGCTCCGGGCGCGGCACCGTGAGCAGACTATTTCCTGATATCCCTCGTTCACCGTGACAGTCGCACGCCCTCGGGCACCATACCTAGAAGGCGCAAGAACGCCTCAATCTTTTCGAGCTCCCACGTCGTAAGATCGACGGTCACCGTCATTGTCACCGTGATCGGCACGCCACCTGCCGCTTCGAATGTCCCCTCCCCGGCGAGGCGTGGTGGCATCTCCGGCTGCACCTCCGCACGTTCCGTCTGCTCCTCGCTTGCCTCTTCGGAAACACCCCGCAATGGTTCCGCTCGCGCCAGCAACGGGCGAAGCGCTCGAACCTGCTCTTCTAGGTCCGGTGCAAGTACCAGCCGCGACGGCTGACCCCGCACACCACGGCGGAAGACGCCCAGCCCAGCCTCCTCGGCGAGCTTGAAGAAGAATGTTCGAGCCTCCTCTACCCGGTTGCGCGGCTGCCCGAGGCGCATCTCCACCTGCCAGACCCGCTCGACCCACGGCCCATCCATCACACTGAGCCCCTCGCGGAGCGCTCGTTCGATCGCGCCCCCGTAGGGTGGATAGCTCAAGACCACCCGCGCGAGCTCCCGTCGGCGTTCCACAGCATCTGTAGCGTAGGCAAGTCGCCGTCCGGCCTCGGTCAAGCGCACCTCGGCGTCATCCCGCTCGATCAGCCCCAACTGCTCCAGCGCATTCAGCGTCTCACGCAGCGGCTCTCCACCCCCCAAGCGAGCCTCCAATACGCTGCGATCGACTCCACGTCCCTTGGCGTACTCGAGCACCTGGAACAACAAGCGCGGATCAGTGCGATAAGGCAAGAGAATCGCCATCTCAACTCCTCCCGCACATCCTCACGCGACTATACTAGCACCTCTCAAGTGGATACGCAAGCAATACGTCCATGCAATTCCCCAGCAAAGCGTCACGCGCACGGGAGTTGCTTTTCCCTCATTGGCACATCGGACCGAGATCGTATTCGAAACCTCGAGGTGCCCACAGCTCACAGCCTGTTCGCGTCCCTGCTCTGCTGCGTGCGCGTGACCGTTCCAGGGATTGCCACTCCGGTGAGACATCCACTTGCCTCAAGCGACGGGGACGTGCCGTCGACCGCTCAGGCGAGTTGTCCACGAGTCGGCGCCTGGATGGGCACGCGGACTCCCCTCGCGCAGGACAAACCTCCTTTTGCACTTCGCCACTCGCTCAGCACCGCAACACAGCACGCTATTCTGCACGCGGAACCTCAAGCCACCTATCGCACCGGAGTCCCGACATCCTGCGTGCTGGATCACGGGAGCATGAGGGTTATCCCGCCGCTGGCTCGTGCTCTCCGGCGCTTGGCCGATTTTTGGGCTCTGTCTCCCAATGTTTCACAGCCGAGTCTCACACTGTGATGGCTACTGGAACGTCCCAGCCGTCTTCGTAACAACGTGGTCGCCACGCCAGCGTGCACGAAGCGATCAGGCACCACGAGCCGAACTCGTGTCCGCGATACCCACCGACCGCGTGAGACTCATCAGGCCAGAAGGAGTATGGCGGTCGCAGCCTCATCAGAGTGGGCGATCTGGCACCGTCCCCATAGGGCGCCTGCCCCACTCCCTCTTTTCCCCGCACAGGATCGACTGCTCCAGTGATTCCTCCACTGTCGACCCTGTCCGCTTTCCGCCCACCGAAACAGTGTTTCTTATTGAGGAGCAAGAGTGTGCACCCACAAACAGAGTGCGAGCTGGGGAATCTTCTTTCGGGAGCTTTCGCCCACCTCGCGTCGTCCACCATTCGCGCCCGCGACGGGGGCAACAAAGCTGCAATCCCGCAGCTAGCCCTGTTACCCAAGGCACGGGCCTTCCCCCAGAGTCCGCGCCATCTCGTGCCGAAACACCCTCACACGACGCTGCTCCTCCGGAACTGCTCTCGGCCACCGGCACCGCCGATGCGATGTACTCCGCCTCCGAATGGCGATCGCGGTGCCATGGCTTTCCTCGCAGACGACTCGTATCGTGCCTACAGAGCACACTCCCCCGCCACAGAGATCGTCTGATGATCGACGCGGAGCAAAGGAAGTAACGCGTGAAGCATGTGATGAAAGGATGTCATGCCTTGATTCAAGCTGCACGTGCTTCTATGCTAGGGAACGAGCGGAGTGCGGGAAGGGGCCAGAGGATGTCCGACCGGCCGGTGGCCCCAGCCGACCAACCGGAGCGAAGCGGCGAGGACAGCCGCCGACGCGGCTGGTTCTGGCACTGGAACACCATCATCACACAGTTCGCACCCCTGATCGGGCTCAAGGGTGTGGGGTTGCTCAACTCCTACACTGTCTGGACCGATCGTCGCGAGCATTCGCCCTACCGCGGCTACGCCTTCCCCTCCCAGCAGGCCGAGGCTGCCTTCTACGGCGAGGACCGTGCCGAACTCATCACCATCAACAAAATCCTCGTCGCGCTCGATCTCATCGAGATCCGGAAGGAGATGGTCACACGCACCGACGAGGCCGGTCGCCGCTGGCGGGTGCCGCATAACTTCTATCGAGTCAAAGATCGTCCCGAAGGGTTCGTGCTCAGCGCTGAGGCCGTCCTGCGCGTCGTGGAACTCGCCGCGCGCGACGAGGCAGTCTATCGCTACATCCGCCACATCTTCTCGCCCCGCTTCGCCCCTATCGACCGCGAGAATGTGTGGCACCAAATTCTTCCCATCGTCCGCCGTCATCCACTCTGGCAGCAACTCGCCGCCCGCGCCGCAGCCGAAGATGCCCGCTTCTCCGCTCGCACCCGCGCTGGTCATGCCCGACGCAAGGCCACCCAGGCTTCCCACGAGGCACAATCCTCTGTTGCACCAAGCGACGATGGTTCCTCAACCACTGTTGCCGGCAGCGACAATGGTTCGCCGGCCGTTGTTGCTCCCTCCAACAATGCTTCCCCCCTTGAAAGCCAAACCATGGTTGGCCCGTCCAACAGAGAGGAGGCAAGCAGTGTTGCTCCAGCCGACAGGACGTATGACCAAGCTTTGGCAACGACTACGACGAGTGTTTCCCCCTTCCCGGACTTGCCACCCGCCGACGCCGCCGGTCCGCTGCTCGAGCCGTCACCGGAGGTTGTCGCCTGCTTTGAGGCAGCCAATGCCCGCCCTGCCTCGCCGCTCGAGCGCACCCTCCTGGCAGAACTCGAGCGGGAGTTTCTCCCGCTCGCGGCAAGTCGCGGCGAAAGCTCGGCCGAGCTCCTCGTTGCAGCCATTCGCGAGGCGGTGGCCAGCGGTTCGCGCTATGTCGCGCCCAAGCGGATCCGTGAAATCCTCTCTCGCTGGTCGCGTCATTCCCTTCGGGCGAGCGACACAGCTTCCCGCGCAGTGAACCAAGCGGGGAGCGGACGGTCGTCGGACGCTCTTCCCACTCCCAATGCACTCTCGCTCCAGAGCTTGCTGACCTCACCGGCCCTCGATCTCCTTGTGGCACGGCTCGAGGAAGCGATTGCGCAGCGTCTTGCCATACCTAACCGCACTCAGCATTCTGTTGTTCCCCCGGATTCCCGCACCCCGGAGCGGGCTACTCCTCTTCCCGAGTCACCACCTGCTCTTGCAGCCATTTGGTCACTCGCTCAGGAGCACTTGAGTGAACGCCTTCCGCCGTCTGCCTTTGCGGAGTGCATCCGGCCGGCACGACTCCTGGCTGCTCCTTCACCAGACGAGCTCGTCCTGGGAGTTCCGAGTGACGCGGTACGGCGCCAATTGGAGCGTCGTTGGCTCGTCGCGGTGCGTGAGATCCTCTCCGCCCTGATGGAACGTCCGGTGACGGTACGGGTCATCCCCTTCGCCGAATGGAATGAGTGAGATCGAATCACCATGAGTGAGGTGAGGTATCCATGCGACCGAGACTGGCGCATCGTCATCTCGCAGCTCTGGCCTCGGACTGCAGCCAGCCACGCGCAGCTGTTGTGTTCGAGAATCTTCCCCCTATTCGACCCAGCTGATTTCTCGTCGTGCGGGCGTCCGACGTCCCCGGGAGGAGTGGGTGCCTGGAAAGGTGGGCGAGCCACAGGACGCAAGGAGCAGTCGAGGGGCTCACCGTTGAGGATCGTCGAGAAGGAGATGGCTCCCTGCCCGCGATGCGAACCCCATAGTGCGACGATGGGCATTTCGCATCACGCTCACGATCAGCTTCCTCTTCTGCAACGTGGCAGTTCTGTCGTGTCTCTAAGGGCCGTAGAGGTGACCCTCGCAGATCCGCCTGCTCGGCATCGCTCGATGCTCCGCTTCCGCAACGCTGCAACCGTGCCTGATGGGAGTTCGCAGGCTGACCCTTGCGCTGCTCGCTTGGGTCAATCCCTTTCCCGCAACTGCCACATGACGGATCCTCTGCTCACTGTGCTATCGATCCCGGGTTCATCCCCGGCGCGAGACAAACTCGCCGGCGAGCGAGTTCTTCCCCTGTGAGCGTGACTACGACTGCGCACAGTATCCCCGTCGGCACCTCTTCCCTGCAGGCAGCTCGTGCGAACGTTCCTCCCCCGTGACCTCACACCAGGGGCAGTGGCATCCCCGGACGGCCACCACCAGCAGCCGGCGAGCCGCGCTGTGGGTGGAGTAGCCATTCTCCAATAGCCTGCACCGATGCATGAGGACTCTTTAGCGCCGCCTGAGCTGGGAGGGGGTGCCGGTGTTGTGTCCAGAGAAGTTCGGCAGCGACTTCCGCCAGCTCTCGGGCCGGATGTTGGATGCAGGCAGCGAGGATCGGTGCGAATTCTGATGTCGAGAGGGTTTGCCCCAGTGCCCAAAGGGCATCGGCTCGCACTGGCGCTGGTGCTCCCTCCTCAGTCAGAAGCTCTTGCGCAGCCGGCACGGCGTCGCTCCGTCGCCCGAGGACTACAGCCCACGTCGCACGCCGTACGCGCTGACTCTGGTCGCGCACCCATGCGCGCCAGGCAGGGAGCAGGAGCTCCGGCAGCTGGGTCGCTGCCGTCTCAGCTGCAAGTCCCCGCACCACTGCGTCTGGATCCGCCAGCGCGACCATGAGTAGCGCTCGTTTGGCCCAGCGCGGGAGCACGACCTCCCGTGTGGGATCAGCGACCAGCAGCGTGAGCACGGTTTCCCGCGCCTGTGGCGTTCCACGGCGGAGGACACGCAGCGCCACGGTGACGAGTACGCTAAGTCCCTCTGTGCCCAACCGCTCCCATAGGGCGAGTGCCGCGTTGCTCCCTGCCAGCCATTCGGCGTGTTCCAGGAGCGTTGTACGCTCAAGACGTTGGACGACCAGCCACGTGGAGCGGTCGCGTCGCACCGCGAAGAAGTCTTCGCGGAAAGCCAGCAGCTGCTCTGCCAGTTCAGCGGCAGCCGCGGGGGAAAGCCGGGGGAGCACGGTGAGCCGCAGCCAGCGCCGTCCGCTGGGTGTCGCAAGTGCCGCCGAAATGTCTGTTACCGTATATGGCAGCTCGCAGGTTGTCCACGGTGGCTCGTCGCGAAACGTTCTGTGCTCCATACAGCAACCCCTCTGCACCAGTCTACGCTCTCGAGAACCCTCCTCGCGGCTACAGCCCCGTGGCCTCTTTCCCAAAACAACCGTTCGTGCTCGCTGTAACCCAAGCACTGGCTTCGTCCACCCGGGTGCGGTACCGAACAGACGACTCGGCGAGAGATTGCGAAAGACAGGATCAAGGTGAACGTGCTTCCAGATACGACACTCGTGATCTCACCAGACCGGAACGTCTCCTGTTCCGGCGCCCCGCGTTTCTGGGGCGTCCTCTGGTACCATTCCGGCCGACGGAACGGGATAGGACGACGGAAGGCTTGGGCAATGTCGACGTCTCGTGAACTTCCGCCGAGAACTGGTTCGCGTGCGGAACAGGAGCGGTTGTCGCGGCGTGCTCAGCGCAAGCTCGAGGCCGAGCGTCGTGCTCGCCAACGCCGCCGCCTCCTCGTGATCGTCCCGATCGTCATTGCGCTGGTAGCGGTTGGGATCGGCGTTTGGTGGAACCAGCGCAGCGCTCAGGAGGTCGCGGCCGTCCAGATGCCAGACGTCTCCAAGTACACCAGTGTCCCCCATGACGGTCGCTTCCTGGGTGATCCAAACGCGCCTGTCCACGTCATTGAGTGGGGAGACTATCAGTGCCCAGCCTGCAAGAGCTTCGAGCAACGCTTCTTCCCCACGATCCTTGAGCAGTACATCGCAACCGGAAAGGTGCGGTGGGAGTTCCGCGACTTCGCCTTTATCGGGCCAGAATCGGCGCGCGCTGCTGAGGCGGCCTACTGTGCGCTTGACCAGGGGAAGTTCTGGGAGTTCCACGCGGCACTCTATGCCAACCAGACGGGTGAGAACGTTGGTGCCTTCAGCGACCGTCGTCTTGAGGAGATCGCTCGCGTCGTTGGTCTCGACGTCGGGCAGTTCCGTAGCTGCCTGCGCGATGGGACGCATAAGGAAGACGTCCAGCAGATGGTACGGGAGGCGCAGTCGCTCGGCGTACGCGCCACCCCGTCTTTCAGTGTCAATGGCAGCGCTCCCTTCACGATCCGGAGCTTGGGTGATCTGACACAGCGGATTGAGGAAGCACTACCGTGAACCGCTTGCCCCGCTGGTCGCTTGCCTCCACAGCGCTTGCCTTCGCTGGCGTCGGGGTCGCGGGCTATCTGACGCTTGTCGCCTTCGACCAGTCATTGCTGGTCTGTGGTCTTGGCGATTGTTCCACGGTGCAGAACAGCCCCTACGCGAAGATCGCTGGTGTCCCGATTGCGCTCCTTGGTCTTCTCATGTATCTCGCCCTCTTTGCCTTGTCGTTGGCTCGCTGGCGCTGGTGGCAAAAGGCCGACGTCCTTACGAGTGCTAATGCTGGGATTGCGCTTGCCGGCACGCTCTACTCGGCCTACCTCACGTACCTGGAACTTTTCGTCATCCACGCGATCTGCCAGTGGTGCGTTACCAGTGCACTCATTGTGACCGGACTGATGCTTGTTGAGTTCTGGGGGCTCCGTCAGCTGCTGCGTCCTGCGCCGCTGTCTGAGCCAGTGACTCCGCCGCCCAAACGCGGTCGACGTCAGCAGCCCGTGCCATAGCGAGCCAAGAGGGTGTTCCGGCTCATCCAGGCCTGACCGGGCCAGGCTCGCTCGCGATAACGCTCGGCCATCCGCCAGCCGAGCGGGTGGTAGACGGCGACAAGCCCCACAAAAAAGAAGCGTTGTAAGCGCGTGTACCAGGTCGGTGGCAGCGGGTGCACCTCAAATCCGAGCCGTCGGCCGGCTCGTGCGAAGAGGGTGATCCCAACGAGTGCCTTCACCTCGTCAAGTTCCCCTCGAGCGATGCGACAGGCCAGTTCGGCCAGATCCTCCCGTGCCAGTTTCAGGAGTTCCCACGGAAGTTGTGCTCCGGCGAGGGAAAGTGCGAGGAGGCGTCGGTTGTCGAAGTGGAGCTCCACCACCCGGTCGCCCGGCTCGATGCGTGTCCCGTCTGCGAGCGTCGTCGCTGGCCCGCGATAGTAGACGATCCGGTAGCGGAAGAACCCTCCTGGCCGGACGTGCTGTGGCCGCCAGACGAGCTCGGTCAAGCGTTCCCAACCCAGCCAGACTGCCAGGACGCCGATTGCCCGTCCTCCACCGGCGCGCCCCAGCCGGATCAGCCACCAGGGGAACTCCTTCAGTAGCGCCAGCGCCGACCGACGCCGAGTTCGGCGAGGAGCCAGCGGAGGAAGGTGGCCACCAGCCCCAGGCGGAGTGGCCACCGGCGTAGGCGACGCGGCGACGTCGCGATCCAGCTCGTCGTTAAGTGACAAACTGGGATACCCCTTCCCTGTAAACGCTGCAAGAATTCGCGATCTTCCGCGATCTCCAGCGACTCGTCGAATCCTCCAAGACGCTCGAACCAGGCGCGGCTACAGTACAACATCTGTGCGCGGATGCCAAAGTAGGTCTTGCCGACCTCCATGAGATCGAAGAACCAGCGGTCGAAGAAGTCGACCGTGTCCGCGATAACGCGGATACTCCCCGCCGGATAACCTCCATGCTGGTGAGCTACCAGTTCGGCGACCAATGTCGGAGCCATGGCGGAATCAGCATCGAGAAAAAGCAGGAGTTCGCCGCGTGCTTTCGCTGCACCACGGTTTTTGGCGCGACTCCGGCCCGGTCGTGGCTCCTGTACCAGGAGGACTCGCAGTGGCGCGAGTGACGGTGCAAGTGTTTCCACTATGCGTGCTGTCCCGTCGGTCGAGCCATTGTCAACGACGATCGCCTCCAGCCGCTCGAGTGGCCAGGCTTGCAACGCGACCGACCGGAGAGCACGTCCAATGTACGCCTCCTCATTCCGGGCTGGAATCACCACCGAGACGTCGATGGCCCTGCTCACCAGCACTTCCGCCTCAGTACGGCCAGTCGCGACCGATGCCAGCCAGTGCGAGCAGCCACTGCAAAGCCGTCGCCAAAAGACCAAGCCGCAGCGGCCAGCGGTGCAGTCGTCGCGTCGATGTCAAGACGACGCTTTCCGTGACGAATCCGACGGGATAGCCCGCTTTCCGGATCCGACGCAGGAGGTCGTAGTCCTCGGCTATGCGTAACCGCTCGTCGAATCCCCCAACTGCCCAGAAGACGTCACGGTGTACCGCGCACAGTTGTGTCGGAACTCGCACACGCTCCTTGAGCCACGTCGCAGCGAAGAAAAAGACACGGTCGAGGGGGTCGGTCGAGTCAGCCACGACGCGCAAACTCACCGCCGACTCACCGCGGTGGAGATGTGCAAGCACGCTCGCGACTATCGTCGGCGCGAGCCGCGAGTCGGCGTCCAAGAACAGCAAGACCTCGCCGCGTGCGTACTGCGCCCCGCGGTTGCGTGCCCGGCTCACTCCCAGACGCGGTTCGCGGACGAGACGTACCAGGAGCTCCGGATGTCGCCGTGTGAACCGTCGCACGACTGCTGCTGTCTGATCGTGGGAACCGTTATCGACGACGATGACCTCCAGCCGCTCCAGGGGCCAGGCTTGAGCAAGCACCGAGTCGAGTGCGCGTTCGATCGTCGCCGCTTCGTTGCGCGCGGGGATAACGATACTGATGTCAGGTCGTCTCGATCGCCGCGGCATACGTCAAGAGTTCTCCTCCCTGTTCCAGCTCCTGTGCAAGCTGGCGCAAGACTCGTCGGCAGACGGGTGAGCGTGGCGCTCCCTGGGGGTGGAAAAAGACCGAGATGCGCGGCGCGACCGCACGCCAGGGGCCGAGCAGCCGTGCCCCCAGCTGGGTCAGTTCCTCGTGCAGCCAGCCGGTACCCATGAAGCCCATCCAGGGAGTGGCGAGTCGACGCTTGTCGCGGACATCAACGAGAAACAGCATCTCAACGAGATAGGCGAAGTTAAGTTCTGCAAGGAGCGCAGGGAGTGCCGGCGTGTGCAGCCAGCCAGGTGGGCAAAACCCTACTGTCTCAAAGCCGAGGCTGGTAAGGAGTTCGCGGCCAGCGATCAGGCGTGCCCGTTGCTCCGGCCATTCCAAGCTCACAAACTCGGCTACCTCCCGGGCAAACAGTGCGGCCCGGGTGACCGTGAGTGGATCACCCCGCCAACGCCCGGCTCGCGCGTGCGTGTATCCATGGAGGACGAGTTCTGAGCCTTTGGCGACTTCCGCCTCAAGCAGCGCGACGAGTTTCGGGTGTCGTCGCAAGTCGTCTTGTCCACGATGGCAGGGGATGACGAGCAGGCTCCGTGGCCGTGCACCGATCGCGTCAAGTTCAGCAAGTAGCCAGCGCAGTTCGTCGAGGTACGCCGGTGCCACGTCGTGCACTGAGACGAGCAACTGGCGCACCGTAACCCTCCCCGCTCTCTCACGCCTATCTTACGCTGTCTCCACCATCCAGCAGAAGCAAGGGAGAGAGCACTCACGGCGCACAAGGTAAGGCCAGGAGCCGGGGTTGGTCGCTGGTTGCGGTATCGCCTCAGCCGGTGGCAAAAGGCGTAAGTAATGCAACGCACAGGTACGCTTCTAATAGTTGATTCCCGAGATTGCTTTTGGAAAGAGGGGCGACATGAGCCCCCATAAACAGAGGAGACAGCGTATGAATAGTGCTTCGCCAACGATGCAACGAATGCGCTGCGGCACTCACCAGAGGTGAGAGACAGAGTGTCGTTCCTCCACCATACGAGAGCGTACCGCGGCATCGCATCTGGGCGTCCCAGGTGATCCGTGCTAACAAGCCTACTCTCACACCGTCGGCGGTCACCGACGCAGACTGACCCAGACGTAGCGTTGGCTACACCTGGGAATGATGGTGCTGGCGCACAAGACCGTCGATTGTCATCGCTTGGGTCTGCCCACACCTCCAGCAGAGCAGCCAGCAAGAGTTCGTCTCAGTCCTCTACCATGTCTACGGTCCGTGGCGTTCTACAGGAGGGAAAGCACCGCGTGATGCCACACGAGGACAAGCGGCTCAGGCGTGAAGAACTCAAAGCAGCTATCCCGGGAGTCGCATCCGCAGCGCTCCCGCACGGACTGCTTGACGAGCTGCTCAACAGAGCTATCGAGGCGTCAGGAGCAAGCACGCTGGGAGTGGCTGTGCCGTGTGTGTTGCGTACATCCAGAACAAGTCCACGATCGGCTCCGTTCAGCACCGTAAGTGCCCCAAGCTCGCAAGGGCACAGGTATGACCAGCCCTTGCGAGTTAGGCACTGCGAAGCGGGCAGCGATGAACTTCAACTCTGCGGTACCACAGCTACGACCAGACCGGTACCCATGCCGCGGCGAGGTCGGAACCGTTACCGCCTTGCGGAGCTCCTGGTCAGTCGTGGCAAGAGCCGGACATAGGCGCGGGCCATCGTCCGGAAGTCCTCAAGCCGATATGACTCATTCGGCGCGTGGACGCGGTTGTCGGGCATGCCCCAGGCAAAGAACAGCATATCGGCGCCCAGTTCACGTTGGAAGAGCTCTGCAACTGGAATGGTCCCACCAACACGAGTCATCAGTGGCTCCTTGCCGTACAGCTCCCGCAGGACGTCACGAGCCGCCTCGAGCGCCGGATGATCTCGCCGAATAGCAAAGGGACGTGCTGAGCCCGGGAGGCGCGTCACTTGTACCTCGGCCCACGGCGGACAATGTGTCCGGATATGCTGCTCGATCAAGCTGAGGATCTCGTCGGGATCTTGGTCAGGCACGAGCCGGCACGTGATCTTCAGATGCGCTTCGCAGGGCGTTACCGTCTTGATGCCTTCACCTTGAAAACCACCCCAGAAGCCGTTGAGATCGAGTGTCGGCCGAGTCCACGCGCGCTCGAGTGGCGTGTAGCCCGGTTCACCCCAGAACATCTTCGCGCCGACATTCGCAAGGAATTCGTCCGGATTAAACGGGACCGCGGCAATCTCCGCCCGTTCCTCTGGTGAAAGCTCTCGTACCCGGTCGTAGAAGCCAGCGATGGCAACGCGCCCCTCCGGGGTGTGGAACGTTGCCGCCAATTGGACCAGTGTCTGCACAGCATTGGCGATAACCGCGCCATACTGCCCAGAGTGCATATCAGTCGATGCGGTCCGGAGATCAACCTGACAGGCACAGATCCCTTTCGAGGAGAGGGTCAGTGAAGGCTGGTCGTGCCCATACATTCCACCATCGGCGGAGACCACCACATCGCATGCCAAGAGTTCACGGTACTGCCGAACGGCCGCTGCCATGCTGGGCGAACCGATCTCCTCTTCTCCCTCAAAAAAGAACTTGAGGTTCACCGGTGGGCGACCGATAATACGGATGAGTGCCTCAATCCCGCACAGCGCGGCGAACATGTTGCCTTTGTCGTCTGATGCGCCGCGGGCATAGAGGCGGCCATTCCGCACGACGGGTTCGAAGGGGGGTGTCTCCCAGAGTTCGAGCGGATCGGGGGGCTGAACGTCGTAATGCCCGTACACCAAGACCGTTGGCAGGGTAGGATCAACCAGCCACTGTCCAAAGACGATCGGGTTCCGCTCTGTTGCCAAGAGTCGAACATCGGGGATACCCAGCGCCTGCAAGCGGGCGGCAACCCATTCTGCTGCGCGCTGGACATCGGTCTGGTGCTGGGGCAATGCGCTGACGCTCGGGATGCGCAAAAAGTCCTGCAGCAACCCTAGGTGCTCGGCCTCGTGTTCAGCCAGATAGGCATCGCACCGCTGAAGCAACTCATCCATCGCCAGCCTCCTTTCCGCCCAGCAGTATCGCAAAGCTGCGGACATTGCGCAGGACGGGAACACCTGTATTCCCGTGGTCGGACGAGAGTAAGGGAAGTGGTTCGATGCGAGAGGGGAGGAAGGTGATGCGGAGACGGCGCCTTTCAGTGATGGGAGCCCTGGTTCTGTTTGCCACTCTTGTGGCTCCCCCACTGTCCGTTGTGGCGGCCCAGCAGCCTGGGCTCAGTGTTGCTTTCTGGCGGACTTGGGCTCGTACCGATCGTCCAGTGGCCGAAGGGCGAGCAGCGCGTACCTGGATGTGGGGACCAGCACCGATTACCAACGTCCTCTTTGAGGAGTACGACGAGGCCACCGACCTCTCTGGAGAGATGGTCGGTGTCCGATGGGTTCAGTACTTCGACAAGACCCGCATGGAGGTGACGGACGACGGAGGTGATCCGGTCAACCCGTGGTATGTCACCAACGGTCTTCTGGCCAAAGAACTGATTACCGGGCAGCTTCAGCTCGGCCATAACCGGTTTCGTCAGGGGCCGCCGGCTCAGGTGCCCGTCGCCGGTGATTTGAATGACCCCAATGCACCCACCTATGCGACCTTCGCCCCGCTGATGGGCTACCAGCCACTGCCGGTCGGCATGACGATTATCCAGACGGTCGACCGCAACGGTACAGTCGGAGCCGACCAGACGCTGGCGCGCTTTGGAGTGACCGCCGCCGTCCACGTGCGCGAGACAAACCACACGGTGGCAAGTGTCTTCTGGGACTTCATGAACGCCCGCGGTACGGTCTATGTCGACGGCACCTTCCGTGACGACCGGCTTTTCGAGAACCCGTTTTACGCCACTGGCTTGCCACTGACCGAGGCCTACTGGACGACGGTGCTGGTCGGTGGCGTTCCCAAGCGCGTGCTGGTGCAGGTCTTCGAGCGGCGTGTGCTGACCTACACCCCGGACAATCCACCTGGTTGGCGCGTTGAGGCTGGTAACGTGGGACTGCACTACTACCAGTGGCGTTATGGGCAACTCGGTGCCCGGCCAGTGACCTGGGACACAAGCCGGCCAGAGGAACTTCCGTATCTGGATGCCGTAATTCCGACAGTTGTGCAGTTGGCCGCCAGCCTAGAGCCCCTCATGACGCTCCTCCGCTATCCCGCGCTCGACAATCCGGCTTGGCGCGCTGATATCGAACGCCGACTCATCTTCGCCCAGGACTGCGCCCGTGCCATGCGGGAGACTGCACCTCCACCAACACTCTCGAACTTTCACACCGGTCTCATGGCTGGACTGAATCTCTTTGAGCAAGGAGCAGCCAAAGTACGCCGTGGCCTTGACCGCAATGATCCTCTGGTGATTCTCGAAGGACAGCAGGATATGAGTAATGGTCTCCGCGCGATTCTCGAGGTGCTTGCCCCTGAGGAACTTGCGTATCCGAGGGACGGAACTGAGCTGCGGCATCGTGCCGACGTGCTCTCTTGAGGACGGCAGCTTGGATGTTGGCGCCCCGCCCATTGGCTCCACGGGATGGATGTGACTGGTACCTGGGGCGTGCAGGCGTGGCGCGAGGGCGTGCCAGAGATGCTGACGACAGGCGTCCGGGTGAGATGGGGTTTCGCAAAGGCATCGTCCCCTTGTTCCTGAGCAGTCGATTGGACGATGGAGTCATGCGGATCAAGGAGGCCGCAGGATGAGCGACTCTCCTCTCGAGCGAAGTGGAAACGACAACGCGAGTGAGGCGCATCTCCTGTACTGCTTCGCTTGCGGTCGGCCGCTGCCAAGTGGTGCCCGCTTCTGTCCGGCCTGCGGACAGCTGGTCGCAACGACGAACAGACCAACGGAACAAGGAGATGAAGAGGCCTCGTCCGTCTCTACCGAGGAAGGGATCATCTCCGGCGAAAGGCCATCGCGGGGAGAGTTGTCATCGCCTTCCCCGGGCGTGTCGGATGCCGCTTCCGATGGAGTACCTGAGGTTCCGCGGGCACTCCTCCCCGGTCAGGCCGCTCTCGTCTCGACACCGACCGAAGTCGCAACAGGAACCCGGCGAAATCGCACAACGCTTCTCCTTGGGCTTCTGAGTGGGCTGCTCCTGCTAGCGCTCGTGACTGGTGGTGCATTGGCATACGTGGAGCTCGACCGGCGCATTGCGCGCGAGCAGGCGCTCGCCGGGCAGGTAGCAAGCCTCACCCAGGCAAACCTGGACTTTCAGTCGCAGGTGCAGTCGCTCACCGGCGAGCGTGATCGCCTGACGAGCGAACGTGACGCACTTGCCGCCGAGCGTGACCGGCTTGTTGCCCGTGTCGGAGAACTCGAGGCGAAGAATGCCGAACAGGAGAAACAGATCCGAGAACTCACTGGGCAGGTGCAGGAACAGAGTCGCCAGCTGAGTGAAAGTCGTGCGGAAGCCTCACGGCAACAACAACGGGCGGAAACTGCCGAACAGTTCAGCTTCGTGCTTGCACAGGTCGTTGCCATCGATGACGAGATCCACGAGGAATTCCAGCGCTTCTACACTGCAGTCCTCGAGATGCAAGACGCATACTACCTCGGCAATCGGCTCGCATTCGAGAGTGCTGCCCGACGGGCCGAAGAGAGTGCCCAAAAGCTGGACCAACTATTCGCCCGGCGCGCTCAACTCCTTGATCAGCTGCGGCAGTAGGAGCAGGACCGTGCGGCGGTTGAACATCGTCTTGACCATCCTAGTCATCCTCGCCAGCTTTGGTGTGATCTCACTACTGGTCCTCCTCGTCGTCCGGTGGCAAACACCACCGGCACGACCTGCACTCGATCCCCGCGTCGTGTTGACGGTCACGCCTGTGCCGACGGTCGCACCGCTCAGTCCAAATCCCTCGACGCCGACCGCTGTGACCACCCCCACACAACAAGCAGCGACACGAACGTCGTTCCGTACCGTCGATGATGCGCTCCGAGGAGTGGTCCAGATCCGTACGTCCCTCGGCATCGGCACCGGCTTTGTGTGGGCGATGGAAACAGCACGGACGATCGTAGTCACTACTGCACACGTCGTCGCCAACGAGTCGGCCGTGGCCCTGATTGCTCCAGACGGCACAAGCCATTCTGCCCGGGTTCTGAGCCGGGACACGCACCGTGACGTTGCGGTTCTCGAAGCGCCAGCGATAGCAGGTGTTGTGGCATTGCCACGTGGAGAGTCACAGACATTACCGCTTGGCACAGGGCTCACAGCAATTGGCTTCGCCCTCGGTGATGAGCTGCTCGGCGACCCAACGGTGACACGTGGTGTCCTCTCTGGGCGGCGGACTTTCGACGGCGTCGAGTACCTGCAGACGGACACCGCGCTCAATCCTGGGACCAGTGGTGGCCCACTCCTCAACGAGCAGGGTGTCGTTGTCGGCATGGTCGTGGGTAGCGTACCCTGGGCTGGTGACATCCCAGCCCAAGGGCTGAACTTCGCCGTCGCGATCGAGGAGGTTGAGCTTGTCGTTGTCGGTGCCTATTAGGGAGGGCCATGAACCATGAGCACGCAGCGTGATTTTCTTTCGATTCGTATGCCGCTCGTCACGCTCACTCCGCTCTTCCTTGGTGGGGCGGAGCCCCGCGGCCAGCCCGAGCTCCGCGCCAGCTCCATACGCGGCGCCCTCCGCTTTTGGCTCCGCGCTCTCCTTGGTGGCTGCTACGGCGCAGATGAGCATGCCCTGCAGGCGATTCGACAGCAAGAAGCGCAGACCTTCGGCGCAGCCGGCGGGCGTGACGGTGCGGGCGCATCGAAGGTTGTCGTGCGCGTTCTGCCTGCCTCAAGAGCAAGATCAGGTTCCGAACAAGCTGCATCTTTTATCCACCCCTGGCATACACCCCGTGATCGTCCACGGAGCTACCTTTTCTTCTCGATGGCCTCCTCAAGAGTTCGTGGACAAGAGATCCCTGCTCGTTCCTTTATTGATCCCCAGTTTGAATTCGATCTTGAACTTGCCTCACGACCGGGCCTCCCTGAGCTAGACGCACGTGAGGCGCTCTATACCGCCGTCCGTGCTGCGTGGCTCCTCCTGCACCTTGGCGGCCTCGGTGCTCGCGCGCGCCGTCTAGGTGGTGCACTTGCCCATCGTCCTGTCCCACGCCGCACTGCCGACGACCGGGTGGTGACGTCGGTGCCTCGCCATTTGAGTCTTCCTTTTGACCTCGATCCATCACCGAAAGAGGCGGCTCGGGAGTTGGGTCAAGCCTTAACGTCTCTACGAAAACGCCTTCATGCTCGTCCTGACGCCAACCCTGAGCGCCCAGCATGGGAGGTTCTCGACCCCCGTTGGTGCCGGATCTGGGTCTTCGGCGAGCGAGACTGGACGAGCGGAGAACGTGGGTGGCCGGCAGTGGCCGACGCGATCGGCTCCTGGCTGCGGGATACCCGCCGGCAGCTGCCGACCGCACAGCGACTGATTTTTGGCGCTCCGCTGGTCATTCCACAACGGGGTGAAGCAGTGCCTCCACCTCCAGGGTACGAGCAGGCTGATCGGCGTCCATCCCCACTGTGGCTGACTGTGACACGTGCGACGAACGGCAACCTGCTTGGCATCGCCACCCTTTTCCAGTGTCAGTTTTTGCCCCGCCACTCCAACAGCCCGGAGCAACTGGAACAGCTTTATAACTGGATTGCCCAGGCAGTAAACACGCTTCCCAACGTTGCGGAGGTGCACTATGCCTGACGCTCTCCTCCGCTTCACCTTCGGCCCCATCCAGAGCTTTATTGCTGAGGCCCGTCGTACGGCTGACCTCTACGCTGGTAGTCGGATTCTCGCTGAACTTGCTCGTGCTGTTGCCCATGCACTCCAGCAGGGTGGAGCCCAACTGGTCTACCCAGCTGACCTGACCAGTGACCCACCCAACGTTATCGTCGCCCGCGTTCCCTGGGTGCGGACCGAGGAGCTCGCCCAGCAGGCTGCTGCGGCACTGCATGCACGCTGGCGGGACTTTGCCGACCAAGCGCTCGGCGAGCTCGAGCGTCTGGTGACCCTCGACGATGCTTTGCGTCAGCAGTGGCAGCGTCAGACTACTGACCGCTGGGAACTCTACTGGGCCGCTGTCCCCATCGAGAACGGTGACTATGCCACCGCCTTCCGGCGGGCTGCCGCCGGTGTTGCCGCACTTAAGAAGACGCGCACCTTCAGCCAGCAGCTGGAGGCCGGCTCGAAGGATGTCCTGAGCGGTAATCGCGCCGCGCTCGCCCGTGACGGCGAGGATCCGCGAGCCTTCTGGCGGGCAGTGCGCCGACGACCGGACGGTGTCCGGCTTGTCGGCGAGCACGAGGTACTGGACGCGGTTGGTGCGGTCAAGCGCTTCTTCCCCCTCGACGCTGCCTTCCCCTCTCTCCCCACCGTTGCGGCTCGCCCCTTCGCTCGGATAGCCGCGACGAAGGCCCAGCGAGCGCTCGAGGCCTACCGGGACGCGTTCGAACTTCTCGTCACGTCGCTCGGTGAGCGTCCACAGCGATACCGGCGCAGCGGCCTCGGCATCGACACTTTTCCCTATGATGGCGCCTTCCTCTACGAGGCGACGCTCGAGTGGTCAGCGTTGATCGAGGAGCTCGGGCTCGACCGTGCGAGCTGCGAACCGCTCCGAACCCAAACCGAAAACATGCGCTCCGCAGCCCGCGCTGCCCTCACGGGACTCTATCGAGCGGTCGGCCAGCGTCCTTCACGCTACGTCGCTGTCCTCGTGCTTGATGGTGACTCGATGGGCGAATGGCTGTCTCGAGCCCTTGCCGAGGGGGGTGAGGGGGCGCACCAGGATATCAGTCAAAAGCTTGCCAGCTTCGCTCAGAAGGCCCGGCAAGTGTTCGCTGATTCCTTCCCCAACGCCGTACCCATCTACCTCGGTGGCGACGACGTGCTGGCGCTGGCCCCGGCCGAAGAGGCTGTCCCCCTTGCCCTCACGCTCGCTGAGCAGTTCCACGAGGTCACTGGTGGTCGCACGGCTTCAGCTGGCATCGCCATCGCCCACTGGCTGGAGCCGCTCGGTGATCTCCTGCAAGCTGCCCGCGAAGCGGAAAAGCGCGCGAAGCGTCTGCCGGGCAAGGACGCCATCGCGGTAGAGCTTCAACCACGCGGTGGGGAGATCGTGCGCGTCGTTGCCAAACGGACGGCGCTCGCCGAGCTCCAGCTCGGCGAGCTCATTGACCGTTTTCGGCGCGAGGGTCCTGGCAGTCTCTCTGGTCGCCTGCCGACCGACCTGCGGGTTGCCGCCCGTGCGTTGCCGACGGCGGACGAAAGCTTCCGCGCAGTGCTGGGACGGTCAGTCAAACGGCAAGGTGAATGGCCGGAAGGCACAGCACAGGAACGTGATCAACTGGTCGCGCGGCTGCACGCATTCGCGCGGAGCTATGACGACCTCCGGAGCAAGTCGGATGGGTCGGGGTCCGCACCCGTTGCTCGTGCAGTGCCCGAGGGCCCAGCCCAGCTGGCCGAATGGCTGGCGCTAGCACGCTTCCTGGCGAGAGGAGGTGGCGAGTGACGACGCTCTTTCTGGAACCGCTTGACGTCTGGCTCTTCCGCGATGGCCGGCCCTTTACCGCCGGTCAGCAGTTCCGCGCTGCCAGCCGCTTTCCGCCCAGCCCGCTCGCCGTCCAGGGGGCGCTCCGTGCGTACCACTTACTGACCCACACTCGTGTCCCACCGTGGAATGCTCCCGCCGTGGCCGGGGCGATCGGTGGGCCCGACGACTGGGGGCCTCTGCGGATGGTCGGCCCGCTCCTCGCTCGCCAGCTCGGTGTCGGCACGCTCGAAGTGCTGCTCCCGCCACCAGCTGACGCCGTTGCGCGCGGCGGTGGTTTGCAGCGCCTGCCGCCACCGCAGGAACCGCCGCGTTGGTTGCGGGTGCCAGCCCCTACTCGAGCACTCTTTCCGCTCTGGGAACTCACCGAGGCGAGTTCAGAGAAGACTAGCTCGCGTCTCTGGCTGCGACTCGTCGATTTCCCTGCCTACTCCCGCCGCGAGACGGTGGCTGGTGTGCCTCAGGACGAACTCTGGGACGAAGAAGTCCGGATTGGAATAGCGCAGGACTCTAACCGCCGCACGACGCGCGAGGGGCTCTACTACGAGGCCCGCTATGTCCGGCTGTATCCTGGGGTCGGGCTGGTTGTCTGCTTCACCGGACTCGACTGGCCCGAGACGGAAGGGGTACTGGCGCTGGGCGGTGAGCGCCGCTCCGCTCGGTTTTTGGCCGTGCCGGAGTTCGCGCTGCCCACACCACCGGATCCTCTCCCCGAGCGCTTCACCCTCTTCTTCTTGACCCCGGCAGTCTTCGAACGCGGCTGGCTGCCAGCTGACTGGAGTGCCTTCTTCGAGGGATCAGTGGAGTTGGTGGCTGCTGCGCTTGACCGTGCCGAGGTGATCGGTGGCTTTGACCTGGCACGCGGTGCTGAGCGGCCAGCACGCCACGCTGTCCCTGCTGGGAGCGTCTACTACTTCCGTGCCCACGGGACGGTACGGCTCCGGCGGGACGGCAATCTGCCGTGGGTCACTGTCAGTGACTGGGGACGCGAGATCGGATTTGGGACTGTGCTGATCGGAGGTTGGTGAGATGGCCGAGGCGAGTGCCTTGCTCTTCGCGTACTGCGAGATGCCCCTCCATGCCGGGACCGGTCGTGCTGTCGGGACAGTTGATCTCCCCATCCAGCGCGAGCGCATCACCGGGTTTCCCATCGTCCAGGCCTCCAGCGTCAAAGGTGTCTTGCGGGATGTCACCCGCGCAAACGGAGCTGATGCAGCGCGTCACCGCGCCGTCTTCGGCCCGGAGCGCCCCGAAGAGGCATCGAGTCATGCCGGTGCACTGCAAGTGACCGATCTCCAGGTCCTCCTCTTCCCCGTCCGGTCGCTGGCTGGCGTCTTTGCCTGGACAACCTGCCCAGCCGCGCTCGCCCGTCTCGGACGCTTCGCCAAGCTAGCTGGACTGGAAGGACCGGTCGACCCAACCCGCTTTGCCACGCTGGGCCAGGGGCAGTGCGCAGTGGCCAATGGGAGCGCTTTGTTGGCGCAGGCTGGCCAGCAGCTCGGCGTCGTCCTTGAGGAGTACAGCTTCACCCTTGCTGGCGAGCTTGCTGGGCTCGTCTCAGCGCTTGCCGAGTGGCTGAATGTCCATGCCCTGCCGCAAGGGTCGGAGTACGCCTGGTGGCGCGAGAACTTGGCCAAGCACCTTTGCGTGCTTGCTGACGACGACTTCCGCGACTTTGTCCTTTACGGTACCGAAATCGAGGCACATGTCCGTCTGAAGGACGACACAAAGACCGTTGACCAAGGTGCACTGTGGACAACCGAGGCGCTGCCGGCCGAGACGCTTCTGGTCGGCCTGCTTGCTGCTACCCGCTCCCGCTACGACGGGCTCGAGGAGGATGGTCGCGCACTCCTCAGCTGGCTCGTCCAGAAACTCGATGGACAGCGTGTCCGCCTCGGTGGTGACGAGACGACCGGCCGTGGTGCGGTCGTTCTGCGCGTTGCTCGCGTTTGATGGAGGTGGAACCATGAGCCAGTCGCCAGTCCGATCTCCACGCCAAAGCCTCCAGCGTACGCTCGAGCAGCAGCGAGCTGCTGCAGCGTGGCAGTGTGTGACAGCGGCTCGGAACACTCAGTACGCCGAGGACTACGGCCAGCTTGCCCGCCAGGCCGCCTCGCTCGTCCAGATGCACGGCTTAGGACAAACGCTTGCCTTCCTCATGTCGAAGAGGCCAAAGAAGCAAAACGAAGTCAACGAGCATCTCCAGCTTGCCCGGGACCTTTCCCGGTGGGTGAGTCGGCAAGTGCTCGGCGAATCGCGCGATGACCTCCGTGAGTGGATTGCCAGTCAGGCCGACGTCGCCGCGTATCGTCGAGCAACAGTGGAGGCGCTTGCCTTCTTGACCTGGTTGAAGCGGTTCGCTGAGGCCGAGTTGGTGAAGGAGTAGGTCGATGCACGAGCGACCACGATCCAGTCAGTCGCGGCGCGATGGCTCTCCCCCGCGACGCGGAGGTAGTGGCGGTCCGCTGTCTCCCCGTCCACAGCCAACAAGCCGCCCGTATCCGCTCCTCCCTCGCCCAACACGCCAATTGTGGGAAACACTCCAGCAGAAGACAGCGCACCCTGGTCTCCTCTTCGACCGCTTTGCACCCGAGGCTGCTGTCTTTGGCGATGAGGCGACGACGACACCGCGCCGTGACTTCTTGCGTCAGGTCATCGAGGCGGCGGAGCGGCTCGCGGCGAGCGACCTAGCCCGGGAAATCCTTGGCCGGTGGGAGGCAACCGTCCGTGCTGCAGGGGCCGAGCCAGTCGTGGTGGAGCTCCAGAGCCGGCTTGTCACTGGTCTGGGCGCCCACGGCCCACTCGAGATCGGCTTCCGTTTCGACCGCATGGGCTTCCCGGTACTTCCTGGTAGCGGTCTGAAAGGTGTCGCCCGTGCCTATGCGCATCTCCTGGAGGGGCTTGAGGAATCGAATGAGGATTTTCGCCGAATCTTCGGTCGTGCTCCTCAGAAAGAGCACCAAGGTGAGCCGAAAAAGGACGCAGAGGCTGGCTCTCTTGTCTTCTTTGACGCCTACCCCGAGCCCGGGTGGCGTCTCGAGCTCGATGTGATGACACCACACTTCCCGAACTATTACGCCGGAAAGGCGCTACCCACGCCCTGGCAGAACCCAAACCCAATCACCTTCCTGACTGTCGCTCCGGGGGCACGCTATCGCATTGCGATTGGCCTCCGTCGAGGTGTTGAGGATCCAGATGGTCGTCTGCGACATCTGGCTCTGCAGTGGCTCGTCAGAGGTTTGGCGCTGCTCGGTTTCGGCGCCAAGACGACCAGTGGTTACGGTGTGTTCCGTGGAGGAGGCTGAGTCATGAGCGCTTCCGTCCGTCGTATCCTCGTCCTCAACGTCGGGAAGCCCGTGAACGGTGACGTCTCCCAACGCCCAGAGGCGGTCGCTCTCCGCGAGGCCCAACCCGATTACGTCGTCTTCGTTTGTTCACAACCTGATAGACCTCAGGCTGGTAGCCTCGACTATGTTGGCGAATATGCTCGGTTGGTTAGCCTATCACCGAATCAGTATGAGTCCCTCGTGCTGCCGGATCCCGATGACCTGGCCGATTGTTACCAAAAGCTCGTGCAGTGCCTGGAAGGTCTCCGTGTCCGCTTCCCAGGAGCTGAGCTGCTCGCTGACTATACCGCTGGCACGAAGACCATGAGTGCCGCGCTGGCCCTCGCTGCCTTGGACAACGAGCAGAGCCCAGAAGTCAAGCTACGCCTCGTCCGCGGACAACGCGGTCAGCAAGCCACTGTTATCCCTGGTACCGAAAGCTTTGTTGCTGTTTCCGGTATTCATGACCTGCGTGCCCGGCGGCTCGTGTCCCGCGCTCGCGATGCCCTTGAGCGCTTCGACTACGCAGAGGCAGATCGCCTGCTTGGCCAAGCGCTGCAGCGCGAGATCTCCCCGTCCCTGCGCGGTCAGTTGGAACGAGTTCGCAACCTGTGCCGTGCCTTCGATGCTTGGGATCGCTATGAGCTGGAGCGAGCGGCCACGCTTCTTGGAATCTATCGAGCGAATTGGTACCAATGGCTCGAAGTGCTTCAACAACTCCAAGGAGTCACCCGTGCCTTCACTGCAAAGGAGAACCGACAATCCCCCGATCAACCACGCTTAATTGACCTAGATCAGCTGCGCGATCCCTATGTTGCTGTCGAGGATCTCCTGCTCAACGCTGAGCGGCGTGCCGCTCAGGCCCGCTATGACGACGCGATGGCGCGCGTCTACCGCGCGCTGGAGCTCCTCGTCCAGCTCCGCCTCTGGCTCGGCCACCGTATCGATACGAGCAACGCTGATCTTGCACGCCTTCCTGAGGCGCTCCGCGTACAATATGCGTCCCGCGTCGAGCCAGGACGTCCGCTGACACTCGCGCTCCTGCAGGCTTGGGATGTGTTGGCCGCCTTTCCTGATGAACCACTTGCTGACTGGCTGCGTGCCGAACGTGGCCGACTCCTGGACTGGACGCGGCACCGCAACCACTCGCTCCTCGCGCACGGATTCACGCCGGTCATGGGCAATGTCTGGCGGGAGTACGGCTGTGACGGGATCGAACTCTGTCGTGCAGGACTCACGGTGCTCGTGGAGAAGAACGTGCGCCGGCCGCTCAAGCACCGCCAGTTTCCACAGGTGGATCTCCTGTCCGAGGTGACCTAAGAAAAGGTCCTCGATCAATCCCGATCGGCCGAACAACCTACCGCGTGTTCCCGATCAGTTCCTTTCTCCTGTCCGCGGCTGCACCGCACTGCGTCGCTGCTTACTGGCAGCGTTCTCCCGACGATGTCTCGCAGTTCCCATCGCCCCAAATGAAATGGAAAACTGCCCGTGACGAGAGATTCTCATCTCCCGCACAGAAACGTGCCAAGAGGGACAGCGAGCGCGAGTCGTGACGCTGCCAGAACATACTGCGTTGTGCCTGTACTCGGTTCGTTACCCATCTCCGCGGTGGGGAGTAGAAATGCTGCTCCTCGCGGAGGAGAAAGGCGTGGATATTCCGTGTGCTTGCCGTCCGTCGTACTTCATTTCATCGTTGAGTTGGCACAACCTCAGTGTCCAAGAAAGTACCTGTCCACCTCCAGCGAGCGCACTCTTCTCCCCCCACCAAGACGGTCGTGCCCCCATTCGGCTCTGGCAAGCGCGCGCACCAACCAGTGCGTACGCTGCACGGAGGAGTGACCGTTTGGTAGCCCGTGCTATGACAATCCTGTAACGGTTGACCAAGCTGTTCGTTCATCTTCATGGTGGGGCCTTCGTGCGGCCTATCCGAACTGATGGGAAGGGATGAGGAAGGGGATGGGGCGACTTAGTCTCCTGCTCGCGTTGGCTTTTGCTGTTCTCGGTACGGTCCCGATCGCGCAGCCTGCTTGGGCCAGCAGCGGCCCATCGATCGTCTATTTTCCGGCGACCGGTCACCACCTCGCCGAACCGTTCCTTTCCTTCTGGCGTGGCCACGGTGGACTGCGCATCTTTGGCTATCCGATCAGCGAGGCGCACGAGCGCGAGGGGATGCTCGTCCAGTACTTCGAGCGAGCGCGCATGGAAGCGCCCCTCACATGCGCTGGGCTCACAGATTGCCCTGTGCAGCTCACCCGCGTTGGTGCACTCCTCTCTGCCGAACGCAATGAACCCGCCTTTGCGCCACTCGTGCTCAATCCTCCACCGCCGGACACCCCGCTTCGCCGGTATTTCCCTGAGACCGGCCACACGCTCGCCTACGGTTTCCTCCGCTACTGGCTCCGTAACGGTGCACTCACCGTCTTCGGGTATCCAATCTCTGAGGAGTTTAGCGAGACCGATCCGGAGACCGGCCAGACCTACACCGTGCAGTACTTCGAGCGGGCGCGCTTCGAATGGCATCCTGAAGCACTCGGCACGCTCTGGGAGGTGCAACTCGGCCGGCTCGGGGCTGCGCTCGCCACTCGCCATGGCGTCGATACCTCCCCAGTGGCCCGTCAGCCGGATGTGCCAGACTATGACCCCGCACTTTTCCCCCGTGCGTTCCGGTTACCTGTCCTGATGTATCACGATATCGGTGAACCAGCTGGTCGCTACCGCATTCCACTGTGGCGGCTCGAACAGCAGCTTGATTGGCTCCTCACCAATGGCTATGTGACGGTGTCACTGGAGCAGGCCTACGAAGCGCTGCTGGCCGATGGCCCGTTGCCCGAACGGGCCGTGGTGATCACCTTTGATGATGGACCACGAAGTCAGATGGCCGCCGCACGGGCACTTGCGGCGCGCAATATGACCGCGACGTTCTTTGTCGTCCCAGGCCGTAGCGCACTAGGCCCAGCGGAGCTCCGAGAGTTGCGATCCATGGGACACGAAATCGGTTCCCACTCCATGACGCATCGCATGATGACTCGCCTTAGCGACGGAGAGATCCATTGGGAGGCCGTCACCAGCCGCCAGAAACTCGAAGAGTGGCTCGGCGGACCGGTGTTGTTCTTCGCCTATCCTGGGGGCGAATGGAATGGTCGTGTCGTCGCAATTGTCAGCACAACTGGGTACTTCGGGGCCATGGCCGCCTGGGGCGGCACTCATTGGACGCGCGAAAAGCGCTGGGCCGAGCCGCGCATCGAGATCGGCGGCACAATCTCGCTCGACCGCTTCGCCTGGTATGTCGAGCGGTTCTGAGCGGTGCCACCGCCTGTGGTCCTCTGACTGAAAGCAGGGGGGCTAGGCGAAGAGATGTTCGCCTGGGATGGAGAGACGGCCCGACATTGGTGCCAGGCCGTCTCTCCCGTGCTCACAGAGAGACGTTCTCAGCCACCCTGTTGCTTAGCGCGTCGCCGCTCCAGGAAACTGCGGATCGCCTCTTGTGCTTCCGGTGTGGTGAAGACGCGCAGGAACAGCTCCCGTTCGAAGCGGAGCGCAGGGTCGAGTGGCATCTCAAGCCCCTGCACAATTGCAGCCTTGGCAGCTCGCACCGCTGCTGGCGAATGCTGTGCGATCTGCCGTGCCAGCTCGAGCGCACGCGTCAAGTACTCTTCGGGAGCCGTAACCAGATTGACTAGTCCCCAACGTTCGGCCTCATCGGCTGAAAACTCTCGACCCGTCAGGACGAGCTCCATCGCCCGGTACTTCCCGAAGCGCCGTGCGAGGAGCTGTGTTCCACCCGCACCTGGAATGAGACCGATGCGAATCTCTGGTGCGGCAAAGCGCGCAGTCTGCGATGCAACGACAAGATCGCAGGCCAACGTCAACTCAAGCCCACCGCCGAAGACATAGCCGGAAACGGCTGCGATCAATGGCTTCGGAAAGCGCCGGATCGTGTCCCACAGCGGTAAATCGGAACGGCTGGTCGCCAATTCCTCAACCGTCACCTGAGCAAATCCATCGATGTCCGCACCGGCTGAAAACGCTCGCTCGTTCCCCGTCAGGACGACGACGCGTACTGCGTCGTCCACGCGTGCCTCGTCCAGGGCTGTACACAGTTCGCGCAGCATCTGTTCGTCGATCGCGTTGAGCTTGTCCGGCCGGTTCAGCCGGATCAACAGCACACCATCTTGTACTTCGCGGAGTATCCGCTCCATCCCGCTTCTCCCATTCCCCAACATGCCTCACCGTCGTGGTGCACTCAGGGCTTGCAATGTAGCCGCTGCCTTCTCCCGGAGTTCCGGCCGGCTGAGTAGCTCAACGACCGCCGCCCGCTCGGCCCGCAGGAGCTCCTCCAACGTTCCCGCACTTCGCAACGCACGGGCCAATGTCTCAACCACACTCCGTGCAGTCGGATCCAACTCAGCGAGCGAAGGACCGGCAGCGGTCATCTGACTAGCCTCGGCGAACGTCTCACGCGAGGCGAGCGGTCGTGCTGGCACGCCGTGAGCCAGGGCCCGGGCCAGGTCGACTGCCGTCTCCAAGAGTCCGTCCCGGTCAACCGTTACCAGCCAGCGGTCACCGAGGAGGCCGAGTGTTCCAGCCAGGTGGGCCGAATCGACCCGTTCCGCAGCCAGGAGTGTCGTCAGCGCGCTTGCTGCTCCCAGTTCTGCACGCAGTGGGGCAGCGAGCGTGGAGGCCCGGGCCTCACTGCGCACGCGAAGAGCCACCAGTGCGCCGAGCGGTACCAGCCCGGCCGCCGCGCCCGGATAACCAAGCGGTGTTGTGAGGTAGGACACCGTCGCGTCACTCCAGAGCGCCAGCGTTGTCCCTGCACCCCGCGCCTCACCGTCGAGTGCCGCGACGACCGGGATTGGGACATGGGTCAGTGCTTGCAGTGCTGCCTGCAGCGCGCGGAGCCGCTCCTCAAGTCCGGCCTGATCACCCGATTCAGCCAACTGGAGGAGTTCACTGTATGGATAGCCGAAGCTGTCGAGTGCAGGCACGAGCACGAGCGCACTTGGCCAGCGCGCCAGTGCTTCCTCGAGCGATCGAGGCAATGCCTCAAGCGACCGTATGCGAAGTGCGAGCACACCGTCTCCAAGGTCGCGCATTCCCTCGCGCTCGAGTGCCTCCCGCGTGCGAATCTGCCGCGTGCGGCGTGTCGAAGGGAGGCGTTCCTCGGGGACAAGTTCACCGCTCGCCGGATCCAGTACCTGACCATCCAGGAAGAAGCCGCCGCACCGCTCGGCCAGCGTAAGGAGCTCTGCAGCCGGCACTCCTGCCTCCGCCAGCAGTGCGCGCACACGCTGTGGGCCGAGGAAGTCCATCTGGGCATATGGGCCGGCTGCCCAGCCAAAGCCCCACTCCAGTGCTCGATCGACGCTCGCGATATCGCGTGCCGCGTCGGTTGTCCGCTGGAGCACGTACCCAAAGGTCCGGCCGAGCAACTGCCGCACGTAGTCACCGTATGGAGAAGGCAGCTCAAGCGCGCCAAGCAGACGCTGCGGGAACGGCTGGCGCAGAAGTTCCTCGAGCCCGGGGATCACTGCAGCGCGGAAGGGACGATCAGCGCGCTGCAGCGGATCGTACGTCAGCTGCTGCTCCCCTTCGCGGCGGAAGATTCCTCCACCGGTCTTGTCGCCGAGTCGCCCTGCCTGGTACAGGTCAAGGATCCAATCCGGCACTGCGTAATCGTCCCCGGTCGACTCCTGCAAGCTGCGTGTCCCCAGCACCAAGATGTCAAGGCCAGTCAGATCGATTGTCCGGAAGGTTGCTGATCGAGGACGTCCCAACAGCGGGCCAGTGAGCGCATCGACGTCTTCCGGAGCAAGCCCAAGTTCGCCGGTGAGCCGGACAGCCTGGACAAGGGCATAGATGCCGAAGCGGTTGGCGACGAAGCCAGGTGTATCGCGCACGAGGAGGACGCGTCGCCCCAGTCGTTGTTCCAAGAAGCGGACGAAGGTCGCAAAGCGCGCCGTCTCCCCCTCCGGGAACGCGGTTACTTCACAGAGCAGGAGCGCACGCGGTGGATTAAAGAAGTGCGTGACGAAGAACCGCTCACGCCATGCGCCCAGTTCTGCCGGCAAGAGCTGTGCTAGCGTGAAGGTCGAGGTGTTCGTCGTCACGATCGTCTCAGGAGAAAGGACAGCGTCCAACCGGCGGAACAGATCACGCTTGGCGTCGCGGTTCTCAATAATCGCCTCCAGCACCCATTCGCACTCGGTGAGCCATGCGAGATCGTCCTCGACGTTGCCGACTCGTACCCGATCGATCGCGCTGGGATTGAGGAAGGCACGCTGCTGTGCGGCGCGCTGCAGGCCGCGGCGTGCTGGGCCAGCGGGGTCGTCTTGTCCCTTGACATCAAGCAGGACCACGTCGAGTCCGGCCGAAGCGGCGAGCGCCGCGACCGCTGCTCCCATTGACCCAGCGCCGACGACACCGATCCGCCTAATCACTCGCTCCCCTCCCACTTCCAATCACGGAACCGCTCGCGGAGCACCGCTTTCGCCAGCTTCCCGGTCGAGGTCTTGGGCAATTCGTCGACGAAGACGAAAGCATCCGGTACCCACCAGCGCACAAAGCGCTCGCGCAGGTACTCGCGAAGCTCCTCTGGTGTGACTGTCTTCCCCTCACGGAGTACAACGACTGCCAACGGGCGCTCCTGCCATCGCTCATGCGGGACACCGATCACTGCGGCCTCTTCGATCGCCGGGTGGCTCATCAGCGCGTTCTCGAGCTCGATTGTGCTGATCCACTCACCGCCAGATTTGATCACGTCCTTCAAGCGGTCGACGAGCTTCACGTACCCTTCGGAGTCGATGATCCCAACATCGCCCGTGCGCAGCCAGCCGTCAACAAAGGAGTCGGGGCTTTCGCCACGATAGTAGGAATCCGCAATCCAGGCGCCGCGTACAAGGAGCTCGCCCATCGTCTGTCCGTCCCAGGGCGCTTCCTTCCCGTCGAAGGTGAGGATCTTCGCCTCAACGAAGGGCGCTGGCATCCCCTGCTTGAGGAGGAGTTCATAGTGCCGCTCCGGTGGGAAGTCGCTCAGCTTCACATGGGCCTGCAGGCCGAGCAGCACCTCGCTCATTCCCCAGCCATGGATGACTGTCACGCCGAACGACTCCCAGCGTCGGACCAGTGCCTCCGGCGCCGCGCTTCCACCCAGGATCAGGCGAAGTCGCGGCGAGAACGTCCAGCGCCCAGGATACCGCTCCACAAGATTTGCCGCATCATGCCAGACGGTCGGCACCCCTGCGACGAATGTTCCCTGCTCATCAGAGAGGAGATTCAAGAGGTCAGCTGGTTGTGGGTGCGGACCCGGCAACACCATCTTGGCCCCGACGATCAGCCCCGCGTAGGGGAGCGCCCAGCTCGCCACGTGGAACATCGGCACCGAAAGCAGGATCGAGTCGTCCTTGCTCACGTAGTACGTGATTGTCGAGGTTAAGGCAAGCGCCGCAAGTGCCAGTTGCGCGTGCACGTAGAGCACGCCTTTCGGTCGTCCCGTCGTCCCTGACGTGTACAAGAGGAAGGCGGGCGTGTTCCAGTGCACCTCGGCCAAGCACTGCTCATCCGGCTCGTGCTGTTGGATAAGTTCCTGGTAGGACAGTGCGCCGGGCACCTTAGATGCGTCACCAACAACGATCACATGCTCGAAGGGTGCCCGATCACGAAAGCCCTCGTACAACGGGAGTAACGACTCTTCAACAATCAGTACACGGTCTTCGGCATGCTCCGTGATGTAGGCGAGATCGTTCGGATGCAGGCGCAGGTTGAGCGTATGGATCACCGCACCGATGTTCGGTATCGCGAGGTAGGCCACGAGATGTGGCCAGGTGTTCCAGAGGAGCGTCGCTACCCGGTCGCCTTCCTGAACGCCAAGGCTTTTGAGCGCATTCGCCAGACGCAGCGATTCCTCGGCGAGTTGAGCATACCGGTAGCGGCAGACGCGTCCCTCACCGACTCGTTCCACGATTTCGGAGCGCGGGAAATAGCATTTGGTTCGGAGGAGGACGTGTCGGATGGTGAGCGTGTCCAAGTTCATGAGACCTGTCCCTCCCGCTTGGTGTACTTACGCAGCTCTCGGATGTCTTCCCACGATGCGCCGGACCTCTCTTCGCCGCGGGAAATCACTGCTGCCGATGGCCGGACGATCGCATTTTATTCACGCATAAAATAGCGGTGTGCCACAGCGCCGTCAACCCTTTCCGTTCGCGAACGGCGAACAGGGGCTCTGGAATTCGCTACCTTTCCCTGTCGGCTGAGGTTTGGTCTTAAGAGCAGCGAACCGTCCGGCCGGCGCTCTTCTCCCTATTCCCTTGCCACCCTGGAGCAACAGCACGATGTCGAGTTCCGGGCCGTGCAATGACGTCTTGGTAACACACTTCAATGCTTCCACCCATGACCGGAGTAGCCCGGCTCAAAGGGGCCAGCGCATGCACGACATGCACCTTGCAAGAAAGCAGCGTGTCCGTCATCGGCCACCTCCCTTCTCCACGGTTTGCTTGTGTGGTTCTTAGCTTCGTGCTAAAGTGACCAGGGACGACACGGGCATGCTCTCGCGGAGAGAGCGGTTCCTGTCGAAAGGCTGAGGCTGGGTCTCGTGGGTCGTACCGCATGCAACTTGTTCGGTCGCTCTTGTGACCGACGGCCGAGCCGGGCGAGGTGCCGTCGTCCAGCCCTCTCCCCGTTGGAGCGATGCTGTACTCGTCTGCCTCGTAGGTTTTATGCCAGACACCGGGCCGTTCGAGGCTGGCCAGGCGACAACTGGTCCCCGCTGTCTCGATCGTCGCACCGATCTCACTGGAATCCTGCCACGCTTCATCCTCGTCTCCTCGCTACGGCGCGTCAGGCCAGGGTTGGTTCTCTATTACTGGCCCTGTGCTGTTGGACCGGCGCTGGAGGACCACGGCCGATAGCCTCTTGTTGGCGAGCCCCAGCGGAGCCGATGTTGTGACGATCGCTCCAAATTGTGTGGCAGTGATACTCCGGCCGATGAGATAGTCAGGCAAGTCCGAATTGAACGAGGAGGGTCAGGAAGGTGACGACGCGACGTGTGGAAATCATCGATATCCACGTTCACGTACGGACTGGTGAACATGCCAAGGTGTGGGAGCGTGACCGCTACGTCCCCGCCAATCCGGAGGGGTTCAGTGATCATCCGGACGCCATGGCGGACATGTACCGTGAGCTGAATGCAATGGCGGTCATTTTCGACATTGACGACGAAACACGTACCGGCCTCGCGGCCTCGAACGAAGAAATCGCACAGTGGGTCGAGAAGCACCCGGATGTCTATATCGGTTTCGGTTCGGTCGATCCTTGGAAAGGCAAGAAGGCGATCCTCGAAGCAGAAAAGTGCGCTGCTCTTGGCCTCAAGGGCCTCAAGTTCCATCCCGCCGTTCAGGACTTTGCACCAAATGACCCCCGGTTCTTTCCTCTATGGGAAACGTGTGCTCGGCTCGGTCTCGCCGTGCTCTTCCATAGCGGGACGACAATGGCCGGCGCTGGACAGCCAGGCGGCGCTGGTATCCGCCTGGAATACGGACGCCCAATTCCCTACATCGACGACATCGCGGCGCGTTTCCCGGAGCTTCGCATCATCATGGCGCATCCCGCCTGGCCGTGGCACGAGGAGCAACTGGCCATCCTGCGCCACAAACCGAACGTCTATATGGATCTCTCGGGCTGGGCTCCCAAGTACATCCCAGAGAGTGTGATCCGCTACGCGAACTCCCTGGTCCAGGACAAGGTCTTCTTTGGCTCTGACTTCCCGATGCTCTCGCCGCACCGCTGGCTCCGCGAGTTCGCCGAGCTCCCAATCAAGGACACGGTGCGCCCAAAGATCCTCCGCGACAACGCGGCGCGATTCCTCGGTCTGACCCACCTCCTCGAGGAGGGGCAGTAGGACACTCTCTGCAGCGCTACCCTGCCGAACCACAGAGGCAAATGCATGGCCATTCCCCTCCCCATACCCTCTTCCATCTCACCTATCGGGGAGGGGAACTCGTTTTGTTTGCCCGGGAGCTGCCCACACCCGTCACGCTGGTTACGGGGTTCCGCGGATTCCTCGTCTCATACCGTGCCACCACACCACAAGTGCAAGAGCTTGCCTCGTACCTGTCCGACGTAGGTTCCAAGAATCCCACGAGTCACTGGCGACATCACCTCGGATTGTCGCCAGTTCGAGTTCGCTGTCTCACAGCACCGTGGCTCCACTCGACAGCGACCTAAGGTCGTCAAATGTGGCAATGTGGCAGCGATTCTTTGCGTATGTCAGCTGCTCGTCTAGGACAGGTGCGCGACTCCGGGCCAGAGTCAACATCGCTCCGTCGCACTCCAGTATTGAAAAGCGCACTGTGACCAGCTCATCCATCGAGCTGCCTGTGCGGGACGATCTCCGTCTGCCGGAAGGGCTTTGCGCATCCAATCGCCCAAATCGAAGCGGTTCTCCTTTCGCTGTTGCGCGTGCGAGTCGTATCCGAGTTCGCTATTCATCGCCAAGCGACGGGGCTTTGCACCGCCTATCGCTCGCCCGAGGTTGAATGTCGGTGCGGCGAGACCGGCCCGCAGCGCGTGCGTAGCCAGTCGAGTGATGGGTGCCCCAGCGGCCGCCAACTCCTCGAGCGCACGTCGATGGAGCACTTGCCGACGCGCCTCACCAGCGTGCGCGTACGCGACTTCTCGGATCCACTGGTGTGTAAAGGCGAAACGAACCGTACTGGCCTCCGGTTGCTGCATGTCCCGGATCAGCCCTCGCTCGCACAGCTCATCGAGTGCCTGAAGGCCAGCGAGCGGGTCGAGTCCAGCTACTGAGCAAAGCTGGGTGAGTTCGAATCCGTCACCGAGTACAGCCGCAGTAAAGCAGGCTTTCCGTGTCGTCGCGCTGAGGCGCCCAAGGCGCGCGCGGATCGCCTCCCGAATCACGTCGACAATTCCCTGTTTTCTCCGCCAAGCGAGGAATTCCTGGACGTTCTTCTCCAGGTCGTTGTTCGCTTCTCCCCGGACACTCTTCTTTGACGCAGTGCCCTGTTCTTGGTAGAAGGCTCGGAGTGTCTCAACCAGAAAGAAGGGCTGTCCTCCGGTATCTCTGAACAACTGCTCGCAGACTGCACGCGCCGGACCAGAGAAGATCCGATCAGGTTCAACTTGGAAGAGGGAGGCCAGTAACATGCCGGTGTCTTGGAGCGAGAGCGAACCGAGGGACAACCGGATGACCGGCATCTCTCCTGCCGACTGCGCCAGCAGCTCGCTCGGATGTGACCACGCCTCGCGTGCCGCGAGCTCGTCAGGGCGTAGGGCAACCAGCAGAAGAATCGGCGTATGGCTGACCGACCACCGCCGGCGCAGGTAAGAGAGGAGATCGAAAGAAGCCGTGTCCATCCACTGAGCGTCGTCGACAAAGAAAACCAGCGCACCACCGGAGGCATTCGCGGCGAGCTGTTCGCTGAGGTGCGCGATGGCGTCAAAGAGACGGAAGCGTGCCTCGATCCCAGTCTTGCGAGTGGTAACCGGCAGATCACGGTAGTAGTCACTGAGTTCGGGAAACCAGCGACTGAGTTCGGCCAGCCAGACTGGCGTGAGTGGTAGGGAGCTCTGTTTGAGCCATCGAGTGAGGGCCGGGCGGAATGCCTCCATGAGAGGCTGGTATGGGAAGCGTTGACTGCTCTCAAATGCTTTTCCTTGCAGGACGTCGGCTCCTTGGGTCGAGACCCAGTGGAGAAAAGCCTGTACCAGCCGGGTCTTCCCGATCCCCGGTTCTCCTTCGACGCTCACCAGTTGGGGTTTCCCTTGACAAGCTGCCTCATAGGCAGCCACCAGCCGTGTGTGCTCGCTGGATCGACCAACCAGCGGGAAGGCAAGTTCCGGTTCCGAATCTGGTGTTTCGGCCGCCACTTTGCGCGCTGTCACTCGTCGGCGAACGTGCTTGGCCAGATCTTCGATCTCCGGGCTCGGCTCGATTCCTAGTTCAGCGGTCAGAATCGCTCGGCATGCCTGGTAGCTGCGTAGAGCAGCGGTTCGATCGCCAGCTGCTGCCTGTGCCTGAATCAGGTGGTAGTGCGCAGCCTCGCTCCAAGGGTCGAGTCTGACCCAGCGTGCCGCTGTCTCAATGGCCAGTGGCAAATCCCCTCCAGTGAAGTACGCGCGCGACAAGCGCTTACAGATCCATCCGACCTGCCGGTGCCACGACTCGCGCTGCTGACTGATCCACTCGTCGAAATCCGGCGCGGCGTTAACGAGGAAGCCTTGCAAGAAGTCTCCCCGATAACGATTGAGAGCATCCTGGAGCCGCGTGATCGTCTCGTTGGACAAGACCTTGTTGGCTTCCCGTGCGAGCTCGGCTGCCTCGCGCAGCACATGAAGATCCAGCTCGAGATCCGGATCCACCACAAGGCCGACGTGTGCCTGCTCGCTACACAAGTGCGGAGCATCGTGTGAGTCCTGCCTCTTCTCAAGGCACTCGCGGATGGAAGTGAGCGCGCTGCGCAGGCTACCGCGCCCATGCTCCTCGTCGCTTTCCGGCCACAAGAGCGCTGTCAATCGATCCCGTGAATGTAGGCCACCCTCCGCGGCAAGGAAGATCAGCAATGCCTCACTTTTCCGTGTTGGGAATGGCACGAGTTGGCTGGCGTGCAAAATCCGCGGCGGCCCAAGCAATGCGATACTCAGCTGTCCCATGCCCAGCACTTCCTTTTTTTCACGATGTTTTGACGCTGCATGCGTAGCCTGGAACTGGGATGCGAGCACCATAGCATGCGTCCCGCCAAGAGGCAAGCGATACGGCGGTATGGCGGCCTACGGCTGCAGTAGTCGACCGCCGGGTACGGAAAGGAGAGTACCCCCACAGATCAAGCAGCCGAACGGATCGATCGGAAAAATGTTGGGAGGTACCCCATGATGAAATACCGGTTTCTTATGCTTGTCGTTGCGCTCTCAGCCTTGCTCCTGGGAGTGATTGCCAATGCGGGAGCTGCCCCGGCCCAGACGCAGACAATCGTCGTTAAGGACGCAACCGGGACTTTCCCGGAGTTCAACCCCTGTACTGGTGCACCTGGATTGGTCACCGTCACCTACAACAGTGTCTTCCATATCACGACGTTGCCCAACGGGACGTTTCACGTGACCGGTACGGAGACTGGTACCTTCACATTCGAGCCGAACGATCCCAATCAGCAAGTCGCAGTAGGCCGCTACACCTTCTGGTTTGGAGAGAATAGCAACCAGGCGAGCTCCAACGGCACCGTCACGTTCCGTGTCACCGGGCAATATGCTGACGGCTCCCCGATCCGGTTCAACAGTGTTGCTCATGTCAGCGTGAGCGCCACGGGCGCAACGACGACGTTCGAATTTGGCCGTTGCCACTGACGAGACAGGAGTAGCCAAATGCAACGATCACCTGAGTTAGAAACAATCATCGCTGGTTGGTTTACCGCGGTGAACAACGGTGACCCTTCATGGGTTGATCGGTACGTCTCTCACCAAGCCGCGACTCGCCTTGTCGACTTTGACCCTGACGATGTGCTGAGCGGTGAGGCCGCTTTCGCGTTCTTAAGAGAACAGGTGCTGTCGCTTGGAGGAGCTATCCAGGTCACACCGCGGCATATCGAAGCGTATCAGGCAGGCGATGTCGGCTGGGGCCTGTCACTCGTAACGATCACCTTTCCAAATGGGGAGCACGTCCTACCACGTTGGAGTGGTGTCTTCCACCGGGAAGGCCGGGAGTGGAAGTTGGTACAGTCGCATGCATCGCTCGGTATTCCCTCTGAGGAACTGAGAGCAATGATGCAACAGTGATGACGTGGTGGCTCAATGTAGAGATGAGACAAATCCTCTGCGGTGAATAGGCTGCGGAGGGTGTTGGGGGAATCATGGCGAGCAGGAATCTCCAGACTGTGCAAGGGATCTATGCTGCATTTGGTCGAGGCGATGTCTCGGCAATTCTGGACAAGCTAGCCGAGGATGTGGACTGGGATTATGCCTACCGTACTACTCCGAACCCTGTTCCCTGGTTGCAGGCTCAGCGTGGCCGCGCTGGAGCTGCCAAGTTCTTCTTGGACGGCGTTGGCGCGATAGAGTTGCACCGGTTCGCCCTCAAGGCCTTGCTGGAAGGTCCCGGCCTGGTTGTCGCTCTCGTTGATGTCGATGCCACGGTGAAAGAAACCGGGAAGCGCATCGTCGAGACCGACGAGGTGCATATCTGGCACTTCGATGAGGCAGGGATGGTCACCCGATTTCGGCACTGTGCAGATACATACCAACACGCGATGGCATATCAAGCGTGATACGAAGCGGGTGCCAAAATCACTCAGTAGTCGGGCCAAAAAGATGCTCTCGGTCTCCTCAGGGGCTCGCCGTCGTGCCTGCGCTTGGGTACCTAGGGCATCGAGAGCGAAAGAGAGGAAAGCATGATGGCAACGCAGAGCAATACCAAGATGGTGCAGGACCTCTACTCAGCGTTTGGCCGTGGTGACATCACGTCGATCCTGAACATGCTTGCCGAGGATGTGGAATGGCGTGAGCCGCCCGGTGGCACTGCTCCGTTCAAAGGGATCTACCGTGGTCGGGACAGTGTCGGCCAGTTCTTTGCGCGGTTTGCCGAAGCCGTCGAGGTGGAGTCGTTCGAGCCGCGTGAGTTCTACACCCACGGTGACACGGTGATTGCTCTCGGACACTACCGCTTCCGTGCCAAGAAAACAGGGAAGCCGTACGAAAGCGATTGGACGATGGTCTGGCGTTTCCGCTCAGGCCAGGTTGCACGCTTTCAAATCTACAAAGACAGCGCAGCCGAAGCAGCTGCGCTCCGTGACGGGTAGTGAGCGACACAAAGGAGTTGGTCATAGGCCCGTGTGGCACCATCGATAGTGCCACACGGGTTTGCATAGTCGGCGTATTATTTGCCCACCTCTCTTGGTCGCCGAGACTCAGAACCGGTCTCCGTCCTACTGCCTGCGCTAAGCCGGGTACGTCTCCATCGTCCAGCGGCAGTCTGCCCGGTAGCATGTCTCTACTCGCCTGAAGGGTTTCCGAGGGAACTGTTCAACATCCGATCGAATCAACACACCGCCTTCCTTGGTTCTTCCTCATCTCGCATTGCGGGGGACCGGGAATGAGAAAGACTCGGCGCGTGTGCGGAGCTGCGCGGTATCGTCTCGGTAGGTCTGCTATACTGTAGTGTCACGGCGATGAGGCTCGCCAGGCGGTGTCACACCGCCAAACCGCCGGATTGCGGCTGATAGCCTCTGTCCGACCAGTCTTCTGGCCGGCAGAGGCTTTTCGCATCTGGAGGTGCACGATGACTCACCCAACAAACCGGCCCTTTCTCGCCTGGTTCCGTGAGCTTTTACCCCGCAACCAACAAGCTGCGCTCGACCGCTACCTTGCTGCAACAATCCAGGAAGCCTTCGCAGTTCCCGGCTGTCCGCTCTGCTACCTCCTTGCCCAGAAGGAGCGGCGCAGCCTAGAGTCTCTCCTCTGGGAGCAGGTCAACGATCCAATGACGGCTGAGCGCCTCGCCGCTGCCCGCGGCTTCTGCTGGGAGCATACGTGGGCACTCGTCCCCGCTGGTGCGGCGGTGCATAGTCACCTCGGGGTTGCTATCCTCCTGGAGCGCATCTTGCGCGATGCGTACCGAAGCAGTCACACCCCGCAGTCGCTCGAACGCTGGCTCGTGCCGGAGGAACCGTGCCCGATCTGCAAGTGGCTCGCTGCCGCTGAAGAGACCCTCCTCTGGACTACCGCTGAGCTCGCTCGTCACGACCCGGGGCTTCTCCTCGAGCAGGTGGGCGTCCTCTGTCGACCACACGCGACGGCGCTCGCCCATCTCGCTCCCGCCCTTCCTTGGGCCGCATGGGAGACACGAGTCGCGCACACACGGCCACGCTGGTCGCACCTGGAGCGGCTCGCTCACGATGCTGGCCGCCGTCCCTGGTACCTTCCCCAGCCGGCCATACTCCCGGAGTGTTGTCCCCATTGCCTGGCCGCCCCGCCGCAGCGTGACCGTTCCTGGGACTGGTTTCTGCACCAGCGTGAACCATATGCAGAAGGGGCGGCTCTCGAACCGTGCTTGGGACATGCCGGAGGAGAGGATTTCTTACGCTTTCGCGCTGCGCTCGCCGAACTCCTTGACGATCTCGCCGCGTTCATCGCCGCAGCCGACTACCGTTTCCGTGGGGAACTGACGCAAGGTCAGCGCTCCAGCTGGTTACGCGCAATCGCTCGGCTGGTCGGTACGGTACCCAGTGCAGGAGTCCATGAGCGCGGACGACCTTCCCGGGTGTAGGATGAGCGAGGATGTCCTGATGGTACAGCGGGAGGATGAAGCGTACGACATGGCATTGATCGAGGGCCTGCGTCACCCGCGGCCGGACATCGCCGAGACCTGTGCCTGGGTGCTCGGTCAGCGCCGGACGCGCCGTGCTGTGCCTGCTTTAATCGCCGTACTGCACGAGCGACCGAACGAGGTCGACGTCCATGTCGCGGCCGTCCTCGCTCTCGGTCACATCGGCGACCCGGCTGCCTTCCCAGCTCTGGTTGAGGCTGTTCACTCCGGCGCGGTCCGTGTCCGACGTGCAGCGCTCCGTGCCCTGGCCGAGCTCGACCTCGACCGTGCACGTCTGGTGCTCCGGGAGGTCGCTGAGGCGGATCCGTCTGCCGGTGTCCGTGAGGAGGCGCGCCGGCTTTTGCAAGAGAGGGGTGAACGGTGAGCAGCCCAGGTTTCCAACCATTCCACCCATTGCCAACAGATCGTGTCCAGGCGCTGCAGAAGCTCCTCCTCCACCTCCGCGATGCAGTGGAACGCGTGATTGTCGGCAAGCGTGAGGTCATTGAACTCGTCCTCATCGCCGTCCTTTCCGGAGGGCACGTCTTGGTGGAAGACGTGCCTGGCATTGGCAAGACGAAGCTCGCCCGCTCCTTCTGCCAGGCGTTCGGTGGGACCTTTCGTCGCATCCAGTTCACGCCCGATTTGCTTCCGGCCGATGTCACCGGCTCGCTTGTCTACGAGCCGGGACGCGGCGCCTTTGTTTTTCATCCTGGGCCAGTTTTCGCCAATGTCATCCTGGCTGACGAGGTGAACCGTGGCACGCCCCGGACGCAGTCGGCCCTACTCGAAGCGATGGAGGAGCGGCAGGTCACGGTTGAGCGGGAGACATATCGCCTGCCCGAGCCGTTCCTTGTCCTGGCGACGCAGAATCCGATCGAACTCGAGGGGACCTTCCCGCTCCCTGAGGCGCAGCTCGACCGTTTTGCGATGCGGCTGAGCATCGGGTACCCGACGGCCGAGGACGAGGTTGCCATGGTCCGCCGCTTTCTCGGAGGAGATCCGCTCGTGGAGCTTGAGCCGGTCACAAGCCCGGAGGAGCTCGCGGCAGCAATCGCCGAGACAAAACGCGTCTTCCTTGGTCAGGCAACGCTCGACTATCTGGTGACGCTCGTCCGGCGGACGCGCGAGCACGAGGAAGTCCAGCTTGGTGCTAGCCCCCGCGCCACGCTCGCGCTAGCTCGTGCGGCTCAAGCAGCGGCGCTTCTGGCTGGCCGACCCTTTGTGATCCCAGATGACGTGCGGAGGGTGGCTGTCCCAGTGCTCGCTCATCGCTTGCGCCTCACCCCTCGCGCCGAACTCCACGGTCTGACCGCCGAGGCACTCGTTCGGGCCGTGCTCGACGAGGTACCGGTACCTGTGGAAGAGCTGGTTGAAGGAGCGTGACGATGGACGAGGCACCGACCGTCGTCCCGCTCGAGCGTGAGGAAGTGTTACCGAGCGGACTCATTACTGCGCTGCTGCTCGGATTAGCGGCAGTGGCCCTCGGTCGACCCGTCCTTGCGCTTGTCGCCTTCGCTGTCGCAGTCGTCCTTGCCCTAAGCCTCACCTACTTGCGTCTCGGCTTCACGCGAGTCCGCTATTGGCGGACGGTCGAGCCAACGCATGCGTTTCCCGGAGAGACGGTTACCCTTGAACTCGCCCTCGAGAACGCCAAGCCGCTTCCGCTTCCGTGGGTCGAAGTGGTCGAGGAGCTCCCCGCTGCCCTCGAACTCTCAGGGGTCGTGCTCGGCCCCTCGCCCAAACCCCAGCGCAAAGTGCTGCGCACGCTCCTCACCGCTGGCGCGGCCGAGCGTGTGCATCGGCGCTACCAGGCTCGGCCCACACGCCGGGGGTACTACCGGCTCGGTCCGGCACGCTTGACGACTGGGGATCCGTTCGGTCTGGCCCGTGCTCGGCTAGAGGTTGCACCTGGTGGAGAACTCGTCGTCTACCCGGAACTCCGGCCTGTCGAGTCGTTCGGGCTTCCTGCTGAACGCCCGCTCGGCGATGCGACACCGCTTCGCCCGCTCCTGGAAGATCCGCTACGGATCCAGGGCGTCCGCCCCTACCAACCTGGCGACTCACCGCGTCAGATTCACTGGCGGGCCAGTGCTCGGCTCGGCGAGCTGCAGACCCGCCTGCTTGAACGTACGGCCACGCCAGCGCTCGCTCTCTTCCTAGACGTCAACACCTTTGAGCACTTCTGGGAGGGAATCCGCCCAGGCGAACTCGAGTGGGCCATCTCGCTGACCGCCTCACTGGCGGCCTGGGGGATGGAGCAGGGGTATCAGGTTGGCCTATGGGTCAACGCACCGCTGGTCGGCGGCGAGCGCTTTATTCGCATCCTGCCGAGTCGGCATCCACGCCAGCTCCAGCGCATCCTCGAGGCATTGGCCATGCTCGTCCCTCATACCGGTCATCGTATCGAGACATTGCTCGGTACCGAGAGCCGCTCGCTTGTCGGGGGTGTGACAGTCGTTGTTGTGACCGCGCTGGTCACTGACGCGTTGCGTCAGACACTCCTCTCCCTCTGGCGCCAGGGCTACGGTGTCACGCTCGTCGCGGTCGACTGTGAAGCCGGTCTCCCCTCGCGCCGCGGTCTGGCGGTTTACGAGCTGGAGGCAAGCCGTGCCTCGGCGGCCTGATTGGCTTACGCTCTCCCTCGCCGTGAGCGCTGGAGCAGCCGAGACGGTTCCGCTCGCTGCGTGGGTTGTCTGGCTCGCTACGCTGTTCGGGAGTGATCCCTCCCACGCGCCGGGTTGGCTGGCCCTTACTCTGACCTGGCTTGCCGCCTTTGGGTTTGCGCGTTTCGTTCTGGCTGCCACCCAGGATCCCGCGTGGGCGCGTGCCCTTGCCGTGCTCGGCTGGCTCGCCTGGACACTTGCCTGGTGGGTAGCCCGTGCGGGAGAGCCACAGGCGATCCTCGACTTCCTCCCCTCGCTTCTCCGCCTTGAAGCGAGCATAGTCGGTTTGCTCGTCCTAAGCGCACTCGTCTGGTGGCGAACTCTGGCCCTCGCTGGCGAGCCGCGTCCGTTCCAGGGTGAGTACCTACGTTGGGCGATAGTGTGCGACGCGGGTCTCGTCTTGGGGATCACACTTGCTGCACTGGCCAGCGGTGGGCCCGCTGCGCAAGCTGTCTGGGACAACCTCTCCTGGGGAGCCCCGCTCCTCGTGCTCCTTCGGCTGATGACCGCGGCACTCATACAGGCTGAGGCGGTACGCCTAGCCTATCCCGGTGCGGTTGCGCCTGGACCATGGGTGCTTCGCTCGCTCGTCGTCGCAGCGGGAGCACTCGGCGTTGGCGCGTTGCTCAGTCTCTTCGCTGGCCCAACACTCTGGCCGCGCATCGCTGGGCCAGTGGAGTGGTTCCTGACACTCCTCGTGGCGGTGATCGTGACATTCACCGTGGCCCTGGCTGTCATCGTCTGGACGGCGCTCCGCTTCTTTGTCTGGGCGGTGCGCGCCATTGCTGGCAGCCGCGAACCTGGCCCGCCTCCCAGCCTGCCGACACTCCCCGAACTCACCCGCCCGCAGGAGGTGATACGGGGCCTTGCTATCCCACCGTGGGTGCTCGACCTACTCGCTGGCCTCGTTGGTATCGCGCTCCTGGTTGTCCTCGTCGTCTCCATTGCACGTGCGTTCCGGCGCTACCGTACCCTCCGTGAGGAGCCGTCTGCCACCGAACTCCGTGAGCGTGTCGCGCTGGGCGAGCTTCGTGATCTGCTGCCGCGGTTGCACCTGCCCCTCCGTCCAGGAGTCGTGCCGCGGGGAATCCCCCGTCCAACCGATGTCCGCAGTGCCTACCGCGCTGCGCTGGCGCTCTTTGCCCGTCGCGGTCTTTCTCGCCATCCAAGTGAGACGCCGAGCGAGCTCGCCCAGCGCGTAGCGGCCGCGCATCCGACGGTCGCTGCGCCGCTGACGGATCTCACGACGCGCTATTTGTGGAGTCGGTATGGCGAGCAGGAGAGCGCGGATGATCGCCAGGCTGCGCTCACCGATTGGCAAGAGCTCGAGCGGATACTTGTGGACCACACCTGAGCACTCAGCGGTTGCTCGCCACGAGCGCCCCTTCGAGATCGACCCAGAGTTCTTCTGGATCCTCCAACCCGACCGAGAGACGTAGGAGCCCATCGCTGATCCCGAGCGCAGTTCGTTCCGTTGGCGCGAGCGCACGGTGCGACGTCGTGGCGGGATGGACGACTGTCGTGATTGCCCCGCCAAGCGTCTCCGCGAACCGGACAAGCCGCAAGGCACGCAGGAAACGGCGCACAGCCGGTTCCCCTCCAGCAAGCTCGAATGCGACGACCGCCCCGTAGCCGCCAGTGAAGAGCCGCTCGGCGAGTTGGTGCTCTGGATGGCCCGGGAGTCCCGGATAGGAGACCCGTTGTACTGTCGGGTGCGCTGCCAGCCGTTGTGCCAGTGCGAGCGCCGAGGCGCTGCTGCGGGCCACGCGCAATGGGAGGGTCACCAGCCCGCGTTGGATCAGCCAGGCATCAAAAGCTCCACCACGACCTCCAAAGCGCACCACTTGCCGCCGGATCGCCTCGATAAGCTCGGTCGGACCAGCGACCACACCCCCACTCGCATCGTGGTGTCCGCCTAGCATCTTGGTCGTAGAGTGCACGACGAGTGTTGCGCCCCATGCCAGTGGCCGGCAGTGGATCGGCGTGGCGAAGGTGTTGTCCACCACAAAGAGTGCTCCCGCAGCACGAGCAAGGGCGCTTAGCCACGCAAGGTTGCGTACCCGGAGCGTCGGATTCGTCAACGTGTCGACCCACAACAGCCGGGCCGGTTCGCGCAGCGTCCGCTCGACAGCTGCGCGATCGCCGCAGTCGACGAAATCGACCCGGACACCGAAGCGGGCGAGATCTTGCTCGAGCAGGAGACGTGTCCCTCGGTAGACGTGCGAATCGGCGACTACGCGTTGTCCGGGACCAGCAAGTGCAAAGAGCGTTGCCGCGATCGCACTCATGCCACTTGCAGTGACGACCGCCGCTTCGGCTCCTTCCAGTGCTGCGAGCACCCGCTCGAGCTGGAGGTGGTTAGGGAGTCCGTAGCGGGCATAGATGTATCCCGGCACCTCTCCTGCCGTGAGTGCTTCCATCGTTTCCAGGTCAGGATAGGAGAAGGCGCTCGTCTGCCAGATTGGTGGGGCGAGCGGCATCGTCGCGCTTGGCGTTGGGAGTAGTCCCGCTTGCGCACACATGGTAGCGGCTGTCTCCTCGGGTTGCTTCTCACGCATGCTGGAACTCCTTCTTCACACTCGATCCTCTGGCTCAATGCGAGCATACTGAGGCGAGAGAAGGAGCAGCCGACGGGACGGGCGAGGAAAGGATAGGTGGCGAGATGAGCCGGCTCGGCTATTCCGCGAGCTTCGAGCAATTCCACCCGAATGATCTCCTGCGCTGGTGCCAACTTGCGGAGCAAGAGGGCTTTGACAGCGTCCTTGCGGCGGATCACTTCCATCCCTGGACTCCGGAGCAAGGGCAGAGCGCGTTCGTCTGGGCCTGGCTCGGCGCACTCGGCGTGACGACACGACTGCGCTTTGGCACTGGTGTCACGCCGCCGATCGGTTTCCGCTACCATCCGGCCATCGTGGCGCAGGCTGCTGCGACACTCGAAGCGATGTTTCCTGGCCGGTTCTGGCTTGGCCTCGGCGCGGGCGAGGCGCTCAATGAGCATATCGTCGGCCGCTACTGGCCGGAGCCGGCCGAACGGATCCGCATGCTTATCGAGGCAATCGAGGTCATCCAGAAGCTCTTCACCGGCAAGGTAATCCGACACGAAGGGACATACTTTAAGGTTGAAAGTGCGAAGCTCTATACCATGCCGGAGGTTCCGCCCCCCATTATCGTTGGCACGGCCGGCCCGTACATGGCCAAGAAGACCGGCGAGCTCTGCGACGGCATCCTTACTCCCGGCGCAAGCGATGAGAAGCTGCGCATGCTGCTCGACCGCTTTGCCCGCGGGGCACGCGAGGCCGGCAAGGATCCGGAGCGGATGCCACGCCTTATCCAGGTTCACGTCTCCTGGGCCCAGACCGACGAGCAGGCGCTCGAGAATGCACTGCGTGAGTGGCCGAACGGCGGCATGGCCTTCCCCAAGGGCGATATCCGCAATCCTGAGGACTTCCAGGCGATGGCCCGCTTGGTGCGTCCCGAGCACTTCCAAGGCCGGGTGCTTATCTCAGCCGACCTTGACCGCCACGGCGAGTACTTGCAGCATCTCATTGACCTCGGTTTTACCGAGATCTACGTCCACAATGTCGGTCGGAATCAGGAGGAGTTCATCCGCGCTTACGGTCGACATGTGATCCCGCACCTCCGCTGGCCGGCCGATGCACCGTTGGCTCATGCGCCACGAGTGGCGGTTGGTCCTGCCGGAGATGCCGGGGAATGATGCCAAGGTCAGGTTCAGCTAGCCGTCCGGTTGTTGCCGCTTGTGCCTTGCTCGGCCCTCACCAGCCGAGTGACACACGGCGAGGGTGTTTCCGGTTCCGTGAGACCAGTGAGGATGGGTCTGGACATCTTTTGTGGGGCAGGTTGAAGACGCCCGCACAGTACAAGCGTGAGCCAGGGCTATCCTCTGGGCGAAAGGGTAACAGAAGGTAGTGCAGGATATGGGTCCCGTGCCTGTCCGATCCACAAGGATTGAGAACGTGGATCGGTTGCCGCTCGTGGTGGTCCAGATCTGTCGAACGTCTGATGGTGCACGGGTGCGGAGATCCCGAAGCCCTCTTCCGATGGATTACCTGTCTCGATATGGCGGTGGGCTCTCTGGCACGAGCGAGAAGAGGTGCCAGAGAGCACCGTACAGTTTGCACACGATACAGGGTGCCCTCACAGTAGTCAGCAACGAAGCGTCCTCTCATGGGGTGTTCCGTTGTGCCCCACGTGAATGGTCGGTGGATGCAAGCCCAAAGCTGAGGAGCACAGTGGGAGGGAACCGGGGCGAGGGTGCAGTGGAGCGTTGCACGGGTGAGTCTCCACACAAATGGACGACCCCCGCCGGGTCGCTCTCCCGCGGGGGTCGACGCTGCGTCGATCGTTCAGCGTGTGCTTACTCGCCGCTCGGCTCGCGGCGCTCACGAGCGCGAATGCGCTCGGTCTGGCGGAGCTCCTCGGTCGCCGCGCGCTGCTCCGTCGGCACCGTCTGGGGCAGCGGTGCAACGCGTGCCGTCGCCGGGTAGACGACGCGAACAGCGCGGATAACCGGCTGCCCATCCTGGTTGAGGATGGTGTAGCGAATCACGGTGCGCATCGGCTCACCCCCTTTCCGTCAGGTCTGGTGCATCTCCTGACCGGCTGCCCCCGGACCGACCGGGGGCGCGGAGGTGCCGTGCGCGCGGGGGCTTACACGACGAGCTGCTCCGACCCGGACGGCCCGCGGGAGCCGGTACTGCGTTCTGGAGGCTGACTGCGTTCCACTCGCTGTACCCTCCACATCGGACCGACTCGGGCGCGCGACCCCGCAGGGCCGACACGCCCAACCTTCGGCAGTATATGCATTGGCAATGCTCATGTCAAGGGAGTACAGGCGGTCTCGTGCACGATCATCCTGCCTCTGCACTCGGGGGACAATTGTCGCGCTCCTGATCCCCCTCGTGACGTTCGAAACGGTTGGCCCGAATGTCCCGTTTCCACTCGATCACAGCAACGCGACCCGAAAGATGATTGTCCAGCACTCCCTGCGGTGCAGTCGCCACACCTACCGATGTCTTCCTCCTACCACCCCAGACGAGGGGTCTGATCCATCAGCGTCATGGCCGCTTCCTACTCCAGCGCGGTCGAGAGCATTAGTGACGGGATCATGGCTGACCAGGCCAGTTTTGGCGCTGCACCTGGATCACTGCAACCCCCTGTCGGGTACGAGAGATGCGACCTGACCCCGCACAGCGTGCCTGTCTACCGATCTCGCCCACTCGGGCGCAGGGCACCCGGTGGGAAGAGATGCCTTGGCGCAGCTCGTGGCCAATACCGGGCGATGACGTTTAGGAGAGCCCCCGCTTGTTCACTTGATAGCCCTTCGGTTGGCCCTCACGGAAACGAGTCGGCCAGTGCGGTTCCCGCGTGCTTGTTGGGAGTTCTCTGCCATCTTGCGTGCGCCTGAGCGATGTGGTAAGAAAGCGACACACAAAGGTGTCTCACTATGGTGTCCTTCACGGTAGCGCCTTGTCGCTTCGGAGAAGTTCCATGCGCTGGGATCCTCGTGCGCTCGACTTCGATCGCGAAGCCTGGGACGCTGTGCATCAGCAGGCTCGCCGACGCAATCCGGCCGGGCGGCGTCCTGTCTCGCTTGAAGACGCCCGTCAGGCCTGGGAACCGGTCGTCTGCCCACACTGCGGTCTAAGACACTCAGACACCCGGACCGTCCGCCTGCGCCGCACCGGCCGTACGGTTGAGGCGCGCTGCGCAGCCTGCGGGGCAATCGCCGCCGTCTATGCCGACGGTGTCTGGTCGTGAGGCGCTGGTCGATTGTGCAGCGGCTCCTTGGTCGCTGGCGCGAGCCGCGCGCTGGTCTCATTGTGACCAGCTCGCTCGAGCTCGCGCCGGGGCTCTACTCCCTTCCTGATCCTGGTGACGGTGCTCTCCGTATCACTGCTGACGAACTCGTTCTGGATGGTCAGGGTGCGGTCCTCGATGGAGGCGGACGTGGTGGTATCGGCATCGCCCTCTGCGGCCGTCGCCGTGTTGTCCTGCGAAACCTCACGATCCGCGGCTACGCCTGGGCCCTTGAGGCGATCGATTGCGAGGAACTTCTCATCGAGAACTGCGATTTCTCCAGTAACGGTGGGAGCGAGGGCACGTTCCTCGACATCAATCGGGTCGAGGCAACTGCAGGCGGGGGCATCCGATTCGTCCGCGTCAACACCAGCCGCGTCGCCCGTACCCACGCCCAGCAACAAGATGTCGGGGTCGACGCGATCGCCTGCCGAGGACTCGTCATCACCGACTGTGACCTCTCATACAACACTGCCTGGGGGATCCGTCTCCACGGTTCCTCCGACTGCCGCCTCGAGCGCAACCGTGCGCATCACGTCAATCGCTGCGGTGGCACCGGCTGCGATGCCGCTGGCATCCTGCTCACCTGCGGTTCCCACCGCAATCTCGTCGCCGGCAACGACCTGCGCTGGTCGGGTGACGGCTTCTTCCTCGGTAACCAGTTCAGCCCACCGTCCAATGACAACCTGATCGTCGGGAACGACGGTTCCTACTCACCCAACAATGCGTTTGAAGCCACCTTCTCCCGTGGTAACGTCTTCCGTCGTAATCGAGCGTGCTTTAGCAACTTCGGCTTCTGGCTCGGTTTTTCCACCGACACTGTCCTAGAGGAGAACCTCATTACCGACAATCGCTTCGACGGTGTCCATTGGGAGCATGGCGCACGTGGTCTCCTCCGGAACAACCTTATTGCCCGGAACGGTCGTTACGGCGTCGCCTTCACCCTCAATCCGGCCAACCGCGATTTCCCCGACCGTTGCGTCTCAACCAGTCACGAACTCCGTGACAACCATTTCGTCAGCAACGGGCAGTGTGCTGTCTACCTGCTGCACACTACGGGAACACGTCTCGAGGGGAATCGCTACCGCGCTGAGCGTCAACCGTGGCGCATCGACGGCGCTTCAGCAGAGAATATGCTGCTGGATGTTTTCCTCTAGCGAACGGTGAGTCGTTGATCTGCTTCCAGGCGGTCTCCCGTGAGGAGATCCGCCAAATAAGCGAGTGCTGTCCCAGCTCGTCCCCGCACGACGACGTGTGCCTCGCGGTCGAGCGGTGTCGGCTCGTCGTTGACAATGGCGACGAATGCTCCGGACCGAGCAGCCCGACGCGGCACGTGCGCCGCCGGTACCACTGCGAGCGATGTCCCAACGACAAGCATCACTGGTGTCGCTTCGGCCAGTGCGAGCGCTCGCTCCAGGAGCTCGCGCGGTACCGGCTCGCCAAAGGCAACAGTCGCCTCCTTGACGAGGCCGCCGCACACCGGGCAATGAGGAACCGTTCCTGGCGGGCCTGGATCAAACACGTCAGCAGGCCAACGCGCCTCACAGGAAAGACAGCGGATCATGTGCGCCGTTCCATGGAGCTCGATCACCCGCTCCGGAGGGCTTCCCGCCTTCTGGTGCAAGCCGTCAATATTCTGCGTCACAATCACGTCGAGATAGCCGGCTGCCTGCAAGCGAGCGAGTGCACGGTGCCCCTCATTCGGCTCGGCGGCGGCAAGAACGGGGTAACGAGCACGCCGTCGCTCCCAATAGCGGAGCCGTACAGCCGGATCAGTGAGAAAGTCACGAAAGTGCGTCGGATTCTGTCGTGACCACAACCCGTTTGGGCCCCGGTAGTCCGGGATCCCCGATTCGGTCGAGATCCCTGCACCAGTGAATGCCATGCCTGGCCCGCGCTGGTAGAGCGCGTCGGCGATCGCTTCAACCAGCCGCCGTTGTTCGGGCGTCAACATCCGGCTGTCCATCGTGCACTCCCTCTCGGGAAAATCCTACCAGGTTGTTGCCGAACGCGAAAAGCAACTACCGCGCACCGGAAACCGAGCGTCAGGTCAGCTCTTACCACTCCGGCTACCATACGACCACAGTCCAGCCGCACTATTCGGTCGTTTCCTGCAGACGACACCAGGTGGCTCGGCGCACGTACTCTACCGGGGCTGTACCGAAGCACCATACATCCTGCCCCTATTGGTTCCAACGCAGGTCGGACCGGGCAGTGGTCACGCTCCGCCTTGTCGACCACGCGATACCGAGAAGCTCGGTGGATCGGCCATCACACGTTTGTCGAAATGGCTGCGCGGCATGCTCTGTCGTGCCACTCCGCGGCGGACCACTCATTGTCGGTCGGTTATGGAGGCATGCCTCCAGCTAGTTCCGGCGCGACGCTTGTCCGCGCCAGCAGGAGTAGTCGTTACCGTGGTTCGCATTGGGCAGACGGAGTTGCAAGGCCCTGCTTTCCAGAGTTGCGCTCCGGCAGCGTCTGCTTGGTGGCTTGCCCTTTGGGAATGAGAGTCGGATCAACGTGCCAAGTCATGCGCTTGCGAGCGTGGAGACATTCCGCGAGAATCGCACCGGAAGGAGCGCGTGTATGGATGTCTCGGAGCGGGCCTCGGTCGCCATTATCGGCGGTGGGATCATCGGCTGTGCTCTTGCCGCGGAACTCGTGCGTCGCGGCTGGCGTGGCGTCCGCGTCCTCGAACGTGCGACGGTCGGTGGCCAGGCCAGCATCGCCTATGCCGGCCTGCTGGGTATACCCGGGAGCGGTGCGACAAGCGATCCGCTGAGCGAGTTGGGTGCAGCAAGTCTTGCCCGCTTCCCGGCCGTCGTCGCTGACCTGCGTGAGCGTACCGGGATCGATGTGGAATTCCGTCATACCGGTGCCTTGCTGCTTGCGCTCACTCTTGACGAAGAGGAGGCACTCCGCGCAGCCCTTCCCGTCTTGCGTACCCGCGATGCTGCCTGCTGTTGGCTCGATCAACACGAGCTTCGCCAGCTCGAGCCAGCGGTCTCCCCCCTGTTTCGGGGCGCGCTCCTCCTTCCCTTCGAACACCAGGTGCTCAGCCCGCGCCTCGTGGAAGCGTTCGCACGTGCAGCCGCGCTGGGAGGTGCGCGCATCGACGAAGGCGTCGAAGTCGTCGGCTTCGAGCGTTCCGGTGATCGCCTCACTGCCGTGCAGACCCGTACCGGCCGTATCACTGCTGATCAGGTGATCATCGCCGCTGGTGCCTGGAGCGGCCAGCTCGCGGCTCAGCTTGGTGTGCCGCTCCCCGTCGGGCCACTACGTGGCCAACTGGTCCGTCTGCACGCCTGGGATGCGCGTGTGCGCCACACCCTCTACCGCGGCGAGCTCTACCTCGCGGTGAAGGCCGACGGTACCGTTGCCGTCGGCTCAACCGAGGAACTTGCTGTCTACGACCGGCGCCCGACGCTCGAAGGTGTGCGGCAGCTCACCACATTCGCGCAGGAGACGGTGCCGGCGCTCAACCGCGCTGTCTTCTTGGAGGCGCTCGCTGGGCTCCGCCCCTGGTCGGCCGATGGACTACCGATCCTGGGCCAGCTGCCCCACTACCAAAACGTCTGGATCGCAACTGGTCATGCTCGCAACGGCGTCCTCCTCAGTGTGGTCACCGCCGAAGTCCTGGCTGACCTCTTGGAGGGAAAGTCGCCCGCGTTGCCGCTTGAGCCCTTTGCTCCCACTCGTTTCCTTCCGTGACCGTTGATCGCTCACCGTGCCTATGCTCGTTCGGTGTAGCTGGTCAGGGAAGCCGGGCTGCTCCAGGATAACAGGAAATGCATCCTCTGCTGGCGGGCGTGTCGCTGGAGCGCGCGGGAACCGCTGTCTCGCAGCCGACGTCCGCTCCTCTCGGGAATTAATCCTGCCCGGGTTCGGCAGCCACCCGCTGCTCGTGCGTGACACGCGTGTCGCTCGGCAGCGCGCGCCATGCCCACGCCACAGTGAGTCCCAAGGCGAACCCGATGACCAGGAAGGGCGCGTGAAGACCCAGTGCGGCTGCCAGTGCCGTCCCCGTGAGTGGCCCGACGAACGCGCCCAGTGAGGAAGCGGTCGTCGTAAAGCCGTAGATCGTCCCGCGACGCTCCTCCGGTGTTAACCGTGCGATGAGAGCGTTGGCTGTCGGCAGCATCCCACCGGATGCAACTCCGAACAGCGCCTGAAGGGCGATGACCTGCCACACCGAGTTCACCACAGCGAGTGGCAGAAAGCTCGCGACAGCCAGCGCACCGCTTGCCACGAGCAGTGGCCGCTGCCCCACCCGGTCGCTTGCCCGGCCAAGCACAACCGAGGCCACAGCACTCGTGATGCCGCTCACGCCCATGGCGAGCCCTGCCAGCGAGTTGACCCCTCGCGCGTTTCTCGCCAACTGCTCGATCAGCAGCGGCACGATCGGCTGCAACGCCATACTCGCGGCCCGCAGCGCGAAGAGACTGACAACGATGCCAAGCAATGCTGGTGCGAGCAAGAGCCGCCAGGTGTCTCCCAAGGACTCCCGGCGTGTCACCGGTCGCACCGGCGGCTCGAACTGCTCCTCGACCAGGAAAAAGACGAGGAGAGCTGAAATGAAGAGCAGGCTCCCCGCGAGGAGGAACGTCGCCCGGTAGCCGATCTGATCAGCCAGCACCCCGCCCAGCAACGGGCCGACCGCCGAGCCAGAAAAGACCGCCATCTGCATCAGTCCGAGCCCAAAGCCCAGTCGCTCGCGCGGCACAGTCGCGGCAGCAAGGGTCGTAGATGCTGTGACTGTTCCGGTGAAGCCGCCCTCGATCAAGCGCAGTGCGAAGAGCTGCCAGGGGCTCGTCGCTGCCGCCATGAGGCCGATCGTCAGCGAGCCGGCCAGCATCGCTCGAAGCACCATCAACTTCCGCCCGTAGCGGTCAGCCAACGCACCCCAGAGTGGTGCGGTGATGGCCATGACAGCCGCGCCCCCCGCGTTGATTGCCCCCGCCCAGAGAGCCTGTGCCTCCAGGCTCCGTGCGCCGAGTTCGGCGACGAAGAACGGTAAGAACGGGGTTCGCAGGCTGAACCCGACAATCGTGAGGGTCTGCGCAAGCCAGAGTGCGGCGAGCGTCCGCTGCCAGCTCCGGGTGCTCTGCCCGGTTCTGACACTCGGTGATGTCCTAAGAAGTCTCGGCACCGTGCCCCGTGCTCCTCCGACACCGGTGACGACCCACCGGTGCTGTACCGGGGCCCAGTCTACGCTGCCTCAGCCACGCCCGCTACCGTCCACCGGCGCCATCGTCGTCGGGTCATTCGGTACCGGACCACTTGGTAGCGCTCCGTACCGCCAGCGGTAGTAATGTTGGCCCACGTTGCCAAGCTCTACCTGCCAACCTGGTGGGTTATCTGGCGTATAGGTCAGACAGCGCCGTTCGAAGCACTGCACCAGCACGTCGCGCTCAATCCCCGCTACTTTGGCCCGCGTCCAATACGCCTCGGTGATCGGGAAGCCGGTCACTGCAAACGGCGGCCAGAACAGCGAGTCTGTGCGAAACATACCGCCCGCATAGACCACGCCGCGCTGCTGGAGAAAGTCCCAGAAGACCGAGGCCACCCGATGTCCCGTCTCTTCCACCAGCGGCCCGGCCAACACGCCGTACTGCGCTAGCCGGGCTTGCTGCTCAATCCGCCCGGTCCGGTCGATGGTCCAGACGATCGGTTCTCCCTCCCCAAGCGGGGCAGCGTCGAGTACAAGGCCGAGCGTGGCGTAGGTCGGTGCCGTCTGGTCATCAGGATCGCCAGCAACTGGCACCGCTGCCGGTTGCCGGCGAATGAACGCGGCGTCGCCCACCTGTTGGAGTCCGGTGAGGAGTTCCTTCGCCAGGAGGCCCGAGGTCACGGCCCACGGATCGTCTGGTGGTCGGTCAGGATCGGTGAGCTCCAACCGCGCCTTGTCAAAGTAGGCCACAGCGCGCGTGCCGGCCCGTGTCTCCTGGTACGGCTCGCGTGTCACCGCGAAGGCGCTCGGCCCCCACAGCCAGGAGCGCGTCGCTGCCCCTGCTGCGACCGGAAGATCAGCGCGCTGCCAGGCCTGCGCGAAGCGGCGCAGCACGGCACGCTCGACTGCTCCGTCCGCCGCGAGTAGCCCGCTTCCCGCTCCCGGTTGACCAGGCGGATCAAGCGGGCGGGCTGTCTCCCGCAGCGCCTGTCGCACCCACTCGACACTGCTGTCCGGTGCCACCGAGCGCACGAGCGCAGCGGCCGCGCTCACCATCGGCGCTGCGAACGACGTGCCAGTACGGAACTCCCAACCCGGCTCCTGCCCATCCCAGTTTGTCGTCAGTATTTCCTCGGCCGGCGCGACGAGATCGACCCGCGTCAGCCGCGATGTAAAGCTCGCCAGCCGCTTCCCGTCTGCCGTCGCGCCACCGACCGCGATCACTTCTGGGTAGCTGGCCGGGAAGGTCACCGCGTCTGGCGTATTTCCTGCCGCGGCGACGACAATGATCCCCTGGTCGTAGGCCTGCTCGATCGCCCGCTCGAGCGTCGCGCTCGGCGTATCGGCACCCAAGCTTAAGTTGATCACCTGTACGCCACGCTCGATTGCTCCATAAATCGCTTCTGCAATCGCCAGTGAGCTCGCTCCGACCTGATCGCCCACCTTGAGCGGGAGGATCCGCACACCTGGAGCTCCTCCCGAGATCCCTACTCCATTCACTGCTGCCGCGATGATCCCCGCAACGGCGGTTCCGTGTCCGACCTCGTCTTCCGGTACCGGATCGCGGTGGAGGTAGTCGTATCCCGGCAGAAGCTTCTCCGCCAGATCAGGGTGCTCGACCGCAATGCCCGAATCGATGACCGCCACCACCACATCGCTCCGCCCGATCGTCTCCTCCCAGGCGGTGGGAAATCCGGTGGCCTGAAGCCAGCTTTGTTGCGGGACGAGCGGATCTCCCGGGATCCACTGGTAGTTCATCCGCACTGCCGGCTCGACGAATTCCACCCCCGGCCAAGCAAGCAACCGGGCAACCCAATCGGCTGCCTCCCGGCGCGTGCCGAAGGAGACTCGCCACCATTCCCCGACCGGGTCGATTGGCTCCATCTGTGCAGGCACCTGCAGCAGACAAGATGGAATGCCGCGCTTCGCCCCAGTGCGGCAGCTTGCCGGATCCACTGCGACCGACCACTCGAGCGCGCTCACCGCGTCGGCAGATTGCGCGCGTGCGATCGGAGCCAGTGGCTGCGGCCATCCCAGTGCCAGGGCAAGCGCACAAATGAGGAAGCAGAGAAGAGAATTTGCCGCCTGCCGTTGGGGGGTGCGTTTGTCTCTACGCGATCGTCTCACCGGCCTGGAACTCCGTCCGGTTTCGACGCCACCTTGATTCCCTGAGTGACCAGCATCGCCTGGTCGTGTTACCGCTCAATGCGTGCCGAAGAGTCGGTCGCCAGCATCACCGAGTCCAGGTACGATGAAGCCGCGGTCGTCCAACCTTTCGTCGAGCGCGGCCAGGTAGATCCGTACATCCGGATCGGCATCGAGAAGGTGTTGGACACCGTATGGCGCCCCGATGATCCCGAGGAAAGAGATCGGCCCGCTGAACGTCTGTCGCAGCAGCTCAACCGTCGCTACCGCTGAACCACCGGTCGCCAGCATCGGGTCGACAATGACGACGTGACGCAGCACATCAAATCGTCCGGGTAGCTTTTTGTAGTAAATTGTCGAGCGGAGCGTCGCCTCGTCACGCCGGGCGCCCACGAGGTAGATCGGTGCGGCGGGAATCAGCTGGCGGAGTGGGGCCAACATGCCGAGCCCAGCGCGCAGGATCGCGAGTACTGCTAGTCCGGCGCGGATCGCACCACCATCCGCTTCCTCGCCAGTCGGCGAGGGAACACGGAACGTTTCCAGCGGTTCCTCGCGCAGTGCCTCGTAGAGCAGGAAGCGTGTCAGCTCGTGCAGCACACGCTCGAACTCGGCCGGTGGAGTGTGCTCGTCGCGCGCGACCGTCAGGAGCGCCGTCACCAGTGGATGCTCGAGGACGCAGAGGCGTGGATGCCCAAGGACGTCCTCACGCCTTGGTTGTGGCACGCCGCGCATCGGCGTTGGATGAACGAGCTGTTCTGCCATGCGATACCCCCTCGTGCCCGCGACACGGGCATCTCCCGTGCCCATCACTCCCCATCCATCGCCAGCCGCCACCGGGCGGCTGTGCCGCCTGACCCCGCTCACCTCGGCAGCAGCCTCTTGGGGCTCGAGTATACCGCCGCTGTGCCGGTCGCTGTACCGCTGGAGACATGCTCAGCCCCTTCACCCACGAACGGGACAGAGTGCCTTCACCATAGGCACGCTGTAGCGTATCGGTGCTCGTGTCTTGTGGTGCCTTGCCTTCTCGTGCGTTGCGCGAGATCGTGTTGGTGACATCTCAGCACCATGGGTGGTGCGACTCCCAGAGTTTCGTGGCTGTCTCCGACAGGGACCTCACGAATCACGCTCCACCGCAATTGCTCAGCGCGATAACTAGTGCCCGAGTCTCAGCATAGTGGTAGGGAAACAGGGGTGTGCGCCGCTCACCCTGCCTCATGACCCCTGGACACCATCCTGCGCTCTCGGCTACGATCCCTCACCGAGGTTCGGATGCTCTACCGGTGAAGGATTTGCCGCATGGCTGTCCGGCCCGTCCCGGAGGAGCCGCCAGCAATCCAATCGGAACGTGCCCTCGACCCCACAGCGACGTGGGAGCTCCTCGAGCGCGTCAGCAGCCTAGTCGAGAAACTTCGGCAGCGTCGTTTTGTCGGCGAGGATCCCGTCGTTGAGGTTCCTAGCGCTACGAAACGCCGTGTCTCGCGCGCCACGTTGATCGAGGAAGCGATCGTCGCGGCACTCGCCGCAGAACGCCTCGGTGCGCTTCTCGACTTGAACGGCACGCTCGTCTCCGTAGCCGAAGACGTCGCTGCCGAGGAACTGGCCACTGCCTACCGAGCTCTGGCCACGTGGGATCTCCGCGCTGCCGAGTCCGCGTTGGCTCGCGCCCTCCGTGTCACACGGTTTCCGAAGCACCAACAGCGCATCGCGCTCGGCTGGGCACTTCACCGTCTTGTCAGTGACCTCCTCCGGCTCGTTCCCGGCGAGTCAAAGGAGAAGTCGCTTCCGGCTGAGCGTCTGGTCGCGGAGCTTCTCCCAACACTCGATCAGCTCCCGCATGAGGAGCGGGCCTTCTACCACGGCGAGGTGCGGCGTCTTGCGGCTGCCTGGCGTGAGGCCGCGACGGACGACCGGTCTTGGTGCGTCTGGGCACTCTTCCGAGCACGCGTTGCGCTGCTGCGTGGTGAGGGGCACGAGACCACGTTGGCCTGGTTGCTGCGGCTTGCGCGCCGGGCGGGCCTTGCCACGACCGGCGACGACCCGAACGGGCTCGCCACGCTGCTCCGGCAGGCGGAAGCCGTCTTCCAGCTCCTTGCTACGCCGCCAGCTGATGAGTCTGCACAGCGCGAGCTCCACGAGCGCGCGACTGAGGCATCACCTCGCGACCTCTTCCGGGCCCTCGTCGCCGTCCTCACCGCACAGTGGGGCGAAGATGCGCTCGCGGCGACGCAACGCTTCGCGCTCGCGCTGTGGGTCCCTGAAGCGTCGTCAACCACTCGAGGAGACGTCTGATGGCCCAGACGACTGCTTCCACCGTCTCCGCTCGAGCGTCCCGCGCCTGGCAGCAGCTCCGCGCTTCCATCGGCCAGCCGCAATGGCTCGATGTGCCGATTCTCGTCGAGCCGATCAGCGAGCCACAGCCTCGCAAGATCGTTCTGCGGGCGAAGACCGAAGACGGCGAAGACCTCGGCCCTTGTGCCGTCTATGCCGACGAGTGGTATCCAGGGTGCACGACCCCCAATCCCTTCTCGCACTATTTCCCGGTGCTGTGGCACGTGCTCGATGCCCGCTTGCGTCGGAAAGAGCACGATCCGCTCCGCCTCCAGGTCCTGAAGGCTGTTTGCGCCCAGACCTCGAGCGGGCGCGAGCAGGTGGTCCTGCTCAAGTTCATCGTTGCTCCCGAGTACACCGTGACGGGACGCTTCGTGGAAGATCTCTACAACTGCCCGTTGAAAGTCCTCTTCGAGCGCTTCCTTGGACTGGCGCGCGACTCGCGTGAGCAGCCGCCGCGCCTCGGCGAGGTGCGTGGCCGAGCTGTCCACACCGGGTACCGTCGCGCGCTGGTGGAATACGCGGCGACCCAAGATCTCGACCGGGCTGCTCAGGCCTACCGGGCTGGTGTTTGGAGCGAGTGGACACGGACATTGCAGGCGCTCCTCGCGACCAGCGTGAGCCAGGATGGTGGCGCGCCAAAGGACCTCGTGGAGTCTTTCACCGCTGCTGGTTCCATCCTCGCCCAGATCGCCGAAGGGGATGTCGCGAGCGGAGCGGTCGAACTTTATCTCGAACGTCTCTTCTACTCCGCGACCCGTGGTCTTTCTGGACGGGCCGACCGGATCGAAGTGCCGCGTGATGCCAGTGCTGGTCCGCTCTGTATCGCCGAAGTCAAAACACAGTCGTCCATCAGAGAGCAGGATCCGGTCACCGGCGAGAGCTTCCCTGGCGGCCTCCAGGCGCTTGCCTACCGGGAACTCCTACAGAGTCTCGGTTTTACCGATGTCGACGCCGTTGTCGAGTTGGTCGACGGGCAGAGTATCGTGACCAAGCCACTCCGCGAGCACCCAATCGTCCGTCGGCTCCGTCTCGACCTCTCAAAGCCGGACGAACGCGTCATTGACCTCATCGTCCAGGCGCGCAACGTCTACTATTGCGTGACCAGCGGGCTCTTCACTGGGTACGACCGCTACCGCCTCGACAACGCGACGCGCCACTGGCGTCTCCCGGACGTCTCTGGGCAGTTCGACCTGCTCAACGACCGTCCACCGTGCCGCTCCTGTGTGGCCCGGCAGCGCCAGGTCTGCCCGAGCAGTCGCGACCGCGAGGGGCGCACGCTTGAGGGGCTCTTCCGCTACGCTCCGCCTCCCCTCTTCTCCTACTGGGTCTGGTTCCATCGTCAGCTCAAGGCAGAAGAGCGTGCCGAGCGGGAGCTCCTCTTCCACCTCGTCCACACGCCACCCGACGCCCTCGAACGGGAAGGCGTGACGCTGGCTGACCTTCGTCTCCAGCGCCAGGATGGGCGCTTTGCCACCTTTGTCCGCCCCGAGCGCCGACTCGACACCCGCATTCGCGAGGATGATCTTGTCCTCGTGACTCCACAGTGGCCGGACGGCCTCCTTGGGCGTATCCCGCGTCCCGGTGAGCTTTTCTCAGTTCAGGGCCGCGTGGTCGATCTCCAGGAGTATGACCTTGTCGTCGAACTGGACGACCGCGTGCCGCTCGCCCCGCCCGGCCAGGAACCAACCTATCGCATCGATCAGCTCACCGGTTTCGATATGCGTGCCTGGCAGCTTGAAGGGCTGGCCGACTTCCTCGTCTCGGCGATGGCAGCCACCCCCGTGCGCGGGCGCATGTTGCGCTGGTCAGAGCTCCCCCCGCTGGCCCAGACGATCCTTGGCTTGCGCGAGCCAGCATCCATCCAGACTGACACACCACTCCCCGTGTGGGCGACCTCGGGGCTCAATGCGTCACAGCGTGATGCTCTCGCGGCCGTCGCAGCGCTCGCCCCAGGTGATCTCCTCCTCGTCCAAGGCCCTCCTGGCACGGGGAAGACTGCCCTAATCGCTGCGATGGTTCGTTTCCTCGTCGCACGGGCTCTCTTCGATCCGGCGCGTTTACCCGAACGTCGACCCGTGCTGGTGCTCACGAATACCCACCGCGCGGCCAATGAAGTGGTGCTCAAGATTGTCGAGAAGGCGCCAGAGGTTCTTCCCTTCCTCGTCCGCGTCGGCAACGAACGCGAGGACATGGAAGACGCCGTCACTGCGCAGACCCTCCCGACGCGCTCCGGACTCCCACCGGAGCGTCGTCGTCAGCCGCCGGACTCAGACGACGAAGCAATCGCGATGCTCTTGGCCACGAGTCGGCGTGCCCAGGTCATCCGCGAGCACGCGGCCGTGTTTGTCGCTACCCTTGGCTCAGCTGATGCCCCCGAGCTCCGCGGCCTGACCTTCGAGACTGTCATCGTTGATGAGGCGGGACAGGCCACCGAACCTGCCTTCTTACAGGCGCTCCGGCGTCTACCCTTTGGGTACCGCGGCCGCCTCGTCCTCGTCGGCGATGAGAACCAGTTGCCGCCGGTCGTCACGACGGTGACCGCGCCAGAGCCGTGGCCAGATCTCGAGCGGCTCGGTATCCGGCCGGGCGACAGTCTGCGCACCTCGGCCTTCGAGCGCCTGCATCGGCGCTACCCGTCGGCCTGTGTCCGCCTCACCGAGCAGTACCGGATGAACAGGCCCATCTGTGAGCTGGTCAGCCATGTCTTCTATGAGGACACCCTTCGCCCAGCGAACGAGCGCGTCGCTGAGCGGCGTCTTGCCCACTGGCTCGCTGAGCTAGGGGCTGCTCCTCCTGCTGGGCTCCTCGGCCAGAGCCCGCCAGTGCTCTACCTCGATACCAGTGACGATCCGCTCGCTCGCGACTCGGGTGCTCTCTTCCAGGCCGACGATGAGGGGCGCACCAACGAGCGGGAAGCCGAGTTGGTTGCCCAGCTGCTCTCCGAGTTCCTGCGTGGCCTTCCCGAGCGCCTCCACCAGAAGGTGGTCGAGCAGATCGGCGTCATCTCGCCCTACCGACGCCAAAACACGCTTCTCCGCCAGCGCCTTACCCGGGCGCATCCGTCCCTCGCTGCCCTCCGCGTCGATACGGTTGACCGCTTCCAGGGGGGCGAGCGCGAGGTGATCGTCGTCAGCCTGGTCAACAGCAATCGCGAGGGAGTGATCGGCTCGCTCCACGCCGAGTGGCGACGCCTCAACGTCGCGTTGAGCCGGGCCCGTTCGCTCCTTGTCCTGATCGGCGATCGGCGTACCTTTACTGCGCCAGAGCACACTGTCGAAGAGGCGGAAGCCCGCGAGCGGTTCCGCCGCGTCTTCGCGCGGATCGACGAGCTCGCTCGACGCGGCGAGGCACGCATTATCCCCACTCGCCAACTCTTCGTCCCGGGAGCAGGCTCGTGATACTCGATGCTCGCTGTCTCACCCCTACAGCACTCGCTGAGCAGCTCGCTGCGTTTGGCGAGAATGCCGTCCTCTGTCTCCACCAGGCCGAACTCGAGTATCCCGGCGCACTCGCGCCTGGTGTCCTGCTCCTGCTAGGTCGTCTCAAGCTCTTACACCCACTCACACAGCGAATCCCGCGCTGTCGCGAGCACAGCTGCCCTCTCACCGATCGTTGTCCCTATACCGGTGACTTTGAAGATCGCGGTGGGTCGTCAAGCGTTCGCCCCAAGGGCTGGCGTAAGTTCCGCATGACGGATCAGAGCCTGGCCCTCATCCAGCGACCAGAACTTCTCGCCGAGCAGCTCCCAAAGCATCCTGCTGCTCACTGGCTGGGGCAGCGGTTCGCCGAGCGCCCCGAGTGGTCATGCTTCCGACTCGCCGAGAGGTGGCTTGCCGACGCACTGGCAGTCGTCGGGCCAGTGCCTGCGCCAGCAGAGAAACCAAAGACCACTGCTTCCCAGTCCGACTTCGAGGGCTCACGCCGGGAACTCGCCGCGTGCCTGGCAATACTTGTCGGTCTTGGTTGGCTGCAGTGGAAGCAGGAGGATGGACTGACTTTGCACCTGCGACGGCCATGGTGGTAGACGGCTCATGCTGGCCTGAGTTCCTGCAGCGCGGCAGCCTCGACCGCGATCCGGAGCCAACCGCCATGCTCTGGTCGTCTGGTGAAGCAGTTGCCCATGTTGGTCCCAGCGAGAGCAAAAGATGAGAGAATCACTTGTCCGCACAGGCCAGCATCGAGGTGTCGAGGAGAGAGGTGCGTGACGGCCGAACAGACGGCCGTCTGGTTCATCGGCCTTGCAGCGATTCTCGTGCGCACAAGGAAGGTGGAAGTATGGTGTATCCCTCGACCTTCTCCATCGTCGCCGTCGATCCTGCGACGGACGAGCTCGGGATCGCTGTGGCATCCAAATTTCTCGCCGTTGGCGCCGTTGTCCCCTGGGCGCGTGCCGGAGCGGGAGCTGTGGCCACGCAGTCTTATGCCAACGTCTCCTATGGTCCCCGCGGCCTCGAGCTCCTGGCGGCTGGGTATTCCGCGCAGGAGACGCTGGAGCAGCTGCTCGCTGATGATCCCGACCGAGAGCTTCGCCAAGTCGGCATCGTGGATGCACGCGGCGGTGCTGCCACCTTCACCGGCAGCGGTTGCCATGCCTGGGCCGGTGGACGTACCGGTTCCGGCTATGCCGTCCAAGGGAACATCCTCGTCGGTCCTGAGGTCGTCAATGCCATGGCAGAGACGTTCGAGGCGACGCCTGGCCCACTCGCCGTCCGCCTGCTTGCCGCGTTGGCTGCTGGTGACCGTGCTGGGGGAGACCGACGAGGCCGGCAATCGGCTGCGCTCCTCGTTGTCAAGGAGCATGGCGGATATGGCGGTTACACGGATCGCATGATTGACCTCCGTGTTGATGATCACGTGAACCCGGTCGGTGAACTCCAACGCCTCTACGATATCTGGCGGCTCTACTTTGAAAAACCGAGCCCTGAGGATCGCTTGCCCCTGGAAGGAGTGCTGCTCCAAGAGCTCCAGGAGCTCATGCGAACACTCGGCTATTACCAGGGACCAGCCCACGGCGTATGGGATGAAGCGACGCGCCAGGCCTATGCCACACTAATCGGCAATGAGAACTTTGAGGAGCGCATCCCGCCTGGGGCCGACTGGATCGACCGCAGCGTGCTCGAGTATCTGCGTGATCTTGCCCGGCGCCGTCGGAGCTGAGCAGGTAGCACGTGCAGATGCTGGGTTGATCATTCCTTTGACGATCTCTAAACCGTTGCGGGGCTGTTCCCTTCTTAGTGTCTTGCAGTCACTTTTGTGTGCCTCAACTGACGTGCTGCATGTGGCAGGCTTGAGGTCACTGGACGGATCCCTTCTCCTCCTGGGAACGCCTCATTCGTTGAAGGACGCAGTGTGCGCATCGACGGCGCCTGCCTGATGTTTTTGTACAACGATGGCCGCTGTGAGTCCGCCGCTGATCCCCTGACTGACGAGGCCGCGACGAATCTTTGCGGAACCCCCATCGGCGGTCATGGCGGTGCTCTGGAACACATCCACACCTTGCTCCAAGTGGGCTGCAGTGAACGCATCCATCTCCTAACCAGTGCCTACCAGCCGGTTGAGAGACACTTCTTTCAGGAGGATGGGGAGGTTCGCGCTGTGGTCGTATGATCAATTCGACTACCGATCGTGCCAACCCGGAGCAGCACCATGTCGTTGGTAGAGCAGGAAGTCCACGAGCAACCCGAAGTCCTCGCACGGTTGCTCGCTGAAGGCCGTCCTCTTGTCCAAGATGCTGCGGCACGCATCCGTGCTACCGCCCCGCGCTTTGTCGTCATCGCTGCGCGCGGGAGTTCCGACAATGCCGCCCGCTATGCCCAATACCTCCTTGGTGCACACAACCAACTCACTGTTGCGCTTGCTACCCCCTCTCTCTTCACCTTTTACCAACGCCCGCCAGCTCTCGCCGGTAGCCTGGTCGTCGGGATCAGCCAGAGTGGTCATTCACCGGATATTGTCGCCGTTATCGCCGAGGGACGACGCCAAGGTGCGCTCACGCTCGCTCTCACGAATGATCTCGCCTCACCGCTTGCCCGTGCTGCCGAGCTTGTTGTCCCACTCCTCGCCGGACAAGAGCGGGCAATCGCCGCCACCAAGACCTATACCGCCCAGCTCTTCGTCCTCGCTATGCTCAGCGCCGCACTCAGGGACGACCCCACCTTTTGGGACGACCTCGCACGACTGCCTCACGCTGTCGCGCAGACCCTGGTGCTGAACCGCGAGCTCCCTGCTTCGGTGCCGCTCCTCGCGTCGGCCCGGCACCTCGCCGTCATCGGCCGTGGCTTCAACTACGCGACTGCCTTCGAGATTGCACTCAAGCTCAAAGAGGTTTGTCGGCTCCTCGCGGAACCCTACTCCTCGGCTGACTTCCGCCACGGGCCGATCGCTCTCATCGAGCCCGACTTTCCAGTTGTCATCGTGGCACCCTCTGGCGCTGTCTTCGCCGACGTCACGGCACTCGTCGAGGAGCTCCGCGCGCGACGGGCAACCCTCGCCATTGTCAGCGATAGCGAAATGCTCTTAGCTGCCGCTGATGTCGCGCTTCCCCTTCCTTCCGGTGTACCAGAATGGCTCTCTCCCCTTGTCGTAGTCGTGCCGGGCCAGCTCCTCGCACTGGCACTCGCCCGTGCCCGCGGGCTTGATCCCGATCACCCGCGAGGTCTCCAAAAAGTCACCCGGACACTCTAGGGGGAGCCATGCACCTCACGCTCGTTGGAGGCGAGCTGGTTGACGGCGGGATACGGCGAACCGGTGAACGGGTCGTGCTTGCAGACGGGCGTATCGTCGCCGTCGGCTCGGACGTCCCGTTTCGTGGCCTCGTTGTCGATGCCACTGATCTCCTAATTCTCCCCGGCTTTCTTGATCTCCATACCCATGGTGGAGGCGGCTTCGCGCTTCACACTACTGAGCCCGAGGAGATTCTCGCCTATGCCCGCTGGGTCACCCGTACCGGCACAACCGCGTTCCTCGTCAACGTCGTTGGTGTGCCGGAAGATCTCCCCGAGCCCCAACTTACGGCCGCTGCACTGGCAATCACCCACCCGGATGGCTCCGGTGCTGAGCCACTTGGCATCTACCTCGAGGGGCCGTTTCTGAATCCGGCCCGCCGCGGTGCACACCACGCCTCTTGGCTTCGCCCTCCCGATCTTTCGCTTGCCGAGCGTCTGCTCGCCGCAGGGCGCGGCCAACTTCGGGTCGTTACGCTCGCGCCCGAACTCCCTGGTGCCCTCGACATCCTCGACCGCTTCATCGCTGCTGGCGTACTCGTGGCCATCGGCCATACCGAGGCTACTTACGAGCAAACACAGATAGCCTTCGCTCATGGTGCGCGCCTCCTGACACACTGCTTCAATGCCATGCCGCCTCTCTTGCACCGTGCCCCTGGACCGCTTGGCGCACTCGTCGAAGAGGAAAGCGCCTTCGGCGAACTCATCGCCGATGGTCACCATGTCTTGCCAGCCGTGATGCGCGTCCTCGTTCGTGCGCTCGGCTCTGGGCGGACAGTAGTTATCACCGATGCCCAACCTGGGGCTGGCCTCCCTCCAGGAACGACCTTCAGCTTTGCTGGCTGTCTCGCCCGTGTCGACTCGGATGTCGCTCGCCTCGCCGACGGCACCATCGCGGGTAGTGTGCTCACAATGGATCAGGCGCTGCGCGTCCTTGTGGAGTCCGTCGGCGTGCCGCTTGAGGATGCCGCCCTGATGCTCACGACGACTCCGGCACGCGCTATCGGTGTCGACCAGCGCAAGGGACGCCTTGCCCCGGGGTACGATGCTGACCTCGTCCTGCTCGACCGCGAACTCCGCGTCCAGGCTACCTTCTGTCGCGGACATCTCGCCTTCGCCAGCACCGACTGGCTTGCTCGAGTAGGTGACCATGTGCACGCGGCTTTATCCGGAGAGGGGGCTGCATTGTGACGAGACCTCGAGTGTTGCTCGAGCTAACCGGAGCACTACCTGGGGGATCGTCGATCAGTGTATGCACAAACTGCAGACAGATACGTTCATGCTGGTAGCTCACGGTGTGAGTTTCCGAACTCAGAGGGAGGGCGCAAATGACTGTTCGGTTCCCTTTGCTACCGCCCCCGCGCCAGTTGGAGTTCGGCCCAGCCGACAGCGCTTGGACACTCGATTGGGACAGTGAGCTCGTGCTACCAGCGAGTGCCGTCGACCGCCTCCAGTCTCCTGCCCGGCAGCTCCAGGCAACCGTTCAGGAGGCCACCGGACTACCGCTTCCGATCCGTGTCACGCTCGCCCCGCATGATGGTGCGAATCGCATCGTGCTTTCCCTTGGGACAGCCTCCCCTGATGTGGGAGCAAACTTCGACGAACTCGGCCCCGAGGGTTATGTCTTGCATATCGACACGCAACGTGTCACCCTCACTGCTCCGCGTGAAGCTGGGCTCTTCTATGGGGTACAAACGCTCCGCCAACTCTTCCGCGCCTTTGGCCGAAGACTCCCCCTCCTGACTATCCGCGACTGGCCAGTATTACCAAACCGTGGCGTCATGCTGGATGTCTCCCGTGGCAAAGTCCCCACCCGGGAGACCCTCTTCCGGCTTGTCGATCTCCTTGCCAGCCTAAAGTACAACCATTTTCAGCTCTATATCGAGCACACCTTTTTGTTCTCGCATCATCCGGAGATCAGTGCCGGCAGCGACCCTCTCACGCCGGACGACGTCCTCGCGCTCGATCGCTACTGCCGCGAGCGGCACATCGAACTCGTCCCGAACCTGCAGTCGTTCGGCCACCAGCGACGCTTACTCTCTCTACCGCAATACGCTCATCTCGACGAGGTGGGCTGGCGCTGGAGCCTCACCCCGGCCCGGGAGGAAACCTATCAGCTCCTCGACGAGCTCTACGCCGACTTCCTGCCCAACTTCACGTCCTCTTGGCTCAATGTCGACTGTGACGAAACGTGGGACCTTGGTACTGGGCAATCGAAACCACTGGCACAGGAACTGGGCAAGGGACGCCTCTATCTCCGACACATCCTGCGCCTCCGTGAGTTCGCGGCACGCTATGGGCGCCACATCATGATCTGGGCCGACATCCTCTTACACTATCCAGAACTGGTTAGCGAGCTCCCCGATGATATCCTCCTCCTCGATTGGCACTACGAGGCCCAAGAACACTACCCCACCGCCACACTCCTTGGGTCTTTGGGCCGCCGTTTCTGGGTCTGTCCTGGTACCTCCAGCTGGAACACGCTCTTCCCCCGCATCGCCAACGCTCTCGCAAACATCCGCACTTTTGTCCGTGACGGACTGACCGCTGGCGCTTCCGGCATGCTCCTCACCGACTGGGGCGACTACGGCCATTATCAGCCGCTTTCCCTCTCCCTTTATCCCTATGCAGTCGGCGCTGCGATCTCCTGGTCGGGGCCAGATGTCGCGCAGGACACCATCGACGCTGCTTTCGCCATCCAGCTCTTTGGTCGTCCAGCCGGCGATCCCAGTGTGCGGGCTCTTCATACACTCGGTAGTGCAGTCACCGCGCCGACACTTGGCCAGCCCAATCGCAGCAACAGCGCGCTCGCCCTCTTCGACGAGCCACTGGCCGGTCGCCTGATCGAGGTCGTCGATCCGGCGGCACTTGCTCAGCTGCGCGAGGCAGCACTCACCGCACTGGCCTCCTGGAGCATGCTTCCCGATCCGCTGTATCGCCTCGACTACACCTTTGCTGCCCGTTTGGTCGCCTTCGCGGCCGAAAAGCTCCAGGCCAGCCAGGAGCTCCGTGCGCTCCTGCGTCAGCTGCCTCATCCGGCTGATCCTGCCGCGCGTGCCGACGGGCTCACCGCGTTGGATCGTGCCATCGCCCGTCTGGGCACGCACCGTGCCCGCCTCGCCGCACTCCGGGATGAGTTCGCCGCCTGCTGGCTCCGCCACGCTCGCCGCGGTGGAATGGACCAGACGCTCAACCGTTTCGCCGCGCTGGATCAACGCTACCAGGATGCGCTCAATTGGCTCCGCGCCCAACGCGGGCGGTACGCCGCCGGCGAGCCGGTCGACGCTGAACTCAACAGCTACGCCACCGGTGGCTACCGAGCGCTGTGGGAAGAAGGGTTGGCTGACATCTTGCAGCTCGCGCGCTTGGTGGGTGTTGAGGAGCTGCCACCGGACATCCGTCACTACCTTGAACATGCCGGTCTCCTTGGCGGTCTTTCGTCAGCCTAACGGGGCAGATCCTCACTCTTACAGATCAAACGGATGCTGATGGCAAGGAGTCCCTCCGGCGTTCCTCTTAGACAAGAAGCAGAGGAAAAGAGTCCCCAGGCGAGCATATCTTCGCCTGGGTGAAAATGTGCCCGGCGGTGAGATGCCGCCCGGCACCAGGCTCCTGTCTGGCTCTTCCAAAGCCGCACGACTTCTGCGATGATGACCCCGTCGGGCACTCTCATCACCGTGCATGCCAAGCCCGACTCAGTCACCACAGAACGAGGTGCCGGGTCGAAAGGAGACGTTCCGTGCCAACGACGATCACGCGTATCGAGGTCTACGATGTCCGTTTCCCGACTTCCCTTACCTTGGCCGGCTCCGATGCCATGCATCCCGACCCCGACTACTCGGCGGCGTACGTCATCCTGCATACCGATTCCCCGGGCCTGGAAGGCCACGGTCTCACCTTCACCATCGGTCGCGGGAACGAGCTCTGTGTCGCCGCTGTCCACTCGCTCGAGCCGTTCGTCGTTGGTCAACGCTTGGAGGACATCGTCGCTGACTTTGGCCGTTACTGGTATCGGCTTACCGCTGATGGGCAACTGCGCTGGGTTGGCCCGGAGAAGGGTGTTTTGCACCTCGCAACGGCCGCCATCATTAATGCCTTGTGGGATCTCTGGGCACGCGCCGTTGGGAAACCGGTCTGGAAGCTGCTGGCTGACCTCTCACCTGAAGAACTGGTCCGCCTCATCCCCTTCCGCCACATCACCGACGCACTCACCCCAGACGAGGCGCTCGAGCTTCTGCGTCGCCAAGCTCCCACCCGTGCGGAGCGTGAGCAGGAGCTGTTCCGTGCCGGTTATCCCTGCTACACCACTTCAGCTGGTTGGCTCGGCTACAGTGACGAGCAGGTCGCCGCGCTGGCACGCCAAGCTATCGAGCAGGGCTTCACCGCCATCAAGATGAAGGTGGGTCAAGATCTTGCGCACGACCGTGCCCGCGCTCGTCTCTTGCGCGACGTCATTGGCCCGGAGCGCAAGCTCATGATGGATGCCAACCAACGCTGGGATGTCCCCGAGGCGATCGCCTGGATGCGCGAGCTCGCGGAGTTCGATCCCTGGTGGATCGAGGAGCCCACCCATCCCGACGATGTCCTTGGCCACAAAGCGATCGCTGAAGCACTCGCGCCAATCGGTGTCGCCACGGGCGAGCATTGTGCCAACCGGGTGATCTTCAAGCAACTCCTCGCCTCGGGGGCCATCCGCTTCTGCCAGATCGACGCTTGTCGGCTGGGTGGCGTCAACGAGGTGCTCGCGGTACTCCTGCTCGCAGCCAAGTTTGGTGTCCCGGTCTGTCCCCATGCCGGTGGTGTCGGCTTGTGCGAGTACGTGCAACACCTCTCGATGTTCGACTTCATCGCCGTGAGCGGCACCATGGAGCACCGGATGATCGAGCACGTCGATCATCTCCACGAGCACTTCGTCGATCCTGTGCGGGTACGGCACGCGCGCTATCTGCCGCCGGAACGCCCGGGCTACTCGATCGAGATGAAGCGGGAGTCGCTCGAACAGTACCGCTACCCCGACGGTCCTGTCTGGCAGGAGCTCCTGGCCCGGCGCAGTGCCTAAACGGCGCCAGCGCCGACCTCTCCTCGTGGGACCTGCTGCGGACGCCACTGCGGGGTCGTCTCCCGCAGATTGCACAGCGTCCGAAGCGGAGACCGTCATAGCCCAGCTACAGTGCGCCTGCCTTCAGCTGCAGTGACGAGAGCGGGTCGCAGTACCCGTCGGTGGAGGGCACCGCAGAAGGGCGCTGCAGTCGGTTCGGCACCGTTTCGGTTGATGGTGTTCAGTGGTCAGTCAGGCGGCACATGGAGAAAGAGGTTGCTCGCGGTACAGAGATCTTGTGATCTGGTTGTAGTGTGGGACGGTTGATGTGGACGGTCCTCCCACTGAGACGCAGCGCTTGAGATCGTCCGAGGGTCACGGGACCTGCAGAGCGATCGTGTCTTCACGGGTGGTCTCCTCGCTAGCCTTCTGCCCCTGGGCTTGGCGGCGCGTGCACCGTCGGTGAGACGAGAGCTCGTACACTGCCGGCTGGACGGGTGCCATCAGTAGAGCGTACAGGGGCAGTGACCCGGGACTTCGGTCACTTCGTAGCCGGAGGATCGAGGCCATCACCGCGGCCGGTGTCTCTTGGCGAGGTTGTTCCTTCTGTCCGTGATCTGGCGGGAGAGAGACGGCCAGAGCGGGCGTCCCCCAGCGTGGCTCGAGTCGGGAGGTCTCTAGAGTGGGTCGAGACCCGGCGAAGGGGTACAACACGTCGGTAGTCAGCAGCCGATCGAGACGATCTTCCCATCGTGAAGCCGATGTGGTACTATCGGGAGCGTGAAGGCGTTTTTTTCGCATCAGGACACAGTGTTGTCCCCACGCACGTGGGGGTGTACCGGCCTGCCACCTCCCCGCCTCCAAATGAAAGGAGCGCGCCATGGCAGCCCGGGATCTCCTGCGCCGCTTCAGCTCCATCGAAAACGCTGTTGCCGATGTCCTCCTAGGGCGCGTCCCCTTCGATCCCTGGTGGGCTCAGGTCCGCTCCCTTTTCCTCCTGCTCCGCCAGCAGCACCAGCACCACCTCGCCCACCTGTTCTCAAGCGACGAGGAGGCACTCCACCTCCTCGACGATCTCTTCATCAACCTCTTCCGCAGCGTCACACTCAACCAATCCCTGCTGGCCCAGCTCCGGGAGAGATTCCAGCAAGACCATCGCACCGAGGTCGACCTCGCTTTTGCCGCCTTTGGTCTCTGGGCAGGTCGTACCCTCGATGCCCAGCTCGCTCAGCTCCGCGTCCTCCTGGAACTCCTGGGCATCCAGGATGGCTCTATCGAGATTGCTCCCCTCACCTCAGCAACACTCCAGGATGCACTCGCGGAAATGGAGGCAAGCGTATATCTCCCCTGGATGCCTAAGTTCTGCTATACTGCCGGGGCCGGCCCGCCCTGATTCTCGTGAGGTGGAGCATGGAAATTACCCACAAGAACCCTACCGTCGCCCAGCTCTTCCGTACCATAGAACCGGAAATCGCGGTCACTCACGTCAAAACCCTCAGGGATCCCTATCGCACTCGCTACCAGTGTGTCCTCGCCTTCCGCCGCACCGATGCACGGATGCCCACCATCACCCTGTTCCTTGGTCTCGCCGTGGGCGAGGGTGAGGGGATCTCTCTCTCCGCAGACTATGTGGATCTCTGGCTCTCCGAGGGAGAATCCATCCAGATCACCGACGAGCAGGAAGCCTTCAACATTGCCCTCAACATCCTCCTCTACCTCGGAGTGCATCAGCTGGTCGAGGTCTGCAAGCGCCAAGAAGCGATAAAGCAGGGGCAAGACCCCACCGGCGTGGAACGGGTTCTGGAAATCCTGGAGAAAGGAGAGCGCCGTGAACCTGACTCCCGAGGAACGTGAGGAACGTTGTCCCCACGCACGTGGGGGTGTACCGCACCGGCCGGTACGGGCCAAGTGGCGCTGCGCCGAGCAACGGAGGAACTGCCACAGCCCTTGCGCGTTGTCAGCAGGTTCCTTGGGCTTCTTCAGTCTCATCTGCCGCCACTGATACGGTCGAGCTGCTCGGCCACGCTGTGCAGCATGGTCCGCTCCATATTGCTGCCTTCACCAGTCACTGTCTTCCCGCCCTCCCCCACAGATTTCTCCTCGCGCTTCACCTTTCGACACCCCCAACATCCGCCCAATGCCTTTGGTTCTACTCCCTCCAGCCTCGGATAGATAACGTTGCCGCCCTCCACTCGCCGACCGTCGACTCTTGGGGCGCCGGAAGGAGACTCAGGAGCCGCCGCAATGAGAGCGATGACAAGCGCTCGCTACACGGAGCAGGCCCGTCGCCTCGAGTTCCCAGCCCTGCACTAGGCTCTACTGTCCAGAGTTTGGGTGCCAAGTACTCGGTCTCGCGGCAGCTTCCCGGTCTGGGTCTCACTGCAGTACCACAGGATGCCCGCCGCGCTGGTCTTCGATACCTCTGCGACGACTCGGCCTTGGCCGCGTACGGCCAGCGCAGTGGACAGCACAGGATGACATGAAGCGTCCCTGGTGCTGGCAGGCTCCGCCCCATCACCTCCCACCCGCCACCAGCAGGCGACTGCCCGAGTGAGCCACCCCGCAAGCGACCCGCTCTTGCCACACCGTTGACCTCGCTGGTCAAAGCAATGAGTGATACGCTCACCGCCTGGAGGTGAGTCGATCAGTCCTGGCCACCGAGTGAGGGAACTCTATGCGTATCCTTTTCGGTCCGCCGCCCCCTGACCCGTCCTTTGATCCTCAGCCGCCCTGGCGAGCACTCCGCGAACCGCGCCATATCGCTGCTGTCATCGTCCTCGCTCTACCGCTCGGCGCCCTCGCTGCGGTCGGCTACCTCGTGCTGGCGCTGCTCCTCCATCCGACTGGTGAGTTCGTTCTCTCTTTCGGCCAGGGAGCCGTCGTCGCGCTCCTCTTGTTCGTCCCGGTACACGAACTCCTTCATGCGGTCGCGGTACCGGGATCGCTCGGTTCGCCGCAGCTCGTCGTCGGCGTCTGGCCCCGTGCGGCACTGGTCTATGTGCACTACAATGGTGAGCTCGGGCGAGCCCGCTGGCTCCTCGTCGCACTCCTTCCGCTCAGTGCCATCAGCCTCGTGACACTGATCCTCACACAGCTTGTCCCACCATGGGAGGACTTCTTGCTGACCTTCGGTGTCTTCAACGCGCTTGGCTCCGGTGGTGATCTCCTGGCCGCTGCGTTGGTTGTGGCCGGAGTCCCGCGCGGCGCCCGACTTCGCAACCAGGGTTGGCGAACCTACTGGCGACCACCGGGAATGGAGAGCGACTCCGCCCGTTGTGTCCAGAGTGCTTCTTCCTCCAGTGCTGAGAACCTGTGAGGGCCGTGCCTACTGCAGACGAGCTCTCTGCAGCCGCATGCTTCGATCACCCCAGTTCCTATCCACTCGTTTGAGCGCTGTCGGACCAGAGGCGCTCCGTATGCCAGCGCGTGGAGGTGAGACTCGCCACGTCAGTGCTGCTGTACCGGCTAGGCACGGTCAACTCGATGCAGTACCCTCTCGCCGGCGGGCGGACCAGAAGCGTGCCCCCACACAGTACCACGGAGGTGTTCGATGTCCGAGCGTGAGCAGCGCTGTGTGGATGCGATTCGTGTCCTTGCGATGGATGCCGTGGAACGAGCTCGTTCCGGCCACCCTGGCATGCCTCTGGGGATGGCCGATGCTGCCTTTGTCCTGTGGACAAAGCACCTGCGGCACAATCCGGCGAATCCAGCCTGGCCCAACCGCGATCGCTTCATCCTGTCCGCTGGCCACGGCTCGATGCTCCTCTATGCCCTCCTCTACTTGAGCGGCGCACTCACGCTCGAAGATCTCTTGAACTTCCGGCAGTGGGGTAGTCGGACGCCTGGCCATCCCGAATACGGCCACACCCCCGGCGTCGAGATCACAACCGGCCCACTCGGCCAAGGCTTTGCCGCCGGGGTTGGGATGGCGTTGGCTGAACGCTGGCTCGCTGAGCACTTCAACCGCCCTGGGTACCCAATCATCGACCATTACACCTATGCCATCGTTAGCGATGGTGACCTCATGGAGGGGGTGAGCTATGAGGCCGCTTCCCTCGCCGGTCACCTCGGTCTTGGTCGCCTCATCTACCTCTATGACGACAATGACATCTCGATTGATGGCCCAACCGACCTCACTTTCACCGAAGACGTCCGGCTCCGCTTCACCGCCTGTGGATGGCACGTGCTGGAGGTCGATGGCCACGATCGCACTGCCGTCGATCAGGCACTCCAGGAGGCACGAGCTGAGCTTGAGCGTCCCACCCTCATCATCTGCCACACCCATATCGCCTACGGCAGCCCCGGCAAGCAGGACACCGCGGCGGCACACGGCGCTCCGCTCGGCCCCGACGAGGTCCGTCGCACCAAGCAGGCACTCGGCTGGCCAGAAGAGCCCCCGTTCTTCGTCCCCCAAGAGGTCTTCGACTACTTCGCCAGCCTTCGCCCGAAGTGGCAGCAGTTCGAGGACGAATGGAACGCCCAGTTCGTCGCTTGGCGCTCCGCCTATCCCGAGCTTGCAGCCGAGTGGGATGCCGCCTTCACCCGTACTCTTCCGCCTGGATGGGACGCTGCGCTCCCCACGTTCACAAACGGACAACAGCTCGCGACCCGCGAGGCATCAGGACTGGTGCTCAACGCATTGGCCCCGCGGATCCCCTTCCTCATTGGTGGCTCAGCCGATCTCAGCGAGTCGAACCGTACCTATCTCGAAGGCTATCCACCAATTGCCAAAGGGCGATACACCGGCCGGAACATCCACTTCGGCGTGCGCGAGCATGCCATGGGGGCAATGCTCAATGGGCTCACACTCCACGGTGGTCTTATTGCCTATGGCGGAACGTTTCTCGTCTTCAGTGACTACCTGCGCCCGGCCTTGCGCCTTGCCGCTCTGATGCGTCTTCCTGTCATCTACGTCTTTACCCACGATAGCATCTTCCTTGGCGAGGATGGCCCAACGCACCAGCCCATAGAGCACCTTGCTTCCCTACGCGCGATCCCCAACCTCACCGTCATCCGGCCAGCCGACGCCGCCGAAACCGTGGAAGCATGGCGCGTTGCGCTCAACTGGCAGGAGGGGCCAGTCGCTCTTGTGCTCACCCGTCAGAAGGTACCGACCGTCACTGCCGGCGTGGCCGAGGGGCTGGCACGCGGTGCCTACGTGGTGCGGGAGGCACCACGCTGGCCGCCCGACCTTCTCCTCATCGCCAGTGGCTCCGAAGTCGCCCTTATCGTGCAGGCAGCGGAGGAGCTCGCCAAAGAGGGGATCGCTGCTCGGGTTATCAGCATGCCCAGCTGGGAACTCTTCGAGTGCCAGCCAGAAGATTATCGGTCTTCCGTCTTGCCACCAGAGGTCCCACGACGCCTCGTCGTCGAGGCCGCTCGAATCATGGGCTGGGAACGCTACCTCGGACCGCACGGCCAGGGGCACGGCATCGACCGCTTCGGTGCCTCCGCGCCGGCTGCTGTCTTGGCTGAACAGTTCGGTTTCACGGTCAAGCACGTCATTGCGCTCGCTCGTGAGCTCTTGGCGTCACAGACAGCGTCACCGGGCACCGTTGCCTCGGCCGTAAAGGGGGAGGCGTCACACTGAGTCGTGCGTGCACCAATCTCTCGCCTGAGTCAGCCTGAGGCCACTGAACTGCCAAGACGCTCCAAAGGAGCGAGCACAACAGCATGCACCATGATTTTCCAGAGGAAGGGTGCCGCAATGAGCAGCATCCACACGCTACCCTGTTCCCCCTCTGCGGCCCCATCGTCGGTCAGCCTCGGCTGACAACCGGTGGACACGAGAAATGCACAAGCGAAACTCGGCAGGTTTCACTTACCCCTCTGTCGTTTCGCACCTGCAGGAAACGCCCCCAGCAATGGATGCTCCTGCAGATGGCGAGCGTACTGCAGCCTCAGGCAGACGACGCTTCCCTCGCTGGAGATGGCCGACGCTCTCCGTCGAAAGCGGCGTGCGAGGCTGACACCAGTTTTCCCATCCAGCTTCTCCGCGCACCGTCAGTTGTGCTCCTGCTACCGGTCCACCTTTTTCCGCAGCATCCTCCCCTCATGTTCTCTAATCCCGAGCTCCCCTCGGGGGAAGCCCCAGACGACCAACACCACCGCCACAAGGACCAAAGCGAAGATAACAAGATAAACGAACCCTAGTGCATCCCCCAGCATGCTCTGCAGCTCGGCCAACATCCCACTGCTTAAGGCAGCTCGAGCCTCTGGCCTGAGGAGCACGTCCGCCAGTCCTTCCCCCACCGAGCCATGCTGTGCGGCAAGTGCTGTACTCAGCACCGCCCCCAGGGCAGCGACGCCAATGGCTCCACCGATCGACCGCGCAAAGCCAACCAGTGCCGTCGCAATTCCCCGCTCTCCCCAGCCCACACTGTTCTGCACCGCAATAATGAACGCCGTCGCGCTGAACCCCATGCCGACCCCAAACAGTCCCGCCGCGGTCATCGCTGTAGCCAGGTTGTGTACGCGTGGGACGACCTGTAACAGGAGCCCCGCTATCGTCATCGCAACCATCCCCGTCAACACCGAGCTCCGGAAGCCAAAGAGCAGAATCACTCGTCCCGAAATCGTTGAGGCAACCGACCAGGCGACTGCAAACGGCATCATCACGGCACCTGCGCTCATCGCTGTCCCACCGAGGACGCCTTGCACGAACAGAGGAAGGTATGACAGCGTCCCAAACATCCCAGCCCCTATCAGAACGCTTCCCAGCAGGACGACACTCATAAGTCGTTGCCGCACCAGGTTCGGCGGGACAATTGGTTCGGCTGCTCGCCGCTCATACCACCAGAAGCCTGCAAGGAGCACAGAGCCTATGACACAACTTCCGATGGCTAACTCGCGATGCCAGCCACGTCCATTGCCCACGTTGAGCAGCCCAAGCATGACCAGCGTCAGCCCAGCTGTCAGGGTCAGAGCTCCGGCGTAGTCAATCTGGTGCGATTGCCGACGAATCTGTTCCCGGAATGCCAGGCCAAGAAGCCCCAGCGCGACGAGGCCAAACGGAAGGTTCACATAAAAGACCCAGCGCCAACTCAGCATGTCGGTCAGGATTCCCCCGACCGCAGGTCCAGCGACCGCCGAAGTGCCCCACACCGCGCTGGTCAACCCCTGCAGGCGTGCTCGCTGCTCGATCGGGAAGAGATCACCCAGGATCGTCAGCGTCACCGGAATGATCCCACCGGCTCCGAGCCCCTGCATGGCCCGAAAGAGAACGAGCTGTGGCATCGACCGTGCCATGCCACAGAGGGCTGAGCCAAGGAGGAATACCACCAGAGCGGTCAGAAGTACGCGCTTGCGCCCGTACAAGTCAGCGAGTCGCCCATAGAGCGGGATGGTTGTCGTTGAGGTCAAGAGGTAGGCGGAAAAGACCCAGGGGTACAGTGGCAGGCCGCCAAGTTCTCCAACAATTGTCGGTAACGCGGTGCCCACCACGGTCGCATCAAGCGCCGCGAGAAAGGTCGCCGCCAGCACACCGGCCACAATCGCCACTTGTGTCGAGCGTGGTACCAATATCGTATCCTCTCGCTCGCTCCCCAACTTGCCAGATCTCTGGCTCGGCGCTGGCTGAAGAGGCCAGATCGTATGACCAGCCTCACCCAGCTCCATGTCAGCTTGGCAGCATTTGAGCATCTCCTTGCCACAGCAGCAACACGAATTTCTGCAGGTAATGAGGAAAGATGCTGCAAACGGCTTGTTTCCATGGTGGTGGATATCCCTTTGTGAACCGGCCGGTGCTTCCTGAGGGCGCCTCGCCCTGTTGAGATCGTCAGCAAGGCGACGGGACCGTCAGGATGACACAGCCGCGAAGTCGTTCCTGTCGATGATTTCCTCGCTCAACGGTTTTGTCCTCGGCCGGACTGTCAGGTCGCTGTCAGCTACAGGAGCTATGGTGCTGGCAGTGACCTCCTTTTGACCAGTGATCGGCGAACGGCTGGATGGGAGTAAGCGCATGATCGAGCAAGAACAGACTACAAGAGAGCGTAAATGGAAAGAGTTAGTGTGGCGATCTGCCATTCTTATCATTGTGTTGTACTTGCTCTATTACATCGGTTGGCGGATCGTTGCAACATTGAACCCGGATGCCCTGATAGTGTCGTTGCTGCTACTCGCAGCCGAGGCTTGGGGAGTTCTCAACCTTCTCTTCTTCGCCTTCATGACCTGGAATATCCGTGTTCGACCGCGTTTCGAGTTGCGTGAGGGCCTAAAGGTGGATGTCTATGTGACGACCTATGATGAGCCCCTCGAGGTCCTCGAGGCGACGCTCACCGGCTGCCAGCGCATCCGGTATCCCCATACCACCTATGTACTTGATGATGGTCGCCGACCGGAAGTGGAGGCTCTTGCTTCCCGGTTGGGTTGCCGCTATCTTACACGCCCTGATAACCGGCACGGGAAAGCCGGCAACATCAACGCCGCACTTCCCCGTACTGATGGTGAGTTCATTGCATTTCTTGATGCTGACATGATTCCGCAACCTGACTTCCTGCACCAGACGCTCGGATACTTCATCGATGATCGTGTAGCACTCGTGCAATGCCCGCAGGAGTTCTACAACTTCGATTCGCTTCAGCATGTGGCGACCGGGAATGGTTCCCTCCCGTGGCATGAACAGTCACTGTTCTTCCGAGTCATCCAACCCGGCAAGAACCGCTGGAATGCGGCGTTCTGGTGCGGTAGCCCGTCTGTCGTGCGGCGTGTGGCCCTTGAATCTGTCGGCGGCGTGGCGCACAGCATCACTGAGGACATCCTTACGTCTCTTCGTTTACATGCGCAGGGGTGGCGGACGGTCTATCACGATCAGGTAGTCGCCTATGGTATTGCGCCGCAGACCTATCGCGCGTTTATGCTCCAACGCCTGCGCTGGGCACAGGGGGCGCTGCGCATCCTGCGTAGTCGCGAGAACCCGCTCATTGTCCCTGGTCTCACCATTGCACAGCGCCTCAATTACCTTGGTTCGATGCTCACTTACTTCGACGGGTTCCAAAAGCTAGTGTTTCTCGTTGTGCCCCTCGGAATGATCTGGTTTGGCTGGATGCCAATACGGTCCAATGGATTAGTCTTTATTCTGCATTGGCTTGCGTATTTCTTCGGGTGTTATCTGGCAGCGTGGTTGCTCGGTCGCGGGTGGTTTCGGATCGTTTGGGTCGAGCACTACAACATACTGAAAATGTTGATCTATATCCGTGCAGCGTTGGTCGTTATCTTCCCCGTTCGCCTGCGTTTCCGCGTCACTCCCAAGTCTTTTGCCAATGATGTGTGGACAGAGCGTCGCGCGCTGCTCCGGCTCATAGTTCTCGGAGTTACCATGACATTCTCCAGTCTCCTGGGTCTCGTCAGCCTCCTCGGACTTCCTTCACCACTGGCTGCTCACTCCTCGAGCCTTCTGGCGATTGGGACATTCTGGTCTGCGCTGAATGGCATGGCGCTCGGAATGACGCTCGCGCGGGTGCTTCGACGTCGCTATCGTCGTGTATCCTACCGGTTTCCGGTCGCTCTGCCAGCTCGTCTGGAGATCCCCGGCGCAGGAATCTTCCCATGCCTTGTGAGTGACCTGTCGCGGGATGGTGCTGGTGTCTTGTTTCCGCAAGTACTTGAGCCGGTCAGCACGGATGTGCATCTTGAGTTGCTCAACGCCCGCCTCTCTTTGTGGGGGCGGCTCATCTATGCCCGAGCAGATCGAAACGGTTCGTCCCGGGTCGGCATACAGTTTTATCATGATGGTCAAGATAAGGTGCGCGTGCTCTTGGAGCTCCTTTTCGTTGACCTCGTGGCCCAGCAGCGTGCTGGTACTCTGGCACGTCTTCCCCTGCCGACTGCCCAAGCACGTCCTTGACGACGACTTGCCAAGCTGTTGGATGTGCCTCCGTAAGGGGCAACGCGCGTTCCCGAGATTCAGGGTGCGCAGTACATAAGTCTTTCACAGCGTAGTACTCCGCGGTGATAAGATAGCCTAAAAGTACTAGTACGAACGGTACACTCGTACTTGTGTAGGGGGTGACCGATCGTTAGGATAGGTTTGAAGACACCCCCTGTCGCGATGGGATGCGACGCTCGCACGTTGGATCGTCGTCACAGGGAGCAGGCCCAGCGAGGGGGAAATTAGTCATGGATATTGGACTCTACCTTAAGGATGATGTTCTCGACGACATACTCCAGGTGCTCCTCGTGCGGCGCGGTCACCGCGTACTGCGCGTTACCTCTGCGAGTGCACTCCTGCGTCTGGCTGAGAGCGATGTACGTGTGGTTCTCCTGGGCGCTAAGGGTTTCCCCGAGGGGAGTGGGAACGACGGGTTGGCCTTGTGTGAGCAGCTCCGTAGCGGCGGATACAGCGGCGGTATCTTAATCCTCACCCGCGATGCGAGTTTTGAGTTTCGTCTCGCCTGCTTTCAGAAGGGTGCCGATGATGTCTTCTCCTGGCCAGGAGAGCCAGCCGAACTCTTGGCACGAGTCGAAGCACTGGCGCGCCGTGCGTACTCAGAGTACCCGGGTGTTGTTGTCCGTGTAGGCCCCTTTGTCCTTGATGTCCTTGCCTGCACCCTGACACTTCCTGACCAGCGCACAGTCTCCCTTTCTCCCACGGAGACGCGCGTTCTCGAGTGTCTCCTCCGCAACGCGGGTATCGTTATCCCGCGTGACCGTCTGATTGAGCGAGTATGGGGCTACGATTACGGAAGTGGAGGCAATCGGCTCGAGGTCGTAATTCGTCGTCTGCGCCTAAAACTCGAGGCCGATGCTGATCATCCGCAATTTCTCTGCACTATTCGTGGGGTCGGATACGTGTTTCGTCCTCCTCGCGCCGTCGTTACGCCGACCGAGCAGCGTCGAGCCGCCGATACCGTTGCCTCGTTTTCATCCCTTCGTGGACACGCATAAATGCTTGTCCATTGGGGCGCCGAGCTGGAAGGCGTCCCATAGTTGCTGGCACACACTAGGTGACAGGCTCGCAAAGAAGCTCATCGGGTCTCACGCGTGCCAGCGTTCCGGCAGCGCCCTGTTGTTTCCGAGAAGCGCCGATGTGGCAAGGGCGCGCGGGTTGACGTCTCCAAGAAGGTTCTCTCGCGATTGCAAGATCGGTCAAGCATCTAGGACACAAGGCAACGCGGAGGCTGTCAGCCCGTAGAGCTCTACAGGTGTTGCCCTCCGGGACGTGAGTGGTTCACCATCTCACCGTCGACCTATCGGTGCCGCCCAGCGACTCTGTGCCAGGGACGCCCGAAAGCGAACAGTCTGCGCAGCAGGAGCCCGGTCAATGAGAAAGCCGTCCAGCAGAAGAGGGCGAGCCCCAGTACTGAGAGCAGCCAGAAGAATGCTTGGACGGCTACCGCTGCCAGTAGTAGTGCGTCGTGAATTTCCCAAGCCGCGACCAAGGCATGTTGAAGTCCGACCCCAGTCAACCAGATTGTCTGAATCACTTCCTTCCCGAATTGGATCCCAAACGCATACGGAAGGATGAAGTAGATAGCCACGAGGCCCAGATACCCGGCAAAAAGGAAGTACGTCGTTCGTCGCAGACGTAGACCGGTGTATGACCCGCGCCGAAACAAGCTCTGCAGGTACGGCCGAATGTGGCTCAAGGGATCAGGAATCCCCAAGAGATCAGCCAAGACGTAGTATCCATCGAAGCGGAAGAATGGGTTCAGCTGACGAAGACACTGCACATCAGCGATGATCACGCCAAGGAGCCAGAGCGGCCAGCCACTTGCAGCATACAGAGCCATGAACGCGAGCGCCGCGATCTGGTGGAAATACATGCCCCCGAGATCCACGCGGAGTCGCTCGCTCCGCCGTAGTCGGTAGATCGGCGTCACATCGGTAAAGAACACAGGCCAGATAAGATAAATTCCAAAACCGATTGGGCCGTGTGGGCAACGCGATCGCCGCATCGCGGCGGCATGCCCGAACTCGTGGAACAACGAGGCACCGATCTCCATTGCGAAGACCAGTAAGATCCAACGCGGCTCAATGAAGAGGAGCCGTGTCGCCTCGCCAAGTGCTGATGTGCCAGCAGTATAAATCCAGAGATGCATGAATCCGATAAGGGCGAGGGCAACGATAGCAACCGGTCTCCAAAACAGGTACTGCAATATCCCAGTGAGAGGAGCGATCCATTGCGGTTGCAAGAGGGGGACTCGTGCACGGATCTTTAGCAGCGGTCTCGACCGTTCCTCAGCTGCCTCAGCCTGCCGCGTTTCTGCTCTCCCCGCCTGAATTAATCCGGCTGGTATCAAGCGGTGTTCGATCAACCATCGAACATCTGCAGCACTGAGTTCGCGCCCCACCAGGTGCGAGACACGTTCCGCAATCTCCGCGGCCGATGTTCGTCCATCCGCCTCCTCGAGAATGCGATAGAGGATCGGCGTGAGCGCGAAGTGCTGACCACGCACCGCCACCAACCATTGTTCCTGATCAAACGCCGAGTCCGGCATCCGGCCGAGAAGTTCGATATGCGGTATCCGTGCCGGATACTCGATCCAAGGCTTCTCCCTTGCCTGCTCGCGTGCGTATTTCTCTCGCAGTGCCCGGAGCACCTCGGTCGCCATCATCGCCTCACCTTCTCACATTAGGAGTGAATGGAGGTGCCGGCCTGGCCTCCTTACCGACCACGACCACTTCGGGCCATCGCGATCTGGATAACGTTCGCAATGTTGAGTTGGATGATGATAGTCGGGCAACCAGCAAAGCAGGTGTTCCCGCCAGCGTTCGCCCAGTTACCTTGTTGAAATTGCAGACCAACGGTGAACAGCGGCCCGGTGACCATCCGCTCTGGTAGGACACTCACGCGTTCTTCTGTAAGCCATGTGCGTTCCATCGGAGCCTCCTCTCATCGCTATATCGTCCACCCATTTGGTAAGGGCTGGCTTCCGGCTCGGCCGGAAGCCAGCCAAGACACCCCCAGAGGCGATGGGTTCACTCGTTTGGACTAGCGGCCCCGTCGGTACCACACTTGTTGCAGAACCTTGGCGAAGTTCTGCTGGTTGATGCCGCTGCCGTTACCGCCGCCATTGATATCCGTGTGGTTGTTATCTTCGGTGATGACACCACCTTGCGCGGCAGTGTTGCTCTGTTGGATAGCGGCGAAGAGCAGCACGGTCTCCAACCGCTCCGGCAACTCCGTCACGACCTCCAACTCGATCCAGTTCTGCGAGTACATCCCTGCACCTCCCTTGGTGCGTTGCATCGAACCGGCCTGTGAGAGCGCTCTCACCGATTCCTATCCTAGAGGAGCAACCTAACAGTCACCTTGCAGTCGCTCCCCACCGTCTGGTGCCAGCGAGCACCCGAATTGTTGGGGCGCGACTCTTTCCGGGTGTCCCTGTACTGTCGGAACGGGTTTCCTGACGATCCCTTCAGCTACGCTACTCTGGTGGCGACCACGACAGTGTTCTCAGGTATCGCGCCCACTAGCTCCCCACAGCTGCGAGCTCCCAACACCGTTTCCCAGACCGGTATGCAATGGCTAACAGCGGGTTAGCCGTTGAGAATCAGTCATCTCGCAGTTGCCTTGGGAAACTGCTCCGCTCAGCACAATGAACCTTAGGGGTGCTGAACCGGTCGCACTATCCGCACATCGCTGTCACTGGCCTGAGGGGTCATCCCGCATAGGATGGCCTACCTTGTCAACATGTGGGCTGCTCGCGCGCAATGCCTGTGCTGAAATCATGCTCACTCATCTCACTGTTGATGACTTGCCCGCCCTCCTCTGCCCTGGTAAACTTTAGTAGGGTAAAGAGGTTGAATAGTCCAATAGCCTGTCGGGGCTGCTATCCCGTTCGCGTGGCGATGGCTCTCCTCCTTGGAGGATCGATGCTGCGTGCGGTAGGTGCCTTTCGACATGTCTGGCGATCTGGCGTGAGCTTGTTTCTTCTGCTCACTGCCCTTCTTTTCTCTGGCATTCCTATCCTACCCGCCCGTGCTGCTCCCACTGGCCACGATGCCTTCCTCGATACCTGGGCCCGGAGCGACCTTCCCGTCGCCCAGGGTCGCGTCAGCCGCACTTGGATGTGGGGCCCTGAACCGTTCACCACGCCACTCCGTGAACCCTACGCCGAGGCACCCGGTGGCTCCCGTCTCGTCCAGTACTTCGATAAGTCTCGGATGGAGATCACCAACCCTCTCGCCGATCGCTCCTCCCCCTGGTACGTCACCAATGGTCTCCTCGCTAAGGAGCTCATCACCGGTCAACTCCAACTCGGCGACACGACGTTCCAGCCTGTACCTCCTGCTCAGGTCAACGTCGCTGGCGATCCTGATGATCCCAACGCTCCGACCTATGCCAACTTCGCACACCTCCTCGCCGCCGCACCACTTCCGGTGGGTTCCGTGGTCACTCAGACATTGGACAACGCCGGAATCGTCCGGGACGACCCCGGCCTCGCCCGCTACGCAGTGACCGCCGCTGTGCTCGTCCCGGAGACGAACCACAGTGTTGCCTCGGTGTTCTGGGACTTCATGAACGCTCGGGGAACGGTCTACACGGCCTGGCGCTTCCAGGTTGACGCGCTCTTCCCTAACCCGTTCTATGCCACCGGCTTCCCCATTACCGAACCCTACTGGGTTCGTGTCCGGGTCGCTGGCACGCCTCGCGATGTGCTCGTTCAGTGCTTCGAACGTCGCTGCCTCACCTATACCCCAGAAAATCCGCCGGGTTGGCAGGTTGAGGCCGGCAACATTGGCCAGCACTACTACCGGTGGCGCTACGAGCAGCTCGGCCGGACCCCGCAGCAGGCTGGTGTCTACGAACTCGCTACGGTGACGAACGTTGTCGACGGCGACACGATCGATGTCGAGTTCGCCGACGGACGGACCGCCCGAGTCCGGCTCATCGGCGTGGATACGCCCGAGGTCTATGGCGAAGTGGAATGCTTTGGCATCGCTGCCTCGCAGTTCACCGCTGCGTGGCTCAACCGCAAGCAGGTTGCCCTCGAACGCGACGTCTCAGAAACAGATCGCTACGGCCGGCTTTTGCGGTATGTCTGGATCGGTCCCTACCTCTTCAACGAACTCCTCGTCCGTGAAGGATACGCTGGGGTCACTACCTATCCGCCCGATGTGAAGTACGCCTGGCGCTTCCGCGAGGCCGAGCGTGTCGCTCGCGAAGAGCGAGTCGGGCTCTGGGGTGTTTGCCCGAGTTCCCCGGTCGGGGGAGGGCAGGAGCCACTGCCTCCGCCTACCCCCAATCCGACTCCCACGCCCGAGCCGAGCCCGTCGCCCACCTGCGATCCAAGTTATCCGACGGTCTGTCTCCCACCACCCCCGCCTGACCTCGACTGCTCTGATATCCCGTACCGTCGCTTCCCCGTGCTTCCGCCTGACCCACACCGCTTTGACCCAGATGGCGATGGCATCGGCTGCGAGGTGGGGTGAGGAACCACTCAAGACGTCGCTTGTCGCGCCAAGGCGACGGGGATGAGCGACTTCCTACCGCGAAACGCGACGTGATACTTTCGAGCTATACTGAGCAAGAAAGAGCGCGTTCGAGCGAGCGAAAGGATCGACAGCATGATCGGAGTGACCGGTGCGACAGGTCGACTCGGACGGCTGGTCATCGCCGAGCTCCTGGAGCGTGTCCCCGCAGGTCGGATCGCCGCGCTCGCCCGCAACCTGGAGAAAGCGCGGGACCTGGCCGTGCGCGGTATCACCGTCCGCCACGCCGACTACGATGATCCAGCAACACTCGACTCTGCCCTCGCCGGAATCGAGCGACTCCTCCTCATCTCCGGTTCTGAGGTCGGCCGTCGCATTGTGCAACACCGTAACGTCATCGAGGCTGCCCAGCGTGCCGGTGTCCGCGTTCTGGTCTACACGAGTCTCTTGCACGCCGATCGCTCGCCCCTCCGCGCACTCGCGGAAGAACACCTCGCTACCGAGGAAATGTTGCGCACAAGCGCCCTCCAATGGGTCATCCTCCGCAACAGCTGGTATACCGAGAATTATGAAGAGCGTGCCCGGGCGGCTGCGACCACCGGCGAGCTCGTCGGTGCGGCTGGCCACGCACGGATCGCCTCGGCCACGCGGGCCGACTATGCTGCGGCGGCAGCAGTCGTCCTGACCGGCGAAGGTCACGCTGGCCGGATCTACGAACTTGCCGGAGATGAGGCCTGGACGATGGATGACCTCGCACGTCTTATCGCCGAGGTCAGTGGACGGCCAGTCATTTACCGTGATCTGTCACCTGATATGTATGTTGCGTATCTCGTCGAGCGGGGAACACCTCGCCCAATTGCTGAGGTGCTTGCCTCGCTCGAGGCAGGGATCGCGCAGGATGCGCTCTTCGACGATAGCCACCAGCTCAGCCAGTTGATCGGACGCCCCACGACCCCGCTACGCGAGGTCGTTTACCACTGGCTCCGTACCTGACCGGTGACGCGGCCCGCCCGTCGCTCCCCGCATCTCTTGCCTGTGCTTTTGCAGCGGCTGCCCGCCCTCTCCACAGCCTGCCTTGTCACCCGGGTCAGAAGAGAGTGGTTTGCCGACCACGAACAACCGCACCTTCACCGCTCTTGGGAGGGGCAGTAAGACGCCTCTCTCCCGCCAGGACTGTTCTGGTCGGCACAACCGACCGCACCATCTGCGCCGGGGTATTGAGCCGTAGCCGGGCTCGTCTCAGTACAACCTGGCCTGCCCAGACGCCGATTGCACCCTGCTCCCCTATCGTCTAATCGGAGTCAGCGAGCTGTCAGCCGACTGCTCCATGTGACGCTGATGGTGCCGCGTGGGCACCGGACGGGTACACCAGTGTTCCCGCGCTGTGTCGATCCTAGGCACCAAGACACCACGAGCCGGAGCGCTTCGCCCAAGGGGAGGCCTGTTCGGTGCCAGCGAGCAAGGGAGCAATTGGTCGCCGGAAGGGAGGCCACGTTCCGATGCAAGGGTGGCGGTCGCAAGGAAACTCCGTGCAGGTGTCATGTGGAGTCGTACCACACAGTCGCGCGCCGCCAGCACACGCGGGCAACAGGATACCAACGTACTTTCGTGAGGGAGATGCCGCTTGCTTCTGAACGGAAAGGAGAAGATGGTGGCACTGAAGGCGCTGAAGGGTGCCCTAGGAATGCTGTTCGGCTCTTTGGTTGTGGCCTGGGTCGGTGCATCAACGATCCTCGATCTCGTCGCGGTTTGGGTTGCGTTCGGTTGGCCCGGCGTAATCCTCGCACTTGTCATGGCTCCCCTTGCCTTTTTCGTTGCTCCCTTCTATGCGGCCTTCGTGCAGGGTTTCTGGTGGCCACTCATCGTGGAGTACGGTGGTCTGCTGGTGCTGGGCGCTGTCTTTCCGCTTATGGAGCACCGAGGGCATGGAGAGCAGCGTACAGAGTAAGTGATTTCCTTGCATCCGAGCGACTCGGCGAGGTGAGCCTCCGCACTGCGGAACTGGCTGCCTGGCTGGTGCAGTTTTCCATCCACCACACGCTGCCACCCCTACCGCTCCGGCTGAGGCAGCCCTCCGCACGTCAGCCACCCCTGTTAGAGGCGCCGAGGGAAGGGGCGCAACCAATCGTGATCCTCCGGGAACTCTTCCTGTCGGTGCGCGGCAAACGCCATCCGCACGCCTTGCTTGGGTCGACACTGCACTCCATCACGCGAAAACCACAAGGAAGTCGCTCTCCCGCATGAAGGCTCGAGGAAATGCTGGTCCCCCTACCCGTGCTCAGCACTGCGAGAGCATACCTCTCTGGCCTGGCCAAGAAGTCCCAAAGAATTCTGGACATCGTTCCCAGCTGATGGCTGCGGGGCATGCCGATCCTTCTCCAGAGAAAGGAGTCGTGGGTGTTCATGCGTGACCTCTTCGTGCGTCGCCAGCCCATCTTCACGCGGCGCCTTGAGGTCTGGGGCTACGAGATTGTAGCCGGACGCTTCGGCTTCGCAGAGCCTGTGGTGTCGTCGCCAGGACGACCACAGACAGGTCGCCTTACTCTTCCAGGCTCGCCCGTTTTGCCGCCTGTCCCCAGTGATGAAGCGCGCCTCTTGCTTGAGGCGCTCGCCGAAATCGGTCTCCCCACCCTCGTTGGTGAGTCACTTGCCGTAGTTCGTCTGGCGCCTACGACAGCACTCACGGCTCGTGATTTCCTTGCCTCACTCGCCCCGCCCGATCGTCTCGTTGCGCTGGTTACTCTCGATCCTGTTCCGGACCATGAATTGCTTGCCAAGGCACTCGATGCCCTCCGTGAGGCCGGCTTCCGCGTCGGTCTAGCCGGTTTCCAGGGACAGCCTGAGTTCTTGCCGTTCGCTCGCACCGTTGACCTTGTCGCAGTCAGTTGTCAGGAGATTAGCCCCGAAGGGCTTGCCGATCTCGCCAACGTACTTCGGGCTGGCCGGGCTCAACTCTTGGCAACCGACATTGATACCTACGAGCTGTACGACCGCTGCCGCGAGTGTCGCGTCACCTTCTTTTCCGGTCCCTTCCTCTCTGTCCCACGCCCAGCCCGGTGGACACGTGCCCCCTCCAACCGCGCTCTCCTGCTCCTGCTCGCTCGTTTGCAAGATCCTGAGGTGGAGTTCTCCGAACTGGAAGCACTCATCTCTTTGGACGTTGGTCTCACCTATCGGCTCCTCCGGCTTGTCAACTCCGTCTGGTACGGTCGGCGTCGGATCGAGTCAGTTCGTCAAGCCTTGCTGCTCCTCGGTACCCGACTCGTCTCGGCCTGGGTGACCTTGCTTCTCATGGCCGATATCCCAGACAAACCGCACGAGCTGCTCACGACTGCAGTGATCCGTGCGCGGATGGCAGAGCTCGTCACCGCTGCCCGCGGACGGGCCAGCCGTGAGGCCGCTTTTCTGACCGGTCTTCTCTCGGTGCTCGACGCCTTGCTCGACCAACCAATGGAGGAGCTGCTCGCGGCGCTCCCGCTCGCTGACGAACTACGCGCAGCGTTGCTTCATCACCAAGGAGAACTTGGTGCAGTCCTCGATGCTGTCCTTGCCTATGAGCGCGGCGACTGGGAGCGCTTGGCAGTGCTCGGTTTGCGGCCCTCTCTCCTCACGTCTGCCTACCTCGATGCCATCGCGCTTGCCCGCGAGATCGATCTCGCCATGGCCGCCTGAGGTCGCCGTGCATGAGGTACTCATTACCCGTCAGCCTGTCTTCGATCGTCATCTTGACACCGTCGCTTACGAACTTCATTACGGTCAACCAGCATCGACTCTCCAGTCAGCTGCATCATCGAATGCCCAGCGCTTCCTCGATACGGTCCTTGAGATCGGGCTCGACGCGCTCGTCGGGGTACGCCTCGCCATCGTCTCCCTCCCGCCCCCAGTCATCGTCTCGTTGTTGCCGGATCTTCTGCCTCTCCTCCCAGCTGACCGACTCGTCCTGGCCACTGGACCCGACGACCTTCGCGAGCCGGAACTCCGAGAAGTGATTCGCCGTCTTCTCGCTCGTGGCTGCCGACTGCTCCTTGATCTCGAGGAACATGCCCTCTTCACTCCCCTACCGTTCGAGGACGCAGATATCATTCGCCTTTCGCTCCGCTATGCCAGGGCCCAGCTCGACCGACGCGGCGCACTCGAGCGCTGGCTGACAGAGCGGCTGGCAGATGTCGCATCCTATCGCTCTGGTGGTCTACGCGTTCTCGTGTCCGATGTCCAGGACTACCGGGAGTTTGTGCGATCGCGCGATCTAGGTGTCGATCTCTTCCAGGGTGATTTTCTCTTCCGTCCGATCCTTGTGCGTGGGCGTCGGCAGCCAGTCTCGAGCGCTGCCTTGTTCCTCCTTGCTCGCCTCAGCGATCCAGCTATCGAGTTCGAGGAAGTCGAGCGTCTCCTCGCACAGGACGTCCAGCTGACCTACAAGCTGCTCAAACTGGTCAACGCGGTCTGGTTCGCCCGTCGTACCCGCGTGGAGTCGCTTCGGCAAGCGCTGCTTGTCCTCGGTCTGCGGAGCGTTGCGGCCTGGGTGGCCGTGCTTGTGCTGGCAGGGATCGAACGGAAGCCAGTTGAACTCGTCCGTACTGCACTCGTCCGCGCTCGCATGTGCGAGCTTGTTGCCGGTGCTCTCGGCGTCTCGTCGCGCGAGACAGCTTTCCTCACCGGACTTCTCTCGGTACTGGACGCTGCACTCGATGTGCCTCTGGCCGATGCGCTCGCTGAGCTTCCGTTGACGAGCGAGGTCACAGAGGCACTGCTCTACCACCGTGGCCCGCTCGGCCGTGTGCTCGCCGCTGTCCTCTCGTACGAGGTCGGGCATTGGTCACCACTCGCAGATCTCCCCATCACTCCAATGCTCCTAACCGAGGCCTTTATCGATGCGCTCGCCTTCGCGGCTCAGGCCCTCGTCGGGCTTGATCTCGCGCCTTAACTCAGCACCGGAACCGCCGCCGGCCGCTCGAGAAAGACCGCGATCGCGCGCCCAAGTGCGCGGGGCCGTTCCTCCGGGAGAAAGTGGCTCGCATGGATGAACGCCAGAAAGCGGGCTCCGGCGATTGTCCTGGCATATTCCTCTGCTTCGTCGAGACGGAACTGCGGGTCGCGTGCTCCCCAGGCAACGAGGAGCGGAATCCTGCCTTCCCCGCAGCGTTCAGTGAGCGCTACTCGCCAGCGCTCGAGGTCAGCCGCACTGAAGAGCGGTTGCCGTGCCAGCCGGACGAGCGTGCGACGAAAGCCAAGTTCGAATGGCTCCCAGTAGCCGCGAAGCGCCTCGCGGTCGAGCACGCTCGGATCGGCCAGGAACGGGCGCATCGCCAGCCGCAACATCCAGGGCCGTGCCAAGGCGATCGCTACATCGCCGAGCAGCGGGACACGGAGGAGAGAGAGCGGCGAGAACCCCGCTCCACGCCAGCGTTCCGGACGGAAACTGGTATTGGTCACAACGAGGTGCGTGACCCGCTCTGGCCAGCGTTCCAGCAGGGCTACCGCGACAAGCGCTCCCGCGTCGTGCCCGACAAGCGCGCACCGCTCGACCTGGAGTCGTTCGAGCAGCCGGGCAAGCTGTTCAGCGAGCTCGGTCACGGTGCTCGCACCGCGTGCGGGTTTGTCAGACCGCCCAAAGCCGAGCAGGTCAGGTGCGATGACTCGCCGTTCCCGACCAAGAATCGGCAGCACCTTGCGCCACAGGAAGCTGGAGGTTGGGATCCCATGCAAAAGAACAACCGGTTCGCCCTCCCCACTTTCGCGGACGAACCACCGTCGCCCGTCGACATAGACGAAAGCACCACCCGGGTACTCGATACTGGCCATAGGTGCCCTCCTCTTGTGCCGTGCTTCTCATTGCGCGAAGTACTGCCACGAACGCCCACCTCAACCATTCACAGGGATTGCGACCATTCGCGCCAGCCCCCTTGGACTGCCGGCCGCCGCCCGCTGTCAGGAGTGCTCGGGTACCTTCTCTGTCTCTTTCGCCCGTGGTCGCGACGAGCAGGCATGGCGCGTCTGGTCAGGGAGCAATGCAGGCATTTCTTCCCCAGATAATGCTCATCCTCGAGCCGTGCCACTGATCTACACGTGACAGAGCTCAGGCGTGACGACCGAGCTCGCCGGGTATCCCTCTGCCAGTGGAGTCGCCGCCCTCGCCTGATCAGCCTAGCAGGAGAGAGCCGATCTCGGCGCTGGACCCCGCGTTGCTCCCGAGTTCGCCGCCAGGGCGCGCCGTGACCAGATCGTACCCGTTCCTTCACCTGGTTCACGAGATGGCCCGAGGCGTCTTGTGACAGAGAGACTTCAATTCAGCGAGTGTGCACTTGCCCTTCCTTCTCGGCGAAAGGCCTGTTTCCCTGAATCCCGGAACCACGTGCCGGCGCGTCGATACTGCTTGATTTGTGTGAGGATCAACTGGTCTCCTCCCCGCCTCGAGACCCTGCAGCACGTCCGGAAGGAGGAGGGCCAGCCTCCTGTTCGGTGTCACCCACACAGCCCGAACCTCAGGAATGTCCGGCCTGCTGCGTGCAAGCGGGTCACCATGTGTGCTCCTTGGTGCGAGTGGCTAGAAGGATCATCCCTTGCTGACCTTGGTTCCAGAACACGAGCGCGCACAAGGGGTACCCTGGACGGCTGGGAGGAGAAAGGTGCAGGCGAGAGAGTATTGACTGTTGCACCATCTCTCCCCTGCTCTGGTCACCGTTTCAGGTCGGGCGATGCGGCTCAGCCGGTATGACACGAGAGGTGCGACTCACGGAACAGTGCTATGTGCTGCACGCGACTCTCACTTCCCTGTGTCCTCAAAGGTGCATCGTGGAGCGCATGTGCCTCAGTCTCTGCGTCCCGATCGTTGCTGCTTTCCCTACCATGTTGCCGCCGGATGTGTCCGGCGAGGAGATGTGGGTGTGCTCACGTGCGTCTGCATGACGAAAGGGTACGACTCCTTGTACTCGAGTTCTGTAGGTATGTCATCCATCCTCTACCTCGAGACGCGTACCATGCAGAGTGCTCTGACAGGGTAGGGGGGCAGCGGCTAGGCACAAGCATGATGGTGTGTCGCCGCATGGTTCACCAACGGATCCGGTGCGGAGCCGCGGTGTCGCGGAACGCAGAGCTGCTGTGCAAAGACCTTTTGGGTTCCCAGAGCTGGTCGATGAACCCGATGTGGGAATACTTTCTGCCCAAGCCTGCATGCGGAGCGGCCTGCGCTCCAAAACGATCGTGCAGGTGCGCCAGCGAGGGGCTGACAGTTCGCGTACCCTGCCCGTCGACCCTTCGCTGCCTGGCCGACCGCAGGGGATGCCGGCGTCGAACCTCGTTGCCCGTGTCTGTGGTCACGTCCAGGCTGTCGCGCCTGCTCGGAAGAGAGTCGCTCAGGGGGGATATCCTATGGTCGATCCAGAACGCTTTCGTGACGTGATGGCTCGTCATGCGGCCGGAGTGACGGTTGTCACGACCGCCCACCCATCGGGCTATCACGGCGTGACAGTCACCGCTTTCTGCCCGCTCTCGCTGGAGCCACCGCTCGTCCTTGTTTGCATCGGACGTGAGCAGCAGAGCCATCGTCTTCTTGAGGAAGCGACCGGATGGGTCGTGAACTTGTTGGCGCGGGAGCAGGAGTTCCTCGCCGAGCAGTTCGCCGGGCGCGCGCCACTGGCTGACCCACGCTTCTCACGCATCCCGCATCATCTCGGCCTCCTCGGGATCCCCCGCATCGACGGCTGCCTTGCCTGGATCGAGTGTCGCCCCTGGGCCCGCTACGATGGCGGCGACCATTCGATCTTCGTCGGTGAAGTCGTGGCTCTGGACCTTGGTCCTGCTGATGACCCCTTGATTTACTTCGATCGGCAATACCGGGAACTGGCCTGGTGAGCGTCACAGCTGCGCCGGCTCCATTCGCTGCTCAATGAGCAGCAACTGTGTCGCGGGACATACAGCTAGGCCTCACTGTTCCCGAACGTGGATGTGTCACTCCCCGCCGTGGATCGGCTGCCCCATCTCCCTGCCCGCATCCGTGCTGGCGCACTCGTGGTTGATCGGGGCTCAAGAGGTTTGAAGCGTTTCTGCCCTCTGACTTCACGACAGAAGCAAGGCGGCTTCAGCGCGATGAGGCCCCGCAGCACTGTGTCCCCGGCTAGGTGCGTGTTTCTTCCCCGCCACCTGTCGACGCCAGCTGTCAGCTCAACCCCGTCGCTTGCGAACGGTGTCCGCTGACGTGCTGCAGTACGTCGGATTCCACGGGCTGTACTGTGCTCTGAGCATGCCTGTCACCATGCGCGAGGTTCATCTTCACGAGTGTCTGGGAGTACACTCCCTACGGGTAGAGTGGCTTGTGCGAGGGAGCCGCAGGGTGGCTGAACAGCTTCAAAACCAATCCGGTCCGTTGCCGGACATGCTCCCGGTTCAGCGACGAGAGCGCCCACTTTGGCTTCTCCTTGGGCTGAACATCGCGCTCCTTGTGGTCCTCGTCAGTGCCATCTGGCTTGCAGTCTGGATGATGCGCCGCGGTGAGACGCCGCGTCCCGCCCCTTCGGCCGGTGACTTCCTCGCGGCACAAGCGCTGACTGTTGGGACTCCTGCTCCCAACTTTCGCCTCCCGCTCCTCGACGGTGGAGAGATTGACCTGAGCGCGCTCCGCGGCCGTCCCGTTCTCGTCAACTTCTGGGCTTCTTGGTGCGCTCCCTGTCGGGCGGAGATGCCGGCGCTGGAGCGGGTCGCTCAGAGCTACGAGCAGGCCGGGCTCGTGGTTGTCGGCATTAACCAGCTTGAGGATCCGGACACAGTGCGGCAGTTCGTCCAGGAGTTCGGAATCTCCTTCCCGATTGCGCTCGATCGTGATGGAACAGTCAGCCGAGACTGGCGCGTTTATGGAATTCCTCAGACGTATCTGATCGACGCCGACGGGGTGATTCGCAAGGCTTGGGTCGGACCGGTCACCGAGGACTCAGTCTCGCGCGCGCTCGCGGAACTTGGTCTCCAGCCGTCCAGTTCTTGAGGAGCGTCCGTCCCTAGCTCCTGCGAAGTGCTCAACACCGAGTCACGTCTTTCCGGGCGGGCATTGTCTCCCCTTGTGCTCCCCAAATTGGCTCGCTGGTGGGAGCCGGTTCGCACGCCGGTGGAAGGGCAGTCGGGCGACTCGATCGGTAGAACCTGCCGATGTCGCTCCGTGAGTCGGTCACTGCGAGTTCCTTGACTGCAACCATTGCTCGTCAAGGAATGCGCTTGTGTTCCGCGATCTGGAGTCGTGTGAGCCGGAAGAGTGCCGGTGGAGATGCTGTCGGCTTGGTTGCCAGATCAGCCAAGAGTTCGCCGATCGCCGGAGCGAACTTGAAGCCGTGTCCTGAACACGCGCTGCAGAGCACTACCTGTGGCCACTCTGGATGTCGGTCGATCAGGAAGTGATGGTCAGGGGTCATCGTGTAGAGACAGGTCAGGTACCACAGCACGGGGCCGCTGGCGCCGGGCCAGTAGCGCTCCAGCGTCGTGCGCAGCTCCTCGATCTCGGTGGGCTCGGCCGTACGGCGAACCGTCTCCGGCGTACAGACTTCGCCGGCATCATGCCGGCCGAACTTTACTCCCTGGCCAGGAAGCTCTGGGAATGCACCGTAAATTCCGGTCTCGTCTTCCCATAAGGCGAACGGGAAGTGCTCCGCGCGGTAGCGGCCCGGTGTCGTCGGGGCGAAATGCACATGGAGGATTCGCCAAACCGTGAGCGGCAGGTTGAGTTCCGGGACACTCGCCGGAAGCCAGGGCCCAGTAGCGAGTACGAGCCGTTCTGCGTGAAATGTCCCGAGCGGCGTCTCTACCCGAACCCCGTCACCGTCCGGAATCCAGCGCTCCACCGGGGTGGAGTAGTGGAGTTCTGCACCCGCAGCCTGCGCTCCGTCGACGAGTGCTGCCACGGCTGCTTCCAGATCGATCAGGGCGACATCGGCTTCCCATACCGCAACCTGATCCGGAGCCAAGCGCAGGCCTGGAAAGCGTGCTGCCGCAGTGTCCGCATCCAGGAGTTCGTGTGTGAGACCGTGTTCGCGGGCGCTGGCCAGTGCCCCGCTCACCAGCGCGGTCTCTGGGCGGCCGATGTACAGTCCTCCTGTCATACTGAGTAACTGGCGCCCACTCGTCCCTTCCAGTTCGCGCCAGAGTGACCAGGCACGTCGTACCAACGGGACATAGTCCGGTGCTTCGTAGTACGCTGTCCGGATAATACGCGTCTTCCCGTGCGAGGAACCACGGTCGTGACCGCGTGGAAACGCGTCGAAGCCGAGCGTGCGATAGCCACGCCGGGCGAGATGGAAGGCGGCCGAGCTCCCCATCACACCCAGCCCAACCACAATGACGTCGACGCTGTGCATCGTAACCCCTCACCGCTTGCCATTACGGGGTCGATCCTACCGCGGCCGGACAATCGCGGGAAGAGTGCACCGCTGTGTGCACCAACTCAAGACAACGGCGGGCGCTGCACCCCCCTCAGTGCCGAGGCTCGCTACACAAACTACCAGCGTTTGACCGTCCACTCGAGGCCGCGCTCGAAGGGGATTGTCACCGTGTGGACGTCCGGTCGGGAGCGCACGAGTTCCTGGTAGTCTCTACAGTCATGTGAGACCACGTTGTCGGCGATGATGAGGCCACCCGGGATCACGCGGTCAATTCCCGCAAGAAACAGTCGGCTGTAATCGTCCTTCTCAGCGTCGAGAAAGAGGAGACCGATACCATCAAATCGCCGCACGAGTTCCGCTGCATCTCCCTCGAGCACTGTCGCCACATCATCCAGTCCAGCTTCAGCTAGGTTCGCATTCGCTTCCCGGACTCGCTCCGGACGGATCTCGCTTCCGATGACCTGCCCACCATAGGTCCGGGCGGCCAAGGCAAGCCAGATCGTCGAGTAGCCCACGGCCGATCCTGCCTCAAAGATGAGTCGTGGCCGGAGCGCAAGGATGAGCCCGTAGAGGAAAGCGCCGGTCGGCGGTGTGAGTGCGCGGATGCGGAGTTCTTGTGGTAGCCCAGCCGCACGCTCCGCAGCGTCGCGCTCGTGCAGGCGGTCAAGGACAAGGCGAGCTCGCTCATCGGCGATTAGGTGTTCCTGTGGTCTCACCACGCCTCATGCTCCGTTCGTTCCTACTTCCTCGCGCAGGCGAGTGTAGCACGTTGGGATCGTGGAACACTCCGTCGCCAGCGCGTGAGACTCCCCTCTGGCAGAGGAGCATAGCTGGCACGCTGGCCATGGATCGCTTTCCCATCAGCTGCTCCGCTCACCGTCTTCCTGGCGTCGCGCACCGCCTGAGAGGGGTTCGACGGATTTGTTGAGAGTGCAGAGACCGTTCTTCCTCGACCAACACGTGTCGTAGTGCGTATTCTCCTCGTGCTTCTGCCCGCGCAAGGAACACACCGATGAATCTCGTTCGAGTTCTCAACAGAGTGGCGTGAAGGGTGGGCGGTATTCCCAAGCCGAGAGAAAAAGGCCTATGCGTCGGGCGTGTGTACAAAGGCGGGGGTAGGGTGTGCACTCCGGGTGGTATTGGTGCCTATGCTGTTGGGTCATGGCGGCTGAGAAACGGCCGAGTTCGGTCACCACTGTAAAGAGCAACTGGGGTATTACATCTGGCTTTTCTGCGCTACACTTGCCGCTCGCGTGGCAGGGTGTGGGGTGGTGCAGGTCATCCTCGGTATCGGAATTTTCGCAGCGACACTGGGAGCGATTCTCGCGAGACCAGCACGTATCTCGGAGGCGCAAGCAGCGCTGCTCGGCGCAGCTGCCATGCTGGTCACTGGCATCGTTCGGCCTGAGCAGGCGGTCACAGCGGTACTTCACGACTGGAACGTGTACCTCTTCTTCCTCGGCCTGATGATCTCGGCTGCCCTCGCTGAACAGGCAGGAGTCTTTCGCCTTCTCGCAGGATACGCTGTACGGTGGGCGGGTGGCTCGACGCGGCGTCTGTATGCAGCAGTCTTTGCAATCGGTGTGGGGGTGACGGCAGTACTCTCCAACGATGCAACTGCCATCCTTCTGACTCCAGTGGTCGCAGCGCTCGTGCTTGGACTTGACCTCCCACCAATGCCATTCCTCTTTGCGACCACCTTCATTGCCGATACCGCGTCGTTCTTGCTCCCGGTGAGTAATCCGATCAACGTCCTCGTTTTAGGCGAACAGATCGACTTAGCACTCTTCCTCCGCTTCCTGTTCGTCCCAGGCGTACTCGCGAGTGCCACCAACTACCTGGTCTTCGCCTGGTGGTTCCGTGATGATCTGCGCGGACACTATGACCCCGCGCGTTGGCGCGTTGTGCTGCCGAACGACCGATCCGTTGCGCACCGCATGCTGATTGGTCTTGTTGGTCTTGCTCTGGCCTATGTGCTCGGATCGTGGATGCGCCTTCCGCTTGGTCTGGTTGCCGTCAGTGGCGCACTGACGCTTGGACTCCTTGCTTGGGCAACCGGCACGCTTACCTGGAGCACCCTGCGGCGAGGCATTTCCTGGTCACTCTTTGGTTTCCTCACTGGCATGGTGGTCATTGTCCAGGGGCTTCATGAGCTCGCCATTACAGAGCGGTTCGGTGCTCTGCTCCTGGCCCTTGGTGAGGGATCGTCCTTCCGAGCTATCCTGGTGACCGCCTTTGGTGCAGCACTTGGTTCCAATCTCATCAACAACGTCCCGATGGCGCTGGTGATGCGGGCGACGCTCTCTGATGCCGGGCTTCCTGCTTCGCAGCTCCAAGCACTGCAGTACGCGACCGTCCTTGGGGCCGACCTCGGCCCAAATGTCACCACCGTCGGTTCGTTGGCGACAATACTCTGGGTCTTACAGCTACGCCGCTACGGGATTACTGTATCGCTACGGCAGTATCTCTTCCTTGGCCTTCTTGTTGTTCCGCCAATGTTGCTGATTGGCACGCTGATGATCTGGCTCCAAACGTGAAGGATGACGACTACGGACGCCAAAGAAGACACGGCACGAGCTGTTCGGCGGACTCCAAGCTGGCATGCGCACCGAAGAATGGCCGCAGTTGCGCGCCGGGCGGGTCCCAGGGAAAGCTGGCTGCCCCTACGGCCAAGAGCACAAGCTCGCCGACGCGGTACTGTGCCTCCGGGTGGTACGGCGGTGGGCCGAACAATCCTTCCTCGAGCAGCTCGGAGCCTGCCAGGATGACGCCGTCGTCTGCAGCGAGCTGCCGCACGCGGTCCAGAACGTCTGCCGCTCTTCCCGGCAAGGGGTGAAGGTAGACAGCACGCCGTTCCCCGGCCGGCGGCAAGGCCAAATGCGCAAGGAGCGTGGGGTCGGATAACGGACGTTGCCGTGTCGGATCAAGCGGTACCATCCCGTGATCGGCAGTCAGGACAACCAGCACGTCGCGACGTGGCAGGCGGGCGATGAGTTCCTCCGCAATGAGCCGATCGAGCTGGCGGAGTTCTATTTGCCAGGCGACTGACTCGGGGCCAGCAAAGTGCCCGAGTGTGTCCAGACTGTCCCAATAGAGCGTGACGAGTTGGCGGCCTGGCTGCGCCAGAGCGGCGTGGGCGTGGGCGACGAACTCGCCGGCCGTGCGGTAGCCGCGAAACTCTGCTCCTGCCGTCTGCATCTTTGTCAAAGGCGTGTCACGAAAGGCCTCGGGGCTCACCACTGTTGAGCGGATGCCAACAGAAGCAGCACGTTCGGCGATCGTTGGTACTGGGAGAAACTGGCGAGGCTCGAGCCCAGCGTTGGCATAGCTCGGGAAGCGCCCAAGCGGCGACCAGAACAGCAAGTTGGAGAGCATGCCGAACTCGCGGAGAAATGCAGTGAAGCCGATGAGGCCGTGCCGAGCCGGTGGCTCACCGGTGGCCAGTGCCGTGAGCGCAGCGACGGTGGTCGAAGGAAGGACGGAAGTCAGTGGAAAGAGCACCCCTTCCTGCGCGAGGCGTGCGAGCCCCGGCACCTCGCCGTCTGCCATTGCCCGCTCAAGACGCTCGTACCCGAGGCCGTCGATGATGATGAGCAGCACCGCCTCCACCCCTTGGGTGAGATGCGATGGCCAGAGGTCATCCGAGACCGGTGTACCACCAGGCATGGCGCCGAGCGTTGTCAGAATCGACCAGGGGAGATTGACGATCCCAAGCCCCTCGTAGCTTGGCCGCACCCAGCTCGGTCGCTCTGGCGAGAAACGTGTCCGCTCCCGTACCAGTTGCACTGCCTTCTCTCTGCTTTCCATGGTTTCCCCTCTCCTTCCCATCCCGATTCTCCTCCTGCGTTGCGTTCTCCGTTCCTTTGGGCGAGCCGAGTATACCGAGATCGGCTTGACGGGAGGCTGCGCACGCGTCACAATGCTCGAGAAGTGAAACGTTGCGCGGCGGTGTCGATGCGAGAGCAGTACGAGGTAGGCCGCTCCGAGGTGTCGATTCTCCCGGTTCAAGCCGGTTGTCCCACTGTTCTCGGACTTCCCCGCCTCGACGAGTTGCAGCAGCCGCCACAGCTCGCTTTTCTTGGTGTGCCCTATGGTGTGCCCTACACCGGAAGTGGCCCAGAGCTTCCCTCGGCAGCCGCGCCAGCGGCGTTCCGTGCGGCATCGCTGGCTTTTCAGCCGTATTACCGGAACTACGACGTTGATTTCGAGGGTGATCTCTTTGCCGGCCGGGCACTTTCGTTGGCCGATGCCGGGGATGTCATGCTTCTCCCTGGTGACCATGCGGGGAATCTTTCTCGGATCACTGGTGCAATCTCCTATCTGCTCGACAGTGGAACAGTCCCAATTGTTCTGGGAGGTGACCACGCAGTCACGATACCGGTATTGCGCGCCTACCGCGGCTTTCGCTCGCTCTGTGTCGTTCAAATCGATGCGCATCTTGACTGGCGCGACGAAGTCAATGGTGTTCGCGAAGGGTACTCGAGTCCGATGCGCCGAGCGAGCGAACTCCCAGCGGTGCGTGCCATGCTCCAGGTGGGACTGCGCGGTGCTGGGAGTGGGCGTGCTGAGGAGTTTGCGGCAGCTCGGGCCTGGGGAAGCGTCCTCGTTCCAGCCCGTGTCGTGCACGAGCGGGGCGTCGCGTGGGTTCTGGAGCGGCTCCCAGCGGCGGACGGCTACTACGTCACGATCGATGCGGACGGGATCGATCCCGCGTTTATGCCGGGTGTCAATGCGCCGGCGCCAGGCGGGCTTACCTACTGGCAGGTGTTCGACCTTCTCTGCGGTGTAGCGCGGCGTGGTCGGGTCGTTGGGATTGATCTCGTTGAGCTCGCTCCGGCGCGGGATCCCAGTGGAGTGACATTGGCGCATGCGGTGCGGCTCTTGCTTGTCGCAATTGGTGCCATGGCACACGCAGGGCAGTTCGACGAGACGTGAGGAGGGCAGGTGAGCGGGAAATGGTCACCGCGATTGGAGACACCGGAACGCCCAGAGCAGAGGGTGTCTGGGACGTGGCTTCTGCTGGGCAGCGGGTTCATCGCGGTCGGGTTGGTGTGGAGCTCGCTTGCCTACCGTTTCCAGATCAGCGATGCGCCACGCGCGATGCTCACGGCATTGGTGGTTGCTGCTCTGCACATCGTGGCTGGAGCGTTGAATTTCCGACGTGGGTGGGTAGCCTTCCTGTCCAGCCTGATCGCAGTCACGGCCGGTATCGTGATTGCGATATGGGTACGGGTCTTCTTCCTTGTCGGCGTGGAACTAGTCGCAGGAGTCCTGCTCATTCTTGGCCGGGCGGTGCTGCTCTCCGATCGTGGGAGGGGGTGAGATCGACGGAATCGGTGTATACTAGGGCACGCCGCTGACGGAACCGGCGCTCGACTCGCGAGGGGCGAGAACCGGGAAGTCGAGCAGGCAACGGTGCACTGCTGTACGGACTGAGCACCGAGAGGGTGCGCAAGCTGGTCAACGAAGACCAGGGAGTGGGGAGCGCTGGAACGATGGTACGCCCGATCGATGACCTCGACCGCTCGATCATCCGCCTCCTGCAGGAGGATAGCCGCATGCCGAGTGCGGAGATCGCCCGTCGGCTCGGCGTCGCCGAGCGAACGGTACGGGCGCGCATCAACCGGCTCGTGCAGGACGGCGTCGTCAAGCTGGTCGCGATCGTCAACCCAGCAGCGCTTGGCTACGATGTCACTGCAGATATCTTCCTTGAAGTCGAACCAGGGCGGCTGGAAGAAGTAGCTGAGCAACTGGTTGCCATGGAGGAAGTCGCCTACGTCGGTCTGACGACCGGCGACCGTGACATCAGCATCCAGGTGTTCGTGCCCTCTGTTGATGCGCTTTACCGTTTCATCACGGAGAAGCTGCAGCGCATACCCGGTGTCGTCGGGACGACGACCTACGTTGTTCCCCGGGTGCTCAAGTGGTTGCACAACTGGTCGTTGCCTGCCGATGGTGCGGTGACGACCGGACGGCGTGTCGTCCGGCGGCGCCGGCGTGGTCGGGCAGCGCGGAGCCAAGCAGAGGCGTCGGTGACCCCAGCGACGGGAACGGGCGGCGGTGAGAACGCGTAGTGCAGCACATGAGGAGTGGCTCCGCCGGGGACGCACTGCGCTCGGTGGCGCAGTGACAAGCTTCGTCCTTCCTGAGACACATGCTGTTGTCCTCTCTCATGGTTTGGGAAGCCGAGTCGTTGATGTGGACGGTCGCGAGTACATCGATTACGTACTCGGCTCTGGTCCACTCATCCTTGGACATGCGCATCCGGCAGTCGTCGAGGCCGTCTCGCGCCAGGCAGCGCTCGGGTCGACGTTCTACACCCTCACGCCTGCTGCCATCGAGCTGGCAGAAGAGATCATCCGGGCCGTCCCCTGTGCGGAGATGGTCAAGTTCGTGTCAACAGGATCAGAGGCGACCTTTCACGCGCTGCGCATCGCGCGTGCGTACACCGGCCGCACGAAGATCCTGAAGTTTGAGGGCGGCTTCCATGGTGTGCACGACTATGCCCTCATGAGTGCTTTCCCGCCAGAGCCCTCGGACTTCCCCACGCCGCGTCCGGACTCGGCCGGAATTCCACCCCAGGTGGCTGAGACGGTCCTTGTCTCGCGCTGGAACGACCTTGATGTCACGCGGCAGCTGATCGAGACGCATGCGGCAGAGCTCGCTGCGGTCATCTGCGAGCCGTTGCAGCGCGCTCTGCCGCCGGCTCCTGGCTTCCTCTCCGGGTTGCGAGAGCTCACACAGCGGTACGGCATCCTCTTGATCTTCGACGAGGTTGTGACCGGCTTTCGGCTTGCTTACGGGGGTGCGCAGGAGCGCTACGGCGTCGTGCCCGACCTCGCCACCTTCGGGAAGGCGCTGAGTGGCGGCTATCCGCTCGCCGCGGTTGCTGGTCGGCGCGAGATCATGAGCGTCACGGATTTTGCGCGCAAGGGGCGTGGCGAGTCGGTCGCGCATTTGAGCGGGACGCTCAACGGCAACCCACTCGCAGCAGCGGCGGGCCTGGCGACCCTCTCAGTGCTCCGCCAGCCCGGCGTCTACGAGTACCTCTACCGGATCACCGATCAACTCAAGGCTGGGCTCCGCGAACTGGCTGCAGCGCGGGGGGTGCCGCTGCGTGTCATCGGTGATGGTCCGGTCTTCCAGGTCGTCTTCGCCGATGACGAACCACGGGACTACGCCGGTATGCTGCGTGCCGACCGAGAGCTCGCCGTGCGTTTCGGTCTGGCCTGTCTGGAGCGTGGGCTCTTTGTCAACCCTGGTGAGAAGTTCTATGTCTCGCTTGCGCATACAGAGGAAGACGTAGCGCGCACGCTCGAGATCTTCGCTGCAGCATTGGACGCGGTGTTGCTCCCTAGCGGAACAGCACCAGCCTAAGTACCGGATCAAACCTGTAGGAATTCGTCGGCGCGTCGGGCGAACACTGTGAGGAGCAGGATTCCTCCAGCTACTGCAAGGCGTGTTGCGTGGTGGTTGAATCCTGCTCCCGCTTGACGCGAAGCAAACCGTAACGATTCTCGTTCCGCCTGCTTACCTATCAGTGATTTTCCCAAGGAGTACGGTGCCGGTGCGCTATTGCAGAGTTGGCCATTTCGGCCGACCTTGGTTCCATCTCCGGGGAGATACTCGTCCTTCTGCGACTCGCTGAACGATACTGAACTGCCGTTGGTATCTGCGCAGGGACGCGCTCCTGTAACTTCAGTTTGCCTGTGGCGTCCTCTTCGCTAATGCTCCTTGCGTTTCTGGAGGGACCAGTGCCACGGCAGTGCACGGTCGGCTTGAAGTCTGAGTGGAGGATCTCTTCTGGCGGCGCTTGGCGTGGCACGGGCAACGATAGTGGGAGGTGTTGGACAGACAGTGGCTGATGTCCTCGTCACGGTCGCCTTTTGCGAGGAGTGTCCCGGTTTCTCCGGGGGGCGATTACCACTATTACTACCTTGAGCACTGCCGATGGCTCAGACGGGTATGAGATTCCACTCGCCTACGCGGGGAAGCTCTTTGCCCCTGAAGGGTCGGTTAGACTCGACTCTCAGGCCTTGCACGCGACACTGACGGCGTACCTCGAGTTAGTGCCCCAGCTTGTTCGATTCGGACACCTCTCTGCCATCGCTCGGAACTCGAGTACTGTGCACGGGCCTGCGAATGGTATCCTGCACGGATCCCATAAGGCCGCACTCGGCCCAGCAATGTCCGGCGATTGATTGACTTCCTGGGGCCAAGGGGGTGTGTCAGCCAGAACCGTCGTCTGAGGCGAGATCGGTACCGGTAGTGCCCATAGTGGGGCTCTCTCTGGAGGCTCTTCGGGGGTACCTTGAGGCCTTTTTGATCTTCCTGGCTAGTTCAGAATACCATCGGTTGCGTGTTCTGAGATGATGTAGCCATATTTGTCAAGGCTATTCGTGGTGGACTCTGATTGTTGTCTTCCGTCTCCTTCATTGTTCTCAGTGGTCGCGAAGGAGACGAAGTCTCGCTCGATTGGCGTTCTGCGAGTCCTAGAGCGCAATATGTGCGGCATGGTAGTGCAGCTCCTGACCCTCGTGCTCTCCACTGTGGTCATCAGCTGCTTTTCCCCCTGGTTTTGGTACTGGCGACCTACTGGCCGCGACGCTGATCCAGTGATCAGCTGTGCGTGAATGGCATAGCTGGCGGCGCGAGCGGTTCGTATTCCCCGCTCTGGACCTAGGTCAACCTCTGGGAAGGGGACCTGGCGCTTGTCCCTGTCCACTCTCCACAAGCAAGACGCACGGCGGGCAACCGTTCGATCGCGGGCTGCGATCCTGTCGTCGACGAGCCCCGCTTCCGTAGTGACGACCGTTCAAACCGAGACTCCGGGCAGGCTCGTCCCCGGGGCTGTCCAATTCCGCGCTGTGCCCCCTGGACACCTCGTGCTCCCTCTGGTAGCCTTCCTCTGCGGGTGTCCGTACAGCGTGGGGGCTCGGCATGACCCCAGTGATTGCCTTCTTTAACCAGAAGGGCGGAACGGCCAAGACGACCAGCACCCTCAATGTCGGCGCGGCGTTGGCTGAACGGGGCTGCCGTGTGCTCGCGCTTGACCTTGACCCCCAGGCGAGTCTCACGATGGCGCTCGGGATCGACGTCGCCCGTTTGGAGAGCTCGGTCTATGACCTCCTCGTGGAGGAGCCACTTCCGCTCGCCGAGGTCGTGGTGCCGACCCGCATCGCTGGCCTCGACCTTGTCCCCAGTCATCCTGACCTCGCTGCAGCCGAGCTGGAGCTCCTCAATGCGCTCGAACGTGAGCGTCGCCTCGCCCATGCACTCGCCGCGGCGGAACCGCTTCCCTACGACTATGTCTTGATCGATAGCCCTCCTGCCCTCAATATCCTGAGCGTGAACATCCTGGTTGCGGCGACCGCACTCGTCATCCCGATTGAGCCGCACCCGCTCTCGCTCATGGTACTGCGCCGCCTCTTCGAGACGGTCAACCGGGTACGCCGCCTCAACCCTCGTCTCACTGTCCTCGGGTTCCTTCCGACGAAGGTGCACCACTCCTCCCGTCTGGTCGCCGACATGTTAGCCACACTCCAGGAGCGCTTCCCGGAACTTCCGCTCCTGCCGAGCATCCCGCTCTCGGTCAAAGGGGCCGAGGCGGTGGCTGAGCACACCTCGATCCTGCAGTATCAGCCACGCTCGCCGCTCGCCGCTGCCTACCGCCAGGCTGCAGCAACGATTGCCGAGATGGTGGGGAGCGCTAGCCGTGTCTGAGGCTACTGCCCCGCGGACAACCCGTCGTCGCCGTTTCACGGTCGATGATCTCCTGGCCGATACCTCACCCCAGGCACGCGGCACGCGCGAGTTGGCCGAGGCGCGCGAGATCGCCCTCGATCGCATCGAGCCCGATCCCGACCAACCGCGCCGCAGCTTCGATCCTGAGAGACTCGAGGAGCTCGCTGCCTCCATTCGACTGCAAGGCGTGCTCCAACCCATCGCTGTCCGCTACGATGCCGCTCGCGACCGCTATGTGATCATCCACGGGGAGCGACGCTGGCGGGCTGCTCAGCTGGCTGGCCTCACTACCATTCCAGCAATCGTTCGGGAGGTGAGTGACGAGCAACGGCTGATTCAGCAGCTCATGGAGAACATCCTGCGCGAGGATCTCAATGCGCTTGACCGCGCAGCTGCCCTGCGCCGGCTCAAGCAGCAGCTCGGTGATGTCCCGTGGGAGCAAGTGGCTGAGGCAGTCGGGATCAAGCGCAGTCGGCTCTTCCAGCTGCTGGCAACTGAAAAGCTCCCCGAGCCAGTGCAAGAGGCGATCCGGAGTGGACGCCTTTCCGAGAAACAGACGCGGCCGCTCCATGGCCTTCCAGAACCTTTGCAAATTGCTCTGGCGCAGCTTGTGGAGCGTGAGCGGCTTGGGCAGGCCGAGATTGAGCGTCTGGCGCGGGCACTGCGTGCTGCTCCGGAGCTCGCCACCTTGCCCTCAGCTGAACTCTCCGCTCGGCTGCGTGCGCTCATCCAGGAAGCTGCCACAGCGCTGGGCCGTCGGCGACGCAGCGGTCGATCGGTCTCGCCAGCGAGCGAGCTGGTCGCAGCGTTCGAGCGGGTGCGGCAACTCCTGGAGATGATTGACCCAGCGGTGCTCGACGAGGCCGAGCGGCAGGTTGTTGCCGAGGCCGTGCAGCGACTTGGCCCGGCACTTCGTCGCTGGCACGCGGTGCTCCAGACGAGAGATTCGGTCGTGTGATTCGGCCTCGCTCGCAACGTTTCTCATCGTCGGTGCTCGCTGGTTCGCTGCAGTTGATCCATGGGACACAGTCGCGGTCAGTTGATCGGCGCGGCTGTGTGGAACAATGGGCCAATGCGGCGCCAGCGACATGCTGCTCGGCACTGGTCGGATCTTCGGGGTAGGAAAGGCCGGTATCGTCTACCAGGGACGATACCGGCCGGCTCGAAACTTGGACGTCTTTGTTCAGAGGGCTGCTGGATTGACGCGCCGGACAATCCACCAGGCACCAGGCAGGGCCAGCGTCGCCAGGACGATCTTCAGCGCGTCACCCGGCAAGAATGGCACGAGCCCAAGGAGCGGTGCACGCTCGATCCCGACGAATGCAGCGAGCCAGGGAACACCGAAGAGATAGATGGCGATGTTGCCAAGTGCCATCGCCACCGCCGTCGTCAACGGGCGGCGATCCCAGCCACGCTCGGCCAGCCAGCCAGTGACAAAGGCAGCAGCGATGAAGCCGACGAGGTACCCGCCGGTCGGCCCGAGGAGAACGGCGAGTCCAGCCTTCCCACCAGCGAAGACGGGGAGACCAGCCAGCCCTTGTGCCACATAGAGTGCCATGCTGGCTGCACCACGCCGGCTGCCCAACACCGCACCAACCAGAAGCACGGCAAAGGTCTGCCCGGTGATCGGCACCGGTGTGAACGGCAGCGGAATACTCACCCGGGCCGCGAGCGCAGTCAACAGGCTCCCAGCGACGACCAGCGCCACGTTGGCCAGCAACCGTGACGTTGCGCTCTGCCGCCAGGAGCGCGGCAACGCCGAGTCCGCGAGTACCACCGAAGCCATCGAACCTTCCCCTCCTTCCCGCGCGATCCACTCCTTAGCAAATCGTCCTCAGGCTGAGGTAGCAAGGCCAGCGCCGAGCGGCCGGACGATCACTCCTACCTCCTCAAGGCGCTGGCGCACGCGCTGGGCGATCTCCGGAGCATTTGGCGCATCACCGTGGATGCAAATCGTCTCCACCTCGGCGTGCAGGGTCTCACCCTCGATCGTCGGGATGCGTCCGTGTACAACGAGCTCGACGGCCCGTCGAGCGACCTCCTCCGGATCCCAGGCCTGCTTCCGCCGTTCCAGCACGAGCTGTCCGTGCCGGTTGTAGTTCAGGTCGATATACCCCTCACGCGCCATTGGGACGCCAACGGCAGCTGCCACGCGTGGTGCGATCTCCCCCATCATCACCAGTGCGATCCCGTTGCCGAGCGCTTTGATCGCCCGGCAGAGTGCCTCGCACAGCTCTTCGTTCTGCGAACACATCACGTAGAACGCTCCGTGTGGTTTGACGTGCTGTAACCGTGTACCGGCCGCATGTGCGAATGCCTGAAGGGCGCCAGCCTGGTAGAGAGTATAGTCATAAACCTCCTGTGGTGTGACGTCGATCCGCCGTCGTCCGAAGCCGAGGAGGTCTGGGAAGCCGACGTGTGCACCGATCCCCACCCCATGGGCGACGGCCAGTTCCACCGTCTGCCGCATGACGGCAGGATCGCCGGCGTGCCAACCACAGGCGATGTTGGCGGACGTGATCAATGGCATCAGCGCGGCGTCGTTCCCCAACGTCCAGCGCCCGAAGCTCTCGCCCATGTCGCAGTTGATATCGATGACGCGGGCCATGGCTAGCTCCTCTCGAGGTTGCTCTCGTGAATCGTTTCGTCCTGCTGTTTCAGTAGCGTGATTGCCTCCTCGAGTGTCACTTCCTTGAATCGGATGTAGCTCCAGCCGGGCACCATCTGACCGAGCTTCCACATGGCTGCTTTTGCGACCACGGCGTTACAGATGAATCCACCCAGCGTCGGCCCATCGATGCAGAGAATGATCGGCTGGTCACCACAGACGTTCACGGCGCCGACCGGATAGCCATTGTCAAGGATGTTCGAGGGGTGGCCACCACCCGCACCACCACTCTCGCGTGCCCACTGCCATTTGTGGATGTCCAGCCGGTATCCCGTGCGGTTCGAAGCTGCGTCCAGCTTCCAGTGATGGGAAAAGAAGAACGCCATATCCTCAGCCGTCATGTAGTCCGGGTCAGCCTGCGGACCGCGTGTCGCTTCCACTTCCCACACCTCGTTGTAGCCTGGGTAGCTCGGTATCAGCGAGGCGGGGACCCGCCGCCCAGCCGCTTGTGCCGGGTCAGTCAGCGGCTCGCCGAGTGGCAGTCGGTCACCGGCCTGCAACTTGCGCCCCTCGAATCCACCAATCGCTCCTGGCAGATAAGTCGCCCGACTGCCCAGCACTGGTGGAACGTCGATGCCCCCGCTGACGGCGAGGTAGGTACGGAAGCCGGGGCCCTGAAGGTAATCGAACTCAAGAATATCTCCAGCGCGAACCAGGTAGCTCCGCCACAGCTCAAGCGGCTGGCCGTTCAGGCGCGCCCCCATATCGGCTCCGCAGACCGCGATAGCGCGCTCGTCCTCGAAAGCGATAACCAGTCCACCGGCCGTAATCTCGAGGCCTGCTGTGCCTGGGGGGTTCCCGACCAGCACATTGGCGAAGCGGAAGGCGTAGTCGTCCATTGGCCCAGCCGGGGCAAAGCCAAGAGACAGCATGCCGATCCGGCCTGGATAATCCTGCACGGTCGTCTCAAATCCGCCGTTGCGCACCTCGAGCATGGTCACTCCACCCTTCCCACGAGTCGCAGCTCGCATCACGGAACCGGAACGCGGGCCGCCGCCTCGGCCTGGCGACGCCGGAACGCCTCCGCTTCCGGTTCCACCTCTTTGAGGAAGCGGAGATAGGCCCCCACGTCGAAGGTCGCTGTTTCGTCGATGACATACTGGTACGTTCCATCGTAGACGGCCTGGATCAGTGCCTCTAGTTCCTCGTCCGTCACGCGGGGGCGGAAACGGAGTCGGTCACCAGGGCGCAAGAGCACCGGGCTCTCACGGAAGGCCGGATTGCGCTGAAGCGGGTCGTAGATCGGCACGGTGTGCCCAAAGATCTGGTATCCGCCAGCTGACTCAACAGGGTAGATGGCCAAGCAGGGCCCAGCGATGCCCACCGTCCCGGCCGGCGTCCAGTGCCGGGTTGGGTTGTACTTGGGCAGGACGACCGCATAGCGCGGGTCGAGCGGATAGGCGAAGGGAAGACCAGGGAAGAAACCGAGTGCCGCATTCCACCAATCGGTCGCCATGATGTAGCTAAAGAACTCTTCCTCGTCGCGGAGTCCGTTGTACATCGCTGCGTACTTGGAGTTCGTGCCGTCGATGACGTTGGGAGCATCCGCTCGCTGGTACTGCACATAGCGCGCGATCGCCTCGCGCGTCCACTTGTCGTCGAAGGCGATCGGGAGCTCAACGATGCGACTGGGCACGACGAGGTTCTCGAATGGCGGCAGGTGCTCGTATTGGTCTTCGACGAAGTCGATGAGGTCACGCACTGAGATCTGCCGGCAGTCGTAATTGATCAGGATGCTGCGGAGTGCCGGAATTGTCTCGATGAGGCCAGCCGGCCGGTTGTGCTTGATCGCATCATCGAGCCCGAGGACGCGAAAGCTCATCGTCAGGTCGAAGACCATTTCTCCGAACTCGACGAGCAGGAAACTGTCGCCGGCATTGCGGTAGACAACACTGGGGCGCCCATTCCGCTCGGGGAAACTTGCCAGGATGACTCCCGAGGGTTGGGTGACATGTTCGGTCATGGCTACTCGCTCCTTCCGCTGGCTTTTGGGAGCTCAGACCTCGTCGCTGACCACAGCGACCGGCTGCCCGGGCCGGATCGCTTCCTCATTCTCAACGAGGAAGCGCACCAACTTGCCGCCGACATCGGCTGTAATCTGGTGGAAGGTCTTCATGACGCCGACCAGGCCGATAACCGTCCCCGGGGTGATCGTGTCTCCCTCTTGGACAAAGGGGGCAGCGTCCGGACTTGGCCGGCGATAGAAGATGCCAGGCAACGGTGATTTGATGGTGTACTCTGCCATCTGGCCATTCCTCCCTTCCCATCTCAACGCTCTCGGTGCACCCAGTTGTCGATGATGACGGCGAGGACAAGGAGCCCTCCGGTGATGATCATTTGGGTGTAGGTGCTGATCCCCATGATGTCCATACCGTTCCGCAGCATCACGAGGAAAACCGCACCTAATGCAGCGCCGAACAAGTTACCCTCGCCACCGCGGATCGAAACGCCACCGAGCACAGCCGCCGCAATTGACTCGAGCGGGAAACTGGCGCCTAATGTCGGCTCACCAGAACCGACTCGAGCTGTCAAGAGCAGACCAGTAATGCCCACCAACACACCAGCGATCGTGTAGGCCAGGAACAGATAGAAGCGAACCGCAATACCGGAGAGTCGCGCCGCTTCTGCGTTGCTGCCAATCGCGTACCAGTACCGGCCGAAGCGAGTCCAGTGCAAGACGACATACATTGCGAGGAGCACGAGGATTGTCACTAACCACGGCACGGGAATACCAAGCAGCTTTCCAGTGTAGAGCGTGCTTGAAAAGTAGTTGGGGAGGCCGAAGATTGGGACACCCCGTGACACGTGAAGGGCGAGCCCTGAGACAGCAGTCATCATGGCAAGCGTCACAATAAATGGTGGTACGCGGAACAACGAGACGAAGAGCCCGTTGAGTGCCCCGATACCCGTCGCCACCGCAATGGCAACCAAGGTTGCCAGGGCTAGCCCAGTTGTCGGTGTATCGGGATGATCGAGGAGCTGAAGGCCGACGACGATGCTGACGAGCGCAATCGACGAGCCCATTGAGAGGTCGAATCCACCGGTCAAAAGCACCAGTGTCTGCGCGACTGACACAATGATGAGGAAGAGTGCTTGCGTCAGGATGGTCGAAAGGTTCGCGCGCGTGAAAAAGTTCGGCGAAGCGACGGAGAAGAAGATGAGGAGCGCGATCAGCAAGACGGGAAGCAAACCGAGCTGGTCGAGCATCCCCCGGAGAAACGGGAGACGTCCCACAGCCGCGAACCGCCTGGTCGTCAGTTCACGCGGCGTCGACACTGGTCTGTCCGCCCTCCTCTCGCATATGCCCGAAGAAGTACTGGAGCAGCCGTTCTTCACTCGCTTCTTCGTGTGGAACCGTCGCGACGAGTTCCCCCTGGAACATCACAGCGACTCGGTGACAGACGTGCAGAAGTTCCAGCATGTCCGAGGTGATAAAGAGAACCGCTGCTCCTTGCCGAGCCAGTTCGTGGAGGAGCTCGTAAATCGCGATCTTTGCTCCGACATCGATGCCTTGCGTTGGTTCGTCCATAATGAAGACCTGCGTGTCACGAATCAGCCCCCGTGCCAGCGCAACCTTCTGCTGATTTCCCCCAGAGAGGTTGCGGACACGTGCCGCTGGGTTTGGTGGGACGATGACGAGGCGCCGGATGTACTCGACGACGGCCCGGCGCTCTTTCCCTTTATCCAGGAGCCCGGCCAACCGCTCGAAGCGTTCAAGCGCAGCGATTGTCATGTTCTCGAGGACAGAGCGGTTCGTGAGCAGCCCTTCGCCACGACGATCAGCTGGGAAATACATCACGCCGCGTCGCAGCATGGCATGCGGGCTGAGGTGATCTGCTCGAACCGTCTCGCCGCCGATACGAATCTCACCAGCGGTGAGGGGTTCGAGCCCGACGAGGGCTCGCCCGAGAAGTCCTTTGCCGGAACCGATCAGCCCTCCGACCCCAAGTATTTCCCCGGTGCGCAGCGTGAGGCTGATATTACGGAGCCCATGGACTGAGCACAACCCTTGTACCTCGATAACGGTCGGAGCATCGGGAGGAACAGGCTGCAGCATTGGATAGATCTGCTCATACTCACGGCCGGTCATGAGGGTGATCAACCGATCAGTCGTCGTCTCCTGGGCCGATAGCGTGGCCACATGCCGACCGTCACGCATCACCGTTACCCGGTCTGCAATCTCGTAGAGCTCCTCGAGCCGGTGCGTGATCCATATGATCCCGACCCCCTCTGCTCGGAGCTCGCGCACCAGTCGGAAGAGGACGCTGGTTTCACGATCGGTCAGTGAGGCCGTCGGCTCGTCGAGAATAAGAACTTTCGGGCGTTCGAGTGTCGCTTTCGCGATCTCGACGAGATAGCGTTGCGGCACCGTAAGATCGCGAACGCGCGCGGTCGGCGCGATTCCTGCGTCGAAGATGCCAAGCTGGGCAAGACTCCGCGCCCGCATCGCCGGCTTGCGCAACAGTCCCGGCGCCGTCAGTTCCCTGCCCAGGAAAATGTTCTCCGCGACGGTCAGAGCCGGAACGAGGCTCAGTTGCTGGAACACGGCCCGTATGCCAAGTTCCTGGGCGTGATGGGGCGACCGGATCTGCACCGGTCGCCCCTCGAGCTCAATGGTCCCTCCATCCGGGCGGAGTGAGCCTGCAAAGATATTGACCAGGGTCGACTTGCCCGCTCCGTTCTCGCCGACGAGCGCGTGCACCTCGCCACTGCGGAGCTCGAACGACACACGATCCAACGCCAGCACGCCAGGGAAACGCTTTGTGACCTCGTGTGCCCGCAAGAGGAAGGTCATCGCTCGCTCCGTCAGGACTTCGGCTTCACTGAGAAGACCGGGCGGAAATCACGCGGCCCGAACATATCCTCGTACTTGAAGTCCTTGTAGTTCTGGGGTGTAACAACCTTAATGATCGGGCCAGCGCGGAACGGAAAGTCGACGCCTGGCTTTTCCCCGTTCAGGATCCGCACCATCATGTCCACCGCCATTCGACCCTGCAGGGCAGTGAAGTCAGTCGGTGCAGCAGCGACTTTGCCCTCGGCGATCTTGTCGTACAGCGGTGGGATGATGTAGGTGGAAACGATCTTCGGCTTCTTGGCACGGTTGGCAAGAATATCCGGCGCGGCGTCCGCAGCGACGGCGTTGCCCACAATGTAGGTGACGTCTGGGTAAGCGTTTAACGCGTCCTCGATGAGGGAGACTTGGACGTCCTTACCGGTGTCGCCCCATTTTACGTCGAGGATCTGCACCTTGCCCGGAACCTTCTCCTCCACGGCCGCCTTGAAGCCATCGACGGTATCCGGTGCCCACCCCGATCCAGCCGGACCCGGCAGGAAGACGACGGTCACATTCTGACCGCCCGAGTCTTCAGCAACGAAGGTGCCCGCTGCATACCCCATGTCATAGAACGAGACGAGTGCCTTCGCCATGATGTCCGGTGCCTGAATATCGTTAATCACTTCGATGACCGGCTTCTTCTTGTTCTTGACGATGTCTGTGACGAGCTGGTCCTGCGAGGCATAGCTGATCGCTGCAAGGATGATCCCCTCAATGTCTGCTCGATTGGCAAGGTTCTCGACTTGATTGATCTGGCCAGTGAGGTCGTTATAGCCCTGAGCGGCGACGAGCTCGATCCCAACGCCGAGAATTTGGGCCTCGTCAACAATCCCGTAGTCCACGGCCAGCCAATACGGATCTTTCAAATGCGGGAACGAGACACCGATCATGTACGGCTTGTTCGCCTTTGGCCGTGTCCACTTCTCGTACTTCGGGCCCTGTAAGCTTGCCGCTGGCCGTCCTGGCTTCTTTGTGGAGACGTCATACGTTCCGTAATAGGCAGCGACCTCCCATAGTTCTTCGGCAGCTGCAGGCGTGGCGGCTGCTCCAGTCGTGGGAGTTGCAGCGGCGGCAGGTGCTGTGGTTGGCGTTGCTGCTGGTGCCGTCGTCGGCTGTGCCCCACCGCTTGCTGGGGTCGGTGTCGTGCCACCGCCAGCACAGGCGGCGAGCAAGCTGCCAGCTGCGGCTACGGCGCTTCCCACGGTGAGCGTGCGGAGTACCGCCCGCCGCGTGAGGCGAACACTGTTCACGGCTTGTGAGCGATCCATCTTCGGATCCCCTCCTCCGAACATCACGAACCTCCATCCGTAGCAGGAGGATCCCCGGCGCACACACCGGCCGGGGATCGTTCCGCTCTCCCATCCATCCCTTGCCGGCGAAAACAGACAACCGCGATCGTCACCTCCTCACACCCCGGTCTCTCCACCGAGTGCTGCAAGCACGCGCTCTGGCGTCAGCGGTAGCTGCTCGATAGCGCGACCAGCTGGCCAGATGGCATCCAGAACTGCACCGGCGACGGAGGCCGGAGCCGCCAGAAGTCCGCCTTCCCCAATCCCCTTGATGCCACCGATCGTCACCGGCGACGGCGTTTCCAAGTGCTCAATGATGAGTTCAGGAACTTCGGTCGCAGTCGGCAGGGCGTAGGTGACGAAGGTGTCGGTGAGAAGTTGGCCATTCTCGTCGTAGACCATCGCCTCGTAGAGCGCGCCACCGATTCCCTGTGCGATTGCGCCCATGACTTGCCCTTCGACGATCATCGGGTTGAGCATTGTCCCGCAGTCTTCCACCGCCACGATCTTGTCCAGATGCACGGTCCCAGTCTCACCGTCCACTTCGCAGACGGTGACGATGCAGCCGTTTGAGTAGGTGGCACGCGGGTCGTAGAACTTGGTAGCTGAGAGCAACGGCTCTTCACCCTCCGCGCGGACCCGGCCATCGAGGTAGGCCGCGAAGGCGACTTGGAAGAGGCTGAGCGAGCGGTCCGGTGCACCTTTGACGAAGACGTTGCCGTCTTGAATGTCCAGGTCTTCCGGCGCTACCTCGAGGAGTCGACTCGCTACGCGCAGGACCTTCTCACGGACCTCTCGTGCTGCCAGCGCAACCATCCCGCCGCCGATTACTGCACTGCGGCTTGCATAGGTGCCCATGCCCCATGGAGCGCGGTCGGTGTCACCGTGCTCCACAATCACGTCGTCGATGGAGACCCCCAGGATCTCAGCTGCAACCTGTGCCAAGGTTGTCTCGTGTCCTTGCCCGTGGCTGTGCACGCTGACGGCCACGCGGACTTTGCCGGTGGGATCGATTGTCACCGTCGCATTGTCGTGTGATGGGAACGGAAAGCCCGCCTGTAGCGCGATCTCGGAGCCCCAGGCTGTCGGTTCGACGTAGAGGCTAATGCCGATGCCCAGGTACCGGCCCTGCTGTCGGAGCTCCGCTTGCCGACGCCGCAGCTCCTCGTACCCGACGAGTTCCAGCGCTCGTTCGAGTGATTCCTGGTAACTTCCACTGTCGTAGACCATACCGGTAATCGTGGTGTAGGGGAATTGATCGCTGGTAATGACGTTGCGGCGCCGGAATTCGGCCGGATCAAGCCCGAGTTCGCGGGCAATCTCGTCGAAGAACAGTTCTCGCGCCGTCTGCGCGGCTGTCCAACCCACTGCCCGGAAGGCGCCGACCGGGGCCTTGTTGGTGCAGACGGCGATCACCTCATGCTGGTATGCCTGAATGTCGTATACGCCGGGAATGATGCCCGCTGCTGCCAGCGGTTCGATGAGGGCACTTGCCGTGTTGAACGAGTAGGCACCACCGTCACCGATGAGTCGGGCCTTCAGCCCGAGCACCTTCCCGTCATTGCGTACTGCTGCCTCGAGCTCGATGATCTGCTCCTTGGCGTGCGTGGCTGCTGCCAGGTTTTCCCGCCGATCCTCCACCCACTTGACTGGTCGACCGAGCACCTTGCCCAGGTAAGCGATCACCACTTCCTCGGGATAGATCGTCATCTTTTGCCCAAAGCCGCCGCCGACCTCTGGCGAGATGACCCGGACCTTGTGCTCAGGAATCCCGAGGAAAAGCGAGAGGAAGAGCCGCAACATGTGCGGCATCTGCGTCGACGAGTAGAAGGTCAATTGCCCACTCGACCGCTCATAGACCGAAAGGCAGCCACGCGTCTCCATGGGCGCTGCCACGAAGCGGTTGGTATGGAAGCGGCGCCGGAAGATCCGGTCGGCCTGGGCGAAAGCAGAATCGACATCACCGAGGGTTGTGACTTTTTGGTAGACCACGTTCGTCCCGAGGTCCTCGTGCAAGAGTGGCGCGTCTGGCGCCATCGCTCGCTCAGCATCGGTCACCGCTGGTAGCCGCTCGTAGTCCACCTCGACGAGTTCGGCCGCATCCTCGGCAATGTACCGGTTTTCCGCCACAACAACCGCGACCGCCTCGCCGATGAACCGTACCTTGTCCTTGGCCAAGACGGTCTGTGGTGTCGGCTTCAGGCCCTCGATTGGTAAGCCGCTGGCCAGCGGGGGCAGTGTTGCTACGTCTTCAGCGGTAAAAACGGCAAGCACTCCTGGTAGTGCGCGAGCTGCGCTCGTGTCGATCCGTCGGATCCGTGCGTGCCCGTACGGTGAGCGCACAAAGGCGGCATGGACAGTGCCCGGAATCTGGAGATCGGCCAGATATCGGGCCTCTCCGGTCAGGAAGCGTGGGTCCTCTACCCGCTTGACGCGAGCTCCCACCCATTTGCCACGCGGCAGAATCTGGAGCGACATGGCTGTCCCCCTCTCGTCAGGTACCGGCACGCTCGTGCCGTGCCGCGAGCTGGACTGCCCGCACGATGTTCTGGTATCCCGTGCAGCGGCAAAGGTTCCCGCTCAACGCCTCACGAATCTCCTCCTCGCTTGGATTGGGGTTCTCGGCTAGGAGTGCGACAGCAGTAAGCACCATCCCAGGAGTGCAAAAGCCGCACTGCAAGGCGTGCGCTTCCCAGAAAGCCTGTTGCACAGGATGGAGCGTTCCGTCAGTCGCGAGCCCTTCGATCGTCGTGATGTTGGCTCCGTCGGCCTGCGCAGCCAGCACCAGGCAGGAGCGGACAGCGGCGCCGTCCCAGAGCACCGTGCAGCTACCGCAGACACCGTGCTCGCAACCCAGCTTCGTCCCCGTCAGCCCCAGTTCCTCGCGCAGGAAGTCCGCCAGCGTCATTCGCGGTTCGACCACGGCCGAGATGCGTCGGCCGTTGACTGTCACCGTGATCGGTACGCGCTCCATCGTCCACCCGCCTTCCTGCTCATGTCGCCTGCAGACGTTGCGCCGCTGCCTCAAGCGCCCGGCGTACCACAACCGGTACGATTTGCTTGCGGTAGGCTGCCGATCCGTGGACGTCGGAGAGTGGCTCGTCAATCGCCTCCGTCGCTCGCGCCGCTGCCTCGCGGAACGTTTCAACAGTCAGTGGCTGCCCCACCAGTGCCTGCTCTGCCGCCGTCGCGCGCACCGGGCGTGTCGCAACGCCAAAGAGAGCGATCGCAGCCCGTACACAGGTGCCGTCAGCGGCGCGCTCCAACAGTGTCACCGCCCCGGCCAAGGCGAAGTCTCCGTGTCGGCGCGCAACCTCAGCGATACCCCATCCAGTGGCCGCTGATGGGAGAGGGAAACGCACGGCTGTCAGCAGTTCACCGTCAGCGAGTGCAGTCGTGAATGGCCCGAGGAAAAACTCACGCGCCGGCACGGAGCGTTCCCCACTTGGACCCCGTATGACGAGCTCCGCCTCCAAGGCCAGTGCGACAGCCGGGTACTCCGCCGATGGATCGGCATGTGCCAGGGAGCCGCCGAGTGTCCCACGGTTGCGGATCGCGGGGTGACCGACGAGCCGCGTGGCAGCAGCCAGGAGCGGGAGATGTTGAGCGACGAGGGGATCACGTTCCAGGCGTCGTTGCCGTACCATCGCCCCGGCGACGAGTGTTCCGTCTTCCAGTGACAACTCGTCCAACCCGGCGATCCCTCCAAGGTCGACGAGTACGGTCGGTCGAGCGAGACGCAGCGCGAGCATCGGAATAAGGCTCTGCCCACCAGCCAGCGGGCGAGCCTCCGCCCCCTCCCGCGCGAGGACCTCGAGCGCTTCGTTGAGACTCTGTGGTCGCTCGTAGGCGAAGGCCGGCGGTTTCATCGTCGTACCCTCCCCTCGCATGCCGGACCGAAAAATGTCTCTCTGGTGGGCATCCGCTCAGAGATCGCTGCTCGCTCCTGTGTTGTCGCTTCCGGTACGATGACGGCGACGATCGCTATGGGTATGCTAGGACCCAGAACGAGTGGCTGTCAAGACGCGAAAGTTTGTAATCTCGTACAAAGTGGATTGTCATGCGGACCAAAATGAGGGAAGGAGTTCAGGGTGTTCCGGAAGGTCCTGATCGCCAACCGCGGTGAGATCGCTCTTCGCGTCATGCGCGCGTGCCGGGAACTCGGGATCCGCACGGTGGCGGTCTACTCGGAGGCCGACGCACAAGCGCGGCACGTCCGGTATGCTGACGAGGCCCGTTGTATCGGTCCGGCAGCGGCGTCACGGAGTTACCTGAATATCGAGGCGATCATCGCAGCGGCTCGCGAAACGGGTGCCGAGGCGATCCATCCCGGTTATGGATTCCTCGCGGAGAACGCGGAGTTCGCTCGCGCCTGCCGGGAGGCAGGGATCGTCTTCATTGGGCCAAGCCCTGAAGCGATCACGCTCATGGGCGACAAGGCCGAGGCTCGAAAGCTTGCCGATTCGGTCGGTGTCCCAGTTGTTCCGGGAACGCCAGACAAGGTGACGCCAGACGAAGCTCTCGCTTTCGCCGACCGTATCGGTTTTCCGCTCATGGTGAAAGCAGCGGCTGGTGGTGGGGGGCGTGGAATTCGCGTCGTGCGCAACCGCGCAGAACTCGAGCAGGCCTTGCACGTTGCGGCCCAAGAAGCCCACGCCGCTTTTGGTGACGGTGCGCTCTATCTGGAAAAGTTCCTGGAGCGACCGCGTCATATCGAGGTGCAAGTGCTAGTCGACCATCATGGTACCGCTCTGCACCTCTTTGAGCGGGAGTGCTCGATTCAACGTCGCCGCCAAAAGCTCTGGGAAGAGGCTCCTTCACCGGCGCTCACCCCTGGTCTGCGTGCGCAGATCTGCGAGGCTGCAGTGCGGCTGGCCCGTGCGGCCGGCTACACCAATGCTGGCACTCTCGAGTTCCTCGTGGATGCAGGCGGCTCCTTCTATTTCCTGGAAATGAACACCCGCGTCCAGGTGGAGCACCCTGTCACCGAGCTCGTCACGGGAATCGACATCGTCAAGGAGCAGATCCGGATCGCGGCTGGCGAGCGGTTGCTCTGGCGTCAAGAGGACATCACTGTGCATGGCCATGCCATCGAGTTCCGAATTAACGCCGAGGATCCGGCGCTCGGCTTCTTCCCCTCGCCAGGAGTTATCGAGCGGATGGAGCTCCCGTCCGGCCCAGGCGTGCGCTGCGACTTCGGCTTCGGGCCCGGTGATGAGGTGCCTCCCTATTACGACTCGCTCATCGGGAAGATCATCGTCTGGGGGCGTGACCGGACCGAAGCGTTGGCTCGTGGGCGACGCGCCCTTGACGAGTTTGTTGTTGAAGGGATCGCGACAACTGCGCCGTTCCACCGTGCACTGGCCGATGATCCCGCAGTTATTGCAGCTGCTTACCATGTCCAGTTCTTAGATGAGCGGCTGGCTTACCCGCAGTGACCAGCTCTTCGGTGAGGGGTGAGAGCCCATCGGTGACCATGCTATATCGTGTCGATGCTGGGATTGGTGAAGTCCACGGTGCTGTGATGGGTGAGCAGTTCTGGCACGTCCTGGCGGTTCCACATGCACAGTGGGCGCGAGAGGAGCAACCCTCGCGCCCACCGCCTCTTGTGCTCTCTTGGTCGTGGTGCCTCGCACCTACTCAGCGGCTTGGCGGACGAACGAGCGTTTGGGCAATCGCCATGATCGGGTTGGTCGCTGCTATTGTGACCGCAGGCCGCTCTTTCTGGCTCCACACCGTCTCCGGGCGACACTGGAGAAAGTAGATCGTTCCACGGTCGGGAATATCCGTGATCGCCCATTCCACGTCTAAGGGGAAGCCGAACCGCTTTTCAAGCTCACGGGCGCGCCGGGCGAGCTCAACGACCTCGGCATCGTCGAGGCACGGGGCGGTCGCGCGCTCCGGCGGAAGTTCCTCGCGCTGGAGCGTGCCATCTGATCCGCCGCGCCGGTACCGGAACGGCTTGGGATTGATCTGCTTGCGGACGATCTCCAACGTCACCTTGCTGACCACGTACTCGTCCGGCGTGACTTCGCCGGCCACCACTGCCTGGCCGAGTCCCCAGCTGCCCTCGATGACCACCAGCGAGCGGTCACCAGTACGTGGGCTCAGGGTGAAGAGCACTCCCGCTGCCCGTGGCTCCACCAGGAGCTGGACGGCGACTCCCACCGCTGCGTCCTCGAGCCGAAGCCCCCGGTGGACGCGATAAGCGATAGCCCGTGGTGTGTAGGCGCTGGCCCAACAACGCCGTACTGCGCGCGCAAGTTCGTCGAATCCCTGGATGCCGAGGTAGGTCTCGTGCTGACCAGCGAAACTCGCTGTCTGGCTGTCTTCGTCAACCGCACTCGAGCGTACGGCGACAATCGGCTCCGCGCTGCCCACAGTGCGGCCGAGCTGGGCGTATGCGTCGGAGAGATGCCGTGCAAGTGTGTCGGGGAGTGCTGCTGTGGTGAAGGCCTCCTCCACGCGCGCGGCCAGCGCTGCTGCCGCATCGTCAAGACTGGGGTAACGGTCGAGTTCGAGGCGAAAGAGCCCGGTCAGTCCATTTTCCTCGAGGAAGGTGCGATATGCAGCAGTGGTCAGCGCGAAGCCGGGCGGTACGGGGCATCCCGCGGCAAGCAACATACCTAGGCTCGCTGCTTTCCCCCCGACGAGAGGACGATCCGCTTCCCGCAGTGTCTCGAAGTTGAGGATGAAGGGTGCGTCATGCATGAGAACCATAACTCCTCTCCGGGCCTTGCGACGCTTAGTCCAGGATCGTTACCACACCGTTGTCACCGTCGACGCGGAGCATCTGCCCGGTGCGAATACGCTTGGTCGCAACGCCAGTCCCGAGGACGGCTGGAATCCGGTATTCGCGAGCGACGATTGCGGCGTGTGACATCACACCGCCAATATCGGAGACCATCCCGCGTACGCGCGCGAGCACGGGGGCCCAGCTGGGCTCGGTAACCGAGCAGACAAGGATCTCGCCGTCGCGTACGTCCTGGAGTTCCTCCACACTCAACACAACACGAGCGGGTCCTTCGGCGACACCGGGTGCGGCAGCGAAGCCACGCAACAGGTTCCCCTCATCCGGACTCAGCCAGGCCCGCAGCCGTTCCGGCGTAATTCCCCAGAGCATGATGATCGCCGGATCGCCGATCACCTCTGGAACGACACCGAGGGCCGGCGGTGGTGCCCAGGCGCGCAGCCGCTCCATGATCTGCCGTCGCCGGGCGATCTCGGGGGGCCAGTAGGCTGGGCCACGCGATGCCGAACCGATGCTCCAGCCGAGCAGGAGATCCATTAACGCACGCTCAACTTCCGTGTAGTGCAAGAGGAAGATATCATCGACATTCTGGAAGAAGCCCCGGGCGACAAACAACTTGCCGAGTTCTCGCACTTTGTTCCAGAAACGGCTCTGATACCAGTGCTCAACATAGAACTTGTGATCCTCGATCGAGTAGTAGACGTCGCGGGTCAGTGCGAGGATCTGATCAAACGCCTGCTTTTCCTCCTCGGTGGCGAGGAGTTCTCGGTAACCCTGCGTGATTCGGTCGCGCTCCTGCCGCAGGGCCTCAGTATCACGCTCCAGGTTCTCGCCGCGCTGCAGGCGCTGGATGTAGTCAGCCAAAACGCTCACGACCGGGGTTGGGTCATCGATCCAGGCGCGGTGATGGTGCTGGAAACCGTCACCGGTGTTCATGTAGAACCAGGGATCAGCGCTCTGCTCCCACTCGGCCAACCAACGCTGGCCTGCTTCGCTGTTCCGGAGTGCAGCAAAGACGCGCTCACCTGTGCCGTCAGCAAGGAAAATGTCCGCAACGCCGAGTTCGAGGGCTTTACGGGCCAGGCGCTTCAGTTCGTCGTTCGGACGGAACATGCTCACGTCGATCGCGCCGACCATCCGCGTCACTTGCTGGTCAGAGATTTCTGGGAATGCCTTCTTGCAGAAATCGTAGAAGGTGAAGTAGGCGGCGAACCCGATCATGACAATTTCCATATGGATTTGCCAGACTCGGAAAATGCTATCGATCAGATCGTGGTACGCCGTCAAGTTGTCCATTGAGGTGCCGTAGCCACGGCGGCTGAAGACATACTCGGCTGGCTCAACATCGGGGAGTTCTGGGAAACGGATCGCAACCAGTCGATCAATCTCGCCGATTAACTTCTGCTTCCACTCGTCGTAGAGCGTCCGCCAATTGGCGTAATAGTAGCCAGCCCGTTCCTGGAACCAGGCGGCTCGGCGTTCGATGAGTGCGGGATCGGTGACCGGGGTCGGGCTGATATAGACATACCCGTTGAGGACGCGGAAGTCGATTCCCATCGCCGGCGGGATACAGAACATGCGACTGCTCATCTCACCGATCGCCAGGTATCCCGCCTCGGCCGTGATGATGTCGAAGGGGGTCATCGCCTCCGGGAAGTGCATGCCGTTAAAGAACCAGAGGCGCTGCTCTTCTTCCGCTCGCCGGTCTTCGCTGAAGAGGAGATAGTACGGATAGAGCTGCTCCCACCCTTCTGCCCCGGGTGGTGTGCCGACTTCGAACGGGCTCGGGAACCGCAAGGCGCCGCTCATCCGCTCCTCCGATCTCTAGCCGACCGCACTGACTTCATTCCTAATCATGACCAGGATGTTGCAGTATGCAAGCCGTGCGTTCGGGAATGCGGAACAAGCGTCGCCATGCTTTTTCGGCTATCTGCTGAGCTGACCGAAGGATCAGCCGACAACGACGTGCGTGCTGGTTGCCGTAACGCCTGGTGTACCGTGGATACGCTCCAGAACAAGTCGTCCAAGTTCCTCCACGGTTGGCTGTTCAACGACGACGATCAAGTCGTAGTCTCCGGTCACAATATCGGCATGCTGTACACCAGGCACGCTGGCCAAGGCCTCCTTGACTGCGCGCGCTTTCCCGACGTCACAATGCACCAAGACATATGCTCGGGCCGCCATCGCATGCCTCCTCTTCCTCTGGTGTTGCGTCGGCTCCTGTCTCGAGTGTGCCTGCCGTTCGGGGCTTGCGCAAGCGGCAGGATGATCCGAAGAACAGCAGTCCTGGTGTTCGAGTATGTGCCCGACAGCTGTAGCAGGTCGCCTCTTCGCCCTTCGGAGTAGGAGAGCGTCACGCGCCAGGCGAAGAGGCACATCCGGCGGAAAGCGGTTCATCCTGCCAGCGCGCTGCGACGTGACCCGATCTCAAGGCGGCTGCCGCTATACTTAGCGCGCGTGCGGTGGAGAGGGGTTCCCCGGGGGATTATGAGGCGACGCGCATCAAACAATGGATCACCGCTGCGGGTGCTGGTCATGCCTGGCCAACGCCGAAGGTGGCGTTCGGCCATTCCAGCCCTGCGCTTTGGCCGGGCCGCGCGTGCACCCATTCCGCGCGCTGAAGTGCGTCCTACCGGTGGACGGCTCTCTCCTTTGAGTGCCGTCCTGATCCTGGCAGGTCTATTTCTCCTGGCGGTCGCCGCGATGGGGACAGCTGCACTCCGCCCTTCCCCCGAGCCTCCACCAAGCCAGGTGGCAAGCATCGTCACTCCGCCCCCGCCAATGCAGGCAGTGGCGACGCCGACACCAGTGCCTTCTCCCTCGCCGACGCCACTTGCGGAACGGCTCGGGGCTTTACCAGTTGTCCCAACTCCTTCCCCTGAGCCGACCCCGACACCCAAGCCGAAGATGCCGCCACCGACGCGGATCCAGATCCCCTCCGTCGGGATCGACACCACGGTCGTCGAGGTCGGCTATCGCATTGTTGAGATCCAAGGGATGCAAGTCATCGAATGGGAAGTCGCTGACTACGCAGCTGGCCATCACAGCACGTCGGCCAATCCCGGTGAAGGTGGGAACATCGTCATCACCGGCCATAATGATTGGAAAGGTGAGGTGTTCCGCACGCTTGAGTATGTGAAGCTCGGCGATGAGGTCATCCTGACCAGTGCCGCTGGGGTCTTCCGGTACCGCGTCACTGAAATCCACTATCGAAAGGAAGTCGGTGTGCCGCTCGAGGAACGGATCGCGACTGGCCGCTTCCTCGACCCGATGCCCGAAGAACGTGTGACGCTGGTCACCTGCTGGCCGTACGGGATCGATGATCACCGCATCATCGTCGTCGCCAAGCCCATCGATTAGGCAACCGGTCTCGCTCCTCGGTGCCGGCGGAGCGGCAACGGCGCTCGGCGTTGCTCTCGTGGCCGCTGGCATCGAGGTGAGTGCGGTCTGGAGCCGTCGACTCGAGCATGCGCAGGCGCTCGCTACCCGCCTGCCTGGGGCGCTCGCCTGTTCACATCCGCAGAGTGCAGCTGACCGCGGGGCGCTGGTAGTGCTCGCGGTGCCGGATAGCGCGATCGTTCCACTTTGCGCGCAGCTGCGCTGGCGCTCTGGTCAAGCAGTCATTCACTTGGCAGGTGCGTACGGACGCGAGTTACTCGCACCGGCTGCGCAGGCTGGTGCGGAGACGGGTGCGTTTCACCCACTCCAGACGTTCGCTGGCCGGGCTGATCCGGCAGCTTGGCACGGTGTGGCGGTGGCGATCGAAGCGGATCCACCGTTGGCGACCGAGCTCGCTTCCTTGGCCCGACGGCTCGGGGCCGAGCCGTTCAGCCTCGACCCGGTGCAACGTCCGCTTTATCACGCCGCCGCAGCGCTCGCGGCAAACGGTCTCACCGCGCTGGCCGGAGTCGCAGCGGATCTCCTCCACCGTGCAACCGGTCTGGAACGCGAAGCAGCGGTCCGGCATCTCTTGCCACTGTTACGGGGTGTGCTCGTCAACTTGGAGCAGCTCGGCTTGCCACAGGCGCTGACTGGGCCGGTGGCGCGGGCTGACCGCGCGACGCTTGAGCGGCATGTGGCGGCGCTCGCGCGTGAGACTCCCGAGTGGCTTGCGCTCTACCGTGCCCTCGCAGAAGCGATGCTCCCCTTGGCCCGGGAGCGAGCAGCGAACGATCGAGAGCGTCTGGCAGCGCTGGATGCCTTGGCCGACTGGCTAGCGAGCGCCGAGAGCGGCGAGGGGGTGTCTCGATGACACAGCGCGTGACGGTAGCGGATGTTGTCGCCATGAAGCGGCGTGGTGAGCGGATCGTCATGCTTACCGCCTACGATTACCCGACTGCACGTCTCCTCGATGAGGCAGGGATCCCGGTCATTCTGGTGGGTGACTCGCTTGGCAATACCGTACTCGGGTACGAGACGACGATCCCTGTGACGCTCGCCGATATGCTCCATCACACCAAGGCCGTCACGCGGGCAGTGCGCCGGGCGCTTGTCGTCGCGGACATGCCGTTCCTCACCTTCCACGTCTCGCCAGAGGAAGCCCTTCGCAATGCGGGACGGCTGGTGCAGGAGGGGGGCGCCCAGGCGGTCAAGGTCGAGGGCGGCGGTCCGGTTGTGGAGACGGTCGCGCGGCTTGTCCAGGCCGGGATACCGGTGATGGGCCACCTCGGCCTCACGCCGCAATCGGTGCATGCACTCGGTGGTTTCCGCCTGCAGGCACGCACGGCGCCAGCTGTGCGACAGCTCTTCGCCGATGCGCTCGCGCTCGAGCAGGCAGGTGCGTTTGCCATCGTCCTCGAACTTGTCCCGGCTCCTGTCGCCCAGACGCTCAGCGAGCTCCTCCACATCCCGACGATCGGGATCGGCGCAGGTGCAGGCTGCGATGGACAGGTGCAGGTGCTGACCGATCTCCTCCATCTCCTTCCTGGCCCGCTCCCACGGCACGCGCGAGCCTACGCTGATCTGACAACGGTCGTGAGCGAGGCGGTGCGCCGCTACGCAGAGGATGTCCGGAGCGGGGCATTCCCGGGTGAGGCAGAGAGCTTCGGCCTCCCGCGCGATCTCGATCCGGAGATACTCGCTGTGATTGCCGAAGAGTTCCGCAGCCGGCGCGAGGGAGGAGACAATGGAACTCGTGCGGACAGTCCATGAACTCCGCGCGTGGCGTACCGCGCGAACAGGCAGCACAATCGGTTTTGTCCCCACCATGGGCTATCTCCACGAGGGGCACCTCGCGCTTGTCCGGCGTGCTCGTGCTGAGAACGACGAGGTGGTGGTGAGTATCTTCGTCAACCCTCTCCAGTTCGGGCCACACGAAGATTACGAGCGCTATCCGCGCGATCTTGCACGCGATCTTCGCCTGCTGGAGCCAGAGGGTGTTGGGCTGGTCTTTGCGCCGCCGGTCGAGGAGATGTATCCACCTGGCTTCGCCACGGCGGTTGAGGTGAGTGGACCGCTCGCTGAGCGCTTGGAAGGTGCGGCGCGACCAGGACACTTTCGCGGCGTGGCAACGGTTGTGACGCGCCTCCTGAACCTGGTGCAGCCGCACCGCGCCTACTTCGGTTGGAAGGATGCCCAGCAGGTTCTGGTCGTACGTCGGGTTGTTCAGGATCTCGCGCTTCCGGTCGAAATCGTGCCGGTGCCGACCGTCCGGGAGGCGGATGGGTTGGCTATGAGCAGCCGGAATGTCTACCTCTCACCAGAAGAGCGCGCCGCTGCCGCTGCCTTGCCGCGTGCGCTCTTCGCGGCGCTCGCCCGTTTCCAGCAGGGGGAGCGTGATGCCGAAGTACTTCGGCAGTTGGTGCATGCTGCGCTCGCTCAGACGCCAGTCCGCCTCGAATATGTCAGTGTGAGTGATCGTGAGACCTTCCAGGAACTTGCACGGGTCGATCGCCCGGCGCTCCTGCTCGTTGCTGCCTGGGTTGGCACGACGCGGCTCATCGACAATGTCCCGCTCGATCCTGTTCCCGCGTGAGGTCGCGCCGATCTGTCCCGTCCGCGTACAATCGGCCACGGCGAAGGAGTTCTGTCGTGTTCGTGTCGCCTCCTCGCGTGATTGGCAGTCGCTATCGCCTCGAACAGCCTCTCGGCACCGGCGGGATGGCAACAACCTACCTAGCACGCGACCTCGTGCTCGATCGGCCGGTAGCGGTGAAGATCCTGCGCGCCGACTCCAGCGATGCGCGCGAGGAAGCACGGTTTGAGCGTGAAGCGCGTGCGGCTGCAGCCGTCTCGCATCCCAACGTGGTGCAGCTCTACGATGCCGGACGCGATGGCGAGCTTCGCTATCTCGTTATGGAATGGGTTGATGGTGGCGATTTGGCGCGTCTGATCCGGGAGCGTGCCCCGCTTCCAGTCGACGAGGCTGTGCGCCTGGCACTTGACGTCCTGAATGGCTTGGCTGCTATCCACCGGGCGGGGATCGTTCACCGCGACGTCAAACCCGCCAATGTGCTGCTCGACCGGCACGGGCGTGCGAAGTTGACCGACTTCGGCATCGCCCGGCGGGCCGACGATCCGACCCTCACCGGCCCAGTGGACCTGCTCGGGACGGCTCCCTACGTGGCACCAGAACGGATCCGGGGGCAGCCGGCGACTGCCGCTAGTGATCTGTACGCGGTTGGTGTACTCCTCTACGAGCTCCTCACTGGTCGATTGCCCTTCCTAGGTCAGACACCCGACGAACTCCTGGCGCAGCATCTCCACACAGTGCCGGTGTCGCCGCGCCGTTGGCGACGTGACATCCCGCCGGCCCTGGAGCAGGTGGTTCTACGTGCTCTGGCCAAGGAGCCGGAGCTCCGGTACCGCTCGGCTGAAGCGATGGCAGCTGCGCTCCAGGCAGCGATTCTCGGTGGGAAGACGAGCGCGCAGACAGATGGTACTGCGCTGACCCCTGCGCGTCAGGGGCGAGCACGCGCGGGGACACTCAGGCTTGCGGGCGGGGCGACGGTACTTTCGCTTGCTGTGATCGTGTTGCTTGCGCTTTTGGCGCGAGCGCAGTTACCGGGAGAACGCCCGGTACCGACGCCCACGACCGCGGCGATAGTTCTCGTCCCTGCCGCTGCGACTGCGACGCCCACAGTGGCTCCTCCGCCGACACGACAGCCAACGCCGACTCCTCGCCCCACGCCGACGCCGTTGCCGACTCCGACGCCCCAGCCAGTGCAGGCGCTGCTTGGTTCGCTCAAGGTGCTCGCGCCGACGCCACCGGAGCTCCGGCGCTTTACCGATGCACCCGCGCTTACCTTCGCGCCGGAAGAACTTGCCGGAGCCTATCTGCCCGCTCGTGATGGGGCTCTGAAGGGTTTTAGCCGGGATTTGGCCAACGCCGCGTTGCTCTTCGGAAGCGGAAGCGGTACCGAGCAGGCCTCAGTTTCGTTCGTCATCCCTGCGGGAACGGAGCGACTGCTGATCCAGGTCGAAGGTCGGCAGCATCGCGGTGACCCTGTAGCGGGGTTCCAGATGGAACTCGCTGGTTGGGTCATCTGGGATGGGCAGAATCCATTCGCAGGCACAGGCTGGTCGACGATCAACGTGGTCTTGCACTTCGACCGGCTGGAGAGCGAGGTTCCTGTCACACTGACGCTCCGCAACGTCAGTGGCCCAGGGGAGCGCGGGGCCGAGCCCTGGCTTGCGGTGCGCTCGGTACGAGTGCTCAGTGCTGATTGACAGCCTATGCCCTCCGGGGGTATCTCGTGGCATACTCCCACTGGGTGTGACGGGAGGCACGGAGCATGGTCACGATCACTATTGGTATGGATCCGGACATCGCGCGGATCGGCCCCATCCTTTTGACCTGGCATGGCTTCTTCACGGCAGTCGCAATCCTGGCAGCAGTCTGGTTGGCGGGCCGAGAACTGAATCGGAAACAGATCACCATCCCGAACTTCGATCTTCTCGCCGTATTGACGATTCTTGGCGGTATCCTGGGGGCACGGCTCTTTTTCGTCTTGGATCATCTGGGTGAGTATCTGCGCCAACCGTGGCGCATCCTGGCGATCACCGAGGGGGGCCTTGCTGTCTATGGAGGGATCATCGGTGGGACGGTGACTGCTGCCGTCCTGCTGTGGCGCCAGCGAGTGCCGATTGGTCCGGTTGCTGACGCGGTTGCCCCAGGTTTGCTCCTCGCGCAGGGGATCGGCCGCATCGGCTGTTTCATCAACGGTGATGCCTGGGGCGGACCGTGCACGTGCCTTGCCTGCGCGGGAGCGACAGCCGCAACACCGACGGAAGGGCTCGGGTACTGCCCCTTCGCCCTGCGTTACACCAATCCAAAGGCGCTGCTTCCGGCTGACCTCCTCGGTGTTCCTACCCACCCCTATCCGATCTACGACATGGTTGTGAATTTCCTCGTCCTCGCAGTGCTCTGGCGCTTGCGCCGGCGCGGTCTGCCTGACGGCAGCCTCTTCGCACTCTATTGGTTGCTTTATGGCATTGGACGGTTCTTCATCAGCTTCGTGCGGCAGGAAGCCGTCTGGTTCTGGGGGCTCCAGCAGGCGCAGGTCATCGCACTGGCCACCGCGCTTGTTGGCGCGGTCGCACTTATCTGGCTTCTGCGGCGCAGGACGCCTGCCGCAGCAGTCGTGCGTTCCTGACGAGTTCACCCCTCAGCGGGTGCAGACGCTTCACCCTGCCGCTTGGCGAGCTCTTCCTCAATCAGCTTGCGGCGCAGGACTTTGCCGATCAAATTCTTTGGGAGCTCGGTACGGAACTCGATCTCGCGTGGGACACGATGCGGTGCCAGTCGCTCGCGACAGAAGGCGAGGAGTTCCCGCGCGTCGATACTCACTCCCTCCTGGAGAACAACGTAGGCCTTCACCATCTCACCGCGGTAGGGATCTGGAATGCCGACGACCACTGCCTCTTTCACAGCCGGATGCTGGAGCAGTACCGACTCCACCTCGCTGGGAAAGACCTTGAGCCCCCCAACGATGATCATGTCCTTGCGTCGGTCGACGATCTGGAAGTACCCGTCTTCAGTCATGCGCGCAATGTCGCCAGTCAGGAACCAGCTACCGCGGAAGACCCGCTCCGTCTCGTCTGGGCGCTTCCAGTAGCCCTGCATCACTTGTGGCCCACGGACGGCTAGCTCCCCAACTTCGCCTGGCGGGAGCATCTGGGTTCCCGTCTCCAAGTCCACGACGATCGCCTCCGTGCTCGGGAGCGGAAGGCCGATGGTTCCGGCTCTTCGCTCGCCAAGGATCGGGTTGCAGTGCGTTACTGGCGCTTCGGAGAGCCCGTACCCCTCGACGAGCCGAGCTCCGGTAAGGCGCTCAAACTGTTCCTGCACTGGAACCGGCAGCGGTGCGGCACCAGAGATACAGGCCTTCAGCGACCGTAAGTTGTATTTCTCCACCTTCGGTGCGTTAGCGAGCACGGCGTACATCGTCGGGACACCTGGGAAGAAAGTCGGCTTCTCGTGGTCGATCGCTTGCAAGATTTCCTTCAGGTTGAAGCGCGGGATGAGGACCATGGACCCACCGGTGACGATTGGGAAGTTCATCACCACCGTTTGTCCGTAGATGTGGAAGATCGGGATGACACCGAGCACGACATCAGTGCCATCCGGCTCTTCAATGTTGCGCGCCCAGGCATGGGTCTGGAGCGCAACGGCGACCAAATTCCGATGAGTCAGCATCGCGCCCTTTGGTACGCCGGTTGTCCCCGCGGTGTACTGGAGGACAGCAAGGTCGTTCGGATTCCGCGCGACGCCGGGTGGAGTCGTCGGAGCGCTCTGCAAGAGCGGTTGCAGCCAGTGCGTTCGCCCGTCCTCGGGGAGTGTCACATCGTGCCCCTCCTGCCGCTCGCGGAAGAGGGTGAAGCCGACCCGGGTGAGTGGTGGCAGGTACTCCTTGATGTTGGTTACGATCACGTGCTCAAGCGAGGGAACCCGGTCACGTACCGCCTGCACCTTGGGGAACATCAGCGAGAGGCACAGCACGACCTTTACCTCAGCATCGGCCAGCTGGTGGGCGAGTTCCGGCTCGGCGTAGAGCGGATTGCACGGCACCACGACTGCACCAGCCCGTAGTGCGCCGTAGTAGCCGATGACGATTTGCGGACAGTTCGGCAGGACAAGCGCCACCCGATCGCCTGGCTGTACCCCAAGCTGGATGAGCGCGTTGGCGAAGCGGTTCACTGCCTCGTCGAGTTCGCGGTAGTGGATCGACTTGCCAAAGAAGCGGATCGCCTCTCGCCGCGGATACCGTCCAGCGTTCAGTGCAAGATACTCCGGCATCGTCGTCTCGGGAATCTCGATCGTCCAGGGGACACTCGGCTCGTAGTGGCGCAGCCAGGGGCGTGCTTCGGGAGTCATCGGCAGCGATTGAGGTAGCTGGCTTGTTGCGCCCATCCAGACGCTCCTTTCTCGCAACTCCTCTCGGTTAGCCACTTCTCCGATATCCCTGCCGATCAGGGATGCACTGCTTGCGTCGTCTCTGCATCCGGCACTCGGTGCGAGGTGCTTGCTGCAAGTATGACCCAAGGAGCATGTCGCCGGAAGACGCGACACAAGGTGCTGGGCAGGGCAAGCCACCGGGCAGCACTCGTAGCCTCCCCGCTGGAGAGGTATCCCTGGTCCCCAGCAGTTCCTCGCTCTACTGCGACGTTGCACCCTGTTTTTGCACAGTCGGTCAAGAAATGCAGAAGAGTTGCGACTGGGCAAACCTCGGTTGTGCCCTTTCGCATTGGTGCAATGTTGTCTGTCTTGGTGAGCGTTCATTTCCATCTGGGGGGCCTTGCGGTAGACTGACGCGGGGGACGTCGCGCCGAGCGATCGTTGCGCTGTCAGCGCCAATCCATCGATCTGTGCGCTTTGAGCCGGTCGTCGGTACGCGCCCGAATAGCTGTGCGCTCTCCGACGACCGCTGTCGTCCCCCGTCTGCCGATGGTCAAGCTGATACCACTGAGCGTGACGAGCGGTACAGCGGGTGAGGAGGCGAAGCGTGCGTGTCGCGGATGTCGTCGCGGAAATTCTCAAGCGTGAGGGGGTCGAGCTCATCATCGGATACCCGGTGAACGACGTGTTGGAAGCCGCCGCCCGCGCGGACATTCGGACGGTAATCGTCCGGCAGGAGCGTGTGGGCATCCACATGGCGGATGCGATGAGCCGCGTCACCTCGGGCCAACGTATTGGCGTCTTCGCCATGCAGCACGGTCCGGGAACGGAGAATGCCTTCGGCGCGGTTGCCCAGGCCTATGCCGATAGCGTTCCAGTGCTGCTCTTACCTGAGGGCTATCCGCGCCCAATCATGAACCTGCCGCCGAACTTCAGCGCACTCTTGAACTTCCGCGAGATCGCGAAGTGGGTCGAGCAGGTCGTGTTGCCCAGTGAGGTGCCGAACGCCCTGCGCCGTGCCTGGACGCAGCTCAAGAACGGCCGGCCGCGTCCAGTGGTGATCGAACTCCCGCGTGATCTTGTCCAGGAAGAGTTCAACGGCCCGGTTGACTACCGCCCTGCTCCGCGGGTGCGCGTCGCCCCAGATCCGGTCGCGGTCGATGAGGTGGCGGCCGTGCTTGTTGCCGCCCGGCGGCCGGTCATCTATGCCGGGCAAGGTGTCCACTATGCCCAAGCATGGGAGGAGCTCCGGGCACTAGCGGAACTCCTTGAGGCACCGGTCTGCACGAGTCTTCAAGGGAAGAGTGCCTTTCCAGAGGATCATCCGCTCGCGCTCGGTGCTGGTGGCCGGGCCTACCCGGCGACGGTCTCACATTTCCTGCGTGAGGCCGACGTTATCTTTGGCATCGGCTGCAGCTTCACCAAGACGAACTACGGCGTGCGCATTCCGTACGAGGGGAAAACGATCGTCCACGCCACGCTCGATGCGGCCGACCTCAACAAGGACGTTCCAGTGAGTCATGCCATTCTGGGTGATGCCAAGCTCACCCTCGCGGCACTCTACGAAGCGGTCAGTGAGCGGCTCGGCGGGAAGCCGCGTGGACGCTTGCCGGAGGTCGCAGCTGAGATTCAGCGTGTCCGTGAGGCCTGGCTTGCTCAGTGGATGCCCAAGCTGACGTCCGACGAAGTTCCTCTCACACCGTACCGCGTGATCTGGGAACTCATGCGAACACTTGACGTCGAACGCACGATCATCACGCACGATGCGGGCAGTCCACGCGACCAACTTTCCCCCTTCTGGATTGCCAAGCGGCCGCTCACCTATCTCGGTTGGGGCAAATCAACTCAACTGGGCTATGGGCTCGGTTTGGCCATGGGTGCCAAGCTCGCCCGACCGGACATGCTCTGCGTCAACGTCTGGGGCGATGCAGCGATCGGCATGACCGGGATGGACTTTGAAACCGCAGTACGGGAGCGAATTCCGATTCTGTCGATCCTTTTCAACAACTTTTCGATGGCCATCGAGATTCCCGTGATGCCCGTGGCGACCGAGAAGTACCGCGCCACTGATATCAGCGGCGACTATGCGGCATTCGCCCGGGCCATGGGTGGTTACGGTGAGCGCGTGACGGAGCCGGGCCAGATCGTCCCAGCTATCCAGCGGGCACTCCGCGCGGTTGAGGACGGTACACCGGCGCTCCTGGAGTTCATCACCGGCAAGGAGCTCGCCATCTCAACACCATAGGGGCCTCACGCCTCTCCTCATCCAGAGACTCAGACGTCAGCCCCCATCGAGGACCGTGCCCTGGCTAAGAGCCAGGGCACCTTTGTTCTTCAGTCCTGAACAATGACCTTGTCTGCCTCGGCTCGGAAACCCAGCATTACTTGCGAGGTATTCCCAGACGGAGCACAGGCTGATCAGGGCGGATTTGCCCGCCCTGCGGATCAGATAGGAAGAGGGAGAATTGGGATGGATGAGCTGCGACTTGAGCGACGCTGCGCGATGCTGACCGGCCAGCGGGTCGTTGCGGAGGCGATCGCGCTGCCGACACGCGGCGCGCACCTCGTGATGGCTGAGGTCGTCCCTGCGAGCGAGCGGCTGCCAGCCTATTGTCGCATTGAGGGAGAGATCGAGCCGGTCGATCCGACCGCGCCGCCCATCCGCTTCCGGGTCAACCTCCCGGTTGCTTGGAACGGGCGGGCACTCCATGTTGGGGGCGGTGGTTACAACGGGTTCGTTCCGAGTGGGACAGAGCCAGTACCAGGAGCTCCGCCGGACGCTCTGGTGCCGTTGGCCCGAGGATATGCCACGTTCGGTAGCGACTCTGGCCACCAGGGGATGAACGCGGCTTTCGCACTCAACGATGAGGCGCTTGAGAACTTCGGTTACGCTGCGCTAAAGAAGACGCGTGATGTGGCCGTCACAATCATGCGTTGGTTCTACGGTGCGGAGCCAGAACGTACCTATTTCGCAGGACTTTCGCAGGGTGGCCGTGAGGCGCTCACCGTCGCCCAACGGTTCCCGGAGGACTACGACGGTGTACTGAGTATTGTTCCGGTTCTCAACTTCACGTTGCTTCAGCTCGCCGGAAATCGCATGGGTCGTGCGCTCCTCAATGGCGGTTGGATGGATGCGAGAAAGATCCGCTTACTCGCCCAGGCGCAGCGTGAGGCCTGCGGTGGTCGTGAAGCGGTGCTGGATGGCTTGTTGCTCGACTACGCAGCGTGTGACTTTGACGTTGCGGAACTCTGCTGTGCGTCTAGCCCCGAGGATCCTGGTCTGACCGAGGCGCAAATCGCTGCGGTGCGGCTACTACGCTCACGTTTGCAGCTCTCCTACCCGCTCGCGAACGGTGTCACTTCTTATCCTGGCTGGCCCTCTGGCAATGAGGATCTCCCTGGCGGCTGGGATCTCTGGGTCATGGGCTCTGCACCACCGCCAGCGGTGCAGCCGCCAGGCGTCGATCCTGGTGGCCCGATCATTGTCAACTTCGGTGCACAGTTCGTCCGCTACGCCATTGTCCGCGATCCAGCGTTCCAGACCTATCACTTCGATCCGGAAGACCCGCGCTGGCGCGAGCGAATCATCCAGGTCTCCGCCATCGTCGATTCGACCGACCCCGATCTCTCGCGTTTTGCAGCACGGGGTGGGAAACTTATCCTGGTCGAATACATGGCCGACTATGCGCAGAGTCCCTACGCCGGGATTGAGTATTTCCAGCGTGTGCAGGAAAGCCTAGGCGAGGAGATGGTCGAGTCGTTTGCTCGCCTCTATGTCGTTCCGGGGGCGAATCACCGTGGCGGCAATGCACCCAGCCAGGCCGACTGGCTCACCGTCCTGGAACGCTGGGTAGAACGCGGCCAGCCACCTGATGCTGGGATCATCCTCCAGCAGACCGAACCTGTCCCGCGCACCTTGCCGGCCTGTCGTTACCCCGATTGGCCGGTGTACGTCGGTGGTGACCCGAACGATGCGCGGAGCTACGTCTGTCGTCCAGCGCGTGGGTTCGCGCGGCGGATTCTGAGGCGCTAGGATCCACCGACGCCGCCGATGTCCCGAGGCGATATGGCGTGCCGCTGGTATGCCTTCGGAACTGTGAGCAGGAATGGTGAAGTTTCTGGCCGAGTCGGGACGGCAGCCGAGCGAGTCGGTTCCTGACTAGTGGACGAAGACCCGCTCAGCACTACTTCTGACCGCGGGTGCCAGCGCGTGCGTGTTCGGAATATCGGAACTCTCGAGTTGACGCTTCACGTCGGACATCGTAGATTGAACTCTGAAGTAGCCTGCGCGCCTCGCTACGTGACTGACTCCTTGGGAGTACTGGGCGAGCGGCGAGAGCGCGAGCGAAAGGGATCGCAGATGTCGTCAGCACGGGCCCTGAGTCTCCAGGCGCTCCTCGATCAGATCCCAAACATTGTCGATCATCTCTACAACCAGCCGTTGACGCTTCTCGGAACTTTCCCAGACCTTCCCCCAGAATTCACCAACTGGCGTGACGAGCAGCACGCGTGGCGTGAATCTGTCGCGCTCTTCGACCAGTCCTACCATATGACAAACCTTTATCTCAGTGGCCCTGACGCTGTGCGGCTGCTCGAGCATATTGGTGTCAACTCTTTTCGAAATTTCCGGCCGGGGCAAGCCAAGCAGCTGGTCGCTTGTAGTCCTGAGGGCTATGTGATCGGCGATGGCATTCTCTTCTATCTGCCCGATGGTCGTCTCAAGTTAGTCTCGCGTCCCGGCATCAATAACTGGGTGCAGTATCACGCGGAGACTGGTCATTACAACGTGACGGTCGAGAAAGACGCCTGGTCAGTTGTTGACCCAAATCGACCACGAACGGTGTACCGATTCGAGCTCCAAGGTCCACAGGCGCCAGCGTTGCTCGAAGAGCTGAACGGTGGGCCGTTGCCGGAGGTGAAGTATTTCCGTATCGGGGAGATGACGATCGCTGGTCGCCGTGTGTTCTTCTTGCGCCACGGCATGGCTGGAGTCCCCGGTGCTGAGCTCTTCGGCCCGTGGGAAGACCGGGAGGCGGTCCGTGACGCGATTCTCGAGACCGGGCAAAAGTACGGCCTCCGGCGCGTCGGCTCGAAGGCCTACATCACGAGCGGTATCGAGGGAGTGGGCTGGATCCCCTCACCCGTACCAGCAATCTATACAAGCCCAGAACTCCGGTCCTATCGTGAGTGGTTGCCAGCAACAAGTGAGGAAGCGATTGGATCGATCGGTGGTAGCTTCTACTCGCCGAACATCGAGGACTACTACTTCACTCCGTGGGATTTAGGGTATGGGCATCTTGTGAAGTTCGACCATGACTTCGTTGGGCGTGCGGCGCTCGAGCGGATGGCGAATGAGCCGCACCGCGTCAAGGTGACGCTTGTCTGGGATGGCGAGGACGTGACGCGGGCTATCCGGACCATGTTTACTGAACCCCCTGGCCGCCGGGCCAAGTTCATTGATTGGCCATTACCGCGCTATGCGTTGTGGCAGTATGACGCAGTCCTCAATGAGCGTGGTGAGCGGATCGGTATCTCGACGACCTGCGGCTACAGCGCGAACTACGGCGCAATCCTCTCGCTCGCGGTCGTCGACCCGGCGTACAGCCAGCCGGGCACGCGCGTGACACTCCTCTGGGGAGAGCCGAACGGCGGATCACGTAAGCCGCTCGTCGAGCGTCATGTCCAAGTAGAGATCGGTGCGACAGTCGCCCCCGTGCCATTCGCTGAGCACGCGCGACAGTATCTTCTGACGGCGCGTGGCCATTGAGGTGGATCGAAGGGTGAGAGTCGAGTCTGTGCAACGTGAGGAGGGTGCAATGCAGCGGATGGATCGACGAGCCTTCTTGAAGCGAGCTTTTGGTGCGCTTGGCGTCTCGGCTCTGATGGCAGCCTGCGCGGGTGGGCAGGCAACGCCAACACCCACAGCTGCGCCAGCGGCAACGCCGACACCAGCTGCAGCCACGCCGACGACCGCCCCGGCCACACCGACGCCGGCAGCAGCGGCGACGCCCACTGCTGTGGCCACGGTGAGCAAAGAGCCGATGCGGATTGGCGTTCTGCTCACGCTCTCTGGCCCAGCCAGTCCGAATGGGGAAGCCAACTTGCGCGGCATCCAGCTCGCCTTCAAGCAAGCTGGCAATGCGATTGGTGGGCGCCCGTTTGAGCTCATCATTGAGGACTCCGCTGGCCAGCCCGATCAGGCTCTGGCGAAGGTGCGCCAGTTGGTTGAGCAACGCAAGATTCATCTCTTGCTCGGTATCACCCTCAGCAACGAGGCAGCGGCCCTACGTGACTACATTCACCAGAACCAGCTGCCGACCATCGTCACCAATGCAGCGCTGCAGGCGCTCACCCGCGATCCAAAGATGCGCAGCCCCTTCATCTTCCGCGTCTCGTATGCCAACGGCCAGTACGATTCGCCCGTCGCTGACTACGCATACCAGAAGCTTGGCTACAAGCGGATGCTCGGCTTTGCCGCCGACTACGCGGCAGGGAAGGAGGAACTCGCGGCCTTCAAGGCGCGCTTCACCAAGGCTGGTGGCACCTGGGTCGACGAGTTCTACTCTCCGATGGGTACGCAAGACTTCGGTCCGTTCCTGCAACGGATCCAGCAGCAGGCGGGGAACATTGACGCCGTTTTCCAGTTCCACGGCCTCAGCTCTGATGCGATCCGCCTTGTTGTCCAGTATGAAGAGTTCGGGCTGAAGGATCAGATTCCGCTCATCGCTTCCGGAGCTACCACAGACGACTCGATTCTGGGAGAAATGGGCGACGCGGCTGTTGGGCTCGTCAGCGGAACAGTCTACACGGCATCTATCGATCTACCAGAAAACAAGGCATTCGTCGAGACTTTCCAGAAGGAGTACAACCGAAAGCCCGGCCAGGTCGATTACCTCGGGTATCTTGGTGGACTTGTGGCGCGCCAGGCGATCGAGGCCGTGAAGGGCAACGTCGAAGACAAGCAGGGGTTTGTCCAAGCGATCAAGTCGGTGCACGTTGAGGCCCCGGCTGGAGAGTTCCGCTTCTATCCCGAATCGCAAGGGCCTGTGCACACGGTCTACATTTGCCGCGTCGCAAAGGCCTCCGACGGCAGCTATTACAACGAAATCTTGGAGAAGATCCCGAACGTGGACGATATGACGTTTATGTGATCCCCATCGTATCGAAGCATAGTCGGGGTGGTGAGCCCATGGGCTCACCACCCTGTTTGCTCATTGCCTGGCAATGGCTCGCTTTCCCAACATGCACTCTTGCCCGCGAAGCCCTTTGCGCACCCTGTTGATCGAGCAGTTCTCCCTCGCAACGTGCCTCCGTCGGATCCGGCTCGACTGCGAGCTCTCTGACGTGACCCATCGTGTCATGGCTGATCCGTCCCGTCTCCTCGGAGGAACGGTCCCTCACGAGCGATGACTTCCCGGGCGGGGCTGGAGTTCGTGTCAGCACAGACATACTGGCAGGCTAGCGACCGATGCGGTGGAACGCTTGCTCGATGAGACGAGCCATCCGCCGTCGTCGCTCACTGAGGAACTCCTCATAGGGATACTCGTACCAATGCTCCGGAAGCGCGTTCAACTCCAGCATCTTATGAAGTTGCTCTTTCGAAAATAGCCTCTCGAGCTTGGGTGCGTACTCGTCCGGCGGTGAGTCATTGATTGCCAGGTTGTCCCGCCACTCGATCCAGGCGCGGTTGGCCAGCTGATTCGCCTGCTGTGGTGTGAAGCCGAGTTCGTAGAGAAAGGCCCGAGGAAAGAGGTGGTGGTCGTGCACAGGCTTGATTGGTGGTGCATGCGTTGGATCCAGAACGTGCCGGATCGGGATCGTCGAGTAGAGTACTGGCGCATCCAAGACCACCTGTGCAGCACGGAAGACTTTGAGAAGGGTCGAGCTTGCGGTCGCTGTCAAGTCGGCGGGTAGCGTGACGCTCCAATAGTCAGGTGTAAGGACCGTCGTCATGATGGTCTGAAGCCGCTCACAGAAAGCGCGGCCGCTGTGGATGCCGTCGAGTTGACGCAAGTCCTCTTCACTCTGCGTCTCGGCTGACCCAGCATACCGTCCGGTCAGCAGCGCCATAAAGAGCCAGCGTGCTAAAAGCGGGCGTGCTTCACTGTCAGGCAGGCCGAGTTCGAAACGGGCGATCAGCCACAACGCATAGGTAACAGCGAGGGCAGTTTTGGAGCCAATCATGGTGTCGCGCAGAAAGCCGGCCAGCCGCGGAACGTGCAGGAAGTCATGCCAGTGTTCGAGGGCGAGCACCTTGCTTTGCGCTTCGGCCAGCCGTTGAAACTGCCTTTCGCGTTGCTCCTCTGTAAAGATCCCGGTTTCGAGGTCTTTGCCTCGCAGAAGTGCATAGACGGTGCGTAGGCGGCTTCGTCGGAAGGCGAGCGCCACTGTTGTGCGGAGCAGTTGCTCTGGCGTCGGTTGCCACACACGGTTAAATGGGGATGGTTCTTTCCCCTGGGGTGGTTGCTTTACTTGTTCACAGAAGCGTTCCAGCTGTGCCCGACCACTGTCCCAATACACCGACATCAAGGTGAGGACAAAGTCGGACTGCTTGAGAGACTTCCCCTGGCTGTTGACACGGACGAAGATCTCAGCAACACGTTCCTCGTCGACGTCGTGCGAGACCTCCAGGACCGTGAACGGGTAGTTCTCCAGTGCGTGCAGCTGTTGGAAAGCCTTCTCGATTTGTCGCTCTTGACTCGGACTCAGACCACCGAGCTGATGACGCCGCATGAGGTACCTGCCGATGAGCGCATAGAGTGATGTCTCGGGTCTCCACAGGACGCTGATGTCCGCAATCCATCGTGGATCCTTGGCCAGGAACGCGTTGGAGACCTCGAACCGCTCCTCTAGCGGGTCAAAGGCGATCTTGATTCGGCGCTGCACGAACGACTTGTCGCGCACTGGTACGCCAAAGTAGACCGCATAGAGTCCGGTAAGGCGCTGCTGCCCGTCGATGACCAAGAGGTGCGGCGTGCTCTGCCCGTTCGCTCCGATCTGACGGACGTGTATTCCGTCCTGCTGACCAAACTCCCAGAACAATAGGGTGCCAATCGGAAACCCGCGGTACATCGAGTCTAGGAGATCGCGCACTTTCGTGTCCGGCCAGACAAATGGCCGCTGGAGGTCTGGTAGCGCCAGATGCCCGCTCTGGATGTCTAGCAAAAGCTTCTTGAGCGGGTATTCTGTCTTCTTGTAAAGCAGTGCGGTCATGCTCTGGCTCCCCTCGATCGGCAGGACGATCCTAACAAAGATCTCGGATGGAGACCAGCTGCACAAGACCTTTCGGTGCTGGTTGCTGTTCATATGGCCCGGCCGTGGTCAGGGCAGTACACCGATTCTCACAGCCGATCAGCATCCACAAAGCGAGCGTGCGAGCTATGCCCGGTGAACGCTTCGCTTCCGACCGCTCTGCTGACCAGCGTGATGAGAGGCGATAGTATGGACAATGACGGGATCGTTGAGGCTGGCGAGAACCGCCGGACTACTAAAGCCGCCGTTTCCTGGCATCTGCTGCCACTCGCTGCACTCGCGTTGTCGCTCCCTGGCGGCTTCTGTGTTACCCGGCACAGCCAGCGGCGGGACCCCTTCAAACATTCTGTGGATCACCGTCGTGGACCGCTCGCCGTATGGCACAGTGCAATGTCGCCTGCTGACCGTTTTGCCGCTGCTTGCGCCCGTGACAGCGCCGAGTTATCCTCACTACGGCGATAACGCCCTGATATGGTACCGTAGCGGAACAGATACAGTTGAAAGGGGGCGGAAGCGGCAATGTCAGCGCGACTCTTCGTCCGGCAGTCCTCGGGACTTGTGCGCAGTATCTCGGCACTCGATGCCTTCATCGGTAATCTCTTGATCATCAACCTGGTGATCACAGCGACCCAGATTGTTTTGATGCCCTGGCTCTTCCCAGGTCTCAATCTCCCCCTTTCCGTCCTGCTGACTGCACCGCTTGTCTTGCTCCCGGGGGCGGTTTACCTGTTGTACGGGCTCGCCATGCCACGTTCCGGTGGTGATTACGTCTACATTAGCCGGACACTCCATCCAGCGCTCGGCTTTGCGGCCAACTGTTCCGTTGTCCTCTGGAACATGTCCTGGATGGGAGCCTACGCGAACTGGGTCACGACCCAGGGTATCGCCGCGAGCCTCTCGATCACCGGTACTCTTTTCGGAAGCTCCGGTCTCACCGAGCTTGCCGACCGGCTGGCAACACCGTGGGTGACTCTCCTCATCGGCACGCTTGTCAATGTCATCCTGGCCCTCGTCCTGATCAGCGGGCTCCGTCGTGCCCTCCTTGTCCAGCGCACCCTTTTCGTGCTCGCCTTCGCTTCGCTCGCACTTGGTGTCTTGGTGGTCGCTCTTTCCTCCCATGCCGATTTCCTCGCCCGGGCTGAGCGGTTCTTCGACCCAGCGGCGCTGGAGCAAGCTGCTCGCCAGAGTGGGTTGGAGTTCCCCGCGTCTTGGAATGACCCGCTCCAGACGCTTTATGCTACCGGGCTCAACGCACTCGCGCTCCTCTTTATGTGGTTCGTCCAGTATGCCGGTGGCGAGATCCAGAATGTGCGGCGGACACTGCCCCGCGCTGTGCTCGGTTCCCTCGCGGCTGGAACAGCGATGATTACGCTCATGGCCTGGGCTGCAGCAAAGACGTTCGGTCCTGATTTCCTTGCCGTCTTCAACCACGTCTTCTCCAATGCGCCTGATTCCTATCCGTTCCCTGTTGCGCCCAGTTGGCAGCTCTTGCAGAGTCTCTTGACCGAAAATCCGCTCCTCGTCTGGCTCATGGCAGTTGCCTTCATCGCCTGGCCGATGGCCGCCATTATCATGAACCACCTGGCCAACAGCCGCTGTATGTTCGCTTGGGCCTTCGATCGCCTGCTTCCCGAGCAGCTCGCGGAAGTGAACGAGCGGACAGGGAGCCCGGTAGTCGCCATCCTGTTAAGCGCAATTGGTACTGAACTCTTCCTCCTGGTTTTCACCTTTTGGGGTGACACGGCTACCTTCTTCGGCGGGAGCACACTCGGTTATCTGCTCGCATTCGGCACCACGGCGTTGGCAGGTCTTCTCTGGCCGTTCTTACGGCCGGAATCGTTCCGGCGCTCCCCAGCTGCTGTCCGTCTGTTTGGTGTGCCGCTGATCCAGCTCGCCGGGGCGGGAACACTCCTCTACTTCGCGTTCCTCTTCTGGGCTTTCCTCACCAACCCGGCTTTCGGGTTGGCACGGCTCGGTATCATCGGTTTCGCACTTTACTGGCTCATCGGGCTGGTCATCTTCCTCGTCAGTTGGCAGATTCGGCGTCGTCAAGGGATCGACCTCTCACTTGTCTACCGTGAAGTCCCAGCAGAGTGAGGTCTCTGATGCGCTGGTTCCGTCGAACGACGAGTCACCAGACGCGCTTCCGTCTCCTCTTCGCGACCGATCTGCACGGTGCCAACCTCGTCTTCCGAAAACTAGTCAATGCCGCACTGGTCTATGAGGCGAACGCCGTCCTTATTGGCGGTGACCTCACCGGAAAGGTGCTGGTCCCACTCATTCGCCAGGCGCGTGGTGGCTGGCTCGTTTCAGTGGATGAGGAGACGAGGCTGCTCGCCAGTGATAGCGAGGCGGAGGCCTACACGACTGAGCTCACCGATCGGGGTGCCTATGTCCTACGCTGTGATCCGGAAACGTTCGAAGCGCTGGAGCGCGACCCTAGCCGTCGGCATGAGGCCTTCCTCACCCTCATGCGTGAGCGTCTCCTCCACTGGGTCTCGCTGGCCCGGGAACGTCTGGCACCGCGTGGTATCCGCTTCCTTTGGAACTGTGGAAACGACGACCCGCTCGAACTCGATCCACTACTTGCTGAGCTTCCAGGGGCGGAGTTCCTTGAAGGACGTGCGATTCCCCTCTTCGGACGTGTCTGGCTCGCCAGCGTGGGGGCCGCCAATCTCACACCTTGGAACTGCCCACGCGATATGCCCGAGGAGGAGCTCGCACGCCGCATCGACGCTGTCGCAACACAGATCCCCAGAGAAGATCTTCCGTTTGCGATCTTCAACGTCCACTGCCCACCATACGGGAGTGGCCTCGATCTCGCCCCGCGCCTCGACTAAACGCTCAAGCCGGTGGTCGTCGGCGGTGTCGTCGAGACGGTGCCGGTCGGGAGCACTGCTGTCCGAGCGGCGATCGAGCGCTACCAGCCCCAACTCGGCCTGCACGGCCACATCCACGAGTCGCGTGGCGCTCAGCGGCTCGGACGTACCCTCTGCCTCAACCCCGGCAGCGAGTACCAGGACGGGGTTCTGCGCGCTGCCGTCATCGACTTCGTAGGCGATACCGTGCAAAACTACCTGCTGGTGAGCGCCTAAGTTTGCTGGAGGAACGAGTTGTGCTGACACGCTACCGCGTCGCCGCGATCCAGTTCGAGCCGGTCTTCGCTGCCAAGGAACGCAACGTCGAACGTCTGCTCACACTCTGTGCGGAAGCAGCGCAGAGCGGCGCGCGCCTTATCGTAACGCCCGAGATGGCGACGACTGGCTACTGCTGGTATGACCGGGCGGAAATTGCTCCCTTCGTCGAGCCGATCCCCGGGCCGACGACCGATCGCTTTGCGATGCTCGCGCGCGAGCACAACTGTTTTATCGTGTTGGGCCTACCCGAGGTTGATCCCCGGACAGGAATCTTTTACAACAGCGCCGCGTTTCTCGGGCCTTCTGGGGTTATCGGCGTCTACCGTAAGACACATAGTTTCATCAGTGAGCCCAAGTGGGCGAAGGACGGTGATCGCGGCTTCCCGGTCTGGGAGACGGAGCTTGGGCGCATCGGCATCCTCATCTGTATGGACGCTGATTACTTCGAGCCTGCACGTATCCTCGCGCTTCAGGGTGCCGATATTCTCTGCTTCCCGACCAATTGGCTGCTCGAAAAGGGCCCTGGGGCAGCGTGGATGGCACGAGCTTTCGAGAACGGCTGCTACCTTATCGCGGCTGATCGGTATGGCTGCGAGCGCGGCGTGCAGTTCTCCGGTGGCTCGGCCATTATCGATCCGGACGGCCGGATCCAGTCGCGGCTCGATACCGAAGACGGCATCGTTTACGGAGAGGTTGATCTCGAGCGTGCCCGGGAGAAACGGTTCCCCGGAGCGACGACGCCAGACAAGCTACTGGCACGCCGCCCAGATCTCTACGATACGCTGACTCTCAATGCGTACCTCTGGAACCCGCTCGAGTTCCATGGGCTCTATGGCCACCGCCCACTCCCGCCCGGTCGACGAAGTCGCGTCGCGGTTGTTCAGTTGCAGCCGCGCTCTGGGACGTTCGCGGGAAACCTTGCAGCCATCGAGCAAGCGCTGCAGACCCTGCCGCGCGAGACGCGTCTCGTCGTCTTCCCAGAATATGCGCTGACCGGTATACCCCACGATGCGGACGAGGCCATGCGCCTTGCGCTCCCGGCGCTAGAAGTGGTCACCGCGCTACACCGCCTCGCACGTCGGTTCCGCACCATGCTGGTGGTCGGTTTCCTCGAGCGCCTCCCCGAGGGCTTTGCCTCGAGTGCTGTCCTGGTCGGGCCGGATGGGCTTCGCGCTCACTATAGGAAGACGCATGTGGTCGGCTGGGAGCGTGCATTCCTGACGCCGGGGAATGCGCGGCCACCAGTTGTCGATCTCCCGCTTGGCCGCGTCGGACTGATCCTCGGAAGCGACCTTTGTTTCCCCGAAATAATCCGGGTGCTTGCCCTGGACGGCTGTGATCTCATTGTTGCTCCTGCCGGACCGCTCCTTCCGCCTGTCCAAGGCATGGGACCGACTGCGGTTCCACTGCACGCACCAGCCGTCACTGGAGACGATCCAACGCATTTCCACCTGGCACGTGTTCGCGCGTTTGAAAATGCCACCTATATCGCCTATGCGGCACTCCCACAGCCGGAGGGTACTGGCTGGAGTGGACTGTTCGGACCAGAGCCCCAGACACGAACTCTGGAGCAACTCGTTGAGCCGACCGCGACGGGCGTGACTGTGGGAACAGTGGATACCACAAGCCGCTCCGCTCGTTTCCCTACTAACCCGGTTCGCGCGAAGGAGCTCCTGCGGATGCGGCAACCGCATCTCTACGACTGCCTGCAACTCGCGTACAGCACCGACAGCGCTTCCTCCAGTCTTACCGGAGCGTCACCGGTCCACGCTGCTGATCACGCAGGATCACGCTGACCCACAGCCGCAGCCGCTGAGCGATGGCGTCCCGCACGTTCCGAAATGCTTCCAGTCGTTCTGCCTCGCTTCCCTCCACCGTACTCGGATCAGGGAAGGACCAGTGAATCTGCTCACCACCCGGAAAGACGGGGCAACGTTCTCGTGTCTGGTCACAGACGGTAATCACATAGTCAAAGGTCTGCCCCAGGAACTCCTCAACCGATTTTGCGCGGAGACCACTCGTTTGAATGCCGAGTTCCTCAAGCACCCGGATCGTCAGCGGGTGAACCGCGGTTGGCTCTGTCCCGGCAGAGTACACCTCAACCGCCTCGCCCGCCATCCAGCGCAACAGCGCTTCGGCCATTTGGGAACGTGCCGCATTATGCGTGCAGACGATGAGCACACGGATCGGTTGTCGCTGCGCATCCTCGCCCACGTGATCCCCCCGAAAGTCGCAAATCCTCAGCAACATCAAAGTCTGCTCGACCAGTCGCAGGACAATATTGCAGAATCATGAAAACCCGCTCGTTTTGATTTGCTGTGATGCTATGCTCGGTCCGGTGTTGCTGGGCTCATCAGATGACGGCGAGAGATATGCAAAAGTCAGCACACGCCGATAAGGCGCTTACCGACTGGCTCAACACAGCCGTTCAACGATTGGTAGAAACGCTCCGTCCCGAACGCATTCTTCTCTTCGGCTCGTTCGCGCGTTGTACTGCGGGACGCCACTCGGATCTAGACCTCATTATTATTTGGGATACTGACCTTGGTCCATTCGAGCGCATTGGCCGTGCACTGGAGCTCTTGGCGGATGCTCCTCGCCCGGTCGATGTTCTCGTCTATACTCCTCGCGAGTTTCAGGAGCGTTGCGATCTCCCGTTCTTGCGAGGGATATTGCGAGAGGCAAAAGTGCTCTATGAGCGTCGAGAAGCGCCGAGCTGAAGCTGGGCGTTGGCTCCGGCAAGCTGAAGACGATCTTGAAGCAGCTCGCGCGCTCCGAGATGCGCGCAAGTACGCCCAAGCCTGCTTTTTCGCACAGCAAGCAGCTGAGAAAGCGCTCAAAGCGCTCTGGTACGCGGCGGATCTTGACCCCTGGGGGCACTCGGTTACCCGACTGATCGATGAACTCCCGCCGGAGCTCCGGAGTTCCTTGGAATCGCTTCGCCAAGCAGCACTCGCACTCGACAAGCTATACATCCCAACGCGCTATCCTGATGCACTCGGAGTGCTGACTCCGGCCGAGGCCTATACCCTGGCTGAGGCGGAGCGTGCCATCGCTGACGCTCAGTCTATCCTTGCCGCTGTGCACGCTGCACTGGCCTGAAGAGCTTGCTTCCGACACACCAATTCTCACAGTCCACCACAGAATGGCGCAGGGACTGGTCAGCGTAACACAGTGCTTGCTGACCGGCTGAATTTGCCCCTTGACAAGGAAGAAGGTCGGAGCATGAAGCCCCTGTCTCACTGCCGTGTGTCATGCGATCATGTGCCTGGAGGAGGGGTAGTGGGACGCTACCAGCGTGACCGCGGCTATGCCTGGGTGATTGTCGGCACGCTCGCGCTGACGGAGACGGTTTCTTGGGGCGTGCTCTACTACGGATTTCCTGTCTTCCTTGTGCCTATGGAGCGCGAACTCGGGGAGTCGCGTGCCAGTCTTACCGGTGCATTCTCTCTCGCCCTGCTCCTCTCTGGGCTGGCCGCACCGCTGGTTGGGCGCATACTCGACTGTGCTGGCCCGCGTTGGCCGATGACGCTCGGCTCGCTTCTTGCCACACTGCTCGTTCTTGCGTGGTCGCGTATTCAGGCACTACCCGCGTTCTATGCGCTCTGGGCCGGTCTTGGACTTGCCATGGCACTCGTCCTCTACGAGCCGGCCTTTGCCACGCTCGCGAAGTGGTTCGAGCGCCGCCGGCGGTTGGCAATCACGGTTCTCACGCTTGTCGGTGGGCTTGCCTCTGTCATCTTTACTCCGTTCAACACCTGGCTCGTCAGCCTCCTCGGCTGGCGTGATGCGTTGGTCGCCCTCGCTGGACTGTTGTTCGTTGCCACGGCTCTGCCGCATGCGCTGCTGCTCCGTGCGCCACCTGATCACCGTCCTGTCGGCCGGGAAGCGCCGGCTTCCAGTGCTCGAGCCGCGCTCCGCACCCCCACATTCTGGGCACTGAGCACGGCGTTGACACTCGCCGCGCTCGTCACGGTGGCCGTGAATGTCCATCTCCTGCCGTATCTCCAGGGTCGCGGCTTCGCGCCTGCCTTTGCTGCGACTGCAACCGGCCTGGTCGGCCTGATGCAAATTCCGGGCCGTTTACTCGTCGCACCGCTCGGTCGCTGGCTGTCCAACCGGACGTTGACGACCGCGGTCTTCCTCGTCCAAGGTGGTGCCTTGCTTCTCTTGCTCCTTCCTAATGGCAGGGAGGCTGCCGTCCTCGGGTTTGTCGTGGCATTTGGGATGGCCAACGGGATGATTACGATCTTGCGAGCCGCGCGCCCCGCCGAACTGTTTGGTAGTGCTGCCTATGGGGCCATCGCTGGCACCATGACGCTCCCCATTACGTTGGCGCGTGCAGCGGCGCCCCTCGGTGTCGGCACACTCTATACGGTTCTTGGGCACTATGAACCGGTCTGGTGGGGCCTTGTCCTCATTGGATGTATCTCGGCACTGGCGGCCGCGGTGGCCGAGTCCACTGCCCGGGGCACGCTCTCGCCCGCACTGCAGTCACCCGAGCCGGAGTAGCGCTTCTCGCTGGAAGAGGCGGCGACCAGCGCGCAAAATTCCAAACGCCGCCGCCCAGACGACCACACAGCCAAGCAGTGCGAGGCGCCAGTCGATCAGGAAGAGCCCGCTTGCCTGTGCCACCATGACGCCGATGAGCGGCATTGCCAGTAACCCACTCAGCTGCATGACTTCCTGAAACCCGCGCACCCGTGCCGAGATGAGCACAACGGCTCCTAGCCCGAGGAACGCGACCCCTGGTACCCCGAGGAGTGCGAGGATGAGCAACGGTACGCTCGGGAGGAGTGGGGGCCCGACACCGGTTACAGCAATGGCTACCAGCACTTCGACAAACGTACCCAGCCAACCGATCGCGATGGCCGGAAGCGCAGCAGCCAGGACTTTGCCGAAGAACAACTCTTCGTCGCGGATCGGCGTTGCCAGTAATGCCTCGAGTGTCCGCCGTTCCCGCTCGCCAGCAAGACTGTCCGCGGCGATCGCAGTCGCGACAGCAAGAGGGACAATGAGCATTAAAGGTGCGAACTGGTAGCTGAGAAGCACGACCGCGATCTGCTGTCCCGGCTCAAGTCGCTCGAGCTGTGCTCGGTCGGAAGGAGGGAGGGCACGAATCAGCGGTTCGAGTTCGCTGTCTGGTGCCTCGCCAAGGAACCGCCCCATCAGCGCGAAACCGACCGGCATCGCGACGAAGAAGATCAGAGGTAGGACAACAAGTGGCACGAGCACTGGCCGGCTTCGCCGCACCGCTGTGAGGTCTTTGCGCACGATCGCCCGAACACGCTGCCAGTGCACGCCTCACCTCCGTTCTGTTCGTTGGTGCAATGCCAAGTAGACGTCCTCCAGCGATGGCGTGCGGAGCATCACACCGTACACCGGAACGCCAGCTCCAACGAGCGCGGCAACAACATCGGGAACCTGCCGCCTCGTCATCCGCTCGACGATGATCCGCCCTGGTTCCGGCTCCGCCCATGCTGCCAGGTTGCGGCGCGTGAGGACATCGATCGCGATATCCATGAGTTCTGGCTCTACTTCAACAGCCAGCTGTGCTGGAACGCCGAGTGCAGCAGCAAGTTCTTGTGGATGTCCCTCCACCAGCACGCGTCCGCGTTCAAGAATCACGACGCGGTCACAGAGCCGTTCCGCCTCATCCAAGTTGTGCGTTGCCAGGAGAATCGTCCGCCCCTCGCGTCGCCGCTCGGCGATTAACTCCCTGACGTGGTGTGCTGCCACTGGATCGAGCGTCGCAGTTGGCTCGTCCAGGAGCAAGAGCTCCGGGTCGTGCAGAAGACAGCGCGCCAACGCAAGACGCTGGCGCATCCCAGCGCTGTAGGTCGCCACCCGGCGGTCGGCCACCTCGGCCAGCCCAAACTGCTCCAACAGTGCTGCGATGCGCTGGGCCTGGACTGCCCGCGGAACGTCGTAGAGATCGGCGAAGACCTGTAAAAGTTCCCGTGCCGTCAAGCGCTCGTCGAGTCCGGGAGACTCACCAACGACACCTGTCCGTTGACGGATCCGCTCGCCATCGACCATTGGTTCAAACCCAAAGACGCGCACCGTTCCACCGTGGGGCGCGAGCAGACCGAGTACGAGACGGATCGTGGTTGTCTTTCCTGCTCCGTTATGACCGAGCAGACCAACAATCTCGCCGGCAGCGACCTGGAAACTGATCCCGGCAAGCGCCACGGTCTGACCGAACCGCCGCTCCAACCGGTCGACCACGATGACAGGTGTGTCGGTTGCCACTGGATCGATACCCCCAAACTGCAGAGAGCCACATCGTCTCTTCTCATCGACTTGCTCGAGATATCCCTCGATGAGTGAGCCACGTCCAGAAGTCTGCGGACAAGGTTCAGCTGACCATCTTTGCGGCAGTTGGGAGCTTTGCGTCATCCGTGGCCACAGGATCACGGACGTGCGAAGTCACTTTCCCTCACTCCCTCCCATGCAGGTTCCTCTTCGTCGGGGAACGGGTCAAAGCGCGAGGCAGTGAGCAGCACTGGGCCAATCGCAGTCGGGAGGATTTCGCAGCGATCCCAACGATGAGCTACAGGGTGCAGAACAGGCTTCTTCCCGCACCACAAAACGCTGTGCATCTTGGGACCAGCAGTTGCTCTTGCCTGTTCCAGCGCGGAACGAGCCGCTTCGACTCGGTTATCTGCCTTGAAACAGGCAAGGACAACGCTGAAAAGTGTTGAGCGGTGCAAGAGCATTGGAGATGATGCCGAACGATGTGACGTATCAGCAGTGCTCCATCAGAGCAGGCGGTTGTGCATCAAGGGTTGCCAATGCGGCCTGTTGTTTGGCCTGGCGTTCGGTTAGCTGGCAGCGGATACGGCTCGTTCTCTTGTGTGGCAACTGAACAGTGCCGCGCTGCCCTCTCGCGCAGCACTGCCGAATCGCCGTTCTTTGCCGAAAACCAACTTCCCGGCGTCGCTCCAATTGGATGGTGCCAATTGGCTGTTGTCCGGGATACTCGTTCCGCGCACGCTTGCCGTATTGGAGAGAGGAGGATGGTCATGCAGATTGGACGACCCGGGCAGTCACAGCGGTTCGCGTTCACTCCCCTGACCATCGCCCTAAGCGGCGTGATGATCGCCGTTGTCTTCGTAGCCACCCGCTTCATCCAGGTGCCGATCCCAAGTGGCTATATTCACCTCGGCGATATTGCCATCTATACGGGTGCTTTCCTGTTCGGCCCCATCGTCGGGGGCATCAGCGGAGCGCTTGGCCCGATGCTGGCTGACCTCACCAGTGGGTATGGTCAGTACGCTCCGGCGACGCTTGTGCTCCATGGGCTCCAGGGCCTCCTCGCCGGTTGGATCGGCTGGCGCGCCGGGATCTGGCGCATGATCCTCGCTGTGACCATTGGCGGTCTTCTCATTGTCGTCGGGTATTTCTTGTACGAAGTCGCCGTGCTGCGCATCGGTCTCGCCACCGCGACGGCCAACGTGCCCTTCAATATTTGGCAGGTCGTCTCGGGTGCGGTCGGTGGTGTCGCGTTGACGATCCTCTTTCGGGAGACCTACGCCGCGCTCCTCGCCCGTCTGCAGCCGCAACGGTTCCGCCGCGAGGCCTGAGTACCCGCCGGCGGACCGACCTTCTGCGCCGAACCGGTGGGCGCGAGCTCGTTGCTCATATATTGGTGTGGATGACCTTCCAATGAATCCTGAAATCCAGCCGGTAGAAGCCTCGACCTCGGATGTCAGGCCGAGCATGGCGACACGCGTCGTCGTTCGGGCTGAGGGGTTCACCTACCGCTATCCTGCTCTTGTCCCTGGTGAACAACCACAGACGGCGCTTGACGATCTTACCTTCGCCATTCCCGCGCGACAAGTCGTTGGCCTGGTCGGTGCCAGTGGGAGTGGTCTGACCACGCTCTGCCTCGCCCTTGCTGGCTTGGTTCCCCATGAGACTGGTGGAACCGTGCGCGGATGGCTCGTTGTTGCTGGTCAGGAAACGACCAGTGTTCCACCGGCTGAACTTGCTCGCTCGGTCGGCATCGTCTTCGAGGATCCGGAGGCTAATCTTATTGGGCTGAGCGTAGCGGACGAAGTTGCTTTTGCGCTCGAACTCCGCGGGCTCCCACCGGGGGAAGTCGCGCAGCGGGTCGCTTGGGCGCTCGAGACAGTGGGTCTAGCGCACGAATCTGATCGGCCGTCCGGGCACCTTTCCGGCGGGCAGAAGCAGCGTCTCGCCCTGGCTGTTGCGCTCGCAGCCCAGCCCGAACTGCTCGTGCTCGACCAACCAACCACCCAGCTGGATCCACGCGGAAAGCGCGAACTTCTCCAAGCGCTCGCTGCGCTGGCAGCTGATCCCGTTCGCTCGCTTACAATCGTTCTCGCTGAGCGTGACAGCGATCTCCTGCTCCCGCTCGTTGAGCGCGTGCTCGGCCTCGCCAATGGTCGGATTGTCCTTGATGCTCCACCCGCGGAAGCCTTCACCGATCTCGAACGTCTCCACGCACTCGGTACCGCTGAGCCCCAGCTGGCGGCACTGACCCGTCAGCTTCGGGCGCGTGGCCTGTCGACTGCGCCGCGCCTCTTCCGCCATGTCAGCGAGGCCGCGGCGTACTTGCGCACGGCGTTTGAGCGAGAGAGACAGGACTCAGGTAAACCGAGTCCTGTCGACCTGTCACAGAGTTCATCTGACCAGCTGCGCGGTGCTGCCGTCCAAATGACCGGCCCTGATCTCGCTCCTGAGCCGGTCCTTCGGATCGAACGCCTCTCTTTCCACTATCCGAACGGGCCGCTGGTCTTACGTGATGTAGAGCTCACCCTTGCCCCCGGCGAGGTAGTCGCCATCGTCGGTCCGAACGGCTCAGGGAAGACCACGCTTGCCCGGCAGGTGATCGGGGCTCTCCATCCCACTGCTGGTCGCGTCCTCGTTACTGGCCAGGACACACGGACGAAGACGATCGGCCAGCTCGCTGCTTTCGTCGGTTACGTCGCGCAGAATCCGGACCACCAACTCATTCACGCGACCCCCTTGGCTGAAGTCTCTTTCGGGCTACGGCAACTTGGACTCCCGACCGAGGAGGTCGAGCAGCGAGCCCGGGAAACGCTCGCGCGCTTTGGCCTCCTGCCCTTTGCCGAGCGACATCTCCCTCTCCTGAGTCGCGGGCAACGCCAGTTGGTTGCGCTCGCGGCAGCGGTGGCGCGCGAGCCAGCGCTTCTCGTCCTCGACGAACCGACCAGTGCTCTCGATCAAGCCGGCCGTGAGCTTCTCGTGCACCTCCTCGCCGAGCGTGCGGCCGCTGGTGCGAGCACCCTGCTCATCAGCCACGATCTCCGGTTGGTTGCACGGTGTGCGCACCGCGTTGTCCTGCTCAGCGAGGGGATCGTGCGGGCCGAAGGACCGCCACGTGTTGTTCTCGGTGATGCTGAGCTTTTGGAGGCGAGTGGACTCGTCCCACTTCCTGTCACCGAGCTGAGTTGTGCGTTGGGACTACCGCCAGCGCTCGAGCCTGAGGAACTCATCGCAGCGCTTCTCACGCCATCCGCTGCTATCGCACCTGAGCCAGCCCAAACTGCTCGCTCGCTGACAGCGCCATCCGTGCACTCCGAACCGACCTTGCCGCGACGCCAACGCGCGGTGCCTGCTTTGGCACGCCTCGATCCCCGGGTCAAGCTCGCGCTAGTCCTCGTCGCTGCGCTACCGCTGCTGCTCTGGCAGAATCCGTTCGTCCTCGTGGTCGTAGTCGCCTTGTTGCACGTTCTCCTCTGGCGTGGTGGCGGTTTCGACCGCGCGCGACTCACAGCGGTTTGGCGAGCGCTCGCGCCGCTTCTCTTGCTCGTGCTTGTGCTCCGTCCCCTCTTCGATCGTGCTGGTGAACCAGTCCTTGTCTCTTACGGCCCGTTTGTGCTTACCCTGCCAAGCATCCTCGGCGCGGTGGGTGCGGCGCTCCGCCTGGTCGCACTGGCGCTGCTCGCACTAGCCTGGGTCGCAACGACAAGTGAGCGAGCGTTGGTGCAAGGTCTTGTCCGGCTGGGGCTTCCGGCGAGCGTGGGACTTGCGCTCACCATTGGCCTCCGTTTCATTCCCATCTTTGCTCAGACGTTCTCCACAGCATCCGAAGCGCTGCAGACTCGCGGCTGGGTCATCCCGGAACGGGGGATGGCACGTCTGCGCGCCTTGCTTCCCGTTCTTTCCGCTGCCCTCGCCGCAACGTTTCGCCAGGCGCAACAGCTCAGCTGGGTTCTGACCGTTCGTGGTGTGGGCGTGCGCGGACACCGCCCGCGTTTTGGGGAGCTCCGCCTCGGCCAACTCGACTGGATCGTGCTCGTTGCTGGCCTCGCTGCAGAGTTCCTGCTCCTTGCGGCCACGCTCGCCGGCTTTGGTCGTTCTCCTCTGTGGCCGGTGGGCTGAGGCGGGGCATTGTCAGTCTCTACCGCAATTCGCGCAGGACAGCGCGCACGTTCTGCGCGCGCTGCGACAGCCCCGTGGTCAAGGTGAGAACCACAAAGGAAGGCATATCGCGAGCGCACGGTCACCAGCTGCTCTGCTCGGGATCGGCGGCTTTCGCCTAGGACACTCTCTGGTGCATCGTCGTCGTGCCCACTGCCAGGAAGCGTGGACACGCGCTCTTCCCCGGCGCATCTTCGCGCTACCGTGCACTCCTTTGGTCGGTTTGTTGAGCGACCAATCGCGTCGCTCAGTAGATGCACTTGATATAGCCGCCGTCCACCTGGAGTGAGGCGCCAGTAATGTAACTTGCGCGTTCTGAGGCGAGGAAGACGACCGCGTTAGCGAACTCTTCCGGATCGCCGTACCGGCCCAGCGGGATCTGCGCAATTGTCCGCTGGCGTATTTCCTCGACTGACACTCCGGCTCGTTCGGCATTGACTTGATCCAGGTAGAGTAGCCGCTCGGTGGCGATCCGTCCGGGGAGCACGTTGTTGACGCGGATGTTATACGGAGCGAGTTCCTCGGCGAGTGTCTTCGCTAGCGCCGCCACTCCTGCGCGGAAGACGTTGGACAAGATGAGGTTGGGAATCGGCACCTTGATTGAGGACGACGTCATCACGATGATGGCGCCGCCTCCGCGTGCTCGCATCGACGGTAGTACGCCCCGGATCAGGCGTACCGCACTCATCAGCGTGAGCTCGAACGCTGCCTGCCAGGGGGTATCGTCCGGAAAGTCCTGGAAAGTGCCAGCCGGCGGGCCTCCGGCGTTCGTCACCAGGATGTCGACACCACCGAAGTGGGAGATCGTTCGCTCGACGAAGTGCGCGATGTCCTCAGCGCGTGTCACGTCTGCCGGAACCGCCAATGCGTCCACTCCGTATTCACGCGCGGCTTTGGCCACCGCTTCGAGCGCTGTCTCGTTCCGACTACAGATCGCGAGGTTCGCCCCCTCTCGCGCGAAGCCGAGCGCCACGGCCTTGCCGAGCCCTTGGCTGGCTGCTGCCACCATCGCGACCTTCCCGCGGAGCCCAAGATCCATCGCGCACCTCCCGACGAACGCATGGCGCCGGACGACCCTGGCCGGCGCCTCCTCGCACCCGCTGCCAGTATGGGCCGAGCGGCGCGCGTTGACAAGCCGGGCTGAGGCGTGTGTCAGGACCAGAGCAGTGCTGAGCTCGTCGCTCTACCCGGTGCGGAATGCCCGACACCGAGCTGACATTCGCTGGAGCCGAGATTCTTCCCCCTTTGCCCCTGCATCCCTCCCCTGCAATGCGTCTGTGTGGAGCCAGGGCTTCGAGGAGAGGCCTCGTATGCCCGAGCAGGAATGACCGAGGATGCCGCACAGGATGGAGTGCGGTCGCCGGGGGTCGGCATCCTCGCAGGCGTGTGCGAGCATCGGGAGCCTTTGTGCCGCAATGATCTCCTGACGACCACAGGGCTGAGAACCTGCCCTGGCCACTACTCAGCAAAGACCATAAACTCGAGTAAGTTCCCAAATGGGTCGCGACAAAAGAAGCGAGGCCGTCCCGGGATTGGTGTCGCGTCGTAGGGGTGATATCCGGCCTCGACAAGCCGAGCGCGGATCGCTGCAAGGTCGTCGACTTCGAAACAGATGTGGCGCCGTGAGCGACCGCGCGTCTCGTCGTCCTCGGCGACGATGTGGAGCTCGCTTGGCCCAACGTCGAACCAGAGCAGGATATTGAGTCCAGCCAAACTCTCCGGAACCGGTTTCTCCCGGAGTCCGAGCACGCCACCGTAGAAGGCGCGTGCTGTCTCCGTCCCGTCGAGCGGCGCTGTGATCGAGACGTGTTGAATCCGCTTCAGCGTGGTCATACCATCACCTCCTGCGTGGCGAACGTCCGATCCTACTCGTGACCGTCATTCTTCCGCTGCGGCTCGATCGCCGCATCCACCAGGCGTGGCAAATACGCTGCCCCCGGGGCTTCTACAAAGCTGTGCTGCGTCAGCCACTGTGCGTGACAATAGTCTGCTCCCTGGCCTCATCTCGCCATATTGGCTTCTCCCGCCGATTTTCCTCCGGGACGGCGCGTAAACCGATCAACGAGCGCTCCCTCGTTGCCGCTGCCAGCACCAAGCCGCAGTTCCAGATCGGTGTCGACCGACCTTCGAGGGGAAACCCGTGGCGCACCTTCCCGACGGGAGGCTGAACAGTTCCTGAAGTCACTGTCCCTGGCTGGTTCCCCTGACCATAGACGGAGGTGAGGGGCAAACGGACGGCCGGATCTCGGTGATCGGTGCTGGCCACCAGCCTTGTACCCCATCGGAAAGAGGGAGTGCGAGGCGGAGTTACGGTCGGGAGTCCAGAATGAGGCTTGGAGTTCCCCTCGGATGTGCGACCAGCCGGCGTTCCCTCGGAAACCGGCGCGTTTGGCAGTCGGTCTTCCATCGTGTAGTCTGCTTCTCCCTGCCTCGCGTGCTCTGCATACCGAGCGCAGCCAGAGTTCCTGGAAGGCGATGGTGCTCGACCTCCGGTCTGTTCCCTCTTGACAGCCACACCACCCGCTCTTACGATAATCGATAATCGCAGATCTGCAATGCCCAGGTTCGTGGTACCGATACAAAGCGAGCCGAAACGGCAGGAGAGGCGATGAGTTGGCCCCAGTTCGTGACCGTCACGCTGAACGGTTTGACGCTCGCGGCGCTGTACTTCATCGTTGCCATCGGCTTTACCCTGATCTTCGGAGTGCTCCGCGTGGTCAACCTTGCCCATGGATCGCTCTACCTGTTCGGTGGCTACTTCGGCTGGAGCGTTGCCGATCGGACGGGGAGCTGGGTGCTGGGCGCCGTTGCTGCCCTATTCGTCACTTCTCTTGCTGGACTGTTGTTGCAACTGGGTTTGCTTCGGCGCATCCATGGTCAGGAACTCCGCGAGGCGCTCGTGACCATCGGCGTCTCGATCGTTGCTGCCGATCTCATGCTGGCGCGTTGGGGCGGCTTCACCTATGACTTTTCGCCACCGGAAGTCATTACTGGTGGCCTCCGTATCCCGCTGCTCGACATCGGCTATCCCCGCTATCGCCTCTTCGTGCTTGCCTTCGCCATTGCGCTCGGACTCATACTCTGGTTTGTCCTCGCGCGCACTCGTCTTGGGATCACTGTGCGCGCTGCCATCGATGACCGCGACATGGTCGCGGCAGTCGGCATCGACGTGCAGCGTCTCTTCGCGCTCATGTTCGCAGTTGGTGCCGGACTCGCGGGGCTCGCCGGGGTGATCGGCGGTTCAGTGCTCTCGATCTCCTCAGGGGAAGATGCTCGGTATCTCTTGGCGTCCCTCATTGTGGTCATTGTCGGCGGGATGGGTAGTCTGCCGGGCACGGCGGTCGCAGCAGTGCTCGTCGCTCTGGTCGAGCAGTACAGCCTCGCCCTCTTTCCCACCTACGCAGCGATCGTGAGCTTTCTGCTGATGGTCGTGGTGCTCGCACTTCGTCCGCAAGGTCTGTTCGGGAGGCCGGCGTGAGGAAGACACGTCTCCTCGCAGCACTGCTTCTCTTCCTTTTGTTGACGTTTCCCCTCTGGGGCAGTGCCTACTTTGTCGGGCGCATCTTCACTCCCGCACTGTTTTTCGGCATTATCGCCCTTAGTCTCTCCTTGCTCGCTGGCTACGGTGGAATGGTCTCCTTGGCGCAGATGACGCTGGCAGGCCTGGCCGGGTATGGTTACGGCTACCTGACGATCACTCTCGGACAGCCGTGGTGGATTGGCATCCTTGCCGGACTCGCAGTTGCGACGCTCGCCGCGTTGGTCTTCGGACTGATTGCGGTGCGCTCAACTGGCATCTACTTCCTGATGATCACTGTCGCACTCGGCATGGTCGTCTACGCCCTTGCCAACCAGAATCGTTCGATCTTCGGCGGTCACACGGGGATCCTTGGTATCCGTGCTCCAGAACTTTTCGGCCATTCCCTGGTAGAGCGCACGATCTTCTACTACCTCTGTCTCGCCATCGGTCTTACGACCTATGGTTTTGTGCGCTATCTCGCTGGCACGCCCTTCGGGTTGGCCCTGCAAGCGCTGCGCGACGATCCGCGGCGCTTGAGTACGCTGGGCTATAACGTCGCGCTCCATCGCGTGGCCGCATTTACCCTTTCCGGCTTCCTGGCCGGAATCGGTGGCTTACTTCTCGTCTGGTACAACGGAGCTATCTCACCAACAACAATCGATCTCACTCGACTCATCAACATTCTTGTCATTGCTGTGATCGGTGGCCTGGCCTACGCCGAGGGAGCATTTCTCGGTGCGCTGGTCTTCGTTCTCGTCACGAATTTTGCGAGTTCCTTTACACAGCGCTTCAACACTGTGATCGGTCTGACCTTTCTCGCGATCGTCCTGTTCTCTCCCGAAGGGCTGAGCGGCATCGCGCTGCGCCTTTGGTCGCTGCTGCGCCGCACGCTCCTGGCGCGTCTTGCGCCATCGCGCCATACCGGTCTCTAGCGAAGGGAGGTGTCTCCTCGTGTCGCGTTTGAAGGCCTGTTCCGGCGATCCGAAGACAAGGAGAGGAGGAGAACGATGAACAGGCAGGAACTTCGGTTGAGCCGTCGGGCACTCCTGCGGCGCGCGGGACTCTTCGGTCTGGCAGCCTCTGCGTCGGCTCTCCTGGGGGCTTGTGCCGGCCAGCAGGCGACGCCAACTCCCGCGCCACCGGCTGCGAGCCCCACGCCTGCTGCGGCGGCCTCACCGACTGCCCCACCAGCGACACCAGCCGCAGCGGCTAGCCCGACGGTCACGGTTGGGCCGGCTGCCGGTGAGATCGTCATCGGCATCCTCGCAACGTTGGAAGGGGCCTTCGCACTGTACGGTGAGGAGGCTGTTCGTGGTGTCGAGCTCGCCGTGGCCGAGTTTGGCGGAGCCATCGCTGGCAAGAAGATCCGTCTTGTCAAAGAGAGCACCGATGCCACACCACAAGTCGCTCGCGAGAAGGCTCGGAAGCTCATCGAGCAGGACAAGGTCGACTGCATCGTCGGACCGCTCTCTGGGGACGAAGGGCTGGCGCTCCGCGACTACGCCAAGACAATCCCCGATAAGACGATCGTCAACGGCACGTCGGCTGCCCAGGACACAACGCTGCGCGATCCGGCTCCAAACTTCTTCCGCTTCTCGACCGATGGTGTCCAGTGGATGGCTGGTTTGGGTACCTACTGCTATCAAGTCAAGGGCTACCGCCGCGTAGCCACGCTCGGTGAGGACTACTCTTACCCCTACAGTCAAGTGGCGGGCTTCCTCCTAGAGTTTTGCCGTCTCGGAGGCGAGTGTGTTGCTCAGTTCTGGGTCCCGATCGGGACGAAGGACTACAGCTCGGTCATTACCTCGATGCCCAGCGATATCGATGCGATCTATGTCATCCTCGGAGGTTCGGATGCGGTCAATTTCCTGAAAGCATACGCCGAGTTCGGCGGCAAGGCGGCACTCATCGGCGGAAGCTCGACCATCGACCAGAATGTCTTGGAGACCAAAGGACCGCTGCGCGAGCGGGTTATTGGCATTCCAGGGGCTGGACCGGTCGCGGCCGACAATCCTGATCCCGCCTGGAAGTCCTGGGTGGAGGCCTACCGGAAGCAGTTCCCACAGGGGCTCAGCACGCCGTCGCTCTTCTGCTGGGGTTACTACGTCAATGCAAAGGGCTTGCTCCTTGGCCTCCAAGCTGTCAACGGTGACCTGAGCGATGGACAGAAAAAGCTCCAAGCTGCGCTCGCCAAGGTCGAGTTTGACGGTCCGACCGGCCACATCAAGCTGGACAAGAATCGCCAGGCTATTGCCAATAACTTTGTGACTGAGGTTGCCGAGGGACCGAACGGGACCCTATACAATAAGCTTGTCAAGGTGGTCGAAGGGGTCAACCAGACACTTGGACTACCCGAGGACAAGTACCTCTCGCTCGGCTCATTCACACGCGACAACCCGACCTGTGAGAAGATCAAGCAGACCTTCGGGTCCTGAACATGGTCGCTGTCGAGGTGCACCGCCCGCAAACTGCGGCTCACGCCCTGGAGCTCCAGGGCGTGAGCCGCCGCTTCGGTGGACTTGTCGCGGTCCGCGATGTCTGGCTCGCCCTCGAGCCGGGCGAACGACGTGCCATCATCGGCCCCAACGGCGCGGGGAAGACGACGCTTTTCAATGTCATCACTGGTGAACTCCGTCCCACGACCGGCACGATCCGCTTCTTCGGTCATGACGTCACACGTCTGCCACCCCACCAACGTATCCGGCTTGGGCTAGCGCGTACCTACCAGACCCCTCTCGTTTTTCCGCGTCTCAGCGTCGCCGATAATCTCTACCTCGCCATCCGAGGCGTTCAACCGTGGCGACTCAGCCTGCGCCGACCGAGGGCCGAGGATCCCGAGCGTGTGGAAGTCGAGCGCCTCGCAGAACGGGTCGGTCTCCGGCATGCCTTGCACGCGCTGGCTGGTGCGCTCTCGCACGGGGAGCAACGGCAACTCGAGCTCGGGATGGCGCTCGCAAGTCGGCCGAAGTTGCTGCTCCTCGACGAGCCCGCTGCCGGTCTCTCCCCCGGCGAGCGAGAGCAGCTCACCACGCTTCTCCTGGCACTGGAGCCCGAGATGACGGTCTTGCTCATCGAGCACGACATGGATGTCGCGTTCCAAGTGGCACAGCGGGTGACGGTACTCCATGAGGGACGCGTCATCGCTGAGGGAACACCCGATGAGATTGCTATGAACTCGACCGTGCAACAGGTCTACCTCGGGGGGACACAATGACGAACGCGCCGCTTCTTGAAGTCCGTGGGCTCCATGCCTATTATGGCCAGAGCCATGTCCTCCAGGGGATCGATCTGGTGCTCGGGCACGAGCCGCTTGCTGTCCTCGGGCGGAACGGTATGGGAAAAACAACGCTCTGCCTCGCACTCACCGGTCTTTTACCGAGCGTCCGCGGGTCTATTCGCTTTGCTGGGCACGAGCTCGTCGGCCAGGCACCGCATCGGATCGCTGCACTTGGGGTGGGGTACGTCCCGCAAGGGCGACGTATCTTCCCCTCCCTGACAGTTGAGGAGCATCTCCGGCTCGTTCCGCGCCGTGCCACTGGCACGGGTGACGTATGGACACCAGAACGCATCTATGCGCTCTTTCCGCGTTTGGCCGAACGAAGACGCCAGCCGGCCGGCACGCTTTCCGGTGGTGAGCAGCAGATGCTGGCCATCGCTCGCGCGCTCCTCACCAACCCGCAACTGTTGATCATGGACGAACCATCGGAGGGGCTCGCTCCGGTCATCGTCGAGCAACTCATTGCCACACTCCGACATCTCGCGGAGGGCGGGCTTGCCATTCTCCTCGTCGAGCAACGACTGGCTGTCGCGACCGCTGTCGCTCAGCGCATCGCCATCATGGTCGGCGGACGGATCGCGCTCGAGACGAGCTCTGACAGACTCCTCGCTGATCCGGCGCTGCAACAGCGGTACCTTGGGGTGAGTGCCCGGCGCGCGGCATAGGGGAAGGGGGCGAGGATGCCGACTGTCGTGCTGATCGGCACGCTCGATACCAAGGGTACGGAGTATGCATTTCTGCGACAGCGCCTCCGCGAGCACGGTTGTGAGGTTGTTCTTGTAGACGCCGGTGTGCTTGGTGAACCCCAGACCGTCCCAGACGTCACCCGTGAAGCCGTCGCGCGGGCTGCCGGTGTCGAGCTCGCAGAACTCGTCGCCCGCGCTGACCGCGGGTATGCCATCGCCACCATGGCACGGGGAGCAACCGCAGTCGTGCAGGAACTCTTCCAGGCAGGACGCTTGCACGCGATCCTTGCGCTCGGCGGATCTGGGGGATCAGCAATTGCCACTGCAGCCATGCGCGCGCTCCCGATCGGCGTCCCCAAGTTGATGGTCTCGACCCTCGCCTCCGGTGACACGCGGCCGTATGTCGGAGCCAGCGATATCGCCATGCTCTACCCGGTCGTCGACATCGCCGGAATTAACCGGATCAGTGAGCGCATCCTGACCAATGCTGCAGCAGCGATCGCTGGTATGGCGCAGGCCTACGAAACCTACCAGCCGACGGTGCCAAGCAAACCGCTCGTCGCCGCCACCATGTTCGGCGTCACAACACCCTGCGTCACTGAAGCTCGCCAGGAACTTGAGGCGCGCGGCTACGAAGTTTTGGTGTTCCATGCTACTGGTACCGGTGGCCAGGCGATGGAGGGACTTGTCAAGGGCGGCTTCTTGGCCGGTGTGCTCGATATCACCACGACAGAGCTCGCCGACGAACTCGTCGGGGGTGTGCTTTCTGCGGGGCCAGAGCGACTGGAAGCAGCGGGTGCAGCTGGCATCCCGCAAGTTGTCTCCCTGGGGGCACTGGACATGGTCAACTTTGGCCCGCTTGACACTGTCCCCGAGCGCTTCCGGCAGCGCCGCCTCTACCAGCACAACCCCACCGTGACGCTGATGCGCACCACCCCGGAGGAGTGTGCCGAACTCGGCAAGATCATCGCCCAAAAGCTGAACGCAGCGCGCGGTCCAGTCGCCGTCTTTATCCCACTGCGCGGCTTTTCTGCGATCGACGTGGAAGGCAAGCCGTTCTATGATCCGGAGGCAGATCGCGCACTGATTGAAGCGCTCAAAGCCAACCTCGCCCCTCATGTCGAGGTACACGAGTGGGATACCGATATCAACGATCCGGCGTTCGCTCGGGCGATGGCCGCACGCCTCGATGAACTGATTCGGGCACAGGCTACGGAGAGGACGCTCTCGCCTGCGCCTGAAGGAGAGACCAGCTGAGCTGGGGAAGGAAGGCAACCAATGAGTTGGCGACCGATGACGCGTGCCGAAGCACTTGCCAAGCTGCGTGCCACCCTGGCCGAGGCAAAGCCGATCATCGGCGCTGGCGCAGGAACAGGACTCTCGGCCAAATGCGCCGAGGCGGGTGGAGCAGACCTGATCATCATTTACAACTCGGGTCGCTACCGGATGGCTGGGCGAGGTTCCCTGGCCGGGCTCATGCCCTACGGCGATGCCAACGCCATCGTCGTTGAGATGGCTGCCGAAGTCCTTCCCGTTGTCCGCCATACACCAGTCCTGGCTGGCGTTTGCGGTACCGACCCGTTTCGCCTTATGCCGGTCTTTCTCCGTCAGCTCAAGGAGATGGGCTTTGTTGGCGTCCAGAACTTCCCGACCGTGGGGTTGATCGACGGGATTTTCCGCCAGAACCTCGAAGAGACTGGAATGGGGTTCGATCTGGAGATCGAGATGATCCGGATCGCCCACGAACTCGACATGCTGACTGCCCCATACGTATTTGATCCAGATCAGGCTCGGGCGATGGCCGAGGTGGGAGCGGACATCATTGTTCCGCATGTCGGGCTGACGACAAAGGGCATGATTGGGGCCAAGACCGCGCTCACGCTCGATGAGGCCGTCGAACGCGTCCAGGCGATGTGCGATGCCGCCAAAGCGGTCAATCCGGACGTGATCGTGCTCTGCCATGGTGGGCCGATCGCCGAGCCTGAAGATGTCGCATACGTACTCGCCCGGACGCGCGGCGTGGTCGGCTTCTTTGGTGCCTCGAGTGTCGAACGACTGCCGACTGAGCGGGCGATGGTCGAGACGATGCAACGATTCAAGGCACTCCGCCCAGCGTGAGGGAGGAGTGGTGCAATGTTTTACGAGCAAGGGACAAGTGATGCTCCCCAAGCCGTGAGCCTGAACTGCTTAACCCATCCCTGGGTATGGACGAGTGCACCGGTCGCGACGAAATCAAGCAAATCGAGGAGGAAGGGAGAGATCGGGGCGCAAGATCTAGAACCCAAAGCAGGTTCCGCGCCGATTCCCGGCATGTCTGCGGAGCAAGCCGGGGCCAACGGTTGGAACGATGGTCGCATCTGTACGCGGCGCTGCGCATCCTCACCGCCCTCCGATCCGGTGACCAGCTGTCGAGGGGCCGGGGCACCGAGCAGTCGCTTACTGCGTGAAACTGGGGGAAAGGGAAGCAAGGCTCAGCAGTGTGGTGCTTGACAGCCTGCGGGAGTGGAAGTAGTATCATCCTATAGAATCGATTCTCGAAGGAAATGTGAGGCCGTCGATGTCGGATCCCAGGTCACGCAACCGCGATCAACTGCTTCCGAAGCCAATCGTCCGCCGCGTTCTCCGCGAAGAGATCAAGGAGTACCTGATCGACGCGATCCTCCGTCGCCGCCTCGCCCCTGGTGACCGCATTGTCGAGACGCGCATCGCCCAGGAGCTCGGTGTTAGCCAAACGCCGGTCCGCGAGGCGCTGCGGGATCTCGAGCTGCTCGGTTTCGTCACCAGCGAACCCTTCCGTGGTACACGTGTCCGCGCCTTCACCCACGAAGAACTTGTCCAGATCTATCCCATTCGCGCCGCGATCGAGGGTGTTGCGGCCCGTGCCGCTGCGACGCGCATCACTACCGAGCAGCTCCTCGCCCTCGAGGAACAACTCGACCGCATGCGCGAGGCGACCGAGTTCGGCGACGAGGCGACGGCGATCGAGGCTGACATCGCCTTCCACCGTATCATCGTCGAGGCGTCCGGGAACCGCCTCCTCCAACAGTTCTGGACAAGTCTGAGTCTGGCAACCACCACCTTTCTCACCTTCTCTATTCACCGTCGGGCAATCGAGGGGCTTGCCGCACGTCACGAACCCATCTTGGAAGCGTTGCGTACGCGCAATCCTGACCTCGCAGAAGCGGTGATGCGCCGTCATATTGAGGAGCCGGGACGCTGGGTCTACGAAGCACTGTCTCGAGAGCAGGGCGCTGACCAGGAGCGTTGAGCCGTCAATGTTTTGCCAAAGCGAGTAGTCAGAAGGGAGCAGTTCAGTGGGTATTCGTCTGATTGATCTCTCCATGCCGGTGCACAATGACATGATCACCTTTCCGCGTGTCCCACCTCCCAAGATCGAGATGCACGAGTCGTGGGAGGAGTTTGCCGAGCGGATCGGTGCTGCTCAGTATGGCGCGACGTGGCTCACAGCCAGCTACCGCCTGCAACTCAACGATCACGTCGGCACGCATATTGATGCCCGGAAACATCTCGTCGCCGAGGCCCCCGGGCCGGAGGGTATCCCTCTCGAGTACTGCTATTCCGACGGTGTCCTCCTCGACTTCCGCCACAAGGAGAAAGGCTCTGGGATCACTGCTGCTGAACTCCAAGAAGCACTTGACAAGATCGGTTACCGCCTCAAGCCACTCGACATTGTCCTCATCTGGACGGGTGCCGGTGCGTATCAGAACGAGCAGCGCTACCTCACCGATCACTGCGGCATGACCCGTGAGGCAACGCTCTGGCTCATCGACCAGGGAATCAAGGTGATGGGAATCGATGCCATCACCTTCGATCCACCCGTCTGGGCCATGTTCGAGCGCAAGCAGTTCTGGGAAGCCCATCTCGTTATGCGGGAACGCGAGTACTACCACATCGAGAATATGACGAACTTTGATCAGATCCCGCGTCCCTATGGGTTTAAGGTTGCGGCCTTCCCCATCAAATGGGTTGGGACGACCGCAGCCCCGGTACGTGCAGTCGCCATTGTCGAGGAGTAGTTCCCATGAGGAGGGCTGCCACGGCTGCGCTTGTCCGCTGGTTTGACGATCCCGCCTGTGCCGACGTCACGCAGGCCGGTGGCAAAGGGGCGAGTCTGGCTCGTCTGGCAACTGCGGGTCTTCCCGTCCCGCCAGGCTTCGTCGTCACCAGTGCCGCTTTCGCGGCGTTCCTGGAAGCGACAGGACTTGACGCGACCATCCGCGCACTGCTTCGGCAACTTGATCCGGGCCAGCGGCACCAGCTGGAGGCTATCGCGGCGGAGCTCCAGCAGCTTATCACGAGCCAACCGATCCCACTGGAGCTCGATGCAGCGGTCGCGGGCGCCTATGCTGAACTCGGCCACGGTGAACCGATCCCTGTGGCGGTCCGCTCCAGTGCGGTGGCGGAGGATTCCCATCAAGCGTCCTTTGCCGGTCAGCAGGAAACGTTCCTCGATGTGCGCGGGATCGATGCTGTGCTGGAGCGCATCCGCGATTGCTGGGCATCCCTCTTCGGCCCGCGCGCCCTTTTCTATCGTGCTCGCAAGGGGTCGCTCGACGACCTCGCCTTCGCTGTTGTCGTTCAACAGCTCGTCGTGCCGGAGAAAGCGGGCGTGCTCTTCACGGCTGATCCCGTCCAGCGGCGACGCGATGTGCTTGTGGTTGAGGCGGTCTGGGGCTTCGGCGAGTCGCTCGTCTCCGGTGAGGTTACGCCCGACCATTATGAACTCGACCGACGGAGCCGCCAGCTACTCCGTTCCTTGATCCCGCTCAAGTCGCAGATGCTCGTGCGAGCTGAGCAGGGTGGACTGATCACGGTATCTGTGCCTGAGCATCGGCAACGTGCCCGCGTGCTCGACGAGCAGGAACTCGCCGCACTCTGCGCGCTGGCGGAGCAGGTCGAAGCGTTCTTTGCTGCGCCACAAGACGTCGAGTGGGCAATCGCCGAAGGGCAGCTGTTTCTCTTGCAGAGTCGTCCGATCACAACGCTCGTCTGAGGACAGGAGCGGCCAATGCCGACCGATCGCGAGCTGCTCGATCGAGCACACCAGTGGATCGCTCCGTACTGGAACGCCGAGCACTTGCGCCGGACACTCGACTGGCTCTTTATCCTGGAGCCGCAGGCAAGCCTGGCGCTTCGGTTGGCGGCGCTGACCCATGATATGGAACGCCACTTCCCAGGGCCTGATTCTCCGCGGCTCAATGTGCAGCGCGGTATCCCTGATCGCCTCTATGAGGAGCAGCACCAGAAGCGTTCGGCACGCATCGTTGCTGCGTGGCTGACCGAACAGGAGGCCGACCCTGCCCTTGTCGAGGCCGTACGCGATCTTGTGGCAGTGCATGAGTGGGGAGGCTGGCCGGAAGCTGACCTGCTGCAGGCGGCCGACTCACTCAGCTTCCTCGAGGTCAACGTTGATCGCTTCATCGGCCGTGGGCTTACCGGTGAGCAGGGCTTCACGCCCGAGCTCGTTGCCGTCCATTTCCGCTATATGGCGGAGCGGATCAGGATCCCCCGAGCCCGCGAGCTTGCGGAGCCGCTCCTCCGCGCTGCACTGGCCCGGCTGCAAGAGCAAACGGTGGCCGCTGCCTCTGCTCCAGTGGACGGTCGATCCGGAGGCAGCCGATGATGGACTGCGCGGTCGTCGCTCCTACGGTGCTCGATGAGGTGCTGGCGCTGCTCGCTAGTTCAGGGGAGGATGCCGTACCTGTCGCTGGAGGAATTTGGGTCACGCTGACACTCCGCCATGGACTCATCCGTCCGCGCCTGCTCGTTCACCTGCGAAGAGTTCCGGAACTCGGCCGCATGGCCGTCGAACCGACTGGTGATCTCGTCATTGGAGCGTCGGTCACACACCGCGCGGTCGAGCGCTCGCCGCTTGTCCGTTCGCATTCGCCTGTCCTTGCGGAGACGCTTGCCGAAGTGGCGAACGTACGCGTGCGCGAACAAGCGACGCTGGTCGGCAATCTCTGTGAAGCTGACCCGGCTTCCGATCCACCGACGGTCTTGGCCGCCCTCGGCGCCTCGGTTGAACTCCTGAGCCGACGCGGGCGTCGCCTCGTACCGGTGGCCGATTTTGTCCTCGGGGCTTACCAGACCGCGCGTGCGCCGGACGAGCTCGTCACGGCGGTCCGAGTACCGCCGCTGCCACCACGAGCTGGTGTGGCTTATCTCAAGTTCCGCACCCGTTCGCACGAGGATCGTCCTGCTCTGGGAGTGGCGGCTGTCGTCTTGCCCGATGACGCAGGACGCATCGCGGCAATCGACCTTGTCGTCGGTGCAGCCGGCGATCGTCCGCAGCGCGTACCGTCGGTGCTCGAACACGCTCGTGGACTCCCACTTGATGAGGAACTCGTCACCATGCTCGCCAGCGCATATGCTGGAGCTGTCGAGACAGTCTCCGATCTCCGGGCCAGTGCCTGGTACCGCCGTGAGATGGTCAGAGTGTTCGTTGCTCGTGCGCTGCGTCTGGCTGCACAGCGCGCCGGACTTTACCGGCAGCAGGGAGGGAGTATGGACGCATGAAGCTCGCCACGTTTGCGGTACCGAGCCCAGCCGGTGCCATTCGCCGGATTGGCGCTTTGGCTGATGGTTGGCTTGTCGATCTCCAGGTCGCCTATTCCGCCTACCTCGCACGAACCGATCCTGGCTGTGAGGCCGAGCGGCTGGCTGCGCTGCTCTTGCCAGACGATATGGTTGCCTTTCTGGGTCATGGGACACTCGGATGGGAAGCAGCAGCTCGGGCGATCGAGGAGGGACTCCGCGTCGAAGAAGCGTTCGGGAGACGCACGCGGTATCGACTCGAGGAAGTTCGTCTTCTCGCGCCGCTGCCGCGCCCGCGGGCGATCCGGGATTTCCTCACCTTTGAAGGGCACATGCGCAATGCGAGCCGTGCCCTTGGCCGTGGCGGCGAAATTCCGCCAGCCTGGTACGAGGTGCCAGCCTACTACAAAGGGGATCCCGAGACGGTCGTCGGCCCCGACGCGGACGTGGTGATGCCGCATTACACACAGCAATTTGACTTCGAGCTCGAACTCGGAATGGTGATCGGCCGGCGCGGCAAGGATATTCCGGTTGCGGAGGCACACCGGTACATCGCTGGTTTCACCATCTTCAACGACTTCAGTGCGCGTGACCAGCAAATGCGTGAGGCTCCGATCGGGATGGGGCCGAGCAAGGGGAAGGATTTCGATACTGGCAACGCCATTGGCCCCTTCCTGGTCACTCCCGACGAACTCGACGTGACAAACCTGCGCATGGTGGCGCGCGTCAACGGCGAGGTGTGGTCAGAAGGATCGAGCGCGGGGATGCACTTCTCGTTTGCCCAACTCATTGCGCACGTCTCGCAGAGCGAGACCATCTACCCAGGCGAGCTCTGGGGTTCGGGTACGGTGACCAACGGCTGTGGGCTTGAACTCGGCCGCTACCTGAAGCCTGGCGACGTCGTCGAATTGGAGGTGGAAGGGATCGGCGTGCTGCGCAACCGCGTGGTGCGTCAGCCTGCGTCATGAGCAGCGTGTGCGGAAGGGAAGGAAGGAGGAGTGTCCGATGCCGTTCGTTGTCGTCGCCCACTACTACGCCAAGGAAGGAAAGGCCGACGAGATCGCAGCCATCTTGAAAGAGATGGTCACGCTCTCACGGTCGGAGCCCGGCTGCTTGGTCTATTACGTCAATCGGTCACAAGATGATCCGCGCAAGTTCTTGCTCTACGAGCAATACCGGAGTCGTGAGGACTACGAGGCACACAAGGCGACCCCGTACTTTCAGGAGAAGATTCTTGGGACGGTCGTCCCGATGCTCGAGAGTCGCGTGCCAGAGTTCTACGAGCTCGTTGAGCCAGAGTGAGGGTTGATCCGCTGTCTTGCTGCGCGGAGAGGAGGGAAACCATGGCCCAGGAACGACCGGAAGTCCAGCTCCCCGTGACCTTCTTTGGTGATGAGTCCTTCCCCGTCGAATGGGCCAGTGAGGAGGAGAAGCAGCTTTTCTGGTGGTGGGATGACCTCCACTGCCCGAACCCACTCTCCCCGATGTTCTTCGAACTCGGCGGTTGGTGGGCAACCTGTGCTTATCTCTATCGTCGGTTTGGTGCACCGTTTGGCGTTGACTGGAAGGCGAAGCTTGTCAACGGCTATCTCTATACCGCTGTTGTCCCGCGCGATCCCAAAGAGGCGCAAGAGATCGCGCCCTACTACAGTATGGTCATGCGCGTCTATGCCGAGAAAGGCCTGGAATGGTGGCAGGAGCGGCTCCGCCCAGAGATTGAGCGGAACTTTGCCTATCTCGATTCCTTCCCCTATGAGACGGCTTCGCTCCCCGAACTCATGGTCCTCTTGGAGGATGCAATCGACATCCAAGAGCGCCACTGGCGGATCCACTGGATCCTCAACCTCTCGCAGTTCCAAGCTTCTCTCGACTTCCAGACCGCCGTGCGTGAGGTCATCGGCGACGTCGATTCCACCCTGCTCGAGCGGATCATGGTCTCGGATAGTGACCGCAACTGGGACGCTGTCCACGCGCTCTGGGAAGCGAAGGAGCGAGTCAAGCGCAACGTCGTGCTTACCGAAGCCTTCAGCAAAGAGACGCCGGCCGAAATCCTCGCCGAACTCGAGAAGACGGCCGAGGGCCGTGAGTTCCTGCGCTGGCTCGACGAGTACAAGCGCGAGTTCGGTCATAAGGCGCTTTTCAGCCACGAGTATATCTACCCGACCTGGTACGAGAATCCCGCCCCGATCATCGCCGCGATCCAAGGGTATCTCCAGACGGACTATTCCTATCCAGAGGCCATTCAGCGCCTCCGTCAGGATCGCGATGCTGCTATCCAGGAGCTCCTCAGCAAGATCCCGCCGGGTGACGCCCGTGGACGCGAACGCGTTGAGGCGGCCCTTCACCGCGTCCTCCAGATGATGCCACTCACTCCTGACCATCACTTCTATATCGACCAGGGTACATTTGCCCGCATGCGCTATGTTCTCCTGGCGATCGGACGACGCCTGGTGGAGGCGGGCCTCCTCGACCAGCCGGACGACGTGCTCTTCCTCCGCTACCATGAACTCCGCGTCCTCGCTGCCGAACCCTCCAACCTGCCGAACGCCAAGGAACTGGTTCGCCAGCGTCGTGAGGCACGTGAGCGCGCATTCTCTATCCGCCCGCGTGAGTGGATTGGCACGGCCAGCGAGTGGGCACTCTTCCAGGAGCCTTATAAGACACTCTGGGGATATCCTCAGAAGTTCTTCGACTCGCTCAAGCCGCGTGAGGTCACTCAACTGATCGAGGGAATTCCAGCCTCGGCAGGGGTAATCGAAGGCACCGCCTTCGTCGCCCACACGCTGGAGGATGTCGACGCGCTCAAAGGTGGCGAGATTCTGGTCTGCCGCATGACCAACCCAGCTTGGGTGGTCGCCTTCACCAAGATCGCTGGCTTGGTGACCGATTCCGGTGGACAACTCTCGCACCCTGCGGTCGTGTCGCGCGAGTTCGGTATCCCGGCAGTCGTCGGCACGAGCGTTGCGACGCAGGTGATCCGTACGGGACAGCGGATCCGCGTCAACGGCTCAGCTGGCGTCGTAGAGATCCTGAGCTGAAGCGGAGGGTGCCAAGATGACGAGCGGTCGGCCACAACCGGTCACAGCGGATCGGCCTGACGGCGTGGGCCGTTGCAGCACAGCTGACCGCGGCCGGCCGCTCGTGGTCCTCGCGTCCTCACCCACCGATCGCGGAACCGCCGATTCTCGTGTCCGGTGCGCTCAGCAAGGACAAGGGATGACGTGGTGGCACGTGGCCCGGTGGGATTTCGTTGGCAGTGTCGCTGCCCCGTACGCCGCGGCACGGTCTGTCTCACCTGACGCGGTAGCGAAGTGGGACTGTTTCGCGCGACAGCTCTGCTGCGTTGCCGGCGGAAGCGTTACGCTCTCTATGGTGCATTGCCACTCGTGGGTCGAGACTTCCTCCTTCCCTGCTCCTGCTGGGTTGTGCTGCTCTTCGCGTACCGAACCAATGCAACCTGATCTCGATGCTTGCGGCTCGCGCTGACGGGAGGAGATAGGGTGAGCGGTCGCACAACGTTCGGCATGATCGATGCACGGGAGCGCGTGACCGCTCGCATCCGCTTGAGCCAGGACGTGAGCGTTCCTGGGATGCTGCATGCTGCGGTCGTGCGGAGTACCATACCGCACGGCCGTCTCCGCCGCGTCGATACGAGTGGAGCCTGGACGGTGCCGGGCGTCGTCGCCGTTGTGACTGCTGCTGACCTCGCTCGCATCCCGAACTTGCGCCCTGTCTACGGTCCCCAGATCGAAGACCAACCCGTGCTCGCGCACGAGCGCGTCCGTTACGTCGGCGACATGGTTGCACTCGTCGCTGCGGAGAACGCGCGTGCGGCTCGCGAGGCCGCTGCCCGGGTCGTCGTCGAGTACGATCCGCTGCCTGCAGTCTTCGACCCGATTGAGGCGCTGCGACCAGACGCGCCGCTGATCCACGAGCTCCGCCCCGAAGAGCCGCATCGCGGCCATGCCGTTTACTTCGGTCTGCGACCGATCTTCGGGACCAACTGCTGTAACCATTTCCGGCTCTACACTGGTGACGTTGAGCGTGGTTTCGCCGAGGCCGACCTCGTGCTCGAAGAGACGTTCCGCGTGCCGGCTGCGCAGCACGTGGCAATGGAGCCGCATGCTGCACTCGCCTACTGGGAAGATGGACGTCTGGTGGTCATCAGCGGCACCCAGACGCCCTTTAACACCCGTCAGATCCTTGCCCAACTCTTCGGGCTTGCCCCAGAACAGGTACGCGTCATTGTACCCCCAATGGGAGGCTCCTTCGGCTGCAAGGTCTTCCCGCGCATTGAGCCCCAGGTGGCAGTCCTTGCCTACCTAACTGGTCGTCCTGTCAAGCTTGTGCTCGATCGCTACGAGGAGTTCGTAACGCTCACTCGCCACGCGACGGTCGTCACGATCCGCCTTGGCCTTACACGTGACGGTCGCATCACGGCCAAGCGGGTGCAGGCGTACTGGAGTACCGGAGCCTATGCTGATTGCGGCCCGGATGTCGCACGCAAAGGCGGCTTCGGCAGTGTGGGCCCGTATCGCATCCCACATGTGGCGGTGGACTCCTACTGCGTCTATACCAATCTCCCGCCTGCCGGTGCCTTCCGCGGCTACGCCGTGACTGAGGTTGTCTGGGCCTCAGAGCGCATGATGGACATCGCTGCTGACGCGCTCGGGCTCGATCCGCTCGAGTTTCGCCTACGCAATCTCCTTCATGATGGTGAGCAGTTCGCGACCGGCGAGACGCTGCACGATGTTCACTTCCGCGAATGCCTAGAGGCGGTCGCTCGCGCACTCCACTGGGAACAAGGTTCCCGTGAGCGATCGCCCGAGGGTCGCCTCCGGGCCAAAGGGCTTGCTGTCGTGATGAAAGGGATGACAACACCGAGCCGCTCGGAGGCTCGTGTCGGTGTCGACCGCGCCGGACGTGTTACGGTCTATTCCTCGACTGTCGAACTCGGCCAAGGTGCCCGTACCGTGCTGGCACAGCTCGCGGCGGAGCCACTCAAAATACCCTACACGACTGTCCGTGTCGTCGATCCGGATACTGATCGCACTCCATTCGATAACCGCACCACCTCAAGTCGCTCAACCTACATGATGGGCAACGCAGTCTGCCAAGCCGCAGAGCAGCTCGCTCGGCGCCTTCGCGAGCTCGCAGCAGAGCGTCTTGAGGTCGCGCCGGAGGACCTCGAGCTTCTCCCTGGAGCGGTTTGTGTCCGCGGTGTGCCGGAGCGCTGTGTGAGCTGGGGTGAACTCGTCACTGCGACGGGAAGCGACGAACTGCAAGAACACGCCGTCTTTAAGAACGAAGGTGGACTCGATCCCGAAACGGGACACGGCATTGCTTCCTCACACTGGCATCAAGGAGCGGCAGGTGCCGAAGTCGAGGTTGATCCAGAGACAGGGCAAGTACGCATTCTGCGACTTCATGCTGCAGTCTATGCTGGCCGCGTGGTCAATCAACTCACGGCAGCATTGCAAAACGAAGGCAGTATGATCATGGGACTCGGTAGCGCGCTCTTCGAGGAGCTCGTCTACGACGAGGGACAGCCGCTCACGACGAATCTCTCGGACTATCTCATCCCCTCGTTTCTCGATCTTCCGGCAACACTCTCACACGACCTCTTGGAGTGTCCCGGGGCCGAGGTGCATGGGCTTGGTGAAACCGCTCTGCCGCCCGTCCCCGCGGCCATCGGCAACGCCGTCGCGCGGGCCATCGGCGCTTGCCTCACTCAATTACCGCTGACTCCCGAACGTGTGTTACGTGCCCTGCGCGCCACTCGGCAGGAGGCATCCTGATGGGACAGGTCGTTCGCCTGGCCGTCAATGGTGAGTACCACGAACTTTCGGTCCTCTGCGACGAGACCCTTCTCGAAACCTTGCGTGACCGCCTTGGGCTAACCAGCGTGCGGGAAACCTGTGGTATCGGCATCTGCGGTGCGTGCACTGTGCTTGTTGACGGACGTCCTGTTTCTAGCTGCCTGCTGCTTACGAGTCTCGCAGATGACGCCCAGGTGACGACGCTGGAAGGACTGGTTGGCCCGAACGGCGCGCTCCATCCCGTTCAGGAAGCGTTCCTCGCGCAGCAGGCTTTTCAGTGCAGCTACTGTACGCCAGGGATGATCTTGAGTGTCATAGCATTGCTCGCGGAAAATCCCACCCCTACCCCTGAGGAGGCCGCGGCTTACCTCGCCGGTAATCTCTGCCGCTGCGGCTCGTACCTCCGTATCCTTGCGGCAGTGGAGGATGCTGCTCGGCGGTTGCAGCAGACCGGCAAACCGTCACGGTGAGGGCAAAGCGCCGGAAACGACTCCCGCGGTGCAGGCGAGATCTGCTCACCCTTCGGATCCTGTGGTACGTCTGTGCGCACCACGAGACCTTGCCGGGCTGGAGCTGATCCACAGGTGGTACAGTAGGGCCGGTGATGACTCTCGGGATTCTCACACGGCCGAGGGTTCTTCGCCATCCGTCGAGTGCAGGCAGCCGATTCATCCTCGATGCAAGACTGAGCATGATGTCGAACGTCCAGATCTTCACCATTGGCCACTCCAATCGCTCCTTGGAGGAATTTCTGGCTCTGCTCCGCGCGTATGGGATTCGCTGTCTGGTGGACGTGCGGCGGTTCCCGCACTCACGCCGGAATCCGCAGTTCAACCGTGAACTCCTTGCCCAGCAGTTGCCAGAGCACGGCATGAGTTATCGGCACTGCCCCGCTCTCGGCGGTCGGCGCCGACCGCGGCCTGATTCGCCCAATACAGGCTGGGTCAACGCCGGCTTCCGTGGCTTCGCCGATTACATGCAGACTCCTGTCTTTACTGCTGCGCTCGAGGAACTTCTCCAGGTGGCGAGACACGAGGGGCCACTCGCTCTGCTCTGTGCTGAAGCGGTGCCGTGGCGCTGTCATCGGAGCCTTATCGCCGATGCGCTCGCTGCGCGTGGTATCTCAGTCTGGCATATCCTCTCACCCACGCGCCTGCAGCCGCACCAGCTCACCGTCTTCGCACAGGTTCGTCAGGGAGTTGTCCAGTACCCCGGTCGCTCGTGATTGAAGTGATACGTTGTCGCGACGCGTTTGCTTCTCGTGCATTTACCCACCCGATTCCAGGACAACCACCGTCGCGCAACGGCCAGCGACAAGGCCGCACAGTTCGCAGCACGCTCTGTCCAAGCTCGCTTTCCAGCCCCAGCCTTGTGGTGTGTTCGCCAGGCAAGGCGCAAGCGCTGTCTTGTCTCTACTCCCTGACTCACCTTGGAGACCACCGCTGTAGTGCCCATCCACCAGGGCCCAATCCACAACAAGCGTAGAGAAGGCATTCCCTCCAGAGAGGGTCACCGGGTGATGAGTGGCCATCCAGACGACCAGATTGGCACTCTGGCTCAACCCGAGTACAGTTCGCAAAGGAGTTTGTCCAAAAGGCGTGCAGTCATGGTCGTGTGTGCCCGACGGCTGATGAGCCACCCTCTGGACGTCTCTCGGCTCCTCGTTCAGGACGCCGGGCCAAGCGTCCCCCGTTGCCCCTGATCCTCCGCTGGCGGCCGGTGCGGTCGCTGCTGAAAGAACTCGACTCTGCATCCAGGGCGTGACGAAGCGTCAGCCGCTGCCACGTCCGAGTGCTGGCTGGCCTGTTTCAGCAGGCGTCAAGAGCCTTTGTTGCTCAAGTATCGGAGGAAGATCTCGATGAGTGGAGCGTTTCCGCGGCAGCCATCTGCCGTCGTCCAACGTTCGCTGATAGAATTCGGCCTCGCGCTGGCAGCCTTCTTTGGAAGCGTCCTGCTGATTCTCGCAACCGTTGTTGATATGCGCCGGGCATTCCTCCTCGACCCGACATCGTATCAGAAACTCGGTTCACCATCGGCGTTCCTCTACTATACGCCATGGCACTTTGGGGTCCTAGTGCTCGCACTCCTCGTTAGTTGGCTTACCTTCCGTCTGCTGCGCGCTGCGGAGACAGGTCTCACAGTGACCGAGCTCCGCCGTGCCCGCACTGTGTTGGCAGTACTTTTGATGAGCGCACTCATTATCGATCTTTTCGTCTACCGTATTGTCCAGGCCGAGCGCGTTGCTGCTGCTGGCCAGGCTGGTATCGCCAAGACCTTTGCTGTCGACGCGTTACCGAGTTGGCTTCGCCCATTCGGCGAAGCGATCAATTTTCTCCTTGTCGTCTGGCATGCAACCATATTGGGTATCCTGCTTGGTGCACTGTTTGTTGTGTTGCTTTGCACAAGCCAGAAACTCAAGCGGTTGCTCAGTCTTACCGGACTTCGAGCCCATTTCGCTGGGAGCGTCAGTGCGCTCGCCTTCCCCTTCTGCTCCTGCTGTGCTGGGCCAATCGGAGCGAGCCTCTACCGGGGTGGTGCGTCGCTCAATGCCTCACTCGCCTTTGTCGTCGCAGCACCGCTGCTCAACGTGACCACACTGTTCTTGGCTGCAACGTTGCTACCAACAGACTTTGCACTCCTACGGATCGGCGGCGGGGTCCTTCTGGCCGTTTTTGGTACCTGGCTTGTCACCGTTGCCGTGGGGCGTCGTCCACCAGTTGTTGTTGGGGAGACGGGCTACCGCGGACTGCGTTGGCTCGAAAGTTTGATGCACTTATTTTCGTTCGAACGATATGTGCAGCAGCGCCGGATCGAAACGCCGTCTGAGTTGGTTTCCGCCTGGCTTGCGATGGCGTGGATCATCGGGCGGATTGCAGTACCCATGCTGCTCATCGCCGCGACAGTCGTTGGGTGGGCTGTACCAATCCTGACTGCCCTTGGAGGTGGTAATACCCCCGCGACGGTCCTCTTTGCAGTGCTTGTGGGTGTTCTCTTGATGGTCCCGACCTGGACAGAGCTTGGCATCGCAGCGTCCCTGATCCAGCAGGGACTAACGGGTCTAGCTGCCGCGCTCCTGCTCGCGCTCCCCGCGGTGAGTTTGCCCAGCCTCCTGATCTATGGTGCTGCGCTGCGCGACTGGCGGGTGCCTGCCTTGATGGCAGTCGTCGTGGCAGCAGTGAGCGTCGTGGCTGGCCTCCTGTTGTTGTGACAAACGCCCAACTTGGCAATTGTCTTGGCGCCCCGCCCCCGGTTAGAGAGCGGGGTATCCTGACTGCTCCGGTGAAAGACACAAGTGCACGGCAGGGGAATCTTTGGCTCACGCCCTTCGGACGCGTAACAAGTGAACGAGTGCAAGGCTTCCTCTTTCCGTCTTTTGAGTGCAGGCACGGGAAACGCCCATGAGTTCCCACCGTAGCCAGCAGATACCGTACTTGTGCGTCACAGTATCAGGGCCGGTCTCACATTTGTGGAGGCAACGAAGGGACAGCCACTCCTTGGTCGTGGGCAGCACAGTTCGGAGATTACCGCCGTGGTTTGTCAGCGCTCGGAGCTCCAACGGCCAGCCACGCACGAAAGTCAGGGTCGTACTGTGCCAGGCGATATTCCATCAGCACCTCTTGGCACATTGCCCGCAATCCCCCGCTCCCCGGAGTCTCCAGCACGAGCTGCAGCAGCCACCCCTCAAACGCCTCCGGCTCCGGGTCTGCAGCAATTGCCTGCTCCAGCACCCAGCGCTTGAGCTCCTGCCCGAGCGCGTCCGGTGTTTGGTCTCGCTTGCGTCGCTGACGCCGACCCTCGCTCGCCTCCATAGCGGCGAGCAAGGCCCGGCAAAAGACTGCTGGTCGCACCAACTGCGCCGGGTCAAACGCTTGCTGCATCGTGGCCTTCCTTTCCCGGCACTCTCCAGGGATATTCACCACAACGGTGCTGTACACGCGAACATAGTGCCGACTTGTCGCCCGTCCGCTCAATCTCGCGTGCGCACGCGCACCGCCAGGAGAGTAACCGTCAGCTTCCTGCGTCAATGCGATGGCTTATGTCGAGAACTGCGTTCTGCGTGTCGCACACCATGGTTCATCCCGACACCCGCTCTTACGCCGCGAGCTCGCGGGCCACGATCTGGACGGCGAGTGGAAATCCCAGCCCTTCCGGTCGCCGGTACTCGCGTTCCTGCGCTGCGAGATCAAACTCAACCGTCACCAGATCCTGCAGCAACACCTCGCCGTGGCTCCACGGCCCGAGTGTCGCAAAGGTCTTTACATAGCCGCGACACTGCTCGCACACTTCGACCCGCTGTGAGTCCTGCTTCCCTTCTTCCGCGAAGTAGCGAAGCGTCCGGTGATCGCTATTCCCGCAGAACGGGCATTGTTGGTGTGGATAGCGCCAGCCTGTCCCACATCGTCCACACCGAAGCCACCGGTCACGTTCCAGGCCACGGAACTCGGCCACCACCGGCCAGGCTGCACAGATGGGGCAATACCCAGTCCGCCAGCCCTGGAGCGCATTCGTCTCGACGGATCGGCCCAGAACCGAGAGCACAGCCATTGCCGTTGTGTCGGCCATCACCCGCACGAGCGGGGCCGGGAGGTTCGTATCCAGTGCGAGCTGTTCCAGCGACTCCGTATGAGCCTGGACACCTGCCCGAATCAGTTCGAGAGCCACCAGTCTGCCACTCGAAATAGCTTCGGCCAGCTCCTCGCTTGCTGGCAGGTCATGGTGAACCAATACACGACTCATCTCCTGCAGCAGCCGTGCTAGCTGTCCCACATCGACCGCAAGCGTTTGCTCATGGAGCAACGGGACGCTGGCGCTCGGCTGCGGTGCCTGCGCCCGAAGGAGTTGGACGAACAGCTGACTCTCTGGCGCAGAAGCCAGCCGTAAGACACAGGCATAGAGGCGTGCCAGCGGTGCCAGGACTTCATCCCGCTCCGCCAGCGCCTCGAGGCGATCTACGACCGCACTCATTCAACCGGCATCCCAGCGAGCTCGCTTGCCTCACCTTCCTTGGGCGTGTTGAAATAGATAATCTTCGGTCCGCCCGGATGGAGCTGTACCTCCGTCGCACGGTTGCCAATGTCAGCCCCTGGACCACTTCCCCTGGTTCGCGTGGCCTCGGGACTACATGCCGCAAGAAGAAGCACCAGTGCCACGGGGAGAGCGACCTTTTGCAGCTTGCGCATCAACCTGCTACCCTGTCCCACCTCACACTGCCTCCGATGAGAGCAGCATCACTACCCGCAGGATAAAGCCCCCAACGAGCACCAAGACCGCTGCACTTGGCACGGTGAGTCGACCCAGGACTGGCCGGAAGTGAAGAAGAATCGGAACCAGAATGCCGACCAATACCACTCCGACCAGCAACAGTACGCCCCAAGCATTGAATAGCACCGGGCGCAGAACGGCCGTCCCGACTGAGGCCAGGAGAATGACGAGGACGACCAGCTCCAGCACCAGCGTCCAAGTGTCGAGTTCCTTCAACCACCGAATCGTTGGTGTATTTCTCCCCCAACTCAAGAGGAGCAAGAGTGCTGCACCCGTGGAAAAGCCTGAGACAAGGAAGAGCAACCCAAGCCAGACCGTATCGCTCCACAGCGGGCGATTTGTCGTGGAAAGCAACACCCCTGTATACCCCGCTAAGAAGAAGCCAGAAACCCCTCCGAGGACATTCACGACTGCTCCGAGTGAGCCTTGAATGAGCCCGCTCAGCCCACGCGGAAGCCAACCAATCTCCGCAAGTGCACCGACGAATGCCAGAAAGGAAAAGAAGCCAAAGGCAAGCAACCCCCACGAGCCCACCGAGATCGGTGACCACCATTTGAACGCAGGCCGGAACGTCTCCGACTGGATCAGCATATGCCAAAAGCGCTCCGGTCGCTTCAGGTCGAGGATGAGCAAAAGGCCGCTAATGATACTGCCCGGGAAGGCAATGAAATAGCCAAGCCGCGAGATCGGGCGGTCTCCCGGTTGACCAAACAACCGGAGGAGCGCCGACAGCGCGAACGCCCCACCGGCAATCCCACCAATGAAGAAGTAGAACACGATCCACCAGCGCCACTCTGGCGAGTGAGTAAAGAAGCTATCCGGCATGGCTGCCCTCCCCCTGGCCACGCTCCTCCGCGGCTAGCCGATCCATCCGCTGCTTGCGCAAACCCACCAGGCCCAAGAGTCCTAGCGCTACCGCGCCTGCTGCAGACAAGGCTGCTGATGGTGCCAGATTCCGCGACGGCAGTTGCGGATTGGACGGCAACCCATACTTCTCCGGCTCATCGAGCAGCAGGTAGAAGGCATTCAGCCCACCCAGGATCGACTCATCGTGCCCATACAGGCGTGCTTGTGTAACACCAGCTGCGTGCAACTGCTCCAGCCGCTCCTGCGCCCGCTGCCGGAGTTCCGAAATGGGGCCGAATTGAATCGAGTGTGTCGGACAGGCCTGGGCACAAGCCGGAACCATCCCTGCCTGCAGCCGGTCATAGCAGAGCGTGCACTTCATCGCTGTGTTCGTCTCAGGATTGATCTCGATCACCCCAAAGGGACACGCTGCGATGCAGGCCCGGCAACCGTTGCAGACATCCTGCTGGATCACCACCGTATCGAACTCGGTACGAATAATCGCACCCGTTGGGCAGACCTCCAGGCAGGCTGCCTGCACACAGTGCTTACACACATCGCTCATCATTAACCAGCGCCCAGTTGAGCGGTCTGGCGCAAAGTCCTCGATGAACTTGACGTGCCGCCACTGGATGCCGCTCAGCGATACCGTGTTGTCGTACGAGATCCCACTCAGCTGCACCTTGCCGCCATTGCGGGCTGGGAGCTGGTTCCAGGCTTTGCACGCCACCTCACAGGCCTTACACCCAATACAGACTGAGGTATCGGTGAAGAAGCCCATCGGTTCCGCCATGGCTCATCTCCCCCAGAGACTCCCAGGGCGACCAGACTTGGCCGCCCTGGGTCTCCTCCAGTCCCCACTACTGCGCCTTCTCGACGTTGACCAGGAGTGCCTTCATCTCGTGGATCTGCACGTTGGGGTCTGCCACCCAGGCACCCAGGTCGTTCACTACATCCCCGACCGCGATCCCCATGAAGCCCCAGTGCCAGGGCATCCCGATCTGATGCACCGTCTTCCCGTTGATCGTCAACGGGCGCAGTCGCGGCGTCACCAGTGCCTTGGCGACAATCGTGCCCCGCTTGGAGCTGATGCGCACCAAATCGAGGTTCTTGATCCCCTTCTCAGCCGCCAACTCTGGGCTGATCTCGACGAAGAGCTCCGGCTGCAGCTCGGCCAGCCACGGCAGCCAGCGGCTCATGCCGCCAGCGAGGTGATGCTCGGTCAGCCGGTAGGTCGTGAGCACCACCGGGAACTGCGGGTCGCCGACCGTTGCCAACTGGTTCCGCTCATGCTCATAGTACTTCGCGATCGGATTGTTCTGCCACTTCGGATAGAGCAAGTTGGGCACCGGCGACTCCATCGGCTCGTAGTGGGTGGGCAATGGCCCATCCTGCAACCCGACCGGCACAAAGAGCCAGCCTTTTCCATCGGCCATCATGATGAACGGGCTCTTCCCGTCGTGAGCATCTAGGCCAGTCGCACCTGGCTTGGCCGGCGTGTCGGGTGCCTTCGTGGCGGGGAAGTCAGGCACATCGTAGCCGACCCACTTCTTCTGCCCCGCATCCCACCAGATCAGCTTCTTGCGCTCCGACCACGGGTTCCCATTCGGATCAGCAGAAGCCCGGTTGTAGAGAATGCGTCGGTTGGCTGGCCAGGCGTAGCCCCAACCAAGGTGCGTCCCTGGCTTGTCATCCGGATCTGGATTACGGTTAGCCGGCAGGAACTTCCCTTCCTCTGGATAGGCTCCGCAATAAATCCAGGAGGCACAGGTCGTTGAGCCGTCATCCTTGAGGTCGCCGAACCCCTTGAGGAGCTCGCCGGTGTCGGTCTTGAACCCATTGATCTCACGCCAGATCTTCATCACATCCGGCTCACCCTGAATCCGCGTATTCGTCGGGTACTTGCCGGGTTCATAGTCGTAATCCCATGTGAGGTTCTTGAACCCTTCGTCACGCGGCAGGGTCGAGTCGGCGTACAGCTTCTTCAACCGCAAGGCCAACTGGTGCGTAAACCAGGCATCCGAACGGCAGTCACCTGGCGGATCAGCTGCTTTCTCATGGAACTGAATCAGCCGCTGCGTATTGGTGAAGGTGCCCTCAATCTCGCCGACCTGGGCCGAGGGGAAGAGGAAGACCTCCGTCTTGATCTGCTCTGGCTTGAGTTCGCCGCTCTGCACCTCTGGCGACTTGTACCAGAATGCGGCAGTCTCGATCTCAAAGTTATCCTTCACCACCATCCAGTCCAGGTTCGCCAACGCGCGGCGAATCAGGCTGGCATTGATCGAGGTTGCCGGGTTCTGCCCGAAGAAGAACGCACCCTTGATCTCCCCGCGCGCCATCGCATGGAAGCTGGCCATAAAGGAGTAGTCGCCGTTGATCTTTGGATGCCAGTCATACCCAAAGTCGTTCTCCGGTTTGGCCGCGTCCCCATACATCGACTTCAGATAGCTCACCATGAACTTCGGCAGGTTGGCCCAGTAGCCAGTTGGCCGCGTCTCAGTCAGGATGTAGTCGCGCAGGGTGTCGTGTGCTCGCCGAGCATCCGGGTGCGCCATGTAGCCCTGGATAGAGTGGTAGAGCGTCGGCACATCGGTCGATCCCTGGATCGTCGCGTGGCCGCGCAGGGCCAGGATGCCGCCACCCGGCCGCCCCATGTTGCCCAAGAGCAGCTGCAACAGTGCGGCGCAGCCGATGTTCTGTACACCGTAGGTGTGCTGCGTCCAACCCATTGCGTAGACGAACGTCGTCGTCTTGTCTGGCCCGGAGTTTTCGGCCAACATCTCGGCGACACGGAGGAACAGTTCCTTCGGCGTACCGCAGATCTGTTCCACCATCTCCGGCGTGTAGCGCGAGAAGTGGCGCCGCACGATCTGGAACACCGTCCGCGGATGCTGCAGCGTTGGGTCTTTCTCTGCGGGTGGCGGCACCATCTTCTGGATCATCTCCGCGAAGGTCGCTGCCTTGAGCGCTTCCTCACGCGCCTTCGCTGCATCCCATGCGGCCGTCCGCTTGTATTGCCATGTGGCGTTGTCGTAGACGTACTTTTGGAAAGTTCCTTGCGGCGCTTCCTTGAGTCCCGAGAATACCCCTTCGAGGTCCTCCGTGTCCTGGAAGTCATCCCGAATAATGGTCGCCGCGTTGGTGTAATTGACGACATAGTCCTTAAAGTACTTCTCGTTTTCGATCATGTAGCGAATGAGTCCGCCGAGGAACGCAATGTCCGTCCCTGAGCGAAGTGGAACATAGAGATCAGCCATTGCCGAGGTACGAGTGAATCGTGGATCGACATGGATCAACTTGGCACCACGCCGCTTGGCCTCAGCCACCCACCGGAACGCCACCGGGTGGTTTTCAGCCATGTTCGAACCCATGATGACGATCAGATCAGCATTGACGAGATCTCCGGGGAAGGTGGTCGAACCACCACGCCCAAGCCGAGTCCCCAGACCGGGGACGGTCGAGCTGTGTCATATCCGCGCCTGGTTTTCTATCCGCACAATCCCCAGGCCGCGCATCAGCTTCTGGTGGATGTGGTTCCACTCATTGTCGATCGTTGCCCCACCCAACGAGTAGATTGCCGTTGTATGCATGACCCGCTTCCCGTTGGGCAGCGTCTCCACAAACGTCTCATCCCGCGTCTTCTTGACCAGCTCCGCGACGCGGTCCATCGCCCAGTCGAGATCGACAACTTCCCACTGTGTCCCGTATGGCTTGCGGTACAACACCTTCGTCAGCCGGTTCGGATTGACGTGCAGCTGGTATGTCGCCGCTCCCTTGGGGCAGAGGTTCCCCTTGTTGATCGGGCTCTTCGGGTTCCCCTCAATGTTGACAATTTGCCCGTTCACAACGTGCACCAACGTGCCGCAGCCGACCGCGCAGTACGGGCAGACACTCGGATAAACCTGCGCATCTTTAATGCGCAGCTGTTGGGCACGTACCTGCTTCGGCCGCAGGTCCACCCCCAGCCCGAGCAATGCCCCCGCTGCCGTCCCGGCTGCCGCGCCGCCGACCTTGAGGAACTGCCGACGCGACACAGCCACGGCCATTACGGTACCCTCCTCCACACTCCGTAAGGACACGCTGAGACGCGGGAATGACTCGAAGTTGTTCATATCTTATACACGGTGGTTGACCATGTCAAGAGCTGCTCGCTATCCTTGCCTCAGCGCTTCGTCGAAGGCACGGGAGATCTGTCATGCATCGTTGGTCCATGCCCCTTCTGTTCTTTGCACTCGCGCTCCTGGCGTGTTCTCGTCCCGCTCCCGCACCGACCCCCACGCCCTTCGCCAACCCAGCCGATGAAATTCGCTTCGTCGTCACCCGGTATCTCGATGCCATCTACCACGGCCGTGCCGGCGAAGCCTGGCTCATGCACTCCCGCGCGACGAACGAGGGGGAGTCGTTTGACGAGTTCGCCGCTGTGGTCCAAGTTGCTAAGGAAGTTGGTAGCCGCATCGAGATTCTCCAAATCGACGAGCCCGAAATTCGCGGCGATCAGGCGTCCGTCATCGTGGTCCAACGCCTTGGCCCACGTGTCTCGACCTACATGTTCCGTCTCGTCTACGAAGATGGCCACTGGAAGATCCACAACCCCCGTGACCTTGTCCCGCAACCCTGAGACGCGGCATGTCGCCTTGCAACTTATGACTGGTCGGCTATCACCCAGTAATCGCCGCGCTGTGTCGCCGATCAGGCTTTCCTAACCTCTCACGTGCCCACGCCATAGTCCGTGCTTTAGCTCATGTCCCAGGAGGACCTGATGGAATTCGGCGATTGCCGCGACTGCAAGGAGCGTCTGAGCTCCTGTTTGCTGCCCCCCTTGTCTATCCGACAGGGATCAACTCCATAAAGCCGAGCGTCATCTGCGCCGCGCAGGCATGAGCCGCTATTCCCCGGATTGGCGCGAAAGATCGCGTCCCCGAACTCGCGTTCCCTTGGGAGCGTAACGAGTTGTGCCTCGTCTGCTCAACACGGTTGTGACCGCGGTCAGCCGCAAGAGAAAGGCGGCCTGCCTCTGCCCGCTGCCACGGAGACTCCAGGCACTGTGGGGGCCGGAATTGCGCCACGGTCCGGACACTGTTGTGCCCACGGTGCGCGTGCATCCCCAAGAGGGCGTGTTGGTCACTCTGGACCGAGCCATCCAAGATCCGATCGTGCGAGATCGCTCTTGCTCCGCACACAGCCCTCTACTGCTTGACACGAAGAGCCTGCGCTTGAACCCGTGTCGTGGCCGGAGAACCTAGGTGTCACCGTGTGTCCGTAACCTGTCGCGCTCAGGCAACCGATCGACGAGGCATGGCCTTGTATCGGAGCAGCCTTGCGCCCCTGTCACCAGCGAGAAGAACCGACGGTGTTGCTCGTGTCCCACTCGTTCCCTCATCGAGGAGAGGAAAGTTAAAGAACCGCATGGCGATGCGACGTCTCCAAGAGAGGCCCCAGCTCCAATGAGGAGCAACGTTATGACCCGCTGTCTGTGCGGCAGGAGAACAACAGAGATCCCGCTGTGTCTGCGTCTTCTGGCGAGTCTCCTCTTCGCTGGATGGCCGCGAAGCGGCCATACTGGAGAGGGTGTCGGAGAGAGGAGCATGCCATGCCCGAACACGACCATCATGTTGTTGCCGTCGGTGGTGTTGTTCGCCGCGGCGATGCCATTCTCTTGGTACGCCAGTGCTACGGCCCCTCCCGCGGGCTCTACCTCTTCCCGGGTGGCCTCTTGGAGCCTGGTGAGACGCTCGATCAGGCAGTCGTGCGAGAAGTTACGGAAGAGACGGGCATCCAGACCGCCGTCCGCGGCGTCCTGGGCCTGCGCACCCGTTGCGATGGCGCGCGGACTGACACGTATGTGATGTTTCTCCTGGACTGGATCGCTGGTGAGCCTCACGCTGACGGTCAGGAGATCGACGACGCGCGCTTCTTCTCTCTCCAGGAGCTCCGTGATCCTGCCGTACCGGTCACTGCGCTCTCGCGCTACGTTGCATTGCGTGTGCTGGAGGGGCGCTACGCACTCCAGCCCTTCGCCAGCGACTTTGACTACGCTGCCGCAGGGCGTGATCCAACGACCTGGCGATTGTTCTGCTAAGCAGCGATGAAGCTGTGCCCCCGGGTCGCTCACAGCTTTTGGCGCTCGCACCCATGACATGCGCGCACGCGCTCATCCTCACAAGCCACCTGACCATCACCTGCACAGCGGTGTGACGCTCGCTCTCTCAGGGTAGACTAAGGATCCCGCCCCAAATTGGGGACGGTGAGACCTTGCCTCTTTAAACCGATCGCCAGCGCTCGGTGCAGGTCACCCAGGCCCGAAGCTGTTCCGTGTGCTCGCGCAAGTGACCCGTCCGGCGGCGCAGGACTTTCCCCACTGTCCACTGCTCGCCCTCACGCTCCACTCTGCGGTTTCCCCACACGGCCCACCATGCCCGGACGACCGAAACGAACGCCTGCGCTGCCTGCCGGAGCGCCAGGAGTGGGTCTTCCGGAAGTGCCAGCGCACCGGCGTCAGGCGCCAGCCGCGCAGCGTACCAGCGGTCGAACTCCGCGACGTGCCGGACGATTTCCGGTGGTGTCCAACCAGCTGGTCGTTGGTCAAGCGGTAGGGTTTCCCACTCTCGTGCTCGGTCTGTTAGCGCGACCAGGTCGGCGAGCGCCGCGTCGCCGACCTCTAACGCGTGGGCGAGCTCCTGGGAGGTGATGACGCGCTGGTCGATCTCAAACAATGGTCCTCGGCCACCGGAAGATGCCTCGGCAACTTCCACCAGTGTGACCGTGTCCGTGAGACACTCAGGGACAGTGAGCCCCTTCTCGCAAAGCCACGTTCGATGTGCCGCAATCGCCTTCGGTGCCTCCGTGACGAGTTCCTCAAGTGAGCAACCGGTGACCTGGCATCCTGGAAGTTCGATGATGAAACCGAGCCAGGTCGATTCCCACCGCTCAGCAACCAGCCTCCAGCGTGTGACGATCACTGCGATATCCGCCTTCCTCAGTATTCGATGACCTGGTGTCCACAGTATTGGTTGGGTCCCCGCTCTTGCTCCCACCCCTACTCTCTGGATACTCCGCTACCCCCTCAGACAATGCGCTGGCGGAGAGACAGCGGCACCTTGCGTCTCCGTGATACATACAACGTTCGGTCTGTGAATCTGTCACGCGGTGATGGAAAGCGGTGACGAGCGGAAAAATTGTTTTCACACTGCGTTCTTACCAACTGGGCGGAGGAAGCGAACGTTGCGGTGTGACGGGTAGACTGGTGAGTTCCCCAGGGTCAGCCTGAGGTAGATCGTTCTTCCTCCTCGCTGAACTGTCCAGCCGGTTGGCGTTGAGCTCACTCGGCAACGCCCTCCTCAGCGGTGACGGTCATGTGCCCGTGTTCCTGCTGCGAGCGCTAGTCGGATGCAGTTCGACTCGCCGCTGGCACTACGGTAGGTAGTACGGCTGGGGGCGGAGTAAGGTACCTGTGTTCACCATGCTCATGCCTGTCTTACAAGCATGCTCAAGAGGGCCGAGGAGTACGTTCCTTAGGGGTGATCAGCGTCGCTCTTTACCTGCACCTGCCAGGGCGCGCTTGAGACGCTCTAAGACACGCTGCGGTGAGTAAGCCGCCTGCCGGTTTGCCGCCTCCACTGCCGCGAGGAGCTCTGCCCGCACGATTGGGATCTCACGTGAGGCCTCGATCCCCAGTTTCACTCGTTCTCCCTCGACTGCGAGGATGATAACCCGGATTCCCTCCCCGATAACCACCGCTTCGCCCGGGCGACGGGTTAAGACAAGCACCAGCGCGCCCCTTTCACCGCGTCAGGATCGGATGACGCGTTCCCCAGCCTGACTCTGTCAGGACAACTTGCGTGCCGCAACCCCGTTCGAAATCAAGGACCAGCGGGCCAAGCAGGTTCGCCGTCACCGATCCGTCCTCGTGCACACTGAGCGTCGCCCACAGCTCTACCCGCTCGCTGCGCCCGATTCCAAGAGCCACAAGCGCCGCGCGGTCGGATGCGGCCAGCTGCTCCAGGAAGTCCGGAACCAGCTCCAGAACCGGTGCGAGCACAAACTCGATCCCTGGTTCGTCGAGGGAGCGGAGCAGGAGCAGCCCTGGTAGATCTTCCGGGACTTCCACCATGAAGCGTCGCCATTCCGGGCAGCCCACAAGCCCGTTGGGAAAGATGACCTCGGTTTGGACCGCCGTGAGATTGCTTACTGTCTGGGGCTCGCTGATCGGTTGTGTCATCCTCTGCTCCTTTACTTGGCCGTCACCGGAGGTAATCGAGCAGTGTCGGTTGGATTGCGCGAGCTCCTGCTTGTAATGCCGCCCGGTATGTCAGTTCTTCCTTCGAGAAGCGTGTGACGGCCTCAGCCATGTCGGTATCGCCGGCCTCGCTCAGGAGCCGCAACGTGCTCGTGTGTGCATCGAGCAAGCGGTCTCGCTGCGCCTCAAGGCGATTGACCCGGGCGCCGACCGAGGCCTGCGCTGCCAATAGCTGCGTGTGCGCCGCGTCGATCGTGGAGAGTGTCGCACGGATTGCTGCCGGGTCGTTTGCTGCAACGGCGTCCCGCGCCTGCTTGATTGCCTGGAGCACTGGCAAAATCGCCGTATCACCTGTCACGTTGATCTCAATGCTGACCCCGCGGTCGATCAGTCGGGAGAGTGGATTGCTGTTGCCTTGATACGTTGGTGGATCGGTCGAGAGGTCAAACGGCTCGGTCTGCGTCAGGGTGCCAGCAAAGAGGTATTGGCCAGCGTGTGCATAGTTGCCCGTTGTGGCGATCTGCTCCTGCAGCGCGGTCAACTCTTGCCAGATTGCTTGACGGTCGTCGGCCGACAGCGAGTCGTTCGCAGCCTGCACCACGAGCTCCCGTGCCCGCTGCAGCGATTGCCCCACTGTCGTAAGTGCTTGATCGGTCAAGTCGAGCCACGTCTTCGCCTGCTCGACGTTCGCCAGATACTGCTCGATCTCCTGGACAGCCGAGCCCAGTCGAAGCACCGTCGCCGTCCCTACCGGGTCATCGGACGGCCGGGCAATGCGGCGTGCCGAGGTGATCTGCTGGTACACCCGCTCCATTCGCGCCAGGTTCCCTGCGAGGTTCCTGAGCAGCGTGTCCACCAGCATCCCATGCGTCACCCGCATTGTCGTTCCCCTTTCTCCTGCCGGCTCAGCAGCACTGCGCTCACCGACCGACCAGCCCCATTCCGTTGACGATGCGGTCGAGCATCTCATCCACGGCGGTAATAGCGCGCGCCGCTGCACTGTATGCCTGCTGGAACTTAATCAAGTTCGCCATCTCCTCGTCCAGCGAGACCGACATGATCTCCTGCCGCTGTCGGTCGATCGCCTGTACGAGGGACCGCTGGTTATCGCGCGTCACCTGGGCCGTCTGGGAGGCGCCGCCGACCTCGGCGACCAGCGTGTTGTAAAAGTCGTTGATCGTTGCCGTATTACCGTTCAACACGAGTTTCGAGCGGAGTTCGGCGATCGCACGCGCGATAGTGTTGTTCCCTGGCTGGTCCGCGGCGTCTGCCGCTGCGATGAGCTGCGGGTTCGCTACGATCGTCGCTTCGACCTCGAGGTCGCCGCTCGGCGTCACCACGAAGAACGGGCGTCCAGGCGGTGGCCCAGGGGGATCGGTCAGACCGTAGCCAGTGGTGTGTAACGCGTTCACCTCGTTCGCCAGTGCGTCGCGAATTGCCTCCAACTTCTGCACGAGGCCGGGTAGAATGACGTTGTGCGTGTCGAGCAATGCCTGTAGCGAACCGCGTTCCAGGGCCACCGGGCTATTCGTTCCCTGCCATCGGATACTGGCGGTCCCGCCAGAAACCTGGACGGCGAGCGGGAACCACTGATCCTGATCCACTAAGGGATAACCACCCAGGTAGAGGTTGACTGCGCCGTTGGGGAGTGTCCGGATCGTCACGCCGGTAAAGCTCGCCAGCTTGTCCAAGAGGAGGTCCCGCTGGTCCATGAGATCGTTCGGGGTCTGTCCCGTCGCAAGAGCCGCGACGATCTGCTGGTTGAGTGCTGCCAGCCGCTGCGCGATGCTGTTCACCTCGCTTACTTGGAGTGAGAGCTTCGTCGCGGCGTCGGCTTGTAGCTCGCCGAGTTGTCGTCGCATCCGGTTTAGGTTCGTAGCGAGCGTCGTGGCATCCTGCACCAGTGCTGCGCGCGCTGCCAGGTCTTCTGGCTGGTTTCCCACTGCCTGCCAGGCGCGCCAGAAGCGGTCAAGCAGCGCTCCGAGCCCAGCCTCCGTCGGTTCGTTGAAGACCGCTTCAATCTGTGCGTAGGCATCCACTTGTGCCGAGGCTTCACCGAGTGCCTGCGACTGTACCCGGTACTGCAGATCGAAGACCGATTCCCGCACCCGGGTGATGCTCGCCACCAGCACCCCGGTGCCTACCTGTCCAGCGAGTCCTGAGCGATTGAAGGCGGGAACGGTGTACGGCATGCTCGGCACCAGCTGCACGCGCTGCCGGGCGAACCCCGGAGTGTTCGCGTTCGCGATGTTGTGATTAGCGGTATCGACAGCGCGTTGTTGGGCCATCAAGCCGCGAAACGCTGTCTCCAGAGCTCGGAACACCATACCCGGTCCGCCTTCCCGCTCACTCTGAGGAACATCTTCGGCAACTTTGACTCCGCGCAACAGTCCTAGATCCGGAGATCCGAGAGTCCCTGCCGGTATTGAGCGAGCGTCGCCAATGTTCCTTCTCCGTTTGGCCAACTACTGGCCTCGAAGTGGGACGCACCACCCCGACCAGGCCGGTATCCCTGGCCGCGTGCCTGCACGTTCCTGGCGTCAACCAGGAACTGATCGGTTGTGGCGAAGAGGGTCTGTATGAGCAGTGCAGCGCGCTCACGGAGCGTCACAATCGCCGCCAACCGCGCCGCATCGGCGGTCGTCGGCGCGAGCGCCGTCGCGCGCTCTTCGAGCAATCGCGCGATGGCCGTTATCTCCTCTGGGGTGCCACCCGTTAACGCCTCGACCAGCGCGGCCAAAAGCTCCCCCACCGCGGCGAGCTCGTCACTTGCGCCGCGCCCGTGCGCTGCTTTGCCCATGCTGTCCCCCAGCAGCTATTCGCTCTCCAGCGTCGGCCGGAGTTCGGCAGCGATGCGGTCTGCAACCGCCTCCAACGGCGCCTGGTAGCGACCGGTCTCAAGGAGCTTGCGGATCGCTGCCACCCGCCCTTCCCGCACATCCGGAGCCTGTCGCACGATCTCAATCACCCGCTGGACTTCCTGCAGCTCCGGTGTCAGCTCGGCGGCCTGTGATGGCCGATCCGGCCGGCTGACCGGCGTGACCGGCTGGCGGGCCTGTTGCTGCTCAGGCGGTTCAACCCGCTGGATCGAGGGATCGTGCCAGACGTGCCCGACCTGGTTGACCATGACCCCTTCCCTATCCTGCCAGCCTGCGGTACTCGCGTACCGCTCTCCTCAGTCTATCGGCAGGCTGCAGCATATTCTGAAGGGTATCTCCTGCGGGTGCCCGCCGTCACTGCCGGAGCCGCGTCGCGATCTCGACCAACTCGTCCAGCGTTTGGAGCGCACGCAAGTTCGCGGTATACGCGCGTTGTGCCATGATCAACTGTGTCATCTGATCGACCAGATCAACGTTGGAGTGCTCACGCACACCGTTCATCACCAGTGGTGAGTTCGCTTCACCCGCCCCAGCAGGCTCTGGTTGCCCAGCCGCATCGGTTGCTAGCCACCGCCCCTGACCGGCCGCGAGTAAGCCCTGTGGGTTCGGGAAGCGGACGAACTCGAGGCGCCCCACTGGCTGTGTGTCGCCCGATCCAGGTGCCCGCACGAGTACCGTTCCATCGGGAGCGATCTGATCCAGCTGTGTCCCGGCTGGAACAACGAGCGGTGGTAGTGGCATGCTCCCGTCCTCAAAGACCAACCGGCCCTCGCCGTCCAGACCCAAGCGCCCACTTCGCCGGTAGGCAATCGTTCCATCAGGCAGCTGCACCGGGAGAAACGTGTCTGGCCTGGCAAGCACGAGGTCGTACGGGTCACCTGTCACTTCAATTGGCCCAAGGGTGAACTGACGAGTAGTTCCGACCAGCTCCACACCGGTCCCCACGCCGACCGGTCCGAGAACAGCTGCTCCTGCCCGTGCCACAACGTATTCTTGCGGTGGGATCGCAGCGAATTCGGCTCGCACAGCCTTGAAGCCGTCCGTCTCCAAGTTGGCCAGATTGTGCGCAATGGTGTCTAGCCGGACCTGCTGGGCGCGTGCACCGCTGACCGCCGGGAAATAGAGCGCTTCCATCGCTTCCTTCCTCACCCTTGCGTCACTCGGCCAACCGAGTTCACTGCCAGCCGTAACGTCTCATCAGCGAGTTGGAGCGTGCGGGCAGCCAGCTGATAGCTCCGTGTCGCCGCCAGCATGTCCGTCAGCGTCTTCGTCAGGTCAACGTTCGATGCCTCGATAAACCCTTGGCTCACACCTGCGGTCTGCGATGGGGTTCCAGCGGCCTCGGTACGCAACCGGTTTCCTGGGCTTCGCTCGAACTGCGTATCGGGTGGAAATTCCACCAGGAGCAAGCGACCGATCACCTGGTCCCCCACCAGGACCGTACCGTCGGGTTCTACCCAGACGTCTCCCGGGGGCAGCACCAGTGGTCCTTGCTCGCCGAGCACCGGATATCCATCGGCCGTGACCAGACGCCGTTGGGCATCGAGCTGGAAGCGCCCGTCCCGCGTGTACTCAACGCCGTCAGGCGTCTGAATCGCGAAGAAAGCAGTGCCAGCGATCGCCAAATCCAGCGGCCGTCCTGTCTCGACCAGTGCGCCTTGCGCAGTGTCGATCCGCGGCTGATCCCAGCGAACCGCCGTTGAGAGTGTCCCGACCGGGCTTGCCTGCCCGTGTCCCAGTCGGAGAAGGAAGAGCTGCTGGAAGTCTCGAATGGTGCTCTCGTCCTGCTTGTAGCCTGGCGTATCGATGTTGGCCAGATTCGTGCTCAGCGTAAGCTGCCGAGCGAACTGCGCCATCATCCCAGCAGCTGCTTGGTAAATGGTGCGGATCATGTCTCACTCCCCACCGCTGGTCGGCGTCGCCACGGACGACCAAGCCCAAGCGCCGCGAGCCAACCGGCATTCACCAGGATGAGCCCCCACAGGTTCTCCGCCGTTCGCCCTTTGCCGGTTTGGGGAAGTGCCGGCGGCAAGAGGTCTAGCTCGACTGGTGTCCCTGGTAGTGCACCGATGAGGACACGGCGCGCATCTGGAGCCGAATCGGGATCCGGTTCTGGTTCGACAGTCACCAGTACCGTATCCCAACCAGAATCTGGGATCGGCTCGGGCAGTAGAAGATCCACGTGTGTCACCGGCAGTTGCTTTGCGTCGAACTTCCCAAGCAGGTATGCCTCTCCGGTCTTCGATCGCATCAGCCACAGAGCGTAGCGGTCCTTCCCGTCAAGAATTGGAAGGTCCACGAAGTCGGCACGCACGTCTCCCTCACTGAAGGTGATCAGTGCAACTCCAGTTGCCTGTGGCGGTCCCCATGTACTCACCGTCGGCACATGCGAGAGAATTACCCGAACCGGGAACGCCTCGGCCCGTGTCCGTTCTGCTACCCAAAGCCAGATCACCGCCGCCAGCGTTATCCCGATGGCGAGCAGGTGCCAGAAGGTAAAGGTCGGCTCGATCACCGGTACTGCTCGACCTTTGGAGCGCTCGCCCGTCTCGCTGGCGATGCTTTCCCCGTCTACCCAGCGCACGGCTCACGCCTCCCAGCCACTCCAGTTCCCATCCCCTGTGAGGCCAAAGCGACGGCGTGGCTCCTCACTTCCTCCATCAGCGTCAATGACGCGAGCACGCGGGAGATCGAGCGGCGGCCGAAGCGTCTCCTCGAGGGCAGTTCGGTCGGCCGCTTTAAGGAGCGCGACCAGCTCGGCCACTGCCGTGCTGGCATCCTGCAGATGCTCGTCACGTGTCTCCCCGCGATCCTGGCCGTCTCCGCTCTCCAACCGGGTGGCAAGCTCGGCGACTGCCCGTTCCAGCAAGCGCTGGCGATGCCACAGCGTGGCGGAACTCCAGGCTGCAAGCGAGGCGATCGCCAAGAGACCGAGCAGCGCAACTATCTGCATCTCGGCCAGCCCAAACTCCATCCCGCTCCCCCTCGTTCAGAGGTCATACTCCTGAACGCCACGTTCGCGCAGCAGTGCTCGCAGCTGGAGCCGCACACGGTTCAGGATCTGGCTCACGCGTGATTCCGAAATGCGCAGCACTTGACTGATCTCTCGCATTGTCAGTTCCTCGTAGTAGTACAGCGAGACGATCAACCGGTCGCGTGGGCTCAGTGTCGCCAGCGCCGTCGCGATTCGGCCCTTGATATCCTCTTCCGCCGCGACCTCCGCCGGCTCGAGCGCGCTCGGGTCGGCCAGCTGCTCTTCTAACGAGAGCTCGTCCGGGTCATCGGTCGTCTGCAGTGGCAAGAAAATACAGGCTGCATCGCTCACCGCCTGCTGGAGTTCACCGACAGTCATCCCTAGATGGTCGGCGAGTTCTTGCTCACTTGGCATCCGCCCGTGCTCGGCAAAGAGTTCCCGCGTCGCTTGCTCGATCTGCCGAGCTCGGCTCCGGGCGCTGCGCGGTACGATGTCGAGCGTGCGGAGCGCGTCCAAGATCGCGCCTCGGATTCGCATCACCGCGTAGCTCTCGAACTTCACCCCACGGGAATCGTCGAACCGCTCCAGCGCCTCCAGCAGGCCGATGGTGCCGTAACCGATCAAGTCGTCTCGCTCGATGCTCGGCGGTAGCGAGAGCCGCATCCGATCGACCACGTATTTGACCAGTGGGGCATATCGTTCCACCAGTTGTGCCCGCTCGTCCGGTGTCCGATCGACCCGGCGGAGTCGCTCTCGCAGTTTCCTTTCCTGGTGCGCTGGAACAGCCATCGATAGCGTCCTTCACGTTGTGGTCACGACTCAGCCCGGGCGTTGCTCGCTGGAACGGTCGTCCATCGGCTCATAGATCGCTGCTGGCTCATCGTCCTGAACCTGCCGGTTAAGCAGCTGCTCGATCACCAGCCCCGCAGTGAGCAAGAGCACAAGTGCCGCGGTGCTACTTACCGAAACCCATGTCAAAGACTGGCTTCGGGCGAGCCCGGTGAGATAGACCGTCAGAAATCCGGCCAGACTGATGAGGAGTATCAGCGGTCGGATCGTGACATTTTTGGACTGCTTTGCGTCCTGCATCGCAGGAGTCCTTCACGACAGGAGTACTCACCTACCCCGCAGACCTGACAGTACCCCGCTTCACGCTTCCGCTCCTAGTGCCGCGCGACCCAAAGATCGGAGTGCCGGCCTCCTAGGAAGGCAGGTGCTGCAGTCCTAGGCCGGGACAGGGCGCCCAAGCCGCCGTTCGAGCCGTTCCAGCGTCCATGCCGCAAGTTCCGCAAGTGCTGGTGCCGATGCGTTCACAAAGTCATCCGGAATGCGAGGGCCGGTGGTCAGTGCAATGACTGGACGTCCCAGCCGTTCGGCCAGCCCTAACGCCATGCCCGGCCGTCGCGTTTCGTCCAGCTTGGTCAAAACGAGCGCACGCGGTCGGAGTGGTGCATAGCGGCGAGCAGCCTCGAGTGTCTCTTCGAGATCGCCACCGACCGGGAGAGCAAGGCTGACCACAACCTGACTATGGGCAAGCGCACTTTCGAGTGCTGCGATTGCGCGCGGATCGTAGGGGTTTGCACCTGCGGTGTCGATCACCACCAGCGATGCGTGCGTCATGCGGAGTGCTCGCTGGAGTTCGACACTGTTGGCAACGCGGGTGAACGGCAAAGCCAGCCCGCGGGCAAGTGTCTCGCTCCGCAAGTCATGTGCCTCATCGCCACCGAGACTAATCACCTGCGTAGGAAAGCCATCGGCTTGCGCTGCCCCGGCGAGCTTGAAGGCTGTCGTTGTCTTGCCCACACCCGTTGGCCCAACCAGTGCCAGCAGAAGTCGCCCGCCGAGCGGGAGCCACGGTGCAACAGGAATATAGTCGGCGATCCGGGCCGCGAGCGCGCGGCGGAGCTCCTGCCCGCGACCGCGCTGTGCGCGGTAGACACGCACGAGCTCCGCGGCAAAGCGCGTGCTGAGCCCAAGGGCATTCAGACCGAGCAGCAACGGGTCACCGGCAGCAGGCACGGCAGATGGTCGTGCTTCTCCTGGAGCCCTGACTGGGGCATTCGGGCTCGCCGGAGCAGCGACTAGCTCAACGACGCTGTCATGGCCGAGGAGCTGCCGTGAACCCAGGTGGCGGACGTCCAAGATCACCGCATCAGGGCCAAGTTCCGTCTTTGCCAGGAGCATCGCGGCTTGGATCGATTCGGCCCGGTAGGTGCGTACCTCCAGCATGACTTACCCCCTCACAGTTCCGAGCACCTGAACGCGGACAGTTGGGACGACTTCCTGGTAGGCCAGAACCGCCAAATTCGGCAGTGAGCGCCGCAGTGTGCGGCTCAGTGCCGCTCGCAGACTCGCCGGTACCAGAAGCACCGGCTGGTAGCCAAGCGCTGCGACACGTTCCATCTCCTGTGCCACCGCGGCCAGGAGTGCTTGCAAGCGCTCCGGTGCCAGCGCGAGCTGCGGACCCTCGTCGCTCTGATGGATCGTCTCGCTCAGCTGCCCTGCCAGTTCCGGATGAAGGACGATCGCCCCTAGCGTCCCATCGGGTGCGATGTACTGTTGGGTCAGCGCGGCGGCCAGTGCATGCCGCACATGTTCCGCCAGTACGTACACGTTCCGGACCGTGCGTGCGTGGTTGCCGAGGACTTCCAGGATTGTTACCAAGTCTCGGATTGGTACTTGCTCTGCCAGCAAGAGCTGCAACACTTGGTGCACCTCGCTGAGTGACAAGAGATGCGGAACGAGCTCGTCGACCACTGCTGGGTGCTCGCGCCGCACCGTATCCAGCAGCCGTTGGACGTCCTGGCGCCGGAGCAGCGCTGCCGCGTGCTGCCGCACGACTTCGCTCAGGTGCGTCGTGATGACGGAGGCCGCATCGACCACCGCGTAGCCCTGTGCTTCGGCCGCCGCCCGTTGTCCCTCCGGAATCCATACCGCCGGCAGCCCAAATGCGGGCTCCCGTGCGACAAGACCTTCCAGCTGGGGAGCCTCGCCGGTTGTCGTCATCGCCATAAGCCGGTCGGGATAGACCTCACCTTCACCAGCCTTGATGCCCCGCACCAGGATCCGGTACTCGTTGGGGCGCAGTGCCAGGTTGTCGCGGATCCGCACGGTCGGCATCACAAATCCAAGTTCTTGGGCGATTTGCTTGCGCAGCAGGGTGATCCGCCGTAAGAGCTGCCCACCCGCTGTCTGGTCAACCAGCGGAATGAGGCCGTACCCGATCTCCAACTCGAGCGGGTCGACCGGTGTAACTTCCGGCAGTGTCTCCTCGGTGTCAGGAGCTGGCCGTGCAGCTTCGGCGGATGGCTGCTGCTGCGGGCGGCGCAGTGCGAGGGCTGCCCCCAGCATGCCCACCGCACCCAGAAAGAATGGTGGTGCCGGCAGCCCTGGCGCGAGTCCGAGGACTGCGAGCAGGACACCGGCGATCGCCAGTGCACGCGGCGCGCTGAAGATCTGCCGCGCCACATCCAGGCCCAGATTGGCGTCCGAGGCACTCCGTGTAACGATGATCCCGGTCGCCGTTGAGATCAACAATGCGGGAATCTGCGTGACCAGTCCGTCACCAACCGTGAGAAGTGCATAGGTCCGCAACGCCTCGCCGAGCGGCATGCCGCGCTGCAACGCCCCGATCGCGATACCGCCGAGAATGTTGATGAGGATGATTACAATCCCGGCAATCGCGTCTCCCTTGACGAACTTACTTGCACCATCCATCGCGCCATAGAAGTCGGCCTCACGCGCGATTTCCTGTCGCCGGCGTCGCGCTTCTTCTTCACCGATCAAACCGGCATTCAAGTCGGCGTCAATCGCCATCTGCTTCCCTGGCATCGCGTCGAGTGTGAAGCGGGCCGCCACTTCCGCGACGCGGCCCGCTCCATTGGTGATCACCACGAACTGGATAACCACGAGAATGACGAACACAACGATACCGACGACGTAGTTGCCACCGACGACAAAGCGGCCAAAGGCGTTAATCACTTCGCCGGCGTTCCCCTGTAACAGAATCAAGCGCGTCGAAGTAATGTTGAGCGCTAAGCGGAAAAGTGTCGCCAGCAAGAGCACAGTGGGGAAGGCCGAGAACTGGAGCGGCTCCTGGATATAGAGCGAGACCAGCAAGATGGTCAGTGCGAGCGCGATGTTCGTCGTGATTAGGATATCCAGCACGTGTGCCGGGACCGGCAAGATCATCAGCGCGACAATTGCGACAACGCCCGCGGCTAACGCGACGTCGCTGTAGCGGACGAGTCGTCGCAGCCCACTCACCGGCTCAACGGTATTCGTACGCGATGCTGGTGCGCTCGCCATCGGTCGCCCCTCTCACCCTACAGCCAGGACTCGGTGGTCGGTCCGCCGGTACTGACTGGGACAGTTGCCCGTCGCAGTTGGTAGACGTAGGCGATGATGTCCGCGACAGCTTCGTAGAGCGTCACCGGGATCTCTTGTCCAACCTCCACAGTCCGGTAGAGTGCCTGTGCCAGCGGCTGATTCCGCAGGACAGGAATTGCATGCTGCCGCGCGATCCCCGTGATGCGCTCTGCGACCGCCCCCGCACCCTTCGCGACGACGACTGGGGCACGCATTGTCGTTGGCTCGTACCGAAGGGCCACCGCCAGGTGCGTGGGGTTGGTCACGACCACCGTGGCGGTCGGCACTTGCGCCATCATGCGCCGCATGGCGTACTGGCGTTGCAAGCGTCGGATGCGCGCTTTGATCTCAGGGTCGCCTTCCGTCTGCCGGAGCTCCTCTTTCAGCTCGTGACGCGTCATGCGCAGCCGCTGCTCCAGGTCCCAGCGCTGGTAGCCATAGTCCAGTACCGCGAGAGCGAGATACGCGGCTCCAATGCGAACCGCCAAGTCGCGGATGCTCTGCCCCAGCGCCTGAGCGATCACGAGTGGTTCGGCACCCGTCAGATCCGCGTATCGCGGGAGATCACGCCGGATAAGCGGATAGGTCACGGCTAAGACAATGGCAATCTTCACGAGCGCCTTGGCTGTTTCAAAGAGACCGCGGCGCGAGAAGAGCCGCTGGAAGCCAGCAATTGGGTCGATCCGCCGGAGATCTGGTTTGAGGACTGCTGGTGCAAACACCACCCCAGCCTGAAGCAGGGTGCTCGCCACGCCGACCAACAGGAACAGACCGAGGATCGGCAGCGTGAGCTGGAGGAACGTCATGCCGCTTACCCAGGCAAGCTCCAGGACTTGCGGAGCTGTCAGATCGTGTGGGAGTGGTTCGCGGAACGTGCGTTCCAGATAGCCCCAGAGCTTCGTTGCAGCCGAATTCGCGTACCAGGGCAAGAAAAACGCCCCCGCCAGGAGTGCGAGCGCCGAGGTGAGGTCGGCACTCCGGGGCACTTGGCCGCGCTTACGTGCTTCCTCGCGTCGTCGCGGTGTCGCTCGTTCCGTCCGTTCACTCGCCATCCCTCACCTCGCCGCCAGAAGGACCCGCGTGACGACGCCGAGGAGTCCGTCCGTTGTCGCCTGTGCCAGGAGCTGCAGCAAGAAAGGAATCGAGAGAAGCAGGACAAGAAAGCCGAGTAGGATTTTGGCCGGGAGTCCGACAAAGAAGACGCTCATCTGCGGCACCATCCGGTTGAGGAGGCCGAGCCCGATATCCGCAACGAGAAGCGATCCAGCAACTGGTAGGCCGATGCGCAGCGCATCGCTGAACATCGCTCCGGTGAGGCCGATGACCGCGGCCGGTGTCTCACTGTCTGGGAGTGCACTCCCGGGCGGAAGCAGCACGAAGCTTCGTGCAAGGGCACCAATAAGCAGGTGATGACCGTTCGCACCGAAGAACACCAGCGCGGCCAGCACGAGGTACAGCGTGTTTAACGCCGTACCGTGCGTGCCGAGTGCCGGATTGAAGGTGGCAGCGAGACCGAAACCAAGCTGATAGCCGATCAACGAGGCGGCCATCTCGATCGCAGCGAAGACGGCCGCGACGGCGAGCCCAAGCGCGAGTCCCGTCACGAGTTCACGAGCCAGCGCCACTGCAAACACGGTCGGCTGGCTGAGCGCGGTTGCCTCGACGCGCACGAACGGCGTGAGTGCAAGTGCGAGTACTACGGCGAGTGCCACTCGTGCCGGCAGCGGCACCGCGCTCCCGCTAAATCCGGGCAACAGGGAGAGAACGAGGCCAATCCTCGTCACGACGAGAACAAACAACGCAACCGAGCTTGGGATGAGCGGCGTGGAGACCTCCATAGCGACCTCTCACCGACGTAAGACCGGGAGCAACAGGAAGAGTTCCGTCGCGAGCGTTGCCAGCTGCCGTCCCATCCAGGATCCCGCAAAGAGGAGAATGAGGAACGTAATCACGATCTTCGGGATGAAAACGAGCGTCTGTTCGTTCACCTGGGTGACGGCTTGGAGAACGCTGACCAGAAGGCCTACCACGAGAATTGTCAACAGGATCGGTGCCGAGACCAGGAGCGTCGTTGTGATCGCGGCGCGGGCCAGTTCAAGGAGTAACGCCTCGTTCATTCCGATCTCCTATCCAGCACCGAAACTCGTCACGAGCGATCGCACCAGAAGATCCCAACCGTCGACCATGACAAAGAGCAAGAGCTTGAACGGGAGCGAGATGACGACCGGCGGAACCATGATCATCCCCATCGCCATGAGCGTGCTGGAGACGATGAGATCGATAACCAAGAAGGGGATGAACAGAACGAACCCCATCGTGAAAGCGGTCTTCAGCTCGCTGAGAATGAATGCCGGGACCAGCACCCAGGTCGGAACTTCGTCGGGGTTACGTGGACGCGGCAAGTTGCCGAGATTCATGAACAGGGCGATGTCACGCTCACGTGTCTGGCGAAACATGAAGTCGCGCAATGGCTTCAGGCCACGCTCGAGGGCCGTCCGCTGGTCGATCTCGCCCCGCAGGTAGGGCTGGAGTGCATCGCGGTTGATGGCCTGCCAGGTTGGGGCCATGACGAAGACGGTCAGGAAAAGCGAGAGACCAATAAGCACCTGGTTCGGTGGCAACTGGGGCACGCCGATCGCTGTCCGCACGAAGGACAGGACGATCACAATCCGAGTGAACGAGGTCATGACCACAAGGATCGTCGGAAGCAGGCTGACCAACGTCAACAAGAAGACGAGCTCCAGCCCAGCTGCAATCGGACTGCTGGTCCCGCTTGTCCCACCGCTCTGCACCTGGATCTGGGTGGAACCCATGCTCGCGCTCATCGCGCAAGCGCTACTCAGGAGTCCGCCGAGTGCCGCGCCGAGCGGGAGTAACCAGTGGTGGTGCCCGCACTTCCTGCTGTCGGCCGTCCGTTCCTCCGCCATGGCTCGCTCCGCCCGTCGCACGTTCGTCCGCTTCACATCCGCACCGTACCGGCATGGCACTACGAAGCGCATCGGGAGCCTGTCAGGATTTCCGGCGGGACGCTCGTCTCTCCCGCCTAGGGCGAAGGAGCCTCTGTCCGAACGGCCCCGACGACCCGGTCCACTAGGACCTTTTGGCAGGGTCCCCCGAGCGAGATGCCGGCCGAAATTCACCATGTGGCGGTCGAATGCTGCACCGCTGCGCAGGAGTAACCGATGATCGCAGTGACACGACTCGATGGGACGCGTGTTGTTATCAATGCGGAACTGATCGAGACGATCGAAGCGGTGCCAGAGACAGTTATCGTCCTTGTCACTCGCCGGCGCATCATGGTCCGTGAGCCAGTCGATGAAGTAGTGGAGCGCGTCTTGGCGTACCGCCGTGGCCTCGTCATGCCGGCCGATGCAGTCCGTGGTGCGTTGCCGGCCCGTGACACGCAGGAGTAAGCGTCGGGAGGGAGCCTGCGATGGATCTTGCCACCGTCCTTGGGATCGTTCTTGGGTTTAGTGCGTTGATTCTCGCCTTCGTCCTGGAGGGAGGCCACCTCTCGTCGTTGATCGGTATCACCGCTTATATGATCATCTTCGGCGGCACATTCGGGGCAACGATGACAAGCTACAGCCTGAAAGACATGCTGGGACTGCCGAAATTGATCATGAAGGCGATTAAGACGCCTCCAGATCGTCGTGCCGTCCTCGTTGAGGAAATCGTCAAGCTCGCTGAGATCGCACGACGCGATGGGTTACTCGCTCTCGAGAATCAGCCGATCGAAGACCCCTTCCTCAAGAAGGGTGTCATGCTCGTCGTCGACGGAACCGATGCTGAGCTCACCGAGCAGATCCTCCATGCCGATGTTGAGGCGATGGAACAGCGGCATGCTCGTGGCTATAGCATCTTCCAGACCATGGGTGGGTTCGCCCCGACCATGGGCATCATCGGCACGGTCATGGGACTTGTCCACGTCTTGAGTTCGCTCAAAGATCCAGAGTCGCTCGGTCCAGCGATCGCTGTCGCGTTCCTGGCCACACTCTACGGGGTGGCGACGGCCAACCTCCTTTGGCTACCGCTTCACAACAAGCTCAAGCTCCGCAGCAAAGAGGAAGTCGCCGAAAAGCAACTGATCATCGAGGGGGTGCTCGGTATTCAAGCTGGTGAGAACCCGCGCATGCTGCGCGAGAAGCTCTTGGTTCATCTGCCACCACAGGCGCGTGCCAGCGAGCAGAAAGCCGCTGCCGTTGGTGCGCGAGCCATGGCTCCGGGAGGGGAGTAAGCGACCGTGCGGCGCCGCTCTCGCCATCACGAAGGCGAGCATGAGAATCTGGAGCGCTGGCTCATCACCTACGCTGATCTCATTACGTTGCTCCTGATCTTCTTTGTCGTCATGTACTCGATCTCTCAGGCCGATCTTGCCAAGTTCCGTCAGGTGGCAAGCTCCCTTCGCGCCGCCTTCAACCTCGACGTGCTTCAAGCGCCTCCTCCTGGGCAATCAGCTGTGACGCCGCTTGAGCAGGACCCGCGCTTCAATACGTACCTCAGTGTCCGTGCTCAGGTTGCCTCCCTCTTCACGCGGCTCGGGTTGGATCGCCAGAATGTGGAGGTGGAGCTGACTAGCGAAGGCATCGTCATTCATCTCTCGGACGCGGTCCTCTTCCCACCCGGGCAGGCGGAGCTCCGTCCGGAGGCGCAGCGCGTCCTCGATGGCATCGCCGCAATCGTCGAGCCACTCCCAAATCCGATCCGAGTCGAAGGGCACACTGACAATACGCCACCACCATCCGGCACGTACCCAGACAATTGGGAGCTTTCGGCTATGCGGGCAGTCAACACCGTGCGGTATCTCACCGATGTAGCCGGCCTCTCACCCCAGCGTCTGAGCGCTGCTGGCTACGGCGAGTTCCGCCCTCGTGCCTCGAATGACACGCTCGAAGGGCGGCGAAAAAACCGACGAGTCGACATTGTCCTTCTTCATCCAGCGGTCGGCAACGCGCCGTGAAAGGGTAACTGATGGTGAAGCGATTGTTGCGCAAGCGTGTATTGCTCCTCGCGATTCCTGTCGTTCTTGTCCTTGCCGGCGGAGGCTTCTTCTTGCTTAGTGGTGCTGGCGCGGCGCCCTTTGTTCTCAACATCGTCATCAACCAGCCGGCAAACGATGCAAGTGCAAGTCAGCCCAAAGAACAGCATCTCACCGTCTCGCTCGGTGAGCGCGTTGTCAACCTCGCTGATCCTGGTGGATATCGCTATCTCAAGGTGGAAGTGGTCGTTGAAGTTGCGGTCGACCAGAAAACCTATGAGCGTCTCACCGCTGGTGGCGGAGGAGGGGGGCATGGCAGTGGGGGCAGTAGCACCGATCCCCTCCGCGCTGAGCTGGATCACTCCTGGCCGAAAATCCAGGATACTCTGACGATGGTCCTAAGCTCGAAGACGGTAGACGAGCTTTCCACGCCGGAGGGGAAGGAACGCCTGAAGGCTGAACTTGCCGAAAAGCTGCAACCAGCCTTTGGCGAGTATCAGATCACCGAGGTCTATCTCACCCAGTTCGTCATTCAGTGAGGAGGCGGAGATGTCGCTCAGCCGCGTCCGATCCGCGACGACGCGCACGGCGCGCCGCGAGCGTGGGAAACCCGTTCCCTATGATTTCCGCCGTCCCGACAAGTTCTCAAAGGACCATATCCGCTCCATCCAGAGTATCCACGAAGCGTTCGACCGCTTCGCTTCCAACTACCTCTCGGCACACGTCCGCACCGCCGTCCACAGCGAACTTGGCCCCATCGAGCAGACGACACTCGGCGACTATCTTGATCGTCTTCCTCCACAGGTTGTCCTCTGCCTTGCCGAACTCGAGCCGCTCGTCGGCCGGGTCCTGCTGGAACTCGACTTTGCGACCGCCTCGCGCCTTGTCGACCGTATGCTTGGTGGCGCGGGTGAGGAGCGGCCACCCTTTACCGCAACCACGATCACTGAGATCGAGTTGCTCCTGCTCCGCGAGCTCGGAAACGGGCTCTTCCACGAACTCGCCAACGCCTGGGAGCAGGTAGTCCGGTTGCATCCCCAACCCTGCGAGGTGGTCCTCTCCGGCCAGCAGATCCAAGGCTTGATGCCGAGTGAGATTGTGCTGCTCGTCCAACACAACGTTCGCCTCTTCGACAGCGAGGGCCAGTTTACCGTTGTTCTCCCTGCCTCGACGCTTGAGCCAATACTGCCGCGCCTCAACGCGCGTGTTCTCTTTGCGAATCCGCGCCGTGGTACCAGCCCTGAAGTTCTTGCCCATCTGAGTGCGCAGCTCGAGGAGGTCCCCCTCCAGCTTCGAGTGGAACTCGGGCGTGTGCGCCTTACAGTTCAGGATCTTCTCGCGCTCGAGGTCGGTGACGTTCTCGTTCTCGATCAGGACGTCTCGTTTCCGCTCACTGTCTATGTGGAAAATGAGCCTCGCTTCTATGCGTTCCCCGGCCGACGCGGCCGATCACTCGCCGTGCGGATCGGTGGTACGGTCACCGAGGAATGGCCGCGTACTGACGAACTCGACCAGGAAGGAGGGACAACGCTATGGCCGACCGTCCAGACCCCGTGAATCCCGGCGGTGAATCAGGCTCGGTCCGCCCACCAGAGACACCCGTCCAAGAGGCGCGCTTCGTCGAGTTCCGGGACCAGCCTGTCGCGTCTGGGCGCCAGAGTATCGACTTCTTGCGCGACGTCGAAGTGGAACTGACTGCTGAACTCGGCTCAGCGCGAATGCGGATCAAGCACATCCTTGGGCTCCGGCCTGGCTCGGTCGTCGAGCTCGATCGGCTCGCTGGTGAGCCGGTGGATTTGACGATCAATAAGACGCTCATCGCGCGGGGTGAAGTAGTTGTCGTCGACGAGAAGTTCGCCGTCCGTATTACCGAGATCGTGGCGCCAGAGAAGCGATTAGGTGAGGGTTGATAAGAGTGAGCGATCGGTTTCCGCAGTTGCCGCGTCGCTGGCTCCTGCCAGTGGGGGCATTTGCCCTTGCAGCGATCGTGGGCCTTCTCTGGGCGAGTACCCGGACCTCGCCTGCCCCGCTCCCCACTCCGACCCCCCAGTCAGGGGAGTTCCTGGCGCGCGGTTATGCCGAGCTGGCTAGCCAGCCATCGCCAGCGATGGCAGAGGGGACATCCCTTTGGGAACTCCTCTCGGCCATGCTGGTGCCGACCCTCATCGTCATTGTCGCGGCGTACCTGACAATCCGCGTACTCCGGTCGCTTAACCGGCGTGTGGCGGCCACGGTCTCGCAGACCAAGGTGCTTGAACTGGTCGATACGCTTTCACTCGCCGGAAGTGGCGTCGTGCACATCGTGCGCGTCGGCGAGCGCTACCTCCTTGTCGGTGCTGGGAGCGCAGGGCTCTCCCTCCTCGGCGAGCTACGTCCGGAAGAGGTCGCGCAGCTCGAGTCGCAGCGGCGGGGAGGTCCGTTGATTCACGCGGTCGTACCCTCCTTTGGCCAAATACTGCGCACCCGCATGCCGCGGGCCTGGCGTGTACTGGAGACGAGTGACCAGCTGGCCCACCCAGCGACCGCAGCAACGCCCGGGGTACCAAACAACGGAGCGGCGGAGCAGGACGTCTCTTCTGGGGCGTGAAGGGCTCGTGTCCCAGTCAGAGAGCTGCGAAGTCCTCCGATATGCGGCGAACGTCTTCCCTAGCTCAGTTTCCCCAGCCTGGTGTCGAGACGGCCGTCTCTGCCTCAGTGCGGCACTAGGCCCAAGGAATGCGTCTGCCCTTCTCGGCAGACGCATTCCTTGGGCATGTTGCTACAGAAAACGCGCAAACAGAGGGTGCGATTGGTTGGATGAGCAGCTGCGGCTCGCTCAGTTCTCACGCTGATAGGCCAGCCCAAGCGCTTCCGGTTTTGTCGCACCCCAGCGGAGGCGGAACCAGCGTGTCGAGAGCACAATGAAGACCACAATCGTGATGACAAATGGCATCGCCCGCCAGATATAGCGCGAGAAGACGTTCGGGAACAGGAGTTCGGGGTAAAGCGAGAGCTGCCACAAAATCCCGAAGAACACTGCCCCTGCCACGACGAGGAAGGGATTCCACAGGGAGAAGAACACGAGCGCTAATGCGATAAATCCCCACCCCTGGAGATAGTTGTAGTTCCAGACCGGGTTATAGACCAGAGAGTAGACGGCGCCGCCCAAACCGACCAGCATCCCCGCCAGGATCGCAGCGAGGTAGCGTAGTCCGGTCACCGAGATGCCCGATGCCTCGGCGACGGAGGGGTTCTCACCAACAGAGCGAAGCTTGAGTCCCAAGTGCGTCTTGAAGAGGAGGAACCAGATCGCAATCGCCAGGGCGAGCGCCACCAGGAAGAACATCGGGAGACCTGCCACAGTGGGGAACGGCTTCAGTCCGAGTGGCCCGGTGTAGGGGTAGCCGATGTACGTCGTCAGCCCAAAGCCCAGGATCCAGATCGCCATCCCGTTCACGACTTGATTGCTGCCAAGAGTAATCGAAAAGAAGCCGTGCAGAAGGCCGACAAGAGCACCGGTTAGGAGTGCGACAGTGAACCCCTGGAGATAACTTCCGCTCGTCTTGGCCGCGATGAACCCAAAGGTGCCGCTCAGCAGCATCACGCCCTCGAGCCCGACGTTCAGGATCCCTGCCCGCTGCTCCAGGAGTTCCCCCAGCGCCGCGATGGCGAAGACAGCGGCGGCAGCAAGACTAATGACGAGGAGACTCGACACGGCTTTCGCCCCTCTCCAGTTCGAGCTGTGGCCTCGGCACCGCGGCTTGCCGCTCGACCCGTACCGAGTAGTGCGCCAATGCCTGGAACGCGACCATCATGATCATCAGCACGCCGAGCAGCGCGTAGTCGATCCCAAAGGCCAGCCGGAGCTTCCCTTGCATGAACCGCGCTCCACCCGAGACACCACCAAAGAGAACTGCAACTGGTATTGCTGCAATCGGGTTATTCCGCGCGATTAGCCCCGTGATGAGTCCATAGAAGCTGAAGTCACCGAAGTCCGCGTAGTTCTTCGGGATCTTGAAGACCCCCGGCACAGCCGCAAAGTAGTGATAACCGGCCAGACCGGCGAGGAGGCCGCCCAGTGCGAAGACGAGCGTGCTAATGCGCGTCGCATCGATCCCCGCGTATTCCGCTGCCCGTGGGCTCTCGCCGTACGTCCGAATCCGGTAGCCCAGTGTCGTCTTGGCCAGGAACCACGTGAGGAGCACGGCCAGCGCGAGAGCAATATAGACGGTGAGCGGGACTCCAAGGATCTGCGGGAGACGGAGCGACGTCGGGAGCGTGAACCCTTCCCCTTCTGCCGTCCGCCCCATGAACGGGCCACCCTCACGGATCATGTGGGCGACGATCCACAGCATCGCCCAGTTCAGCATCATCGTTGTCACGATCTCGTTGACCTGGAAGCGTCCCCGCAGAAAACCAGCGATCGCTCCGTACACTGCGCCTGCTGCTAAGGCTGCCAGGAACATGAGCGGGATAATGAGCTCGCCCGGCAGTTGGACGTTTACCGACCGCTTTGCTCCGAACGCATAGGCGACGCCAAATGCGGCGAGTGTCGCTGCGTAGATCTGCCCCGGCATCCCGATGTTCCACAGCCCTGCGCGAAGCGGGACGATCAGGGCAAACGCCGCCAGGAGCACAAACGTTGCTCGGTTGATCGTTTGCGGCAACCCAAACTCGCTCAGGAAGGCATACTTCACGATCTCGCTGTACACCTCCAGTGGGTCGGCTCCCACACGGAGGAAGGCAAAGCCAACCAAGAACAACGAGACGACAATCGCCAGTACTGAGGCCAGCGTGGTGTGCCACCAGCGCAGGTCAGCGCGCCGCTCAACCCGGATCGTGTAATCGCCGATGACCGCCCTCATACGCGCTCCCGTCGCAGTCCAGCCATCAGCTCACCGACGAGCTCCTTGCTCGCCTCGCTCGCCGGAACAATGCCTGTAAATTGCCCTTCGTAGATCGCCGCGATCCGGTCGCTCAGTGCCAAGATCTCGTCGAGATCCTCGGAGATCAACAGCACAGCCGTTCCACTCTGTTTTGCTTCGAGGATCTTCCGCTGCACAAATTCTGCCGCGCCAACGTCGAGCCCGTGCGTTGGTAAGCACGCAATGAGGAATCGTGGCTTCCGCGAGAGAACCCGGCCTAAGATCACCTTCTGGAGGTTACCGCCCGAAAGCGATCGTGCCGGCGCATTCGGTCCAGCCGCCACCACGCTATACTCGCGGAGGATCCGCTCGGTTAGTTCACGAGCCTGGCCACTCGCCAGAATTCCCCACCGCGAGAACTCCCGCTCAAAGTGATAGTTCAGAAGCACGTTGTCGACCAGTGAAAAGGTGGGGATCGATCCCACCTCGCGTCGTTCGGTTGGGATGTATCCCAGCCCACGGCGCCAGCGTTCCAAGACGGGGGCGTGCGTGATGTCAATGCTATCCAGCGTGATCGTCCCCCGCTCCACCGGCCGTAGTCCGGCCAGGGCTTCCGCAAGAGGTTCTTGCCCGTTTCCTGCTACCCCCGCGATCCCGAGGATCTCCCCGGCTCGGATTTCGAACGAAAGGCCTTGGACCGCGAAGAGTCCTCGGTCGTCACGCACCCACAGATCCTGCACCCGCACAATCGGGTCGCCGAGCGGAACCTCGACACGTTCCAGCTGCAGGACCACCTCGCGCCCAACCATTGCCGCAGCGAGGGTCTGTTCCGTCGCGTGTCGGGTCTCCATCTCAGCCACCACGCGACCTCGTCGAAGGATCGTTACCCGGTCGCAGTGCTCCAATACTACGGGCAGCTTGTGCGTGATAAAGGGAATAACCGCCAGATCTTCCTTGGCCATCCGTGTTAACGACTCGAGCAACTTCACGATCTCCGGCGGTGAGAGCACCGACGTCGGTTCGTCGAGGATCAGGATCCGCGCCCCGTGGTAGAGCTCCTTCAGAATCTCAACGATCTGCTTCTCACCTTCCGAGAGCTGCCAGACCTTGGCGTGGAGTGGGACGCGAAATCCATAACGTTCACAGAGTGCACTGACTTCTCGCTCTGCTTCCCGGAGATTCAGGATCGCCCCAGTCTTCGGATGTCCAAGAATAATGTTCTCAAGCGCAGTGTGGGCCGGGATCAGCTTCCGCTCCTGGTGCACCATCCCAATGCCGTGGCGCAAGGCATCGCGTGGGCTCCGGAAGCGCACCCGCTGTCCATCAAGGTAGATCTCGCCCTCATCCGGTTGGAGTTCCCCGAACAAGATTCGCATCAATGTCGTTTTGCCGGCTCCATTCTCCCCGAGGACAGCGTGGAGTTCACCAGCCCGTACTGTGAGATCGATGTGATCGTTCGCCACAACCGTCCCAAAGCGCTTGGTGATCCCGCGCGCTTCGAGGACGACTCGTCCAGCGGATCTCTCTCGTGCTGCTCCCACGGATCGCTCGTCGCTTTCTCCTTGGGCGGACAGCGGCACTTGCTCGCCGCCTTCTACCCGTGCCGCCGCCCGCCGTGCGTCCACTCTATCGACGAAAGCTCAGCGTCCCGCTCATGGCAAAATGTTCACGCCATCGAGATCAAAGTTGATCTTCTGCAATAGGAACTCATCGGTCGGCTTCTCGCCGGCCGGCTTAACCACCGTGCCCTTCGGCGGGATCGGTAGTCCTTCCACTTCGAGTCCGGTCCCATTGCTGACCAGTGCATGCTCAGTAAAGGGATCCCACTCGCCCTTCCGCATCGCCTCTCGTCGTTGCGCGACGAGATCGATGATCTCCTGCGGCAGTTCGGCCTTCGCCTTCGGGCTAATTGCCTCAACGCCCACCTTGCAGTCGTTCATGATGTCAGTCGTCGTGACCTCTGTGCCATCCTTCAAAGTGATCTTCGATTCCATGCCTGGGAAGATGATCTCCGGCGGCTTCTCACCCTTCATGTACGCCTGGATGATCTTGTCGTAGATCACCTCCCAGCGCGTGTCGAACGAGATTGCCACTGTGTCGGTCGTGGCCCACTTGTAGAAGCAGACCGTATCCATGTCCTTCCCGACAAACCACAGACCCCGTGCCTTGCAGACGTCGAGTGTCGATCCGGAGTCGGTTTGCTGTGTCAAGACGTCGCAGTTGTACTGCGTCGCCAGTGTCTCGGCGACTGCACGTTCCTCGGCCGGGAGGTACCAGTCACCAACGTACTTAATGTGGACCTTGACATCCTTGTTGAGCTTCTTGGCCGCCTCTTGGACGCCAAGGACGAAGCCCGCTTGCCGTCGCAACACCTGCAGGTTCGGGTAGGCTGAGACGATCCCCACGTTGCCAGTCTTCGTCAACGCCGCGGCAATCAGCCCCTCCAAATACAGCGACTGGTACTGCCGCGGGAAGATGCGGATGAAGTTTGGCTTATGCGTCAGATCGCTCGTCGTCACCGCCACGAAGATCTTGTCCGGATACTTGTCCACGATGTCAAGGAGCGGCATGCCGATGAACTCGGCATTCCCAACGATGATGTTCGCCCCTTCCTTCGCGATCATCTCTTCAGCGAAGGGGACCGTCTGGTCGGGGCCAACCTGCTCGCGGTAGATGTACTTCACATTCGGATACTTCTCTGCCAGTCGCTTCCCAGCCCGGTCATGCGCGCCCGACCACGTCGTTCCCTCAATGACGCTGAAGTGCAAGATCGCCAGAACAACCTCCTTCGCAGCTGGTGTCGCTCCAGCGGCGGGAGTCTGGGCGGGAGCCGTCGTCGGCTGGGCCGCTGGTGTCTGCGCTGGAGGCGTCGTCGGCTGGGCCGCTGGCGTCTGTCCAGCCGGAGCGGTGGTCGGTGTTGCTTGTCCACCCGCACAGGCGGCCAATAGCGCACTCGCAACCGGAACTGCGAGTCCGGCCGCAACACCCTGCAAGAGCCCGCGCCGCGAAAGTTTCTGTCGCAACATCCGAGACTGCTCGGTCATTGCCTCTCCTCCTCGAATACTCCCTCGGAAACCGGTCCGCACGGAAACAAACTCCTCGCTCGATCGGCCAACTCTCGCGCTCGGTGGCGCACGCGATCGAGCTCTCTGGTGCATCCACTCTCGTCACTTCCGCTCTCGTGCGGCGTCACCTCCCTTCCCTTCGGTGGCTTCGCCCTCTAGCTCCGATGCGACATGCGCTCGCTGTCCCTTGCCAGAGCCGGTTGGTCGCCTCACGCCGTCTGTTAGGGGCGCTCGAAAAAAAGAAATAACCAAGCGCGACGCCCTCCTCGACGTTGCGCGTGCGTGCTATCCGCTTGCTCCAAAGACCTCCGGCTTCCCGCTCGAACCTACTCGCTAGTGCCGTCGGTCCCGCCCGGAAGCCACAGTACTAGCGTACGCAGGTTGTCTCCGGCCGTCAAGCGCCTTGCAGGATGCCGTTCGTGCCGATTGCAGGGTTTCCCTTGTGCACGATGCCTACTCAAGCCCTTTGACCGGACATCCTGTCGTGGGAGTACGGTCCCAACCCCCATCTGTTGTGATCTTGAGGCATCTCACCTTCTGCCTCTATCCCCGGATCGGCTTCCTCGACCGCCGAACGGTGCCGTGTGGTCGCCTACCCAGTCAGTAATCGCTGCGTGCTGTAGTTGAGGCTCCTACACGCCACCGTCACGCTCGATGCACCCTCACGGTCACCAAGATGCGCAGCGGGGCGCAGTTCTGCAGGGGGCGCTCCTGTCCGGCCGGGAGCGTCGCCATGTTCGCGGACCGCATTCAGGACCCTTGGCTCGTTGGAGCCTGCAAGAAAGAACGTCCGGTGACGTTGAATGACGGCGTTACCACCCTTGGTCAGTTCGCTTCTTCACTCGTTATGGAACCCACACTGCTGAAGCATTTGACCGCCATCGCCCGCTATTCGGAAATCGAGATTGTTGCGGGTACCCCAAGTTCACGCAGCGCAACAGTGTGTCAGAACAGAAAAGGCCCCGGATGGAACCCTCCATCCGGGGCCCAGGAGCAGTGCGTTGCCGTCATGGCACCTGGACGCGAATCAGATTCGTCACCTTGGTGACACCCGGTGCGCGCCAGGCTGCTTCCTCAGCCTCCTTGCGCTCTGCCCACGAGCGCACAGTGCCCGAGAGAATCACGTGCCCGCCTTCCTCAACGCGCACCTGAATGTTCTCCGCGTCGATCTCAGCGTGGCGCACGAACGCCTGCTCGATCTGCCGCTTGATGTCCTCCGGCGCGACCGTCGGCTGACGCACGGTGATCAGGTTAATCACCGACTTCACACCAGCGATGCGCCGGGCGGTCTCTTCGGCCTCGCGCCGCTGGTAATGCCAGTCAACCTCACCCTCTAGTGTCACCCGGCCCTCCTCCACCCGGATCTTGATCCGGTCCTGAGGAACAGCCGGGTTCTCTTCGAAGGCGGTCGCCACTGCTCGTGCGATGTCCTCGTCCGTGCGCACACCGAGACCACGTGGCACAACCTCGATGTGGTTCACAACCGCCCGCACACCCTCGACGCGGAGCGCCGCCCGTTCTGCCGCCCACTTCTTCAAGAAGCTATCCACCGTCCCAGTCAACGTCACCACGCCGTCGTGCACCGTGACACCGACGTCGGTGACTTCCACCTCCGGGTCCCAGTCCAGCTCGTCCAGCACGTCCTGCTGGATCTCTTCGTCTGTGCGTACCCGAGGAGCCATCACAACTCCCTCCCTTCCACTGCCCAGGGCCTCACCGTGCCACCTGGATCGGGATCCGCTTCACCCGCGCCTCTTCGGCCTTCGGGAAGGTCAGCGTGACGATCCCATGCTCCACGGTCGCCTTCGCTTCTTCGATCTTCACCGGCACCGGCAACGTCACACTCTCGGCGAATTCCCCGCAGGCGATCTCTCGCCGGTACCAGGTCGCCTGCTTCGCCTCTTCCTCGCTCAGCCGGTACCCATACTGACCGCGGATCGTCACGACGTTCTGCTCGACCGTCACTTCGAGGTCCTCGGGCCGTGCCCCGGGCACCGCCAGCCGGATGACCAGCGCATCACCTGTCTCGTAGACGTCCGTCGCTGGCCTCCAAGCCAATGCGCGTGCCCGCGCCAATGGCCGCTCAAACACCTCCGCCATCAAGCGGTTCATCTCGCTCAGCATCCGCTCCGCTTCCGCCACCGGATTCCACCGCTCGAGCATGGCTCCCTCCTTCCGACCTGTACCGACCAACTCTGACGATCGATCTCTCCTTTCGTCTATCCCGTATATAGCAGAGTGATACGCATCGTGTCAAGGTGATGGATATGATTTGTAGCGCTTTTGTAACGTGTGACGCTTCACCCTGTCGTGTCCTACGCCACTCCTGGGATCTCGTCCCCACTCTACGCTCCGCACCAGATTCCGTCAAGAGCCCGCGGACTTCTGCCATGCTCACTGCGACCTTTTGCCCCACCGCTGCAGCGACTGCACCAACGTGTCATCGTTTCGCGTCCACCATCTGCGCGGTGATTTGCTTTCGTCCCGCGCAGTCCGTCGGTCGCACGCAAGGGTCGTGGGCACAAGTTCGCTGCGTGCCGACGCGTTCGCCCTTGCCGAGCAGGCCTTTCGGGTGGTGGGCGACAAGCCGTCTGACCACCGGGAGGGACTGCGCCGCGTGTGCCGATCCATGCGGCGATCCTTCCCCACACGATCCCCTTTCCCTGTCTGATGGCCGGTTCCTCCTACGCTCGATTCCCCGTTAGAATGAGCGCGACGGTCGCCGCGTGTGCGAGGGAAAGGGTGCGGGGCGTGCTTGCGCGAGTAGTCAGCTGTGCGGTGGTCGGGCTGGACGGTGTCCTGGTGCAGGTCGAGGTCGATATTGGGCTGGGATCGCCTGGGCTCACGATCGTCGGTCTGCCAGATACTGCCGTCCAGGAGTCGCGCGAGCGGGTGCGTGCTGCCATTCGCAACTCAGGTGCCCGCATGCCCCTCAACGGCCGCATTATCGTCAATCTAGCTCCCGCTGACATCCGCAAGGAGGGCCCAGCGTACGATTTGCCGATTGCGTTGGGTATCCTGCTCGCCTCTGGCCAGGTGGTGGCTGATGTCGAGGGCACCGTTGTGCTCGGTGAACTCTCCCTCGACGGGTCGGTCCGTCATACGGCTGGGGTTCTGCCGATGGTTGGGGTTGCCCGTGAGCATGGGCTGCGCCGCGCAATCGTTCCGGCAGATGATGCCGCGGAGGCTGCGCTGGTCGAGGGGATTGAAGTGCTTCCGGTCCGGAATCTCCGCGAGCTCATCGAGCACCTACAGGGGAACTCGCCAATCCGGCCCGTTGCTCCGACGCCGATCGAGCTTGGGGATGAACTCGTTTCTGGCATCGACTTTGCTGAGATCAAGGGACAGGAGCACGTCAAACGTGGTCTCGAGCTCGCTGCTGCGGGTGGTCACAACGTCATTGCAGTTGGCCCCCCGGGAGCTGGGAAGACGCTCCTTGCCCGCGCGCTTCCCACCATCCTCCCACCACTAACGCGTGAAGAGGCACTCGAGGTGACGCGCATCTATTCAGTTGCCGGCCTCCTCCCCAATGGTTCCCCGCTTGTCCGTCATCGTCCCTTTCGGGCGCCGCACCATACTGTGAGCTACGCCGGCATGATCGGCGGCGGTGCGTGGCCACGGCCTGGTGAGGTCACACTGGCACACCGCGGTGTCCTCTTCCTCGATGAGCTGCCGGAGTTCAGTCCGCGGGTGCTCGAAGTCCTTCGCCAGCCGCTGGAAGACCGCGTTGTCACGATCTCACGGGCGAGCGGTGCCGTGACGTTCCCAGCGAGCTTCCTGCTCGTCGCTGCGATGAATCCTTGCCCTTGCGGCTACCACGGCGATCCTATCCGTCCTTGCACCTGCAGCGCACATGAGGTCACCCGCTATCAGAAGCGGATCTCTGGCCCCTTACTCGATCGTATCGATATCCACCTCCATGTCCCGCGCGTCGAGTACGACAAGCTCGCTGATCACCGCACTGGCGAGCCTTCAGCGGCGGTGCGAGCCCGGGTCGAGGCGGCCCGTGCCGTGCAACTCCGTCGCTTCGGCGATCCCCGCCGGTTAAACAGCGACATGACACCACCCGAGATCCGCCGCTACTGCCGCCTCGACGAGGCTGGCGAACGGCTCCTGCGGACTGCTGTTGAGCGGCTGGGTCTTTCGGCGCGTGCCTACCACCGTGTGCTGAAACTCGCACGCACCATTGCCGATCTTGCTGGCGAAGAACGCATTGCGGCGGTACATGTGGCCGAGGCGCTCCAGTATCGCCCACAGGAGTTCGCCTGAGTCCTGCGCACCTGTCAGAGTGGCGTTGTTGGTCGAGTGCGCGGCCAAGTCGAGTGAGAGGGTGCGGAATATCCCCGTGGACAGTGCGCGTTGGCCGACCTTGCGCGCGACGAAGCGCTCGTGTGACGATGTCCCTATGGCTTCTCACTGCTGGTGCACACCACTTTTGCTCTTCTGGCATCTCGTCCCAAGAGGTGTCCTGCTATGACACAGAGTGCTCTCGCATCTCGCTGGACGGAGGCCCGCTTGCTCGCCAGCGACCCTGCAGTCATACTCGCTCAGGCACAATGGAGCAGTCACGAGAGGAACGCTCAGCGTGCTGGAGAAGATCAACGGTCGAGCAAATGTCGTGCTCTCGACGATCCGCGAGCGACGGAGCGTCAAAGCACTACTCCCTGATCCCGTCCCCCGCGAACTCGTGGAGCAAGTCCTGGAAGCAGCCGTCTGGGCTCCCAACCATCATCTGACCCAACCCTGGCGCTTCTTTGTTCTTACGGGCGATGCTCGTCATGCGCTCGGCGAGGTGCTGGCCAGTGACCCGACGTTGTCCCCGGCCAAGCGCGAGGCAGCCCGGCAGAAGCCGCTTCGCGCACCAGTCGTTATCGCGGTTGCGGTAGAACCCGCTCCAGAGCGATCGCTCCTGGATGAACTCTGTGCTGGGGCAGCAGCGATCCAGAACATGCTCCTGGCTGCGCACGCGCTCGGCCTCGGCGCTATTTGGCGCACTGGCCGGGCGGTTGAGGACCCGGCAGTCAAGCGCTTCTTCGGCCTCAGTGCACGTGCCCTGCTGCTGGGCTTTGTCTATCTGGGATACCCAGCTGCTATTCCGGCACCACCACCGCGACGTCCAGCAGCAGAATGCACAGTTTGGCTCTAAGGATAGTCGAGTAGGACAAGAGGTGCGCCGGGTCTTGCCGGAAGGTGGGAGAGCGCCGAAGGATCACCCCTGATCCTCGCAGAGTGAGAGCAGCACGAACTGCGCCTTTTGCATTCGTACCGTGTCGGTTCTCACACGGTAGGATGGTCGGGTGGTGCGTTCTCCAGGGGAGGCGCGACCGTGCCACGTCAGTGATCGTGCACCGTGGGCGGAGTCTTCGTACTCGCCAGAAACGCACCGGTTCGCTACGCTCGTTCCCGTGCAGTCAGGCGTCGAGCAAGTTGGAAGGTGGGACATGGACGTCGGATTCGTCGGACTCGGCAACATGGGGCGGGGTATGGTGCAGACGTTGCTCCGCGCTGGTCATCGCGTCGTGGTATGGAACCGCACGCCAGAACGGGTGGACGAGGTTGTCGCGCTCGGCGCTGTGCGCGCGGCCACACCCTTTGAAGCAGCCGAGGTCGGCGTCGTCTTTACCATGCTCGCCGATGACGCGGCCACCGAAGCGGTCATCGCCGGTCCCCACGGAATCCTTGCCGGTCTCCCGCGCGACGGTATCCACGTGGCCTCGAGCACGCTCAGCGTGCGCTATTCGGCGGAGCTCGCTGAACGGCACCGCACGCGTGGCCAGCACTATGTCGCCGCGCCAGTGTTCGGTCGACCGGACGCTGCCGCGCAGGGCGCATTGCGCTTAGTTGTCGCCGGGCCGCAGGGCGCGATCGAGCGGGTCCGGCCGCTGCTCACGGCGCTCGGCCCGCAGCAGTTCGTCATCGACGAGCACCCTGAGCGTGCCCACGCGGTGAAGCTCGCTGGCAACTTCCTTATCCTCTCGCTCGTCGAGCTCCTGAGCGAGGCAATGGTCCTCGCCGAGAAGGCCGGTGTTCCCCGTGATCGGTTCTTCGAGGTAGCGGGCGCGGTCTTCTCCTCACCTCTTGTCGACCGATATGGCCGCACACTCCTCGAGCGGCGCTTCGATCCGCCTGGCTTCCGCCTCGCACTTGGCCTCAAGGACATCCGTCTCGCGCTCGATCTCGCTGAGTCGACCCATACGCCGCTCCCCATCGCTGATCTCGTGCGGCAGCATGCGCTCGAGGCAATGGCGCATGGTCAAGGCGAGCGCGATTTTGCGACGCTCCTCCGCGTCGTGGAGGCCCACGCAGGACTGAGCTGAGGCCGTATCGCCATCGTGTGGTCTCTGCCTGGACGTACCCGTCGATTGGCGCAAGGTGAGGAAGCCGGCGCCAATCGACCTGCGTTCTCCCTTCGCCATGCAGGCGAGGCCTCGTGCTTCTCGCAGCGTGTCCAGCTGCCACGAGTGAACCGGAAAAAGGACAAGTTTGTCTGCGTTCCTCGATGTGTGCCTTTCTTCTGCCGGCCTGTACTGGTGCCGATGCCACGTTCCCTGCCAGCACGGAGCTCCAATCGTCATGGCCTTCGGGCAGAGAGCGGTTGGGAGGCCGCCGCAGGTGCCGATGCACCAAAAGTTCCCGATATTCGGCCAAAAGACAGGGCCCCGACGATCCTTGGTTCGGGTCTCTTACTCCCCTTTCGGGTTTCAGATTCCCGGCCTCGAATCGTCGGGGCCTAGCTTCAGGATACTCGTCCAGTGAGTGAATGCAAGAGGGGGACGTTACAAAATCGCAACAGTTCTTTGCCACCGGGCATCCGACCTGGGCTGAGAAGCAGGCACTCGCCACCTCCCTGGTGATACTGGTGCTGTCGCTTCCTGGAGTCTCCGCCTATTGTCTCCATGACAACGCCGTCCGCATGCCCCGCGCCGTGATGGCGACACGACACGCCGAGAAGCAGAAGGCTGCTTCGGCTGTCGTCCGGCACGCTGTGCTGCCGAGCCTGCATTCCACGGTGGCCAGAGTGCGGGCTTGTTGGACACCACAAGCGTCTGGACACAGCGCGATGGCAGTCGTGGCAGACCACGTGCGATGGTCGCCTGTCCGTGAGAACGCCCGGAGAGCATTGTTCAGCGTGCTGAAGCGCTTCGAGTTCGCCCAAGATCCCAGCTTACGCTCCCCCGCGTCGTACTCTTCTCTTGCCCGTTCGGCCCTGCCTCCACAGACTAGAGCTGAGAGCGGGACCGCAGGGGGGGGTAGACAATGGATGAACAGCGCATGTGGCTCGATATTCGTCTCGATGGCCGCGTGGCGCTTGTGACCGGTGCTTCGAGCGGCCTTGGTTACGCGAGCGCGCTCGCACTTGCCGAAGCTGGTGCTGATCTGGTGGTGGCGGGTCGCTCGCTGGAGCGTTTGGCCGACATCTGTCGTGCTGTTGAAGCGCGCGGGAGACATGTGTTCCCGCTGGCAGTCGACGTTCGCGATCTGGCTCAGGTTCGCCGCATGGCCGACGCAGCCTTCGAGCGCTTCGGACGGATCGATATCCTCGTCAACAGTGCTGGGCTCAATATCCCGCAACCGGCCCTAGAGGTAACGGAAGAGGCTTGGGACACCATCATGGATACCAATGCCAAGGGACTCTTCTTCTGTTGCCAAGCGGTCGGCCGATACATGGTCGCCCAGCGTTATGGTCGCATTGTCAATATCGGCTCCACGATGGGACTCGTCGGGATGGCCGATCGCGCCGCCTACTGTGCGAGCAAAGGGGCGGTTTCCCAGCTCACCAAAGTGCTCGCCATCGAGTGGGCCCCGTACAACGTGACCGTCAATGCTGTTGCGCCAACCTTCGTCGAGACACCACTCACCCGCCCCTATTTCGAGCGTATCCCTGGTTTTCGGGAGGAAGTGCTGCGCCGTATTCCCCTGGGACGCCTCGGCTCACCTGAGGAGGTCGCGGCAGCTGTAGTCTTCCTCGCCTCCGACGCTGCCAGCATGATTACCGGGGTAACCCTACCCGTAGACGGTGGTTGGACGGCCTGGTAGGCCTGGGGCGTGGAAGCTTGCCTCCACCATCGCTCGGTCGGGAACTCCGCATGTCTGGTTGCCCTCTTGCCTCACGCATGTCCTAGAAGGACATGTCCTGGGGCTGCTGTTCTACCTCACCTCTCCACGCGCTCGGCCAGTCGCCCGAACACACGAATCCAACGCGGTCGCTCGCTGTCTCCGTCGAACACAAAGTCGACACGATTTGGTACCACACGCGCTGGCCCCGCGGTGAACACGCTCCGCCCAATTGGCCGAAGGAACAGCGGTGGAAGTTGTCGCTCGTGCTGTTCCCGGCTCAGTCCTCGCGTCTGGACTGTCTCCAGCCAGAGCCCACCCGCTGCGGGACGGACCGTCACACGTGCCAATGGGTACTCATATGTCCCGGCGAGACGCGCGAGTTCGGCCTCACCCACCGTGACGCTCCGTGGGTTCGGTACCTGTATCCCGAAGCGCTCCGCGAGGATCCAGGTCTCGAGCTCGTAAATTGCTGCACTTCCTGACTCGTGATTGGTCAGGCTGGCGATCGCGACACGCTGTTCTGGCAAGAGAACCACATGTGCCTGGAAACCGTTCGTTGAGCCACCGTGCCCGATGAGTCGTGTGTCTCCCACCGACCAGATTGCCCAGCCGAACCCATAGGCGTCGGCCCAGTTTCCAGCCGCTACCTGCGGTTTCTGCATCAGCTCCACGCCCTCTGGCGAGAGCGGTGGATCCGACAGGCGAAGCAGCCCGAGATGGAAGGCGGCGAAGCTCAAGAGATCGTCGATCGTTGCCCAGATTCCACCTGCCGGATGCACAGTCCGCGGTAGTGCGAAGTCACGTACCACCTCGACCGTTCCGTTCTCACTTGTCCGGTGCCCGCAGGCGAACGGATACCCGAGAACGTCCTGCGCAAAGAAGAAACTCCGCTCCAGCCCTAGCCGCTGGAACAGCCGCTCGCGCATCGCGGTCTCAAATGTCTGCCCCGTCTTGATCTCAATGAGACGTCCCGCTACGGAAAAGCCGCTGTTGCAGTAGCTCCAGTGCTGCCCTGGCGCGTGGATCTGGCGCGCGTTCGCCAGGCTCGCGACGTACCGGCTAAGCGCATCGTCTCCGTAACCGTAGTCGTCGAAACGATCCCCTTCGATGCCACTCGTGTGTGTGAGCAGGTGCCGCAGCGTGATCGTGTCTCGTGCTCGTGGATCGGCCAGCTGAAGTTCAGGCACAGAGGCGGCCACCGGTTCGTCCAGCGCGACCAGACCCTGCTCCACCAGCTGCATGGCCACGGTGGCGAGGAATACTTTGGTGATCGAACCGATCTGGAACAGCGTATCACGCCGCACCGGACATCGCGTCTCTACGCTCGCCACACCGTACGTAACGATTTCGCGGCCGGCTTCGGTGAGCAGGCCGACCGCCATCCCCGGGACTCCTCTCTGGGCGCAGATTTTCTCGACAACATCTCGCAGGGTCGGCTCTTGTCCCATCGTGACCTCCTTCAGTCACCACTGCAGAATCAAGGAGCAAGGCCCGGATGGCAAGAGGAGTGGCGTCTCTTGGATCGACCTGCTCACATTTGAAGGATTGGCTGCACTACGGTCCCACGCCCTGGGAGCCTACCGACACAGGGCTTTAATGCACGGCCATCCTCGCCCGCGTGAACGATCTCCTGACGTGGACGCCAAGCCTTGGAGAACTTCACTCTCGTGGCAGCACTGTGCACAAACCAGATGTGCTCTTCTCTGATGCGCTCGCTCGGCTCCCGCACATCTGTCCTGCGCCGACCAAAAGGTGGCCGTCTCGTCGTTGCTCTGGCGGAACACTCCGGCCCCGGCAGGGCCCTGAAGACCGCACCGATACGTCGCACTGGTGCGCACAGTGCTGTCACGGAGCGCAATATGACCAGTTGCGACTCGATTCTGGACGTGTGCGATCCTTCTGGTGCAGGCCCGCAGTCTTTGCCAACCCTGATCGCACTCTATAGGAGCGTGCCTTGAGGGTGGAGCGCTGGCTCTTGATACCTGCCCGTGACCTTCACCGCCAACAGTCTGCCTGCTGAGAGCACTTGCCGATGGTCTTCTGGTCGTATACCTCACAGGCCCTGGCGTCTCAAGTCGGTTCATCACACCTCGATTCCCCAGGCGTGGCCCACTCGCGGACACTGTGGATGGCATTGCGCCGACATACTGTTCTGCCGAAGCGCGACTCGGCCTGTTAGTAGTGACATGTCAGGGAGCCGTCGCAGTCATGCCGGGAGCCAGTGAGTCTGGATGCGGGGACGTGTCGTGCCCACGCGAGACGCCCTACGAAATTGCGTGCGCCGATGCCGGAACGGGGTAGCGCGCCACCAGAGCCGGTGGAGTTGGTCTACCTCGGGAAATGTCTGCTCTTGCTCACACGTAGGCCGCAGACTGAAAGGAGTGCGCGAGTTCAGCGTCGTGGAAGAGATTGCTGATTCTGACGTCGTCCCAGCGAGCGGACGTATCGGCAGGGAGATCGCCCCACCGTGCAGAGCCTCCACACCTGTCGAGTCGTCCAGTCGTGACATCGTCAGACGCGAATAGCCTACTTGCGACGGCAGAGTGCGATGGTGGCCGGCGCTCTACGCCTTCATCGCTTTGCGAGCCGGCTGGATGGTTGCTTGCGATGAGCCCGATGCTGCAAGGCACAGGGATGTTCGCTCATACCTGTGCCTGCCCTGGGCATCTCGCGATCCTCAGGTGCTCTGGCGCTCGGTGGCCCACTCTCGCGCGAGCTCCTCACTCGTTGTGATCTGCGCTCCATAGACGCGCTTGAGATAGGCGATTCCCTCCTTGTGCTCCTCCTCGGTGAACGCGTTGACGCAGTCCTCTGGCACCACAATCCGGTACCCGCGGGTAAACGCGTCAGCGGCGGTGTGACGGCAGCAGATGTTGGTGTGCAACCCGGTGATGACCACCGTGTCAACGCCAAGCGAGCGTAGTAACAGGTCAAGGCCGGTCTCGTAGAAGGCGCTGTAGGTTCGCTTTTCGAGCACCACATCGCCAGGCTGGGGCGCCAGTTCCGGGATCGTCTCTGCCTCTTTGGTCCCCTTCATCGCATGAGGACCCCAGACAGCCATCTCCGGATCACTCGGAAGATGTGCATCGCCGACGTAGATCACCGGCACACCAGCAGCGCGAGCTCGCTCGAGTAACCGCCGAATCGGCTCGATGACGGTGCGCACCCGTTCGTTCCCCAGCTTCCCTGTCACGAAGTCGTTCAGCATATCGATGACAAGTACCGCTGACTTCATCACCCACCTCCACAACCTCGCCCACCGGTCTCCGGCGATCTCTTACCAGTAGACCGCTGTTCTGTCAAGGGCCGTTGACGCGATTGCTGCCCCCTGCTGTGCCCACCGCCTGGGGAAATCAGGGCCTCACGCTGGCGAGGGTGAAGAACTCGCGAACGTCGGACTCGCGAGCTCCGCAGCTCACTCGTTGGCCAAAGGAGCGACTGAGCTGTCTGCCCCTGAGATGAGGTCTGCGAGTGCTGCCCGGATGCGGGCTGCCACCTCTTCCATCGCCTCAGCGCTCGGGTAGCGTTGCCGAGGCCAGAAAAAGCCCCGCAGACCATCGCCGCGGCGCCGTGGCACCACATGCACGTGGAGATGCGGCACGCTCTGGCTTACCCGGTTATTGATGCCCACGAAGGTCCCCTCTGCCCCCAAGGCTTGCGGGATGGCGCGCGTGAGACTGCGCACCAGACTCCAAACGGGCACAAGGAGATCGTCGGGCAGCTCAGCGAGCGTCGGCACGTGAGCCCGCGGGATAACCAGCGTATGGCCGGGGAAAAGAGGGCGGTGGTCAAGAAAAGCGAGCACCTGCGCATCCTCGTAGACGCGGACGGCTGTGACTTCTCCACTGCTGATCCGGCAGAACGTGCAGTCCTTCACCTGTGTCCCTCACGGTTGCAGCCGCTCAATCGACCAGCTTCCGTCTGGTTGTCGCTCGTACCGGAAACGATCGTGGAGCCGATCGGGTCGGCCCTGCCAGAACTCGTACACCACTGGCCGGACGCGAAAGCCGCCCCAAAACGGTGGTCGTGGGACGGCGCCCTCTGGAAACCGCTCGGCGAAAGCGCGGTGGCGCTGCTCGAGTTCCTCGCGCGAGGCAATCGGCTGGCTTTGCGCGGATGCCCAGGCACTGATCTGAGAACCGTATGGGCGCGTAGCGAAGTACTCATCCGCCTCCGCGTCGCTGACCAGTTCGACATGCCCTTCGATGCGTACTTGTCGTTCCAGTGGTTCCCAGTAGAAGAGCAAGGCCGCGCGAGGATTCTCCGCGAGTTCTTGTCCCTTTCGGCTCTCAAGATTGGTGTAGAAGACAAAGCCCTGCTCGTCAGCTCCGCGCAACAGAACCATCCGCACCGACGGCCGACCGTCGCGTGTCGCCGTCGCCAGTGCCATCGCATTGGGGTATCGCAAACCAGCCTCCTCCGCTTCTCGGTACCAGCGCAAGAACTGTTCGAGCGGGTCAGGAGCCAAATCGCGGCGGTGCAGCGGGCGATCCTGATGTTCCCAGCGATGCAGCGCTCTGAGCACGTCTACTCCTTCCACTACGGTTCTGCCCCACGGCTTCCCGTAGAGCATAACCCCGCGCTTCTCCTACAAGAATTACTTGCGCGTTCCTCACGCTTCTGTAGTCAGGAGCATTCCCCTCATGATACCTGGGCGGCCATGCGTACTTGATGAAAGAATTCGGTCGCTGCGCGGAGGTCTCATTGCGATGAGACGGTCAAGCGTCCCAGGGTGATGCTATCTCCGCCGCACTCTCCGCGCGGCGGAGATACTGCGCCATCGTGCAGTACTACCTGCCACTTTACCTATGCCGCGCAAGGCCGCTAAAGTTAAGCAGAACGTTCTGCACACCCATAGCAGATGGCATCTATTACCTGTTGGGTAGAGGAGTCCGCTCATGAACGTCGATACTGTAACGATGCTACAGGCCGGCGCTGTTCTTGAGGGAGACATCTTCCCTGAACCCGTACGAGTGCTGATCGTTCAGCCAATTGGCGACAACCTCAAAATCGGAGCACAGGGGTTGCGCACCCGACAATATTACGAGCGGGTGCTACGGGTAGCCCAGGTTCGGACGCTGCGGATCACCCCACCGGACGCCTTATTTGATGGACAGGCGCAGCGGTTTCGCTTGGGGATAGAAGCAGCACGGTTAGAGCTAGCCTACGAGTATGATCCCTATTTCTCACTCTCAATCGCCCGTGTCGACCCACTCCCGCACCAGTTGGAAGCTGTTTATGACTACCTCCTGCCATTACCAGTGATTCGCTTCTTATTAGCGGACGACGCCGGTGCCGGTAAGACGATTATGGCCGGCCTTTTGTTGAAGGAGCTGAAATTGCGCGGTCTTGTCCGACGCACATTGATTGTTGTGCCGGCAAATCTGGCCTTTCAATGGCAACGAGAGCTTCGTGATCGTTTTCGAGAGCGCTTCGACATCATACGTGGAGTGGATCTGAAGAACGCGTACGGAGTTAACCCATGGCAGGATAAATCACAGGTCATCACCTCTATGGATTGGGCCAAACGAGAGGATGTGTTGCAAAGCTTGCAACGTGTCCATTGGGATCTTGTTATTGTGGATGAAGCTCACCGTATGAGTGCTAGTGATCCTCTGCACAAGACTGATCGCTATCGGTTAGGTGAGATACTCTCTGAGAAAACGCACCATCTCCTTCTCCTCACCGGAACACCTCACAAGGGTGATCCAGCCAACTTTTGCCTGTTTCTTCAACTCCTTGATCGGGATGTATACGCCGATGTCCGGAGTCTCGAAGAGGCTCTCCGAAGGAATCATGCACCTTTTTACCTACGCCGCACAAAAGAAGCACTTGTTACCTTCCCCGATCCCGAAACTGGTAAGGTGCGGAAGCTTTTCACTAACCGTGAGGTTCGCACTGTCCGCTTTGAGCTTGACGGAGAAGAGTTCGAGTTTTACGAGCAACTTACCAGATATGTGCAAGAGCAGTCGATGTATGCAGCGGCCGACCAATCTGTCCGCGGTCGAGCCCTCGGCTTCACTATGGCAATGTATCAGCGGCGTTTTGCCTCCAGTATTCACGCTGTCCGATTGAGCTTGGAGAGACGTTTGCAAAAGCTAGAGCGTCACCTGAAGGTTCCGCAGCAGGTAGAGGTTGATCTCTCTCGCCTTGAGGATCTTGATGAATTGCCTGAGCATGAGGCTGCACGTCTCGAAGAAGAGATCGAGAGCGCCTCTCTACCGATGGAGCGCGAGCTGATCCGTCGCGAAATAAACACGCTACGTGCACTAGTGCAGAAGGCGCAAGAACTGGAGGCACGTGGCCATTCCTCCAAGCTCAGCAAGCTGCGCGAAGTTCTCTCCGCCGAAAACATCTTCAGTGACCCCACTGTGAAGCTTCTCATCTTCACTGAGTTTAAGGAGACCTTGGACTATCTGGTAACTCAGTTGCGTCGTTGGGGTCTCAGCGTCACCCAGATCCACGGAGGGATGAAGATCGGAGACCGGGATACTCCAGGGACGCGCCTCTGGGCAGAACGGTATTTCCGGGATGAAGCCCAGGTCCTTGTGGCCACCGAGGCTGCCGGAGAAGGAATCAACCTTCAGTTTTGCTGGCTCATGATCAATTTTGACATTCCATGGAACCCAATGCGGTTGGAACAGCGTATCGGTCGTATTCACCGCTATGGGCAGGAACGCGACTGCCTGATCTTTAACTTTGTCGCTGCCAATACTCGCGAAGGATTGGTCCTTGAACGCCTGCTGGAGCGCTTGAGAGAGATCCGGAGAGAACTCGGCAGTGATCAGGTGTTCGACGTCGTCGGTGAGGTCATTCCGGCCAACTACCTGGAGCGTCTGTTCCGGGATCTTTATGCCGGCAGAATGACCACCCAGGCCGTTCTCGAACGGTTGATCACTGACCTCGATCGCGAGCGCTTCGCCCGTATTTGTCGCTCGACCCTCGAGGGACTAGCGAAACGGGAACTCAATCTGGCGGCCATCCTGACCAAGACCGCTGAAGCGAAAGAACGCCGGCTGGTACCGGAAGTTGTTGAAGAGTTCTTCCTCCAGGCCGCACCAATTGTGGGATTACCTACGCCGCGTGGCTACCACGGAGTCTATACGCTTGGGCGCGTTCCTCGACATCTGCTTCGTGTCGGTGAGCGGTTGGAACCACGCTTCGGTCCGCTGGGTCGAGAGTATCGCCGCATTACCTTTGACAAGCGACGCCTGAGTACGGATCCTACCGTGGAGTGGGTAACACCTGGGCATCCTTTGTTTGAAGCTGTTCGCGAGGCGCTTTGGGAAGAAGTTCAGGAAGACCTCCGCCGTGGCGCCGTCTTCTACGAACTCGGACGGGAAGCCCCAGCCCGACTCGAGATTTTTGCGGCCTCAATAGCCGACGGACGTGGCAATACATTGCACCGGCGACTCTTTGTTGTGGAAGTTGGGCAGACCGGCCCACTGCGTCTGCGCCAGCCAACAGTCTTCCTCGATTTGATTCCCGCAGATCCGCCGCCGACGGAAAAACCATCATTCGCAGTGGACTATCAGCAGGTTGAGGAGTTCCTGGTCGAACAGGGGCTCGAGGCCTTTCTAAAGGAGATACAGCAGGATCGCCTCAGAGAGATCGACACCATTGCTCAGCACGTGGAACTGAGTCTCAATACATTGATCGACCGCCAACAGAGGCAAGTAGCTGAGCTGTTGCAACGGCAACAGAGTGGCGAGGAAGTTGCCTTAGCCTTGAGTGAAGCGCAGAAGCGGCTGGATGAGCTCATCGATCGCCTGGAGCGTCGACGTCGGGAGCTGGCTCAGGAGCGGCAACTAGCTATCGCCGACGTCACGCGGATTGGTTCCGCCTTAGTGCTGCCATATGAGGGAGATACACTACGCGATTTAGCGCCCGATGCAGAAGTTGAGCGCATCGCTATGGAAGTAGCCATGCAGTACGAGCGCAGCCGAGGTTGGCTGCCGGAGGACGTCTCATCGGAAAACCGCGGTTTTGATATCCTTTCCCGCCACCCGGAAAGTGGGCAGGTGCGCTTCATTGAAGTCAAAGGTCGCGCCACGTCGGGGCCCATCGTGCTTACTCCCAACGAGTATAAAACTGCTGCTCGCCTGCGTACCGATTATTGGCTCTATGTGGTCCTCGACTGTGTGACAAGACCACGGCTAGTACCAGTACAGAATCCTGTGCGACTCGGCTGGGAGCCGGTAATGAAAATTGATTACTTTCAGCTATCGGCTCAAGAAATCGAAAAGGAGGGAAGACGAGAATGAGCAGTTACTGCGAATGGAAATTCATGGCACTCACGGCTATCTGGACTGGAGGTGCAAATATTCGGACTGAAGATGAAAACCAGACGGGCGGCCGTTTCATTTCCACGGGCTTAATGGGCTCCTTACGCTGGTGGTTCGAGGTGCTCGTGCGAGGGCTGGGAGGAACGGCTTGTGACCCTACTAGTACCTATGAGGATCCGACCGCTACCACGTGATGAAGGTGGGCAAGATAAGGTAACGATGGGACAAGGTTTTGGGGTCTGCCGGCCTGACCCATCGGAGACGAGCTATAGTACCTGTCGATTTCGCCCTTGCCTCTCATTACTCACTACGGCGATATTGGTGGGAAGACTGTGCTGAGGTTGCGAGCTGAATGGGAACGGGAACTCCATGACGTTAAGAGTGGGAAAGTACACAAAGGAATCGAGTAAATTACAACTTACAGAGAGGTGCTAGTTCTTTATACGTTACACATGGGATGATGAAGAAGGAATGAATATTCTATGGCGAGATCGCCACGAATGCACAATATTGTCGTCTAATGAGCTAAGATAGCAACTCACTTCGGCAGTTGTTTCGACGGGATAGCAGGGGACATTCCAGAGCTCGACAGAAGGAGGGGCTATGGCGCATGCGGTGAGAGGAGTACGCCGCCTCATCGAGACTGATGAGATGCCGATCGGCCGCATCTCCGCCCATGCCCGCAGAGACCAGAACATCCGCAAGGGCCACTTGCACTCTCTTCACGTCTGGTGGGCCACCCGACCCCTGGCTGCTTGTCGCGCCGTGCTGATGGCTACTCTCCTCCCTGACCCTGCCGATGAGAACTGTTCCGAATCGTTCCGCCAGGTGGCGCGAGAGGTGCTGCGTCCCTTCCCCGGCGGTGGGCGCGATCTTAGTGACCCCCTCACCCTGCGCCGGACGCTCCTCGACTTTATTGCTGACTTTGCCGACTGGGATAACGCTCACAACCCCACCTTTGTGGAGGCCGCGCGCAAACTGGTTGCTGCTGCGCATCCGGAAGGACCACCGCTGGTAGTAGACCCCTTCGCCGGCATCGGCTCCATCCCCTTCGAGGCGCTGCGTATCGGAGCGGAGGCTTTCGCTGGTGACCTCAATCCAGTGGCCGTTCTCCTCAACAAGGTCGCCCTGGAGTATCTGCCCCGCTACGGCTACCGCCTGGCAGAGGCGGTGCGCAAATGGGGCGGCTGGGTCCGGGAGCAGGCTATTGCCGAGCTCCGTCCCTACTACCCCTTGGAACCTGATGGCGCCGAGCCCCTGGCCTACCTCTGGGCCCGCACCATCCGCTGTGAGGGGCCTGCCTGCGGGACGGAAGTGCCGCTCGTGGGACTCCTGTGGCTTTCCCGCAGGGAGAAGCGCCAGGTAGCTCTGCGCTACCGAGGCGTCCCGGAACCAGGAGGGGGCGGCCGGGTGGAGTTTGAGATTTTCCAGCCGAAGTCCGAGGCGGAAGTCCAGCCGCCCATCGTGCGGCGCTTCGCCGCCACTTGCCCGGTCTGCAATTACACCACGCCTTACGAGCGGGTCCGGGAGCAGCTCCGCGCCCGGCGAGGCGGAACACGTGACGCCCGCATGATCGCCGTCATCACTCTCCGGCCGGACGGCACCCGAGGCTACCGCCTGGCGACGGAGGCAGATCTCGCGGTCGCTCGCCAAGCTGCCGAAGAACTCGCCCGACGGGAGACTCAGCACGCTGGGCCACTTCCTCTGGTGCCGGATGAACCACTCCCACCTGTGGGAGCGCTCGGCTTCCGCGTCAATCTCTGGGGTATGGAGGTCTGGGGTGATCTCTTTGCGCCGCGTCAGGCGCTGGCGCTGACGACCTTCGTTCGCCTGGTACGGGAGGCGTATGGTGCTGTGTACCAGGAAACGGGAGACGCTGAGTTTGCCCGCGCCGTAGCTACGTGCCTGGGCGTAGCGGTGAGTAATACTGTTCCGATGCTGAATGGGGCTTCATACTATGGGCAAGATCACATGCGAACAGCTTTCCAAGGCAGCGGCCTTCCTATGCGCCCTGACTTCGCCGAAGCCAATCCTTTGATACCCAATTTGGTTGGCGGGTTTGAATATGCTCTAGAGCAGGTAGCCCAGGTGCTGGAGGAGGAAGGAAGTCAGAGATTCCGTCCTGGTACCGTGCGGCAGAGCTCCGCCACCGCCATTCCCTTGCCTCATGCCTTCGTGCCCTACGTCGTCACCGATCCACCGTACTATGATGCGGTACCTTACGCTTCCCTCTCCGATTTCTGCTTCGTGTGGCTCCGGCGGATGCTTCACGACCTCCACCCTGACCTCTTTCTCTTGCCGCTCACGCCCAAGAGGGAGGAGTGCATCATGGATCCCGGCCCCCCACTGCCGGGTGAGCCGGAGAAGACAAAGGAGTTCTTTGAAACCACGATGCGACAAGCCCTGGCGGAGGCCCGGCGGGTGCTCCGGCCCGATGGCCTGGCGGTGGTGCTCTTTGCCCACAAGGGGACGGCAGGCTGGGAAGCGCTCGTGAACGCGCTGGTCCAGGCCGGCTGGACCGTCACCGCCTCCTGGCCGATTGAGACGGAGCGGGGTGCCCGGATGCGAGCCAAAAATTCCGCCGTACTTGCCTCCTCCGTCTTCCTTACCTGCCGGCCGCGGCCACAAACTGCTGGCGTCGGTGAGTGGCGAGACGTCCTGGCCGAGATGAACCGGAAGGTGGCCATGTGGCTCCCCAAGCTCGAACAAGAGGGGATTCACGGAGCAGACGCCATCTTTGCCTGCATCGGGCCGGCGCTTGAGGTCTACAGCCGCTACGACCGGGTGGAGACTGCCGCGGGCGAAGTTATCCCGCTTGGCAACCAGAATGGCCGGCGGGGGTATCTCTCCTATGTCTGGGAAGCGGTCGCTCGGGAGGCGCTGCGGATGGTCTTCCCCGAGGCCGACCCGCAGGGCTTTGAGGAAGACGCCCGTGTTACGGCACTCTGGCTCTGGACGCTCTTAACCCGCGCCAATGGCACCCAGGTAGCAGAAGTCGCTGAGGAAGAGGAGGAGATAGAAGAGACAGCTGACAAGTCCAAAGTGAAGGGCTGGTCACTGCCTTATGACGATGCCCGCCTGATTATCCAGGCTCTGGGGGCGGACGAAGCCAGGCTTCGGCGCCCGGATGGAATCCTCGAAATCAAGGGTAACACGGCCCGGCTTCGTTCAGTCATGGAGCGGCGGCAGCATCTTTTGGCCGGGCCGAGGGCGGCGGTTGCCGAGAAACCCCGTCGGAGGAGACGCCAGCCGACGCTCTTCGAAGACTTGGAGGAACCTCAGCTCCAGGAAACCTTGACCCTTGAGCCCGGGCGTACCCTTCTCGACCGTCTGCACCAGGCGATGCTGCTGTTCGCCGATGGGCACACCGAGATCTTGCGCCGCTTCCTTGTTGAGGATGGCTATGGTCGGGATCCCCAGTTCTGGCGCCTGGCCGACGCCCTCTCTCGACTCTATCCCCCTTCCTCAAGGGAGAAGCGGCTGGTAGATGGGTTGATTGCCCGAAGGAAGACCTGGGGACTCTGACATGGACTTGCAAGACTGGTTTGACGCATTTCGAAGGCAAGTGCGCAGGAATCCCTGGGCCGATGGGCTCCGTGAGGCTGCCCTGACCGGGGTGCTTGGCCGTTGGACGGCACTACTCACGGATGTGGTCGCCAAGGTGTGTGAGGAGTTAGGGTTTCGGGTAGCGGCGCGTGGTCAAACCTCCCGTATCCTACCCATATCCCGGCAGGAATATCTTGGTCTAGATGTTTTGGCCTTCCCCGCAGGAGAGTCGTCATGGTGGGTGAGACCGGTGATGGCTTTTGAGCTGGAAAATCGGACGCGGGTGGCAAGCATAGCCTATGCCTTGTGGAAAGTCTGCATGGTACGGGTGGCCTGGGGAGGAGTGTTTTGCTACCGAAAGGACCCGGACCAAATCGGGGAGCTGCTCCGGATCCTAACCGAAGTGGTCCGAGCGGTTACCCCTTCAATGGACCTGCTGGTAGTTGTCGGGACGCGCTGCCGCGCCGAGGACTTTCCCGACGGATTTTTCCGTGCCTATCGGTGGGATGAAGACTATCAACGGTTCCGCCTTCTACTCTCGTAGAGAGGGGAAAAGCTATGGCTACGCTGAAGCCCTGGCATCAGGTAGCGACGCCACACGAGGATTTGCGAAAAGGTGTTCCTCTCGATGCCTCCGCCTTCGCCATACATCTTGATCAAGTAATCGACGGCCGGGCGCCAGACGATTACCGCAATCCCCAGCGTTTCTTTGCTCGTACCTATCTCACCGAGGCCTACCGTAAGATGGCGGCCGAGGTGCTCCGCCGGCTTGCAGGAGAACGACTCGGCACGTCGCCGGGTATCAACTTGACGACGCAATTCGGCGGCGGAAAGACGCACTTCCTTACGTTGCTCTATCACCTGTGCCGGACGGGAGATGCTGCCAAAGAATGGCCAGGGGTTCCCGAGATTCTTGACGCAGCGAACCTTTCCACGGTCCCGAAAGCTCGGGTAGGCGTCTTTATCGGCAACCGATTCGACTTCCTCACCGGTGTGGGCGCGGAAGGGGAGCCCCGGCGTAAAACGCCGTGGGGGGATCTGGCCTGGCAGCTGGGTGGAAACGAGCTCTACCAGCTTGTGAGGGAGCACGATCAGCAGGGCGTTGTGCCCGGAGGGGAGATTCTTCAGAAGATCTTCACCGGCGAGCCGACGCTTATCCTAATGGATGAGGTACTGAGCTTCTCGCGACGGGCGCGGGACACGGGGGATCGGTATCGTCACCTGAGTTCTCAGTTCTACAGCTTCCTTGATGTGCTCACGCGCGAGGTTGTTGCCAGTGCTGCCACGGTACTGGTGATCTCCCTTCCTCTTTCCGAGTATGAGATGACTCCAGAGGACGAGGCAGAGTTTCAGCGCCTGAGTCAACTACTGGATCGCCTGAGCAAGGCGGTGCTCCTTTCGGAAAAGACGGAAATTGCAGAGATTGTCCGTCGACGGCTTTTCGAAGAAGTTGGGAACCCAAAGGAGATCGTCGCCACTGCCAAAGCTTATGCTGATTGGGTCCGCCAGCATCGAACTCAGCTGCCCGAATGGTTCCCGATCGATCAAGCGGAGCAGATCTTCCGGGCCACCTATCCCCTTCATCCTGCTGTACTCTCCGTCTTTGAACGCAAGTGGCAGTCGTTGCCGAGATTTCAACGAACCCGCGCAATCTTGCGCCTTCTATCGCTATGGGTTACTCACGCGTGGCAGCGGGCTTATAGGGAGGGCTCGAAGGATCCCCTCATAACCTTGGGTTCGGCTCCCCTTGAAGATTCGCTCTTTCGTGCGGCGGTCTTTGAGCAACTTGGGGAGGGACGCCTGGAGGCAGCGGTGCTCTCGGACATCGCCGGTGAGGAAGCCCATGCTGTCCGCCTGGATCAGGAGGCGGGGGGCTTGATGCGACGGCTTGGGTTGCACCAGCAAGTAGTGACTGCTGTCTTCTTCGAATCCTCGGGTGGGCAGGTACGCAACGAGGCCACGCTTCCCGAGTTACGACTCGCTGTTGGTGGCCCGGACGTCGAGATTGGGCTAGTTGAAAACGCTCTCGAGAATCTCTTGAGTCGATGCTATTACCTGGACACGCGAGGAAATGCCTATATTATCAGTCACCGGCCGAATCTGAACAAGATTATCTCTGACCGGCGGGCTGCACTGACTGGACCAGAAGCAGAGGAGCAGATTCGCGAGAAGGTTCGCCAAGCAATTCGGGATGTCTTCAAAGTTGGCGTCCCCAGTCTTGAGCGGCGGTACTTCCCAGAGGAACCTGCCGACGTCCCCGATGTGGCCGCCCTGCGCCTTGTGATCATGGCTCCCGAATACAGCTGGGACAATAGCGATCGAGAGCGGACAAAGAATCTGCTACATCGCTTTGTTCAGGAATACGGAGGCCGGGCGAGAACATACAAGAGTGGACTCATTTTCGTCGTGGCGGAAGGCGGCGCTCAGCTGATAGATGAGGCGCGTACCCTGCTTGCTCTAGAAAGCTTGGATGATACCGAGGAACAGGAACGACTCCAACTCGATCGGTCTCAGGTCCGGGAAATCGGTGAGAAGAAGCGTCGTAGTCATCAGCGATTGCACGAGTTGGTATGGCAGGCCTACCGTCGTTTAGTGTTGTTAGGCAGCTCCAACGAGTTAGAGGAAGTCGATCTTGGCCGGCTACATCCTAGCATGGGTGAGTCGCTCACAAGCGTTATCGTGGCGCAACTCAGACAGAGAGGTATCCTCGAGGAATCTGTGAGCCCAGATTTTCTTGCTCGCAACTGGCCTCCAGTCTACCGTGAAGGATGGTCCACCCAAGGCATCCGGGACGTTTTCTATGCCTCCCCACTTTTCCCGCGGCTGCTAGATCCAGAAGCAGTACGTGAGACCATTGCGCGTGGTGTTCGTGAAGGAAAGTTCGCCTATGTGGTGCAGCTTGAAGAGGGTCAATCGGAACCAATTTACCAGGATCCGACTTTCACAGCTGATCGCATCGAGTTCTCTCCGCATGCACTGTTAGTGCCAGCTGATCGGCTTTCTACTACCGCAGCCTCAGGCACGAGTTCCCCGCTGGAGAGCCGCCCAACGAGGGTGTCAATCGAGGAACCAGCTGGAAGCGAAGTAGCAGAGGCTGCGCCAGTAGCAACCGGCGTTCTACCCGAGACAGTAGTTCGGCGAATTGTCTGGGAGGGAACACTCCCTCCTCAGCAGTGGACCAACTTCTACATGAAAGTTCTTACACATTTCGCTACCGATCCTAGTCTGCGCATCGGACTACGCCTGACGGTGGCTCCTGCTTCGGGGATCTCGAGAACGAAACTCGAAGAGGTACGCTCTGCGTTGCGTGAACTTGGGCTCGATGTTGCTGGGCTCCAGGTAGAAGAACAATGAGATCGTCACATGTTAGTAAGTCGGAAGAGTTGTGTTGTGCAGCGATGCGGGGATCGTAAGACGGAAGAGATCGGGTAAGAAGCGCTTTTGCCATTCCTGTCCTGGCACTTGCCTTTACTGACTAGGAAGAAATCAAGCAGTCCAGATAGTAGCTCGTCGCCTGTTCTGTGGCCTCGTTTGAGGCGTGTGCTACTGCTGCAGGCCACCATGTCCGCTCGCGGGAAACGAAGCTGGTCCGGCTGCTCAGCGCTCTGTGGGGAGTTGTTGCTTGTCTTCGACTGTCATTGGTGCAACCCGCTGAGCGTGGCATTGGGTGAAAACGTTACAGAGCATCTGCTAAAGGCCAACACAACATGGTCTTGGCCGTAGATTGGCAAGTAGTATCTGTTCGACTCGTCAGCGCTCTGGTGCCCACTTTCGGTCAGGGAAGCCTAACCTCGCGAATACTTATTATAGGGATAGGGAGCGAAGATCGGGTCAATCTTGGCCACGGTAAACGGTCACGGATCTGCTTTGTGAGGTTACTCTACGGGTCTGGTTCTATCGAGATAGTGATATGCTGTCTCCGAAAAACCTGAAGAGATTCGTGTTTGTGAAGTCTTTCTGGGGCAGAGTGTCTTCTACTCGCCAGGATCCAGTGTTTTCCTGTTCCTAACCCTGAGTTGGTAAGCTTTTTGGTTCGTTACAACGTCCTCGTGGCTTGGCAACCTTGTCGCAAAGGCTCAAGCGTGTCAGCCGCTTCTGGTGCAAGGACAACCGTTATCCGCGTATAGGGTTCCTACTCAAAGTAGAGAAGCGCTCATAAGCGATCATCATGACCACCCAACACCAAGTCTAACATTGCACCTTTCAGGGTGCAACATCGGTGTTGTAATCTTTCTTAGCTGCATTGTCACAGAGAGCCCTCTGCGATATATCAGCTGCCAGACCCGGGTGCAAACCTTGAACCAAGAAGGAACAGCTGCTCACAAAACGAGGAGTGGGGGGTTCGGTTTCTTCACCATCCCATGCTCGCCTGGCCAGTGAACGTGCGGTAGGATGAGCCCGTGAGCGGCTCGCTGATGGAGCAATGGAGTCCATCCCGGCTATGGCCAAGACAACGGCACCACAACCCGCTCTGCCCAATGAACTCGCTATACGACCACTCACTCCTCGTGAGCAACGGCGGGTTCGCCAGAGCTTTCTCTTCGGTGTCGCAAATGGCGGGCTGCTCCTCTTCGGCGATGCGCTCATCCATCCGGTGCTCGTCCTCACGCTCTTCGTCGCTCGCTTGACCAATAACGCGGTCCTCATTGGTCTCGTTCCAGCACTCAGTGTCGGCCTGTGGTTTCTGCCGCAGGCACTCGCCGCAGCACTCGTCGAAGGGCGCCACCGGCAGCTGCCCTGGGCGGCATGGGGCGGCGTCGCCCGCGCTCTGGCCATCGGCATCCTCGCTGCCGCTGTGCTGGCCGGTGGGATCGAGCCAAGTGGGCGCCTCCTCCTTGTCTTCTTCCTCTGCTATGCAGCCTACAACCTGGCTGCCGGCTTCGCTTTCGTGCCACTCGTGGAGCTCTCTGCCCGCGCTATCCCCGCTGATCGCCGCGGGTTTTTCTTCAGCCAGCGCAACCTGTGGGGCTCACTCCTCGCCTTGCTCGCCGGACTCATCGTCCAGCGTGCCCTCGCTGCCGACGTGAGCGGCTTTGCTGTCCTCTTTGCCAGCTCCTTCGCCGCGCTCGCTCTGGCTGCCTACACGACGCTCTGGATTGCGGAGCGCCCGACGCCCCAACGCGCACGCCCCCTGCGGGAGTGGCTTGAAGGCCTCCCGAAGCTTCTCGCTCGCCGTTCTGTCCGCCGCTTCTTGCTCTTCCGCTCCCTGCTCGCTCTCTCTACCATCGCTGATCCCTTCTTCATCGTCTACGCCCAGGGTATCCTCGGTGTCCCGGCCGCGACGGTTGGCCTCTACCTCGCTCTTTCGGCGATCGCACGCGTGGCCACGAACCCGCTGTGGGGATGGGTCGTCCAGCGGTGGGGCAATCGCCAACTCCTTCAGCTCGCTACCCTCGTTCGACTCTTGATGCCGCTCATCGCGCTCGGAGTGCATCCTCTTGCAACTTGGGAACGCATCGCTTCCCGTGTTGGTGATCCCGAGCGGGTGATTTTCCTCGCCTTCGCTGTAGTCTTCGTCGCCTACGGCGTCACACTCTCGGCGCAGATGCTCGCCAACTTCACCGCCGTCTTGGAACTTGCTCGGCCAGATGAGCGTCCGACACTTGTTGGAGTCACGAACTCCATCCTGGGAATCGTTGCGCTCGTCCCGATGCTCGGCGGTGTTGTCGTCGACCGTTTCGGCTTCGCGGCGGTCTTTCTCCTCTCGCTTGTGCTCACGCTTCTTGCGCTCGCCACGAGCGGCCTTCTGCCTCGGCCGCGCCCCGTCGCTCGGTGAACAGCAACCGGCGTCTTCCTGCCACGTGCTTGATTTGTCCCTTGCTTCTCCGCGAGAGTTTCGATACTGCCGCATCGACCCAGGCGACACACGGTGCCGTCTCTGGATCTCTCGGCGCTACGGCTGCGAACTTGTATGCTGCGGCGTTGCCCATTGCCCGCCGACACGGAACGAGGGATAAGAAGCGCGCAAGGCCTGGTAGAATCCTCAAGAGCGGACTTCCGCCACCGGCGAGCGGATGGACGCAGTGTCACGCGTGAACGGGGCGAGACGAACGGTATGCATCTTCTCGATCGAATCCGTCAGTCCCGTGAACTTCTCGTCCTCACTGCGCTCCTTGCGCTCGTTTCGGGCTATACGCTGCTGCATCTCGCCCACATCCTGACCCCATTCGTTGTCGCGGCTGTCTTCGCCTATCTCGTCCATCCCCTCGTCGACTGGGCTGAGAGCCGGACGCATCTCCCGCGTGTCGTCGTCGTGCTGGCGCTCTATGCGCTCCTTGGAACTGCACTCGTCGTCGGTGGGATGCTCATTGCCCCCTCACTCGGTCAGCAACTCCATGCCCTCGTCCGTACCGTCCCCGAGGTGATCGAAGCAATTGATCGCCGACTTGCCAGCACGCCCGAACTACGCATCGGTGAGCTCGTGATTGACACACGCGCCCTCGTCTCCCGACTCGACACTGCAGCCCAGTCCCTTACTGAGCGCTTCAGCCAAGAAGCGGTCCCACTCGTCCTCGCTACGGTCGAGGCGCTCATCAAATCCTTTGTCTTTTTCCTTGTCAGCTTCTATGGTCTCCTCCAGGGTCGCACACTGGTCGCACGGCTGCGTGCACTGGCTCCGCGTCGTCACCAACGAACGGTCGGTCGCATTCTCGGTCAGGTTGACGCAACCTTCCGTGCCTACGTCCGCGCCCAGCTTGTGCTGTTCCTCGTCATGGCCACGGCCACCTACATCGCCCTCACCATCTTGCAGGTGAAATACCGGCTCGCCCTCGCCATCGCCACTGGTCTCCTTGAGTTGATTCCCTTCGTGGGCCCTTGGACAGCTGGCTCCATCGCGGTCAGCGTGGCACTGACCCAAGGGAGTGCACCGTTCGGTTGGTCGTCGCTCCAGCTTGCGGTTGTGGTGGCACTCGTCTATCTCGTCCTCCGCGTGCTGGAAGACCATTTTGTTATCCCTCAACTGGTCGGGCATTTCGTACGGTTGCATCCGGTTGTCGTTCTCTTTGGGGTGCTGGCCGGTGCAAGCGTGGCAGGAATCCTGGGCTTGCTGCTTGCTGTGCCCGTTCTGGCAGCACTGAAGATCATCCTCCTGACAGTACTTGAGGAGCTCCGTCATCCCCCACCGCGGCAGATCGTCACCTTGCGTGACCGCACGCTCTTGCCTCGTCTTGCCGAGTGGATCACTGCACCGGCGCGCCGCGACGTCCTCCTGCTCATCCCGCACGGTACCCTCACGTGGGACGATCTGCCCGCTCTCCAAACGCTGAGCCGTAACGCTCTGGAGCACGATGTCGAAGTCCTCGTCGTGACACCCGATCCGGTCGCTGGCAGCCTGGCCACGGCGGTTGGCTTGCCAGTGGTGACTCAACTGCCTAGCGGCTGGGGTGCCGAGGCGGAACTCGTCGTTGAGTTTGCACGTGCTGTGCCAGACGACGAGCACCCGCTTCACGAGAGTCTGCCAACAAGCGCTGTTGAGCGACGGCCAGACGGAAAAGGGGGTGTCCCATGACCACCAGTGCGGTGCGCCGCTACCGCAACTACATTGGCGGTGAGTGGGTTGAGCCGAGCAGCGGCGAGTATCGCCCGGATATCGACCCAGCCGATACGCGAGTTGTGCTGGGCGAGTTCCCGCGTTCCACCGCTGCTGACGTCGATCGTGCAGTCGAGGCCGCAGTGGCTGCCTTCCCGGCCTGGAGCCGTCTCTCTGGTCCCCAGCGTGCCGCAATCTTGCACAAAGCAGCCAATATCCTGGAGGCACGTGCGCAGGAGATCGGCGAGGCCCTCACTCGCGAGGAGGGGAAGACCATTGGCGAAGGCGTCGGCGAAGTCCTCCGCGGCGTCGCCATCCTTCGCTACTTCGCTGGCGAGCCGCTCCGCGCTCTCGGTGAGGTCTACTCGGCCACGAATCCTGATACCTTCCTGTATACCGAGCGCGTTCCGCTCGGAGTCGTCGGTGTGATCACTCCTTGGAATTTTCCTGTCGCCATTCCCCTTTGGAAGCTTGCCCCTTGCCTCGCCTTTGGGAATACCGCCGTCTTCAAGCCTGCCGAACTCACACCTCTTACCGCTCACCTCATCGTCGAAGTCTTCATCGAGGCCGGATTACCGCCTGGCGTGCTCAACCTCGTCCACGGCCCCGGCTCGGTCGTCGGCGAGGCGATCGCCCGGCACCCCAAGGTGAACGCGATCACCTTCACCGGCTCGAACGCCGTCGGTCGTCACCTGTACCAGATCGCCAGTGAGCGTGGTGCCAAGGTGCAGCTCGAGCTCGGCGGCAAAAACCCGGTCATCGTCGCCGAGGATGCCGACCTCGACTTCGCTGTAGAGCTGACGACGTCGGGCGCTTTCCGGTCGACCGGTCAAAAATGTACTGCGACCTCGCGCGTGATTGTGCTCGAGCCGTTGCTGCGTGACTTCACCCAGAAGCTGGTCGAGCGCGCTCGCTCACTCAAGGTCGGCCCCGGCATCGATCCCACGGTCTACATGGGGCCGCTGGTTTCAGAGGAGCAGCGCCAGCGCGTGCTCGGCTACATCGAGATCGGCGAACAGGAAGGCGCTCGATTGCTTACCGGCGGCCACGAGCTCGCCGAGGGTGACCTACGCTACGGCTATTTTGTCGCTCCCACGGTCTTCGCCGACGTCGAGCCAGGAATGCGCATTGCCCAGGAGGAAATTTTCGGCCCGGTCGTCGGAATCATCCGGGCTCGCAGTCTCGACGAGGCGATCGAGATCGCGAATGGCGTCCCCTATGGTCTCTCCGCCTCTATCGTGACGCGAGATATCCGCCGAGCCTTCCAGTTCGCCCGAGCGATTCAGGCTGGTGTCGTCCATATCAACTCGGAGACGGCCGGTGCCGAGCCACACGTCCCCTTCGGGGGTATGAAGGCCTCAAGTTCCTATTCGCGTGAGCAAGGGCGGGCCGCTCTAGAATTTTTCACCCAGACCAAAACGGTGTACTTCGACCTTCCACCAGCTTGAGCACCCGTGCCGGACTTGCTCCGGCCCTGTCCAGCCCGTCCCGTGTTGCACGCGGGACGGGCTGCTCTGTCCGTACAGTTGACAACTTGACGGCGAGTGACAAAACTCCGACCAACGACCTGAGATTCTATCCCCTGGGGGCGTGCCATGTGCTCCGAGTACACGCTCGCAGCCTCACAGACGTTCTTGAATTCCTTCACCGTCCTCTCACGCGCAAATCAAGAACGCCTCATCCGGAAGCTCCCGGAACTCCGCGCTGATCCCCATCCGGATGGGACAGATCACAAGCGGCGTCTCGAGAAGTACCACGACGTGTACCGTCTGCGGGTTGGCAATTATCGTGTCTTCTACCGCATCCGGGACGATTGCGTCGTTGTCCTCCTCGGTGTCGAGCATCGGAAAGATGCCTACCGGCAGGAGTCACTCGCCTTTGACGATCCTCCAACCCTGATCATCGAACCGGATCCAGGAGATTTACTTCCCTCCGCAACCGGACAGAACGAGCCCTTCCCCTCGTTCGACCAAGGCTCGCCCGAGATCTCTTCCACGCGCCCACTTGCCCGACTGCTGACTGAACCAGACCTCGCGCGCCTCAACGTGCCCCGCGAGCGATGGCCTGCACTCCTGTCCTGCCAGACCGAGGAGCAACTGCTGGAACTCCTGCAAACTTTCCCTCCCAGCTTGGCTGAACGACTTATCGATCTCGCCTGTGGCAAGACACTCGACGACACTCTGGACGACCCGGTCTATGTCCTCGGGCCAGATCTTTCCCTGCCTGATCTCTTGCAGGGGAACACGCAGCTCTGTTATCTCCTCGACCAGAGCCAGGAAAAGGCGCTCGAGCGTATCCGCTCCAGCCCGGGCCCGTATCTCATCACTGGAGCTCCCGGTACCGGGAAGACAGTCCTTGCACTCCTCGCCGTCTCGGCCCTACGAGAACGTGCTCAAGCGAGCGGTAATGAAGACCCACGCGTGCTCTTCGTCACTTTTACTCGCACGCTCGCCCAGACATTGACGCGTCTCGCCGAGCGCCACCTCCCACCCGCCGATCGCCTCTCGCTCACCGTGGACACACTCGACCGACTCGTCGCTGACCTGACACCGGACGTCGAGATGGCCCGCGATGAGCAAGTCCGCATCTTGCTCCGGCAAGCCCGATCCCGTGCCTTCGACCGTCCGCTCTCTCCGGATCCGCGGCGTGACCGAGTGCTCGCCTCCTCACTCCGACGCATCACTGATCTCTATCTCCGCACAGAAATTGAGGAAGTGATCCTCGGCCGTGGGCTCGCTTCCCTCGAAGACTATCTGAAGGCTGATCGCACCGGACGACAGGTCGGGTTGAATGCGACCCAACGTGAGGCGGTCTGGCGTGTCTACGAAGCGCTCAGTGACCTGCTCCGTGAGCAAGAGCTTTACCTCCTCGAGGAGCGCCGGCAGCTGGCATTGGATATCCTGCGCCAGAACCCGGACCATCAACGGTACGATGCTGTCATCGTTGACGAAGTCCATGACCTGAGTCTGGTCGCATTGCGCCTCGTGCGCGAGCTCTGCCGTGATCCGGGTGCTCTCGTTTTCGTCGGTGATGTCGGTCAGTCTGTCTACCTCCGTGGAGCTCGCTGGGAGCTCCTGCGCGACGAGTTGCCCAACTGCCAACAGATCTCCCTCTCAACGAATCAACGGTCAACCCCAGAAATTTTCGCCGCAGCCAAGGCCTACCTCCAGGCTATTCCGATGCGTGGCACAGCTGACCATCATCCACCTCTCGACCACCGCAAGCAGGCCGCACGGAGGCAGCCGTTAGTCGTCCTTCTCCCCGTATGGGATGCGTGGGGCCAGGCCCTCCCAAAGGTGCTTGCCGAGCAGCTCGCTGTGCTGCGACTCACACCAAGCCATGCTGCGATTCTTGTCCCGACGAACGACCTTGCTCAAGAGGTTGCTTCTGCCCTCGGTACCGCTGGGTTCCCCAGCGAGGTTGTCACGCGCGGACAATCGCTCTCTGCCAGCCCCTCCGTCAAAGTCTTGACCTGGCACAACGCAAAGGGTCTCGAGTTCCCGCTCGTTGTTGTCCTGATGCCTGATTGGCAGCCGCCGCCGGTCGGCTGGTCTGACATTGAGACTGATGAGATTCGCGAAGTCGTGGCCCTCTGGCGCCGCGCTGCCTACGTCGCCATGACGCGCGCAATCCGTGCACTTGTCGTGCTCCGGCCGGCCGAGGGAACGAGCCCTCTCCTGGCCGGGTTTGAGGCGCCCGAATGGCAGAAGACCACGTGGGAAAACGGCGCCGCTGCGGGTGATCCAGCGGCGCCGGTGTTGGCATTCTGAGGTTTGCCCCTGCGTTCCTGACCGCGTCAACCGGAAGGAGCTCCGTGCGCCTTACACCTCTGCCCACACGTGCTGCCGTAAGAACCGCGCGATCCTCCTCAGTGACTCCTGTGCCTCCGGGAGTTCCAAGCTCAGCTGCCAGACATGCCACATCCCAGGGTAGATCGCCAGCTCCACCTGAACGCCTGCCGCCCAGGCCGCGGTTGCCAGCCGCTCGGCATCTTCCCGCAACAGCTCCTCGCCGCCGGCGTGAATAACCAATGGTGGGAGTCCGCGTAGGTCCCCGTACACCGGAGAGATGAGCGGGTGACGCGGATCTTGGCCGTTCAGGTAGGCCTCATTAAACAGTGTCACCACTTCTGGCCGAAGCCACCTGTCGCGCCCCCTCCGGCTGCGCTCCTCTGAATCAGCAAGGTCGACAACTGGGGAGAGACACGCTGCCGCGGCCGGCAGCGGATGACCAGCGTCGCGCAGGCTTAGCAGCGTCGCGAGTGTCAAGTTACCGCCAGCGGAATCTCCCGCTATTGCGATGCGGTGCGGCGCCCAACCGGCTGCAAGCAATGCCCGGTACACCAGCGTCACATCTTCGAGCGCCGCCGGATACGGGTGTTCGGGCGCAAGTCGATAATCGATAAGCAGTACACGCGCTGCGCAAAGATGCCCCAATGTCGCAGCGAGCCCAACATGCAGCGCCGTCCGCCCGAGAACAAAGCCACCACCATGGAGATACACGAGTACCCAGGAAGAATCGGCTTGCTCGGGTAATAACCATTCGCAGCGGACACCCCCGACATTCCATACCTCGCGTCGAGTTCCCGGAGGTAATCGGCTAATCCGCCGTGCCCGCTCAATCATGGAGCGCGCCTCTGGTAGCGAAAGTTCCGTGCCCAGGAGTTCGACAATAGAACGAGGACTTCGTGGAACAGTCAGCGAGGTGTTACCCCTCATCGCGGCCCTCCTCTCACTCGAGGCCCCGGCCTGATCCTGCACTACAAGCAGCATGAAGTCGTGACAGTGGTGTGACACTGTCTGTGTGCACATCTGCAGGGCCGGCTGAGTGATCAGCAGGCACAAGGAGGGAGATTGCTCTCAATTCGCAGAAATGACACGATATGCTACACAGCTGGTGATACGATGGATTCTTGAATGAGCCGTTCCGCGCTAGACCGCTTCCGCTCAACTCTGACCGAGTTGAACCGGCAACGTTGATGCAATCCTTCCTGCCCGTTGTTTTCAGTCGAGCACGCAACCCATGCGTCGGCCTGGTGACGATCGCAAGCGGTAAGTCAAGACTGTAGGACGCGAAGCGCCTCGCCGGCGATCATCCTGGTTCGTCACGGGGTTCGCCACATTCTCGCGGGCCATCGTCGATGATCGGGCGCCGCGTGGCCATCGACTCAAAACAGGCAGCGCAACCGAAAGTTCACTGTCGTGCAGGCGTCAGTCCCTATGGTATGCGGGCGCTGCTCCACGCTCTTCCGCTCTCTTGAGTTGCTCCACAAGCCAGCGTGCGATGGCGTGAAGCGACTCCTTCGCCTCCGGGAGTTCCAAGTTGAGCTGCCAGACATGCCACATCCGAGGGAAAATCGTGAGTTCTACTTCCACCCCTGCTGCCCGGGCTGTAGCTGCGATTCGCTCGGCGTCTTCCCGCAGGAGTTCCTCCTCACCAGCATGGATGAGGAGCGGCGGCAGTCCATGCCAGTCTCCATACAGCGGCGAGATCAACGGATGGCGTGGGTCGTGGCCAGCAATGTACGACCGGTTGAACCGCCGGATCGCCCGCGGATGCAACACCGCGTCACCGACCAGCCGGCCTTCCCCTTCGCGCCGTGCGAGATCGCCGACCGGGGACAGGCAAGCGACGGCCGCGGGGAGCGGGATTCCGGCATCGCGTAGCGCCATCACCATCGTGATCGCAAGGTTTCCACCCGCTGAGTCTCCGGCCACCACAATGTGCTGCGGCGCAAATCCTTGCTCAAGGAGCCAGCGATACGCTGCCAGGCAGTCTTCCAGTGCTGCTGGCCACGGATGACGCGGAGCCAGCCGATAATCGACAAGAAGAGCCCGGAGTTCGGATCGTCGCGCGAGTTCCGCGACCATTCGAAGGTGCTGCCCGCTCAACCCGAACACGAATCCCCCACCGTGGAGGTACAGCAACACCCGATCGCTTCGGCTCCTCTCAGGGACGAGCCAGATACAGCGGAGACTGTCGATGCGGATTTCCTCCCGCTTGATGTCAGGAGGGAGCATGACGCGCCGCGCGCCCGCCTCTATCAACCAGTTAGCGATCCCCAGCGGCAAGTACGCTGCGGCGAGTCGCGCCAGCCGCATCTGTATCCGCAACGGGCCCTCAGCTTGACTCACGAGCGTTCCTCCTCGGACTGCAACGGCACGATTGGGATCATTTTCCCCGCGAAAGACACTCTCATCGAGAGGTACCGCAGCTCGCCGAGCACACAGATGCAGTGCCCTCGCATCAAACGAAGACGCTTCTTTGGGCTGATAGCCGCGTGGAGTTCATCAAACCCGTCGAGCCTGATCTTGCATGCTTGACCAGCAGCCGAGGCACTACCACGCGCACCCCCCGGGCCGCACCAGGCGGTGGGAACTCAGCTGCATCGCCAAGCAACCTCAGGTATGTCCTGCAACAAACAGACTGCACAAAAAGGGCGGGAGACTCTCGCTCCCGCCCCCGTGGTCTGTTCTGGGCGTTGCGCACTCACCGAATGACTGGCGCTACCATCCCCGGCGGAACGCGATCTCCCCGCAGTAACCGTAAATCTGCATCAACCATCAGCTCGATCATCTCCTCAAAGCTGACCGTGGGTCGCCATCCCAGCACCGTCCGCGCCTTGGTCGCATCCGCGACCAAGAGGTCAACGTCGGCTGGTCGGAACAGCGCTGGGTCAACTACCACGTAGTCCTCCCAGTTCAGTCCGACGCAACTGAACGCGATCTCGCACAGTTGGCGTACCGAGTATGTCTTCCCTGTCCCCACTACAAAGTCGTCCGGCTGTTCCTGTTGCAACATCAACCACATCGCCCGGACATAGTCCGGGGCATAGCCCCAGTCGCGCCGCGCATCAAGATTCCCAAGCCGGAGCTCCTTCGCTAGCCCCAACTTGATCTTCGCAGCTCCGTGAGTCACCTTGCGTGTCACAAACTCTAAGCCGCGGCGAGGACTTTCATGGTTGAACAAGATTCCCGAGACAGCGAACAGTCCATAGCTTTCGCGGTAATTAATGGTTATGTAGTGTCCATAGACCTTGCTCACCCCATACGGTGAGCGCGGGTAGAACGGCGTCTTCTCGTTCTGCGGTACTTCGACCGCCTTGCCAAACATCTCCGAGGAACTCGCTTGGTAGAACTTCGCGTCCGGCTTCACCAGCCGAATTGCTTCCAACAGACGTGTCACTCCCAGGGCCGTGAATTCTCCGGTCAGTACTGGCTGCTGCCACGACGTCGGCACAAACGACTGCGCCGCCAGGTTGTACACCTCGTCCGGTTGATACTCCCGGATGATCTCAATCAAGGAGAGCTGGTCTAAAAGATCACCTTGCACAAGTTCGATTTTGTCCAGAAGATGTGCAATGCGCCACAGCGTCTCCGTGCTCGAGCGGCGCTGCATACCAACAACGCGATAGCCCTGCTCAAGCAGGAATTCCGCCAGATACGAACCGTCCTGTCCGGTGATGCCGGTAATGAGTGCTGTCTTCCGCTTTGCCATCGCCCGCGTCGTCCCCCTAATCGACCCTTGCTAGGACCGCTCCGCGATTGTGCCTGCCCTCCGAGCGGTCGGCTGCCAGTGTACCGGAATCTTTCAATCCCCTCCCGTCGGGCGTGCCGCAAGCGCTGTCCCGGCGATGACCAGCACGCCAGCAGCGATGGTTCCGAGTGACGGTCGTTCACCCAACATCGGGATCGCCAGCGCCAGTACCGTGACTGGCTGCAAGTAAAGGTACGTGCTTGCTGCAGCTGCAGGCACGAGGCTCAGACCACGGTTCCAGAATGCATACCCCAGGCCAGTACACACTGCGCCAAGATAGAGCGTCACCAGGATCGTCTCAACCGTCCAATGGGGGCGTGCCCCGCGCAGGAATTCCACCCCAGCTCCTAGTGCGAGCAAAAGCGTCCCGGCGAGCATCATGTGGAATGTTGCGGTCAATGCCGAGAGGTGCGGCAAAATTCGCCGTCCAAGCAACGTGTAGATCGTCCACGCCACGGTGATCGAAAGAGCGAGCAGGTTGCCAAACCACGCGCCACCGACCCCCTCCTGAGCTGTCGCCAACGTCAACCAGGTTGCGCCAACAGCCGCCAGCCCAATGCCAGCGGCCTGCGTGGGACGTAAGCGCTCCTTGAGGAAGAGCCAACTGCCTAGTGCCGTCAACGCTGGGTACGGCAAGCTCAGCAGCGAGGCAGTCGTCGCAGTCGTCCACTGCAACGCAAGATTCAGCCCCAGGTAGAAGTAGCCGACGCCAAGTGCGCCCAGACCAGCAAGCGGTAGCCACACACGAGGTGGGACGCGCAGTGGCTCACCTGCCCACCATGCTGCTATCCCCACCACGAGCGTACCGAGCAGCCCTCGAAGCATACCCAGCAAAAGTGGCGGTACTTCCCCAACGGTCAGCCGTGTGCTGATATACGATGACCCCCATAGGATCGCCGTTGTCGCAAGCAACACGTGTCCAAGAATCTGTCCACGCTCTCCTATTCTCTTTGCTACAGCTTCCCGTTCCATCCGCCCTCCTCAAAGCGCCGTGATGCCCGCTCGATGGTAAACTCTGCCTGGTCGAACGGCGAGGCGGTTCGATCGCGCCAGCTCGCCGTCGCTGGTCATCCCAGTGGTGGCTCTGCCTTGCGGCACTCGACCGACGGTCGGAGGGGTATTCAAGCGACTCGGTTCGAGGCGGGCAGTCATGGAACGCTCCCAGCGGCGGTACTTCACAGTCGAAGAAGCACGCATGCTTGTCCCGCGTCTCCGTGGTCTCCTGACTGCGCTCCAAGCCGAAAAACGCGAGCTCGACCGTGAGCTCGCCGAACTCCGTCGACTCGCTCCCCTCGCTTTCCTGAATGGCCACGGCGCACGATTTCAGGCCCATGAGATGCGCGTCGCTGAACTGGCCCGAGCGATCCGCGAAAAGGTGCGCCAGATTCACGACCTCGGCGTCGAGGTCAAGGACCTCGATATGGGTCTTGTCGACTTCCCAAGTCTCCGTGATGGCCGCGAGGTCTACCTCTGTTGGAAGGTGGACGAGCCCACTGTCGCTTACTGGCACGAGCGTGATGCCGGCTTTCGGGGACGCCAACCGCTGGAGAGTTGAAGAGTACGAGTCGTCGTCACACTCGCAGTTCGTGAGACTGGACGTGAGCAAGCGTCCGCCCCCTATGACCGCCCCTCATCTCGCCCAGGGCACCGGATCGGACCCCAGTCCGTCATTGCAAATGTTCTGTCAAACAAGACTGCGTCTCAGTACCGACTCATGTGCGAGGTGGCTCGAGTGGCACCAGTCCGGCACTTCCCCGTGCATCCGGATCGTCGTCGTAAGGCCCGCGTGGCCCGCCGCGACGCGCCTTCGCGCTCCATTCTTCGATCTCGACCTCGACCAACAGCGTGGCCGCAAGCTGCTGCGCTGTTGCTGGCGCGTAGTCTTTCCCGAGAGTTCGTCCCGGAAAGTATCGCGCGGTCATCTCCTCGAAATGTCTCCGTTGCTCCACTTCGTCCTCGACGACCCGCGCTCGCCCAAAGCAGACGACACTCTGATAGTTCATCGAGTGATTGAAAGCTGTCCGCGAGTAGACCAGTCCATCGACAAGCGTCACGGCAATGCTCACTGCTGCCCCACTGGCCAGCAGCCGCATTAGCCTGCTGTCGCGCGATCCGTGCAGGTATAGCCGGTTGGGTCTTGTCGGGCTGTAGTGGTACGACATCGGGATGACGAATGGCTGTCCGTCTTCACAAAAGCCGACGTGAGCCACTAGCCCAGCAGCCAAGATCTCCTTCACTTCGTCTGGTACCGCTCGCTCTGGATGCCGCCGGATGGTGCTGCGCGGGCCGTGTGTCGGTTCCATCCTCACTTCCCCTCACTCCTCAGAGAATCAACAAGCAGGACACGCCAGTGTAGCACATTGCTCTCTTTCCGCATGCGTAACACCGTTCTGTTCACCAGTCTGCCCTCGGTCGCTGCTTTCTCAGTGAGCCAGTGTGACGGGCGGTTGGAGGCGCATCGATGCCTCGTCAAGTATCCCGCGTGTGCCGCAGCGCTCACGAAATGGGCTCTCGCCTGGTCCTCTGTCTCCTTCGTTTTCCTCGCGACAGGTTCTTGGGACGAGTCAGGAGCTCCTGCTCGGAACGAGGAGTCGCTGCCAGCTTGCGTCTTGCCCTGACGGAGACCACGGATGCGTTGGCACAAAGTCTCTCCCATCGAGCGAGTTTCTACGCTACGCTACCCTGTAAGATCATGGGGTGTCCCGGAAGGGCATCGCATGAGGAGTTCGGGGAAGTCTCATGCGTTTAGGCGGATCGTTCCGCTGGCTGTGGCTCGCGTCGCTGTCGCTCCTTTGGGCATGTGGTGTCCCGACCTCCACACCAAGCCCCAGCCCTCTCACTGCTCAGCTCGCATTGACCAGCTCCGCCTTCACCCCGGGGGCGACGATTCCGGTCGAGCACACCTGCGATGGTGCTGACCGCTCACCGCCGCTTGCCTGGAGTGAGCCGCCACCTGGCACCGCGTCGCTAGCCCTACTCGTTGAGGATCCCGACGCACCAGGAGGCACCTTCATCCACTGGCTTCTGTACGAGCTTCCTGCCCACACACGGTCGGTAGCCGCGGGTATTCCACCGCTGGACACGCTCCCTGACGGTGCGCGTCAAGGTCGTAACGACTTCGGGACACTTGGCTACCGCGGGCCGTGCCCACCGCCCGGTCGCTCACATCGCTACGTCTTCCGCCTCTATGCACTCGACCGCCCGACCGGCCTTGCGCCTGGTGCCACGCGTGACCAATTCCTGCGGGCCATCGAAGGGCACATTCTCGCCACCGGTGAGCTCGTCGGTATCTACGGCCGCTGAGCTCTGCGCTACGATTCCAACCGGAGAAAGGAGCGATCATGAGCGGCCGTGGTGCCCTTCGACCACCCAGCGAGATCCGTCAGATGTTCGATCGCATAGCCCGTCGCTATGATCTCATGAACCGCTTGATGTCCTTTGGTCGCGACGTCGCCTGGCGTCGGGCTGCTGCCCAGGCTGCTCTCGAGGTTGCTCCTTCCGTCATCCTCGATGTGGCCACCGGCACCGGTGATCTTGCGCTGGAGCTCGCTGCTCGGGGTGCTTGCCGTGTACTCGCCCTGGATTTCAGCTTCGAGATGCTCCGCCTTGCCGCCCGCAAGCGTGCTGCAACGCGTGCGCAGCGCGTTGCGCTCCTCTGCGGTGATGCCATGCGCCTGCCACTCCGCGATAGTTCGGTTGATGTCTGCACGATCGCCTTCGGCCTCCGTAACCTCCCCGACTATGCCGCAGCCATCGGTGAGTTCGCGCGGGTCTTGCGGCCCGGCGGACGTCTCGTCATCCTGGAGACAACCCCTGCTCGTGGCCTGCTTGCCCCCCTACTCCGGCTCTACTTCGATGGCTTCGTCCCTTGGCTTGGTGGGCTCGTCAGCGGTGATCGCGAGGCCTACCGGTACCTACCCCGCTCGACCGCCGCGTTCCCGACGCCGCACGAGCTCGCCGCGCTCCTGCGTAGCAGTGGCTTCCCTGCAGTCCGATACCGCACGTTCATGCTCGGTACTGTTGCTCTCCATATCGCTGAGCGTGCTTCTTCCTCACCGTTGCGAGAGCCCACGGTCGCCGTCCAGCACACACCGTGTGCGACCGCTCAGGGTGTACCCACGTTCCCCCTAACGTGAGACTCTTCGTCTCTACCGTACGAAGAGCAGTTTCCAATGCCCGATCGGGCACGGTTGGGCCATTGGTGGGTATTCCATACGCTTCGGTCAGCTAGTGACCGACATGTCCGAGCCTGCGCAGCTTGCAGTGCGAGTCCACATCGTGAGTCAGGAGCACGATCTCTTCCGTTTGGGCCCACCGCGGACACCGCAGGATGCTGCGGCCGCGGATGTGCGGTCGATGGCGTGCCGTTCTCCGCGAGCATGAACCTTATTCCTGCGGTGTCCGCCCGACCCCAGGGGTTCGTTTGCTCGGCCCCCTATCAGTTCTTCTGTCTGTGGCAGAATCCGCTCCCGGGCTGCGCTGACGGTTTTCCCCTCACTCACCCCAACATGCCAAGTTCCACGAGTGCTGACTCCAACGTCGCCAGATCCTGTTCCATCGTCGCAAAGGCTGCTTGATATGGCTCCGCCGTCGTCAAGTCAACACCCGCATCCCGCAGGAGTTCCAACGAATCCTTGGAGGATCCTGCCGCGAGGAATGCGAGATAACGCTGCCGTGCCACCTCGTCCCCTTCGAGCACGGCGCGAGCCAAGGCTGTCGCAGCCACCAGGCCGGTCGCGTACTGGTACACATAGAACGCCCGATAAAAGTGGGGTACCCGGCTCCACTCGTGACGTACTTCGTCGTCGAGTTCAAGATCCGGGCCGTAGTACTCGCTGATCAGTCGGCCATAGAGCGTGCACAGCCCATCCGCGCTCAGCCCTTCCCCGCGCTCCACGGCTTGGTGCGTCAGGAGCTCGAACTCGGCGAAGAGTGTCTGGCGATACAACGCGATCCGGAACGTGTCGAGCGCGTCGTTTACCAGTGCGGCTCGCTCGCGCGGGTCAGTCGTCGTCTCAAGAAGATAGTGCGTGAGCAGCCGCTCGTTGAAGGTCGAAGCCACTTCGGCCACGAAGATTGTGTACTCCGCGGTCGGATGTGGCTGGGTCCGGGAACTGAAGTAGGAGTGCATCGCGTGCCCGAGTTCATGGGCCAACGTGAACACTTCGCGCAATGTTCCGTTCCAGTTCAGCAGGATGTACGGGTGGACACCATACACGCCGAGGCTGTAGCCTCCTGATCGCTTCCCCACGGTTTCGTGCACATCGACCCAACGGTTGGCAAGCCCGGCTCGCAGCGGCTCGACGTAGTCTGCACCAAGCGGACGCAGCGCTTCGAGCACGAGCTCGCGTGCTTCCTGGTACGTGTACGAGCGTTCCGGTCGCTCCACCAGTGGCACGTAGAGATCGAATGTCCGTAGGCGTTCTAGACCCAGTACCCGCTTCCGCAACGCCAGATATCGCTGGAGAAGATGTGCATGCTGGCGCACCAGCTCGATCAGCGTCGTATATACCTCGACCGGGATGTTGTCCGGGTGAAGGGCGGCGTGCAACGCGGAGTCGTATCGTCGGGCTCGTGCATAGAAGGCGTCACGCTGGTTCGCAGCGCTCAAGAGCGCAGCGAGCGTGTGCCGGTGCGCGATATACGGCGCGTTGAAGACCTCGTAGGCCTGCTGTCGCACGCGCCGGTCCCGTCGTTCTAAAAGCAGCTGATAACGACCTTTCGTCAGCTCGACCGTGCTGCCGTCCACGTCGGTAACTGTGCCGTATCGGATATCGGCGTTGTCCAAAAGTGTGAAGGCCGTGCTGGGTGCTTGCGCGAGCGGTGTTGTCTCAGCGAGGAGTTCCTCGACCTCGGCCGAACGCACGTGCGGCCGCTCCCGCACCAGTCGTTCGAGTAGCCGCCGGAACGGAGCCAGGCCTGGCTCACGCTCCACCATCTCGAGCAACGCCGAGTCGTCGTACGTTGCCAAGAGTTCCGGAGCAATCCAGGCAGAAGCGCGTCCGGCAAGTGTCCCAACGTAAACCGCACGCTCATACCGCTCCGCTGCGGCGGTGTCACGCGTGTCCTGATCACGTGCCAAGAGTGCGTAGGCATAGAGTTTGCTCACCCGCTGATCCAGCTCGTCCGCAAGTTGGAGAACCCGCAGTACCTGCGACGCTCCCTGACTAAGGGTCCCCCGCAACTGCTCGAGTGCTCCAAGGTCGCGTAGGATCGACTCACGCTCCACCTCCCAGGCCTCGGGATTCGGAAAGAGGTCTTCCAAATTCCATGTCTCCTCGATCGGAACCTGCTCGCGTGTTAACTGTTGGACCACCGTGAACCTCCTCCACCAGTGTCGCTGCTACCGAGACATCCTACCTTGGTGTGCTACCCAGTGGACGCCTGCTCCGCCCCGCAAGTCGAAGGGCAAGACGCGTGAGTACTCCTCGTTATGAGACAGCAAGCAGCGACAACGTCGGCGCTGAGGCGATGCGTGTGTCATTCCCTCTACTGCTGTGGGTGCAGGACCCTCCGCAGGGCAGACCGCTGTGTACTTGTTTGGAGCAAGGGGCCTTCTGGTACAAGATCGAGCCAGCTGACAGAGCAGGCCCTGCTCGCTCGAGGGATCCTGGTCAGTACGAGACACGAGCCGTTTGGGTGGCTCCTGCATTTGACGAGGGAGCGAACCTGCGGGTGACAACCGACATGTCCTGAGGGTATTGCCTCCAACACTCGTGGCTTTGCCCTCCGTCCTGCTCCCTTCTGTCCCAGCGGTTGAGGGAGTTGCTGCTCGGCTGACATATCTCCCCACCGGCCACTTGGGCTGGGCAACACTCGATGCTAGGATCAGTGCGGCAGTGGAAGGTCGACTCTGTACAGGGACGGTGGGGTGATGGAACTCGATTGGCAGCTGCTTCAGCGCTTGTGCGAAGCCCCTGGCGTACCGGGCCACGAGGAGCGCGTCGCGGCGATCGTTCACTCGGCCCTCCAGCCGCTCGTTGATGAACTCCGTAGCGATGCAATGGGAAACCTCATCGGCATCCGCCGCGGCCGTGCTGATCGGCGGATCATGCTCGCCGCGCATATGGACGAGATCGGCTTCCTGGTCCGCTACATCGACGACCAGGGCTTCCTCCGGCTCCAACCCGTCGGCGGCTTCGATCCCCGTGTCCTCGTTGCGCAGCGTGTCTATGTCTGGCCGCGTCAGGGTGAGCCGCTGCTCGGTGCTCTGCAACTCGCAACCAAGCCGATCCATCTCTTGACGAGTGAGGAACGGAAGACCCCAGCGCTCGAAGATCTCTATGTTGATCTTGGCCTGCCACCGGACGAAGTGCGAGCGCGCGTCGAGTTGGGTGATATGGTGACTCTCGCGCGTGACTTTGCGCGCCTCGGTCCGACTGTCCTGAGCAAGGCGCTCGATGATCGCGTCGGCGTCTTCGTTATGCTGGAAGCACTCCGGCATCTCGAGCAGCACGAGGTGGAGATCCTTGCGGTCGCTACTGTCCAAGAGGAGGTCGGACTCCGTGGGGCGCAGACAGCTGCCTTTGGTCTCGAACCCGATGTCGGTATCGCCCTCGACGTCACCATTGCAGGTGATGTCCCCGGGATTGACGCGCACGATCGCGTCACGCGCCTCGGTGAGGGAGTAGCGATTAAGGTCTTCGATACCTCTCATCTGCCCAGCCGTCCACTTGTGCAACATCTGCGCGAGATTGCCGAGCGTCACGGCATTCGCTACCAGCTCGAACTCCTGCCTCGCGGAGGAACTGACGCCGGTGCCCTGCAGCGCACGCGTGCCGGTGTTCCAGCGGTCACTCTTTCCATCCCCACCCGGTATGTCCATACCGTGAACGAAATGGCCCACGTTGCGGATATCGCAGGGGCGGTCGAGCTTCTCGTCCGTTATCTCGCCGAGGCCCACGAGCGTTCATACCAGCCCTATGCGTGGTGAGGCACCAGCAAGGTGCCCTCGTCGTGCCGGGACCTGCGCATGCGACAGGCACTGGTCATTCTCCTCGTCCTCACCAGCTCCTTCCTTGTACCGGTTCCTGCACCAGGTGCCGCAGAGGGGCCAGCGTTGCGCATCGCGCAGGTCACAGTCGAGCCGACAGCTCCAGTTGCAGGAGATGTCGTAACAGTCCGTTTCCAGGTTGTCGGCCTCCAGGAGACACCAGTAAGTGGGCTCCAAGGTCGTGTTCTGGTTCTCCCCGTCGTTGGGAGCTCTGACGCCGCAGCGACGCCCATCGCTGAGGTTCGTTCTGCACGCGAGGTTGCTCCTGGCATATACGAGTTGGGAGTTCCTTTGAATGAGCCCGGACGGTGGCGGCTCGATATCGAAGCAACTGACGGAATCGCTTCGGCCGTATCCAGTAGCCTTCTCGAGGTCTCTCCCCGCCTTGCGGCACCTCTTCCAAGCGATGCCCCGCTTCTTCTCCGTGCGAGTTCCTGGGTAACAGCCCTCCGCTTCGATCCACGCACCGGGAGCATTGTACGGTTGCTCGGTGAGACGGCTGTCGAGGCTGGTGGTATGACCTACGTTGTCCGTCGTTCCTCTTTCCCAGTCGGCACCATCAGTCGACTCTACGGTGGCCTTTGGCAGCTGAGCCTTGTGCTCACGGATGTGCATTCTGGACAGGAACTGCGCATTGATCTCGATCCTGTCCGTGCCTCGCTCCAGCCTGGTTCGACCTCCACTCCAGCGATGACCATGGCTGTGGCCGGCGCCTCGGATAAGCCGGTGATCCTTGTCTATCGTGCTGCTCGCCTAGGCCAGAGCTGGCTCGCAGAAATCATCGCGATCGACAGTCGTTCCGGCGAAATCAGAGCACGCCAAGGGCTGCCTGGTGCGTTGCGGGGAACACAGCTCCTGCCACGCGTTGCTGTGACATCGGGAAGCCAGCTGGTTGTGTTCGAACGCCTCCTCTCGCTGGACGCCTCCGGGGAGGCGCGAGTCTCGATCCTAGACGCCGAGACCCTCGAAGTCCGAATGTCCCGTCGCTGGTCGTTCGACGCTGCTGCATTCGCCGATACTGACTGCCTTGCCAACCCGACGATCGACGGTGGAGCTCTGAGCACAACTCAGCCACGCTGGTTCTCCTGGTGCAGGGATTCGTCAAGCAGCTGGCTGGGTCTCTGGGATCTCGTTACAGGTCAGACGATCGCGCGGATTGTCGCAGATCCCACGACGACGGTGCTCCTGCCGTCGCATGACGGTCGCTGGCTGTTTCTCGTCGAGACACGCTTGCGCCGCGTGGTCGCTCTCGATGCTGACACCGGAGAGCGCCGCGAGGCAACTCGACCAGCTTCTGAAAATGAGACGACTACCTTGTGGCGGCGCTTCTCAGGCCTGTTGTTGCCGGATGTGCAAGCCGCATCGCCGTTGTCACTCCACGCCGCACTTTCTCCAGATGGCCGTCTGCTCTATACCGTCTTCCCATCGACAGACGATCTCGGAGATGGCATCTGGGTTTACGAGACCGCGACACTGGATCCCGTCGAGCATCTCTTACCAGGATGGCTCGTCCGCGGCGTTGTGGTCGCGTCCGACGGCACGGTTGTCGCTATCGCTGAGGGGTCGAGTGGAGATCGCCTCGTCGTTCTTGACAACACTGAACCGAGGCTGATCGTCACCGTACCGGAACGCATCAGCGAAGTACTGCAGGACTGAGAGGAGGGGACGCGTGGCAACATTGACCAAGCGCGAGCGTGTACAGGCAGCGCTCCGCGGCGAAGTGGTCGACCGTCCACCGGTCTGTTTCTGGCACCACTTCCGTCCCCATGGCTCCGGACACCGGCTGGCGGAGCTGACGTACGACTTCTTTGTCCGCCGTTTCGATCTCGATATCGTGAAGCTGATGCCTGACCTGCGCTATCCCTTCCCCCGGCGTGCTGTGGTTGAGCTTGATGACTGGTACCTCATCGATGCGATCGACATGCGCCGCTCACGCTATGCGCAGGAATGGGTTCGTGCAGTGCGTCATCTTCGTGAGCTCGTCGGTCCCGACGTCCCGATTGTCGTCACAGTCTTCAGCCCACTGACGCAGGCCATGTATGCCGCCGCGCGCCCCGAGTTAGTGCTGGAGCATGCAGCCGAGCATCCCGCACTGCTGCACCAGGTGTTGGCTCTACTGGCCGAGAATATCCGCGCTCACTTGGAACTTGTGTTGGCTGCTGGTGCGGACGGCATCTTCTTTGCTCTCCAGGGCTGTACGGCAGCGATGATGCCAGTTGAGCGCTACCGTGAGTTCGGTCGGCCGTACGATCTTCTCGCGCTCGCTGGTGCCGCCGATGGCTGGCTTAACATCCTCCATGTGCACGGTGATCGCGAGCTGTTCTTCGACGACGTACTCGACTATCCAGTTCATGCCCTCAGTTGGAGCGACCGGCGTGCTGGTCCCTCTCTGCGCGAGGCGCGGCAGCGTACCGAGAAGTGTCTTATGGGTGGCTGGGACGAGTTCGGCGCCCTAGCATCTGGACCCGTCGAGGCGATCCGGGCCGAGGCACTCGATGCACTTCAGCAAACGGGCGGTCGGAAATTCATCCTCGCCAATGGCTGCTCCGTTCCCGATGAGACTGATGAGCGCTGGTTGACCGCGGCTCGTCATATTGTTGAGGAACTTAGGACCGCCTGAGAAGCGAACTCGGCCCTGTGGTCCAGCAACCGGTGAGAGCTCTCATTGCCAGAGGCTGTACAGCCACGCGGAACCAATGCTGCTTGTTTGCTCGTTGTTCCTCAGGAACTCGGATAAACGACGATCGTCGTCTCACCGGCTGGGTTCCCGTTGAGCCAGACCGTGACCCGATAGAGCACCGGTTCGGGTCCCTCCTCTGCTGGGATGTCGAATGGTAACGAGATCCAGTTTGCGGGATGTGAGAGTCCGCTGAGCGGCTGCTGACTCACAAGGTTGCCTGCTCGTTCCCAGACCACACGGAGCTCGTCTGCCGGCTGAAGATCACGCACCAGGATCGCCACGTAGACACGCGCCGGTGCCTGGATTTCCCGCACTCTGGCCCCGACCGGCAGTCCGGTGCTCGGCTCGATAGTCCGTACGATCCGAACGTCCTCTACGACCGCCTGGCTTGGCTCTGGCGTTGGCGTTGCGCCGGCAACTGTGAAGCTCCCTTGCGCGATCTCTTGCTGATCGGCGAAGATCTGAACAGTGTAATTCCCGGGTGGCAGTGGCTCGTCGCGTTGGAGCGTGAAGGTCCGTACGAATGCGAGTGTGAGATCGTCGGCACCTATTTCCGTCAAGATGCTGCCATCGACTGTCCAGCGGCTCCATAAATCACCGCCCACGTCCGGTGGCACATTTGCCAGGATGGCAACCACCCGCGTGGTCCCGGGCGGAAACACGCTCTGTGCGTCGATCGGCCCTGTACCACTTGGTCGTTCCCCCGCGAAGACGACCGTTGCTTGCTCGCTGATCGCCCCACGGCGTCCCCCGACCGTGAAGACGAGCGAGTCGATAAAGCGGTCATTCAGATAAAGGCGGACACTGTATTCCCCGCCCACCAGTGGCGTGTCTGACTGGAGCAGGAGCGCGATCCAGCGCGGACCAGACGCTGCATCGGCGAGTTGTCGTTCCGAGCGTCCGATCTCACTCGTCCCTCGAAGCCAGACCGCGCTCAACCGTGTCCCGGCTGGAAGGTCGGTCGCTCGCACAACAAGATAGATCTGACGCGTGTTAGCGGGAATCGTGCTCGCTTCGTCCTTTGGGGCTTCGTCTTGTCCGATTGTTGTGGCCAAAACAAGTTGCCCGATAATCGGCTCAGGACGATAGCGGACTTCTGCTGTGTCGGGGGTCAACACGCTGATAGGCTGCGGTGTCGGCGTTGACAACGCTGCTTGTCGTCTCGGTGCTGCCCCGCTGCAACCGACGACGAGTAGACCGATGAGCAAAAGTGGCAGGTATCGCACGCTCATCGGTCAACCACCTGTCGAGACCCGGGACGGCGATACGGCCCGAACGCCGCTTGATACTCCTCAGCCGCCTCTTGGGCCGTCAAGTGCACATAGATTCGCGTTGTCACCGGCGAAGCGTGCCCCAGGATCGCTTGGACGGTCGACTCGCGCACGCGACGACGCACGAGTTCGGTGGCTAGCCCATGCCGGAAGGAGTGCGGTGTGACCGCATACTCGACGCCCGCCTCCTCACAGAGACGACTGACGAGCGCCTGGACGGTACGAGGCGCGATCGCCTTGCCAGGCTGGCCCGGACGATCGCGTCCACTGAAGGCGGGGTATAACCCGACCCCACGCCCACTGTCCCCGCGGGCCCTCCAGTATGCTGCGAGTGCTTCGGCAGTTTCGCTATCGAAGTGCACCGTCCGGCTCTTCCCTCCTTTTGCCCGGTAGATTCGCGCCGTTCCCGTCTCCAAATCGATGTCTTGTCGGCGCAAGGCGCAGAGCTCAGAGACGCGTACGCCGGTCCGGAAAAGGAACAAAATCAACGCCCGGATCTTAAGACGACGCAGTTCCCGGCTCGGATCAGTCTCTGCCGGCAAGCTCCGAACGTGCGCAACAATCCGTTCCAGATCATCTGTCCGTACATCAGGCGGCGGCGGGGTGAACCGTGGGAGTACCGTCGCCGCGCGAACACGTAACTTCTCAGTCGACAAGCCCGGATGTAAGTCGAACGAGACCAAATACCCGAAGAACTTCCGTACTGCCGCGAAGGTCGTCTGTGCCGTCCGCATCCGCGAGACTTGCTCCGGAGTCCGAATGTCTTCCGGTACGAGGTCGCGCAAGAACGCAATCGCATGATCCTCGCGGAGTTGGTCGATCGGGGCCGCCAGATCAACGCCCTGAATCTCTGTCAGGTGACGCAGGAACTTGCGCAGCGCGATTCCATAAGTCGCACGGCTCCGCGGTGACAGGCGTAGATCCGCTAAGAAACGCGCGACAGCTTCTTCGATCGTCGCTTTCACGCCAATTCCTCCCCGTCACACGGGGAGTATAGCGTACGAACGCACTATCGTCACGGCTCCTCGCCCTGGCGGACTGGACGGCCGGCCCGCGACGATGGTAAGACTAGCCGCGAACCCGTGTCCTGTCCAGTGACCGGGTTCGCGAGCTCTCCGTGAGCGCGAAGGGAGTTGCGATGCACCAGTGGCCCCAAAGCAGGTCGCTGGAAGCCATGCAGCCTCGAATTCGAGTTGCGCTCTTGGAGTTCGGGCTCATGGCTAGCCTCTTTGGCTTGTACTATGTCACGCGGGGAATCGCCGCCGGTCGAGCCTATGACGCCTTCCAAAACGCCTTCTTGGTTATGCGGATCGAACAAGCGCTCGGCCTGGACGTCGAGCAGGCAGTGCAAGCCTTCGTGCTTGCAAATCCCATCGTCACCACAGTGTTGAACACTGTCTACACGTATACGCACCTCTGGACTGTGGTTTTGTTCGGGGTTTGGACGTTCTTCTTCGTGCCGGAGCGGTATCGTGAAGTCCGGGCCACGTTTCTTGCTATTCTCGGAGTCGGCCTGCTCTCGTACACGTTGTTCCCTCTCGCTCCTCCCCGTTTCTTCCCTTGGCGCGGCTTCGTCGATACCCTTGCTCTCTCCCGGGGGGTCAACTATGACCATCCTGGTATTGCAACGCTCTACAATCCCTTCGCCGCTATGCCGAGTTTGCACGTCGCTTTCTCCGTCTTCGTCTGTGTCGGGCTGTTCCGGCTCTCACAGAGTTGGCTCCTGCGCTCGCTGGGGCTCGGACATGTGCTGCTGATGACCTTCGCCGTCATCGGCACAGGAAATCACTACGTGCTTGACTGCCTCGCCGGAACTGTGCTCGCTGTCTCCGCGTGGTACCTCGTCCCTCGGCTCCTAGCGCGTGCTGGGGACAACCGTGTTCCTGTACCTCTACCTGCAGAACTCCCGTCTCGTCATCGTCTCCTGGGATAGGACGCTGTCGTACTGCTCTCCTCTCCCGCTTTCATGCTCAGCCACGGCGATCCTAGCTCGCGTTCACGGTGCGCCTTGCACTCCCCAACAGCTTTCCATTTCCCATGAAGACCACGGTGTCGCTCGAACCATCAGAACCTAGGCCATTGCCCCACGCTACAGGGGGTTGTGAAGCGTTCCCCACCTCTGTGAACGCTTCCCTAATTCGTCGCTGGATGAAGAGACCGAGAACGCTTGCGGACCATTCGCGCGGCACGTACACAACAGTATCGCTGCGATACGCCGGCGGGAAATCGGCGCGTCGGGAGAGGGAGCAGAAGATGATCCGCTGTCCTTCCCCTGCGATGCGGTAGAGGAGATCGATGCTGTCACCGGCGCGGAGTACGGGATCAAGGATGACGGCGTGTGGTTGCCAGCTCGTGAGCAGGTTCCGTGCCGACTCGATGTCTTCAACCACTCGCACGCTGGCCCAGTGTTCGAGGACACAGGCGATGCTGAACCGAAACGAGTGGTCGTCGTCAATGATCAGAATTCGCCATCGCTTCTCCACGTCGCACCTCGAGAAGACACCGCCCTCGCACGCAGTGACACTTCGGCACGCTTGCTCCTTTCCCAGAGACCCCTTCGTCCCGGTTTTCCTGCGACTCCTAGCCCTCTTCCCGTCAGGCCACTCGCCTAGCCAAGGCTAGGATGGGGGTCCTACGACTACTGGTAAGCCAATCGCACCGGATTTCACCAACTTTGGATGGAGGCTGATGCGCATCGACGTATTCCCAGCCCCGCTGCCCGTTGCGAAGCAGCAAGGCGAGCAAGTTCTCCTGTTGGATCAAGCGCAATCCTGATGAACCGGTCTGATATCCGTATGCGAGACAATGATCGGCTGGAACTGCACCCTGTCCCCGTGGGGTGCATGCGTGCGCGCGTGGGGCCGGGAGAAAGAATCACGCGGTGCTGGGAAAGCCAGGAAGGCAACGACGTGCCCGCTGGGGAATTGGCGCGACGCTGAGGGAAGGAGCGGAAGAGAAGCAGAGGCACCACCAGATGTGTCTCACAGGCCCAACTGTGACTGACACAGAGGAGTACTCGTCCAGGACGCGGGATCGATGTTGATGTAACGGTGCCCTGCAAAGCACCTCCTCTCACAGCGATCCAGCGCGTCCTGGACCTGGCTGATGCGACGGGAACGGTCACGCGGCGATGGAGTAGCCTGCCGCCTCAATCCCGCGGCGTACGAGCTCCTCCGGCACTCCGTCCTCGGTCACGACGCGCACTGTCTTGGAGGCGAGATCGACCTCCACCGCTTGTACGCCAGCGATCTTCCGCAACTCCTCGGTGATGGCTCGTACGCAGTGCTGGCAGCTCACGTCCGGTACGGTGTAGACCCGCGTCACCATCTTGACCCTCTCCTTCGACTTCTGTTTAGCCAAAATACCCCCGAGGGGTATGTCCTGTTGTTAGGATACCCTGCCTCCGAGGAGACGTCAACATCTCGATTCGGGCGAGACTTCATGTGTTCCCTGTTCGCGCGTTGGTTCTGGCGCGTAACCCGTACGAGGGCTAGCCATGTGAGGGGCGTGGAATTGCGATCGGCTAGTGCAAGGGGAAAGCTTGACAGCCCAGTGTTATATGGTTAAAGTGACTGCGATATCGTGTTCGCCCGGTCTACATCAGACCAGGCGATTGAGGCGGGAAGTCGGAACGAATACTCGCGCGATCCCGCCAGTAGTGGGCAGCACTATTCCGGTCCGAAGAGGGCTAAAGGATTCGCATTCGGTGTCCGCCAGCACTGGACATTGGATGCCAATACGTAGTTCATCGAGTATTGCGGGAAACGCGGTGACGAGAGAGGTCAGTCAAGGAGGGGAGGAGAAGTCATGAATCGTCGCCGGTTCCTCGTCGTTTCCGCCTCAGCAGTTGCCAGCGCGCTCCTGGCTGCCTGCGGTGGCGGTGGCGCCACGCCAACACCGGCTTCAGCACCAACGCCGACGTCGGCCCCGGCAGCCTCACCAACACCAGCCCCTGCTGCCACGCCGACTCCGCAGGCCGCTGCCACGCCAACGGTTGCTCGACCAGCAACGCCCTTCAAGATCGGGGTGGTAGTCGCGCAGACTGGTAACCTGGCATCGTCGGGGCGACGGCATATTGAGGGCATGCAGCTTGCACTTGATGAGCTTGACAACACCGCCGCCGGACGGCAACTCGAGCTCATTCCTGCCGACTCTGCTGGCAACCCTGAACAGTCCCTCACGCACGTCCGTCGTCTCGTGGAGAGTGAGAAGGTCGACGTTATCACCGGGTTCACAATTACTCCTGAGCTGACTGCTGTCCGTGACTATCTGCACGAGCAGAAGCAGGTCACAATCGTCTCTATTGCTGGTTGGCCACCACTCACTCGTGATCCCAAGGTCCGCAGCCCCTATATCTTCCGTTCCTCTTTCTGCCAGGGGCAATACGAATTTATTCAAGCCAAGTGGGCCTATGAGAAGGGCGGCTATCGGAATATCGCACTAATGGCTCCGGATTATCAGACTGGGCGCACGGTTGCTGAAATATTCAAGAATTACTTCCAAAAGTCCGGCGGGCAGATTGCCGCGGAGGTCTATCCGCCGCTCGACACTCAGGATTTCGGACCCTATCTGCAGCGGATTCTGCAGAACGCTGCCAACGCTGACGCAGTCTGGGCGTGGTTTATCGGAGCCGATGCCATTCGCTTTATGACGCAGTACCAGGAGTTCGGCCTCAAGGACCAGTTCCCACTGCTCGGCGGCGCTGAGATCGGAGATGATCCCTACTTGCCCGAGGTCGGCGAGGCGGCACTCGGTATCGTCAGCGCCATCAATTACGCTGCCCGCTACGAACGCCCGCAGAATCGCGAGTTCGTCCAAAAGTTCCAGCAGAAGTTCAACCGCCTACCAGGCCACCTCGAGTACTGGGGGTACATCACGATCATGATTTTGGCTCACGCACTGGAGGCAGTGAAAGGCGATACCTCGAACAAGGAGGCATTCGTCCAGGCCATCAAGAACGTCCGCTTCCAAGGCCCGATGAACGAAGTGCGATTCCATCCCGAGGCCCAGGGCGTCATCACGACGGTTCTCATTCGGCGTGTCGAAAAGCTCCCCGATGGGACTCTCGGCAACGTGGTCCTCGACGAGTATCCGAATATCGACGACCTCTCTTTCTGAGATTCGTTTCTGAGGGTGATCGCTCAGTGCCCCGGGTTCCACGCCCGGGGCACGTCTTTCTATGCGCGGACATAGACGTTTGCCGAGGTTGCAGTGTGAGTGTTCACCTTCACACGGTGAGGCGCCTATCGGCCGTGAACTTCCTATCCAGAACTGGATTCATCGCTTACGCCGTGCAGCGCGCTTCATGATAAGTGCCCGCGGTGGCCTGCGGTCGGCGGTGTACAGTGCGGACTGCCGGTGTGATCGTGATGATTTGCGAAATTCGGCATGGCGTCAGCACTCCATGATGGGCTGTAGTGTCTGGGGTGGATAAGTCCCCGGTTGGACGCTGTATTCGGCTCTGGACCCAGCCGTTCCGTTTCTTCGCGGCGCGGGGTGGCGTCTAATCAGCTACGCAATTGCGACTCTCAACCCACTCCAGGGGTCGTCTTTGTCCGTGTCGCGTGGCTGACTAGAAGCCACGGAATGCAGGCGAGTTTGGGGAAGAGGCTGGTGCGAGAGGCAACGGTGCGTTGGCCAAACTGGCGCGGCTTCTCCGGCGGAATCGCGTGAGGTCACAGCTCTCAGCGATCGTCCCTGTGGGTGTGACGCGAGTCTGCCTCCGCCACCTGCGCCTCCCTGTGCCGCTGGAGCCTGTGTTCAGAGGAGCCGGCCGACCCGATGCTGTGTACGCCGGTCGGACCGCCGTACTAGTTCGGTCAATGGGCCGTTGGGCAGTACCTATTGTGCTGTCTTGTTATGTGATGCCTTGTTACCGCGCGGCGGTTACTGCGTTCTGGGGGGCTTGTCACCGCGTCGATCGCTGTAGCTAGGGTGCACGACCGTGTCAACCAACCGCTGATTGTGCTCCTGGCGCAGTGCACAACTCAGCGAGTGGGATCGCCAGACGTGCGGTATCCTTGTCGGGTCGTGGATCCTGGGAAGGTCGGAACAAGTGGAGCTACTAGTGATCGCGGATCTCGAGGGAATGTCGAGCATCTCTCGTTGGGAAATCTGTTTCCCGGCCCACGCAGAGTATTCGGAGGCGCTCGCAGCGTACCGCGCGGAAGTCGACGCTGTTGCGGAAGCAGCCCGAGCTTGGGGCCTTGGCGCGGTGCGCATTCTGGATTGGCACCAGCGTCTGCTCCCGTTGGACCTGTTTCCCGAGGTGATGACGCCTGACGAGCTGCTGCTAGAGCAGCGGCCTCGCGTGGCGGTTCTTCTCGGTTTCCATGCCCGCGCAGGACAGCGAGATGCGTTTGCATCCCGCACCTTGATGCCTGGTCTTCAGCTGTTTTGGGAGGATCGTGAAGCAGGAGAGCTGGCGCTGGCGAGTCGGTGGCTCGGCGAACTCGGGATCCCGCTTCTTCTTGTGACGGGAGACCGGGGATTGACCTCAGAAGCCGAGGAATGGACGGACCAGACAGCGACGGTCACAGTGAAGCGGGCGCTTGCACCGGACCGGGCGGAATCACTGCCCCTGGAGCGGGCGCATCGTGCTATTGCTGATGCGCTACAGCGGGTGCTCGCTCGCCGCTCGTGGTGGTGGGTGTATCGTCCATCGTCGCCAATTCAAGTACGGCTGGAGTTGCCAGACGGGAGCAGGAGTTTTTGCAAGGCGAGTTCAATGCAGGAACTCTTCGAGCTTCTCTTTCAGTTGGCCGGGTCATTCGGACGCTTTGGTCTACCACTGGTCAACCAGCGACGGTAAGCAGGTGGCGTTTCCTCATTGTTACCGTGCCCTGAGTTGTGTGACTTCACTGACCGTTGCACCGGTCGAACCGACCCGGCTTATGGCATAGCTCGTGGCGGTTGTAGGGAGATCGACTTGGCCCTCTCGTGAGGCGCTCAAGGAATCCGCTTGTGCTTCCCGACTCTGTGGGGTTTCTCAAGATCGTCGCCAAGCGTACCAGGTTGGTAACCTGTGGTGCAGCTTGGGGAACGCGTCGGCATGGTGGCGCAGGCGTGGGTAGCTTGGGCCAGAGGCGCTTCGGTGGACAACGGGAGGGCACTCCTGGAGGGCTTATCTTTGGCCGATGCTTGTGGTCAGCCTTGCTCAAGCTTCGTCAGCAACCATGGTCGTGCTTGACCACGCCCGCTGGAGGGCGACAGCGGGCTGAGGGCTTCCCCTCTTTGCCCCTGGTTCGGTAGTGCGCCGTCTCGTCTTTCACCGTGTCACGAGCTGGTGCCCAGTGAGCTCCAGTTCTCGAGCGTCGATCTGTCCACCGGGGTGGAGTGTGATAGTCCGGTGACGGGTGAGGAGCCAGACATCGTTCACAGTGGTGTATTCTGCCGTATGCAACTCCAACCGCTGCAGATTCCCTGAGGCAGCTTCGCGGAACCCGACGGCGTAGTGCCGCGGGAGTACCCGTCCATCTGGGAGTTCCCAGTGATCGAGGACGACAATCGTGAAGCCCTCGGCCCCGACGACACGGTCGACCACTGTGATCACGCCCTCTGCTACCCGATATCGCGATCGCATCGGGTCGTCGAGGAACTCGAGCATGTCTCCTAGGGGATCATCAAGTTGGATGAGCCGGAGATGCCCCCGGTCAGTGGCTGACCGCGGCATGCGGTGTGCAACTTCTGAAGAGAGGATCTCCCGTACCCACCCCATGAGGGGTGATGGCTTCTCCGATACCAGCTCAATCGTCGCCGGATCAGACACTCGCACGCTGCCTTGCACTCGAAGAGTTCCGTCGCGTGCGAAGAAGCGAGCGGTGAACCCGCAGAAGCCCTCTGGATACGCATAGCGGCGAAGTTCGACCGCACGGAGCGCCTGCCGAGCGGATTCCTCCATCAGGTCTGGTCGTGGCGTTTGTTGGTTTAGCGACATCCTGCACCACTCGTCGGCATACCTCAACGGCGGGCTTGTTTCGCTCGGGATTGTAGAAGCCGCTGCTCCCGCTGTCAAAACGTTGAAGACCACGACGACACACAGCAGCCTTTCCCGGTGAGGAAGGCACAGCAACGAGAGCTCCGGCAGTCTATTGGCCTCGAATCGTAGACGACGCGGCACGGGCTTACGAGTTCGACCATTCCCTGCGGGTACGGGCTGCCTCAGGCAGAAGGGGAGGAACTCCGAGATAGGACAAGGTGAGCGACAGGGCACTCCCAGCAGCGTCGTTCGCGACAACCCCAGTGGTACAGGTGCAAGAGCCCCTGCTCGGCGCGCGCACTGCGAAGACGGATCGGTGTTGGCCCGCAGACCTGCTCGAGTGTCGCCCGCACGAGCTGATTGCCACGCCCGGCTGGGAGTTCTAGCCAGAGTTGGGCGGCTGCCTCGCGGATCCTGTCGTCGGCGATCCAATCGGCGTAGCCCAGCGCGAAGGGAATGATGACGTTGACAATGACTTCGTGTGCCCGGTCGTGGCCAAGTGGTACAGGACCTGCCCTGAGCCATGCGAAGAGCTGCCGATGAGGTCGTACCGTTACCAGCAGCTCGAGGACGTCAGCAAGGAGCCCGCTGTGAGTTGTGGCAAGGAGACCAGCGAGGTTCAGTAACCTTCGTACTGGATGGTTCGTCGGGCGGACACCGCCAAGTCGCCAGAGTGTCCTTGCAGGCCCAACTGGCATTTCTAGTGCATTCCAGATGGCCTCGATTTCTTGCCATAATCTCGCAGGAAGCTTGACCAGTCCCCGCTCAGCGTCGGATAGCGGAAGGAAGCCAGCGGTGCCGAGCAAGAGCGCGGCTGCCATCGGAAAGCGCTTTTCCGGCGCAAGCGCATAGAGTCGAACCTCCAGGTGCATGAGCGGGAGTCCTTCGGCGATAGCACGCATCCCTTCACGGTTCTGGTGGTAGCCGAGGGCATCGGCGAGGAGCCAAAACAGTGTCTGCGCCGGCGACTCACCGCTGAGCCGGGCCTGAATGCGAGCGACCTTCTCGCGCAATCGGTTGTCACCTGCGTTTTCGAAAAGACGATGGAGGATCTCGGGCTGGGCAGCTGCGATCTCAGGCGCACAGTGGGCGAAACCGAGGGCACCCAGTGGGCGCAGAGAGACTGATGGGAGTTGGTCAGGTGTCGTTGCCAGGAAACGGGCGAGTTCAAGGGTCGGAACAGGTGTGCCGTCACGGCGGCGGACAGCGTGATGGAGATCATCTTCCCAGGCTGCGTGGAGCACGACGCGGTCGTAGGCCGGATCCTCGTGATGCCCATGCGCGTACCAGTCTGAGGCCCGAACGTGGAGTTCGACGTCACCGGAGACGAGCTTCCCGTCGAGATCGAGGAGCGCTCCGGCAAAATCGGGTCCCCGACGATGTGTCCACACGCCACGATAGATCACCCTCAGCCGACGGCCGTCGGTCGTACGGAGATCGGTGGTGAGGGCCTGTTCTTGCCATAGGTATGCGAGTGTTGTCTCGTCGGGTGTCATCCGCCCCCCATGACCTGCCGTTAGGATAGCGGGTTCAGTGATGCACGGGGAAGCTGGCGAGGGATGACGATCTGCGCCATACTCAGCTTCGTCCGAGAGGGGACGGAAGGGAGGCGACTCTCGGTGTCGATCGGGTTCCGCACTGCGACAACCGCCGACCCAGGGCTATTGCGTGAGCTTGCCGATGCCGTAGACACGGGTGCCTTGGATCCGGCGGCAGCGGCGCGTCTCATCCGCGCCGATGGTGCGCTCCTGCTCCACTTGCTTGAGGCAGCGAGCCTGGTGCGAGAGCGTCGGTCGGGCCGGACAGTGACCTACTCGCGAAAGGTTTTCATTCCACTCACAAACCTCTGCCGCGATCAGTGCGCGTACTGCACGTTTGTACGACGACCCAGCGATCCGCTGGCCCACACGATGACACCAGAAGAGGTGCTGGCGGTCGCCGAGGCCGGGAGTGCCGCCGGCTGCAAGGAGGCGCTGTTCAGTCTTGGGGACAAGCCGGAGCTCCGCTACGCCGCGTACCGCCGTTGGTTGGCGGAGCGGGGGTATGCGCGGACGATCGAGTATCTCCGTGACATGTGTGCACTTGTCCTGGAACGTACGGGACTGCTGCCCCATGCCAATCCTGGAGTGATGAGTGAGGATGATATTGCGCTACTTCGGCCGGTCACGGCGAGCATGGGGTTGATGTTGGAGTCGACAAGCGAGCGTCTCCTTGAGCGCGGTGGTGCACATCGGGGTTGCCCAGACAAGGTGCCGGCTGTCCGACTGGCCACGCTGGAGGCGGCCGGGCGACTGCGTGTTCCCTTCACCACAGGGATTCTCATCGGAATCGGGGAAACGCCGGAAGAACGCGTTGATGCCCTCTATGCGATCCGCACACTGCAGGATCGGTATGGGCACATCCAAGAGGTGATCGTGCAGAACTTCCGGCGTAAACCGGATATCCGGATGCGTGATTGGCCGGAACCGACGCTCTTGGAGATGTTGCGGACCATTGCGGTCGCTCGTCTAATCCTCGGGACAACGACCGCGGTGCAGGCGCCACCAAACCTCATGCCCGATGGCTATGAGGTCTATCTGCTGGCTGGACTTGACGATTGGGGCGGTATCTCACCGGTGACGCGGGATTTCATTAATCCCGAGCGAGCCTGGCCGCACCTTCGGGAAGTGAAAGAGCGGACCGCACAACTCGGTTTCCAGTTGCGGGAGCGCCTCGCGGTTTATCCAGACTACATCCTGCGTGGTGACGAGTTTCTCGATCCAGCCGTGTTGGCGCGCGTGAGAGTGCTCGTCGACCCGGGTGGATTAGTTCCTCCAGAAAAGGAGTTGTGGTGATGGAAGAAGTCGCAGCGCTCCGAGAGACGCTTGATCGGCTGCTCGCGCTTGCCTCGCCGGATGTGGCTCGTATCCTCGATCGTGTCCTCGCCGGACACGAAGTCACGGTCGATGAGGGTGAGCGGTTGTTTGAGACGCACGGTCGGGATCTGTTCCTGGTTACGCTCGTCGCTGACGAACTGCGACAGCGTGCCGTAGGTGATGTTGTCACCTACGTGGTAAACCGCAACATCAATTTCACGAACGTCTGCATCAAGCGCTGCGGCTTCTGCGCCTTCTCTCGTGGCCACCGCGAAGAACAGGGATACTTCCTGCCGCTGGAGGAGATCGTCCGTCGCGCCCGAGAAGCCTGGGAGCTTGGCGCAACGGAGGTCTGTATCCAAGCTGGCTTGCCCCCAAAGATGGACCCCGACCTCTATCCGACGATTTGCCGCGCCATCAAGGCGGAACTCCCTGGTATCCACATCCACGGTTTCTCGCCCGAGGAAGTCGTTTATGGTGCCCTGCGAGCTCGCTGCTCGATCGCCGAGTATCTAGAGCGTCTAAGGGAGGCTGGGGTCGGTTCTCTTCCAGGGACATCAGCAGAGATTCTTGACGACGAGGTGCGGCGACGAATCTCGCCTGGTCGTATCTCGACCGCGCAGTGGATCGAAGTGATTACCACCGCACATCGTCTAGGTATCCCGACGACGGCCACCATCATGTATGGGCATATCGAGACGAACCGCCATCGGGCAGCGCATCTTGCGCTCATTCGCAGTATTCAGAAGGAGACTGGCGGTTTCACCGAGTTCGTCCCACTGAGTCTCGTCCACAGCGAGGCACCGATGTATCGCAAACGTCTTCTGCCCGACCTCCGGCCTGGTGCCACTGGCGAAGAGGTTGTGAAGATGCACGCCATTGCGCGGATCATGTTGCATCCGTATATCCGGAACATTCAAGTCTCGTGGGTGAAAGAGGGACCGAAGCTGGCGCAGTGGTGCCTCCATGCGGGGGCGAATGATCTCGGTGGAACGTTGATTAACGAAAGCATTTCTACCGCTGCTGGAGCGACATACGGGCAGCTTGTACCACCGCGGGAGCTCCGCCGGTGGATCCGCGATGCTGGTCGTATCCCAGCGGAGCGGACAACGTTGTACGAGCTGCGCACACCCCTCACCGATGATGATCCACCGCATCCGCTTGACGAGGCGGCTGCGCACCCTGAGCGGTTCGGCTCCTACTTTGAGCTGATCCGGGACGAGCGTTTCTCCTTCCGGAAGCACTATCGGATCGTGTTGCAACAGGCGAGCGCAGTGTCGCGCATCGCGGAGGCAAGGCCAAGCGTCAGCGGTGAGTGAGCGGATCGTAGACGAGCCCTTGCCGCCATTCCTCTGGATTGGCGGCAATGTGTGCTGCCCAATAGTCCGCTACCTCGAGGCCTGTCGCGATCCAGACGTGGGGGTATGACAAGATGTGCTCGATCAGCCGTTCCAACATGAGGATCCGCCCTGGACGGCCGATCAACTGCGGATGCATGGTCAGGTTGAAGAGCCCCCCGAAACGGTAGATGCCTTGAAACTCCTCGACCCATGCTTGGAAGGCATGCTGGGCTGGCTGAATTGGCCGTGAGCCAGGGCCGGGCCGGAACAAGAAGAACGGTGCGTCGTCGAGCAGCCACTGCACCGGAAGCTCGATAAGGTGGGTATCTGGATGTTGCCAGGGGAGAAAATGGCTCATCAGATTTGAGGAGTAGCGGAAGCCGTACTGCTCGAGAAGGCGAAGTGTCCGGCCGGTCAGTTCCCAAGACGGTGACCGGTACCCGAGCGGCGTACGGCCGATCACTCGTCGAAGCGCTTCGATGCCCCGCTCGAGCACCTGTCGTTCTTCGTCCTCAGAAAGATCAATGGTTGCTTCATGAAGGTACCCATGGTGACCAATTTCGTGTCCCTGGTCGACGATGGCCGCAACAATGTCGGGATGATGCTCGGCAACCCATCCTGGGACGAAGAACGTTGCCCGCAGATCGAATCGTCGCAGGACGTGGAGCACGAGTGGCACACCGACCCGTGCACCGTATGTGCCCTGCGAGAGAAGTCCGATCCGGTCGCTGTGTTCTAAGGATCCGGCCAGCCAGAGTGTTTCTGCGTCGACATCAAATGTCAACATGACGGCACACTGCGCTCCGTCCTTCCAGCGCCCCATCTGTATCCCCCTTCGGATACGAGCGACCAGAGCAATCGTAGCAGGCATACCCTAACATGTCGCTCCACCCAGGTGGATGAGCTCCGAGAGGCACTCTGCAGCACCGGGCATACCCGATGCGAGTGTCGAGGTCAGTGGTCCGGAATTAGACGCGAGCCTACAACTGGTCCCCCGACTGTAGAGGAGGACGTGGCTCACAGCACACATGGTCGTGTTCATCCCTCGATTTGTTGTGCGATGGTGCTGCGTGCGGGAAGATCAGCTGTAGCGTTAGCTCTAATGCTGTTCCGTCGAGCTCTTGCCGACATACACGGGTAGTGGAGACCGATCAGCGATGCGAAGTTCGTCGGATTAACGCGCACATTCTGGCAATCACAGAGAACGCCTGTTGCACGTCTGACTGCCCAGCAGTAGGGTTGCCTAGGGGACAGGATGGGAGAGCATCAGACACCAGAGACACTCTCCCAACGGTCGGCACCGGTGATCGAGACAGCGACAGGGCGTCTTCTCGACGCCCTACTCCGGTATCGAGCCTATCGGCTCCTCTGGACATCGAGCGTTTTGACCCAGATCGGGCAGTGGATGCTGCAGGTCGCGACCGGCTGGGCAATGCTCCAGCTTACCGATTCAGCTTTGTGGGTCGGGATGCTGGGATTCGCGAGTGGTGTCCCCTTCCTCCTCGTCGCGGCACCGGCTGGGGCGCTGGCGGAGCGCTTCGACCGACGCTTCATCTTGCTCGTCTGCCAGGCCGGTGCGCTGCTCGTGAGCACCGCTTTGGCGACATTGGTGTTAACGGGGCTTGTCACCCCATTCCTTCTGCTGGTGGCAACGTTCCTTAACGGTTCACTCCTTGCCGCGAACAATGCTACGCGACAGGCACTCATCCCCAGTTATGTGCCGCGCTCAGCGCTCCAGAACGCCGTTGCACTGCTCTCGGCTGGAATGAACACAACACGTATCCTCGGGCCTTCGCTTGCTGGGCCGCTTGTCGCTACTCTTGGAGTTGGGGGCACACTACTCCTCCAGTCGGCCTGCCTCGCGCTGGCACTGGCAAATACCGGACGCTTGCCCACTACACCGCCCACCGAACAGCCGAATCTCCCGTTTATTCGTCTCATGGCGGAAGGTCTGGCGTACATCCGACGTGTCCCGATTGTTCTGGGATTGATCCTCCTGGCGAGCGTTCCCACGATTCTCGTCTTTCCCTACTTGCACCTTCTACCCGTTTTTGCGCGCGACGTGCTGCATCTCGGCCCCGGAGGGCTTGGACTTCTCTACACTGTGGGGGGTGCGGGAGCGCTCGCTGGCTCGCTGTTCGTTGCGAGTTTGCGGCGGGTACGCTACCGTGGGGCACTCATGGTGGGGATCATTGTCGTCTATGGAGGCGTGATCGCCGTCTTTTCACTCACCCGCTGGCTTCCTTTGGCACTCGGTTGTCTGTTTGCGGGCGGCTTCCTCGGGGCGAGCTACATGGCACTGAATAACGCGCTCCTTCACCTCGCCGTCGACGACGAGGTGCGAGGGCGCGTGATGGGTCTGTATATGGTGACGTGGGGTTTTATGCCCCTCGGCGCCTTGCCAATGGGGGCTCTCGGCGATCTGATCAGTGTGCCAGGTGCTGTCCTCAGCGGTGCACTGGCAAGCTCACTCGCCGCTCTCCTGGTTGTCTGGCGTGTTCCGGCTCTCCTCCGACTGCAATGACGCGAGCTCAATAATCGGTCGTCCTGGTTCACCGAGTTCCAGTCGCTCCTCAAGGTAGCGGCGAAGTGCCGTCTCGTCTTGGGATGGGGCTTCCTCGGTTCGCCAAATCCCCGGTTCGATTTCGAAGGTAGCGAGTCGACCATCGATTCCCAGGAAGAGGATTCGCTCTCCGGCGAGATACTGGATGTAGTCGTAGGTCCAACCAGTTAGCCGGGCTCCGGAGGCAGTGTAGAGTGGATGGTAGGCACCGTCGATCGGCTGGTCGTCGACGAAAAGCTCCCGCGCGACAATGAGGCCAGGGTAGTCCGCAATTAACTCGGCCGTCACCCGATAGATAGTCGGATAGCGCTCGGCGCGTTGGTGCGCGCACTGTGTATGCTCGCCATGGCGCAGGCGTGGGGCTGGAACCGCGAAGAGCAGGCGGCGAATGGCTTCTGCCGGGTCTTCCTGGCACAACTTGCCCAATGGGAGGCGGACGCTCTGCCCAACCGTGAAGACAGGCGCATCTTCTTCGCCGAGCCAGATCGTACCAAGGCTATCGGCCGGTTCTGTCGCGTACAGCCGACAGGTGACCCGGCGTGTCACAAGGAAACGATCCCATCCGTACTCGGGGTGATAGACTGGCAGTACATCGATGGCCGAAGTGCGGTAACGGCTGCCAACGATCGCTGCAGCCAGTACCCAACCGACAGCGTAGGCAAGGCGGTCGGGCATCGCCAGCTCCGGCACATGTGGGTGATCGACTGGAATCGACCGTGGTTCGACATGCCGATAGTGGGCGATCGCGCGGTGGAGAGCCATTACGAGCTGCGGATCAGCCACGACGCTCATCGCCAACTCCTCCTCCATTCCCTCGTCAGTGATCGGGTTGCCGTCCGCTATACTGGGACGGCGGTGCGCCGCCGCGCAGCATACCACGCGCAGGGAAGGAGCCGTTGTAATGGACGAGCGTTGGCACGCGAGGTGGTCGAGACGTGGACGGATCGCTGCTGCTGCCGAGCGTCCTCCTCGAGTTCCGCCGGAGGGCATGATCTCGTTTGTGTACGGGGATCCGGATTGGGACAGTCTTCCCCTCGAGGACATGGCGCTGGCAGCAGAATTCCTAGCCGAAAACCAGCGGCGTGATGCGCTTGGCTACCAGAACCTGATCCGACCGGATGAACTGAACGAGTCGCTGGCACAGAAGTTGGCCCGTGACCAGGGGATGCAGGTTTCACCGGAACAGATTTTGGTGACGCTCGGTTCTAGCAACGGGCTTGGCATCATCTGCGATGCACTTCTGGATCCCGGCGACGTGGTGCTCATCGATGCGCCGGCTTGGATGGGTGCGACGAGCATGTTCAAGCTCGCCGGAGCGCAGCTCGTCGGCATTCCCGTCGATGAGCATGGCATCGATCCCGATGCGGTGGCGGCTGCACTCGATCACTTGGAGCGTGAGGGGCGGCGACCGAAGTTCCTGTATACCTTGCCGACCTTCCAGAATCCTGCGGGCGTCGAGCTCTCGCTGGAGCGACGGCGAGCCCTGGCTCGGCTTGCCGACGAACGGGGACTTCTCATCATTGAGGACGACGCCTATTACGAGCTGCGCTTCCGAGGGGACTATCCGCCGACTCTCTTCAGCTTAGCTGAGCCGGGGAACGTGCTGTACTGTGGGACGCTGTCGAAAACGATCGCTGCTGGGCTGCGTCTTGGCTATGTCGTTGGTCCCGCTCCGATTGTTGCGACGCTGGCTCGAGCGCGAATCGATGCGCTGCGCAACAGTTTCACAGCGGCGCTGGCTGACTGGTATCTACGCACTGGACGCTATCACGCGCATCTTGCAGAGCTCCGACGGATCTACCGGGAGAAGTGCGAGCGAATGCTTGCTGCCCTTGAGCGTGAGATGCCAGAGGGGGTTAGTTGGACGCGCCCGAATGGTGGCTTCTTCATCTGGCTAACGCTGCCCGAAGGGTTGAGCGCCACCGAACTCTTGGCCACGTGCCGCGAGCGCCGGGTTGATTTCATCCCCGGTCCGGCCTTCTATGGCGACGGGGGTGGCGATCGGCACCTGCGTCTCTCGTACAGTGCAGTGACCTTGCAGCAGATCGACGAAGGGGTGGCACGCCTCGCTGAAGTCGTACGGCAAGCACTTGCTGGGGAACTCGCAGCAACTCGCTAGTACTGCTTGCTGCGAATAGGCAGAGAACGGGCGCGAAGCGCCGCGGTGAATCTGGTGTGTCCGACCCTTTCTTATGAGACGCCGCGGGGCCGAGGCGATACAGAACGCTGGCAAGTAACGCGTTTACCGTCGCGGCTGACGACGCGGAGCGGTTTTGGGTGGCGTCGTCGCGACTGCCTCGACGGCTTGCTTGAGGTAGGGCTGGATGACTTCGGCAGTGAGAGCTGGACCGAGCCGGCTCTCCAACCAGCGCACTGCGTCCGCGATCGTTCTTGCCTCGAGGGGATGCCCGGCGGCTCCAAGCGCTGCTGCGACTTCTAAGAGGACGCGGTCTGGTTGTCGTTCGCCAAGGATACGGCGGACCCGTCCGAGCAGCGCCCGTTGCGCCTCAGGGTGAGCAGGCTTCCCTTCGAGTGCGAGGTAGGCACCGACCAGCCGCCAAAGGTCGGCATTCCGTCTCTGACGAGCCGACCGCTCCCCCTGTTCGATAGCCACCACGAGCTCCGCCACTGTTTCCGGCGTGATTGGCCGATGGCGTCGCTCGAGTGCCTCCATGACTGGAGCGATCTGCCGTGGTGAGACGCGGAACCCTGCAGCCTTGCGCACCGCCTGCAGGAACGAGCGGTCAATTGTCGGCTCGGCCGTGCTCATACCGAACTCCTCGCACAATAGGCGAGTGCCATCACCGCCAGTGTACGAGAAGCGTTCTCGCACGACCAGGCGCGTGTTGACGAACCGGGCTATACTGCCGTCGGCATGGGAGGAGGGCGCCATGGGAGAGCTGGCCGCCGGATCGGTGTACGCGCAGTACAGCTTCTGGCTGGAGACTTGCGGAGACGACTTGACGCCCCGGCCGCGGCTGGAGGGGACGATCGACGTTGATGTCGCGATTCTTGGCGCCGGCTTCACTGGGCTCTGGACTGCCTATTACCTTCTGCAGCGAGAGCCGAGTGCCAAGGTCGTCATTCTTGAGCAGAAAATCGCCGGCTTCGGTGCATCGGGACGGAACGGGGGGTGGCTCTATCCGGGATTTCCGGTATCTCTGGGAGAGCTGGCGAGTCGGTACGGTGTCGAGACGGCGCGAGCGATCCACTATGCGATGCGGGCGACCGTCGACGAGGTGGAGCGGGTACTCCGCGAGGAGGGGATTGACGCCCATTTCCACCGTGGGGGCGTGCTACGGCTGGCGAGGGGGATCCATCAGGTCCCGGCACTCGAGGAGACAGCGCGGACTTTGGAGCGACTGGGCATCACGGACTACGCCGAGTGGCTTTCGGCGGAGGCCGTGCGTGAGCGGATTCGAGTGACGAACGCGGTAGCAGGGCTGTACTCTTCGCATGGTGCAGTGATCCACCCGGGTCGACTGGTACGAGGGCTTGCCCGCGCTGTCGAACGTCGCGGTGCCACGATCTTCGAGGAAACGCCGGTCATCGAGTTCCGTGGGGGCATCCGGCCAGTCTTCCGAACGCCGTATGGGGACGTGCGGGCTCGGGTGCTTGTCCTGGCAGGAGAAGCCTACCTTTCACAGCTCCGTCAGTTACATCGGGCGCTCATCCCGATCTACTCACTGATCGTTCTCACAGAGCCGATTCCGGATGAGCTCTGGAACGAACTCGGATGGAGCAACCGTGAACTCCTTTCCTCTCAGCGGCTGACCGTGGATTATCTGCAGCGCACTGCTGACGGACGGATCATGTTTGGCGGACGCGGAGCGCCGTACCGGTTCGGGTCACGCATCGCCGACGCGTTCGACCGGCATGGTCCGACACACGAGATGTTGCGGCAAATGTGCTACGAATGGTTCCCGGCGCTGCGCCTACATGGGATCCGTTTCACCCATGCGTGGGGTGGCCCGCTCGGCGTGCCGCGCGACTGGATGCCGACGATGCGGTACGATCCGCGGACCGGTATCGCCATGGCGTGTGGCTATACTGGGCAGGGTGTTGCGACCGCGAATCTGGCAGGACGCATCTTGGCTGATCTCATCACTGGACGAGACAGCGAGCTAACCCGATTCCCGATGACGCAACATCGGCTGCGACCGTGGGAACCGGAGCCACTGCGCTGGTTAGGAGTTCGCTTCGTGCAGATCGGCTACGAGCGACTCGACCGGATTGCGGAGTCGACTGGTCGTCCGCCGAGCGGGAAGAGCCTGGTGGAGCGCATCGCGGCGCACTGACGGATCGCCGGAAGCTCTGCAGCTCTTCACCTGATCATGGCCGGCCGTCGAGGCAGTAGCACTCGTGCGAAGACTGCGTCGGTGATCTGCAAAGGTGAGTTTGTTGTGCCTCGTGTCCCATCGTGGGCCAGAGAAATGGCTCGTGGGTCCACTCGGTGCAAGTCGTCTGGCGATGCACCTGGGGCGTGACAGCGAATGAACTCATGCTGTGTCACCGCGAGAAATGGTCCGACGCCCCTGATGGAACTGAACCCTTTGACGTCTTGCAGAGGCAATGGCACGTGAATTGGAAGGGACCTTCGCTCGGGAAGGATGTGGCAGCGAAGGGGTGTCGAATCAAACTTGAACGGCCTACGGTACCGGCTGTGCGAAGATACCTCGCTCACGGCTCTCCTGCAGCCCCAGGCACGTGCTACACTCTCCAAAGAGCAAGGGTTTGGGACGAGTTCACAAGGATGAGACGTTCTCTATGACTGTAACGGCCCCGGCTCCGACGGTTCCACAGCTTCCTGGGCCTGTGCACCGGCGTCGTGTGCGTCTCCTATTGTGGCCGTTCCTTGCCGTGGTGCAGGTCCTTCGGGTCATTCTCCGAAAGCTGTTGTGGGTGACAATTCGCACCATCCGGTTTGCGTGGCGGCATCTGCTGGTTGTGCTCCTCGTGGCGCTGGGCGCTTTCTACGCCTACCGTGCGCTTATACCGGAGCAGGGAGGATCAGTGAATGAACCAGCGGTTCGCACCGCACCGGTGATCGCGCCGCCGCCCAGCGTGCGGGCGTATCTGGAGGCACAACGGAATTTCGATGCGGAGCGGATGTGGCAAACACTGAGTCCAGAAGCGAAGGCGAGGCGACTGGCGAGTGGGGAGAGCTTGGCGACATTCCGCCAGTCAATTCAGCTTCTTCAAGAGCAGGGCTTTCGCTTTGAGGACAGCACCTATGTCGGCGGCTATCGGCTCCCGGATGGGCAGGCCTACTACTTCTATGTCACTGAGGTGCGGAACGCCAACGACCAGCGTGGCATGGTTTACCAGATCTTCTGGGTCGATAGCGACGGACTGATCTTCCTCGTCGACACACCACAGCTTCAGTGAAGGTGGTCGGCCATGAGCGGACAAACACAGACGCTCCCGAAGACGCGCGAACGTCGTCGCTACTGGGACGACCTGGAGCAGCAGATTGACGACGCCATTGTTGGGATTGCGGACCTCATTCGAACGCATTTTCGAGGGCTTCTGACGCTGGCAGCGCTTGGGTATGCCTTCTACATCTGGGCCTGGCCGGCGCGAGCGGCGTGGGGGCCGATTGTTTTGACGGTTCTCTTTGCTCTCTTGCAGATTGCCTTCGCGATCGTGTTCGTGATCATCCAGTTTGCTGCGATCTTCTGGTTCCTGGGTCGGGGGCGCACGTACTGGATCAAGCCGGGAGAAACGGGGGTCAGCTTCGCGGATTACAAGGGTAATCCAGAGGTGCTGGAGAGCGCGCGGCGGATCGTCACTCTGCTGAAAGGGATCAAGGAATTCAAAGAGATGGGTGGTGAGGCGATCCGTGGCCTGCTGCTGGTTGGACCGCCAGGGACTGGGAAGTCGTATCTCGCGCAGTGCATCTCGACGGAGGCGAACGTCCCGTTCGGGTATGCGAGTGCGCCCTCGTTTCAGAACATGTTTTTCGGCGTGAGCAACCTGCGGATCATGATGCTGTACCGCAAAGCACGGAAGCTGGCGAAGAAGTATGGGGCTTGTATTCTGTTCATTGACGAAATCGACGCGATTGCCCAAGCACGGGGCGGGCGATACGCTGGCCAGGGATTTTTGGGGCCGCTCTTCGGGTGGGGCGGCAACGCGATGCTGAATGAGCTCCTGCTGCAGCTTGATCCGCCCCCACAGGAAGTGACGCTCATTGGCCGTATCTTGCGACTCCTCGGCTTACGGCGGGGACGAGCAGAACTTCCACCGGTTCTAACGATTGCGGCGACGAACATGCCTGATGCGCTGGATCCGGCGCTGCTGCGGCCGGGTCGATTTGACCGGAAAATCGTGGTTGATTTGCCGAGTGCCGACGGCCGCCGAGAGATCATCGAGTACTACCTCAGCAAGGTCAAGCATGACCCCAACATTCCGATCGACTACATGGTGCACGACACGATTGGGTATACGCCAGCGGCGATTCGCTACGTCATCAACGAGGCAGTTATCCACGCACACTTCGAGGGACGGAACTACATTACGTACGAGGATTTCACCGCCGCGCGAGAAACGCACGAACTGGGGTTGAGGCAACCGATCCGCACGATGTCGGCCGAGGAACGACGGCGGATCGCTTATCACGAAGCTGGCCATGCGCTGGCACAGTACCTGCTCCAACCCAAGGAACGTGTGGTGAAAGTCTCGATCATCCGGCGCGGCGAAGCGCTCGGGTTTTCGGCGACGAAACCGACGGAGGAGCGCTTCACAAAGACGCGCGAGGAACTCCTGGCAGATATTCAGGTGGCGCTGGCCGCTCGTGCGGCAGAGGAGCTCTTCCTCGGTACTCAAATGACCGGGGCAACGAGCGATCTGGCCCAAGCGACACATCTTGCGAACCTGATGGTCTCAGCGTGGGGCATGGATGGATCGCTCTACAGCGGATTGACCTACAACCAGCTTGTTCCAGATCTCTATCGCAAGCAGCGTATCGAGCGGCTCCTGCAACGACAGTTTGAAAATGTGAAGCGACTCTTGCAAGCAAACCGCGAGGCGGTGGAAGCGATCGCCCAGGGGCTGCTCGAGCGCGATGAGCTGAACGAACAGCAGTTGCGGGAGATCTTGTCTCGTTTCCAGCTGGTCGTTCCGCCACCAGTGGAGGAACCACCGGAGCCGCTGGAGGTGAGGCAGGCGCAGGAGCGGGCGATCCTGGCTGGGGTTGACGGAGCGAGCGAGTCGCTGGGGAGCGAGCCGGTGCTCATCGGCGAGAGTGATTCGTCGGAGCGCGAGCAACAGCGACCGGATCTTACATAAGGGTAGCGGCGAGCCAGGTCGCGGCCAGTGCTGTCCACTGCTCGAGATGCGTAAACGCGACGTGATTAGCCCGCTCGTAGAAGGCAAGGTGCTTCGGCCCACCGGCAGCCCGGTAGAGCCGAATTGACTCCTGTGGCGGGACGACGAGATCGTTTCCTGCACCGACGACGAGAAGCGGTGTTTGGAGGTGCGGTGCGATAGTGTCGAGCGCAAGCGCTGGTGCGAGGCGGGCCAAGTCGCCGGGGGTGACACCGGCGGCGAACGCCACGTCGCGGCGGACGAGCTCGCCAAGCAGGTCGAGATACGGGCGTGGATCGTACGGCGCGGTCACCGAGACCACCGCAGCGATCTCAGGGACAGTGTGAGCGAGCTGAACGGCGTAGGCCCCTCGGAGGCTTATGCCCAGCAGGGCGATCCGCTTCGGATCAACCTCGGGGAGATGACGTGCCGCCTCGATGATTGCCCAACCGACATCTTCCTGGCCAGGTGCTGCTGGGACAAGGTCGGCGACTTCGCCACTACCTGGCGTGTCGAGCGCGAGGACGGCGAGTCCACGGCGTAAGAACGGGGCGGCCCAGGTGACCATTTCTTCCTTCGCGGTGCTGGCACCATTCAAGAAGACGACAAGTGGGGAGGGACGGTCGCTCGGCACACAGAGGTAGCCGGGGAGGGCGAAACCGCGCCAGGGGACTTCGATCGGCCGGATTGCAGGGTCCAGGTGGGGGGCAGCGGTACGGAATAAGCGGGCTGCTGCGGTGTAGAGGGCTCGGCGCCGGGCGAGATCGTCGAGTACCATGACGTGTCCGAAGTGATAACAGAGAGCGGCGACACGCTGCAGTTCGGCCGCAGCGCGCAGTTCGCCGGCAGCGGCTCGCTCGTGCGCAGCCAGGAGGTAGGAGTGAGCGGCACGAACCCACGCACGGGGCCAATCCTGGAGCCGACGGATCCGGCGTAGCGTCGCTTTGAGCGTACGAGGATGGATGCCAGCGAGGAGGAAGCGGTAGCGTCCAGCTGGCGAGAGCAAAGCAGCGCTCGCCAAGCGGAGAGCGAAATCGATCGCGGGGAGCGGAACGCGATTGACGATCAAGAAGCGCAGACCAACTGCACGAATGAGCGCGAGCACCTACACCTCCTCGCGATCGTCAAGGATACCCTCTCGCCCACAATCTGACCGCGATTGTCGTGGAAGCGCGCTCCCGGGCTTCCGGGGCTGCAGCGGGTTCTTGAGACATCTTGCCGAGAGCAGCGCGAAGTCATGGGTGGTTCACACCAACTCGGCTATCCATGGAGGTCACGGACTTCGAATCCTGTGGCGAAACAGCGGTAATAACCTGATTTTGTCCCCCGCCAGGGCGCTCCCGTCAAAACAACCGCCATGAAGGTCCGCTGCATTCGTATGCCTCCTTTGTGGTGGTTCTCGACGAACGCTTCATGCATGCCGGGGGTGTACACCGGAGCCCTGTCAGGCGAACAAATCAGGTGGCTCGACTGCCGCTCAGGGGTGAACCGGCGCGTCAAGGGGGATTGGCCTGGAGGAGGGCGAGGCACGGCTGCGAAATGACGGCAGGGTGAGTAGCCAACGAGTACCGGTTGTCTCCCAGTACTCGGATCGGCGAAACCACAGCGGGCATTCCGTCGTTTACAATAGTGCAGAGGTTCCGCACGTTCGACAGTGGAGTTCCAGTTGGGCGGTATCGGTTGATGCCGCACCGGGGGAGCGCCACTGTCGAACGTAGTGTTGTCAGGCTTCTGGAGCCTGACCACCGTCTCGTGAGACCACGTGGGGCGGTGATCTTCCACCTTTCCCAAGGTAGGTTCTCAACTGCGCTCGCGCGCTGTGCGGAGTGCGTCGCTGTCACTCAGGCACGGAAGGGGGCAATGGCGAAACGATGCATGAAGAACGCGGCCTTGCGGGATGCGAGGGGAAGGAGCGACGAGCTGTCATGGATCTTCTGGAGCGACTGGAAGCCTATCGTGCAGAGGAAGCCGAGCTCAAGTGGGAAGGGACGTTTAGTGACTACTTGGAGCTCGTGCTGAAGAATCCGCAGATTGCACAACTGGCGCATGCCCGAATCTACAACATGATCATGGATGCCGGGGTGGAGCAGCTACCCGATGGACGGGTGCGGTACAACTTCTTTGCCGACGAGATTTTTGGTCTCGAGAAGCCGCTCGAGCAGATTGTGGAGTACTTCCGCTCGGCTGCACAGCGCCTGGAAGTCCGCAAACGGATTTTGCTCCTGATGGGACCGGTAGGCGGAGGCAAATCGACAATCGTCGCGAAGCTGAAGCGGGGACTGGAGCGGTACACGCGGACGGCACGAGGAGCGGTGTACGCGATCAAAGGTTGTCCGATGCACGAGGAACCGCTGCACCTCGTGCCGGAACCGCTACGCGAAGACTTATACCGGGAATACGGTGTCTATATCGAAGGCGAACTCTGCCCGTGGTGCCGATATCACCTGGAAGAAGCACCTCGAGACGAGACACATCCCTGGAGCCGACCCGGACAGCCATTTAGTGGGCGACATGAGGATGTCCCCGTTGTGCGGATCGTCTTCTCGGAGAAGCACCGGGTAGGAATCGGCACGTTCACGCCGTCCGATCCGAAGAGCCAGGACATTTCGGAACTGGTAGGGAGTATTGATCTCTCAACAATTGGGGAAGTTGGTGCGGAATCAGATCCGCGGGCATATCGGTTTGATGGGGAACTGAACATTGCCAATCGCGGATTGGTTGAGTTCATCGAGATGTTGAAAGTGGACGAGCGTTTCCTCTATGTGCTGTTGACGTTGACACAGGAGCAGAGCATCAAGACGGGCCGCTTCCCGATGATCTACGCGGACGAGGTGGTGATCAGCCACACCAATGAGCACGAGTACAACGCATTTGTGGGGAACAAGCGGAGTGAGGCGCTGCAGGACCGGATCATCTTGGTGAAAGTACCGTACAACCTACGCGTATCGGACGAGGTGAAGATCTACCAGAAGCTCTTAAAGCAGAGCGGCATTCGTGATGTCCACATCGCGCCAGGAACCCTGGAAACAGCGGCGACCTTTGCGGTGCTGTCTCGGCTGGAGGAAAGCCGTAAAGCGGGCATGACATTGATGAAGAAGCTGAAGCTCTACGATGGGCAGACGGTTGAGGGGTACACACCGCAAGACGTAAAGGAACTCCAGGAAGAAGCAACACGGGAAGGGATGGATGGTGTCTCGCCGCGGTACGTGATCAACCGGATCTCGGCGGCGATCGTGCGTGAGGGGACGCGCTGCATCAACGCGATCGATGTCCTGCGAAGCCTGAAAGACGGGCTGGAGCAGCATACGAGCATCACGCCCAAAGAGCGTGAGCGGCTGCTCAACCTGATTGCTGAGGCACGAAAAGAGTACGACGAGTGGGCAAAGCGAGAAGTGCAGAGGGCGTTCGTCTACTCGTTCGAGGAGTCGGCGCGGACACTCTTCAATAACTATCTCGACAATGTCGAGGCGTATGTGCATCGGACGAAGGTGATCGATCCAATCACCGAGGAGGAACTCGAGCCAGATGAGCGACTCATGCGGTCGATTGAGGAACAGATCGGGATTCCGGAGAGCCAGAAGCGGCAGTTCCGGGAGGAACTGCTGATCAAGATGTCGTCGATGGCACGGCGAGGGCAGAAGTTCGACTACACATCGCACGACCGGTTGCGGGAGGCAATTGAGCGGAAGTTGTTCGCTGATCTCAAGGACGTTGTGAAGATCACAACGTCATCGAAGACGCCGGATCCAGAGCAGTTGCGCCGGATCAACGAAGTGGTCGACCGGCTGGTGCAGCATCACGGGTACTGCCCGGTTTGTGCGAACGAACTGCTGAAGTACGTTGGGGCCTTGTTGAGTCGCTGAGCCAATTGGGGGTGCAGGTGATGTTCACGCTGGCGATCCGACGTGACGACTGGTCGCTGCACCGGAAGGGAGCGATCGACCAGGCGCGGCACATGGAAAAGGTGAAGGAGGCGATTAAGCGGAACCTGGCGGATATCGTCAGCGAGCAATCGATCATTACCTCCGATGGGAAGCGACTCGTGCGGGTACCGATCCGCGTGCTGGAGGAGTATCGCTTCCGCTTTGATCCCGAGGCGGGGCGGCAGGTGGGGCAGGGCAGTGGCGGAACGAACGTTGGAGATGTTATTGGGCGGGTTGGGAGTGGCCGAGGGCCGGGAGTGGGGCCGCAAGCCGGCGATGAGCCAGGGATCGACTACTACGAGGCTGAACTCACGGTGGACGAGCTCGGCGAACTGATCTTCGAAGATCTGGAATTGCCCAATTTGGAAGAGAAGCGGTTGCGTGAACTTGAGTCGGAGGCGGTGCGGTTCACCGACATACGCAAGCATGGGCCGTTTGCCAATCTCGATAAACGGCGGACGCTGCGCGAGAACCTGCGGCGCAATGCGTGGAGGGGGCGGGCGCGCATTGGTGATTTCAGCAACGAGGACCTGCGCTTCAAGACCTGGGAGCGAGACATCAAGCGGGAGTCGAACGCGGTTGTCATTGCAATGATGGATGTTTCAGGTTCAATGGGAACGTTTGAGAAGTACATCTCGCGCGCGTTCTATTACTGGATGGTGCGATTCTTGCGAACGAAATATGACCGCGTAGAGATCCGATTTATTGCGCACCATGCGGAGGCGAAAGAGGTCACTGAGGAGGAGTTCTTCACTCGTGGGGAAAGTGGTGGGACGCGCGCGAGTACGGCCTACGAATTGGCACTCCAGCTGATTCGAGAGTACTATCCGCCGGATGCATGGAACATTTATCCGTTCCATTTTTCAGACGGTGACAACTGGCCTTCGGACAATGAGCGGTGCCGCGAGCTGGCAGAGGAACTTTTGCGCTGCGTGAACCTCTTCGGATACGGGGAGATCCGGCAGGGTCGCTACACCTATCACAGTACATTGATGCATACGCTGCAGCGCATTGGTAGTCCGAAGCTTGTGACGGTGACGATCAGCGAGAAAGCGGACGTCTACCAGGCACTGCGGCGGTTTTTTGGGCCAGAAGTGGGGCGGGAGGTGGCCCGTGCGTGAGGGGATGCCAAACGCAATCGCCGAGTTGGAACGCCGTATCGGCGAGATCTGGGAGGTGGGCGAACGACTCGGGTTGCGGCCGCTTCCGGTCCACTTTGAGGTAGTGCCAGCGACGGTGATGTACGAGATAGGGGCATATGGCCTTCCAGGGCGATTCTCGCACTGGACGCACGGGAAGGCGTATCAGGTACAGAAGACGCTCTACGACTATGGGTTGAGCAAGATCTATGAATTGGTGATCAACAGTGATCCATGCTATGCCTTCCTGTTAGAGACGAACACGTTGTTGCAGAACACGCTCGTTGCAGCACACGTCATGGCACATGCGGACTTCTTCGCGAACAACGCCTATTTCGCTGAGACGCGGCGAGACATGGTCGACATTGCATCACTACACGCCGAGCGGATCGAGAAGTACGAATTCACCCATGGGAAAGAGGAGGTCGAGCGGCTCCTGGATGCGGTGCTCTCGATTCAGGAGCATGTCGATCCAGCTGCCTCGGAGACGTCGACGCGTCGGGGGCCTGAGCAACGACGACGGTCGTCGACGCCGTACGATGACCTTTGGAGGCTCGAGGAACGCGGCCGAAGGGATGAGAGCGGAGGGGAGGAACGGCGGCCAGCGACGACGCCAGCCGAACCGATCCGTGACCTGCTGTTGTTCATTCACGACCACTCGCCGATCCTGGAGGACTGGGAGCGGGACGTGGTCGCGATCGTGCGAACGGAGATGTTGTATTTCTTGCCGCAGATCAAGACCAAGGTCCTAAATGAGGGATGGGCAACGCTGTGGCACGCCCGGATCATGCGGTCGTTGGATCTCCCGCCCGAAGAACTTGTCGAGTTCGCGCGGTTACACGCGAGCGTGCTGCAGCCTGCGGGACGAAGGTTGAATCCCTATGCGCTGGGGTATGAGTTACTCTGCGACATTGAGCGGCGGTACGGAACAGAGCATCTCTTCCTGGTGCGGGAAGTTGAGTCGGACGTTTCACTAGTGCGGAACTACCTGACCGAGGAACTCGTGGAGCGGCTGGATCTGTATCTCTACGAGCGGCGTGGAGACGAACTCGTGGTGGTTGACAAGGACTGGGAAGCAGTTCGGGATCGATTGGCGAATGAGCTCGGCGGAAACCATATTCCGGTGATTGTGGTTGAGGACGGCGACTATCGTGGGAACCGCGAGCTCTATCTCCGGCATATCTGGGACGGGCGGAAACTCGACCTGCCGTGGGCGGAGAAGACGCTGGAAAACGTGTATCGGTTGTGGGGACGGCGCGTCTGGCTGGAGACCCGTTCGGACGATGGCACCGATCCTCTCATCCTGAGCTATCACCCGCGTGAAGGCCATCGGCAGCAGCGGTAGACGATGAGTGCTGTCAACGCCGGGTCGTTGGCGGTGAGGTAGAGCAGGCATTGCTGTTTCACCGCCGTGACGGTTACGTTTGTCGAGATGCCCTCTGCTCCTTTCCCCGCGAAGTGCATGACAAGGCGGAATTCTGATAGGGATCCTTGAGGGAGCGTCTGGGAGTGCTGAAGGATTCCGAAGTACTGCTCCGAGTTTCCCGTGGATGTGTGGTGAGCGAGGCTCGGGGGACTCTGTTTGGCAGTTTGGACACGCTGCATTGCGTTCTCAGGGATGGGTGGGTTCGTCTGTCTCAGGAGCCCAGGTAGCACGGAGTGGACGTGTATTGCAACAGAGTCGTTGAGGGCGTTCCGGATCTTCCGCCTCTGTCGTGTGGTATTCGTCTCGTGTGCTCTTCCATCGTAGCGCGTCCCGTGAGTGAGGTCTTGGTGGGCCGATCGTTGGCGTGTGTGAGCCGAGGACAGGTGTGAGTAGGGCCCACTGCCGACGCCTCCTCGCGAGGGGATACCCAAGGACGGGTACAGGTGCAGTTGGGTGTTGTGAGCACGAGACTGGCGCGCCATCGGACATTGCCGAGCGGTGAGTAGTCCCGTAGCTGCTGCGCAACGTCGGGTCAGCCGATCACACGGACAGGAAGCTCATCGCTGTACCTTGCCGGTGAGTCGGGAGAGCGGAGTGCAGCCTCGATCCCATGGGCAAGGGGAAAGGGAGCGCAGGCGTCTGGGCGGCTCCGTGTGTTCTGCTTAGGGCCCATGCTGTGTACTGGGGATGCGGAGGATCAGGCAGGTCCCCAGAGGAGGAGGCCGGTTACTGCACCCGCAGCCAGGAATGAGCCGTACGGGAGATAGGTAAGGCGGCTGGCGCTCCGGTAGGCGAGGAGCCACAGTGCGGCGATAGCTGCAGCGGCCATACCAAGCAAAAGGGTCGGAAGGAACCGATTGATGCCGAGCATTGCGCCGATGAGTGCGGCGAGGAAGATGTCACCGCTTCCCAGGGCAGGGCGACGATAGAGAAGCCGGCCGAGACCGTAGAAGATGAGGAAAAGCAGGGTTGCGGCCGTACTCCCAGCAAGGGACAGGAGGAGCGCACGAGGCGATGCCAAGAGTGCAAGGATGGTGGCGAGCAGTAAGGTTGGAACGACGGTCACCAGATAGATGAGGTGGTGTGCCCAGTCGATGCGGGCGATGAGCCAGAGGAAGAGCGTGAAGAGGGAGACACGGAAGGCATCGAGCGGCGCAGAGAGGAAACGGAACCAGGCAGCAGCGAGGGTGCCAGCGGCCAACACCTGGAGCACGAGCTGTGAGCGAGGGAAGAAGCGGCAGGCGGCACAACGGCGAGGGAAGAGCCAGCCCCAGTGGGAAGCTGGTGCGCCACAAGCTGGGCAGGTCGGTCGCCCGAGGAGGGGCTCCCCGGAGGGGAGTCGCAGAGCTGTGAGTTCGATGAGGCCGCCGAGCGCGAATCCGACGGCGGCAGCGATCGGAAGAAAAGCGACGGTCGTATCGAACATCCGGGCATTCCCTCTGTCCGGTGACCAAAACCCGCCCGTCGTTGTTTCGCAACGGAGAGTAGCAGACGGGAGCCGAAGCGTCTCTCACCCGTTCGTCCCGAACCGGCGAGCGCGGGCGTCTGTGGCCGCGCGCAGCATGAGTTCGTATGGGGGATCCATCTGGAACCAGAGGCGGAATGACTCAGCTCCCTGGGCAACAAGCATTTCGAGGCCGTCGAGCGTTGCAAGGCCGCGGGCGTGAGCGGCGGCAAGCAAAGGAGTCTGGCGATAGGTAAGGTCGTAGACGAGTGCGTGTGAGGGTAAGACGTCGAGCCACTCAAGCGGGATTGGGGAGGAGTGGCCATCCCAACCGACGCTGGTGGCATTGACGAGGAGATCGGCAGTGGCCAGTTCTGGGAGCAGTTCTGTACCAAGGGGCAATGCCCGACCAAGGCCAAACTCGGCGACCAGGGCCTGGGCACGGGCCAGAGAACGGTTGGCGATCACTAGTGAGCGGCAACGGTGATCAGCGAAAGCGACGACAACTGCGCGTGCTGCGCCACCGGCTCCGAGCAAGACGACACGAAGATCCCCAATGGGAAAACCGCGGCGGGTGAGCGGGAAGAGAAAACCCGGGATGTCGGTGTTGTCACCATGGAGACCGGTGCTGCGCACCACGATGGTGTTGACCGCCCCGGCGCGAAGGGCGCGAGGAGCCAGAGAATCGACGAAGCGGGTGACGGCCTCCTTGTGGGGGACCGTCACGTTGGCACCAACAACGTTGGGCTCTCGGAGTGTGGCGATGCGAGTGGAGAGCTCCGCCGGTGGTGTTGGCCAGAGTTCGTAGTGGGCGGGAATGCCAAGGGCATCAAGGGCAGCCTGCTGGAACGCAGGAGAGAGGCTGTGTTCAACCGGGTAACCGATGAGTCCGAGGCGCTTCATCATCCGCCGTGCTGCTCCCGAATGTTGCGAACATGCTCCTCATAGGTACGAGCGAAGACATGGGCGCCGCTGCCGTCGCCACGCGTCACGAAGTAGAGATAGTCAGTCTGAGCTGGTGAGAGGGCTGCCTCGATCGAGGCACGACTCGGATTACAGATTGGCCCAGGCGGGAACCCTGCATAGCGATAGGTGTTGTAGAGGCTATCGACGGTTGCCAGATCGGGGAGATTGTCGAGAGATGGCCACCAATCTTGTGCGGAACCGAGAGCATACTGCACCGTGGGATCGGCCTGGAGCGGCATGTTCTCACGCAGACGATTGTAAAAGACGGACGCGATGATCGGGCGTTCTTCGGGAATAACAGCCTCGCGTTCGACGATTGACGCGATGATGAGCACCTGGTAGAAAGTGCGACCGAGTTCCTGGGCACGCGCGCGATCTTCCGCTGGCACACGGCGGTCGAAGTTTTGGAGGAGTGCTTCGACGATCTCTTCGGGTGTCGCATCGATGCGGAACTCATAGGTGTCAGGGAAAAGGAACCCCTCGACGGTTGCTGTCGAGGGGACGTCGGCGAGGAAGGGAAACCGTGTCTGCCAGCGGCTGGCCTGAAGAACATCAAGGAATTGCTGAGGGCTGGAGAGGATCCCCACTCGGACGAGTTCGTCGGCGTACTGTTCCGCACGCCATCCTTCCTGGAAGCGGACGCGGACGACCTGGACACCAGGTGCGGTCGTCAAAGTGCGAATAATCTGGTCGACCGACATGCCGGTGTAGAGAGTGAAGCGACCGGCGCGGATGCGCGTGTCGGCGTTGCTGAGGCGAACTCGCAATTTGAAGTAGGTTGGTGAACGGATGAGTCCAGCCTCGTGGAGGCGCTCCGCAATTGAGTCGATCGACTCATCCTCCTGGACTTGGAAGACGACAGGGGTACCTGCCGGTTGGCTCGTGGCTTCGAGCCGAGCGACGAGAGCTCGTTGTGCCGCGATGACGATAACGGCGGCGAGAACGAGTACGGCAGCGAGCTTCAGAGCCTGTACCATGACCCGGAGCACGAACGGTGGCCTCCCGTCGGCGCTGGACGTAACGGGGCGCGCGACCGGCGGTGAGTCTACCAGGGGGCGATTGGGATGGGCAAGCGGAAACCGGTGATCGCGTTGGTTGGGCCGACTTCGGTGGGGAAGACGGCGACGGCGATCAAGCTGGCGCTGGAGTTTGGCGGCGAGGTGGTCTCGGCGGATTCGCGGTACTTATACCGCGGAATGGACATTGGTACAGACAAGCCTTCGCTTGAGGAGCGCAAGGGTGTGCCACACCATCTGATCGATATCGTGGATCCGCGTGACGACTACTCGCTGGCGCTTTACCAGCGGGATGCTCGTGCGGCGATCGAGGCGATCCATGCCCGTGGCAGGTTACCGATTGTGGCCGGTGGGACACCACTCTATCTCCGAGCCTTGCTAGAAGGGTGGCGGATCCCACCGGCACCGCCGAACCCGGAGCTCCGAGCGCAGTTGGAACTCCGAGCGCGTGTTGAAGGGCCAGAGGTGCTGCATCGTGAATTGGAACGAGTTGACCCACTGGCTGCGGCGCGGATCCCACCGGAAAACGTACGGCGGGTGATCCGGGCGCTGGAGATCTTTCACGCAACCGGGCGACGCATGACCGAGCTCGAGGGGAAGGAGTCTCCGCCATGGCGGGTCTTATGGCTTGGGTTGACGATGCCGCGCGAGGAGCTCTACCGGCGGATTGACGAACGGGTAGAACGGCAGATTGCGCGTGGCCTGGTGGATGAGGTGCGGCGGTTGCTGAGGGAAGGTGTTCCGCCGGACGTGCCGGCGATGACTGCGCTGGGGTACCGCCAAATCGTGCTGTATCTCGAGGGAAAGCTCACGTTGGAAGAAGCGATCGCACGAATCAAGTACGACACGCATCGGTACGCGCGACACCAGCTGACTTGGCTGCGACGGATGAAGCAAGTGGAGTGGTACGACGTCACGCAGCCTGGGTGGTATGAGGCGATGCGGGAGCGAGTGCGAACGTTTCTGGCGGACGAAACCGATGAGGGGGATGCCGCCGTACACCAGAACGGAGGAGGAAAGAGAACGCCTCGCGCGTGAGGAGGAGGCACGGAGGGCGGCCTGTATCGGCCGCCTTCGTGTTGTCTTGGTGCGGTTGGGCTCGCCGCCGAGAGCGGCGGGTCCTGGCGGTGTGGGACCGTTCTTGCGTGATGAGCAGAGAGGTGTGTCGGGGCGGATACGGAGGTCAAGAGGGACCTGGAGAGACAGTGCCAGCGTGTGTGGCGATCGTTCGTCGAGAGAGGCTGGAAGAGGGCGGAGGCTTGACCCGCTTGAACGGGTCGGTGAGCCGATGCTGGACCGAGCACAAGTAGTCACGGCGTGGGAAGGCAGGCAACGTCGGGGTAGGATGCTCCTGAGTGATGTGGGGGAGCAGAGTCGGTGATCGCTGCGGTTCAAGAGCGGCTGATCGAATGGTACCGCATGGAGGCGCGTGACTTGCCGTGGCGGCGAACGCGCGATCCGTACCAGATCTTACTGAGCGAGGTGATGTTGCAGCAGACGCAGGTCGAGCGAGTGATCCCGTACTACGAACGTTTTATCGCGCGCTTTCCTACGGTTGAGTCGCTGGCGCGAGCGTCACTCGCAGAAGTGATTAGCCTTTGGGGTGGTCTTGGCTACAACCGCCGTGCAGTGTATCTGTGGCGAGCGGCACGCGAAGTGATGGAGCGCTATGGTGGGGCCATACCGAAGGATCGGCGGGAACTTCAGCGTCTGCCGGGAATCGGACGCTACACAGCGGGTGCGGTGGTGTGCTTTGCCTTTGGGGAACCGGTCGCATTTTGGGACACGAACATTGCGCGCGTTCTGACGCGGATCTTTCTTGGCCCCGAGGTACGACCGACTTCCCGGGAACTAGATCAGCTTGCGGAGAGTGTGTTGCCGCCCGATCGTGCGTATGAGTGGAACCAAGCGCTCATGGAGTTGGGTGCGCGGGTTTGTCTGGCGCGTCGGCCACGCTGTGGAGACTGTCCGGTGCGTGGGTTGTGCCGCTCAGTCGGAACAACCGGCGAGCCTCGACGCCGGAGCGAGCGGTTCACGGGGTCGCGCCGCTACTACCGAGGGCGGATCATCGAGGCGTTGCGTGGACGATGGGGTGGCATGCGGCTTGACGAGCTCGGGTGGGCGGTACGGGAAGACTACACGCCCGCGCATCGTGAATGGTTGGAACGGCTCGTGACGGACTTGGCCCGTGAGGGGCTGGTTGAGGCGGCGGAGGAGCGGGGCGAATATGTGGTGCGGCTGCCGGGTGGTGGGGAGGCGGCTGACAACTGCGGGGGTGGGACGAGCGAGAAGGTGGGGGCAGGGTAGTGCTTCGCTCTGTGTGATGCGGCGCGAGGTGGTGTACCAAGGTGGCAGGATGGTGCCTCACGTTTGCAGGAGCAAGTTCACAGTTGGTGCTCGGCGCCAGGAGAGGCGGACGCGGGAAGGATATAGTGGCCGTCGAAGGGAATGAAAAGCGAACGCACGATTGGCTCGTGAAGGGTTTCGCAAAGTCGTGTGCGCGTGGTAGGATAAGCGATGACAATCGGTCAAGCATCCTGGCACGGGAGGAGTGAAGCGTGGCCAAGGGACAGACAAGCCAAGTGGTCGAGGAGCGGGTGGAGGTAGTGGCGGCGCAGCAGCCGCTCTTTGGGTACGAGTTCCGGTACGGGTGGGGATTCCTGGCATTTGTATCGTTCGTTGGGCTCAACGTCCTTGGGCTGATCATCTGGATGATCATTGCCATCAACTCGCCGACGATTCATCCCTGGGGCTGAGTTGAAGAGAGCGACACGGGTAAACGGGGGTGCCTTGGGCACCCCCGTTTTGTCACCTCGAAGTTGAGCCACGTGTCAAGAGTTCGGGCTCCGCTGCCGGAGCAGCGCGGCGACCTTCAGCGGGAGTCCGAACAGATTGATGAAGCCCTCGGCATCGCGCTGGTCATAGATGGCATCCGCGCCAAAGGTCGCCAGTTCGATGCTATAGAGGCTATGTGGCGAGCGGCGACCGGTGGGGATGCAGTTGCCTTTGTAGAGGACAAGGCGCACCTCGCCGGTGACGGGGCGTTGGGTGACGTCCACAAAGGCATCGAGCGCTTCGCGTAGCGGGGTGTACCAGAGGCCATAGTACACAAGTTCGGCGTATTTTAGAGCGAGCATGTCCTTGAAGTGCATCGTCTCGCGGTCGAGGGTGAGCGACTCGAGTTCCTTGTGGGCGATGGAAAGGATGGTTGCGCCGGGCTGCTCATAGACGCCCCGAGACTTCATGCCAACGAGACGGTTCTCGACAAGATCGATGCGGCCGATGCCATGGCGTCCGCCAAGTTCGTTGAGGCGTTGCATAAGAGAGACCGGGGGGAGTCGCTCGCCATTCAGACTGACGGGGTAGCCCTGTTCGAAGCCGACAACGATCTCCTCAGGCTGATCAGGGGCAGTCTGAGGGCTCGCGGTGATCTGGTAGACACGCTCGTTCGGGGCTTGCCAGGGATCCTCCAGTTCGCCGCCCTCATGCGAGAGGTGCCAAAGATTCTGGTCACGGCTATAAATGTTCTCTTTGGACTGCGAGACGGGGATGCCACGTGAGGCGGCGTACTCGAGCAGGGCTTCGCGGCCAGAGAGATCCCACTCACGCCATGGGGCGATGACGGTGAGTTCCGGGGCGAGCGCCTTATAGGTGAGTTCGAAGCGGACTTGATCATTCCCCTTGCCGGTGCACCCGTGGGCGACGGCGTCAGCTCCCTCACGCTTGGCGATCTCGACCTGGTATTTGGCAATGAGCGGTCGAGCGAAGCTGGTGCCGAGCAAGTATTTGCGCTCGTAAACGGCGCCGGAGCGAAGGACAGGGAAGGCGTACTGCGTGAGGAATTCCTCGCGGAGATCGAGGACGTACGCCTTGGAGGCACCGGTGGCGAGGGCCTTGGCCTCGATGCCGGAGAGATCTTCACCTTGGCCAACGTCGGCAGTGACAGTGATGACCTCGCAGTCGTAGGTTTCTTTGATCCACTTGAGGATGACCGATGTATCGAGCCCGCCGGAGTAGGCGAGGACAACCTTCTGAACTTTCTTCTTGGGCACGCCGTGCTCCTCTCGCAGTCATGAACCCTGATCGCCAGACCTTACGAATTGACGGAAATGGTGACTCGGCGTCACCTGGCACGACCGGGCATGCGAACGAGCACAGCGCTCCCTCCCCCACAACACATTTACCGCGGCGAGGGTAGCAGGGTGCGCGGTGTGCGTCAAGGGGCTACGGAAGAGGAAGACTGGCAGGAATGCATCAGGGGCTCAACACCCTCAGTGCTGCTTCGCGTCGCGCCAACGAGCAGCGGTGGGGATGGGGCGGGCTCAGCCACAGGCCAACGGTGCTCTGTGGATCGATTCATGCCGAGATAGAGCGAGAGAGCACGCCACGGGCCTGCGAAATCAAGAGCGAACTCGGTGCTCGGACAGGCGCGCATATCTTGCCGCACTTGCAGGATATGTGGCTATCGATTGTTCGTGTGTTCAGCCGTGAAGGATCTTATCGGGCTGTGACAGCGTGCATCAGGGCTAAGCGGGGCGTGGGGATATTTGCGAGCTGCACTCTCGCAGCGCCGGGAAGGACGAAACGGTGGGGGTATTGACCGGTACGAGGAACCAACCTGCCTAGGAGAAATGGGCGGTGTAAAGGAGTCAGCGATGATGCGTTGTTCAGGATGACGACGGACCGAAGGCAGAGCGAAGGAGAACGCAATGTCGGAACCGCACGGTGCTGAACATGATCGGGTTTTGGAAGCGCTCGCTCGGTCGGTGGACCGGCTCGATGCGGATCCCTGCTCCCGACCGAGCCCGGCGTTCCGACAGCGGGCTCGCGCGGCGCTCCTGATGGCGGCGAGGCGCTCTCGCTGGCCAGGCCGTGCTTGGTTCGGCCGACGGTGGGCGGTGGCAGTGACCGGGCTCGCGTTCCTCCTAGCAGGGATGCCAGCGCTAGCCGGGCCAGGTGGCCTGAGTGGCACAGTGACGGAAAGCGTACGGCATGTGTTTGGCGCCGCTTCAGATGATGATCGAGTGATTGTCCTGCAAGAAGTAACGCCAGAGCCAAGTGAAACGGTCGAGCCAACGGAGTCGGTTGAGCCTACGGAGACGGCGGAACCGACAGCGACGGTGGAGCCGACCCAGACAGTCGAGCCGTCTCCGACCGTAGAACCCACGGAGACGGTGGAGCCCTCGCCAACTGTCGAGCCGACTGAAACGGTTGAACCAACGGAGACAGTGGAACCGACACCGACGATTGAGCCGACCGAGACGGTGGAACCGACGCCGGAACCGACAGAGACGGCCGAGCCCACACCAGCTCCGGTGCGGGACGTGGCTCGCGACAATCACGGTCGTGCAGTGTCAGAGGTTGCCAAGTCAAACGATGGTGAGGGGAACCACGGCCAAGAGGTGCGCGAGGTGGCACGGGACAATCACGGTCGAGAGGTCTCCGAGGCAGCGAAGGGGAGTGAAGAGAGCGAAGAATCTTCCGAAGCGGCCCCCGATGTCGCGCGTGACAATCACGGGGCACAAGTTCGCGAGGCCGCGCACTCGCAAGAGCATGGGGGAGGCGCTGGTGGCGGACGGCGCGGGGCGGAAGGCCGATGAGCGGTGAGTGGGCAGTGCGATCAATTAGTGCGCAGTTGCGCAACGCTCGGGTCTCGACAGCGCATCACGGCGGCGTGACGTGTCCAGCCGCGATGGATTCAGCACCGGATGCTCTCCTCATCGAGGCGGCGGCACATGGAGATGCCGAAGCGTTTGCGACTCTCTATGACCGATATGTCGACCGAGTTTATCGGCACTGTTACTACCGGATAGGGCGACGCGCCGATGCGGAGGATGTGACGCAGGAGACATTTCTCAGGGCCTGGCGAGCGATTGGCCGCTATCGGCGAACAGAAGCACCGTTTCTGGCTTGGCTTTTGACGATCAGCGATCGGCTGGTCCTGAGCCAGCAGCGGTCACGTCGCCGGGTGGTTATCGATGACGCAGTTGCTGAGCGACACAGCGAGTTCGTCGATGCAGAGGAGGAAGCACTCGGCGCGCTTGCCTCAGATGCTGTGCGGACTGCTCTTGCACGGTTGCGGCCAGAACGGCAGCAGGTGCTGGTGCTGCGCTTCGTCCATGGGCTCTCCCTCGCTGAAGTGGCGGCTGCGCTCGGGAAGAGTGAGTCGGCGGTGGCAGTGCTCCAGCATCGAGCGCTGGCCGACCTGCGGCGGGAGCTCGGGTATGAACCGGCGCAGAGGCAGGCTCCTCGACTTGTGCGTTGGTTTGCGACGTTGCGGGATGCGTTTGAGCGGCGCGCTTCGAGTGAACTGTAGGCATGGAAGTGGTTCGGTATTACCGGGCTGGGACGACCGCAGCGAACTCGCGCACGCGCTCTGAGAAGATCTTGCGGGGAGTGCTGCACCGGAGACGGACATCACCGGCTAGGTCAGGGCGAGGACAGCAGCGGTAGTGACGCACGCCTGGGAGCACTGCAGCAAGAGCACAACCACAGGCAAACAGTGCCACCGCCAAATGCCCCTGCGAGGACGGCAGAAAGGAATAAGCCAGGGAAACGAACACCGTAGCCTAGTTTGGCTGCGACAACGAGGAGCGTTATACCTGAGATGCTCAGGCTGACCATTGAGGCAAGTTACGCAAAGAACAGGGTTAGCGGAGAGAGTGAGTCATAGTCAGTCGCCGGAGGACACCCTGCACTCGTTAGCTGACCCCGGCGAAGGGCAGGTTGAAGGACGACGCCCTGAGTAGCCCCAGGGCGGTGTGGCAGGGGACACGGGTAGCGATGCTGCCGAGTCCGTTCGTTTCGGGTAAGGAGTCGTAGCCGAAGAGGACGATCAGAAGTGGCGGGAAGATGAGTGTGAAGAACAGTGCCAAGGGCTGGCACCACTGGAGTAGTACCTCGGCCCAGATCAAGCGTGCAACGCTGTGCATGGCTTCCTATCCTCCCGTGGGGCGACTGCACCGGTCAAGGCAAGGTAGGCGTCTTTGTGACGTCCCCTGGTGACCCGAAGTTCGCGTAGGGGTGCGCCCACCTGGACAAGGACTTGGACGACAGCAGCAACCGCGCGGCCGTCCTCGGCCCGATTGGACAGGGTCTCGTTCCGGGTTTCGACGGTGCGGATCCCGGGAAGCTGGAGAAGGGGCGGGAGGGAAGTAGCTCTAGGGAGCCGGAGACTGATATGGAGTTCGCCGACGTGTGCGATGAGACGTGAGGGGGTATCACGGGCAACGATCTGCCCGTGGAAGAAAACCGCGACGCGATCACACAGTGCTTTCGCCTCCTCGATCAGATCGGTACCTGGGAAAATGGTCTTCCCGCGGTTGCGAATCGTGCGAATGAGTTCCCAGACGAGGCGGCGAGCGTGCGGGTCAAGTCCAGTAGTCAGTTCGTCAAGGAAGAGGACGCGTGGATCATGCACGAGGGCGAGTACGAGAAAGAGGCGTTGTTATGGCCCGCCGCTTAGTTTGGCGAAAAGGGGTATGGATCTGGTCGGCGAGCCCAAGTTGGCTGAGGAGTTCGTGTTGATCGGGTGAGCGGGGATAGAGGGCGGCAAAAAGGGCCAGGGCCTCACCCACCCGAAGTCGGTCGGGAAGTGCACTCTCCTGAAGTTGCACGGCGCTCGCGCAAGCGAGCTGACGTCGCGCGCCAGGGATTGTGACCGAGCATGCGGACGGTGCCAGAATTTAGGTGGCGGAGCTCCTCGAGACATTCGAAAGTGGTCGTCTTGCACGCGCCATTGGGACGGACGATATCGAAGACTTCACCCTCTCCGTCCTCGAAGCTGATGCTGTTCACGGCGACGGCTGACCCGTACGCCTGGTAGAGGTCGGTGGCTTCAACGACGGGGCAGATCAGGCACCCTCTGGGGATCATGCGTCTGGTGCCGTCCGCTGTGGCTCATCGAGCAGGTGAAGATGATTCCCAACTGCGGATGCGAAGCCCTCGCCAGGAAGTAGCCGCTGGATTGCTGTGCGATATTCGGTCATTGCCACGCGGCCGCATGGAGTCAATCAGATAAAGGTGCGCGCTTTACGCCCAACAACGGTTGTGAGAAAACTGACATAACCGGCTTCGTCCAGGCGGCTAAGGTGGGCGGAGAGGTTGCCGTCTGTCAGACCGAGCAGGTCGCGGAGGTTGGTGAACTCGACCTCTGCCTCGGCTGGCAGAGCGGCCAAGCCAGCCAAGAGGCGGAGAGGAGTCGGTCGGTGAACGAGCCCGGCGAACGTCATCGTTCGGGCTTTCACCAGAGCCAGATGCTATCGGCAATGAGGGTACCGCTATCGAGTACGCCGACAAGGTGCGCAGACAGCGCATATTGGCTGGGAAAAGCAACAAGAGCAAGGGCCGTCACCAGGGCGCCGATAAGCCGATAATTCCCATCGCTGGTGTTCAGCGATGCCCATTGGGACGTAAGCCGCTATGATACGGGTGACCAAAACGACCTCACCGAGGCCCACGCTGATCGGCAATGAAGTGGAGAGGAGACGTTGGTAGAGAACGGTTCGATCTCTGAGTGACCGAGGATGAAGTTGACCGCCCTGTGCAGCAGGCGTATCGCTCTCCCCGCACATTCGCGGCGAGACAGTTTCCTCTGTGTGGACTTGTTTGATGCAGAGCGATTTGCTGCTGTGCGCCAAGCGACGACCTGGGTACGATGCGGCGGGACTAGCGACGTCATTCAGGGGGGTGCGTGGAGTTTTCTTCGTCGTGGCTCTCGAACTCTCCAGAGGTGCGACACGATTCCTTCAGTGTGATGGGCGATCCTTCGTGTGCCCGGATTACTGGCGTGAAGAGCGGCAATCGACAAACCGGCGAGCGAGCTGTGACGGTTACTGAGGAACGTTGTCGTCCGTTGAGCCGGTGAGCGATCCTTCAGTTCGGGCCAAGCGATGCAACATTGTGTTATGGTTATGGCGGATTGGAGGGGTTCCTGTGCCGTTCACTGTTCAGGACTTTGAGGATCTGCTTCGGTTGTTAGAGCTTCACCCGGAGTGGCGGAGCCAGCTCCGGCGGGTCCTGTTGACCGAGGAACTCCTCGCTGTGCCTGAACGCATGGCTCATGTCGAGCAGCTCTTAGCGGAGCTTGCGCAACGGGACGAACGGCAGAACGCGCTTCTGGAGGAACTGGTCGCGGCAGTCCGTGACAACTCCCGGCAGATTACTGACCTCCGGGAGACGGTGCAGGAGCACAGTCGGCAAATCAGTGAGCTTCGGCAGACGGTACAGGAGCACAGTCGGCAAATTAGCGAGCTCCGCCAGACGGTACAGGAACACTCGCGGCAGATTGCGGAGCTCCGGGAGATGGTGCAAGAGCACAGTCGGCAGATTAGTGAGCTTCGGCAGACGGTGCAGGAGCACTCGCGACAGATTGCGGAGCTGCGGGAGATTGTGCAGGAACACACGCGGCAGATTGCGGAGCTGCGCGAAACCGTACAGGCGCATACTCGGCAGCTGATCGAACTCCGGGAGACGGTCCAAGAGCATAGCCGGCAGATTGTCGAGCTGCGGGAGATCGTGCGGGAGCATACGCGACAAATTGTGGAACTACGGGAAACGGTGCAGTTTCTCGCTCAGCGGCTTGATAAGGTCTCCGATCGCGTGGACATGTTGGTCGGGGCGGAGTTGGAGCTTCGGGTGCAGCGGCGACTGAGCTCCTGGTTGGGGCGATTGATACGCGGACTGCGGGTGCGGGCACCAGGGGATTGGAGTCTTGAGCTGCGGCCTAAGCTTCGACACGAGGCTTTTGAGCGTCTGCTTGACGCCGATCTTCTTGCGCGCGGACGGTTCAACGGTGGTGAGGAGTCTGCGGTCTGGCTCGTAGTTGAGGTGTCGCACGTCATCGATGAGCGCGATGTGAATCGGGCGATCGAGTGGGCGTGGCTTATGCGCCGAGATGGTCTCGTTGCTCTGCCAGTGGTGGTGGGATCGCGCCTGACTCCTGGGGCACGTGAGTTCGCCGAGCAGGAAGGCGTGCTGATCATTGAGGCGGACTTCGCTTCGGTGCGGACTGAGGGTTGGGAGCGGACGCGTCAGCGCTGGGTGGCGTAGCGGACGGGGGCTTATTTGGTACTGGCGCGGCTGTGATGCGCGTTGCTGTCTGTTTCGCTCGGGTGAGAAAGATTCGCTAGCCAAGCTTCTCTCAAAGTTCCCCGACGATCACCGTGGACGACCAGGGGTCTGGTTGCGGCCCTATATCTCGCGTGTCTCATCTCTCGGGGCACGTATCATCGTGCTAGCTCCTCCCGTGGCTAAAAGATGTTTAACGGGGTATGGCTGCAGAAGAGGTCGTGGCGCGGTGCAGCGACGGGCTGCGTGTCTTGCGATTCTGGTTGTTGGCAGATCTGACAAAGGGCGGTTACTGCGCCTGGCGAAATGGGGTGCGATGGATTGTGTCCTGTCGCAGGAGGGGCGCGGGGTACCCAGGTGGGTGTGGAGGCAGAAGGCCATGGTGTGACGGTGGAGGATCGGCGGGGTGATAGGGCGCCCCTGGCTGGCGTGCGAGTGCCGAGATTGTGTCTTGACGAGGGTGAGTGTGGGAACCTGCCATGGCCACGTGCGCGTGCAGGTGCCACGCATCGTGGCTCGGTGAGGAGCGGTGGTCGGCCGCGGCTGGTGGGAGCGCGGGTGCCACGGACTGCGTCTTGTTGTCGGAGGAGTACGAGGACACGTCGTGCCCTGGCGGGTGCGCGGGCGCCATAAATGGCGCTCCTGCATTGATGATTGGGGCGAAGTGCCGTGGCCTAGTGGGCGTGTGGGAGCTGCTGTGGGTGTAAGCAATTGCGCGCCGACACGAGATCATCTCTGGTGCATGTCAGTCCCTCTCGGGTGCGTGGGTGCCGGACATTGCATCGTGGCGTAGAATGCGGTCTCCCGGATCGCTCTGCGTGAGTGGGCACACTGTCCCCTGTTATCGGGGTGCAATTCCTCGCGCTCTTCGGGTCATCTGGACGAGCATGGGCAGCAGTGGTGACGTGCTGGCTCTTGTGGGCGTGTGGGTGGTTTGGGGGCATCTGGAGGCGGTGGCGTGCATGGAGACGCTGTCTCACGTGCTGTGAGCGGGCAACCTGCCGACCGCGTTCTCAATCATCCTCGTCCTTGGCGTTAGAATGGGGGCAGGAGGCATGCGCGAGGCACGTAGGGGAGACGCACGATGGGTGCTGTAGAGTACCGCCCCGGGCTTGAGGGGGTCATTGCCACTGAAACGAGCATCTCATATCTGGACGTCGATCACGAGGAAATCGTTGTTCGCGGTTACAACCTCCTCGACCTGGCTCGTCAGCGGACGTACGTCGATGTGGTCGGCCTTTTGGTACACGGTTCCCTGCCGGACGAGAGGGGGCGAGCGGAACTCGAGCGTCAGTTGCTGGCTGCTGCCAACGTGCCAGCGGAGCTCTGGCAGATTCTCCGCCTTCTACCGCGTCAGATGGATGCTATGGATCGACTGCGCACGGCGATTTCTGCGCTTGGCGGCTGGGATCAGGCGGCGAACTCGGCCGATCCGGAACAGGACCGAGCGAGCGGGCTACGTGTCATCGCGCAGTCAGCGACGATTGTGGCGAACCTCATTCGAGTGGCTGAGGGGAATGAGCCGCTCCTGCCCGACGACCGGCGCTCCTATCCGGAGAACTTTCTCTGGATGATCACCGGTCGCGAGCCAAGTGCGGCTGAGGTGCGGGCCTTTGATCAGACCCTGATTGCGTATAGCGAGCACGAGCTGCCCAACTCGACGTTTGCGGCGCGGGTTATTGCGTCGACGTTAGCTGACCTGTATGGGGCACTTACGGGGGCGGTTGCTTCACTCAAGGGGCCGCTGCACGGTGGTGCGAACGAAGCAGTGATGGAGATGTTATTGGAAGCGGGGGATGAGGAGGGTTTGGAGCGATTGATTCGTGCCAAGCTGGCGCGCAAGGAACGGATTATGGGCTTTGGGCACCGGGTCTACATGCGCCGCATGGATCCGCGGGCTCAGCTCCTCAAAGAGACGCTGGCCCAGCTGGTTACCGAGCGGGGCGATCCGGAAGGGGAGAAGCTACTCCGGATGTGCCAGCGTGGTGAAGATGTGATGCGGAGCGAGAAGGGACTGTTCCCGAACCTCGATTACTACGCGGCGCCGGTGTACTGGGTGCTCGGCATCCCAATTGATCTCTATACACCGATCTTCTTCGCGGCACGGACAGCAGGACTGGTTGCGCATGTGGTCGAGCAGCATGCACACAATCGTCTCTTCCGGCCGCGTGTGCTGTACACCGGGCCACGGGGCTTAAAGCCATAACGGTGAGCAGAGGGATGACGTGAAGAGGAGGGGTGAGCGTGGGCCAAGGAGGTAGTGGCGCCCGTCCGGCCCCAGATGCGGTGCTGGTGGAGCTGGTGCGCTACGTCGTGGAGACGGAGATTACGAGTGAGAAGGCTTACGAGACGGCGCGACTGGCTCTGGCGGATTCGCTGGCCTGTGCTTGTGAGGCGTTGACACATCCTGACTGTACGGAGCTGATTGGCCCGGTGGTCCCCGGGATGCTGGTCCCGGATGGGGTGAAGGTGCCAGGGACACGGTTGGTGCTTGATCCAGTGCAGGGGGCGTTTGCGATTAGTGCGCTGATCCGCTGGCTGGACTACAACGATACCTGGCTGGCCAAGGAGTGGGGTCACCCGTCGGATAACTTTGGCGCGATTCTTGCGGTGGCCGACTTTGTCAGCCGGCAGCGGAGGGCACGTGGCGAAGAGCCGTATCGGGTTCGTGACGTCTTGACCGCGGCGATCAAGGCCTACGAGATTCAGGGCGTTCTCGCGCTCGAGAACAGCCTGAACCGCGTTGGGTTCGACCACGTGCAGTTTGTCAAGGTGGCCTCGGCGGCAGTTGCGGCTGCGCTGTGGGGAGGTGGGTTCGACGAGGTACTCAGCGCGGTGTCCAACGCCTGGATCGATGGGCCGGCCTTGCGCACCTACCGGCATTTCCCCAACACAGGGCCGCGCAAGTCGTGGGCGGCAGCTGACGCAACGAGTCGGGCGGTACGCTTGGCGTGGCTGGCGCTGCGTGGAGAGCCTGGATATCCGACGGCGCTGAGTGCGCCGCAGTGGGGATTCCAGGACGTGGTGCTGCGTGGGCAGCCCGTTGTCTTGGCACGGCCGCTGGGTAGCTACGTGATGGAGAATGTGCTGTTCAAGATCGCCTTCCCGGCGGAGTTCCATGGTCAAACGGCCGTAGAGGCAGCACTGCGACTCCACCCCGAGGTGCGCGAACGGTGGGAGGAGATCGAGGAAATCGTTATTGAGACACAGGAGTCAGCGAAGCGGATCATCGACAAGCCGGGTCCGTTTGCTAACCCGGCAGATCGCGACCACTCGCTGCAGTATATGACGGCCGTCGCGCTGCTGTATGGCGAATTGCGCTATGAGCACTATTTGGAGCCGGTGGCCTCCGATCCGCGCATTCCGGCACTCATTGCCAAGATGCGCGTGGTGGAGCGCCCGGAGTTCAGTCGCGACTACTTGGATCCGGAAAAGCGGTCGATCGCCAATGCGGTACAGGTGACATTCCGTGACGGGAGCCAAACGGAGCGGGTGGTGGTCGAGTATCCGATTGGGCATCCGCGGCGGCGGGCGGAGGGATTGCCGCTTCTGCGCCAGAAGCTGGCCCGGGCGCTGCGGCTGGTCTATCCGGAGCGACGTGCCGAGAGGCTTGAGTATCTGCTCCTGGATGATCCGACTCTGCCAGACTGGGCGGTTGACCGCTTCATGGACGTGCTGCACCGGGGGTAGGCGATGAGCTGGCTCAGCGCGCCGCCGCGGTCTCAGGCGGAGCAGGCGCAGACATTCCGTGAGTTGGTGGCTGCGGGGTTGGTGGTGCTTCCCGGGGTGTGGGATGGACTTTCGGCGCTGCTGGCGCGGGCCGCGGGATTCCGTGCTGTGTACCTTTCGGGGGCGGCGTACACGGCGAGTCGAGGGCTACCCGATCTGGGAATTGTTGGTCTGGAGGAAGTGGTTGAACGGGCGCGCGAGATTGTGCGGGCCAGCGAGCTCCCGCTGATCGTGGACATCGACACGGGGTATGGGGGTGTGCTCAATGCGGCGCGTGCTGCGCGGGAGCTGGCTGAGGCGCGGGTAGCGGGTGTGCAGATCGAGGACCAGCAGCAGCCCAAGAAGTGTGGACACCTTTCTGCGAAGCTACTGGCACCTCCGGAGGAGCTCGAGCAAAAGGTACGGGCGATCAAACAGGTGGCACCAGACCTGTACGTCATTGCCCGGACCGATGCGTATGAGCGGGAGGGGATTGAGGGGGTCGTGGCGCGGGCACGGCGGTATCTTGCGGCTGGCGCCGATGCGATTTTCCCGGAGGCGCTGCCGAGTGAGGAGGCATTTCGTGCGGTGGCAGCGGCGCTGCCTGGTGTGACGCTGCTCGCTAACTTAACGGAATTTGGGAAGACACCAGCCTTTTCGGCGGCAGAGGTGGCCGCGTGGGGGTACCGGATTGCGCTGTTCCCGGTTTCAGCGTTGCGGGTGGCTGCCAAGGCGATGGAGCGGTTGTACCGGACTCTGGCTGCGGAGGGGACGACGCGGAGCCTGGTGGGCGAGATGCAGACACGGGCGGAGCTGTATGAGCTTCTCGGCTACTTTGCGTACGAGGAGTTTGACGCGACGCTAGCACGGTCGACGTTGCCGGAGTGGCAGGGGTAGGGTTCGCGCCTGGCTGGTCAGGATGCCGTGGGAGTTGCACACGGCGTTCTGCCCGGAGCGTGGAATGGGCGGGGTGGAGATCCCGGGAGTGCGTGGGACATTGTGGTGATCACTGACCTCGGCGAATCGCGTAGTGGGTTCCGCGGGGCATGCGCGGTTTTTTTCATGAATCACACGGGGAGTCGGGAGCAGGAAACAGAGGTGCGGTGCGAAGAAGCGAGCACTTGCGAGGGCTTTGTGCGACCTCGTGAGTGACGAAGGGAGTTGGGCGGACAACCAATGCGCGTTGCCTTGGGGCACTCCTTTCTGACGGATGTCGTGCGCCTCGATTTTCTGCTTCCGGTACCTGGTCGCGATGTCTTCGCCTTAAGTCATGGGTTGGTTGCAGCCATAGTTGCTGGTGTGAGTCTTGTCCTGGAAATTCCTGGGACAGAAGTCGGTGGAGCACCGGTCTATGGTGACGGTTTCCCTGCCATTATGCTCTTCGATGATGTCCCAGGAGGCGGTGGTGTGGTAGCACGGCTAGAGGAGCCGACGGTCCTCCGCAGTGTTCTAGAACATGCACGTGACCGCCTCAATGGAAGCTGCGGGTGCGGGCCCGACGGGAGCTGCTACGCGTGTCTCCGAACATACCGCAATCAGTCACTGCATAGCGACCTGCGCCGAGGACTCGTGTACGACTACCTCAACCACATCCTTGAGCACTTCTGAACCCTACTCTGCCGAGCATTTCTCAGCCTGCCCGGCTGAAGGGCAGGATCCTGAGAGAACTCATCGCTTCCTGCGACGGGCCGTGGCCGCGTCGACGGAGAGGCGGACGGCGTCCTCGGTGATCTCGGCGATCCATTCGGCTGGGATATGCAGGTGCTCACCTCCAAAGAGTCCCGGGTCAACGGCAAGACTCACGATTTCGCCATCCTCGTTGAGGTGCACATGCTCGACCTTGCCAAGCCGTTCGCCGTCGCTAGCGATGACAGCAGTTCCGCGGTCGATGCGAACAGCCTCTCGAGGGAGATTACTCTCGACCTCAACGGGTGGAGTGATAGGGGGAACCGAGCTCGGCAGAGTGCCGCCGCCGGGCTCGTAGGGTGCAGCACCGAGGTCGGGAACGACGGGTTCACGGGCCGGGGTGCCCCACAATAGCGGGATAGGGCCAAGCCCGCCACCACTGGGCCAGACATAGGGGAGACTGGCGGCTTCTTCCGCAGTGAGGCGCACGAACTCGGCCTCAACGAAAAGCGGGAGTTCTCCGGTTCGCTCGGCGTCGAGGGTAAGCCACACTGTTCCGTCTGGTGCAACCGCGTCGATCAGCTCGCGGTCGACGATCCGGTCTTCGCTGAGCAGCCAGCCGCGGTGCACGATGATCGCTTGCACCTCGCGGGTATTGGGGTCGAGCACCAGCTGGTCCACTGTACCGATCCGTTTGCCGTCGCGACTCATCACTGGCCGCCCGAGTTCGATATGCATGGCGCGCCCCCTTGTCCGCTATCCGTCCGCTCTCGAGGATAGCGGGCTTGTTGCCGACCGGGAAGGGGGTGACGATCTGTCCTGGGTCGGTGCGAGTAGGCGATCGGGCAGGTGCTGACCCCGCGTAGGTGGCGATCACCCGGTTTCGTGCGCCAGGGGAAAGAGGCTGGGGTGATGAACAATTAACAGCTTTCGCTCGTCACTGGTGTTTCGGTGAGAAACGATACACGAGAGAAGTTAGGTAACAAATGTCCAGTCATTCTTAATCTGCCTACCCCCGGGCCGACCGTTTTCTATTCTGGAGAGTTGTCTTGCTGGGAGATTGCAATGGGGCAGTATGCTCACCTCGCTACGCGCCCGTGCCTGACCATGCGTCCGATTCAGAAGAAGACAACAATATCGATGGTGGGGGCGAGGACTGATAAAGAGGTGGCTTTGATTTCGGTTTCAGATTCGATTTCAGAACGCTGAGGAGGAGAGTCCTGACTGCGTTCGTAGCGCCGGAGAGATGGTCGGTATGCCGTACCGGCAGGTGCGGCGTACAATAACGGGCAGCGCGGAGCGGCAATATGTTTGTTGTTGCTCGTGCCGGGACAGGTGGCGAGCAGTAAGCGCTGTGAGCGGCGTGCCGCTCGTTGACACGAGCAATGCGAGGACATGGTCGATGGGACAGGTATACTGAAGCCGGTGAGGTCGGTCATGCGAACGGCAGAGGCGATTCTCGAGGCGATGCACGAACGTGGCTGTCGGGTGACCGGGCCGCGACGCGCGATTGTGGAGTTCGTTTTGGAACAGTGCGAACCGTTCTCGGCCGAGGACGTCTTCCGAGCGCTGCGCCGCGTGCAGCCGACGATCGGGCGGGCCACGGTGTTTCGTACGCTTGACCTTCTGGCTGAGCTGGGCGTCGTCGAGCGGGTGCATCATCCATCCGGAACACACCGGTACGTTGTGTCGAGTGATGGGCACCGCCATCATGTTGTCTGTGTCCGCTGTGGCCGGGTCGCCGCATTCTCTGGGTGCAACTTGGAGCCGATCCTCGCCTCCATTGCTGATCAGACGCGATTCCGAATCCTCGATCACTGGCTGGAGCTGAGCGGCCTCTGCCAGGCGTGTCAAGGAGAGACGATGGCGGTGAGCCGCTAGGATTGTTCCCCCGCTGAGAACAGCGATGCGCAAAAAGATGAATCGCGCCACGGAGGTACTCCCGAGGGAGAGCGGGATGCTGCGTCGATCCCTTGGCCTGGAAGGACCTGTAAGTGCCTTGGGGCGCTGTCGCACGCGCGTTCGTGCGTTCTTGTGGGCGAGTCGGCGTGGTGGGTCGAGGTGGGTGGACGGGACAGGAATCCAACAGGGTAAGGGTGAAGAGGGGCGTGCAGGTGAGTCGACGGCCATAACTCAGCGATTTGCAGTCGCCTCCAGTAGCCCTCGGGGCAGGAGAGAAACGCAGTGTCCCCACGCGATTCCGTTGTCTGATTAGTTGATACTGAGTATCATAAGGAGCATGTGGTCGGTGTGGGGTGGTCACGTCGCTAATGAGTGAGACGGCGTATCATTCAGCCAACAGGGAGGAGACGATGCGGCGATGGCTCGTGACGATCATCGTGCTGCTCGGGCTCGTCGCGGCAGCTTGTGGGCGGGCTCCACGGCCGACGGTGCAGTCGCCGGTGGGTGGAGAGGCTGTGACGGGAGTGGCAGCGAGCCGCTTGGTTGTGGTGGCGAGTCTGCCGATCTTTGCCAGTATGGTCAAGGCGGTGGGCGGGGAACTCGTCGAGGTGAGCGCGGTGATGCCGGCAGGAGCTGACCCGCATACCTACCAGCCGACACCGCGAGATGTTGCCACGCTTGCCGAGGCACAGGTAGTGGTGTACAACGGCGGCGAGCTCGATCCCTGGATGGAACGCCAACTGGAGGCGGTTGGGAGCAAGGCGAAGGTCATCGTCCTTTCTGAGGGCCTAAAGCCGCCGGAGGGCGTAGCTGTTGAGGAAGAGCACGTGCTGGGGACACCCGAGCCGGAGCATGACCAGGAGCATGGCATCAATCCGCACTTTTGGCTTGATCCCGACTTTGCGGTGATCTACATCGAGCGCATCACGGCAGGGCTCGTGGAGGCTGACCCAGCCCATGCCGAGATTTATCGGGCCAACGCCGCACGCTACATTGACGAGATCCGCAACTTTGATGCCTGGGCAAAGGAGCAGATTGCAACGATTCCGCCCGAGCGGCGCAAGTTGGTGACCTTCCACGACGCATTCCCGTACTTCGCGGCACACTATGGGCTAGAGCTTGTCGGCGTTGTCGTGCTGAGCCCGGGCCGCGAGCCCTCACCACAGGAGGTGGCGCAACTGGTGGCGCGGATTCGGGCCGAGGGGGTACCAGCGATCTTTGTCGAACCGCAGTTTAATCCAAAGTTGGCGCAGACGATTGCGCAAGAAGCCGGAGTGCGGGTGTTGGAGCTCTATAGTGATGCAGCGCCAGCGGGGATGGACTACCTCGGGATGATGCGGCAGAACGTGACCAACGTGGTCGAAGGGTTGCGTGGGTGATGGGCAGCGGAGTCGTCGCGGTTGAGCGAGCGGCGCGAGCGACGACGATGCCGGTAATCCAGGTCGAAGGGTTGACGACGGGTTACCGGCGCGGCGAGCCAGTACTTCGGAACGTGCGGTTCGCGGTCGAGCGTGGCGCGCTGGTTGGGGTCCTCGGACCAAATGGCAGTGGTAAGTCAACGCTCTTCCGTGCGCTCCTCGGGCTCCTCCCTCCCTGGGAAGGGAGAGTGTTGGTCGAGGGACAGCCGGCACGGCCGAACCCCGACATTGCCTACATCCCGCAGCGGGAGACGATCGACTGGGACTTTCCCGTCACGGTGTTCGACGTCGCACTGATGGGACGCTATCCGCGACTCGGGCTGTTCCGGCGCCCGGGCAAGGCTGATCGGGAGCTGGCGCTCTGGGCGCTGGAGCAGGTGGGATTGGTTGACCAGCGAGATCGGCTCATCGCCGAACTCTCCGGTGGTCAACGGCAGCGCGTGTTTTTGGCGCGTGCGCTTGCGCAGGAGCCAGAGTTATTTCTTCTCGATGAACCGGTGAGTGGGGTCGATGCACCGACTCAGCACTTTGTCTTTGAGCTTCTCGAGCGTCTCTGCCGGCAAGGAAAGACGGCGCTGGTTGCAACGCATGATCTCTCGTGTGTCGCGCAACGGTTCGACCGGGTGCTGCTCCTGAACCGCGAGGTGATTGCCTACGGTCCGCCGCAGGAGGTGTTCACCGAGGCACTGCTCCACCGCACTTTCCAGTCTCACCTTTTGCTCCTGCGGTACGGTGATCGGGTTATCGTGGTCGAGGGCGAGGATGGGGATGAACGGAGCTGTTGAATTGCTTATCGAACCGTTGCGGTATGGCTTTCTCCTACGGGCGCTCGTCGCCGCTGTCCTCGTTGGGGCGATCTGCGCCATGGTTGGGAGCTACGTGGTGCTCAAAGGGTTGGCGTTTATCGGGGATGCGCTTGCGCACGTCGCCTTTACCGGGATCGTTGTGGCCTTCCTGGCTGGATTCAGTTTCTACATCGGTGCGCTGGCGGCGGCGATCGCGGCTGGGCTGGGGATCGGCTGGGTAACGCGGCGGGTGGGCTTGAGCACGGATACGGCGATCGGCATCGTGTTTAGCGGGGTCTTTGCCCTTGGCGTGGTGCTGATGGCGATCGGCATCCGGACATACACGGTTGATCTCTTCAGTTACGTGTTCGGCGATATCTTGGCGGTGCGCGCACGTGATCTCTGGGCGATTGCCCTTGCGGGGCTCCTTGTGGTGGGGACGATTGTGGCACTCTACAAGGAGCTCCTCTTTGCGCACTTCGATCCTGTGGTGGCCGAAGCAGCAGGGCTCCCGGTGGGGGCACTGCAGCTGCTCTTGTTGCTCTTGCTCTCGGTGACAGTCGTGGTTTCGGTACAGGCGGTGGGCGTGGTCCTGGTGCTGGCGATGCTGGTGACGCCCGCGGCGACGGCAGCGTTGGTAGCGCGGCGGCTGCCAGCGATGATGATCCTCGCAGTGCTCTTTGGGGCATTGGCAGCGCTGGTGGGATTCTATCTCAGCTACTATGCGAGTGTCCCCTCGGGAGGCGCTATCGTGCTCGTGGCGACGGTGCTGTTTGTACTGGTGGCAGCGCTGGTACGGGGGCGCGGTGCCTGGCGACGGCTAATGGCGGCGTACCGGTAGCGGTGCAGGAGGCGATGACATCCGTCTGGTTTGTTCTGAAGGTAGAGTCCGTTCTGTAGGGATCAATAGTGTGATCTGATTCTCTACGAGTCAGGATGTGCGAGGCACTGCGTGCCTCGAAGGTGTTCGAGGCTTCGCCTTACCGTGACTTCTCTCCAGGGCTGAACGGTCCGCCCCAGGCTGCTGCTCAGGCTCTGGGAGTCCCAAGTGGGGTACAGCAGCGGCATACATAAATGAGACGAAGTATCATGACTTCCGTTCGAAGGGGTAGAGGGACTTCACCCCGATGAGTCGGGGCATGATGGAACGGAGGATCACTATGGTGGAGTGAAGGGCGTGGGGTGGAAGGCTGTTGGTCAAGGGATCTGATACCGTCGAGGAGAGGAAGGGACAAAGATGCGCGTGGCCTATGTGTTTGCAACACCACGGGCGGCAAGCTACAAGCTGGGCCAGATGATCCTGCCACAACTTGAGGCGGGGACGCATGGGGTTGAGGTCGTCGGCATGTTCTTTTTCGATGACAACGTCTTTGTCCTGCGGAAGGGCGACCCGATCGGCGAACGGCTGGCGCGCATCGCAAAGGAGCAGGGGATTCTGCTCATGATGTGCGACATGTGCGCGCTGGAACGGAACCTCGCGCAGGGGCAGCCGCGCTGGTGCGATCCGGTGACCGGGCTTGGGCGGCGAGAGCCGGCTGAGATTCAGCCGGTGAACACGGTCGAGGGTGTTCAGGTCGGCTGCTTCCCCGATCTCTACGCGGCGCTGGCGCAGAATCCTCCGGATCAGGTGATCACACTGTGAGGAACGGATCAGCACCTTCTTTGTGGTAAGGGCTTGTGATAGATTCTGCGCGCCGCATGGCTCTGCTGAAGGGAGTTCTGTCGGGGGCGACGTATCGCCCCCTTCGCTGTTTACGGCCGTGCGCGGCGAACCTCAGCGCGATAAAGCCCTGCTAAGAGGGCAGTGGTTGCAACCAGGTGCATGAGGATGAGCACAAAGCGCGTGCCAGCGCGCTCCGTTGCAGCAAAGGGCGGGATAAGCAAAATGACAAAGATCAGGAGCGCAAGGATCAGGAAAGTCAGGAAGGGACGGCGTGTCCAACGCCGTAACAGCGTGTAGAAGGCGGTGCCAACGAGCAAAGGGATAACGGTCAGGAGGATAACTTGCGGTAGTCCCACTACTGCCACCGGTTGGCCTGGTGGCTGAACCTGGAGTGAGACTCCTAGCGCCCGAGCGAGCCCCCAGAGTGCAGCGTTGAGGATCGCAGCGGCGAGCGTCGCCAAAATTCCATAGCGCCAAATCAGCATACGCGTGCTCCCTCTCCTTAGTCACGAGTTCAGACGTTGCCTGCATGGAGTTACGCCCTGCAACGTGTTGCCCAGCGGCAGGCGAATCTCAAGAGCGTGGTTGCCATGGCTGCAAGTGGCAAAACCAGAAGACCACAGATATTCATAACGAGCCTCCTTCACTGCATTGCTTCTTCATTCTGAGGCGTGCATCGCAGCCGCCAAGCAGTACCGGTGGCGAGTTAGGCCAGAAGGTAGTGCAGATGCTGACACGTTGCAAGGGCGATCAGCCGGATTTGTTTGGGGAAGCGCTCATCGAAGATGAGCGCATTCCTGTGCATGGACATGACACGAGGAAAAGCTGTCGCACTTTGGCAGCGACACTGCCAGGTGCCAGAAGTGTGGCAATGGCCGTAGTCGGCATTGTGTTGATCAGAGAGCACCGTTTGAGGAAGCGGAAAGCAATGGCTGGGGCGTGGATCATCTGCGACGAAGGGGATTGACTACCAGCTAGTCAGTCAAGGATCCCTCAGGCGTTGTGCCGAATGTACGAGGTTCTCAAGTGCCACCGAATTCTCTCTAGTACCTGGTCCATCTTTTGGTGAAACGACGCGACGCTCGTACTCTTAGAGCGCTGCTGCCGTTGGATGACGCGTCAATACTGTCGCGGCCGTTCTGGGGGGTGAGCAAGGAGGTCCCCCCACTGCAGAAGATCACCGCCGAGTTCCGCCTGGCGCCGCTGCGCAGCGTCTTGACCAGCAAAGGCGGCGATGCCGTAGCCCATTGGTGAACGGATGCTGGGACTCACGAGATACCAGGCGTTCTCGGCCTGGAGCCAGGACTGAGTGTCAAGATCATGAACCCATATAGCTGCCCAGGAGGGGCTGTGCTTCTGCCGGTAGGTGAGGAGACACCCGATATCGTCGAACAGAACCGTCTCACCGTCGGCTGTGGTCGCTGCTGCGGCGAAGCGGGGGTCGGAAAGGATCATCCCGCACTCGGCGCAGGTATCGCGGCCGTAGCGGATCTCGGGCGGGGAAAGCTCGCGCTTCCGCTGGCAGGCGGCAAGCGGTATGGTGACGAGGAGTGCAACAAGAAGCTGACGGCGCGTCATCGCAAGACCTCCCGGCGCAGGACGGCGTAGGCGGCGACGCCACCAACGAGGCTCCAGAGAAGGAGCATGCTCGCGAGGAGGAGCGGCAGCGTGGCACCGAAGCGCTCGTCGGCGTAGAGACCGGCAGGCCCGAGGAGTTCCAGCGTGCCGGCCAGGAGGCGTAAGGCGGCGATGCGGTAGGCCTCGGTGGGATTCACGAGCGCGATGCCAAGGAGCCAAGAGGGGGGTAGGCGTACGGCGAGTGCGGTGCCCATAAGTCCGAGATTGCCGAGTAGCACAAGCACAAGCCAGAGACCGAGTGCTAGGCTGACTGCGGTACTGGTCCGACTGCAGCGACTGGAGAGGAGAAGGCCGAGCGTGAGAGAAGCCCAGGCCAGCAGGATGGTCAGGCCGGTGAGGGCAAGGAAAGCAAGCGGGTCGGTAGCGCCGACGAAGAGCAAGAAGACCGCGCTTGCGCCGAAGCCGAGCGCTACTGCGGCGGCGAGTGCAAGGCCGATGCCAAGCGCCTTGCCGAGAAAGTACGCGCCTGTTCCGACTGGCTGGGCCAGCCAGAACTCAAGGGCACTGCGTTCACGGTCGCTAGCCAGTGCGAGGGCCCCGAGTGTAAGCCCCATAAGTGGGACGAGGAGGAGCATGAGGTTCACTAGGCTTGCTGCGGTACGTCCGAAGCCGCTGACCGGACTCGTGGCACCGGTAAGAAAAACTAAGAGCGAGAGCGCACTGCTCAGGACGAGGAGCGCGACGGCATCGGCCAGAAACCAGCGGTTGCGCAGCGCGTCGCGGAGCTCCTTTTGGGCGAGAACGAGGACGGTGTTACCAGCCATCGGTGACCTCCAACTGGAAATCTCGAACTTGGATACCCAGCCGGGCAAGCAGGAAGAACGGCTCTGCCTTCCGCTGGGGTGGAACGAGGACGCGGAGTCGCTGGTCCTCGCGATAAACAGCGAAGCCGTGCGCGGTGAGGAGGTGTGTGGCTGGCTGCAGGGCATCGGCATCGAGTTCGAGGATGAGTGATTGGTGGATGTCGTGGCGTACCGGCAGGGCTGCTGCGCGTGACTCAGCGACGACGCGGCCTGCCTCGAGTCGCAAGACGCGCGTGGCGAGGCGCCAGACGTCATCGGGACGGTGCGAGGCGAAGATGATCGTGCGTCCCGCCTCGCGAAGTTGTCGAAGCGCGGCCAAGAGTTCCTCGCGCGCGGTCGCGTCCAGGTTCGCGGTTGGCTCGTCGAGTAGAAGCAGCGGCGGATCACCAATCGTTGCCAGGGCGAGAGCAAGTCGTTGCTGCATGCCGCCCGAGAGTGTGCGTACGGGCTGATGCCAAGTGTGCTGGAGGCCAAAGACACCAAGTCGTTCCCATGCGCGCTCGAGTGGCTCGCCACGCAGGCGCGCAACGGTTGTCAAGAGCTCGCCAACTGTAAGGTCGAGGAGCGGCAGTTGCTGTGGCACATACCCGATTTGTGCCCGTACGGCTGGACCGTCCTGTAGCGGTGAGTGGCCGAAGACAGTGACTGTACCGGTGTAGGCAGTTCGGCCAAGCAAGCAGCGAAGGATGGTAGTCTTGCCGGCACCGTTTGGTCCCCAGAGGGCGACTGCCTCGCCTGGTCGGACGCTGAAGCTCACGTTATCGAGAACGAGGCGATCCCCGAAACGCTTGGTGAGCCCATGCACCTGCACAACGGCTGCGTCCGTGACAGTACACGCAGCGGTTGCGGTGGAGGGGGCCGTAGAAGCGAGTACCACTGGCGCAGATGCGCGGGGAGCCTTGGCTGCTTGTGCGAGCGCGAACCGCGGCGATCCACGGAGGGCAAAGAGGAAAGGCAGAGCGGCGGCAGTGAGCAGGGCCAGCGAGAGGAATGCGTCGGTGCGGGATGGTGGAGAGACGCTCCATGGGAGCTCCGGCAACGGCGTTGGCTGAACGAGTGGAGCGGGATCGGTGAAGCGTGGTGCTGGCTGGAAAAGAGGAACAGCACGTGTAGCCAGATCGAGCGCGGAAGCGACAAGGCTGAAGCGGAAAAAGGCGAGCAACGGGGAGCGGTCAGTGAGAATACTCGAAAGTGCACGGTTCTGGTACGGGAGATCGCCAATGCCGTTGCGGTCGGCATCATAGCCGGCGTAGTCGCTCCAGAAGTTGCCACGCCCGGATTCGGCCCAGGTGATATGGTCGAGCGTCCCACCGCCTTGCGGTGCTGCTTGCTCGAGATTTTCCAAGAGCGTATTGCCGGTGATGAGATTGGAGCGGGTCGCCGGGCTGATGAGGAGGCCAACGTCGTTATAGGCGATCCAATTGCCTGTGATGTGGTTGATGACTCCCTCAGAGATCGGGGAATTATCGATGTAGAGTCCGACACGGTTGCGCAGCATGAGGTTTGCCTCAGCAACGACCCCGTCGGTTTCTTTGATGGCTAGCCCATATCCGGAGGGCCCACGGTTGTGGAAAAAGACGTTGTTGCGGACGATCTGCCGGGCTCCGTACATAAGGTAGATTCCAACCGAATTGTCGCGGAGCACGTTCTGCTCGACGAGGCTGTCGCTCGAGTACATGAAGTGCAGGCCGTAACGCCCGCGCTCAACGACATTTCCTCGCAGGAGTGTCTGATCGGAGTACCAGACGATTACATCACGGCTGTCGCGTACGTGGTTATTGAGTATTTGGGCACGTGGACTATACCAGAGCTTAATGCCGTCACCACGTTGTGGTTCGGGGAGCGGCTTACCAACCACAAGGTTCCCTTTGACAAGTCCATCGGGGGCGTTAAGGAGCTGGATGCCGAAGAGGCTGTCAAGAACCTGGTTGCCGACGATCTGGGCTCGTGGTGCGGTGACAAGGATGCCGGTGTCCTCGCGGTCGTGATTCGTGCCGCTGCCGCGGACGATGAATCCCTCGACACGGACATCGGGTGCGGCGACATGAAGGACGGTACCTTGCCCGCCGCCATCGATTGCCGGCCAGTTCTCGCCGTACAGCGTAAGCGGGCGGTCGACGACGACCGGGCCGGCATAGACGCCGCCACGGACGCGGATCGTTGCGCCGACCGGTGCGGTGGCGATGGCTTCCTGGATATCACGCAGCGGGCACTCGGGGCAGACGAGGAGTTCGCTGGCGCGGACCTGGGGCGGCGTGACGAGCAGGAGCATCGTCAGTGTTGCGGCGAGAACAAGCCGGCGCATGGCGTCACCCCCGTTCGGCGGAGCCGCGCAGACGCGTGGTGATGCCGACGAGTGCACTTAGAGCGGCGAGGATGGCGAGGTAGAGTCCGCTGCCGAAACGCGTCTCGACCACGAATTGTCCAACGCGTCCGGTACCGAGCACGGGTGGTGTAAAGGGCTTAATCGCGCTTGAGAGTGCAGCGTGTGGATCGAGGTTATGGCCGAAGTACCAGAGCCAGTACTGGAGGTCAGCGACGAAGATAATTGGGAAGATAACAACAAGCGTGGCGAGAAGCGCGGTCCACCGTCGCCGTAGTAGTCCGGCGAGAAGAGCGAGGAGCGCCAGAGCGGCGACGCCGTAGGGGGCGATGGCGCGCTCGAAGGTCGCTGCCTCTTCGAGCTTCATCATTCCGATGTAGTGATTGAGCCCGTTCACTTCTTGCACGTCACCAGCGAGCTTCGTGAGATAGATCACGACACGGAGACCGCCAGGGTACTGTGGGGCGAGCAGCGTCATGTGCCAGTATGGGAGTGCCAGTGAAGCTCCAAGCATGATGGCAGCAAGGAAAAAAGGAACGCGGTCACCGATGCGAGCGAGCACTGCGGCGAGTGGCCGCAGGATGCCGGATCTGGTTGGCGTTCGGACAGCGGTGGTTGCCATGGTCACAATCCTTTCTCGACTCCGAAGGTAGCCAATTCTCGGGTCGAAGGGCCGGTGAGGAGATCTCCCCACCGGCCCTTCTGCTGCGGGATCAGGTCGGCTTCACCAGGAAGTAGCCCATCATCTCGAGGTGCAGGGCGGAGCAGAACTCAGTGCAGTAGAACGGGAAGGTACCTGGAATGTCCGCGACGAAGCGGATGGTCTGTGTCTCGCCCGGCTCGAGACTCAAGTTGATGTTGTAGCCACCGAGGGCGAAGCCGTGCGTCGCGTCCTTGGCGCGCTCGATGTTGGTGAGGTGCCAGATGACCTCGTCGCCCTGCTCAACCTCGATGAGATCCGGGCGGATCTGGCTGCGCAGCAGGACGGCCCAGATCTCCACGGTCTTACCGCGTCGCTCAATCCGTTCGTCACCGACCTTGAGGACAGCGTTGGGATCGACACTCTGGGTATGCGGGTTCCAACCCACCTCAGGATAGATCTCCCAAGCCTTGATCCGTTCGCGCTTGATGATCTGCGCGTAGTGTGGCTCGCCGATCCCGATCGGGCTGTCGTAAAGGACGCGCATCGGTTGATTCGGTGCAATTGAGATCAGCTGCGCGTTCTGCGGCAGCAGAGGTCCGAGGCTGGCGTACCGGTCGACCGACCACTTATTGTGCGCGACGAGGAAGCGGCCGGCCGGCTTTGCGGTATCCCCCTCGGCAGCAGCGAGGTGCCCGATGTTGTACTGGACCGGCAGTTTCTCAACCAGCTTCCAACCGTCCTCGCGGTACGGCTTGCCCAGTGACCACTTGGCGACCGCACTATCGAGGAACAAGCTGGTGTAGGCGTAGCCCTGATCGTCAAACTGGGTGTGCAAGGGGCCGAGCCCAAGCTCGACCTGTGCTTCGACACACTGTTCAAAGGGGAGTACCGGGATGCCGTACTCATCGGTGTCCCAGTTGCCAGCCTGGATGGCCTGCTGAATCTTGGCGAAGCTGTACACGGTCACGTGCGGGTCGAGCTTCCCTGCCACAACAATGTAGTCCCCACCTGGCGTCACATCCACACCGTGCGGGCTCTTCGGCTCTGGGATCAGGAAGAGGACACCTTCCTTTGCTGCGACATCCATGCGGATGACCTTGAAGCCGTTGATTGTCTCATATTTGCCCGCCGCGATGAGTTCTTCGGCCTTCTTCCAATTGACGACATGGAGATAGTCCATATCGCGCTGGGTCGTGGCGATCTCCATCGCCGGTCGACCCTCTTGCAAACCAGGAATGGCGAGCTCGGTATTGATCGAGTTCCAGAAAGCCCAGCCGTGCGATGGCCCTTTGCCCGCGTCGGCCAAGTCGTGCCAATACGGCGGTGTCTCAATGGCGAACGACTCCTCCGGGACGATGCGGCCCTTCTGGCGGTCGAACTTCCAGAAGGTCAGGACGCCGCGGTATTTCTCCTTGTACTCAGTGATCGGCGCGTAGACGCCGCCGAGCGGCACTGAGTACTGGTCAGCCTCGAGCACGTACTCGGTGTTGGGCGTCACGAAGCAGCCACCGTGCTCGTTGACCAGGAGGGGGTTCTTGACGATCTGCTTGGTCTCGAAGTCGCGGAGGTCGATGACTGCGATGCGCCCATTCGCCTTATCGTTGATGAACAGGAACTCGCCGTCATATTCGCCATTCGTCTCGCTCAAGGCCGGGTGGTGCGTATCGCCCCACAGGATCGGCTTGCCCTTAAAGTAGCCGCCCTCGAGGACTTCGTTGGTGTAACCACCATAGCCGTAGCCCTGCCACGGCTCTGGGCTGAAGACGGCGATGACCTTGAGAAGGCGCATCGACGGCAGACCATGGACTAACACCTGCCCGCCATGGCCTGTTGAGGAGAACATGAGAAACTCGTCATATTTGCCCGATGGCACGTAGGTCATCAGGGCTGCTGTGACATCTTCGGGCGTCAGCTGGCGCTGCTTGATGATCTCCTCAGCTGTGGCACCCAGCTTTGGTGTCTCCTCTTTGCGCTGCAGGACGCTGCAGCTCGCTAACAGCGCACCAGCTGAAAGTCCTGCCGCTGCACCGAGGAGCCCACGCCGACTAACCTTCTGCTGACCGATCTGGAACGGTGGTCGCTCACGGTTTTCGGCCATGATCCGTCCCTCCTCCTTGTCCCCTTGCGGGGCCTGCCCCATCCGTTGTCCTACTCGCAGTTTCTGCGCGAGCCGGTGTAGCGAACACGACCGATTGGGTAGTTTTGCGACTATCCGCTGGGGTGGTTTGTCGACCTACCCGTACGGGTGGGGGTACGGGGATATCAACGCCTCCCCCATGGGGAGGCGCAGCACCTACCTGTACTGGTAGGGAGTAGGGGGAACCTTGCCTGGTGTGGGCCGTGTGGGCGAGAGAGCGACAAGACACGGTGTCAGCGAAGCAAGTGAGAACCTGGTCCGGAGATCTTGGCGTTCTCCGGTGTGGCTCGGGGTGCTCGCGGCAATGACGACAGCCAACAGTGGCGATCCTACGGTTCCGGGTAGAGAAGGTCTTCACTTGCCGCTCCGATTGCCTGTTGCTCCCGCGTGTGGCAGGAACGGAAGAACGGGGAGTCGAAGTGGCGGCAGGGGATAGGGGCACAAAATGAGCGCGGATCCGCTATGAAGCCCACGAAAGACCACTCTTGCTGAGCGGCGCTGCTACCGACCGATGCGACCCGTCCAGTGCAGTAACGGCTTTCAGGACAACTCAGTGCGCCTGGGATGTTGCGATCTCTGTGAGCCGGAAAGAGCCGCGAGTGCTTGAGAAAGAGTAGTTCTGCCGCGTGAGGGATCGGCACGCGAGAGTTCTGCCGGTCAGGGTGCCGTCGCGATGGGTGGGATGAGGCAGAGCGGACGTGTCGCCGGGCTGCGGTGGGTGGATGTCGCCGCAAAAGGATCTGTTCTCGGCGGTGGTGTAGGAGCTTCAAGTGTCGAGCAGAAGCTGCCACGCCGTCCGGTTTAGCCTGCTTCGCAGCCGATGCCGTCGCGATCGGAGTCGAGGCGGTGCGAGTCGGGTGGCAAGACGCGAAAGCGGCGGTACGGGATGTCGCGGCAGTCGAGGTCTGGCGGAGGGGGAGGGAGGCAAATGTCTGGATAGCTGGGATCGCAGCCAGCTTGAGGTGGCGGTGCTGGTGGGGAACTGGTCGGTGAGGAGGTGCAGGCACCCCAAAGACCAGCACGGGTGCGTTGCGCCTCTCGTTGGGCCGCAGCGAGACGGTCGGAGTAGCGGACGTCTGGTGGGTATTGGCGCGCGATAGCTGCCCCCTGCCGAACGAGTTCCTCGTTGACCAGAAGCCACGAACGTGCACGCATGATCCAGACGTAGCGCAGGAGCCGCCCATACCGATCGGTCTCACTGACATCTCGTTCGAGGTAGACGGTACTGCCGGGTGGTGTGAGCTGGGCCAGAGCGGCGGTTGAGGCCTCGAAGAAACACTCCGCGGGCCGATCCTGATCTCCCCGCTCAGGAGCATCGATGCCAATAAGGCGGACGATCGCTTCGCCGTGCTCAGTGCGGACGGTGAGCGTGTCGCCGTCAATCACGTTCACGACGAGCGCCGGTTCCCCTGGGACAGGAATCTCCGGAAGCGCAGTGGGTGAAGGCCTACGCGCCTGTGGTGATGCGGAAACCGATGGGTTGGGGGGCGCACTCGTGTCGGTTGGCTGGACGGTCGCACTGGACCGGTTCCCACCAGAGGAGGTCGGAGCGACACAACCAACGGTGAGCAAGACGACGAGCAAGAGGAGCCAGCGGGCCATCGTCACTCCCAGGCAACGATCAACGTTTCCAACGGTCTTCGTGGGCGCCGCTGGGGGTCGGCAGCGGCATAACCGAGCGTGATAAGCGCCTGTGGTTCGAGATGGGACGGAAGTTCGAGCGTCCGGCGAACAACGTCCGGGCAGAAGAGTGGGGCGCACATCCAGCCGGTATCGAGACCGAGGCGGTAGGCCATGAGTAAGGCGTTCTGTACGGCGGCGCCGAGGCTCTGGATCGCCATTGTCCGCTCGGCGGCCTGACGGTCGGGGTCTGGATAGCGGTCGAGGTCGCTCGGATCGAGGCAGACGAGAATGAGCACGGGGGCTTCAAGGAGACGTCGCTGTGATCCGGTGAGCCGCCGTGCAATCGTCTCCTCGTCCTCGCCGTCCATCGCGAGGTGATGGCGCCAGGCATCGGCCATGGCCTCGGCGAGTGCACGCTTGCGTTCGGGGTGGGTAAGAACGACAAAGCGCCACGGCTGCGTACCGTGTGGCGAGGGAGCCCAAGCGGCGGCTTCGAGGATTGTAGTGACGAGCTCGGGTGGTACAGGGTCGGGGCGCAGACGACGCACCGAGCGGCGCCCGCGGACAAGTTCCGGGAGGTCCAAGGGGCGGGCACCGGGAATTCCGGTGATATCCGGGAGAGGAGTGAGTGGTGGTGGGACAGGCGATGTAACTCGCATGGCGGGCTCCTCACGATACCGGGGTTGCAGGACGGGTCGCAGGGACGGGTGCAGGCGCCGGGATCCAGCTGAGCGTGGTGATTGCGCTCCAGAGCAGGACAAAGCCGGCGAGCTGCCAGGCGTCGATGGCTGTGCCGAGCGTCAACCAGTTGACAACGATCGCCAGAGCGGGGAAAGCGAGCTCGGCGAGCGTCGCGTAAGAGGCGCGCGTTTGCCGAAGGCCGGCGTAGTACACGAGCATGGCCAGGAGGCCGGGCACAAGGGCAAGGAGGAAGAGGCGCGGTGCCTCCTGGGCGAGCCCAACCGTCCAGGTACGAGCGAAAGTGCCCTCTAGGAGAGCGAGCACGGCCAGGAAAGGTAACGCAAGGAGAAAGCGGGCCGCGGCGAGCGTCGGGAAGGGAAGAGCACCAAGCATGTAGCGGCCGAGGACCGTGGCGCTGCCCCAGAGTGCTGCAGCAGCAAGGGCGAGCAGTGCGGTGAGGATCCGTTCTTGGGGGAGGAGCCAGATCGGCTCGAACGCGGCGCGGCCGAAGGAGACAAGATAAGCTCCGGCGAGTGCGACCACAAAACAGGGCCAGTAGAGTCGAGGTAACCGTTCCCGCAGCAGGAAAGCGGCGAGAAGTACAGCGACGAGCGGCTGGACCTTTTGGAGCAGAATGACGATGGTTGGGTTGCCGATACGGAAGGCGGTGGTGAACAGTACCGTAGCCAGGCCGGAAGCTCCCCAGGCGATAGCGACGAGTGCGAGCCAGGAGCGGAGAGAAAGCGCGGCGAAGGCATGACGCTGCCAGAGGAGGACCGGCAGTGCGTAAAGAGCCAAGAAGAGATGCTCGGCGAGCACGATCGACGTTGCCGGGAGCGTCTCGGTGAGTGGCTTACGGATTGGCGCGTCGATAGCCCAGAGCGAAGCCCCCAATGCGACGACGAATACTCCCCACCGTGTCACAGTGGTTCGTCGGTTCGCCACTTGTCCCCCTCTCCCCCCGTCACCAGACGAACATCGGCGAGGTCGTCCGGCGTGTCGAGGTCGAACGCGAGCGGCAAAGCCCATAGCTCCCGAAGGGTACACCGAGCGCGGACTGCTGCGAGGCGGTGGTGACGGCGACTCTCCGAGCCGAAAGCTGGCGCGATGACATTTGGGGGCGCGAGGGCAAGCAGGTTCGTACCAGTGCCGCGCCGATCGGGCGCGAGTACGATGCCGCGCGGTTCGAGGAGGGCGAGCGCAGTCTGCACATGCTGGGCGACAAGGAGGGGAAGATCCCCAAGGACAACCAACAGCGCTGCATAGCCCGCGCGCAGCGCAACGCTCTGTGCGGAGCGAACCGCGCGGTTGAGCCCTGGCTGGGCCTGGAGCAGAGGGCGTGCTCCCCACCTGGTGACTGCGGAGGCGACTTGGGCGTCAGGTGTCACGACGAGCACCTCTGCGACGTCGGGAACGCTCCGGAGCACCTCGATGGTCCGCCGCGCGAGCTCCAAGACCAGCGACTGCCGCTTCGCAGGATCGAGGGCTGAGGCGAGGCGGCTCTTGGCATGCTCGAGCTGTTGGATAGGGATCACTGCGAGCGTGCGCATCAGGGGCGGGCTCCGCGAAGGTCGAGGGCAAAAGCCAGTGTCTCGCGAGCAAGGCGAGCGCGATCGGCCTCGTCGCGCATGATCGCATCGGTGACGAACGGACGGATACCAAGTTCAGCGACTGCAGGAGCGAGTTCGGTATCGGCCTGGTCGATAACCAAACCGTCGAGGAAGTCCTGGTAGAGGCGGGCGATACCGAGGGGTGACACCTCATGACCAAGACTGGCCAGCATGCGATCGGCGGGCCCTTTGAGCGCACGACCGGCGACGATCGGGCTGACCGCGACAATGGGAGCGGCGAGTTGCTGCAGCAGCTGACGAATTCCAGAGAGAGCAAGGATCGGACCGATACTCACGATCGGGTTCGACGGGGCAAGGATGACTGCATCGGCATGCAGGAGTGCTTGCTCGACTTCGGGGGTGGGGTGGGCCTGCATGATTCCCTCGAAACGAACAGCAAGGACTGTGTCCTGCTGGCGACGCCGGACAAAGTATTCCTGGAACGGCAGAGGGCCATGGGGCGTTTCGACAATGGTGCGGACTGGTTCATCGCACATGGGGAGGATCCGTGCGGTGACGCCGAGCGCAGCGGCGAGTTCAGCGGTGACCTCGGTGAGGCGGGCACCCTGCCGGAGGCGTTCGGTGCGGAGAATGTGCGTTGCGAGGTCGCGGTCGCCGAGCCAGAACCAGGTAGGGCGACCGTATCGGCCGAGCATACCGAGTGTGTGGGCGGTGTCGCCGAGAATACCCCATCCGGTCACTGGATTCGCAATGCCAGCAAGCGTGTAAAGAACTGTATCCAGGTCAGGCGAAATGGCGAGGCCGTAGAGTTCGAAGTCGTCGGCGGTGTTGACAACGACGCAGAGCCGGTCGCCGAGTCCGAGTAGGGCGAGGCCGTGGGCGAGCTTGGCCCCGCCGACGCCGCCGGCAAGAACAACAACGGAGCCGGTCGTCCCGGATTCCTGGGTCAAGAGGTGCTCCTCCATGTTTGTGTCTTCACCTTGCGCCTGCGCGGAACCTGCGTGCTTCTGCAGTTCCCACGGGCGCTGCAAGGGATGCTACCGGTTCACCACGCCAAACGACAATGGGCGCTGCGTATTAGACGGGGAGTGTGGCTCGAACGGGAGTGCAGCGATGTGCACGGTAGCACTGTCTCGTGCGAAAGCTTGTGGGGGCAGACGACGGCTGGGGATTGGTGGCTGCATTACCCTCTCAAGACAACATAGGCTCCTTCTCAGCGCGAGTTCTCTCCTCTTCCAATTCGAAATTGGGCTCTGGCAAAGAACGGATGACACGGCAGATGACAAGAGGGCTCAGACGTGAACGAGGGCCGGTGAAAGAAGCTGAAGCGACAGTCCGTGGTTGGGTGGACGCTCGGCGGCACAAGAGAGGGGATTGCGACGGTAGCCCTATCGGATCGCAGTTGACGCTGTGATCCAACGCTGGGAAAATAGTGCTACATCCAAAATCCCCCACCGAGGAGGTACCACGATGGACGCTCGCCAGGTCGAGCGGGTGCTCGCGCATCTTTGCAGCAAGGGGCTTTTTGGCGACGTTCGGCAGTGGTGCGAATCGCGGTACGACTGTGTGTACGTCGTGACCTGTCCGGACTGTGGCTGCTGCTTCGTCTTGAGCGAGGCGGAGTTTCAGGAACTTGTGGAACGGAGCACCGTCCTGCAGGTGTGCGGTGTCCCACCGGATCGGCTCGACGTACGCGAGCCTTATCCGCTGCCACCGTTTGCCCGCTGAGAGGGAGCTGGTCCGCTGCCGTTCTCGTCTGTCGATATTACTCGGAGATCCTCGGCGGCCTGCAAAAGCGCAGCGATCGCGGCCTCGGCAATGGCGGCGGCGAGCCGTTCCGGAGGGCCCTCAACCACAACGATACGGCGTGCCGAGGTCCGGCCGCGGTAGGCAGGGACGTTCATCGGGTGACAGATCACCGCAGTGAAGGGGGATGGGTCGAGCCGGCGTCGGAGGGCCTCGAGTTCGGGAACGTCCGGGAGGAGATCGACGAGTATGGTGTGCAAGTGTGGGCGTGTGAGCTGCCCGACCCAGTACGCGAGGTTTTCGTCGACGCCCAGCTCAACCAGCGCGAGGTCGGCGGTGGCGAGGGTGCGGCCCAGCCACTCGACGAGATCCGCACCGGTGCGGTGCTCGACTGTGTGGTACCGGAGTTCGGGCCACGCGGTAGCCAGCTCGCGGAGGGCGGCTGCCCCGCGGCGACGCAGCGCCTGAACGGTGAGAGGATTCCCGCGTTCCTCCAGGAAGACAGCCTCCTGATCGTGCTGGGCGAGAAAGCGGCCAAGGAGACGGAAAACCTGAGCGGGTGGGTGCTCCTCAACGGCGACGAGCGAACGGACGAAGATAACCCAACGAAGACGGGGGAACGTCACCAATCACCTCCGAGGTTCAGCGGATGCTGCTGCGAGGACGACCGTGATATCTGGGTCGCACTCGACCTCAAGCAGATAGCGTCCGTTGTGGCGGCGAACCGCAAGGTCGATCCGAGAACCAGCGAATGACACGCCCTCCAACTCGACTTCGTTGAGCCATTGTGGAAAGGCAGGACGCAGGGTAAGCCGGCGCTCGGCAGCGCGGGCCTCTGCGCCAAGCACGATGCGGAGGAGGAAAGGCATGGTACCGGCTGCCCACGCCTGGGGGCTACAGCTGACAGGATAGGAGATGGGCACCATACACTCGGCTTCATCGCGACCGAAACCGCAGAACAATTCGGGGAGCCGATAGTAGGGGAAGCTCGTTGCCACCTCGAGCAGGTCGCTGACCAACTGAAGGGCCTGACGGTCAAAGCCATAGCGGCGTAGACCGGCGACGATGAGTGCGTTGTCGTGGGGCCAGATGCTGCCATTGTGGTAGCTCATGGGATTGTAATGGGGCATCCCGCGCGCGAGGGTGCGGATACCCCAGCCCGAGTAGAGGTCGGGCTGGAATAGTCGTTCGACGAGCTGGGCGGCGCGAGCCGGACTAACGATCTCGCTCCAGAGACAGTGGCCGGGATTCGAAGAGATAGCGGTGACCAGACGACCGCGGCCATCGATCGCCTGCCCGTAGAAGTGCTCGGCTTCGTTCCAGAAGAACCGTTCAAAACGCTCACGGAGTTGCTCAGCCTCAGCCCGCAGGCGGGCGACGAGCATTTGGCGAGTGTTCCCACCGAAGCGTTGAAGCACGGCGGCCAGCATGCGCTTGGCCTGGAAGACATAGCCCTGGACCTCAACTGCGGCGATGGGTGGGACAGGTTCACTACCGTCTGGGAAAAGGAGCGAGTTATGGCTGTCCTTCCAGTTCTGGTGCTCGAGGCCGCGCGGGGAGACCTTCCCGTAGTCGACAAACCCGTCGCCGTTATGATCGGCATAGTGGTCGATCCAGTGGAGCGCAGCCTCGACGGCGGGGAAGAGCTCGTCGAAGAGAGCCGGTGTGCCAAGCCAGTCCATCAGTTCACAAAAAGTGACGATGAAAAGTGGTGTCGCATCGACCGTACCGTAGTAGGGGCTGTGGGGAGTTTCACCGAGCCGGACCATCTCCCCGAAACGGAGTTCGTGGAGGATCTTGCCAGGTTCTTCTTCGGTCCAGGGGTCGACCTTCTTGCCCTGGTAGCGTGCCAAGAAGCGGAGCGTTTCGAGCGCGAGCTGTGGCGAGAACAGCATCATCTGCAAGCTGACAATGAGACTGTCGCGGCCGAAGGGGGCAACAAACCATGGGATCCCTGCGGCGACCAGACGACCACCTGGAAAGGGGGTGAGCAAAGCACGTAAGTCCTCGAGACTCCGTTGCAGCACACGATCGAGGAACTCGTGATCGGTGCGGACGCGGGCGAAAGAGATCGCAGCGCCCTCGGCTGGTTCAGTGAGCCGTGAGACATCGGGAATGCGTACGGCGATGCGGCGTTCCAGGAGTTCGCGTGGTACGGCACGGAAAGTGAGACGCTCGCCACCGTGCGCTGGGAGCGTGAACCGGAAGAGCGCAAATGCGCGTGGAGGGTGAGCAGCTCCGGAGGCACGGATCAACTGATCGTGGCCAGGGAGGAGCATGCGGGGAATGGCCAGATCAGCGAGGTGCGTGGTGCCGGCTTCGGTGGTCACGACGTCTGGTGCGCGGCTAAAAACGATTTCGGTCTCGAGCACGACGTCGTCAGGGGCGCGATAGGCGAGGCGAAGCTGCCGGCCATCATGGTGTGGGAGCAGGATGTGCCCGCGCGGGCGTTCTCGCGGGAAGCCGCGTACCTCGAAGATATCGAGAAAGTCAGCAGCGAAGACGAGTGCCAGTTCGACCGAGACGGGGAAGGGGTTGTAGTTTTCGAGGGCGAGTTCTTCTTCGAGTGTTCCGCGGCGAACGGTTCGGCAGCGCCGGAGGGCGATAGTGTGGGCGAGGACATCGCGGCCTGCGTGGTCACGAAAAACGGTGTTGCCGAACTCGAAGACCGCAATATCAGTCCGCTCGGCTGACGAGTCGAAGAACTCTGGTTCCTCGCCATTCAGGAGCAGCCAGAGCTCGCTGAGGAATCGGGTATCGCGCGCGTAAACGCCAGCACCAGGGAAGGTACGGCGCAAGTCTCCCCGTTCGTCGCTGACGACGAAGAGTTCACCATCCTTCAGAATACGTGCATCGCGTGCCAGCCCCATCGTGCCATCCGATCCAGGCAGGGCCGCCCGACTTGGAGCAAGTGTAGCGGGACGGCCGAGCTAGATGAGCTCGCCGTACTCCTCCCATTCATAGGGATCGATGCGACGTTGCCACTCCGCTGTACCGTAGTCAGGGCAGCGGCGGCGACACTTCTCTGCATCCCAACGCTTCACAGCAACGTAGGTCTCGATAAAGGGCCGTCCGAGGAGTTCGCAGAGAACGGTATCGGCCTCGAGCGCGTCAAGCGCTTCCTCGAGCGAACGTGGGAGAGGAGGAAGTCCTTCGAGCCAGCCAACATCCTTCTGGATCGGTGCAGGTGGCTGGAGGCGTCGCTGGATACCGTCCCAGCCGGCGGCGAGCGAAGCAGCTAAAGCGATATAGGGATTGGCGGCTGCACCACCCAGTCGGTTTTCGATCCGAGCTTTTGCCCCCTGTGCGTCAGCTGGAATCCGGAAGGCAGCGGAGCGATTGTCGTATCCCCAGCAGATGCAAGTCGGGGCGAAGAGGCCAGGTTGATAGCGCTTATAGTCGTTGGGGGTTGGAGAGAACAACGCGATGAGCGCACGGGCATGGTGGAAGAGGCCACCGAGGAAATGCCACGCGAGCTCCGAGAGACCATAGCGTCCATTCGGGTCAGCGAACAGATTGTCACCGGTGTGTGGATCGATCAGGCTGTGGTGCAGGTGGGTTCCGGAGGCTGCTTGGTCAATGAACGGCTTAGTCATGAACGGGGCGAGATAGCCGTGTTTCCGTGAGACCTCCTTGACGGCGGTGCGGAAGGAGAAGGCCTGGTCAGCAGCGGTCAGGCCGTCGGCGGGGCTGAAGGTGATCTCGAACTGACCGGGAGCGTTTTCAACGCTAAGGGTTGAGACCTCGATGCCATGCGCCTCGAGCGCGGTGAGAAGTTCGTCGCGCCATGCCGGATCGAAATTGTTCCGGACGGTCGAACAGATCTGCTTATCGTGGAAGACAGGCTCACGAGTTTCCGCGTGCAAGAGGTAAAACTCGTATTCGAAGCCACTGCGAGGGATCCAGCCGTGGGAACGGTAGAGTTCGACGATGCGGCGACAGACGACGCGGGGATCTTCGGGAGCCGGGGCATCGTTGCGATAGAGATCACCGAGGACGCGGGCTTCGCCGGGCGCATAGGGTAGGACGACGAGCGTGTCTAGATCGGGGCGGAGAAGGTAGTCGGGGGGTGGCAGGCGTTCTTCGAGTGGGATGTCCCAGCCGGAGGCGTCCTGCAGCAACATGCCGCCGTAAAAGTTGAGCCCTTTCTTTGCGTACAACGGGAACTTGGCGAGGGGTACGCTCTTGGAACGCGCGATGCCGTGGGTATCGGCCATCTCGAAGCGGACCCAGCGTACCCCAGCCGCTCGCAACAGACGCGTCACGGTTGCGATATCCATATATCCTCCCAGCAAGCCGATATGGCGAGGCTTTTGGGCGCGTTGGATCACGCCACTCTGCGAGGACAACGCGTACACCGCGATGTCTCTCTGTCCTCCCGACCGACCCATACGGCGCGAGTATACCGAGAGGCAGGGCCGGTTCGGCAAGAGGGGGCCTTACCGACTCAAGAGGTGCGGCGACCTCCCGATGCTGTCGGGTCGAGCGGCGCTCGGGGCATGTGAGGATCGTGACTCCCGTACTGCTCGATCGGACGCTGGGCGGAGCGGACAGCTCGGCGCTCTTGCCAAACGTGCACAGCGGAGGGGGCGAGCGAAAGGAGGATGATCCCCAGGACGATCGGAAGAAGATAGCGATCGACTCCGGGAATGACACTGCCGAGCCAGTAGCCGGCGAGAGTGACGCCGACAGCCCAGAGCGCTGCACCACAGACATTGGCGAGTACGAAGCGGCGATAGCGCATGCGACCCATGCCGGCAACGATGGGTGTGCAGGTGCGAACAATCGGGATAAAGCGGGCAAGGATAACCGCCTTGCCGCCATGCCGTGCGAAGAACTGTTCCGCCCGATAGAGGTAGCGCTTCTTGAAGAAGCGGGAGTCCTCGCGCTGCAGGAGCGCACGGCCGACGCGGAAGCCGAAGGCATATCCAACTTGGTCACCAGCAACAGCGGCAAGGAAGCAAGCGGCGACAAGCCAACGGATGTCGAGGTAACCCTGAGAAGCGAGAAACCCGGCAGTGAAAAGGAGCGAATCGCCGGGAAGAAAGAGACCGATGAGGAGACCACTCTCGGTGAAAACGATTGCGGCGACGCCGAGGAGGCCGATAGTGCGGATGATCGTGGCGAGATCGAGGTGTGGCACACATCCTCCTTTCCTGTTGGGTGGAGTGTAGCGGATCAGTGGTGCAGAGCGGCGGACAGACAGTGGGATGGTAGGATCCCCATTCGCTTCAGGTCGGGTGGTCGACGCTCGCAGTGACTCGCTGAGAGGGTGCGCTGATCGCTTTTAAGGGGTTAGGTCACAAATGGGACGCCACCGGTGTGCTTGCGGAGTGTCACTGCGTGGCGAGGGTGTGGGCTGAATGTGATGGATCGGTATTGGAATTCAGCCGGTTCGACGAGCTGTGGCATCGAAGAGCCGCGTGAGGGCATCGAAGTAACCAAGGCGTTGACAACGAGCCATCGTTCTGCCATTCCTCACTGCGTTGTACGTTGGAGGACCGCAAACCGGAGGCGAAAAGGGGGCGTGATGGAGATCGAACGGAGGCTCGCAGAGCTCGGGATCGAACTGCCACCGGTACCGTCGCCGGCGGGGAATTATGTGCATGCTGTGCGCACTGGGAATCTGTTGTTCCTTGCTGGGAAGGGACCGTGGAATCCCGACGGGACGATGCCGACGGGCAAAGTAGGCCGCGACGTGACGGTGGAGGAGGCATACCAGCATGCGCGCTCGGTCGGGCTGGTACTCCTTGCGGTGCTCAAACAGGAACTTGGTGACCTGGACCGCGTCAAGCGGATCGTGAAAGTGTTGGGCATGGTCAACGCGGTGCCCGAGTTCGAGCGGCATCCGGAGGTGATCAACGGATGCTCAGATCTGTTCGTCCAAGTCTTCGGTGAGCGGGGACGTCACGCGCGTTCGGCTGTGGGCATGGGATCCTTGCCGCGGAACATCACCGTCGAGATCGAGGCGATTGTGGAGGTTGAGTGATCTCCCGATCATGACCCGGCTTGTGACGGGGTCGAAGGCTCCTCAGCCGGTGAACTCTCGGCCTCGTTCCGTGAGGCTTGTTCTTCGACTTCCTCGAGTGTTGTTGGCTCTTCCGGGCGTTCCGGGCTCAACATTTGGCGGACGAAGAGGAGCTCGCGGCGGCGCAGGTCCCAGAGCCGCTCGAGTTCCACATTGATCTCCGCAACTCGCTGCAAGGCGCGCTCACGCTCGAAGAGCATATCGGGCAGCGCCTGCAGGAGACGACGACGCTCCTCGGCCAGTTCCTCGATACGCGCGAGGACTGGCGAAGGAAGCCGTACGCGTTCTAGTTCGAGCCACAACAGTTCGTCGTCGTCAAACATCGCTCACGATCCGATAGGAGCGTGCACGAGCAGGGAAGCAAGTCCGAGTTCGTGCAGCCGAGTGGCTGGCACCTGTCCATCCGGTGTCCAGCCCCGTATACGGTAGTATGCCGCGATCAGCGTCTCGAGTTCTGCTCGATCGATGCCTCCAGGGCCGAGTAGCCGATCGGGGAGTGTATCGTCGGCACGGGTCCACCCCTGCCGGAGGTTGAAGAGCTTCTTGAGCGTCACGATCCGTTCACCGGCGCGTTGGAGTTCGTCAGCGTCCACTGGTAGTCCGGTCACTAGCCGTACAAGTTCAGCAGCCTCAGCAAAGAAGTCGTCGAAGCAATGGCGGAGAAACTTGCAGATCGGTAGAGCATCAAGGACGGCCGAGCGGTCTTCACTCCGCGCGGTTGCTCGTGCCAGTTGCTCGACGGGATCACCCGCATGCTCAGAGAAGTCGACCTCGTAGGCGGAGGTTCGGTTGTGGCAAGCGCCGCGCGGAGTGACAGCGAAGCCAAGTGCCATGGCACGGAGGTTCTTGGGATGATAGCCGGGGAGTTCGAGGCCTTTGACATGCATGGCCCATTCGTGGCTTCCCTGACCGACAATCTCGGCGGCGCGACGCGAGCCCTCGGCGAGGAGTTCCCCAAGGGGACCCCGCCGTTCGCCGATCAACTCCAGCGTGCGGAGGAGGCTTACCCCGTCGCCGAAGCGCGGCCACTCCGCGGGATCACCAGGGAGAGGGACACCACGCTCTACACATTCCATTGCCCAGGCGATGGTGCCGCCAGCGCTGATGGCATCCATCCCGTAGTGATCGCAAAGTGCGGCTGCGCGGAGGACAACATTCGGGTCCTCAATGCCGCAGAGGGATCCGAGGGCGAAGAGCGTCTCGTACTCCAGGCGGACCGTGACCTCTGGCCCGGCATCGGTGGTGCGGAAGTGATGCTCGCAGCCGACGGTGCAGGCGGCACAGGCCTGGCGGTCAGCGCGCTGGTGAAGGGCGAGGCGTTCACCAGCGAGCGCCTCGGCGGCGGGGAAACTGCCGGTTTGGAAGTTGCGTGTTGGGAGCACACCAAGCCGGCTGAAGAAGGCGAGGTTCGCAACTGTGCCCAGTTCGCGGTACTTGGCAGTCTCCGGCCCGAGGCTCCGTGCGGCAAGCCGCCGGGCGGCGGCTGCCACACCGGCTGGATCGGCAACGGGAGGGAATCGTCCTGTGCCGCGCACCGCAACCGCTTTGAGGCGCTTAGCCCCGAGGACTGCACCAGGGCCGGTTCGACCAGCGAGCCGGCCATCGTTCACTACGGCAGCGTAGCGGACGAGTCGCTCGCCGGCGCGGCCGATGGCGGCGACGCGGACATCTCGCCCGAGTTCGGTGCGGAGCGCGGCAGCGGTGGCTTCGGGGTCGTGGCCGAGAAGGTCATCGGCCGGGCGTAGGTACGCGCGATGGTTCTCGACAACCAGAACAGACCAGCGGGGGGCCTGCCCGAGTACCACGAGCGCATCGAAGCCGGTGCGACGGAGGACAAGGGCGAGGTAGCTGGAGGTGAGGGAATCAGCGATGAAGCCGGTCTGAGGCGAGGTCGTGGCGATAGCGAGTTTGCAGGAAGTCGTGATCCCGGTGCCGATGAATGGGCCCGTGGCGACGACAAATGGGTTCTCTGGTGCCCAGGGATCAACATGCGGAGGGGCGAAGTGAAGGAGAAGCCAGGCAGCCAGGCCGGCGCCGCCGAGAAGTAGTGAAGAGACTTCTTGCGGGATCGGGAATGGCTCGGCCTGCCCGGTTGAGAGATCGATGACCAATGCTTTGCCGTGGACAGCGTTCATGACCTCAGCCTCCAGCCTGGGCGGCAACGAGGAGTACCTCGCTGCCGGGTGAGAGCGGTGTGGTCGGTTCGCGAGTGAAACGGGCGTTCACCACGAAGACATACCCCCGCTGGAGCCACCCCAACTCGGGATCAATAACGGGGCCTGCGAGCTGTGGACAGGCTTGGAGCAGGGCGCGCGCCAGATCACCGAGTGTCTCCACGGCAGCATCAATCTCAATGCGCCGCTTCCCTGCCAGCAGGGCAGGGAGCCCGTATAGTTCGACCGCATAGCGTGTCGCTTCAACCGTCATGGGTGGAAGCCATTCAATCCGTCGAGGTAACTCCTCGCGCAAGTATGGACGACCAAGAAGTCCCTCGCAAGTCGCCCGAGTGGAGGGATGGAGACAGGCAAAATGGTTCACGCTAAAGGATTAGGTGAACGGGTTCCTTCAGTAACACGACTTCGAGCTGCGGGGAGACGCCCAGCTGTCCCTGGCAGGTGTAAGTGACTCGCACTTCCGGTTCAGCCAGCCGAACTGCAATGCTCTATCTTGTCACCTGTTGACCAAAATCTTTGGTTTGTGATAAGGGTGTGAAGAGGGATAGGGTGGGACTCTTGCATCCTAGGGGAGACAGAGCGCCTTCGACAGGCAGGAAATGTAAGCCTGGTGGACACTGCGTTCTGAGTGCGCGGGTTTGGCAGCTTCTTTGCCAGTCGGCCCGCCAGGTTGGCTGCGGCAATGCTACCTCTGCGGGTAGTGATGGCTGTGGGGCATCGAGTGCCGTACCTTTCGATGCGACCGGGGACACACGCATTGTGCTGGGGGACTCACCGCTGGCTACTTCTGCCGGGCGCTTCATTGCCTCGGGACTGAATTTGGTTGCCCACCCGCAACACGGCCACGAGTAATGGCCCCACGCGAAGAAGCAGCGTGGTCACCGGAGCGCTTCGGCGGGAGGACGGGGAGAAAGGACGACCAGGTTGACGGACTCGTCAGGACAGTTCACTCGTCAAGCGAGGGCGGTCGCGCGAGAATGCGTGGGGAGACGGTGGCCGCACCACGTCGGTACGGCATACCGGGAAGCGAGTGACGAAAGAGGAGCATGGTTATGGCGGGTCGATCAGGAAACGGGGGCTGGCGGCAGTGGATCGACGGCGAGGCGTTTTTGGCCGTGCTCATTTGGGGTGCATCGTTTCCGATCGTGAAGCACGGCGTGGACTCGTTCGGGCCACTGTCGTTTGCGGTGTGGCGTCTGATCGTGGCGATCGGCTGCCTCCTGGTGTGGCTGCGCCTGCGTGGCGAGTCGTTACGGGTGAGGCGACAGCATCTTCCGCGACTAGCGATGGCGGGTTTTGGGGCGATGGGAATCTTCCAGATCGTGTTTCTTGTTGGCATGCGGCATACCACCTCGACGCACAGCGCGCTCTTTTTGAACACGAGTCCGTTATGGGCGCTACCGATCTCGTGGTTGATCGAGCGGCAACGGCCGCGGACCGGGGGGATGATTGGGGCGCTGCTCGGGTTTATTGGCGTGGTGCTCATGGTTGGTCAGCCGGACGCGACGGCCCGTACGACGTTACTCGGAGATCTCTTGACGCTGGGCGCGGCGATCTGTTGGGTCGGGGTGACGCTGATCCCGCGGCCGCTGGTCGCGCGATACGGAGCAGTGCCGGTCACGACGTGGATGCTGATAGGGAGCCTGGTCGTGGTTGGGCTCGTCGGAGCTCGGGACGCGGTGCAGAGCGTGGGGGATCCACCAGGGTGGGGCGCGTGGGGAGCGCTGCTGTACACGGGAGTCCTGGCGATGGTGGGGGCCAACGTGTTCTGGCAGCGAGCGGTGCAGCGGTTGGGAGCAGCGACGACCTTGGTCTACTACTACCTACAGCCGGGGATCGCGATGGTACTGGGTGTCGTATTCCTCGACGAGAGTGTGCGACTCACCCAGATAGTGGGCTTGCTGGCTGTGTTCGCTGGTGTGCTGGTCGCGCAGCGAGCGGCTATCACGCAGCCGGCGGTTCGGGTGGCGGATCCGGCGGGTCAGCGGGCGGACTGACGGTCGCTGCACCATCCGGGGTGGCGTGGCCGAGGCGTTCACGGACGGCGGTGGTGAGGTCGATGCCAGTCATGGCACTGAAGCTCTCGACAAGCTGCTGGACGATGATGGGGAGTTGGGTGGCATAGCGGCCGAGACCACTCGCGCCGTCGGGGCCGGTACCGGAGTCGAAGACAACGACGCGCTCAACCTGTGTGAGCGGGCGTGCGGCAGCCTCGACGACCTTGGGCAGTTGCTCGACGAAGGCTTGGTACATGAGCAGTTGCATTGCCACGGGGCCGTAGGCGTTGAGTGCCTCAGCAAGAGCACGCTTGCCATCTGCTTCCGCGAGCATCGCGGCACGTTGGCCCTCCGCTTGCGCGACGAGCTCGGCCTGGAGTGCCTCGGCGAGGGCCTTCTTGGCGTCGGCTTCGGCCTGACCAACTTGGCGGATACGGGCGGCCTCGCCAGCACCGAGGAGTTCGCGCTCTCGAGAGGCGGCTTCGGCACGCACAATCGTGGCTTGGCGATCACCTTCGGCACGCAATATAGCCGCTTGCTTTTCCCCTTCCGCCCGAATAACAGTTGCCTCACGCTCGGCCTGAGCACCTTTGAGGACGGTCGCCTCGAGTTCCTTCTCGCGACGGCGTGCCTCCATCTCTTGGACAGCGATGGCTGCCTCCGTCCGAGCGAGTTCCACCTGTTGCTCGGCGACGACGACCTGACGGCGAGCCTCGGCTTCAGCGAGGGGTCCGGCCTGGGTGGCACGGGCGCGTTCGGCTTCGATTTCGGCGGCATAGCGGGCCTTGCGGACCTCGGCTTCCTTTTGGGCCGCGGCGGTTTCTGCGTCGGCCATGGCCTCTGCAATGGCGGCTTGCTGCATTGCCTGGGCGCGGCGGACGCGCGCATCACGCTCGGCCTCAGCTTTGCCGACCTCGGCATCCCGCTTTACTTCGGCGGTCCGGCGCTGGCCAAGTGCGTCGAGGTAGCCCTGCGGGTCGCTGATCTGCTGGATGGTGAGAACGTCGATCTCAATTCCCATGCGGGAGAGGTCGGCGGCGGACTCAGCGGCCAGTCGCTGGGCGAAGGCTTGCCGATCGGCATTGATCTGCTCGACTGTCAGCGTGCCGAGGATGGAGCGGAGGTGTCCCTCGAGGGTTTGGAAGATGACACTCCGGATTTGGTCTTGTGACATACCGAGAAAGCGTTCGATGGCGTTCATCAACATAATATCGTCGGAACCGACCTTGACGTTGGCGACCGCGTCGACTGAAACAGGCACGCCTTCCTTGGTGTATGCCGAGGTGATCTTCAGTGGGATGGTCATGACGTTGAGGGAAAGGAAGTCGACGCGCTCAATGATCGGGATGCGGACGCTGGAGCCGCCTTTGACGAGACGATACCCGACGGTTCGCCGTTGGCCAGTCTCGGGATCGATGATGGAGCGCTTGCGTCCGGAGAAAACGGCGACCATGTTGGGTGGGACCTTAACGATATTGCGACTGACAATAGCTAAGAGCGCAGCGAGGGCGAGGAGAATAAAGAGGACAGCAGCGAGAGCAAAGAGCACCTCGAGGATGGTCATGGAATGCCTCCCTCGTGCTTGACCTCGTGAGCCGCGACTTCGGTCGGTTCGACGACGACGGTGGTTCCAACGATGTCAGTAATGCGGACAAGATGCCCGGTCGGGATAGGCGTGCTGTGGGTGCTACGGGCCAGTAGCTGGCGGCTGCCAGTGGCATCGCGGACGACGACGTAACCAAGGCCGTCAGCTGGAATGGCAACGCTGACCTCAGCCAGTCGTCCGCGGAGTTCCTGGAGCGAGAAAGTGGTGGTCGCCTGCTGGCGATAGAAGAAGGCGATGAGCCACCAGGCGGCGGCGCCGAAGAGGAGCGCACTAGCCGCTGCGAGGAGCGCGCTCAGGAGCGGTGCTGTGTTGAGGTAGGTTGCGATGAGGCCGGTGGCACCAAAGGCAGTCAGGGCGACAGCGATCACCTTGCCGTTGAAAGGGCCGACCCCCTCACCAGCGTCCACATCGAAGGCGTCAGCGATCTCCCCGACGAGGAAGGTGGCGGCGAGAAAGAGGAGACCAAGGAGAGCGATAGCCAGGTAGAGGAAATAGATCAGCATGGCTCTCTCCAGAAAAGCAGCCCTGCTCCCGCCAGGCGAGCCGTCGTGCAGTACTACATCGCGTTCGGTTCGCTGACGGATGTTGCTTCGAGAGCAGTATACAGTCTCAGCGAGCGCGTTGGCTCGCGATTGTGGACAAGATTCCAGGGAATATTTGGTTCGATGAGGCGAGGCGCCCGCGGGAGGTGGCCAACTCTTCGGGCGTTACCGTGATTGCTGCGTCAAGCTGGTCTCCGCTCCGTGTCCCGCTAGACGGAGGCCTCACCCGGGAACAAGGCGGAGCAGACGATCATCACCACGCTGTGGGCTACCGCGGCCATCGCGGTTGCTGGTCAAGACGTACAGCGCGCCATCTGGACCTTCGACGACGGTGCGGAGACGACCGAACTTGCCCCGATAGAGGGGTTCAAGCTGTGTAACTGTCTGGCCGTCTGGTGCCAGGACAACTCGCCAGAGTGCCTGGCTTCGCAGTCCGGCGAAGAGCAGGTTCCCTTGCCACTGCGGGATGCGCCCAGCAGTGACAAATGTGGCACCGCTGGGTGCCCAGGTGTCGTTTCCGCTCTCGATGAGAGGTGGGACAGCATCAGGGAGCTCCTGACGCACAAGAGTGCCCACAACGAAGGGCCAGCCGTAGTTGCGGCCGGGCTCGATCAGGTTGACTTCATCGTGTGCAGCAAGGCCCAGATCGCCGGTGGGACCGTGCTCAGTGGCATAGAGGCGCCCATCGGGTGACCAAGCGAGCCCCTGGGGATTTCGGTGGCCATAACTCCATACGGGTGAGCCAGGGAACGGGTTGTCAGGAGGAATTGAACCATCGGGTTCGACACGAAGGATCTTGCCAGAGAGCGATGTCCGGTCCTGAGCAGCTGGCGGATTCCGCGCGTCACCAGTCGTGATGTACAGTCTCCCATCCGGGCCAAAGGCGATACGACCGCCGTCATGGATGGAGGCGCCAGGGATACGATCGATGATCACCTGAGGTTCGACCAGACGCCCATTTGACTCCGTGTAGCGAACGACGCGGTTCCACAGCTGATTTCCCTCGCTGTAGGTGTAATAGAGGTAAACCCAGTGCGTCTCGCCAAAGTTTGGGTGGAGTGCCAGGCCCAGCAAGCCACCCTCGCCAACAGCGGCAACTGGGAGCGTGAGCGCTGGTTCCGCAAGGAGTTCACCGTTCACGGCCAGGCGCACCCGTCCAGGCCGCTCCGTCAGGAAGAGGCGGCCGTCAGGGGCAAAGGCCACCTCCCACGGTGCCTCCAGGCCGGTAAGTACCGTTTCGACTCGAATGGCAACAGGGCCGGAGGTTGGCACGGTCGGCGTTGGCACAGGGGTAGCCGGGCTGGAAGCGACAGTGGGGCTCGGTCCTGCAGTGGCAGCAGGTGTCGGTGTGATGACGGGGGCCGTTACCGTAGCTGCTGGCGATGGGCTGGGAAGCGGAGGACGGGTTGGTGGGCCGCTTTCCTGGCGGCTAATACCGATGGCACAACCTGGTAAAGCAAGCGTTGCGAGCAGGAACGAGCGGCGTGTGAGTCGCTGCTTCTTAGGCTGGCGGAGGATTCGCGCTCGATGCGGTCCTGAGTGCATTGCTGCCTTCCCTTCGTCACGCAGCTCCGAGATAGCGCAGGGCGATTGCAGTCATGAGCCGGACGCCAACCGCCAGCGCATCCTCATCAAGGTCGAAACGTGGGTGATGAGGTGGATAGATAATGCCGCGTTCCGGATTCGCCACCCCAAGACTGATCATGCAGACGGGCACGCGTTGAGCGACAAAAGCGAAGTCCTCCCCTGCCATGAGCGGCTCGCGGTCATAGACGCGCTCTGGCCCCAGGAGTTCTGTTGCCACTTGCCGTGCCAAGGCTGTGAGCGTGGGGTCGTTGTGCATTGCTGGATAGCCGCGCAGGTAGACCGTTTCGGCCTCAGCACGCATCGCTCGGGCAATGCCAGACGCAAGCTCACCGATGCGCTGCTCGAGGTGATCACGGACGGCGGGTGAGTATGTCCGCACAGTGCCCTCCAGGATAGCGTGGTCGGGGATGATATTGGTCGCCGTTCCGGCGTGGAGCTTGCCGACGGTGATCACTGCTGAGTCAAGCGGGTTGGTTTCTCGGCTGACGAGTGTCTGGAGCGCGATGACAATCTGCGCGGCGACGACGATCGGATCGACCGCGGTTTGGGGCTTCGCAGCGTGACCGCCGATGCCGCGCACGACGATGCGGAAGGTATCGGCCGCGGCCGTAGCGGGACCGGGTGAGATGGCGACCTCGCCGGCCCGATGGGTACTGTCGACGTGAAGGGCGAAGGCAGCATCGACCGGAGGATCGTCGAGAATGCCGTCGGCAACCATGGCGGCAGCACCACCGGGTCCCTCCTCGGCCGGCTGGAACATGAGCTTGACGGTGCCAGCAAAACGATCACGCAAGGCATGCAGGAGTTCGGCTACGCCGAGCAGAATGGTGGTGTGAGCATCATGGCCGCAGGCGTGCATGACGCCGGGGCGGGTCGATCGATAGGGGACGTCGTTCTGCTCGTCGATCGGGAGCGCGTCCATGTCAGCGCGGAGGAGAACGGTACGGCCTGGGCCTCGCTCGCCGCGGATCAAGGCGAGAATCCCGTTTCCTCCCGTTGTCGGCCCCGGTTGAATTCCGGCAGCCCGTAGTGCCTCCGGTGACATGAACAGCGGGCGCCCGTCACCACCGAGGCCCGTCCGGTGCTCGATCCCGAGTTCGCGCAGATGTCCGGCAATGAGACGCGCCGTGTTGACTTCTTGCAAGGAGAGTTCCGGGTTCATGTGAAGATAGCGGCGCGTCTCGCGCAACCAGGCGTCGAGCTCCGGTGTGACTCGAACCAGTTTGTCCCACTGCATCGCGCTCTCCCTTCGTCGCATGTCCGGGCTGATCGTACCATCCGAGACCGTCGGTAGGGCGAATGGTTTGGGAGGTGAAAAGGGGGCGTGCGGAGCCTGGACTTTCGGATCACGCTGCCCAGGGTGCGGCTTGGAGCAAAGCCTGGTGTCAAGGAGAGAGGGGAAAGCCACGCGATCGTTCGGCAGCGTGGGGCAGCGCAAACGTCTACTCCAGTGCCGGGTCAGGTGCGTCCGGAAGGGGCCGTGACGGGATGCTATTACGAGGGGCTTGCGGGATTGGGTCACCGCTTCGTAGGGGGCGATGCATCGCGCCCGCCGGCCCGGAGGGCCAGGATGACGCGGCAATCACCGAGCGCCGTAGGTGTGCAAAAGACCCCCGTTGACCGTTGGCCAGCCCTCGCTGCCCTCAGGCCTTCACTCCGGCCCAACTCTCACCCAGTCTCCCGCGTTTCCCACTCTCACCTCTGACCCCCTCTCCCGCAGTCACTCCCCTCACCCCCTGACCCCCTCTCCCGCGCGTGGCGGGAGAGGGGGAACGCTTGAGGAGCGGTGCTTACCGGAAAACAGTGGCGGTGGTGTTTGTCAGGGTACTCTGCGATCATTCTGTCAGGCACGGGAAGGCGAGTCAGAAGTTGGGGGTGGGCAGGTGATTGGCAACGGTTCCGAGCAGAGCTGTGCGGGGTGGGATGCGCCGCGAAGTATTCCGGTAACACGAGGTGCCGAGCGCGCTGATCGCCTCCTGGTCGTGTTTATGGGACTGGTGGAAAGTGCGTTCCGGTGACGAGACGAGCAGGAGTGACGGTGCGGGAAACTGATAGACAGTGGCATGGCTGGTAGCCCAGGCCTTGGATCAGGGGACATGAAGAGCAATGTGACGCCTTCCCGGACAGTCAGTGATGATCGAGGGGGTTGACGCAGTGGGTACAAATGGGGGAAACGGCATGTATATCGGGCGCTTTCCGTACGGCCGATACGCGCGAGCTCCGCAGCCGGACCTCACGGTAGAGGATCTGCGGCGCGTCTACGTTCTGGTACCGCGGGAGGATGGTCGCGGCGATGAAAACATTACGGTGGCCGAAATGACTGACCGGCAGTTCCGTGAATGGATTGTGGCGAAGGCGGCGCTGCATGGGGTACCGCTAATCCCGCCGTTGGGGCGGATTGGTCTGGAGACCCGCGTCCGCCTCTTGAACTACCTCATTCACCAAGGTGTGCGGATCTATCTCGTGCCGAAGCCGGAGGCATGAGCGGAATCGTACCGAGACGGCAGTTGTCAGCATAGAAGCCATAGTCATTCTCTTTCACTGTGGCAGACTGGGTATCGGATTCACAGAGAAAGCACAGTGCTGGGAAAGGGCACCTCTCCGTTCCGGCTTCATGCGCGGGAGACGCAACAGGAAGCAGGCGAAGTCATCGTGTTGGGTACAGTGTGGCCAGGTGCGGAAGGTCGGACTCTGCTTCGAGTTCTTGACTGGGCAGGGCGGGGGTGAGTGGCTGTGGTTTCCTCGGAGGATGCTCATCCTGTCACTCACAGGCAGTGTGGCTGTCCTGCGCGCTGTTCTCACTGTGGTTGTGGGGAAGGATCAGTAGTGCTCGATCCTGCGGAATCTTGCTGGTAGCGGCAATCTGTCCCCTGGAGGCGAGACAGACCAACTCCTTGCGTCACGGATAGAGGATCCCTTTAGGTTGGACGGATACTGCGTGGTGTACCCCACCCGAGGCCACCGGATTCTCAGGCGATCGGTCGGTGCGAAACGAGCATTGCTGGCCCGCGCCGGTCGGCCTGGTATCTTCTCCGGGACGATGTAAAGGCCGTTTCGATCATACAGGCGAGGCGAGACGGTATTTCTCGCTATTGCACGGAAGGCGGGCGGTGTCCTAACGGGGACATAGGGCGCCGTGCTCGCGGGAGAAAGGCATGGGCAGGGTCGGCCCCTTCATCGGGAATGCAGAAGGCAGTGCGTGATCCTCGGCTAGAAGGGGTGGCGGGGATGGTTTTGTTGAGCAGGGTGTGAAGCGAGCGGTCTCGCACAGCTCTTCCCGTGTGCTCCTCCTTATCGTTTCCCTCTCTGTCAGAGCGTAGGGGATGTCTCTCCTTCAACAGCAGCACATCGCTCGTTTGGCAGGCAGGTGGTCCTGTTGCCGACCGAGCGGAGACGCACTGTCGTCGATTGAGCCTGTGTCCCTGGCTGCAGGATGCGGGGGGCTTTGCCGCTGCGGTGCCGTGTTCCTTGGAAGCACAGCGGCCTGGGGGTTGGGAGGAAAATTGCAAGCCCATGCGTGCGCGGCTCGCCCCTCGGTACCGGGGTAGTGTGGACTTCCGTCCCTCCCCTGCTTCCGACCGTCAGGATATCGGCAAGTTGCCGACCGATGCGTAGTGTTGGTCATGCAAACGAGGGGCAGGGAAGCAGAAGGGCGGTTGCCGATGGGGATCTTCGAGACGATGCGGGTAAGCCTGTCGGCTCTGACGGCACAACGAGTGCGGATGGATGTCACAGCGTCGAATTTGGCGAATGTCGACACGACGCGGACGCCACAAGGGGGACCGTACCTGCGACGACAGGTCGTCTTTGCTGCGGAGCAGCCAAGTCCCTTTGCTCGTCTTCTGCAGACACGGACCGGGATCGTGCAGACGCCCCCAAGCGTTGCGCGCGGCGTTCACGTCGCTGGCATCGTCGTCGACCAGCAGGCGGTGCGCGAGGTTTACGATCCGAGCCACCCGGACGCTGATGCGAACGGGATTGTGCGCTACCCGGACATCGATGTGGTGAGCGAGATGACGAATCTTATCGCTGCAACCCGGGCGTATGAGGCGAACGTGACGGTACTGGAGTCACTGAAGGCGATGGCGATGCGGGCATTGAGCATCGGCCGAGCGTGAGCCTCACGCGCACGGTGGAGAGGGGGACAAGATGAGCATCGCGCCAGTTGCACCGATCACGGGAGAGATTGCGCCGGTCGGAAGTGGGACAGCATCGCCGGCGTCGAAACCGAGCGGTCCATCCTTCGGCGAGGTGTTAGAGAAGGCTTTTGGAGCGTTGAACGAGCAGTTGAACGAGGCTGACCGGCTAGCACTGGCACTGGCAGCCGGAGAAGACGTTGACCTGCACCAGGTCATGGTGGCCTTGGAGACGGCGTCGATTGGGTTGCAGGCAGCGCTGCAGATCCGCAACCGGGCGCTCGAGGCCTACCGTGAAGTCATGTCGATGCCGATCTAATTGGTAGACGGAACGAGCGAGCACCATGCTGCGACGGTTTGCACCATACTGGGAGCTCCTGCGAGAGCGCTGGGACGGGCTCAGCCAGAACCGGCGGGTGGCGATTGTCGCCGTTGGTCTGACGGCGATCTTTGCCGTCGCGCTTCTGCTCCTCATTCAGCCGCCGCAGCAGTATGCGCCGCTCTACTCGGGGCTTTCGGCGGACGATGCGGCTGCGATTATCGAGCAGCTTCGGCAGCAGGGAGTGCCTTACAAGCTCTCGAATGACGGAACTGCGATCAGTGTACCGGTCGATCAGGTTGCGAAGCTGCGACTAGCCCTGGCAGCACAGGGGTTACCAAAGAGCGGGACACTTGGCTTTGAGCTGTTCGACCGCTCCTCGTTTGGGGTGACCGACTTCCAGCAGCGGGTGAACTACCAGCGGGCGTTGGAAGGAGAGTTGGCGCGGACGATCAGCCAGCTCGACGGGGTGCGGTCGGCACGCGTACACCTGGTCATCCCGGAGCAGTCGCTGTTCACCGAGCAGCAGCAGCCGACGACGGCAGCGGTGGTCCTGCAGCTGAAACCGGGGAGTCGGCTGACTGATGAGCAGGTGCGCGGTGTGGTGCACCTGGTCTCAGCCGCTGTACCGGGACTTCAGCCGGAGCACGTCACGGTGGTGGACGAGAGCGGGAATGCGCTCTGGTCGGGTGGCGGCGTTGCGGCGGCTGGTGGGATGAGCGATCACCTCAAGGCACAGCGAGCGTTCGAGACGGCGATGGCGACGCAGCTCCAGACGATCGTAGCGCGAGTGGTCGGGAACAACAACGCGGCTGTGCAAGTCAGTGCGAGCTTTGACTGGGACCAGCGGCAGGTGGACAGTGAGATCTATAGTCCGAACGGTACCCAGCCGCAGGTGCGCAGCCAACAGGAGCGCGTGCAGACGACGGAAGGGACGACGACCGGCCCGATTGGTGTGCCTGGGGTAGACAGTAACGTAGACACCTATCAAGAAGGAGCGGCTGGGCAGAACCAGCAGCGCAGCGAGCTGCGGGAGAGTACGGTGAACTACGAACTCTCCCGACAGGTGGAGCGTGTCGTCCAAGCACCAGGAAAGATTCAGAGGCTCTCGGTGGCGGTCGTGCTGAACAGCGCGGCGGTGGATCCTGCCGTAGCCGAGCAGGTACGGGATCTGGTGGCGGCTGCTGCAGGGATCGTACCGGAGCGTGGTGATCAGGTCACGGTGAGCGTCGTGCCGTTCACAACGGCGACGGCGGAGGAAGCTGTGGCTGGTCCAGCGCTGATGGATCGCGTTCTGGAAGCGGCACGGATCGGCGCGATGGTGCTGATTCCGTTGCTCGCGCTGCTCTTTGCCTGGCGTGTGCTTGCCGCGCAGCGTACCGCGCTGCCTCCGGCGCCACGCTACGAGGTGGCTACGGAGGTGCTACCGGGGCCTGCGGCCGCTGCTGCAGGGGCAGCCGGGCCGTCAGCCGGCCTGCCGGGGCAAGCAGAGGCGGCGCTCAAGCCACCGAGTGGTCCGCCGCCAACGTTGCGAGAACTTCAGGAGCTGGCCAAAAAGGATCCCGCCACAGTGGCACATGTCGTGCGGGCCTGGCTGAACGAGGAGTAGCGGTGCAATGACGGCGCAGATATCGCTGAGGCAGGGGAACCAGCCCCAACCGCTCAAGGGAGCGGCGAAGGCAGCTGCGCTGTTGATGGCACTGGGGCCGGATTATTCGGCAAAGGTGCTCCAGCATCTGCAAGAACACGAGATTGAGGCGATCACAGTGAAGGTCGCGACGATGCCGCGTCTCAGCGAGGACGAGGTGCGGCAAGTGCTCGACGAGGCCCATGAGATGGCGGTCGTGCACCGATATCTCGCGGTCGGTGGCATCGAGTACGCGCGTGAGATGCTCGCACGGGCGATGGGGCTGGAACGAGCGAATGCGTTGATTGACCGCGTGGTCACAATGAATCCACCGACTCCGTTTGAGTTCTTGCGGAAGTCCGACCCTCGACAGATGGCGATGTTCTTGCAGAACGAGCATCCGCAGACGATTGCGCTCATCCTCTCGCATCTGCCGCCAGTTCAGGCAGCAGCAGTGATCAGTCACCTGAATGAGGACCTGCAAGCGGAGGTTGCGCGGCGCATCGCAACGATTGATCGGACACCGTCGGAGATCATCAAGCGGGTCGAGGAGATTATGCGGCGTCGTATGTCGTCGCTGTTGACTCAGGACTCGCGCACCGTTGGTGGTGTGCCGCATCTGGTTGCCATTCTGAGCAAGGTCGATCGAAGTACTGAAAAGCACATTCTGGAGCGTCTCACCGAGGTTGACCCGATGCTTGCGGAGGAAGTCCGCAAGCTGATGTTCACGTTCGACGACCTGATCCTGCTCGATGACCGGTCGCTGCAGCGGGTGCTGCGCGAGGTGGATATGCGCGACTTGGCATTGGCGCTGAAGGCGGCGCGAGACGAACTGAAGGAGAAGATCTTCCGGAACATGTCGCAGCGAGCAGCGGAGCTCCTGCGGGAAGAGATCAGTTACCTGGGGCCGGTGCGGATCCGGGCGGTGGAAGAGGCACAACAGCGAATTGTGGCGGTCGTGCGGCGACTGGAAGAGGCCGAGGAGATTGTGATCTCGCGTGGCGAGGAGGCGATCCTTGGCTAGCGCGCGCGTGGTCAAGCGGGAGGCAGCAGCGCCGGTGGGAAGCGCGGTGGTGGTCCCGCAGCCTTCCCCACACGACCGAATGGTGGCGGTGCAGCTTCTCGCAGAGGCGGAAGAGCGGGCCGCGGCGATCATCGCTGCAGCGGAGGCGGAGGCAGCGGCGATAGTGGAGGCTGCGCAGCGGGAGGTCGAGACGCTGCGGCAGCAGCTGTGGGAGGCGGCGCTGGTCGAGGCCCGGGCGCAGGTTGAGCAGGAGCTGGCGGCGGAACAGCGGGAGCTCCTGACGAGGTTACGGGAATTGCTTGAGCGGGCAGTGCTGCGCGAGGAGGAAGTGCGACAGGCGTACGCGCGGCTCGTTGTCGAGCTGGCAGTACTCGTCGCAGAGGCAGTGCTGCGTCGGGAGGTTGCTCGCGATGAAGCGCTGCTTGGGCGCCTGGTACAGGTGGCACTTGAGCAGGCACCGAGTGCGCCGGTGACGCATTTGATCGTGCATCCAGAGGACGTCGAGCGGGCGCGGGAATGGGTACGGCTGAGTTGGAACGGCCGACCGTCGGTGGAAGTGGTGGGCGATCCACACGTGGATCGTGGAAGTTGTGTGCTGGGGACACCCGTCGGATTCGTGGACGCGCGGTTCTCGACGCAACTTGCCGAACTGCGCCGCGCACTCCTGGAGGTGGCGGATGAGTCCTGAGGCGCTGCTCGAACGCTTCCGGCAACGGGTGCGAGCGGTGCAGCCGATCCGCCGCGAAGGGCGAGTAGTGCGCGGAATCGGGCTGACGGTGGAGGCGATCGGGCTCGACCTCGAGATTGGTGATCTGTGCCACATCTTTCCGACCTTCGCAGAGGAGGGGCGGCTGGCAGCCGAGGTAGTGGGATTTCATGACGAACGGTTGGTGTTGGTGCCGCTGGCCGAACTGCGCGGTGTCCGACATGGGAGCCGAGTGGTGCCAGCACCAGAGGCGCTGCACATACCGGTTGGCCCCGAGCTCTTGGGGCGCGTGGTCGACGGTCTCGGACGGCCGATCGACGGGAAGGGGCCATTGCGCAGCCGGCGGCGTGTGCGGCTGGGTGGCGCGCCACCGAGCCCGCTGCAACGGATGCCGATTCGGGAGATCCTCCCAACTGGCGTGCGGGCGATCGACGCCGCTCTGACCTGTGGCCGTGGGCAGCGGCTGGGAATCTTCGCCGGCTCGGGAGTGGGGAAGAGCACGTTGCTCGGGATGATTAGCCGCAAGGCCGTCTGCGACGTACGGGTGATCGCGCTGATTGGTGAGCGCGGGCGCGAGGTTCAGGAATTCATTGAACGCGATCTCGGGCCGGAAGGACTGGAGCGGGCGGTCGTCGTGGTCTCGACATCGGACCAACCGGCGTTGCTGCGGATCAAGGCGGCCTGGACGGCTACCCTGCTTGCAGAGTACTTCCGCGACCGTGGGGCGAGTGTCGTGCTGATGATGGATTCGGTGACACGCTTGGCGATGGCGCAGCGTGAAGTGGGGCTGGCGGCGGGAGAGCCGCCAGCGACCCGTGGGTATCCGCCCTCGGTCTTTGCCTTGCTCCCACGGTTGCTTGAGCGAGCAGGGAACTCCGAACGCGGAAGCATCACGGCGTTCTACACCGTGCTGGTGGAAGGGGACGACCTGAATGAGCCGATTGCCGATACGGTGCGCGGCATTCTGGACGGGCATATCGTGCTCTCGCGGGCATTGGCTGATCGGGGTCATTTCCCGGCAATCGACATCTTGGCGAGTGTGAGCCGGTTGATGCCTAACCTGGTGTCGGAGCGGCACCGGGCGCTGGCGGCGGAGTTACGCGAGCTACTCGCTGCATACGAGAGCGCACGAGATCTCGTGGATATCGGTGCTTACGTAAGCGGAACGAATCCGACGGTTGATCGAGCGTTGGCGCTGTTGCCGGAACTCCGACGGTTTCTGCAGCAGCGGCCGGAAGAGTGCACCACGTTTGAGGAGACGCTGGCCTGGCTTGAGAAGCTCCTCACCGGCAAGCCTGTGGACAGCATCCGGTCTGTGGACATGCAGGTGGCATAGGGGGTCAGCGCGCATGGTGCGGACCTTACGACAGCGGGCAGCACGGATGCAGCGGTTGCTGGAGTACCGCGAGCAGCTGGTTGAGGAGGCACAGCGCCGCTTAGCAGAAGAGCAACGTTTCGTTGTGGCTTGCGAGGCAGCGTTGGCTCAGCTTGAGGCGTCGCAGCGAGCGTTGGCAGTGAGCCTCGCGACCCTGGCTGGGAAATCAGTGGATGCGACGCTGCTGAGCGGTGCTGAGGCGTATCAGGCGTGGTTGTCGCAACGGCGTGACGAGCGCGAGGCCGCGCTTGCGGAGGCAAAGCGCCGGGCGGAGGCTGCGCGTGCTGCGCTGGTGGCACAGCGTCGTGAGGCGAAGAAGTTGGAGCTCGTGCGGGCGCGCTGGCTGGGCGAGGTGCGGCGAGCCGAACTCGCGGCCGAGGCGAAGCTTCTTGACGAGATTGCGAACGGACAAGCGGCGCGGCGGACGCTCGGTGCGGAGCGGCTGGGATAGGGGGCGGGTATGGCGGGGATCACGATCCCTCCAGAGATCTTGGCGACGATGCCGGCCCGGTTTGGCATCCGCTCACCACAGCTTGGGGGACCGACTGCGAACAACACGCAGTTCTGGGCACTCTTGGCGCAGCGCGGAGTTGTGGCGGATTCGCCAACATCCGCCGGCCGTGATCCGCTGGCCGATCTACGCGGTGTATGGCCGGTTCATGGGCCAGTGACCTCGACGTTCGGGCCGCGATCGCTGCTACCTGGCGAGCAGTTCCACACCGGCATTGATATTGGAGTTCCGGAGGGGACGCCGGTACGAGCGACGGCAAGCGGTGTCGTGCGGTTCGTCGGGAATACAGACGGGTATGGGCTGCGAGTCGAGATCGATCACGGGAACGGAGTGACCACGCTCTACGCGCACCTTAGCGAGGCGAGTGTGGTTCCCGGACAGCGGGTCGAGCGTGGCCAGACGATCGGCAAGTCGGGGAATACCGGAGCATCGACAGGACCGCACCTCCACTACGAGATCCGGCAAAACGGACGGCCAATCGATCCGTGGTTGTCGCTGCAGGCGAGTAGACCGGCTGGTAGTGGTGGACAGAGCGTGCTGAGTTTGCCGTTCGGAAACCTGATCGTTGCAACTGCGCAGCGCTACGGGCTCGATGCCGCGCTCTTGGCTGCGATGGTGAAGGTGGAGAGTGGTTTCGATCCCCGTGCCGTGTCATCGGCAGGGGCCAAGGGGCTAATGCAGCTGATGGATGGGACAGCAGCAGCGCTCGGGGTGCGGGATCCGTTCGACCCGGCGCAGAACCTGGATGGTGGAGCGCGCTACTTCCGGGATCTCCTGCAGCGGTTCGGCGGTGATGTGCGACTGGCGTTAGCGGCCTACAACGCAGGGCCGAATGCGGTGCGGGAGGCCGGCGGGATTCCGCCGTATCCAGAGACGCAGCGTTATGTGGAAGCGGTGATGGCGACCTGGCAGATGCTGAGCCGGGGAAGCTGAGGGGTGCGACATGGCGGGGACGGTCGATCCGATCGGCGTGCTCACGCGAGCACTTGACGCACTGGCGTTGCGGCAACAGGTGACAGCGAGCAACGTGGCCAATGCCGAAACGCCGGGCTTCCGGGCACAGGCGGTGCGTTTCGAGGAGTTGCTTGAGTCGATGCTGACCGGCCGCTTCGCTCCGCTGCCGCTGGCACGGACAGACCCGCGACACATTGCGACGACGCCGGTTTCCGCAAGTGCGGTGCAGCCGCAAGTCGTCGAATTGACTGGAACGCGGTACCGCAACGACGGCAACAATGTGGATATCGAGCGGGAGATGGGGTTGCTCGCAGAGACAACGCTGCGCTACAGCGCACTGAGCGAAGTGCTGGCGCGGCGATTGGCGATGCTGCGCGCGATGGCAAGCGGTGGGCAAGGCGGCTGACGCCGGATGAGGAGGTGCGGCGGTGGTCTTTCCAGTGGTCGGTCAGAGGGGCGGAGTACAAGGGTTTGCCGGGCCTCCTGGATTGCTAAGAGCACAGGGTGCTGCAGATGTCTTCCTTGCACTGTTGGCCGCCCTTTTGAGCGAAAGTCAGTGGCCAACTGGCGCGCAGCAGGTGGTGGGCGACGAGGGCTCAGCGTCTCTGCGTGCATCACTTCAGGACAAACGTGAAGTGGAGGGGGAAACGCCCACATTAGCAGGGGCGCTGGCGGTGCTGGGAGCTGCCCCAGGATGGCCGGCTGCCGTGTCCGGGCAACAGGTGGAGCCGGGAGTGGTCGTGCCTCATGAGACAGAGGGTGAAGTGGCGCGCGGGGTGCCCGGCGTCGGGCAAGTGACCGCTCAGCAGGGGGTGATGCTGTCGGTACCCAAGGGTACCGATCAGGTGTCTAAGACGAGCTCGCCGGAGCCAGCGGGTGAGCAGCTCCTCTTTGGGGCATCGACTGCTGGACATGCGGCGGTGGGTCGAGGGCAACCTCAAGTGCAGTCTCCGGTGAGCCAGGCGAGTGTTCGCGAGGGTCAGCTGATCAGTGACCTGACAGCAGTGCAGAGTACGCTCGCTCCTGATGCTACCGGCGCTCGCGCAGTTGTTTCGGCGGCACAACTTGATCACGGGGGGCAGAGCGGGAGAAAGGCTCCTGTCGCTCGTTTTCAGGGAATCGTACCGCGGGAAGTCGAGGGAGCGCTGCGAGCAGTAGCGGTTGAGCAGCAGGTTCCATCAGAAGAGTTGTCAACCGCGATGGTGCGTGATGTCAGCGCCGGCGAGAGCGTGAGCACAGCTGAACATGCAGGGATCGCCGTGAAGAGCACTGGACGCAGGGATCACGGGCATGGCGCGGCGGAAGGGGCAGAGCTCGTCGGCTCTTTGTCGCCGACGACGAGAGGGGGCGTGGAGCAAGCGACGGTGCAGACGAGTGAGCCTGGGGGTTGGGTGGAGCCGATAGCGCAGGTCGAAGAGCAGGTGCTGCAGGCGCTGGAGCGGGGCGTGCGGCAGGTACGAGTGCGCTTGGAGCCACCGGAGCTCGGCGTGGTGGATGTGCGGGTGCGAGACATCGGTGGGCGGCTGGAGGTGACGCTCGCCGCGGAGCACCCGGAGGTGCGGCAGGCACTGGAACATGGACGCAACGGACTGCGAATGGCCTTGGCGGCAGGTGGGTTCAGCGTGCAGCGGCTCGAGGTCCAGCCGCTCATGGGGAGTAGTGGACAAGACCTGCTCGGTGGGATGCCTAGTGGGAGTGGGTGGAGCGGTGGCCAGCAAGGGACAGCTGGTGACCCTGGTTGGGCGCGGGAGAACGCGATGGTGTCCCAGCTGCCACCAAGGGAGGTTGCGGAGCAGGAGCGCCGTCGAAGTTTTCAGCCGGCCAGCCTTGTTGATACCTGGGCATGAGCGTGAGGTGAAGCAATGAGCGTCAGCGGCATCGGCAGGAGCACAACTGGGAATGGGATGCCGGGGCAAGCAACCGGAGTCGGGAGCGCTCCGGGAGGACGGCTCGACAAGCAAGCGTTTCTGATGCTGCTGGTGGCGCAGCTGAAGAACCAAGATCCGCTCAATCCGATGCAAGACCGTGAGTTCATCGCGCAGCTGGCCCAGCTGAATGCGCTCGAGCAGTTGCAACAACTGAACGAGACAGTGGCAGCAATGGCGCAGCATGCGGCGCTGGGGCAGGTGGCGGGATACCTTGGGAAGGTCGTGAGCGGTCTTGAGCGGACGAGCGGTCAGCTGGTGAGCGGCACGGTGGTGCGGGCAACGATCCTGGACGGTGCAGCGGTGCTGGAGCTCGCTGGAGGACAGCAGATCGACGTTCGTGACGTGGTGAGCGTCGCCGTCGCGGAGTCGGAGCAGCAAGGGGCCGAAGATAGTGCGGGTGGTGCGGCGGGAAGCGCTGGGAACCCCGAGGAATCCGCGCCGCCGACCCTGCCTGGCGAGATGTGACAGGGCGTGATGACGGGTGATGGAACGACGAAGGGGGACGAACCATGATGCGGTCGATGTTCTCAGCGATCTCGGGGTTGCGGGCACACCAGACCTGGATGGATGTCATTGGCAACAACATTGCTAACGTGAACACGACCGGGTTCAAGGTCGGGCGAGTGCGCTTCACGGACATCCTAAATCAGCTGGTGCGTGGAGCGAGTGGGCCGACTGAGCAGCGGGGCGGTATTAACCCGCTCCAGATCGGGCTTGGTGCAGTGGTGGGGGCGGTTGACACGATCCACACGCAGGGAGCGTTGCAACTGACGGGGAAGCCGAGCGACCTTGCGATCCAGGGCGACGGGTTTTTCGTGGTGAGTGACGGGTCACAGACGCTCTTCACGCGGGACGGCGCTTTTGATATCGGGTCGGACCTGCGGCTCGTGAATCCTTCGAACGGGTTCTACGTGCTGGGTTGGCAGGCGGATGCGAACGGGAATGTTGACACAGCCGGACCGGTTGGTCCGATCACCATCCCGATTGGCCAGCAGCTCGATGCCGTGCCAACGACGCAGATCACCGTGCAGGGGAATCTGGATGCAAATCAGGATGCAGCGGCACCAACGCCGCATTATGTGACAAAGGTGAGCATCGTCGACTCGCAAGGGAAGCGGCATGAGTTTTACATCCTGTTTGATAAGACAGGGCCAAACACATGGAACTACACGATGCAGGAGGATGACCCACGAACAGCCACTGCGGAAGACGATCCGGAGTTCGCGCTTGGCGGGACAACGAGTGGGACGCTGGTCTTCGATGCAGACGGGAACCTCGATGTTGCCGCGTCGACGATCGCGGCAGTCGACCTCGATGCAAGTGCTGGCGGTGCAAGTGTGGTGAGCGTGACCCCGGATTTTAGTCGGTTGACGCAGCTTGCTGCTCCGTCGACAGCGAATGCGGCGGCGAATGGAGCTCCGGCCGGCTCGCTGACTACCTTCACGGTAAGTCAGTCGGGTGAAGTGCTGGGGATCTACTCCAATGGAGTCACCAAGGTGATTGGTCAGGTGGCGTTGGCGCTCTTCACCAACCCCGGTGGCCTGATGAAGGTGGGCGGAAATGCCTACTTGCCGACGGTTAACTCGGGTGAGCCGATTATCGGCCCGGCCGACTCCGGTGGGCGCGGGAAGATTGCGAGCGGGTACTTGGAGATGTCCAACGTGGACCTGGCCCAAGAGTTCACCAGCATGATCATGGCGCAGCGCGGTTTCCAGGCGAATTCGCGGGTCATCACAGCGAGCGACGAGGTCCTGCAAGAACTCGTCAACCTGCGGCGATAGGGAAGTTCAACGAGAGATCGGGACGCACGTCCCCATAGAGGCGCCCGAAGGCGGTGCTCCGCGCGAGCGGGGGAAGGGTTGTTGTGGTGCGGTGGCCAGGGTGGCAGGTCATACTCCTCGTGAGTTCGCTGGCGATGGCGGCGGGCGGGGGCGCGCTGTTATTTGCGCCAGCAACGGGGGCGGCGGAAGTGGTGATCACCGTGACCAGCTCCGCAGATGGTACCGGGTCGTGTACAGGCTCGGGCACGAGCCGCACCTGCCCGACGCTCCGGGCGGCGGTGATCGAAGCGAACGGGCTCACCGACCCCGTGACCATTCGGCTGGGGGCCGATACTTACGAACTCTCCATTCCGCCAGTACCCGACGGTGCGACGGAGTCGGGAGACCTCGACGTGACAAAGCGGGGTGGTGTGCTGCGGGTGCGCGGAGAGGGAAGCAACCGGACGGTCATCGCGGGTGCCTGGCCAGCGGGGGAATCTGACCGGCTTATCGACGTCGGCAGTGGCGCGACGGTGGTCTTGGAGGGGCTTACCCTCACAGGAGGAGCAGCGAGTCACGAGGACCCGCGCGACTTTGACGGTGGAGCAGTTTGGGTCGGCGGGGTGTTGCAGCTGAGTGATGTGCAGTTTGTGAACAACAGTGCACAGAAGCATGGTGGAGCCGTCTTTGTGGCGCCGAGCGGGACGATCGTACTTGCGCCGGACGCAGGGACGATCGTCTTTGAGGGGAATCAGGCGGGAGCGAGTGCGGAGGAGCCGGGGAACGGCGGGGCGCTGGCCGTGGAGGGGACAGTGATTCTCGATGGGACAGTGCGTCTTACCGGGAATCAGGCCAGCGGTGTGGGCGGGGCGATCTGGGTGAAGGATGGACGACTGGTGTTGGGGAGCCGAGTGAGCATCGGTGGTACAGGAGTGAGCGACCCCAACGAGGCGGGAGTCGATGGTGGGGGAGTGGCAGTCGAGGGTGGGCAGGTGGAACTGCAAGGGACGCTCGTGCGGGGGAACGTGATCGAAGAGCGTGAGGGGCGAGGCGGTGGTCTGTGGGTCGCGAAGGGACAGGTGACGCTGCGTGGCGCGACAGTGGTGGGCAACCGGGCGGGGTTGGGTGGCGGAATTGCGACTGATGAGGGGATCCTGACCCTGTTGGACAGTGAGGTACGCGAGAACCAAGCGATGCAGGATGGGGGAGGCTTGGCCATCCTCGGCCGGGGAAGCGGACAGATCATTGGCGGGACAATTGCTGGGAATACTGCGGTGGAAGGTAATGGCGGTGGACTCTTCAATGCGGGGACGCTTGCCCTCTCGCGGACGGTGATCGAAGGGAACACCGCCGAGGCAGGTTCAGGCGGCGGGATTCTGAACAGTGGGACGCTCGACCTTAGCTCCCCGGAGACGGTGATTGTCCGTGGCAACCGCGCACGACTTGGAGGAGGAGTGGCAAGCATTGGGAGCGCGCGGTTGCGGAGTCTGATTGTGCAGAACAACGAAGCAGCGCAAGACGGTGGAGGTATCTGGAACAGCGGCGAGATGCTGTTGGATGGTGCAAGCATTGAAGGAAATCGGACCGACGGGACAGGGGGCGGCATCCACCATACCGGTAGCAAGACGCTTACGGTGCAAGGGAACAGCGTGGTGCGTAGCAACCAGGCCACACTCGACGGTGGGGGAATTGCTGCGTATGGCAAGGTGGTCTTCAGTGGAGCGACGATCGAGGGGAATCGGACAGGCGGTTCTGGTGGTGGTGTGCTCGCTGCGAATCAGGCGGAATTCCGCAGTGTCCAGCTGATCGACAACCAGGCGGCGAACGACGGCGGCGGTGTGCTCGTCGGGGAAGCCGGAAAGGTCACACTGAGCGATACGGCGATCCGTCGGAGCACGGCTGGCCAGCTTGGTGGCGGCATCGCTGTGCGCAGTGGGGGACAACTGGTTGCACAGGCGAGTTCGGTCACGGAGAACCAGGCGCTGTCGTACGGAGGCGGGATCGCGACCCTCGGGTCGGTCGGATTGACCAACGTGACGGTGAGCACCAATGTGAGCCAGCAGCGGGGCGGTGGGCTCTGGGTTGGGCCGCAGGGCAGCGCGACTCTGCAGTTCGTGACGATGGCCTCGAACGCTGCAGCGGCTGGCGGTGCGCTTTACAACGACGGCGGCGCTGTGACGCTGCGCGGCGCGTTGATCGCGGCGAGTCCCGGCGGTGGGAACTGTGGTGGGATCGCGCCGAGCTCGCAGGGTGGCAACCTGGAAGACCGTGACAGCTGCGTTCTCCGGGGGAGCGGCGACCAGGCGAACGCTGCGCCGAATCTCCAGCCGTTGCAGGTGGACTCCACCTACGGCACCCTGTTCCATGCGCTCGGCCTGGGGAGCCCAGCGATCGATGCTGCGGGAACGCAGAGTTGTCCCGCGGACGACCAATTGCACACGAAGCGTCCGCAGGGGTCGGCCTGTGACATCGGTGCCTACGAGTACCCAGTACCCGAAGTCACTCCCGTGCCGTCGGCGGTCCCAACAGGCACACCGGGAGCGACGCCGGTCGCGACGCCACGCACAACCCCGACGGTAGGAGGCTCGCTCACTGGCCCGGCAACACCGGTCGTCGGTCGTGGGCCAACACCAACACCGACAATCGGTTTGCCGAATACCGGGACAGCGGATAGTGGCCGCGGTGTTCGATTGCTTGGACTCGGCCTCATCATGCTCGGCCTTACGGGAACGCTGGCCGGCGGAGTGGGGCTCGTGCGCGCTGAGCGGCGTGAGCGGCGAGGTGCGGCGGAGTGAGCGGTGCGCTACGGGGCGAGCCTGGCGGTCCTGGCGTTGGCAGCATGGGTGCTGGGTGTGGGTGCAGGCCTCCTCGGGGCACTCACGCTTGGTCACGACCGCGTGGACCAGCCGACGCCGCCGGTACGTTCCGTGGTGCGCGTCTCCCCAATCGTCGCACTGCAGATGGTGAGTCCTACGGCGGTACGCGAACCAACGCCTCTCCCCACACCAACGACGGTCATCGTATCGATCGCGCGCATTCGGATCCCGGCGATTGGTGTCGATGCGCCAGTGGTCGTCAAAGGCCTCGATGCAGCGCGACGCATGGTGGCGCCTGACTCGCCGGAGGAGGTCGCATGGTACGACTTCACGGCCTTGCCGGGGCAGGGGAGCAACATCGTCCTGGCGGGGCATGTGGACTTTGTGGGTGTTGGCCCGGCGGTGTTCTGGGATCTCTGGCGGCTACGCGTTGGAGATGTGGTGGAACTGGAGTTGGCGGACGGGAGAGTGGCTCGTTACCGTGTGGCTGGGCTGGAGACGGTGGAGGAGGCACGAGCCCCCGTCGAGCGCATCGTGGGGCCGACTCCGGAAGAGCGGCTCACTCTGATAACGTGTGCTGGCAACTACAACCCCGCAACGGGACGTTATGACCAGCGGTTAATTGTCACGGCGGTACCGGTCGGTGGGCTGGAGCCGACGACACCGTGAAGCGGAGCGGTGGGAGAGCGAAGAATTCCGCCGAGCTCGTGAAGAGCGCGGGTGTGAGCCGGGTGAGACTTTGGCGTTGCGCTGCATCTAGGTGCGCTGCATCTAGGGGAGAAAAAAGACAGCCAGCGACGCGGGCCGCTGGTGTTGAGTGAATACCGTTGCAGTAGCCGAGCTCTGATGAAAAACCGTGCTCGATCGAGTGACGGGACAGGGAAGCTTTGCGAGCCGCCACAGTGTCGAGCGGTTGCGAGTGGCTGGTTCCCCAGAGCGGTGTTCTGCTGGCCTACTGCTGCGTGAGGAGCACTCACGGAGTTGAGTCGCTGCCGTTGCAGGTGGAGGCGATTTCTCGGGCGGTGATACCCACGCTCCTGACAAAGCAGGTGTGGAGTGTCCGATCAGGTGGCGACGTGAGCGTTATTCGCCGTGCTCAAAAGTGCGGTGAGCGTCCATTGTGGCGAGTAACCCCATAGGCTGGCACTGGTTGCCAGGGCTGGAGGTCAAGAGCGTGCGGATCAGAGCAGGAGGTTGCGCTTGCGGGAAGGCTAGCTGACTGCACAGTGAAGGAGCAAGCCACGCATCGTGTGGTGGTACTGTCCATAGCGCAGGATACCCTGCGCAGTGAGCGAACTACCACACGTAAGGGTTCATTCTCTCCTTAGCGATATGAAAGCAGATCGATGGATACTGAGGCCACTCGGGCGTGGAGTACTACGCTTCTCTTCGGGGAATTTCGCGGCTGCAGACTCCGAGAAGTTCTCAGTCGCATGGTTGTGGTTGGGAGCGTGACGAACTCCCCCGTGCGGGCAGCTCGATCGCCACGAGCCAAGCAGAGGAGAGGCGATACGCGGACACTGTACGCCGCGGGGAGAAGTAGACATGGGAAGGCTTGCTGATTGTGGGTCGAAGGGTAGGCCTGCTTTTCTCTTAGAGGCAGAAGTTTGTTGAATTTCCCAAGAATCGGAGCGCTGATAGCCAGTCATGGTTGTGCGGCTCAAGTGGATCGGGTACGTTGCTCCGTATCTGTGTGAGCGCGGTTGTACGGTGATGAGTGCTCCACCCGTCCTGCTGAGGTATCAGTGCGACGTTGGTGGCGCAGGCCCTGCACCGTGAAACACAGTTAGGTATCACGAGGCAACGCTTGTTTCTATTGCCGGCGAGCATTGATAGGGGACGTCTCGAACGGGAGATGACTGACCGGCTCCAGTGTCGTTGGCTTGGCCGAAGAGGTTCGCGGGGGATGATCGGTGCGCGATAGACGCGATATGCCTAGAGAGTGAGAGGAATCATCGATGCTCTCATGCGTAGACCGGTGACACCTCGTCATCTCGCAATTGGTCGGAGACCGGCATGGGAAGCGGTGGTGAAAGGGCCGCGAGTCAACGAGAGTGTTCCGGAGGAGAGGAGCCGGATACCGACTGAGTGGTGGGTCGCGCGACGGTCTGCGGATTAGCGACTGTGCGGGTGGTCGCACAGACGAGGACTTGCAGGGGCGCTTAGTGGTCCGGCATGATGAGCGGTGCACGGGGTGGAAGCGGGGAAAGGACGGGTGGAACCGTGGGAGAACAGCCGACGCTCGGATTCGTCGGGCTTGGGAACATGGGGCGCCCGATGGTGCTGCGCTTATTGGAGGCCGGGTACCGAGTGCTGGTCAGTGACCGGCGTTGGGACGTTGCGCAGGCACTGGAACTGCATGGGGCGGAGGCGGTGCCGACACCGCTGCTCGTGGCGGATCAGGTTGACGTCTTTCTGACGTGCTTGCCGGGGGACGAGGAGCTGTTTGAGGTGTACATCGGGCCAGAAGGTGCGCTGGAGCACTTGCGGCCCGGAACAATGGTGATTGATCTGAGCACGGCTTCACCGATGATCCTGCAACAGATCGCACAGGAGGGACGTCTCCGGCAGATCGACGTGGTCGATGCGCCGGTCGGCGGGGGGCCAGCAGAGGCGAGTACCGGGGCCTTGACGGTGATGGTTGGCGCGGATGCGGCGGTGTTGGAGCGGGCGCTACCGATCCTGCAGGTACTTGGATCGGAAATCTATTTGGTCGGTGACCCCGGTATGGGAAAGGTTGTGAAGCTGGTCGGCGACCTTGTGACCGGTGTGAGCTTCGTGTTGATTGGAGAGGCGTTGGCACTAGCGGCGAATGCCGGTGCTGACCTGGCGCGCGTCTACGAGGTGATACGGTCCAGCAGTGGGGGCTGGAAACTCTGGAGCGAAGTGGTACCTGAGCTACTGCGTGGTCCTCAGGAAGGGTTGTTTCGACTAGAGCTGATGAAGCGAGACATGGAATTGGCGATGCGACTGGGGAACGATGTTGGATCCCCCGTGCCTCTGGCGGCACTGGCACACCAGTTCTATGTCGCGGCGATGGCGCGGGGATGGGGAGGGCTCGCCGCGCATGAGGTGGCACGCCTGGTCGGGCGATTAGCAAACGTGCAGTTCAGCGTGAGCACCGGTGGTGGGGAACTCTTGGCGGCTGAGTGACGCTCACGCTGCACCGAGGTAAGCGGCCTGAACGCGCGGATCGCGGGCGAGCTCGGCGGCTGAGCCGGCAAGGACGATCTCGCCAGTCTCCAGGACGTACCCTCGGTGGGCAATCTCGAGCGCCATACGAGCGTTCTGCTCGACAAGCAAAATGGTGGTTCCATCGCGGTTCAGGCGCTGGATGACCTCGAAGATGCTCTCGACAAGGACGGGCGCCAGGCCCATTGAGGGCTCGTCGAGGAGGAGGATCCGGGGCTGCATCATCAGGGCGCGTCCGATGGCGAGCATCTGCTGCTCGCCGCCGGAGAGTGTGCCACCCGGTTGCTTGCGACGCTCGGCGAGGCGTGGGAAGAGCGTGAAGACGTACTCTTGACGCCGGGCAATTTCGGTGCGGTCACGGACGGTAAAGGCACCGAGGCGGAGGTTTTCCTCCACGCTGAGACGGGGGAAGATGCGCCGTCCCTCGGGGACGTGCCCGACCCCTAGTTCGACGATCTCGTGGGGTTTGCGATGGGTAAGGTCGATGTCGTGAAGGAGGATACGGCCGGCGGATGGGCGCACAAGGCCGGAGATGGCGCGAAGTGTGGAGGTCTTGCCGGCACCGTTCGCACCGAGGAGCGTGACGATCTCGCCTTGCTCGACCGTGAGGGAGATTCCTTTGAGCGCTTGGATGAGGCCATAGTGAACATGAACACGTTGGAGTTCGAGCAGCGGCATCCGTTATGCCTCCCCAGGAAGCGGTAGCGTGGAGGGGCCGAGACCACTGGCGGCGCCACGGCCGAGATAGGCCTCGATGACCCGTGGATCGCGTCGAACTTCTTCGGGTGTTCCCTCGGCGATCTTCTCACCGAAGTCGAGAACAGTCACGACGTCGCTGATGTTCATGACGACCTTCATGTCGTGCTCGATCAACAAGATAGTGATGCCACGCTCGTCGCGCAGTCGACGAATGAGACGGATCATCTCCTCTGTCTCGTGGGGGTTCATTCCAGCGGTCGGTTCATCGAGAAGAAGCAGCTTGGGCCGAAGGGCGAGAGCGCGTGCGATCTCGAGGCGACGCTGATCGCCATAAGGGAGATTGGCCGCTGTGAAGAATTCCTTGCCGGCGAGCCCGACAAAGGCGAGGAGCTCCCGAGCCTCACGCTCGGCTGCGCGCTCGGCGCGGCGGTAGCGGGGTGTTCTGAGGATCGCATCGAGCAGCGAATAGTTGATGTGCGGGTGGAGACCGATGAGAACGTTATCGAGGACGGAAAGGTGCCGGAAGAGCCGGATGTTCTGGTAGGTACGAGCGATGCCGAGGCGAGCGACAAGATCCGGCCGGAGCCCGGTGATCGAGGTTCCGGAGAAGCGGATATCGCCAGCGTCGGGAACGAGGAAGCCGGTGATGCAGTTGAAGAGCGTCGTCTTCCCGGCACCGTTGGGGCCGATCACACTGTGAATGGCGCGCTCCTGCACAACGAGATCGACGTCGCGGAGAGCGACGAGGCCTCCAAAGCGCTTCGTAAGGTGGGACGTTTCCAGTAGCACCATCGGTGAGGTCTCCTATCCGCGCCCGGTGGCGATTTCGGCGGGAGCGATCTCCCGTGCCTCCTCGACAGCCTCTTCTAGCTCGCGGCGATGGATGCGCTCAGGTAGGAGGCCAGCCGGACGGAAGAGCATCATGGCGATCAGGACGATGCCATAGACCAGGAGGCGGTACTCCTGGAACTCACGCAGGAGCTCCGGAAGACCGACTAGGGCAAGGGCGCCGACGACGACCCCTGGCAAGCTCCCCATACCGCCGAGGACAAGGAGCGCAACAACGTTGATGCTCACGAGCAGCGAGAAGCTCGCAGGAACGACCGAGCCCACAAGCGAGGCGAAGAGGGCACCAGAGAGACCACCAAACGACGCGCCGATGGCAAACGCCGAGAGTTTCACCGTGACACGGTTAATGCCCATGGCCTGGGCGACATGCTCGTCTTCCCGAATGGCAAACCAGGAGCGCCCCAGACGGGAGTCGCGGAGGCGTACCGAAAGGAACCAGGCGAAGAGACAAGAGATAAGAACGAGAAGATAGAACTCCTGTGGGGAGTCGATACGCCAAGAGGCGATAGACGGCCGGGCGATGCGCGTAACACCCTGCGCACCACCCAGGTATGGCTTGAGCCAGTCGGAGAGAACGAGGAGCCGGACGATTTCGCCAAAGCCGAGTGTTGCGATAGCCAGGTAATCGCCACGCATGCGCAGGACAGGCAGTCCGACGAGGAGCCCTGCCAACACAGTGGTGACGACGGCGATGGGGAGTGCGACCCAGAAATCGAGCGTGAACCGCTGGCCGACTTCCGGTGACGTCAGGACGGCCATTGTGTAGGCGCCGACAGCAAAGAAGGCGACGTAGCCAAGGTCGAGAAGGCCGGCGAAACCGAGGACGAGGTTTAGGCCGAGTCCCATGAGGATGTAAAAGCCGACGAAGTCAGCAACGTTGCTCAAGAAAAGTCCTGCCCAGAGCGGGACGCTGGCAAGGATCAGGAGCAGGAGTGCCTGGATGACTGGTTGCCGGACTGTGGCTGGGACCGCGGCCGTGGCGCGGGCGGTCACAGCGTTGGCGCGTAGGGACCAGCGCAATGTGAACAGAACAGCGGCCAGGAGGAAGGTGACAACAGCACCGGCCAGTGAGAGTCCAGCTGTTCCGTACAGGAAGGACGTTACGACCTGCGGCAAGAGTGGACCAAGGACGTCCCGCAGGAGGCCAAGGAGCAGCGTCATCAGAGCAGCTGAGACGATCACGCGTCCCCAAGGGCGTGGGAGCGCACTAAGTCCACCGGCGAACAGGCCAGCGAGGAGACCGATGAGCAGAAGGCGTACAAGACCTGCACCACTCGCGCCGCCACCGAAGGTGAGGACACGAGCGAGTTCAGGGGTGGCGTTCAAGAGAATCTGGCGGAGATTGAGATGCGTGACCAAGAGGGCAAGCAGGAAGAGCATGAGACTTGAGACGAGTGCACTGAGAATACCCCAGGGGATCCGTTGCGCTGCTCCAGGATAGCGTCGACCGGTGGCAAAGGCAGCCAGGGCGAGGAGCGCAATAAGCAGCGCGTAGCTAAAGGTCAGCGTGTCACCGACCAGACGTCGCTGAGCGAAGGCGGGAATGAGTCCGACCAGGCTGAGGTGCCACGCAGCGATACCTGCTACAAGGCCGATGAAGATGGCACGACGCGCTGCACGGACGATCATACGCGTTCCTCTCCACCCAGCCGTTCGCCCAGGAGACCGGTCGGGCGAAAGATGAGGATGAGCACGAGGATCGTGAAGGCGATAACGTCCTTGAGCTGGTGAGCAGCACGAATCCCGTATCCATCGAAGAAGAGGCTTGGTCCAATCGACTCGATAACGCCGAGAACAAGGCCACCAACGGCAGCGCCGGGGAGATTACCGATGCCGCCGAGTACCGCGGCGGTGAAGGCCTTAATTCCAGGGAGGAAGCCCATGAAGAACTGGACCTGGACGAAGACGAGTGCGTAGAGGACACCAGCAATACCGGCCATGAAGCCGCCGACCGCGAAGGTCGTGACGATGGCGCGGTCCACGTCGACGCCCATCAGGGCTGCTGCTTCGCGATCCTCGGCGACGGCGCGGATCGCAAGGCCAGCACGCGTCCGCTGGAGGAAGAGAACAAGCAGGGCGAGGGTAATCAAGACACCTATAAAGACAGCGACTTGCGTCTTTTGAAAAACCCAGAGCTTCCCTTGGAGGACAGGGATCGCCGGGTAGGCGCGGACGCCCGAGCCGAAGAGACCGCGAAAGGTGTACTGCAGAAAGAAGGAGGCACCGACAGCGGTGATGAGCGGCACCAGTCGGGGAGCGCCGCGGAGTGGCCGGTAGGCGATCCGTTCGACCAGGACTGCCACGGTCATTGAGACCAAGCCACTGAAGAGAAGCATCGCGACGAGGCTGATCCAGGGGTGAGCCTTAAGGAAGCCGCTGCGGTTGAGATAGTCAGCGAGGAAAAACGTGGTCATGGCACCGCTCATGAAGACCTCGCCGTGGGCGAAGTTGATCATGCGGAGAACGCCATAGACCATTGTGTACCCGAGGGCGATGAGCGCATAGATGGCACCTTGAGCGATGCCGAAGACGACAAAATCACGCCACTGGGCGGCAGTATAGTGACCGGCGCGTAGAGTGAGGATAGAACCGAGAAGCACGATAGCAAGCAAGATCCCGCCGATCGCCCAGACGATCAGCTGAGAGATATCGATCCGACGACCTCCAGTGAACCGACGCGGCGCAGCGATCGTCACTGCACGCTCCTCGTCATGAGACCGTTCCCTTCAGGAAGACTGCCGGGTCGGGAGTCTCCCGACCCGGCAGTCGCGCGAAAACGGCTCATGGATAGATCTTGCGGATCGCACTGTCCGGCCAACCGGTGGTGTCAGTGCTGAAGACCTCATAGACTGCGATCTTCGGGTCGGCGCAGTCGCCGTACTGGTCGCAGGTGAGGTTCCCGGTTAGCCCAGGGAAGTTCTTCGTCTGGTAGAGCGCGTCACGCAACGCCTTGCGCGGGATGTAGAGTGTGCCATCCGGAGCTTGCACGGCGACCTTCTTAATCGCTTCCACGATCATCATGGTTGCGTCGTAGGCGTGCGCGTGGAAGCCGGCGACCGGCTTGGTGCCGTACTTCTGCTGGTACTTCTGAACGAACTCCTGATACTTGGGACCGAGCACCGTGAGGTCCGGCCCGCTGAGGTAGAGGCCCACAGCAGCCTGGCCAGCGTTCTGGACCGTTTGTGGCTCAAGGAGACCGTCGGCGCTCATGAGTTTGACATTCTCAAGGCCGCTAATCTCCTTGGCCTGGAGTGTGATGTAGGAGCCTGCCGGGTTGAAGATCGGGTAGTAGATGAGTTCAGGTTGCTGCGTCGCGATGCGGGTAAGCACCGGGCGCATGTCGGTGTCTTCCGGGCTCACCGCTTCCTGCGCCACCACGGTACCGCCGAGCTTCTGGACATTCTCCGCAAAGACATTGGCCAGCTGCTCAGCGTAGAGGCTCCCGTCGTGGATGGTGGCCACGCGCTTGAGCCCGAGCTTATTCACCACGAACTCAGCGGCGACGCGCCCTTGGACCTTGTCGTTATGAGCAACGCGGAGATAGCCCTCAACGTGCTTGGCTGGATCGGTGAGGTCCGGAGCTGTATTGGACGGCGAGACCATCACGAGGCCAGCCTGGTCAATGATCGGCGCACCGACCCGGGCTTCCGAGGAGCAGGACGAACCGATAATAGCGACAATACGCGGATTTGCAGCCAAGCGGGTCGCCGCTGCCTGTCCGCCCTCCGGATTGCAGCCGGAGTCCTCGCCGACGAGCTCGATCTTGTGCCCGAGGAGTTCGCCACCAAGGTCTTCGATGGCGATCTCAATACCCCGCTTCGAGTCCTCACCTAACTGGGCGGTGCCGCCGGACACTGTCAACATCCATGCCAGAACGATCGGTTCACCCGGCTTGATTTCGAGGACACCGATCGGGTCAGTTGGCTTTGTTACCTGGGCTTGCGGTGTCGGCTGTGCTGCCGGAGTGGGCGATGCCGCAGCTGCCGGAGTTGGACTGGGCTGCGCAGCTGGTGCTGAGGTCGGGGTCGGCTGGGCACGCTGGCAGGCCGCAAGCACGAAGGCCAACACCAGCAGAAGCACTGTGAACGAGCGTATCGGACGTCGCATCGGTCCTCCTCCTCAAGCTGACCGAAACAACACAAACCCGGACTTGCCGGACCGGCGTCCGCGTGACGCCATTCTCGCACAAAAACGGCGGAACCGTCAAGACGCCTCCCTTGTGCACCGTGCTGTGCTGGTCGAGTGCGTTCTGTATAGCGCGCCTCGGCTGTTCGTGCCGGGGACAGAGCGTGATGGATTCGACTGGTCGGAGGGCAAGGCAGCGCCTCGTTTCGTAGCGCGACGATAGGCGTGTCCAGATTTGCGGTGACCATCGTAAGTGAGAGAAGCGCGAGCCGGCAGAGTGCGATCCCTTTGGATGAACCTCAGGCAGGTCGCCCCAGTGTCTGTCCAAGTGCTCTGAGTGTGGCAGGACTCGCTTGTGCTGGGTCTGTCTGGCAACTCAAACTGCCCCCGACCCCGCGGAATGTGGCAGGGTGTTTGTCTCGGAAGAGGGCCAGGCGACAACTACGGCTGGCAAAGGCCTGAATACAGCGGCTGGTGGGCTGGAGCACGTGGCCGGCCATGTCAGGTGAGTTCTGCAGGCGACTTGAGCGCCGGGAATACCGAACGGTAGCCATCAGAGGGGGCTCAGGCACGAGGCCGAACGGATAGGTATCCCAAGGACAATAGCCTGGACGGGCTCTCTCGAGCCTGGTTTGCGATACGTGTTGTGGGAACTCAGCGAGACCAGGTGGGAAGATCGTTAAGCACGAAAGACGCATTATCCCGAAAAGATGAGGATTGACATGGTGACCAGGACGCATTACAGTGTAGCTGTACCCCGGTAGAGTACTGCGGAGAGCGAGGTGCAAAGGTGACGTCGGTCGCGCAGCTGGACGAGGTGACGCGGACGGAGCTGATCGAGCGCTTAAGGCGGATCGAGGGGCAAGCCCGTGGGATTGCCCGCATGATCGAAGAGGGACGTGAGTGTCTTGACGTGGTCCAGCAGCTCACGGCGATGCGGGCGGCAGCTGACAGCCTATGTGTGGAGCTCGTACAGGCAATGCTGGAGCGGTGCTTCCTGGACGGGTCGCCACCACCGCCGCAGCAGCTGGCCCGGGTGCTGAAGGCGGTCGTGCGCGGTGGTCGGTGAAGAGGGGGTGCCGCGGTGCGGTACGGATTCCTGATTGACCAGCGCAAGTGCATCGGCTGTCATGCCTGCACCGTGGCCTGCAAGTCGGAGAACCTGGTGCCGCTCGGGGTCTACCGCACATGGGTGAAATATGTTGAGAAAGGGACGTTCCCTCACACGCGACGCTCGTTCACGGTCCTGCGCTGTAATCACTGTGACGATGCGCCATGCGTGGCGATCTGTCCGACGAAGGCGCTCTTCCGTCGCCCAGATGGGATTGTGGACTTCGACCAGTCGCGCTGTATCGGCTGCAAGTCGTGCATGCAGGCCTGTCCCTATGATGCGATCTACATTGATCCCATCACCCATACAGCCGCCAAGTGCAACTACTGTAGCCACCGAGTCGATCAGGGGCTGCTCCCGGCTTGCGTGATTGTCTGTCCGGAAAAGGCGATCATTGCTGGTGATCTCGATGACCCGACGAGTGAAATCCATCAGCTGGTGGCACGGGAGCCGGTGAGCGTGCGCAAGCCGGAGCAGGGGACACGGCCCAAGCTTTTCTATCTCGGCGCGGATGAGGCCAACCTGACCCCAGAGGTACAGACGCGTGAGAACAGCTTCTTGTGGGCAGAGGTGCGTCCCGACGGTCGTCCCGAGGAGGCGGTGCGTGGGACAGAGCTCCTGCCGGGGCCGGCCGACGCTCGAGTGGCCTATGATGTGTGGCATCCCAAGCCGTGGGGATGGAAGGTCGCGAGCTATCTCTGGACGAAGTCGGTGGCGAGCGGGGTGCTGGGCATAGCTGGGCCGCTGCTGGCGCTCGGCGCACTGGCTGATCGCCCGCTCTTTCAGCTTGGGGCCCCGCTGATCGGACTGATCTTTCTAGCGCTCACGGTGCTGCTCTTGATCTGGGATCTGAAGCGACCAGAGCGCTTCTGGTACCTCCTGGTGAAGCCGAACCCAACCTCGTGGCTGGTGTGGGGTGGATACATTCTGTTGTTATTCGGGGCGCTCGCCTTCTTGTGGGTCGTCGCGGCCTGGATGGAGGCGAGTGGACTTTTGGGCGTGCTGTGGTGGCTGGGCCTGCCCGTCGGCATTGCCACCGCGGGGTACACGGCGTTTCTCTTTGGACAGGCTGAGGGGCGTGACTTCTGGCAAAGCCCGCTCTTGCTGCCGGTGCTCCTGGCACAGGCCGTGGTGGCGGGGGCGGCGAGCCTAGTGCTGCTGGGAGCGTTGGGCGGTGGAACACAGGGAGAAGCCCGCTGGCTCGCGGCGATGCTGGCCGGTGGGCTTGTGGTGCTGGTTGTTCTTGTGGCCAGTGAGCTCCTCACGTCACATTCCAACCTCCATGTTGCCAAGACGGTAGAGCTCCTCACGCGGGGACCGTATCGGGTGGAGCTCCTGCTTGTGGGACTAGGGATCGGAGTTGTCCTGCCACTCGTGGCGCTTGTGGTCGGCTGGGGGAGCGGAGCGCTCACGGGTTGGAGCGTCGTTGCGGCAATAGCGGCGTTGATCGGTCTCTGGAGTTACGAGCGGATCTGGGTGAGCGCTGGGCAGGACGTCCCGCTCAGTTAGGGGGTGACGACGATGCTGCGGGGAACGAGTGGGACGACAGTGAGGCAACCATCGACGCGTGCTGTGCGTGAGCCGTTTGTGCCGGAGCGGACGAGCGGACTAGCGAGTTACCCACCGCCGGAGCGTTGGGACGATTGGGAAGAGCGCGGACCGGATGGCCGAACACGGCGGTACTTTCTGATTCCTACTGTCTGTTTCAACTGTGAAGCAGCCTGTGGACTTTTGGCTTACGTCGATAAAGAGACGTTGGACATCCGGAAGTTGGAGGGGCATCCCTTCCATCCGGGGAGCCGCGGGCGCAACTGTGCCAAAGGACCGGCGACGATCAACCAAGTGAAGGATCCGGAGCGGATCCTCTACCCACTGCGCCGTGTCGGGCCGCGCGGTTCCGGGAAGTGGGAACGAGTGAGCTGGGACGTGGTGCTCGACGACATCGCTGGGCGGATGCGCCAGGCGTTCCTGGAGGGACGGCACAATGAGGTGATGTACCACGTGGGACGGCCTGGTGAGGACGGCTTCATGGAGCGGGTGCTGTGGTCATGGGGAGTGGACGGGCACAACTCGCATACCAACGTCTGCTCCTCAGGTGGGCGGTTTGGCTATGCCGTTTGGATGGGAGCCGATCGTCCCTCACCTGACCACGCAAACGCCCGCTTCATCTTTTTGGTGAGTGCTCACCTTGAGAGCGGTCACTATTTCAATCCGCATGCCCAGCGCATCATGGAAGCGAAGCAGCGAGGGGCGAAGCTGGCGGTGATGGACCCGCGGCTCTCCAACACGGCAGCGATGGCTGACTACTGGCTGCCGGCAGCTCCTGGTACTGAGGCGTTCGTGCTGTTGGCGATTGCGAACGTGCTCATTCAAGAGGGCTGGTTTGATCGCGAGTTCGTGCGTCGCTGGACGAACTGGGATGAGTATCTGCGAGTGGTGCATCCAGGTTGTCCGGTGACGTTTGAGGAGTTTGTGGCGCGTCTCAAGGAGATTTATGCGCGGTATACCCCGGAGGCGGCGGAGCAACTGAGCGGGATTCCGGCGGCCACCATTGTGGAGCTGGCGCGGGAGTTGGCTCGGGCTGCACCAGCAGTCTCCACCCACAACTGGCGAGCGGCCGCAGCAGCGCATCTTGGTGGGTGGACGGTTCCACGGGCCCTTTTCTTCTTGAATGTCCTCACCGGGAGTGTGGGAACACCTGGTGGGACACAACCAAACATCTGGGACAAGTTTGTACCGAGGCCATTCAAAGAACCGCCACGACAAAAGGTGTGGAACGAGCTGACGTGGCCGAAGGAGTATCCGCTGGCACATCACGAGATGAGTTTCCTCTTACCGCATTTCTTGAAGGAAGGTCGTGGGAAGCTCGCGGTCTACTTTACACGGGTCTACAACCCGGTATGGACGAATCCTGACGGATTTACCTGGATCGAAGTGCTGCAAGACGAGTCGCTGATTGAGCTTCACGCGTGTCTGACCCCGACCTGGAGTGAGACCGCCTGGTATGCCGACTATGTGCTGCCGATGGGGCACGGACCAGAGCGGCACGATACGTTCTCCTATGAGACGCATGCCGCTCGTTGGATCGGCTTTCGGCAGCCAGTACTGCGGGTAGCTCGGGAGAAGCTAGGGCAGTCGGTGCAGTACACGTATGAGGCAAACCCGGGTGAAGTTTGGGAAGAGAACGAGTTTTGGATGGAGCTCTCCTGGCGAGTGGACCCGGATGGGTCGTTGGGGATTCGGCAGTATTATGAGTCGCCCTACCGACCAGGACAGAAGATAACGGTCGATGAATACTACCAGTGGATCTTTGAGAACTCGATTCCCGGACTTCCGGAAGCGGCGGCGGCAGAAGGGTTGACACCCCTGCAGTACATGCGGCGGTATGGTGCCTTTGAGATAGAGCTGCAACGATATCGGCAGTACGAGGATCCGGTGCCTCCCGAGGAATTGGCGCAGTCCTGGATCGATCCAGAGAATGGGCGGATCTGGACGACCGCGCCAGCGCCACACAGCCCGAACATGGTGCCAGTCCCAGCGGAGCCACCTGGACCACATGGGCGCTGGGCGGGTGTGATGGTGGACGGTGAGCCGAAACGGGGATTTCCAACGCCGTCCGGGAAGCTCGAGTTCTTTTCACGGACACTCTATGAGTGGGGCTGGCCGGAGTATGCCATTCCCTGCACGATTGAGAGTCATGTCGCTCCCTCGCAGATCGATCGATCCAAGGGGGAGATGGTGCTGCTACCGAACTTCCGCGTGCCGACGCTCATCCATACGCGCTCAGGGAATGCGAAGTGGCTGAACGAGCTCACTCATTCTAATCCGCTTTGGCTCCATCCCAGTGATGCCGAGCGGATTGGTGTGCGCACGGGCGATCTGGTGCGAGTGGAGACGGAGATCGGCTACTTTGTCGACCGTGTCTGGGTGACTGAGGCGATCCGTCCCGGAGTTGCAGCCTGCTCCCACCATCTGGGGCGGTGGCGGCTGGCTGAGGGGACGGGGGGTGAGCGCTGGACAACGGCACTCGTGAACATCGAGCGTCTGCCGGACGGAAGGTATCGGCTGCGACAGCAACATGGGGTGCGGCCGTTTGCGAGTGAGGATCCAGATTCGCAGCTTGTGTTCTGGAGCGATGCTGGTGTGCACCAGAATCTCACGTTCCCGGTGCAGCCAGATCCAATAAGCGGGCAGCACTGCTGGCACCAGAAGGTGCGGATCGTGAAGGCAGGGCCGGATGACCGGTATGGCGACGTGGTCGTTGACACTAGGAAGTCGATGGAGGTGTATCGGCGGTGGCTGGCGATGACGCGGCCGGCGCCTGGTCCGGGCGGTTTGCGGCGCCCACTCTGGATGTTGCGACCGTATAAGCCGGATCCGAGCGCCTATCGGATCGATAGCCCAACCGGGCGAGGCGATGCGTCACGGCGGTCGTCCTGAAGTTGGGGAACTGGCTGTGAACGGAAGAAGCTGATCGCCGACGAGAATGTAGATCTGACGATCAGGAAAGGCGGCAGCGATCTCTGTGTTCCGTGGACCGAGATCACGGGCATAGAGGACTGGTGAATCGAGCAATGGGCTGTTGCGGATAAAGAACGGCGCGTACGCCGTCCAGGCAGTGATCGGCAATAGGACGACGGAGTTTGCTGGTGCCTGGGCGGCGATTGTCCGGGCTGGTTCGGCGAGGATGCCGTACCAGCCGTAGTATTTCTGCCACCACGGGAATCCGGTAAAGAAGATACCCCACGTGATCATACCGAGAAGCGCAACGGTGCCCACGACGTTGCCAAGTACCGGGAATTCTGGGCGCAGAGTGGACAGGTGCCAGAACCAACGAATGGTTCTGATCAGATGGAGTATTCCTCGAGCTGAGAGTAGGACGAGCGCTCCCAAGGCCTCGAAGTAGTAGCGCGGGCCGTACATCTGGCCAGCGGTCCAGTAGGCGATGTGAAGAGCAACAAGAGAGGCGACCTGCGCGGCGAGGGCAAGGTCCCAGGCGATGGCGACCGAGGACGATCGCGGCATCGTCCAGGAACGAAGGGGATAAAGAACCAGTTGGGCCAGAGCGACAGCAGTAGCGAGCGCTGCTGGCAAAAGGTCAAGCCGGCCGGGCCAGCCGAAGAGGACATCCTCGAGGAGCCGAAGGTTGGCACGGGTGTTGAAGAGGCCACTCTCGAGGGTGTGGCCTGAACCAGGGCCGGTCCCAGGACCAAAACCAACCCGGTCAAAGGGCCACCAGAGTTCGTAACCGAAGGTCAGGGGATTACCGGTCGTATGTTGGTTATAGGCGAGCAGCGCTGCTGAGCCAAGGAGTCCTCCAGCGGCGAAGCATAGACTAGCTGGACGCCAATTGGGAACTCGCCAGAAACGCCAGAGCGCCCAGAAGACAAAGGGAAGAGTGACACCCAGAGCAGTCAGCGGCCGGGCGAGCACAAGGAGAGCAAGTGCGAGTGCACCAGGGAGCGCGCGTAGGACAGTAGGGCGTTCGAGGGTCAGCAGAAAGGAGAAGACAAAGAGCAAGGTCAGGGCAAGGCACACTGTGTGTGCCATGAACGAGGCTGCCTGGATGAGAAAGAACGGTGAGGCCACGAGGAGTGTCGCTGCGAGGAGGCCCGTTGGGAAGTCGTAGATCTTGTGTGCGAGTGCTGTGACGAGAAGGACGGACAACGCTGCAGCAACTGCATTGACGAGTGGGGGATAGCCGACAAGCACGCCAAGAGCGAGAACAAGCGGATAGCCGGGTGGGTATTTACCGAACCACATTCCATCGCGGACGATGACGAACGGGATCGCAAAGGCGTCCGGCACAGGTGGAGCGGGGGCGACAAGGTGACCCCGGGCGAGTGTAGTGGCTTGGAAAAGAAAAGCGACCTCGTCCTCGGTATGCGGGAGCCCTTCAAAAATGACTCGGTTGAGGACGAGTGCAACGACGGCTGCGCTGGTGGGGAGCAGCACAACAGGAAGAATGGTCGTGAACCGATATGGGAAACGCATGGAACGGACCATCCCTAATGGTCAGTCACGCGGATCGAACACTCACCGGGTGGGAGTATAGTCTGTTGCTGTCGGCGACCGTGGAGCGGGCGCGTGCCAGTGGGGAGAAGAGAAGGGCAACGGGGTACTGCAAGCCCGCGTGTCTGGTGGTGCACCATACCGTGCACCGAGCAACGCGCGATCCGAGCTGAGTCGGCGGATTCGCGTGGCATCGCGCCGGTGCACGACCGGAGCACTGTTCGCTTGACAGGAATAGAACGTGGCGTATACCCTGAGCCTGTCGGTATGGGGGAGAGCGAACTCAGCTCTGGGGAACGGTGTCTCCTGTCGCAAGGGGCAGGGAGCGAGAGGGAACGATGCCGTACGAATATCTGGATCACGAGGCAGACATCGGACTGGAGGCCACCGGAACGCGGCTCGAGGAAGCCCTGCGGGACGGTGTGCAGGGACTCTTGGCCCTCTTGGTCGATCCTGAGACGGTGGAGCCACGCGAGGCGGTGCCGGTGCAGGCGAGTGGCGACGACCCTGGGGCACTGTATGTCGCACTTCTGAACGCCGTGCTGGCCGCGGTCGACCTACATGGGATGTTCTTCCGCGATTTCGAGCTCACCCGGCTCGAACGTGTCGATGACCACTGGGTGGTCGAAGGTACGCTCTACGGTGAGCCGATCGACCTGGAGCGCCATGCGGTCGAGATCGAGGTCAAAGCAGCGACATACGGTGGACTCCTCGCTGAACAGACTGATACGGGCTGGCGACTCCGCTGTGTCCTGGATCTATGACTGCGGATCGCTGGCAACGGATACAGGGAGGGACGGCGATGAGCACAGCCTTGAATCTGCGTAAGATTCACGATTATCTCTTTGAAATTCCGCCGCACGGGAAGATGCGAGTACCAGCTCGTCTCTATCTCGACGAGCGTTCGTTACGCGAGCTTCTGGAGAACCAGAGCTCCGAAGAATGGAACGCGATCCGGCAACTGGAGAATGTGGCCTGCCTTCCGGGGATCGTGAAGGCAGCCCTGGCGATGGCAGATGTCCATCCCGGCTACGGGTTCCCGATTGGTGGAGTGGCGGCGTTCGATCCCAAAGCAGGTGGGGTGATCAGCGTCGCCGGCGTCGGCTTTGACATCAACTGCGGTGTGCGTTGTCTGCGGACGCATCTGACACGGAGCGACCTGGCCGGGAAGGAGGAGAAGCTGGCGGACACGATGTACGAGGTGATCCCGGCGGGACTCGGGAGTACGGGGGAATTAAAGCTTTCCCCCAAGGAGATTGACCGAGTGCTGCGTGAAGGGGCGCGCTATGCGGTGCGTCTCGGTTACGGTCGAGAAGAGGATCTCGAGTACATCGAAGAGCATGGGCAGCTGAGCGATGCCGATCCTTCGGTGGTGAGCCATACGGCAAAGCAGCGACAGATGGCACAGGTAGGGACGCTCGGCTCTGGGAACCACTATGTCGAGGTGCAAGTCGTCGACCAGATCTACAATGCACGGGCAGCTGAAGCATTCGGGCTGGAACTCGGGCAGATCGTGATCATGCTCCATACAGGGAGCCGGGCACTTGGTCACCAGATTGGGACGGACTATCTGCCGTTCTTAGAGAAGGCGACACGGAAGTACGGGATCGAGGTACCTGATCGCGAACTCGTCTGCGCGCCGATCGAGAGTCCAGAGGGACAGCAGTACTTCCGGGCCGTCATGGCCGGAGCGAACTGTGCGTTCGCTAACCGGCAGGTTCTGACACACCTGGTGCGCCAAGCGTTCTGGAAGGCGTTGCGGGTGCCGGAGACAGCGATCGAGACGCTCTACGAGGTGGCGCACAACACGGTGAAGTGGGAAGTGCACGAGGTTGATGGGGAGCGACGTCGTCTCCTTGTGCACCGCAAGGGATCAACGCGGGCCTTCGGGCCTGGTCGACCGGAACTTCCAGAACGGTACCGGGCGGTGGGGCAGCCGGTGCTGGTTGGCGGGACGATGGGGACGGCGAGCTATATCCTGGTGGGAACCGAGCAGGGGATGCGGGAGACGTTTGGGACGGCGCTCCACGGGGCAGGACGCGCCAAGTCTCGTCGGCAGGCAAAGCGCCAGTACCCGGCCGAACGGATCGTGGAGCAGCTGCGCAAGCAAGGGATCATCGTGCGGGCGCACGGCAAGGCATCGATCAGCGAGGAGGCCCCCGGCGCTTATAAGGATGTGGAGCATGTGGTCGACGTGATGTGCAATGCCGGGATTGTGGCGCGCGTTGCCCGGCTCCGCCCGATCATCTGTTTGAAGGGGTGAGTAGGATGACGGGCGACCGCCGAATGGCGTTCCTCTTTGATCTCGACGGGACGCTGGTCGATTCGGTCTATCAGCATGTCGTCGCGTGGCGTGAGGCGCTGGAAGCGATCGGGATTGAGCTATCGATATGGCGGATTCACCGACGGATCGGGATGAGCGGTGGCCTGTTCCTGGCTGGCCTGTTGCGGGAGACTGGGCGAGCAGTGACCCCTGAGGAAATTCGCCGAGTGCAGCAGGTGCATGCCGAGACCTATGGGAGGCTGCTCGGCCAGGTGCGACCGTTGCCAGGAGCGCGGGAGCTCCTCGAGGAATTGACGCGGATGGGCATCCCGTGGGCGATTGCGACGAGCGGTCGGCTCGAGAGTGCGCGCAAGACTGTGGCGGTGCTTGGGCTCGACGCAGAGCGGATTCCCTTGGTGACGCGCGATCACGTGCGGCATGCTAAGCCGGATCCGGATCTTTTCTTGGCGGCAGCGGAGCTCCTGCGCGTCGACATCGGTGAGGCGGTGGTGGTGGGCGACAGCGTGTGGGACATGCTGGCTGCGCGCCGGGCGCGGGCGCTGAGTGTCGGGTTACTCTCCGGAGGGTACGGAGCGGGGGAGCTGCTTGAGGCGGGAGCGTATCGAGTGTATGACGATCCGGCTGATCTCTTGCGGCACCTTGACGAGGTGGGTGTCCGAGCAGGGGACTATGAATGGACACTGGAGGAAGGTGCTCGGACGAGCGAGTGAGGCCATCTGCGGCCTCCGGTCATGCAAACAGGTGCTTCGACGTTCCGTGGGTCTGTAGGAACTCCCTCACGCTTCCCTTCTGCAGAATCTGTCTTATCGGTCACGGGCGCTCGCCAGTCGAGCGCCCGCGGGGTCTCCAGCACGCAGAAGCTGGACGGTCGCTCAAGGGTCAGCCTATCGGAGAACAGACCTAGTGTCTTGTGGGCGTCGTGAGCCCCGCATGGCGTTAGGCGCGCGAGAATGACGGGCGATCTGTGGTATGGCGGGGCAGGGTTTGATGTGGCGGGCGTCGTACCTGCTGGCAGCAGATTCGGTGGGCGGTGAGAGGAGCATGCGGACGATTAGGGCAGCAGTGTTGCGCTGATGGTTCGATGAGCGGGTGGCGATATTGGGCGCTGGCGCCGGTGAGGGAGACCATGCTCATAGTTCTGCAGGAGAAGCGGTGGATGGAGACGATAGCGATCATGTAGCTGAGGTGCTACTCAGTCGGGTGAATACCGTACGATGGTGATAACTAGGGTGGTCCGGTGACTGCCGTTGTCAACGTGGTTAATCCGACCCGGTGCCGGGGTCACAGTGCTCTGCTTCCTGGCGTGGCGAGGCGTGGTGCTTGTGCAGCGGTCACCAAGGCCTGCGTACCACCTGCTCCGAGTGGCGATAGTCAACGTCGACCCCGCGGCGACGCTCCACCGGAGCGTCGGACGAGCCATCAGGTGGCACCTGAGGGGTAGAGAAGCTCATAGTCGTTAGTACGGCGAGGGAAAGAGAGCATGAGTCGAGGCTCCTCAGGCTGCCAATGGAACTCAACGAGGACGGGCACCGAGCGAAGGACACGCGGCTGCTGTGGCTCGTCTAGTTCAAGGTAAAGCGTCTTGTTCTCAGCGAGTGGTGCGAGCAGCGTGCGGAGGTCGGTTGGCAGCCCGTCCAGCGAAAGCTCGAGGCCGAGGATCCGGCCTTCGTCAGCGACGTCGAGGATGCCGCAGAGCACAGTGACGAGTGGACTGCTCGAGGAGCACGACGACGGTGCATCCGGAACGTCAAGAGTAAGGACGAGGCGGTCACTGAGCGGGTCGTGGCAGAGATGCACGTGCTGTCTCCCTTTTCCGAGCAGCATTGTGCCCGGTCGCAAGGGTAGCATCATGCGAGTGGGAAGCAGGAGTGGAGAGGGGCTGTTGTGAGCTGGTACGAGCGGGCAATCCGACCGCTCCTGTTTCGGTTGGATCCCGAGTTTGCGCACGGTTTGGCGATTGAAGGGCTCGGAGTCGTCGGGCGACTTCCTGGGGGACCGGGGTTACTTCGTCGGCTGGCTGGTGCACCGGTGGATGAGCGGCTGCGGGTCGACTTTGGGCCGCTCTCGTTCCCAAACCCGCTAGGGCTGGCGGCGGGGCTGGACAAGAACGGGGTAGCGGTGGCGGGGTGGTTTGCGCTCGGATTTGGGACAGTCGAAGTGGGTACGGTGACGCCATGCCCGCAGCCCGGAAACCCGCGGCCGCGGCTCTGGCGGTTTCCTGAGCAGGAGGCGCTGGTCAATGCGTTGGGCTTTCCGAGTGCTGGAGCAGCGGCCGTGCGCGAGCGGCTTCTCGGTCGACGGTTTCCTGGACCGGTAGGGATCAACTTGGGGAAGAACGCTGCAACGCCTCTGGAGCGAGCAACGGAGGACTACTGTGCAGTGCTGACCGCGTTGTGGGACGTGGCGGACTATGTGACCGTGAATGTGAGCTCGCCGAATACGCCGGGATTGCGGACATTGCAAGAGGTTGAGCGTCTGGAACCGGTGTTGGAGGCGGTTCAGGCGACAAACCGCCAGCTGGCGTCATTGCATAGAGCGATGCTACGTCCGGTCCTGGTCAAGGTCTCGCTTGACCTCGAGCCTGCGGCATTGGTCGACCTCATCGCGCTGCTTGAGGCGTGTGGCGTTACGGGACTGATATTGGGAAATACGAGTACTGACCCAGCGCTACGTCCTCCCGGTGCGGAACACCTACCCGGAGGGCTAAGCGGGAAGCCGCTGCGTCGGCGGGCGACGGAGCTCCTGACGCGGGCGGCTGAGATCGCAGGGGAGCGCTTGTTGCTCGTGAGCGTGGGCGGAGTGATGACCGTAGAGGACGCGATCGAGCGTCTGCGGCTTGGGGCGCACCTGGTACAAATGTGTACTGGATTGGTGTACCGTGGGCCAGGGTTTCCAGGCGCGATCCTCCGCGCCTTACTGGCTTCTCTGGACGAGTACGGTCTCCCCTCCGTCAAGCTCCTACGTGGCCGGTGAAGGCACCCGGAATTATGTTCGGGTTGGCGCGGCAGCGGGGGTGAGGTGTTCCAGTGGGCGTCCACGCGTCTCTTCGCCGAGGAGCAGGACATTCCCAGCGATGACGAAGAACACTGCCATGAAGAGAGCGAACACCGCGGGCTGGGAGAGTCCACCGCTGCTCAGGAGCCAGGGGGTGAGGTAGGGGGCAATGATCCCAGCGATACGACCAAAGCTCGCGGCTGCACCAGAACCAAAGCCGCGGAGCGTGGTTGGATAGAGTTCTGGTGTATAGGTGTAGACGACCCCCCAAGCGCCGAGATTGAAAAACGAGAGGAGGCAGCCCCAGAGAACGAGGATTGGGGCAGTACCGGCGTTGCCGAGCAACCAGGAGGCCAGCGCAGAACCGAGGAGATAGGCGACGAGCGTGGGCTTGCGTCCCCAGCGATCGACGAGGTACGCAGCAGAAAAGTAGCCCGGGATCTGTGCGAGCGTGGTGATGAAGACGTAGGAGAAGCTGCGGGCAACAGTAAGGCCGCGTTCGACGAGGAGCGAGGGGAGCCAAGTGAAGACGCCATAGTAGGCAAAGACGATGCCGAACCACAGGATCCAGAGCATCAGAGTCCGGCGCAGGAGCTGGCGGCTCCAGAGCAGACCGAATTGCTCCAGGAAAGAGGGACGCTGTGGAACTGGTGTCGTGGCGACGGGGGCCGGAGCGACGCCGGCAGCGCGCTCGAACTCGCGCAGAACGGCAAGCGCCTCCTCGTGACGTCCCACAATGTCGAGGTACCGCGGTGACTCCGGGAGACGACGGCGGAGGTACGCAGCACTCAGTGCCGGTAGGGCGCCGATCAGAAAAGCTACGCGCCAACCCCAGGAAGGTAGCTGGGGAACGACGAGGAGCCCGATGATCGCGGCGAGGATCCAACCGTAGGCCCAGAAGCTCTCGAGGATGACAAGGAGACGGCCACGGTGGCGGGCCGGAGCAAACTCGCTCACCAACGCCGCTGCGACCGGGAGCTCGCCGCCGAGGCCGATACCGGTGAGGAAACGGAAGAGGAGCAGCGAGGAGAAGTTCCAGGAGAGCGCGCTGAGGAGAGTCCCGAAACTATAGAGCAGGAGGTTGGCGAGGAATATGGTGCGGCGACCATAGCGGTCAGCGAGGCGTCCCGCGAGGAGGGCGCCAAGGAACATGCCCAGGAATCCGGCACTGGCAACGAGGCCAAGTTGGGGGCGTGAAAGTTCCCAGTCCCGTCCGAGGCTCACCAGGACGAAGGCGACGAGCCCCACGTCCATTGCATCGAACATCCAGCCGAGCCCACTCAGGAGGACGATCCGCCAATGTTCCCGGCTGAGCGGGAGTTCGTCGAGCCGTTGACTCAACGTGAGCATCCGCCTATTCCTTCTTCGCTTCCAGTGGCCTACCTCTCTGTACCAGCGTACTCGGTGGAGGTGCCGACCGAAAGAGGCGTTTGCCAACATGGTGAACATGAGGTGCAGTAGTCTTCGGGAAAGCTCCTCAGCTGGCGGGTCACGTACCTCTTCCCAAGTTGAAAAGCAGCCGAATCGGAAAAGCGGTTACGGGTCAGGCAGGCGACAGATGGTGGCGGTTCGCCTGATCACGAAGCCCTTGTCTCTTGTGAGGTCAGGTGACTGGAGAGTTCTGCGGTCCAGGAAGCGGCTTCCAGCGAACAAGCCAGAGACCCGGGTGCATAGAGAAAGCAATGGCTGCTGGAGGAAGAGGAGGACCATGGTAGGACCAAATAGCGTGCTGCGGTGCGTAGGCCGTGATGCCGTATCCAGGGCCGAGGGAAGCGGGATGTCCATGTTTGCTGTGAGGTGAGTTTGTCAGGCGAGTGGCTGTGCGCGGGGGCGAAGGGGGCTCGCGGCATTGCGCGTCGTGCGGTATGATGACCGTGCGTTCCAATGGCGACACTTGGCTGACGGGATAACGGGATGGAGAGCGCAAGGCAGCAGGCGCTCGGGCAACTCGCACAGGTGGCGGGGGATGGCTGGTTACTGCTTGCACAGCTGGCACGGGTGATTGTGCTCGCGGTGCGTGCGCAGCTCGTGCTGGAGGTTGGAATCGGGCCTGGCGTGGTCACGGCATGGATTGCCGATGCACTGGAGCGCACAGGAGGCCGCTTGGTGGCGCTCGAGTGGAACAGTGAGACGATTGAGCGTGTCATGGAGCGACTGGACGCACTCGGGCTGGCAGAGCGCGTGCAAATCCTGGAGGGGGACGCGCACCAGACGATCCGCACGGTGGCAGGTCCGATTGACGTCGTGTGGTTGGCGGCGGAACGCACTGGGTACGCGGACTACCTCAGGGCAGTGAAGGGAAAGTTGCGGCCAGGCGCAGCGGTGATCGCAGAAGGGATGGCGAGCGAGGGCACGCGTGCGCTGCGTGAAGAGCTCTCGAGAGAGAGGGAGTTTGCGACCGTCGAACTTCCGGTGCGCGGCAGTGCTTTGGTTGGGATCTACTGGCCAGAACGTGCGATGGGGCGAAGGTAGAGAAAGGAGGGTGCCGCGTATGCCGATCTATGTGATGTTGAGCAGCCTGACCGACGACGGGATGGAGACGTTGCACAAACACCCCGAACGGATCAAAGAAGTGAACGCGGAGGTTGAACGGTTCGGGGTGAAAGTGTTGCACCAGTGGGCCGTGCTCGGGCCATACGACTTCGTCAACATCGTAGAAGCGCCGGACAATGAGACGGTGGCGCGGGTCTCGGTGGAACTCGGTGCGCGGGGCACTGTCAAGCTGATGACAATGCCAGCAATTCCCATCGATGACTTTATCGCGCGGTTAAAAGAGGGACGAGAGAAAGAAGAAGGAGACGAAGGCGACACGGACTGAGTCCGTGTTTCTGCGGGACCCATCAGGATAACGAGGGCCGGTATCTCTTGAGAGAGAAGCGGAGCGAGGACGGACCTCGCTCCGCGTCGTGTTATGAAGGAGCAAGCGGTTTGGCCGGCCGTCCATGTCTGTGGGGTGAGCAAGAGGGGGTGGATCGCGGAGGAGCTGCTCTCAGAGGTACCTGCTCACTCGGAGTCTGGGGCGTTTGGCACAAGGACAACGGTGTTCCGGAAGGTATCGGTGACCTTTTGGTAGTCCACGATGAAGTTTGCTGTGCCCCTGACAATGAGATCTTTGACGATCACCTGACCATGAACGGCGGTTCCATACGGATTTCCGTGCATGGTAACCCGAGAGCATGGAGCGTAGAAAAGACCGCGGACGTAAAACTCACCGTTACCCTGACTGTCGAAGATGGAGCAGTTGGCGATCCACACGGCAAGGCCGGCGAGACCACCGGCGTACGGTGCGTTCTCCGGCGCTTCGAGGTGTAGCTCGCCGTTTTTGGGATCGATGATGCCACCGGAACCCGTCACGTAGAGCATGACGCCTTGGCTTTCGAGTCGCGTATTGGTATTTCCGAGTTCGAGCCGCGTCCCATCCAGGATCGCGACTGGAGCCGATCCCGTTTGGGTGCTATCGCGAACAAAGCGGATGATGCGGGCTTGTGTACAAGGCCCAGCGCCCTGTTCGCGAGGAAGATCCCGCGGTAGCTCCAAGTTTCGGTATAGCCCGGGACCAAGTACCACCGTCTCTGCACAGGGTGGGAGTGGTCGACAGGTGAGGGGCCCGGCGTAGTTCTCACATGTTGGGCGGTACTCATACTGGACGTCGTTCAGAGTGGGTGGACGAACCCGACCACTTAGCGGGTCAGGGACATAGTCACCGAGCTCGGCGTTAAGACAGTCGTACTGCCAGGTGCCGTTTTGGTTGATGGTCCCAGCTGCATCGATGCAACCATCGACGATGAAGGTGACAGTACCGCGGCTGTCAATTGCCGCATTCGACCGAACGCTGGCACCGCGACCGCTGGGGCCACGTCCACGTACATAGATGTCGGTGGTGCCGTTGGCATAGATGCCAGGATCGGTGATGAGATCCTCGAGCGCAAGGAGCGCGTATTCTCCGGGAGCCTGGGTGATGCGTGCGGTGGCACGAGCGCTGACCCGCAGGGTATCGGTGCCAAGCACCGGGAGGAAGAAAAGCGGGACAATGCGGTCAAGACGAACGCGGACTGTATCGGGTCGCTGGACGGATATTGCGTCCGGAGGGATCGGCCCGGGGAAACCGTTGGCTGTCGCGTAGGTCGTAGCGACCTGTTTCACCTGGGTATCAGTTGCAGTGCGTTTTAGGAGTTCGCGGGCACCGGCGAGTGCGGCGGCATCCACGGCGTTCTGTGTGAGGCGGCGTTGGCTATAGAGGTACGCTGCATCAGTGCCGAGTGCGGCGAAGCCAAGAAGTGGGATGAGCAGGAGTGCGAGGAGTGGTAGCGCTTGCGCGGGCAACTGGTGGCGCATTGGTGGCCCCCTAGTAATGCACGATCATCGTGCTGCTTGCGCGCATGGTGATATCCCCCGCCGGGAATGCGAAGCCGATGAGCGGTCGGAAGGGGTAACTGAGTTCCACTGTCACCTGCTCACCAGGTGCCAGTGAGCCCTGGAGGGTTACGGTGACACGTTCGGCGTCTGGGATAGAGAGTCGTTGCACGACGTGATCGCGAACGGTGCTCGTCGTCGCCATCTGGCACGGCGGGTTTTGGGCACAGAGTTCGCCGTGGACAGCGGCGTAGCGTGCCCCTTCGCGGGCGGCATTGGTGAGTTCGCTATACACATAGAAGGCCCAGCCGGACTCCATGATGCCGAAGATGAACAAGAAGAGCACAGGAGCCACGATCGCGAACTCGACGAGATTTTGACCGGTTTGAACGAAACGGCGCATCATGGGAGTACCCGCATTTCGGCTGTCCGGCGGATGACGAGTTGGTCGGCGAGTCGTTCGCCAGTGAGTGGGAGTGGTACTGGTAGGAGCGTCCGGGTGGACAGGGTGGCGGTGACCCGGACGGCCTCTGGCTTCCCGTTTTGGTAGATCACGCTCGAGGTCACCACGGGCTGGCTGCCGAAGAGGAGCGGTAGTCCGGTGGCTTGGTACTCGGCCAGGGCAGCGGCCTGGATACCGGCGGTATCGGTGGCATTGGCCGTGGAGAGCGAGCCATAGTGGGCCCCCTCACGTGCCACATTCGTCAGGGCGATGCCAGCGTAGAGCAGACGCCCATAGTCGACGACTGCAGCGAGGACTAGCAACAACACCAGAAGGCCGAGTGTGAACTCGACCAGTGATTGGCCAGCTTGCCCTCGGGCGCGGTCTCGTGCCACGGCGGAAGCCCTCTCGCGCACGCCCATGCATAGAGAAGGATCGGCTGCTCTGCGTGCGGTGGGTAGAATCATTCGTACCCAAGCGGGTGGTCTAAGACCAGGAACAAGAGGCTATTCGACGAGCCAGACGGCTGGGCGAGTGATAATGACATGCTCCACTCGTTCCACGCGGATGTTTGTATTCCCGTTCGTCGCGAAGCGATAGACGATAAGCTGTCCCCGAGCCCAGGTACCAGACGCGTTGCCGCTGAGTTCGAGTGTCCCGTCTGGGAGATAGAGGATGCCGTTGACTTGTGCTCCACTATTTCCAACCATACGCAAGGTTTGAGCATTGCCGCGAGCTTGGAAGATGACAAGGCCAGGTTGCATACCAGGATAGGGAAGTTTCGTGGGATCAGTGACGCCGCTGAGAACATATCGCGTATTTCCAACCACGTTGAAGGCTGAACCAGGGCCGAAGAAGAAAAGGACATCTTGGCCGGTCACCGTCTGGTTGCCTTGGAGGCGAAAGGTTCCACCATCAAAGTAGTAGAGGCCGGGCGGGATGACCGAATCGGTGTTGCCGGTTAGGGCAAAGTCAGAATTGCGAAGGTAGACGAGCACATCGCAGGGCAGGATATTTTGTAGGGCAAAGTTTCCTTGGACAGCAAAGGAACTGTCGACGAAGAAAAGACGGAACTCTTGTCCCGAACCGGAACAGCTAGTCGGCTGGCCTTGTAACTGTAGGCGAACGTTGCCGCCGAGTGAGAACTCCCCTTTTTTGAAGACGTAGGTTCCGGGTGCCAAGGTGACCGTAGCATTGCCGCCGACCGAGAACCCGTTATTGAAGTAGTAGAACCCCGGGCCGAGCGAGACCGTACCATTGCCGCTGAAGGTAACGGGGGCATCGAACTGATATGTGCCGCCGGGGAAAAGAAGCGAACCGTTGCCACTGTGGCTGATCGCGTTACTGTAGTGGCCTGGTGGGCAGGTCATCGTGTTGCCGGAGGTCGTGCAATTCGCTGCCGCACCACCAGGCGGTGAGGGTACAGTCGGTCGCGGGGGCTCGGGCATCGTGGTAAGCGGGTCGTCGACTGGTGTAAGGCCGGAACGCACTCCCTGCCCGGCGAGAAAACGGCAGTTGCCGGTCTGTGAGAATGAAAGCGCAGCGTCGACGGTGCCATCGGCTTGGAAGGTTCCATTGCCGACACAGCGCATACCACCGTTGGACATAGCGCTTCCGCCTACAATCCGCACGCCGACGTTCCCGATGAGGTTCACCGCGTTCGGGTTGTCGTGTTCAAGTGCCAGGAATGCATAGTCGGTCGGTTGTTCGCCGACGCGAGCAGTAGCTTGGGCGCTAGTCCTCCACTGGCCAGAGTAGAAGGCGCCAAGGAAGAAGCGGTCGATATCGGCTGTTGCGGTGACCCGTACCCAACCGTTCTCGATATCCGCCTGAACCTGGAATTGTGTCAGTCTGAGTCCCTCGCCTGGATCGTGATTGGCGAGTAGATTCTGTTCCAGAGCCGCTTGGGCTTCGGCGGTGATGACGTCGATGTCGGTTTGGCCAGCGTAGAGTGCGCGAGCGCCAGCGAGCGCAGCCGCGTCAACGGCGTTCTGTAGGAGGCGACGCTCGGCATAGGCGAAGGCGACATCGACTGCCAGGGCACTGAAGCCGAGCAGCACAAAGAGGGTGAGAGCTAAAAGGACAAGTGCTTGCCCAGCGCGAGCGGGTTGGCTAGGAGATCGACCGTGATTGTAAAGCATTGGAGACGTTCTCCAATGGGCTGCAATCCTCCAAGTGAACTATACGGTTGTTGCCTGAGGCGCGGTAGAGCAAGAAGTACCGATTCGGCCATGAGTGTGCGAAAGCGGGCGACTGAGGACCGGGCAGGGTCTGAATGTGCGTAGTAGGATGCAGGACGGTGAGCGAACGGAGTGAGGCATGACCGATCCGCGAATCACAAAATGGGCGAAGGTGTTGGTTGAATATTCCCTCGCTGTTCAGCCAGAGCAGTTGGTGGTCATCGGTGGGACACCGTTGGCCGCACCGCTGATCCGTGAGGTCTATCGGCTCGTGCTGGAACGTGGTGCCTATCCAGTCGTCCAACTGACGTTGCCAGGATTAGCAGAAATTTTGTTCAAGACGGCGAATGACCGACAGCTTACCTTCATTTCTCCAGACGAGCGACTGGGGCCGGAGCAGGCTGATGCGTTGCTCCGGATCCTGAGTGAGAGCAACACCAAAGCGCTCACGGGGATCGATCCAGCCCGGCAACAGCTGCACCAGCGAGCGCGAACGGAGCTCCGGCAAACGTATCTCGAGCGGGCGGCTGCGGGTGCGCTCAACTGGTGCGTCACGCTCTATCCCACGGAAGCCTACGCGCAGGATGCTGAGATGTCGTTGGCCGAGTACGAGGAGTTTGTGTTGCGGGCTGGCTTCCTTGATCAGGAGGATCCAGTTGCGGCTTGGCAGGAGCAGGCACGGGAACAGGCGCGGATTATCGAGTGGCTGTCGGACAAGCGGGAGGTGCATATCCGGGCGCCGGATACAGACCTACGCCTCTCCATCGCGGGGCGGCGCTTCGTGAATGCGGACGGGCGGAAGAACTTTCCCGATGGGGAGATCTTCACCGGTCCGGTCGAAGACTCGGTCGAAGGGACGATTCGCTTCACCTATCCCTCCATGGTGCAAGGCCGGCAAGTTGAGGATATCCGCTTACGCTTCGAAGGGGGGCGGGTCGTCGAGGCGAGTGCAGCGCGGAACGAAGCGTTCCTTCACCGCATGTTAGAAACGGATGAGGGGGCACGCTACGTTGGCGAGTTTGCCTTCGGGCTGAACCGAGCGATCACCCGTTTCACAGGGAATATCCTCTTTGACGAGAAGATCGGCGGGACGCTCCATCTAGCGATCGGTGCGGGGTATCCCGAGACAGGGAGCCGTAACCGCTCGGCAGTGCACTGGGACATGATCTGCGATCTCCGCCGGGACAGCGAGGTGTGGATCGACGGCCAGTTGTTCATGAAGAACGGGGAACTTCTGATCTAGTCCAGTGAGGCAAGTGCGACGGGAAGGCCATTTGGGCTACTGACCTGTGCGCTGTTCTCAAGGGTTATGGCGAGTGCGTCGAACGTCCGTAGCGACTCGCGGGGGGAGAGGAACAACTCGGCGTGACCGCGCTCGTCGACCGGTAGGATGCCAGCCTGTTGGTACTCCTGGCCGCGGACGAGCCAGACAATGTAGGACTGGCCAGTGGCAGGGCGCGGAAGTCCCTCGATGGCGATCAGGGCGGTGTTGCTGGAGGGGTCGAGGATAATCGCTCCGTGTGCATTCCGTGCAGCTCCGCTGCCCTGGAGCCGGATAAGGAGACCATCTCGCTGAGCGAGGAGTTGGACGACGGCACGGCGCTGAGAATCCGCCTGGATCGCCTGCTGCGCCTGTTGGTTGGCAGTGCGGTCGCGTTCAGCAAGTTGCCAGCCAAAGAGCAGGGCGAGGACGCTCGCCGCAATGGCGAGTACCCAGGCAGGGCGTCGCAACCACGCGACAAGGCTAGGGGAGCTCGCCGGGCGGATGCGCGCCAGGAGGGTGCGGCGGGCGCGAGCTGGAACGGGCTGTGGGGGAGGGAAGAAGGCAAGGAGCTGCGCTGTGCGGCGCACTTCAGTTGCGGTGGCGCGACAGCGAGCGCAGAGGGCGAGGTGGCGTTCAACGAACTCGAGTTCGTCCGGGTCAAGGGCACCAATGACGTAACCCGGTAAGAGATCTTCTGGACATTCGTCGAGCGGTCGTTGGCGCTCAGCCATGGCTCGGTAACTCCGGTGCGTGATCACGGAGCAGCAGGTGAAGCTTCTGCATGCCGAGCCGTAAACGAGTCTTGATAGTGCCAATTGGCTCACCGAGTACGGCTGCGATTTCGCTGTGGGTGAGGCCAGCAAAATAGGCGAGTTCGATTGCCTGCCGTTGCGGCTCGGGGAGCTGTGCCATTGCCTGCCGGACGCGGTCGCGGAGCTCGCTGACTTCGGCCGCTTCGTGGGCGATTGTTGCCTCGTCGGTCTCGGTCAGTGGCAGGTGACCGAGTTCGACGAAGTCGGCACGTTGGGGCCGTCGGCTTCGTGACCGGAGTGCGTCAACTGCAAGGTTGTGGGCGATACTCATCAGCCAGCTCCCAAACGAGCCGCGTCGCGCGTCGTACCGAGCTGCCTGCTGCCAGAGGCGTAGGAACGTTTCCTGCAGGAGTTCCTCGGCTTCGGCGGGATCACCGAGCATTCGAAGCGCAAGCGAGAAAACGGGACGAGCATAGCGATCGTAGAGCTGTTCGAGCGCTCGGGCATCGCCGCCAGCGACGCGCTGGACGAGTGTGTCGTCGCTGAGACGCTCCTGCTCCGCGGATCCGCTCGCGCGCTGAGCGAACCCGCTGCACTGCAATATACGGCGATAGGTCTGACTCAGATGCATCGGCCTCCGCTCCTCGGTGACGGTGCCAGTATACCGAAGGCGTGTCAGCCTGAGCGGAGGGTGCGGTCGTAGAATGAGGTCACGCGATCCATAAAGAGTCGCCAAGCGGGGGGAGAGAAGGCATGTCCCTCGCCGGGATACTCGAAATATTCGACCGACTTTCCTGCAAGTTGCAGGCTATCACGGATCGCGCGTGACCATTCCGGTGGAGTCACGGTGTCAGCAGTGCCAATGTGGATCTGGACAGGACACGTGACAAAGTGAAAGTGGAAGAGCGGTGACGTGGCGCGAAGAAAGGTCTCGTCCTCAGCGACCGCTTGGTAAAGCGAGCTGAGGGGGTCATTTGGCTGCACACCGGCACCCCACTTGCGAATGTTATCGAGATCCCACCCGGAGACTGGAGCGTAGAGGACAGCAGCGCGGATCCGCTGGTCAATGCAAATTGCCTTGGCTACCAAGCCCCCGCCCATACTGTGCCCCCACAGACCAATCCGTGCTGGGTCGGCTTGTGGGAGCGAGGGGAGCGAGCTGATGAGATTCAGGGTGTCGATGACGATACCCGTCCGAAAGTAATTCGGGCCAGGATCGGACCCGCCCCAGCCACGGAAGTCGGGGGCGACACAGAGGAAGCCTCGGCGGGCGAGCTCGTCAGCCGCAGTGATTGTGTCGGCGCCGGTCCAGTACTGCTCGGGAGGGATATAGCCATGGCAGAGGATGACGACGGGAAACGGACCGTCACCGCGCGGGAGGTGGAGGCCACCAGTGATGCGGAGCCCGTCGCTCGGATAGCGAATATGGGCAAAGGTATAGGCCTCAGTTTCAGCGACGATGCGGATGACCTCAATAGGGCCGCCGGGATAGGAGCGGGCACGTAACCCTTCGATCGTATAGGCCGCGAGCGGGTGCGGAGTTGGAGTTGGAGCGAAGGTTGGGGTCGGTGAGGGGACTGGCGTCGGGGTTGGACGGGGAAGAGTTGGAAAAGGAGTTGGAGAGGGCCGGGGCTCGGCCGTCACCGTTGGCCCCGGCCCGAGAGAGGAGGTGGGAGAGGGCAGGCTGGAAGTTTGCGTAGGACTGGCTCGGCTGCGGCACGCGACCGCGAGCCCGAGGCTGGTGAGGAGGAGGTGCCGTCTGGTGAAGTGGAAGCGGCCTCTCCTCATGGCGCTGGCTCCAGGGTGAAGTCCAATTCCAGTGTGATGGTGTCTTCAAGACTCAGCACGATCGGCACACGTGGCGGGGTCATCTGAAAGTCTTGGAAGGTGACCTGGGTTGTTGCTGTCCCGGTGATGCGCGTTCCATCGAACGATGCCTGGACGTTCCAGGTGACCGGCTTGGTCACTCCGTGGACAGTCAAATTTCCCACAAGTTGGAAGGATGCTTGGCCGTTCGTTGGCAGTGGCCAAGGTAATCCCTGAACCTCGGTTGGCTGGAACTCGGCGGTAGGATACTTCGCCACTTCTAAGGTGTTTTGTTTGATGTAGTTATCTCGGCGGGTCTCGTCGCTCTGCAGCGTTGTCAAATCCACTGTAAAGCGTGAGCGCTGAGGATCGATTTTGCCGTCTGCGGTTAGGGCAATCTGGCCCTCGATGGCCTGTGTCCGGCCGACGGCATCGTTCGGAAGTGAGCGCCCGAGGAGTTGCTCACGAGCGCGGTAGCGGGCCTCGCTCTGTTCAGCCACGATGCGAAAGACGGAAACAGCCAGGGTAGCGGTGGTTGGTGAGGACGGAACCGCTGGGGTTGTCTCCTGGGCTGCAGGGTTCCCCGTGGGTGTGTTCACAACAGCAGCTGTAGGCGTCGTTGCCGCAGGAGTGACGCGAGGTGTTGCGGTTGGGGTGGTGGTCGCACCCGCTCCACAGGCCGTGATGGTGAGTGAGGCGAGTGCCACAAGCATGACCTGGCGTCGGATTCTCGTTGCGAGCATTCGGCTTTTCCCTCCCCCAGCCGCTTGCTCCTCGTTCTGACTTGAGCCTAACCCTGAAGGCTGAGAACGGGACAAGAGATAGGTGAGAAGTTGCTAAGAGTGACTTCGGTCAACAGAATGACGTGGTAGGATGGCCCCAGAAACGGGTGTGAGCCTGCGCTCGGGGGCCGAGGCATGGTGCACGTCCTGGTGGTTGATGACGATACACGGCTGGTCGAGATGCTGCGCCGGACGCTCGCCTACGAAGGCTTTACGGTGAGCGTGGCGCAGTCGGGTGATGAGGCGTTGCGCGTCGTGACGGAGCGGCGGCCGGATCTGGTGGTGCTCGACTGGCTGCTGCCGGGGTTGGACGGTCTGGCGGTCGTGCAACGGTTGCGGGCCGCGGGTGACGGAACACCGATCCTCATGCTGACGGCGAAGGACGCGGTAGAAGACCGGGTCTTGGGGCTTGACAGTGGTGCGGATGACTACCTGGTGAAACCGTTCGCTCCGGCGGAGTTGCTTGCGCGGATTCGGGCGCTCTTGCGGCGTGTGGAGCCAGCGAGCGACGAGAAGCCGCTCGTGTTCGCTGACCTTATGCTTGATCCGGTGACGCGAGAGACACGTCGGGGTGAGCGGACATTCCGCTTGAGTCCGCGAGAATTCGACCTCCTCTATTACTTCATGCGACATCCGCGCCGGGTACTGACGCGGCGGCAGATTCTGCTGGCCGTGTGGGGACACGACTTCGACGGATACGACAGTGTCTTGGACGTGTACATTGGGTACTTGCGGCAGAAGCTGGAGGCTGGTGGTGAGCCGCGTTTGATCCAAACAGTGCGTGGGGTCGGATACGTGCTGCGGGAGCCGTGAGCCATGTCGATCCGTCTGCGCCTGACTTTGCTCTACAGCGGTATCCTGGCCTGCACGCTGATCATCTTCAGTGTAGTGCTCTATGTCTTGGTGGCGCGCTTCACGCTGAACTGGCAGGAGCAAGCGCTGGCCGAGGAAGCGGCGCAGATTCTCACGCAAGGTGAGTTTCGCTTGACCGTCATCCGCACTCCGCAGGGGAAAGTTGCGATCCCACAAACCTTTGTTCAGACACGGGATCTCTCCGGTCAGGTCGTCTCACGGTCAATCAACCTCAACGGATACGAACTCCCGTTGAGTGCGAAAGGCTTTGCAGCACTCCGTGATGGTGAAGCGAATGGCTGGCTGGAGATTGTACGGACAGAAAACGGGCGGTTGCTCATCTACAGCCGAGCCGTGATCTCAGATGGCCAGCCGGTTGGGATCTTGCAAGTTGCGCGGTCGCTGGCGGATTTGGACCAGGCGCTTGCGACGCTCCGCCAGTACCTGGTCGTCGGCACGCTTGTCTCTACCGTTACGGCCTTTTTTGTCGGATGGGTCTTGGCGGGAGCGAGCCTACGGCCGATTAACCGAATTACGCAGACGGCGCGAGAGATCGGCCGAGCACGCGACTTCGGGCGGCGTGTGGAGTATGAGGGGCCGAACGATGAGATCGGGGCGCTGGTGACGACGCTGAACGAGATGCTGACCGAGCTGCAGGCGGCGTACCAGCAGGTGGAACAGGCGCTGGTGGCGCAGCGACGGTTCGTTGCGGACGCCTCGCACGAGCTGCGAACCCCGCTGACGACGTTACGTGGCAACGTGGAACTCTTGCAGCGTGAGCCACCGTTGCCGGAGGAGGAGCGCCGAGCAATCCTTGCGGACATCACCGCGGAGTTGGACCGGATGATCCGCCTGGTACGCGAGCTCCTGACGCTCGCGCGGGTGGATGCTGGGCTGCAGCCGCGGCTGGAACCGGTGGAGTTGGGGTTACTGCTGGAGGAGGCAGTACGGCAAGCGCAACTGTTGCGACCTCGTCCAGCGGTCCGGGCGCGCGTGGAGCGGGATGCGGTGGTGCGAGCGGATCGGGATCTCTTGCGGCAGGTGCTGCTCATCTTGCTGGACAATGCGCTGAAGTACACCCCTGAAAACGGCGATGTTGAAGTCACAACGGTGATCGAAGGGAAGCGGGCGGGAATCGCGGTGCGTGACACGGGAGTGGGGATCGATCCGGCTATCCTACCGCACATCTTTGAGCGCTTCTTCCGCGGTGACTCCGCGCGCAGTGGAGAAGGGACAGGGCTCGGACTCGCCATTGCAAAGTCGCTGGTCGAGGCGATGCAAGGTGAGATCCGGGTGACCAGCCGGCCGGGCGTGGGAAGCACGTTCACGGTTCTCCTGCCGTTGGAGGCAGAGTTGTCGGCCGACGACGTTGAGGAGCGGACGTTACCCGCGTTCGCTGGGCTCGAGTGAGATTCGGCGGCGTTTCTCAGCAGATTCTCAGCAAACTCTTGTGGCGCTCTGAAGGACAGCCGCTAGGCTAAGAGTCGCGACGGCAGCACCGCGGCTGCCAGAGTGTCGCGACAGGAGGTGACGGCATGCAGGAAGGATCGGTCGGGCAGCGTCATGGAGGGCGTGGGCTGCTCGTCCTGTTGGTCGTGATCGGATTTGTGGTGGCTGGTCTCGTCGGTGGGCTGGCTGGAGCGAGCCTGGTACGGGAGCGGGCGGCACAGGCTGCGACACCAACGAGTGTCGCGAGCGTGACGGCACCAGCGTCACGGGTGCAGGCAGTGGCCGAGACGCAAGCGACGACTCCGGCCGGGGAGGTGTACCAGCGTTACGGCAAAGCAGTAGTGGACGTGATCGCTCGTGCATCGGGTGGATTCTTCGACGAGCAGGGTAGTGGTTCAGGCGTGGTGATTGATGAGAGTGGGCTGATTGTGACCGCGGCGCACGTGGTGTCAGGGGCACCAAGTGTCCAGGTGCAGTTCGCGACTGGTGAACGGCTGAGCGCACGGGTGCTGGGAACGGATCAAGCAAATGATCTGGCATTATTGAAGGTTGACCGGCTGCCGGAGGGGATTCCGGTTGCGCCGCTGGGTGACTCGGACACGGTGCAGGTGGGTGACGTGGTGATCGCGATCGGCTCACCGTTCGGGCTTTCCGGGACGGTGACACAGGGGATCGTGAGCGCAGTCAACCGAAGCTGGAACCCACCTGGAGATCGGCTGCGGACGGGGCTGATCCAGACGGATGCGCCGATCAATCCGGGGAACAGCGGGGGCCCGCTCTTCAATGCACAAGGCGAGGTGATCGGGATTGCAACGATGATCGAGAGCCCGATCCGAGGGAATGTGGGGATCGGCTTTGCGGTGCCGAGCAACACCGTGAAGCGGGTACTGCCGCGGCTCCAAAGCGGTGAAGAGCTCCAGCCAGCATGGCTTGGGATTAGTGGTACGGATCTGGACGCAGCGACGGCGCAGCGGTTCGGCTTGAGCGTCCAGAAGGGCGTGATTGTGCTGGAGGTTGTACCGGACAGCCCGGCGGCGCGTGCAGGTCTGCGTCCGGCGGAGGTTCGTGGTAACGACATCGCGGCGCTTGGCGATGTGATTGTGGCGTTGGACGGGCAGCCAGTGGAGGGGATGCAAGATCTGGCGGCCCGGATCGGTGCGCATCAGCCAGGTGAGACAGTTGAGCTAACAGTCTTGCGAGATGGGCAGCAAGAGACCGTCCGGGTCACGCTCGGCTCGTGGCCACAGCAAGGCTAAGTTGACAACGCTGAGTTGACAGGGCGTTGGTTGGTGTGCTAGTATATGTAGGTTTCGAAACGACGTCGTGCGGTGTCCGTACGACGCGTCCGAACGACGGAGGTAGATGGATACCCATGACGGAGCGAGAACTGCAGGAACTGTTGGAACTGGAAGAGCTCGTCGCTGCTGAGGGTCTGGAAGAGGTCGAGGAGTTCGAGGAGATCGAGGAGACCGACGACCTCATTGACCAGGCAGCGAATGATGCGGTCTACCGGTACTTCCGGGAGGTCGGTGGCCACCGGCTCCTGACGCACCAGGAAGAGATTGAGTACTCACGGGCCGTGCGGGCAGGGCTGGCGGCACGCAAGCGGATCGAGGCCGGAGAGGACACGCCGGAGCTGCGCGAGCTGGTTCGGAAGGGGATGGAGGCGCGCGAGACGCTGATCCGGCACAACTTGCGTCTGGTGGTCTCGATTGCCAAGCGCTACCGCTCGAGCGAGCTGCCGTTGATCGACCTGATTCAGGAAGGCAACATTGGTCTCATGACGGCTGTCGAGCGGTATGATCCGGAGCTGGGCTACCGCTTCAGCACGTATGCGACGTTCTGGATCCGGCAGGCGATCGGTCGAGCGGTGGCAAATCTGAGCCGGACCATCCGGGTGCCGGTGCACATGCACGACCTGATTGCCAAGATCCGGCGAGCAGAGGCGCAGATTGAGCAGCAGAAGGGTCGGCCGGCCACGAACGAGGAGTTGGCTGAGCTCCTCGGGATCGATGTGACACGTATCGAGCAGGCGCGGACGCAGATCCCGCGCACCTCGTCGCTCGACAAGCCGATCGGCGAGGACGGTGAGAGCACAATTGGTGACCTCTTGCCGGATCCGCGCAGCGAGGACGTCGTGGAGGAGGCGCTGACGAACGCGATCCGTGAGCAGATTCGGCGGAGCCTGGAGCAGCTCACGGAGCGCGAGCGAACGGTGCTCGTGATGCGCTTCGGGCTCGATGGAGAACAGCCGCGTACGCTGGCCGAGATTGCCGATGCTCTGAAGATCAGCCGGGAGCGTGTCCGTCAGGTTGAGAAGGAGGCGCTGGCCAAGCTGCGCAACTCCGACCTGCGGCTCCTGGCGAGTGCGGCCTGAGCCTCTCCAGATCAACCAAGACGAACCGACAGAGGCCGGTCTCCTGAGTGAGGCCGGCCTCTTGTCTTTTAGCTGTGCTCATGCTGGTGTTCGGCGTCATGCCAATGTAAATGCGAATGTACGATCGGTCCATGCCAGTGGAGATGCTCGTGGACGAGATTGGCAGCGATCAGCAATTTCTGATCAGTAAGAATTCGGTCGGGAGGGCCTTCGGCAATTGGACGGTGCTCGCGCTCGCCGAAGACGACGATACGGGAAGCAAGAGCAGCGGCGAGGTCGAGTTCGTGCGTCGCGATGACGAGTGTGCGACCGCGCCGGTGGAGCTCGGCCAGAAGTTCAATGAGCTGGGCTCGACTGCGTGGATCTAAGTTGGCCGTTGGTTCGTCGAGGAGGATCACCTCAGGATCCATAACCAGGACGGTGGCGAGCGCAACGCGCTTCTTCTCGCCGCCACTGAGCTCAAACGGCGCACGGTCGGCAAGATGGGTGATGCCAAGTTCATCGAGCGTGGTGGCGACGGCCTGGCGAATGCGCTCGCTTGGCCAACCGAGCTGGAGTGGTCCAAAGGCGACGTCATCGAAGACTGTCGGGGAGAAGAGCTGGACATCCGGCTCCTGAAAGACGAGCCCCACCCGCTGGTGGAGCCAGTAGCCAAGTTCCGGATCGTCTGCGGCCGCGGTGATATCGTGTCCAAAGGCGACTAAACGACCGCTCGTCGGCCGATACAACCCGTCGAGGATCTTGAGAAGTGTTGACTTTCCCGATCCGTTGGGGCCGAGGATGACAAGAGCTTCGCCAGCGCGGATAGTGAGGTCGACGTCCCGAAGGGCGACGATCCGATTATGGTAGGAGTAGCTGACACCGGAGAGCTCGAACACCGTGGTGTCGTTCATAGACGCGCCAAATCCACAAGCCAGAGTGCGGCGAAGGCAGCACTACCGAGTGACAGGGCCAGCCAGTCGGTCTCGGCAAGAGACGGGTTCCGGAGCGTCCGCGGTTCACCGCGATAGCCGCGTGCGGCCATGGCGAGGTAAACCTGCTCGCTCGTACGCAGGCTGCGTTGGAAGAGGACACCGAGCGCGCTGGAAAGCCAGCGGCGCTGCTCGGTGTTTTCGTCCCGCCGCAGGAGCCGGCTGCGCCGGGCCAGCAGCAAATCCTGGAGGAGTTCCAACAGGACAAAAACGTAGCGGTAGGCCATCGCAAGGACGAGGACGAAGACAAGCGGCACACGGAAAGCTCGGAGTGCCGCGAGTAGGTCGGCCCAGCGAGTGGTCAGAACGAGGGCCGAGGCAGCGGCAAGCGATGCTGTGACGCGAAGAAGGAGGGTGAGCACGCTCCAGGCGCCGGTTGTCGTAACACTTAGACCAAAGGGGAGACGAAGGAGCTCCGGCCCAGGAACCAGGATCAGCGCGGGTGCGGCGACGACAAGCGTAAAGAGCGGTAGGCCGAAAAGGAGCCGTGCGATTGCCCCCGGGGGAATGCGGCTAGCGACAAGCAGGACCACCAGCAGGGTAAGGAGCGCAACCTGAGTGGGCCACGAGCGGAGGCTGGCAGCGACGAGGATAGCGAAGCCGAGAACAACGACCTTCACACGGGGATCGATCCGCTGCAAGAGTCCGGAGCGGCGGGCAAGTTCCTCAGCGTAGACAGAGTGTTCGACCGCCCCGGCAAGATCGAGCAAGGTTTTTTCGACGAAGTTGCGACGCGGCATATCCCCGTCCTCCGGTCGTTACGAGTTCGTGGGCGTGCGCGGGCGGACGAGCAGGCGGAGCGCGAAGATGACTGCGCTGACAAGGCCAATGCCGACGATGGCCGAGAGGACATAGGCGAGGGCCTGCTGAACCGCGCTGGCGTCCGCAGGAAGCCAGGACAGCGCGTAACCGGAAAGCGGCGCTTGCCACCAGCCTTCCCAGCGGGCGAGCCCGCTTGGGACGTAGCCGACTCGTTGCTCAAGTTCCTGGGCTGACCATTCACCCCAGGCAGTTCCCGAGGCGACCAGGCCGAGCGGTGTCAGGAGCACGATGATGGCGGCGAGCAAGATGAGGAGACCGCGGCGGCTGGAGGGAGCGACAACCGGCGACGAGGTCGTGGTACCGAGAAGCTCTGGGGAGAGGCGGCGAACCAAAGCCAGCCCGGTCAAGGTCACGATCGCTTCGGCGGCGCCAGCGATGGTGAGGTGGGGGATCAGCATGGCGGGGACTGCGACGTCTAATCCGTAGGGGCTGTAGAGTGCCCGGCCATTTTCGCTCCAGAGCAGGGGTTGGATGCCGAGTGTCAGCCCAACCAGAAGAGCCGCGACGTTGATACCGACATATCCCGCTAGACCAGCGGCGAGCAGACGCCGACGGCTCTCGAGCGGGCTGCGACCGGCAATGAGTCGAAAGACGCCGTAACCGACAAGCGGCATGGCAACAGCGAGGATGAAGCAATTGGCACCGATGGCGAGGATTCCCCCATCGCCGAAAAAGAGAGCCTGAACGATGAGCGCAACCGAGGTGGCGACGACGGCGGCCCAGGGGCCAAGCACGATTGCCGCCAGCACACTCCCGACGGCATGTGCAGTCGTGCCGCCGGGGACAGGGACATTGAACATCATCACGACAAAAAGGAAGGCGGAGAAGAGCGCGAGTGCAGGAACAGTGCGTCCCGCCAACTGGCTCCGGAGGCGTTGCGTGGAAACATACCAGAAGGGCAACGTCGCACCGTAGTAGGCGAGCGCTGTTGCAGGACTGATGTAGCCATCAGGAATGTGCATGGCTTGGAGCTCCTGCGCCGTCCGCAAACCTCGATCACTTTCCGACACTCGGAAGTATGCCAGCTACGTGAGTGGACATTCGAGGTTCGGGTTCTGGACCTGGGCCGCCGTGTCGCGCTCCTACCGCGCCGCCCATAACTCCATCACCTGTGCCCCGGATGCTGGAGAGCTGCGCCCGGGAACGCATCCGGTTGCCTGGATTTGGTCTCAGGTTGCCGCGCGGGAGCGATGCGCTGTCGAGGGACGCAGAGCGCGTTGCGACGCCAACCACTGCTCGCAGCTGGCCGCGGTTTGGGTATGGGGGCGATCAGGAGCGGTTCTGTAGTGCAGGTGGATCGGATGTCCCCAAACGAGTCTTTTGCGGTGTGGGTGGTAGCAAAGGCCCATGGCGTAGAGCGAAACTGCCCTTGCTGAACTTACGCGGGCCGCAGCACCTGTCGCAACACGAAGAGTAGGTTGGCGGGCCGTTCGGCGAGGCGGCGGGTGAAGTACGGGTACCAGTGTCGTCCAAAGGGGACATAGATGCGCACCGGCTCTCCTGCGCGCTGGAGTTCCTCCTGGAGGTCACGGCGCACGCCGTAAAGCATCTGGAACTCGTACTTCTCTGGGCCAACGCCGATGCGGCGGGCAAAGCCGCGGGCGACGCGCATAATGGCCTCGTCGTGGGTGGCTATGGCGACGAACTGACCGTATTCGAGCAGTGCCTCCAGATGGCGGCGATAGGCTGCATCGACTGCCGCCTTCGTGGGATAGGCAACCGTGGAAGGCTCAGCGTAGGCGCCTTTCACCAATCGCACGCGCCAGCCGCGCTCGATGGCAATCTCAACGTCCCGCTCACTCCGATAGAGATAGGCCTGAAGTGCGATCTGGAGGTGATCCCCATAGACCCGGTGGAGGTCGGCGAAGAGCTCAAGGGTGGAACGCGTGGTGGAAGAGTCTTCCATGTCCACTTCAACCCGGCCGCCGAATCGTTGGGCAAGGCGGGCCAAGCGCTCCAGATTCAAGCGGGCCAGGGTGGGATCGATGCGGAGACCAAGGTGCGTCGGCTTGACAGAGATAGTCGCGTCAAGCCCGCAGCGAGCGATCGTCTGCAAGAGTTCGGCGTATGCCTCGGTGACAGCGGCTGCTTCGGTGGGAGCGGTGACGTCCTCACCGAGAAGATCGAGCGTTGTGGCGAAGCCCCGGTTGGCGAGTGCCTGCGCCACAGCGAGTGCCTCCTCCATGCTCTCGCCAGCGACAAAGCGAGCGACGAGCGGTGCCATCAGCGGAGAGTTCCGCACGAGACGCTCGACCCACGGCTGACGCGCGATGGTCAAGACGAGCGACCGGTAAAGCGGCATCGGTCTCCTCCACTCCCGCATCCCGCGTCCGACCCGCAGCGCAGTGTAGCATCGTCCTCGAGACGAGGAGCGGAGGATGGACTGTAAGGAACGCTACGTCACGATCGTGCGTGACAGTCTGTATGACCGGATTCCGCTGACGGCGGCTGAAGTGGCGCTGATCAGCACCCCGACCTTTCAGCGGCTAGATCGCATCCAGCAGCTTGGCTTTGTGAGCAAGGTCTGGCCAGGAGCGAAACATACCCGTTACGAGCACTCGCTGGGTGTCTTGCACCTGATGCGCCAGGCTCTCGCCACGCTACGCCAGCACGGTGCGACAGTCATCGACGAAGCAGCGCGACGCACAGCGCTTGCGGCAGCGCTCCTGCATGACGTTGGACACTACCCGTTCAGCCACGCCATCGAGGAGCTCGGGCCACCAGTCCTGCCGCATGAGGAGGCAGGTCGGCGGCTGATCGAAGGGAGCGAGCTGGCTGAAGTGTTGGAGCGGGAGTGGGGAGTCGATCCAGGACGTGTGGCGAACCTGATTGCGCCGCGCGGAGGAGGCGAACCCGCTGACCGGCTGCTGCGTGGACTCCTGAGCGGGGCACTCGACGTGGATAAGCTGGACTATCTCCCGCGCGATGCACGGCACTGCAACGTGCCATACGGTGGCGTCGATACGCCAAGGCTGCTCGATGCCCTGCGGGTAGCTGAAGTACACGGGGTGCCGCGGATCGTGGTGACGGCGAAGGGGGTAAGTCCCCTGCACTCGTTGATCAACGCGCGGCAAGAAATGTTCGACAACGTGTACTGGCACCATGCCAACCGGGCAGCGATGGCGATGCTGCAGCGGGCAGTGCAGGACGCGTTATTGGCGGGAGCGATCCAAGCCGAAGAACTCTTGCGGCACGACGACGCCTCGCTCCTTGCGCGGCTGGCCGAGCCGGGGATGCCCGAGAGTACGCGGCAGTTGGTGCAACGCCTGCGTGACCGGGTCCTGCACAAGCGGGCGCTCGAGGTGAGTGCCCGCGCGCCCGACCTATACCGATACTTGAGCAGCCTGTATGGGCAGCCAGCGGCGCGGCGGGCGCTGGAGTGTCGGCTCGCGCAGCAGCTCGCCGAACTCCTGGGAGAGCCGGTGGCGGACTGGGAGGTACTGCTGGCGATCCCGAAGCCGGAAAAATGGAGCACCGATGTGTGGGTACTGTTCGAGCGACCACCGCTTGGCTTTCAGCAACTCATGCCATGGCAGGATGTTGTCGGAATGACCGATGCTGATTTCGCGCGGTTTGAGGAGCATCGGCGCTTGATCCGGATCGTCACAACGGCGCGCCTAAGAGACGCGGTGGCTGCACACTGGCCGCGGCTGCTGCTGCCGCTGCTCGGGTGAGCGATGTGGCGACGACGGCGCGTCATTGTGGCTGGATGGAGTCCTCCGGAGGGGCTGAGCGACGTACAGGGACGTCATGGCCAAGGCGCGTTCAGTTTGGGCCCGGTGACACGGAGAGACCGCCGCTGCAGCAGTGACTCGTTGATCCACTGGGTCGTTCGTGACTGCCTCTTCGCACCCACATGCGGGAATGATCAGGGACAGGTTGCGAGGGAGGCTGGGCGCTCGCGCGATTTGGTCGGTCCTCTTTGTTCAGCGGCAACACGGGGCAGGAACAGGGCATTCGTGCTCGTTTGCCAGAGCGGCACGCGGTGGGCAGAAGGTTGGCGAAGAGACGACGGCTGACGTCAGGCTCTGCGAACAGGGCGGCGCGCTGCCGGCTGGCAGCCGCAGTGTTGCTCGGAATGCGGCGCGAAACTGACCGGGGTTCAAGCGTGCCCTCAGCCCGCCGTGGCAGGTGGGAAGGTGAGAAGGGCAGGGTCAGTGACCCGGCGGAGCTGAGAGGCGCAATCCGAGCAAGAGCAGCGTAGCGCCGAGTAGAGCGAGCGAGACGAGACTTGCGGCGACAGACAGGGTGCCAGCGCCCGTGCGTGGCGCGACCTGCGAGCGTTGGAGTGAGGATTCGGTGGAATCACTCGAGCGCTCGGGTGCAACGGACGCTGATGACTCGGACGTGAGGGTACCGGAGGGCAATGGTGAAGACGGTGTTGAAGGCGTTTCGTGGGTCTGACTCCCGTCGCCTGGTGACGGAGATGCAGCTGTGACCGGTGACGTTGTCGGCACGGGCGTGGGCGAGGCGTCGCTGGGCTGCGGCGTAGGATCGTCAGGGAGCGGCGTGTTGTCTGGCTCAGGGCTGCCGCCTGGGTACATTGACTGGTCGGTGGTCGGCGAAGCGGTCGGAGAGAGTTCGGTGAGAGTGGCAGATGCTGTGGCGGTCGGATCGGCGATCTGTGTCGCGGGCCGATACTCCGTGATTCCAGCGTCACCGGCGACGCTTGCGGCGGCGAGCTGGAGAGCCAGCGCAGCAGTCAACAGAGCGATGATCCAGCGGGCGGAGCGCACGGCGATCACTCCCTTCCTGGCTCGGACACCGCGAGGAGTGTCCGGACATGCGTACGGACGCGAGTATATTGCATGGGAATGAAGCGAGGCAAGGGTCTGTGCGGCAGGGGCCGAGGTCCCAGAGCGAGTAGGGACACCACTTATGTGGCGGGCCACTGGTCTCGTGCCTGTTCGCGCACGACGATCGGTGTCTCGTGGTCTTGCTGGGTGTGTGGAGCTGGGGCGTGTTAGACGTTGGATCCGCGGCTACGGGAAGCGAGCGCGGCGAGCTTCGAGGGGCCACAGCGCGAAGCGGGTCAGGGGCGATGAGCAAACAACGGTGGCAGAGCAACGGACCGGCGGTCGATGATCAGCGGGATCGACGATGGCTTGCGGCGGTGCTCGTGGTGAGCGCCGTGGTATGGGTGCTGATCGGCGCACGCTACCTCGTCCGGCTGCAGCCATTGACCGGTGACGAACCGTATTACGTCGTGACAGCGATAAGCCTACTGGAGGATCGGGATCTCAACGAGGCGAATCAATACGCTGAGCGGGTGTGGCTGCGTTTCTACCCGCCGCAGCCACTGCCGGCCAACTGGCAGGGCTGGCCAAGCTTTCCGTGGGAGCTCCCACCGCACGCGGCGCACGCGACGCGACCAGGCTTGTATAGCAAGCATGGGCTCGGTCTTGTGCTGCTCATTGCCCTCCCGTGGGCGATCGCCGGACGGGTGGGGGCGATGGCGGTCGTGGCATTGTGCGGTCTTCTCTTGATTGGTCAGCTTTTTCGGCTTGCGCGCGAGGCTGGTGCCACCACGCGGCTGGCCGCGGCGCTCGCGTTGGGGCTTGGACTGACCATGCCGATCGGCCCCTATGCGTTACTGCTTTTTCCGGAAGTGCCAGCGGCACTCTGTCTGGTGTACGCGGTACGGCGGCTCGCGGCGCGGGAAAACCGCTGGTGGCGATGGCTCTTGACCGGGGCGGCGATCGGGTTCCTTCCCTGGCTGCACCAGCGGTTTGTCGCGAGTGCGGCGGTGCTTGGAGCGGTCGCGCTTGGGCGTCTTTGGGCAGCGCGCTGGGGACGGGGCTGGGGACCAGACTGGCCTGGGGCACTGGGGGCGGTCGGGCCGGCGTCGGTCGGGGGACTAGGGATCGTTGGGTACAATCTGTGGCTCTACGGTCAGCCGTACCAAAACATCGCGGACCACGCGGGATTCAGCGGGTTCAGTGGGACGTTGAATGGGCTGGGGGGATTGCTCCTGGACGCACAGTGGGGACTGGTGGTTGCCGCGCCAGTGTATCTGGCGGCCATCGCGACCTTCCCACTGTGGTGGTTGCGGGCGGGTCGATCGTTTGCCATTGCCGTGGCAGCCGTGGCGCCATACCTCGTGCTGGTGTCTGCGTACCGTGTCTGGTGGGGTGAGTGGGGACCACCGGCGCGGTATTTGGTGCCGGTGGCTGGTCTGGCGGTCGTGCCACTGGCGAGCTGGCTGACAGGAGCGCGCTGGTGGGAGCGAGTGCTCGCTGGGATCCTGTGGGGTTGGGGAGCGGTGCTGAGCGTGATTGGCTACCTCGATCCGCAGCGTTTTTATCACCATCCGGACGGGATAAACAAGCTGTATGCGACGCTGGACAGGTGGCTTGGCATTCGGCTCGCAGAGTTTTTAGTGCCGTTTCAGCCGTTCGCAGCGGCACCGGTGGTAACACGGCTGTGGGCGGGCGCAGCACTGTGCCTGGCTATAGCTGGGCTGATGGTGGTAATGGCTTGGATGCGACCGTGGCGGGGGAGCGGACAGCGCGTAGCGGTGCGAGTGGATACCGCTGCGTCGCGACAGGAGTGATGGAACTGATCCAGGCGGCAGTGAGTATGCCGCGGCCAGTGACCTCGCAGACGATTTGGGGTCGGGAAGCTGACTCTTGCCTAATCGATGGAAAAGCACCAGCAATGACTTCGTGGGAACCGGGTGTGGCCGAGTTGCGCTCGTGCCGACGTTGAGCGTCGGTAGGTGGGTGAGGGGATGGCCTTGTGCAACGGCAGCGAAGTGTTGGGACTTGTGACGCAGTTGCTCCGAACTCTGCGTGACGGGTACCGGTTTTCGGTCGGCGAACGGCGGTGCGGAGATGCAAAGTGCTGCGACGAGACGGGACCAAGACGAACGCATGGGACAGGCATGGATATCATGCCTCGGCTGTAGGCTGGGCGCGTTCGGCGAGCAGCCGCGGTGCGTCTGATGTACACGCCGTCTCGTGAACCGGCTAGAATCGCGGGGAAGGACAGGGACGGTGGGCGATGGTGCAGTGGTGGCGCGGAAAGCCGTTCCAACCGAAAGAGAAAGTCACTGAACCGCGGACGCCTGGTGCGTGGATCGTGACCGTTCGTTCGGCGCCGCTGCGGTACGACGAACTGCGGCGTGTTGTGGAGTCGACCGGTGAGGCGCGAGTCTACTTTGGGGAGGCGCTGGCGTACCTCAAGGGCGAAGCTGTAGCGCTATTGCGGATTGAGGCGACTGGTTTTGGCTGGCTTGAAGCGCTGCATCGCTGGTGGCAGCAGGCGCAAAAGCGTGACGGTATCGCCTTTGACGTACGCTTCTACATCCGTGACCGGGAGTTTGTGGGAAGCTTTCAGCGGGACCGCGTGGAGGAGCTCGCCCGACGGCTGCAGGAGCAGGCGCCGCGTGTCGCTCCGCTCAGCGGTCGGTAAGGCGCGGTGACGACGAGCGGGATAGTGCGACGCAGCGAATTCCAAAGGGCGGGCGTGGCGGGAGTAGGGCGGGGTGTGCCTGCCCGATCTCTGTAGTGGGCCGTCGAATCCGTGAGACTGCGAGCTGCGCGAAAGTGGAGGACGCTCAACGGATGCCATTCCGGTGATCCTGCTGATACCGGGGAAGACCGCGGCTTGTGTCCAATGTGTGTCCGGATGGTAGTTGAAAACTGGTACTTTTGTCCCTTCCCTTTTGTCACCCCAGTGGCTATACTAATCCTAGGACGAACGGCGATTCGGTCCTAGGCCATTTGTCCGACCGAGACCGAGGACCCCCGGAGGCGACGAAGTACTGCTCGAGTATTGGGCGCCGTTGGGCAGTACGGAGCCAGTGGCGCACCCGGCCGGGAACGACCGGCCGGGTGTGTGCGTTTCAGGGGACCGGAAAGGGCGGATGGGATGCGAGAAGCAAGAAAGGGAGCGAATGAGCGACTGACGCAGAGAGGGGAAAGGGTATGAAAGAACACAAGCGCTGGCAGTCGTCGTGGATCACCTGGATTGGGAGCTTTGTCAGTATCGTCCTCTTGGTGGTGAGCGTAGTAATGGCGCTGCAAGCTGGAGAAGTTGATGCTCGCGGGCGTGGGTCAACGACGCCACCGCCGTCGGGAGACCAAACGATCTATCTCAAAAAAGAGCATTCATGGACGACCGTGGACTGTGACGATGACAATTCCCGTATTTGGTGGCACTTCGTCATTACGGGTGTTACCGATCCCGAAGGCAATGACTCAAACCGTCTCCCGCCGGCTCCCAGAACCATCACTGTTGTCTTCAGCGAAGCCGGGCTTCAAGTTGTTCCATTGGCCAGAGTGACGGGAAATGCTGCACAATACGAGGTATATACCGATAGCCCAGAAACACTGGAGAATGCTTGGACAACGATCCGCAGTGATTGGCGCGGTAATTTCAATTTGAGCTTGCCTGACAATCCTTGTATTCAGGGTACGGTGACCCCGACGGAGGAGACGACGGTGACCCCGACGGAGGAGACGACGGTGACCCCGACGGAGGAGACGACGGTAACCCCGACGGAGGAGACGACGGTGACCCCGACGGAGGAGACGACGGTGACCACGACGGAGGAGACGACGGTGACCCCGACGGAGGAGACGACGGTGACCCCGACGGCGGTGACGACGCCGGTGGGAACACCAGAGCCGACGCCGACAGCCACGCCGTCGACGCCGACGCTGACTCCGCCGGCGACACCACCGCGCACACCGCCGGCGACACCGCCGAGCACCCCAGTCAGCGAGGCAGCAGGCGCGACGGCCACGCCGACACCGGTGAGTGAAGCGCTACCGGCGACGGCTACACCGCCAACGACTCCGGCTGCTCTTCCACAGGTGCTGCCGAAGACCGGAAGTGGTACCGGTGATGGGCTCTTGATTGGGCTCTTGACGGTGCTTGGCGTGATGTTTGTGGCAATCGGCACGACGCTCGAGCTGCGGCGGCGCAGCGCGACACGCTGAGTCGTGTCACTGCATCAGGGAACACCTGTCGAGGGGTGGTGTCAGCCACCCCTCGTTCGTGTTTGTCGAGACGGTGGTGCGACCGGTCGTCGTCATGCACACCCGCATGGGTACGACGCGGAGTGATGTAGGGCGCATTGTCTGTTTTCGGAGTGGGCGGTCGGAGCAGGAGCAATACATCTTGCCCCGGCCACGAGACACCGTGATCCTGTTGTTCTCTTCACTGTGCCTCGTCGAGGTACCAGGTGCCTTGTACCCAATCGGTGTGGGGGTGAACTGTTTCGCACTACACCAGTGGATCCCAGCTCACAGTTCTACCGGGAACAAAAGAGCTTGCAGTCATGTGCTGTGGGCACAGCTGAGCTCAAGAAAGGGGTGCAACAAGTGGTCAAAAGGCTTGGGGGTGAGCTCGCGAGTGTCCCCGGTGAGGCCGACGCTCCTGGCGATGGTCGGTGCGCAAACGAGTCTGGGTGGGAGCGCTGCGGCACCGGTCATGCCGGACGGCGTGACGCATTCCTGACAAGAACTCCAACTCCCTCTGAGTGGAGGATCGGCCCGTCCTCGCGAACGGTGGGGGCTTGGTAGCTACAGCGGATTTTCGCAAGTCAAGGTGATGCTCCACAGAGGTCGGGTGGCCTCGAGCCGTGCCTTGCGCGCGGTTCGCGCCGTTTCTTGTCAGCGGGGCTGAAGCATCAGGCGGGCTGAAAGCAGGCTTGGGGTTGAGGGCTCCTCATGATGAGGGCTTGCAGCGCCCTGGCTGGTGAACTTCTCATATGGCAGATCGAGTGTCACTGGAGCTGGGGGAGAGTGATGGGATGCGACGGTTAGCCGACACGTTGGTGCTACGGTTGTGGCGAGCACGCGCTCAGGTAGGGCGGCTGTGTCCGCGACAAGGAGGGCTGCTCGGCGAACGGATCAGGTCGTGTCGTGCCCGTTGGCAGCACGGTGCCCGGAACATGACATGACGACAGGCAGAGAAATCAGCCACCGCGCTTTGAGCGCGGGAAACCACTTGTCGGCTGGGACATGCCTGACGCTGCGGGCTGCATGGAAAGCGCTCCTGAATGATGAGGGTAGACGGCTGACGTTCATGAGGTGGCTGCTCACCAGATGCAGCTCGTGAGGGGCAACGCGGTGGTTCCCCGCCGTGACATGCTCGGCAAGGGAGGTGGCGGTGGCTGTGCGGTGTTGTGCGGTCAAGGGTGCGCAAGCGTGCCTGCCGTCTTAGGATCGTCAGGAACTGGTATCGCCTCGGCAGTTTCGCCACTTCTCTGGCAGTGAAGGGCGTGGACAGGGCGGGCACATGAGGGGCGTGGGATGACGGTTGGACAACTGGTGCAACTCGTGCTCTTGGGGACGATCTGGGGGAGTTCGTATCTCTTCATCAAGGTTGCCGTAGAGGGGTTCCCGCCAATCCTCCTCGTGGAGGGGCGTTTGTTGCTGGGAGCTGCGGTGCTGCTTGCGATCCGATGGTGGACACGGCAGCGGTGGCCGACGCGCGCGGTATGGCCGCACCTTGTCGTGATGGCGCTCGTGGGCAATGTGGTGCCCTTCCTGCTCATTGCGTGGAGCGAGCAGCATATCGATTCCGGGCTGGCTTCAGTCCTGAACGCGACGACACCGTTCTTCACGGTGCTCTTCGCAGTGTTGATCTTCCATGCGGAGCAGCTCACCAGGGCGAAAGCCATTGGCGTAGGGCTCGGGTTTGTGGGAGTGGCCGTGCTGAGTGGCGCAGATCTGGCGGCGTTCCGCTCGGCCTCGACGCAGGGGCAGCTGGCGGTGCTGGTATCGAGTGCCTGTTATGGGTTGGGGTTCGCCTACGCGCGACGGTTCCTGCGTGGGGCTCCGCTGGCATTAGCTGCGGCGCAAATTGGGCTTGCAGCGCTGCTGCTCTTGCCGCTGGCACTCGCAAGTGGGATACCAGGGGACTTGCGCCCGACTCTTCCTGCTTTTCTCGCACTCAGCGCACTGGGGGTGGTAAGCAGCGGGATCGCCTATGTGCTGTATTACCGGCTGATTGCTTCCGCTGGAGCTGTGGTGGCGTCGTTGGCAACGTATCTCATGCCGCCGGTCGGTGTCACACTCGGTTGGGCAGTCTTGGGGGAGCCGATCGGCTGGCGGCTCCTTGTGGGGGTAGTGCTGATCCTTGCTGGGATGGCGGTGGTACAAGGCCGCAGCAGCTGGTTGGCACTGCGACGGGCTGGCCGACTGCAGGTGCCGGCGGAGGACTGAGGGTTACGGAAGGGTCAGAATTTCGGGACCGTTCTCGGTAATGGCGACCGTGTGTTCAAACTGTGCGGAGAGGCTTCCATCCGCGGTGACGACTGTCCAGCGGTCAGCGAGAAGGCGCGTCTCGGGACGACCAGCGGCGATCATTGGCTCAATGGTCAGGACCATGCCAGGTTGGAGTACCGGCCCCTGGCCGGGTGGGCCGTAGTGCGGCAGCATCGGTTCCTCGTGAAGTGCACGACCGATGCCGTGACCGTAAAGGTTGCGTACGACTGAGAAGCCGTGAGCCTCGACATGCTGCTGGATAGCGTGGGAGATATCGGTGAGGCGATTGCCGGCGCGGGCATAGGCAATACCGATCTCGAGTGCTTCGCGACAAACGCGGAGGAGCTTCTCCGCCTCTGGGGAAATCCGTCCGACTGGGACAGTGATGGTGGCATCACCGTGGTAACCGCGGTAGCGAGCTCCGACGTCGATACCGACAATATCGCCTTCCTGGAGGATACGCGGACCGGGGATGCCGTGGACGACCTCTTCGTTGACTGAGACACAGATGGAGGCCGGGAAACCACGGTAACCCTTGAAGGAAGGCACAGCCCCGTGCTTCCGGATGATCCGCTCCGCCAGACGGTCGAGCTCGGCAGTGGTGATGCCAGGGCGAACGGCGTCAGCAAGAACGGCAAGAGTCTCGGCTACGATTTTGCCGGCTTCGCGCATAAGACGGATCTGTTCCGGCCGTTTGAGAACGATAGGCACGCGTCGATCCTCCCGGGTGGCCGAGCATACGGCCAACTAGAAAGTATAGCACAGGACAGGCTCGTTGGCTGACCGAAGGCCGGAGACAGGCGGTGTTGTGGCACGCAGGTGAGGTGTCAGATCCAGCTCGTGAGGTCAGCGACAGGTGCAATAGCCATCGCTCCGGGTGTTGCCTGGTGGATACGGTCCCTCTCGGAGAGGGTGAGCGGTACGGATGACACTCTTCGAGGAGGACATGGGGCCATCGGGGTGCACTCCCTGTGCACCCGGCCAGTTGGGCAACCGGGCATCTTGAGGACGTCGAGTCGCGGTGTCACGGGGTGGCCGTGAGGGGGTGCTTTGGGGTACGGAATGGAGGCTCCCTGTACCGAGGGCGCCAAGCGTTCATAAGCCGCGAAGCGTAGGGCTGTAGCCACACAAGTGTCCCCAACGCCGTGTGATCTCCGAGTAGGCTGCCGCAGAGGCGTCCGTGGTTGTGTCTCCCCCGCCAAAATGCCGAAGGCTAGAGCTAGGTATTGCCGCACAGCGTGACGGTGCACGACTGGGAATTCGAGCTCATGCCACGACTGCGATCGGATTGACGGGGGTACGAACCGTTCGCGGGGCTCGTGCGTATTGCTCATAGACGGTCGGCGACTACGGACAGGAGGGAACGATGCGAACGCTCATCCGTGCACTTGTGGTCGCACTGCTGGGGCTTGTTACGCTCGCGCTACCCGCGGCAGCGCAGGAATCGGTAACGATCACGTTGCGTGAACAGAGCGGTTCCGGACAGTCAGGCACGGCGATCCTGACAGCGGTCGGGAACCAGACGCGAGTCGTAGTAACTCTCTCCAACCCACCGGCGGGGGTGGCACAGCCGGCGCATATTCACGAGGGTACGTGTGCCAACCTCAACCCGCAGCCACGCTATCCGTTGCAGAGTCTGATGAATGGGCGGTCGGAGACGGTGGTTGACGTGCCGCTCAGCCAGCTCTTAGCTGGGTAGTTCGCGATCAACGTGCACAAGTCGCAGCAGGAGATCACCACGTACGTGGCCTGCGGGGAGATCCGAGCGCAGCTGGCGCCGGCGACCGGCGCAGGATCGCGCAATCTCCCTGTGTGGGGTGTGATCGCTGCGGGGCTTGCTGGGCTGTTGTTGCTCACGAGTGGATTTGCGCTGCGGCGAGTGTGGCGGTGAGGAGCGCAGTGATGCGCTGGTTCTGGGTGATGCTCTTGCTGCTTGCCGTACTGGGACCCGCCGGATGTGGCAAGGCGAACGAAGCGAACCCAGCTGCTGGCTCAGGTGACCCATACGGAGGATCGTACGGCTATAGACCTGCTGCTGCACCAACGCAGACGATGGAGAGCGAGCGTTCCGGGTACGGGCCGGTGTTGGCGGGGACACCGACCGTCGCACCGAGGGCGGGTCCAACGACGATCGAAGTTCGTGTGGTCAACTTTGGGTTCGAGCCAGCCGAGCTGACGGTGGCACCTGGCACGACTGTGATCTGGCGGAATGACTCACCAACAACGCACACCGTGACGGCGAAGAATGGGGCATTCGACAGCGGCTTGCTGGAATCGGGACAGACGTTCTCGTTCACGTTCCGCGAGCCAGGGACGTACGAATACTGGTGTACGCTCCACCCGGAGATGGTCGGGCGTATCATCGTGCGCTGACGAGTGGGGTATCCTTGCTCGGCGGTCGTTTGAGAGCGGCGAGGTCGGGGTGAGGTGTACTGCCCGAGCTGCGGAGCCGAACAGCCGCCGGGCCCTGTCTGTATCGCTTGTGGACAGCCGTTCCGTCGCGCGGCGGTCGGTTCTCGGCATGTCCGGCGGCATCGCTACGTGCGGCGCGGTATCGGAGCACGCGTTGCCGGGTGTGTTACGACACTGATCGCGGCACTGGTACTAGTACTGGCGGCGGCAGCGTTTCTGACGCGCGAACCGGCGCGCGCTCCGGGCTCGTTGGGCGGCAGTGATCTGACCGCCACGGCGACGCCGGTAGCGCAGGCCTCGTTCGAAGCGACCGTAGGTGGCCAGACAATCGTCGTGAGCGAAGCGGAGCTCAACCGGTGGCTCGGCGAACACGAGGCCGAGCTGCGTCCAGCAAGCGATCCGCGTGCAGAGATCAGCCCCGAGGGCATCGCTGTGCATGTGCGCGTCTACGGATTTGGCGCGACGTATCGTGCGCGACCAACAGTGGAAAATGGGCGCTTTGTGCTGCGGGATGCGCGTGTGGAGGGGCCGCTTGGCATCGGATTCAGCGCTGAGCAGGTGACGGCACGGTTGCAAGCGGCATTGGACGAACGGCTCGCACAGGCTGGCCTACGTCCAGTTGCTGTGGAACTCGAGCCGGGAGCTTTGCGGGTAACGTTCGAACCGGTATTAGAATGACGAGACGTGAGCAAGAACGTGAACCAGCGAGGGTGGTGAGGGCTGTCCTGGCTGCCCTCAACCGGGGAGATATAGAGTCGGCCCTTGCCTATTGTGCGGACGACATTCTGCTGTGGGCACCTGGGCCGACGCCTGGCGGGACAGAGCTCCGCGGGAAGGAAGCGTTGCGGGCATTCCTGGAGGCGAGCGAGGCGGTGTGGCCGGACAGCTGGGCCGCAGTGCGCACGCTTGTCGCGGACGGTGACGAGGTGGCGGTGGAGCTCGTCGCGACGGCGACGCACGGGACCGAACGTGTGACACAGCCGATGGCGGCATTCTTTACGGTGCGTGATGGCCTCATCGTGCGGCAAGCGTGCTATTTCGATCTCGCTGGACTGTTTGCTTTGCTGCGCGAGCGCGGATTGGCCTGAGGGCCGGGTGACGAGGTTGGCCGCGCGCTCTTGTTGCCGGCAGGCTCAGGACTGGCAAGGTGTGTTCACAACTCGACACGGAAGGCACTCGATCACGGCTTACTGTGGTGCGATCCTGCGCCTATTTCAGCGTGTCGGTACGGGGCAGAGTCAGTGACCTCGTGGGCATGTGCTCAGTTGCTTGTCTTTCCAGCGTAGACCTGATTCCGTGCCTTGCTCGCGGCGAGCGAGGACAGGAGGGAGCTGAGGGGGTGTCTTCCAGATGCGGCCATGGCTCGTTGCAACGGAAAGGTCACGATTGGTGGTAGACGCCATACTGGGGGTTATGGCATACTCCTGAGTGCCGGGAGCGACACGTTGGTGTCCCGGCCCCACCGTCGCACACCTGTCTCATCTCCTCCTCACGTGCGAGGCAGCCGATCTTTTCACGGCTGCCTCGTGCGTTGTTCGGACGGGTCAGGTTCCTGGCAGGTACAATCAGAAAGAACCGGCCGAGGCGCACATCGTAAGCCTGGCTCGACGCTACGAGGGATCGACGATGGACGAACGCAATCGCACACCGCGTGAACCACGGGATCGACAGGGAAACGGAGTAGGGAGATTCTTCCGCAGCCTACTTGGCTCGCGGTTCGGTATTTTGTGGATTATTGTCGGGCTGATCCTGTTCTACAACCTCTACGCATTGTTCCGTCCGGGGCAGTCCGGCCCGCAGCCTGAAGTGGCCTACTCGAGCTTCATCGAGGTGGTCCAACGTGGGCTCGTCTCGAGCGCCACGATCTCAGGGAATACGGTCGATGGGCAATTCACTCAGCCACTGCGGGTTGCGAATGGCTACGTCTTTTTGCCGGATGAACCAGTGCCGGATACCGTCGATCCGGCGCAGGTGCGATCGGTGACGCGGTTCCGGACGGTGATTCCAGATAATACACAGGCTGAAGTTGCGGATCTCTTGCGGCAGCACGATGTGTTGGTGCAGGTGCGTCCGAGTGGTGGAATTTCTTTTCCCTCGCTCCTGGTGAGTGTGTTGCCTTTCGTCTTCCTGATTGGCCTTCTGTTCCTGCTTGGGCGCAACCTGAGCCGCGGGCAGCAGAACGTGTTCAGCTTTGGCCGCTCGCGGGCGCGAGTCTATGACGTCGAGCGGCCTCAGGTGACGTTTGCTGATGTCGCGGGCGAGGAGGAAGCAAAGGCGGAATTGGCGCAGGTGGTGGACTTCCTCAAGAACCCGGCGAAGTACCACCGGATTGGCGCACGGCTGCCGCGGGGAGTTCTGCTGGTTGGCCCGCCAGGCACTGGGAAGACACTCTTGGCGCGTGCTGTGGCTGGGGAAGCGGGGGTACCGTTCTTTAGCGTCAGCGCTTCGGAGTTCGTCGAAATGTTCGTTGGCGTCGGCGCCAGCCGGGTGCGTGATCTCTTCGAGCGGGCGAAGGCGCAAGCGCCAGCGATTGTCTTCATCGACGAGCTCGACGCGGTCGGGCGACAGCGCTTCGCTGGGTTGGGTGTCGGTAATGACGAGCGAGAGCAAACGCTCAACCAGTTGCTGGTTGAGATGGACGGGTTCGAGGCGCACACCGACGTGGTCGTGATCGCGGCGACGAACCGACCGGATGTCCTCGACCCGGCGCTGCTGCGGCCCGGACGGTTCGACCGGCAAGTGATGGTGGGGTTGCCTGACAAGCGGGGACGAGCAGCTATCCTGCGAATCCATTCTCGCGGTATTCCCATTGCACCTGACGTCGATCTCGATGCGCTGGCAGCGGCGACGCCTGGATTTTCAGGAGCGGATCTGGCCAACCTGGTGAACGAAGCGGCGCTGGTTGCGGCGCGCCGTGGTAAGCAGGTGGTCGACCGATCAGACTTTGAGGAGGCGCTCGACAAGGTACTGCTGGGAACGACGCGCTCGCTCCTGATGAGCGAAGAGGAGCGGCGACTGGTGGCCTACCATGAAGCAGGGCACGCGGTGGTGGCCTACTTCACCCCAGGATCGGACCCGCTGCGCAAGATCAGCATCGTGCCACGCGGCCGGGCACTAGGGGTAACGGTGCAAGCACCGGAGGAGGATCGCTTCAACTACACGCGGAGCCAACTCCTCGGCCGGCTAGCAGTACTGCTGGGCGGCCGAGCGGCCGAACAGCTGGTCTTCCACGAGGTCTCGACCGGTGCCCAGAACGACTTGAAGGAAGCCACACAGCTGGCACGCCGGATGGTCGGCCTGTGGGGGATGAGCGAGGAGCTCGGGCCGGTATATCTGGGGCTTGGCGAACAGCATGTCTTCCTTGGGCGCGAGATTGTGCAAGACCACAGCATCGGGACGAGCACGCTCGATCGGGCCGACCAGGCGGTGCGGCGATTGCTTGATGAGGCGATGGCGCGAGCCGAACGGGTCTTGCGCGAGCACCGCGCTGAGTTGGACCGACTGGCAGAGCTCCTCATTGCCGAGGAGACTGTGGGACCGGAGAAGATCCGCGAAGTGCTGGGTGAGCAGCCGGTGGCGGCGACCGGAGAACGTTGAGCCGGACATGCGAATCAGCACCGTGTCGGCACCTGGTGGACAACCCGTCGTTGATTGCTGGTCCTGGAACGGTTGATGTGTAGGTCGAGGAGACACCGGTTCGCACGGGAGTTCCCGCACGAACGGTCTTCTCTGCGCTCCTCAGTTGTGCAGCGCTGCGGGGCTCCTAGGTGCCTCAGACCAAGCACGAAAAATGAGCTCGAAGAGGAATACACGGGTTTGGGAAGCGCTGTTGCCTTCTCCTGCTGTACCCGGGGAGGAGTCGCTTCTACTCGCCAGGCACGCTTGGCGTGTGGCGGGAGCAGGCGATGTCCGGTGCGTTGAGGCGGACTCAACTGGGAGCACGCTGCACGCAGCGGTGCACGGTTACCGTTCGACTGTGCTATCTGCCAGCTGTGAGACTGTTCCCCTTGTGGTCATTTCCTGTCAGGGGCGATCTCTGCATCGTGGTTGGGGCCACGTCCCGCCGTGTGGGGTGACGGCTAGCGCTGGCTTTGCTGCGCCGACGCCAACGATGGGGCGTCGGGGAGCTATCGCATCCCTCTGACCGCGCCGTGAGGCGGTGGGGCTTGACTAACTCGGAGAGATGACCAGCCTCGTACTGTGAGCGAGGCGGGCACAGCTCGGGAGTGCACTGTACGCGATGAGTTATCCTCGGCTGGCGAGAAGAGCGGAGAGCTCTGCGAAGGGAGACAGTCGGACGTTCGGGAGGAGTGCGCGACAGGTGATGGAGAGGAAAACGAAGCACCAAGCGCGGCACATACCGGTAGAGCTTGGACCGGGACAGTATAGCCGCTGGTTCGTTGCGATCACCGCGCTGTTCGTCACCACGCTGATCACCTCGAATATCGTCGCGGTGAAAATCGTTGATGTGTGGGGGCTGTACGTTCCGGCCGGAACGGTAACCGTCTTTCCACTGGCCTACATCTTCGGCGATGTGCTGACCGAAGTGTATGGGTATCGCCGTGCTCGGCTGGTGATTTGGCTTGGATTTGCCTGCAACCTGCTAGCGGTGGCCGCCTTCACGGCGACGCAGTACCTTCCAGCGGCTCCGTTTTGGGACGGCCAGGCGGCCTATGAGCGCATCCTGGGCTACACGCCGCGGTTGTTGGCGGCGTCGTTCCTTGCCTATCTGGTCGGGGAGTTTGCCAATGCGGCGGTGCTCTCGCGGCTGAAGCTCGTGACGCGAGGCCGGTTTCTCTGGATACGGACGATCGGCTCGACACTGGTGGGGCAGGGACTCGACTCACTGGTGTTCGTGACGGTGGCGTTTTTGGGCACGATGGCGGGACAAGACCTGGTGCGGACGATCGTGACTGCCTGGCTGGTGAAGTCGGCGTATGAAGCCGTGGCCACCCCGCTCACGTATCTTGTGGTGAATGCGTTGAAGCGCGCTGAGGGAATTGACACGTTCGACTATGGCGTAAGCCTGTCCCCATTCCACTTGGACTGACCGGCGTGCTACCAGACGTGGGTGGTATCGGGGAGCGAACACTCCCGGCGTCAAGGACTGGGCACAGGCGGGAACAAGGGGGGTACCCGTTCCCGCCTGTGGTAAAAGTCATTCAACTCCCGATGCGTGGATCGCCGGTGGTCTTCCAGGTTGCGACGACGCTCGGTCGCGGCACAGTGCCGTCTGGCCAGCTGGAAACCGGCTGCGTCAAGGTGCCGCCCTCACCGGGGTGCTGGACTGCGCAGAAGAGTGTCTGGAAGTCGGGTGCGAACTCGGGGCCACAGATCTCGCAGCCGCGCGGGCCGCTCAGGAACATGCGCACGTAGCCGCGCTCACTACCGGAAGTGGGGACAGCATAGATGCCGTCGTTGCGGCGGAAGGTGCCAGGTTGGCCATCGGTTGCGATCCACATATTTCCCCAGGCATCGAAGGTGATGTTGTCTGGGCAAGAGATTGGGCTGATTTGGCTCGGATCGAAGCCAGCTGCGAAAACGAGGTCGTCCGGGTTCGCCGGATCGCCGCACAAGAGGAAAATTTCCCAGGTGAAACGCGTGGCGGCGTAATCACCGTCGGCCTCGATGAGTTCGATGATGTGTCCGTGCCGGTTGTTGCCGCGTGGGTTGGCTGGATCGATCTGGTTCCAGTTGCGACGGGTATTGTTGGTGCAGACGATGTAGACGCGACCATTGACCGGGTTGGTCTCAATATCTTCCGGCCGATCCATCTTGGTGGCGCCCAAAAGGTCAGCGGCACGGCGGGTGTTGATAAGCACGTCGGCCTGAGAGGTGAAGCCGTTGGCTTCGGTGAGCGGACCTTCGCCGTAGACAAGTGGAAGCCAGTCACCAGTGCCGTCTGGGTTAAATCGAGCGACGTAGAGCGTGCCCCGGTCGAGGAGAGTGAAGTTGGCTTGGCGGTTGTTAGGATCGAAGCGGCCGTCACTGACAAACTTGTAGACGTATTCGAAGCGTTCGTCGTCACCGGAATACACCACGGCGCGACCATCTCGGTTGATGACTACGGTCGCGGCCTCGTGCTTAAAGCGACCGAGTGCAGTCCGTTTCTTGGGGACAAAGGTGGGATCGTAGGGGTCGATCTCGACGACCCAGCCGAAGCGGAAGGGTTCATTCGGCTCGCGGGCAATGTCAAAGCGGCGGTCAAAGCGCTCCCAAACGCGCTCGGAGCGCCCGCTGGGAAGACCATAGCGCTTGTGGATCGCGACGCGCGGATCGGTCGCGTCAAGCCCGTCAAGATTGCCGAAGTACTGGTGGAAGTTCTCCTCGCAGGTCAACAGGGTACCCCATGGGGTCTTCCCACCAGCGCAGTTGTTGAGGGTGCCATACACGATGGTACCGGTGGGATCTGCGCTTGTCTTTAACCAATCGGAGCCGGCTGCAGGGCCGGTGAGTTCGATACGTGTGGTGCCGGTAATGCGCCGGTTGTAGCGCGAGCCTGGGATGTAGACCCAGTTCCCGCGGCCACGCTGCGTGATTTCAATGATGGTCACGCCGTGGGCCTCGAGCTCTACCGCGACCTGCCAGGCTTCGGGATCGCCCTCGCGGTAGTTGGGGAACATCAGCTCGGGGTTGGTGTATTCGTGGTTTACGGCGAGGAGGCCGTTGGCGGCACTGGTGGAGCGGAACGGCAACGGAAAGAAGCCGACGAAGTCAGCGTTGTACCCAAATTGTTGGGCTTGCGCCTCCGGCGACTGTGAATCGAGACGGAACTCCGGCCCCCAGCGGTGGAGCGGGTCACCCCAACGGATGACTACCTGTGAAGCGTAGCCGTCGGGGACCGTGACTTGGTCATCGGTGTTCAGGGTGATCGGTCGGAAGGTAAGACGACCGCGGTTACTGGCCTCGGCACGACCGAGCCCTGCTTGGCCGAGGGCGAGGACGAGGGCGACACCCGCGGCACCGCGGAGAGCCGAGCGGCGACTCAATCGCTGCGCCAAGATAGCCTCGAAGGTGCTGTTCTCACTGTGGTTGCAGGTGTCGGTGAAACACTTCTCACCGCAGGCCCAGCGGCACTTCTGGAGCCAGGCAGCGACGGCAGGGGTCAGTGGTAGGGTGAACCGGTTGGCCATCGGTAACCTCCTGTTCGAGTACCGCACGCGTTCATGCCAGGATCCATATACGGCACTGAGAAACGGAATCGGTGAAGAAATCGTTACGTACGCGTCGCCACTGTACTCATAGCCAGTGCTCAGGGAGCACCGTTGGGAATGACTGTTTGCGCGAGCAGAACCGGGGTATTACCACCGGGGCGTGGTTTGCTGTGTCGCTGCTGGTCGGAGCAGAGTGCCATTACTTCGGTCCAGAAGCGAGTGGGGTAGTCTGGACGTGAGACCGTCCCCTCTTCTCAGGTGAGACATCGCGTTGCGAGATCCAGAGATAGGCCTTCGTGGTTTGTGTGAGAGAACGACCTGGCACATTCGCGTTGGCGTGAGATCGATACGACAGCGAAGCGTACAGAGGGAGGAATGCTTCATCTCTCCTGATTCTGGGGTGATGCTGTGTGGTGGGTACGGGAAGATGGTCAAGGGTACGGAACGAGCGAGCATGTGCTACGATACGGCAACAGTAGACAGCGGGGTGGGCGAGGGTGAGGTGCGATGATGGAGTTAGGAGGGTTGTTACAGAGGCGACTGGCGCTGCTCTTTCCAGGGCAGGGAAGCCAACATGTGGGAATGGGACAACGAGTGCATCAGGTTTCGGAAGCCGCTCGGCGGATCTTCGCCCAGGCCGAAGAGGTGCTGGGGATGCCGTTGCGTCGCCTGTGCTTTGAGGGGCCGGCGGAGGAACTGGCGGGCACTGCGAACGCGCAGCCGGCGATCCTGACAGTCAGCTTGGCATACCTCGAGGCGTTACGCGAGCGTTTGCGGGAGTTGGGCGCGTCTCTGCAACCGACCATCGTCGCTGGCCATAGTTTGGGCGAATTCACCGCGCTGGTGGCCGCGAACGCTTTGCGGTTCGAGGACGCTTTACGCTTGGTGCGCGAGCGTGGCCGACTGATGCGAGAGGCGAGTCTCGAGCGACCAGGGGGGATGGCGGCGGTCATTGGCCTTGCGCGGGAGGCGCTGGAAGACGTCTGCCGGCAGGCGAGTGAAATGGGGCTTGTGGTCGTGGCCAACGACAACTCCCCGGGACAACTGGTGATCTCGGGTGAGGAGCGTGCGCTGCAACGTGCGATGGAGTTGGCACAAGAACGTGGTGCGAAACGTGTGGTGCGCCTTGGCGTTACGGTCGCGTCGCACTCGCCGCTGATGGAGCGGGTGGCCCAAGCGCTAGCGGAGCTCCTTGCCCGTATTCCGCTGCGGGAGCCGGACATTCCGATCGTGGCCAACGTGACAGGGAAGATTTTGTCGACGGTCGAGGAGATTCGCCGGGAACTCGCTTGTCAGGTGGCGCAGCCAGTACAGTGGACCTCCAGTGTGCGGGAGATGGCGAACCGCGGAGTGACGACGTTCCTTGAGGTCGGGCCGGGACAGGTCTTAACCGGACTCGTGCGGAAGATCCAACGTGATGCCGAAGCCTATTCGATGCGCGATTTGGGGTTTGAACCGTGAGTAAGTGGACGAGGGGGCGACTGTGCACCGCGTCGTGGTGACCGGACTCGGGGCGATCACGCCACTCGGGTTGGACGTCCCGACGCTCTGGCGCCGGCTTTTGGCTGGCGAGTCGGGGATCGACCGAATCCAGAGCTTTGATCCCAGCAATCTTGAAGTCCAGATCGCAGCTGAAGTAAAGGGTTTTGATCCGCGAGAGTTCATGGACTTCAAAGCAGCTCGCCGGATGGATCGTTTCTCGCAGTTTGCGGTTGCTGCTGCCGGAGAGGCGATCCGTGATGCAGGGCTCCAGATCACACGCGAGAATGCTGACCGGATCGGTGTGATGCTAAACACCGGAGGCGGCGGCATTCAGACGATGGAGCGCGAAGTCGTGACGTTCTACCAGCGGGGTCCCAATCGGGTGAGCCCCTTTTTCGTTCCGATGTTCGCGCCAAACATGGCTGCCTGCCAGATCTCGATCGTCTACGGGATCACGGGGCCGATCATGGCGTCGGTTGCGGCGTGTGCAGCGGGCACGCAGGCCTTTGTCGATGCGCTGCGTCTGCTCCGGCTGGGTGAGGTCGATGTCATGATCGCTGGAGGCACAGAGGCCGGGATTACGCCGGTTGCAGTGACGGCCTTTGCCAACATGGGCGCACTCTCGCGCCGGAACGAGGAGCCCCAGAAGGCAAGTCGACCGTTCGATCGTGATCGTGACGGGTTCGTGTTCGGCGAAGGGTGCGCGGTGATGGTGCTCGAGACTGAGGAACACGCGCGGCGACGCGGCGCGCGGATCTATTGCGAGCTCGCCGGTGGGGCAGTGACCGGCGACGCGTACCACATCAGCGCCCCAGATCCCGATGGCCTTGGTGCCGCACGAGCGATGCGCCTGGCATTGCGGGACGCCCAGATCCAACCCGAAGACGTGGACTACATCTGCGCTCACGGAACGTCGACGCCGCTCAATGATGTCACGGAGACCAAAGCGATCAAGGCAGTGTTCGGTGAGTATGCCTATCGCGTGGCAATTAGTTCGCCGAAGAGCATGATTGGGCACCTGGTCGGGGCAGCCGGTGCGGTATCAGGGGCTGTCTGTGTGCTCGCGATCCGTGACGGGGTGGTTCCACCAACGATTAACTTGGAAAATCCCGATCCGGAATGTGACCTTGATTACGTCCCAAACGTGGCGCGGCCGATGCCAGTGCGAGTCGCTATGGCTAACGCCTTCGGCTTCGGAGGGCAGAACGCCGTCGCGGTTTTCCGCGCATACGACGAGACGGCGTGACGCTTCCCCTCCCTTCCAAATGATCGGATCGGCCAGCACATCCAATGTTTCGGGATGTGTTTGGAGAGGTCAGGTGTTGGTTGTTCACATGGGGACTGACGCGCTGTCGCGACAGCGTTGAGCGACAGACGAAACCGTACAGCGCACCTACGGAACGCTGATACGCATCCTTGCGTCTGTACTTCTTCACCTTGGGGTGTTTCGCGCACTGAGGATCTGTGCTTTGGTTGTATGCCTGCTGAGTTCAGCAGGGGCGTCTGTTGCGTTCCTTGGTCCGGCGGGGCTTGGTGGGTCACCAGCGGAATTGGGAGGCGAGGGCATCAGCCTCAACGCGCAGGACGATTGGTGAGCCGTGCGGGCATACTGCCGGCGCGCTGGTCTGCCCGAGGGCTTCGACGAGCGCACGCAAGGCTGGACGGGGGAGCGGTCTCCCACGGCGAACGGCGGTGCGGCAGGCGAGCTGAACAAGAAAGCGGTCGCGCCAGTCCTCATTCGCGTCGGACTCATCGAGAAGCGTAAGCAAGCTGGGCGCAAGTTCCTCGGGTTCACCGATACCGGCTAGTGGGTCAGAGCCGGGCACGACGCCAGGAAGCGTCGGGATCGAGCGAAGGAGGAAGGAGCGAGGGCCGAACGGTTCGCAGTGGAAGCCGAGCGTGGCGAGACGATCGAGCCAACTGGCAAACCGTTCCACATCGGCCGGTCGGACGTCGATCAGAATCGGCTCGGGAAGGACAGCAAGGTCTGGTTGCGTGGCCTGGGCGTCACGCAGTCGTTCATAAAGGATTCGCTCGTGGGCTCGGTGCTGATCGACGAGATAGAGTGCGTCTGGCCCCTCAAGGAGGATCAACCGCTTCTGGAGTTGTCCGAGAAGTTGCAAGGGCGGAAATGCTGGAGTGACGATTGGCGCGTCCGGGGACTCTTCGTCATATCGTGTGTCTGGTTCGCTGACGGCAGCGGTGCTGCGGAGGGGATCAAGGAGCTGGGTCGGCGGAGTGAACACGAAACGACGAGGAGTACGGGCGAGGACGCTGCGCAGGAGTTCGCTGGCGGCTTGGCCGATCTCCCGCTCGGCGTGCAGCCTCACTTCCAGTTTGGCCGGGTGGATGTTGACGTCGACGGCACGCGGATCAACGTCGATGACAAGTGCAAGGATAGGATGTCGCCCGCGTGGGAGAAGCGGACGGTAGGCTGCCTCGAGGGAGGCGAGGAGAGTTCGTGGCTGTGTCCAACGGCCGTTGACGATGATGTGGAGGTGGTTGCGATTGGAGCGTGTCAGGTCAGGGCTAGAGACGAGACCTGTAAGCCGAGCACCGGCAACCTCCAGCGGCCCAAGCGAGCGGAGCGCGTCCGCAAGGGTAGGGCCATAGAGCTCGATGAGCGTCGTCGAAAGCTCGCCAGTACCAGTTGTCTGGAGCGCAAGCCGGTCTTCGATCCAGAGTGCAAAGCGTACCGCTGGCGCAGCAATGGCAAGGCGGCGTACGACGCGGACGATCTCGGCGACCTCAGCGCGTTCGTTACGGGTGGCGGCAAGGCGTGCGGGGACATTCTCAAAGAGCCGACGGACGATGACGGTGGTGCCTGGAGGGTGGGCGACCAGCTCATCAGCGACGATCTCTCCGCGAGAGAGCGTGAGGCGGCGACCAAAAGGTGTATCGACTGTTGCGCTGGCGATCGCGAGGTCAGCCACTGCCGCAATGCTTGGTAACGCCTCACCGCGGAAGCCGAGCGTCTCGATCTGTTCAAGGTCGTCGTGAGGGAGCTTGCTTGTGGCGTGTCGCTGGACGGCAAGTGGGAGTTCGTCGGGCGGGATGCCGTAGCCGTCGTCACTGACGCGGATTTCAAGCAAACCGGCGCCGCGGATGTGGATGCGGATGTGAGAAGCAGCGGCATCAAGCGCATTCTCAACGAGTTCCTTGACGACGGAGGCGGGGCGTTCAATCACCTCACCGGCCGCGATGCGGGCGGCGATTGCTGGGGGAAGGACGCGGATTGATCGGCGAGGTGCGACAGGCCGGGATACCATGTCTCAAGCCTGGAGAGTGGTGATGCCACGTAGACGTGCCTGCTGCTGAAAGAGCCAGTCGAGCGCTTGCCGAGGCGAGAGCTGGTTCAGGTCGAGCGCGAGGAGTTCTCGAGCAAGTGCCTGCGCAGCGGCTGACCTGTCGGGAAAACCGGGTAACGGAAGCTGACGAGGACCACGGGCCTCTGCGAAACAGGGCTGCTCGTTCTCTTGCTGCGCAACGGTGACTGCACTGGGTGGAGCGCTGAGGAGTGTCTCAGCGCGGTCTGCGACCCAGGATGGGAGACCTGCTAGACGGGCAACATGGATGCCGTATGCGCGGTCGGCGGGGCCGGGGAGGACACGGTAGAGGAAGACGACACGGCCGTCGCGCTCGATTGCGGCGACGTGGACGTTTGCGACCCGTGGGAGTTCGGAGGTCAGAGCGGTCAGTTCGAGAAAGTGGGTTGCGAAGAGGGTGCGGGCACCGACGCGATCGTGGAGATCTTCAAGGACAGCGCGGGCAATAGCGAGGCCGTCCTGCGTTGCGGTGCCACGTCCAACCTCGTCGAGGATCACAAGACTGCGTCGAGTGGCCTGGCGGAGGATGGTTGCCGTCTCGATCATCTCAACCATAAACGTGCTCTGACCTCCGGGGAGATCGTCATGGGCGCCGATACGACTGAAGATACGGTCGACAAGACCGATCCGCGCGCGTTGGGCGGGGACGAAGGAGCCGATTTGCGCAAGAAGCACGATCAGGGCCACCTGGCGCAGATACGTACTCTTGCCACCCATGTTGGGACCAGTGACCAGGAGTATTTGTGGTCCCTCCCCGCCGAGCTGGCAGTCGTTGGGAACGAAGGGGTGGTCGTCGAGCGTTGCTTCGACGACCGGGTGGCGACCGCCTATGATCTCAAGCGTGTCGCTCTCCTCCAATTCTGGGCGTACCCAGCCGTACCGTGCTGCCACTTCCGCGAGAGCGCGAAAGGCATCGAGCTGTGCGATCCAACGAGCAAGATGCAACACTGCTCCAGTGCGGCAGGTAACCTCGCGCGTCAGTCGCTCGAGCGCGGAACGCTCGAGTGCGGCGATCCGCGCTTCGGCCGCGAGGAGTCGCGCTTCCGCGTCCTTGAGTTCCGGAGTTATGAAGCGCTCACCTGTTGCGACTGTCTGTTTCCGCACGTACTCGGGCGGAACCCGGTGGAGGTGGGGGCGCGTGACCTCAATGTAGTACCCGAACACCTTATTGTATCCGACCTTGAGCGAGCGAATACCGGTGCGTTCGCGTTCGCGCTGCTCGAGCGTTGCAAGGAAGCGGCGTGTCTCCTGGATGGCAGCGAGTTCGGCATCGAGTTCCGGACAGAAGCCGGGACGGATTCGCGCACCCTCTTCATCTTCGACGATCGCTCGTTCCAAGAGTGCGGCCAAGTCGTTACAGGAACCAGCCGTCTCGGCGAAGGCCCGTAACGGCTCATGTGAGGTAGCCCGGAGCGTACCCACGAGCGCCTCGGCAGTCGCGAGTGCCTGACGCAGGGTGAGGAAGTCGCGGACAGAGGCGGTACCCTGCACGATCCGGCTCGTCAGCCGCTCCAAATCGCCAGCACCGAGCAGGATCTGGGCTAGCCGATGACGGAGTTCGGGGCTCGCGACGAGTGTGGCGACAAAGTCCTGGCGGCGACGGAGTTCGACGAGGTCACGGATGGGCTCGCTGACAAGACGGCGGAGCGCGCGAGCTCCCATTGGCGTGCAGGTGAGGTCGAGGATCCCAAGCAGACTGCCGCGTGTTCCACCGGTACGCAAGCTCCTGGTGAGTTCCAAGTTGCGGCGCGTTGCCGCGTCCAGTCCGACGCGGTACGCGGGGAGCTCTGTGCGCAGGCTGGTAAGCAGGGACACAAGGGAGGGATTCGTTCGTTCGAGATAGGCGACAATCGCACCAGCGGCTGCGAGGGCAGCGGGAGCATGCTCGCAGCCGAAGGGTGCGAGCGATTGGACGCCGAAGAGCGTACGGAGGCGTTGTGCGGCACGGTCGGGGTCGAAGTGCCACGGTTCGAGGCGAGTGAGACGGCCTGCGGGTGGAAGCGTTCCCTCGAAGGTCTCGGGAACAAGGCACTCGGCTGGTGCGAGGCGGGCGAACTCTTCGGCAAGGAGTTCCACGCGGTCTCGGCCGGCGAGTTCCATGGTCGCGAACTCGCCGGTACTGACATCGACCCACGCTAGGCCTATGCGATCTCCTAGGAAAGCAACAGCAGCGAGATAGCAATTCTCAGTAGCGGGGAGAAGGGCAGCTTCGGCGACCGTCCCCGGTGTAAGGACGCGCGTGACGGCACGCTCGACGAGTCCACGCCCCGGCTCGCTCAGCTGCTCGGCAATGGCGACGGTGTGACCGGCGGCGAGCAGTCTCCCGAGATAGTGGTGAAGCGCGTGGTGGGGGATTCCAGCCATCGGGACACGGCCGTTGCGCCCGAAAGAGCGCGAGGTAAGCGTGATGCGAGCGTCACGGGCGACAATCTCAGCGTCCTGATCGAACGCCTCATAGAAATCGCCGAGCCGGTAGAGCAGGATGGCATTGGGGTATTGGGCCTTGAGGCGAAGATACTGTCGACGTGAGGGGACGAGTTCCTCTGCCTCACGCATTCGCGATCGACGGGTCCGCGACTCGGTGGACGGTACGCTGTTGGTCATGGGCAACTGTCCTTTCCCTCCCCCGTCGTTCGGTCCGCGTCGTCAGGGTCAAGGATACGAAGGCGAGGGGGTAGAGTGACTGGCTGGCAACGGTAACTGCGGCGATTCGGGGGCGGGGTGGGAGGGGAGACGCGAGGGTGCCGCGCCGCATCGCCGGGATGAGGGCAGGAATGGTCGGGAACTACCCTGTCATTCTGGAACGTTCGTCACTTGGCAGCGTGGCCTCGGTGATCGGTGGAACGTGAACAAGGACCTTCCGCCGCTTGAGTGTTGGTGAGAGGTTGGCGGGCGTACAAAAGGGAACATGCCCCGAGGGGTAGGGGCCCGGGGCGACTCTGGATGAGAGCGGCGGTCGAGGTTGGGACGAGTTGGCGAGCAAGACTCAGCGTGCCGTCGATGGTCGGCGGGAGAGTAGCCAGGCGAGAAGTGTAAAGGCGATCATGATCACCGTGCCGACGAAGACCGGTGGCCAGCGGTCGTGCGTCATCTCGCGGACGAAGAGGAGCGTCTCGCCAATGGCAACAATGATGGCGACCGCGATGGCGACCGAAAGGATCGGCACGATGAGGGCGAGTACCAGGTCACGGCGCATTCCGTCTCCCTCCTCCACTCCACCAAGCGGGCTGGTTGCGGCCAGCCGCGGCGCACACTCGAGTGGAGTATGCGTGACGTTAGCCGTAGTGGCAAGCCGACTATCCCACGGAAAATCGAAAACAAGGCAATGCCCAAAGGATTCGGCCTCGCGTCCGGGCAAGCGGAGGGAGCGAGAGGCAAGTTTGTCCTGCGAGGCTCGCTGAAGACGCACGAGCATGCGATGATGGCATGCTGAGGAGTAATGGGATCGTCGGAGCGCAGCGGGGTGGCCGGGAAAGGAGAACACCAGTGGAACTCCGGGAGTTGCTCGCGGAACGAATGAGCAGGCTGGGGACAGAGAGCGCGTTTGAAGTGCTTGCCCGGGCCCGGGCGCTCGAGGCCCAAGGGCGTTCGATCATCCACTTGGAGATCGGGGAGCCGGATTTCGACACGCCGTCGCACATCGTCGAGGCGGCGGTTGAGGCGCTGCGGGCGGGGGACACGCATTACACGCCGGCGGCCGGACTGCCGGAACTCCGTGCGGCAATCGCCGAAGAGGTGAGCAAGACGCGTGGGATCCCGGTCGATCCCGAGCAGGTTGTTGTGACCCCTGGCGGGAAACCGATTATGTTCTTCACCATCCTTGCGCTGGCGGAAAGTGGTGCCGAGGTGATTTATCCCGATCCGGGATTTCCGATCTATGAGTCGGTCATCCGTTTTGCTGGTGCCACGCCGGTGCCGCTTCCGCTGCGTGAGGAGTTTGGGTTTGCGTTCGATCCAGAGGAGCTCCGCCGACTGGTGACGAAGCGCACGCGACTGGTGATCGTGAACTCGCCGCATAACCCGACGGGAGCGGTGGTCGGTCGGGAGGCACTCGAGGAGTTAGCGCGCCTGGCGCAGGAATTCGACTTCATGGTGCTTTCCGATGAAATCTATCGGCGGATCGTTTACGAGGGTGAGGTACTGAGCATTGCCAGCCTACCGGGGATGGCGGAACGAACGGTGATCCTTGATGGGTTCTCCAAGACGTATGCGATGACCGGTTGGCGACTTGGGTATGGAGTAGCACCACGCTGGCTGGCCGAGCATCTTGTGCGGCTGGCGGTGAACTGCCACTCCTGCGTGCCGGGATTCACGCAACGGGCTGGGCTCGCGGCACTCCGAGGGCCGCAGGAACCGGTCGAGCGGATGGTCGGAGAATTCCGGCGGCGTCGGGACGCGGTGGTGGAGGGACTCAACAGTCTCCCGGGCGTCCACTGCAGGTTGCCGGCCGGGGCGTTTTACGTCTTTCCCAACATCACGGGCACGGGGCGGTCGGCGGAGACGTTGGCCCGGGAGCTCCTCGAGCAGGCAGGCGTTGCCGCGCTGGCGGGAACGGCGTTCGGGCGGTACGGCGAGGGATATCTACGTCTCTCCTTCGCAAACTCGTTGGAGAATCTGCTCGAGGCGATTGAGCGGATGCGGCGGTATCTGCTCCAGTAGTACCGAATAATAGGCCTACTCCTGTGGTGCTCGCTTCGCATGGTGCAGTTGCGAGCAGTCGTCCGGCGCGACAAGTTCTGCATCTACTAGAACTTTGTCCAGTCGTGACCATGACACCGTATTGGGGGGCGGTTCTGATACGGTGGTAGTTGCGGGCTTCTTCGTCATCATTGTGGGGAGTCTTGGCCTTCTGTATGGATCACAGTGCGTTGGTCAGTTCCTGTCATCGTCATTCTGGCCGGACTATGGGGTTGGGTTGTCGGGGGCGTTGCCGCAGTGCTCGACGGAACAATTGTGATCAAAACGCAATGCACAACACCTTGTGGGCGCCAGCGTTTTCCCGCTCCTAGTACCTCTTTGGGGTGCGGGCTTTACCTGGGCGACTCTCTTCCATACGCTGGGTAGAGTGGCGGGTTGGGTGAGTAGCTCTCTTGCGCGTCGGCTGGCGGGGCCCGACGCGATTGGTGCTATAGGGTTCGTCTTTGCGTTTTTGCTGTCTGGATTCCAGAGTGTGCCTTGTTCAGGAAGCCAGGCCCATCGTAGCTTGGCAGGGGCTGGCTCAGTAGGTCCGTGCCATTCCTGCTGCTCCTCGGCATAACGTTCCTTAGGCTCCTGATTTTGGTCCTCCGCGTGGTCTTGGCCGCTTGGCGGACTCTTGCTTTAGTCGCAGGTTTCGACGACTTTGTCTTACCTCAGCGTGAGCTGAAATCAGCGGCAGTCAGTGACAAGGGGATTACCGGCTCGCTGTGCCAAGTGAGGGGGTCTGGGAGTCTTACGAGTTGCTTCCATCTTCCCATCGAACCGGCGTGCAGGCTAATCCACCCTGGGTGGGGTCATCAGGTAGGATCAAGCACAAGGAATTCGACAGAAAACTCAAGGGCTATCGATTTGTTTGGCAAGCGGGGAGAAGGCTGTTTGTCGTCTCCATACCGCTTGAGAAGGTGGTCAGCTGTAGGTACCCAGTTCTGGGCCGCCAAGCAATCCGCTTCGCGGTACAGAGGCGTCGCCAACGTGGCTGGCGTCGTTGTTCGACAAGAGCGAGGGGGCAGCTATGCGAGAGCAGGCAACGGTTCAAGGAGAAGCGGTGGCCAGATTGGCTACTGACGCAGTGAGTCCCTACGACCTGGTGGCGGCGGCACTTGAGGCAAGCGAGCAGAAGGCTCGGCTGGCGGTTGCACCAATGGTGGTGCGGGGAGCACTGAGCGGTGCGCTGCTGGCTGCAGCAACGCTGCTTGCGGTGACGGCCTGGGCACAGGGGTTGCCACGCATTGTCGGTGCCATGATTTTCCCAGTGGGGTTCTGCGTCCTGGTGTTGTTGGGGCTGGAGCTCGCGACCGGCAACTTTGCTCTCCTTCCGGCGGGTTGGTATGTAGGGCGTGTAGATGCTGGAGCGGTTGGGCGCAACTGGTGGTGGGTCTATCTCGGCAATCTGGTAGGTGGCGCGGGTTTTGCTGTACTTGCCGTGGCTTCTCTCACAGGATGGTGGAGCCATGACGCTGGTGCGGTTGGGGAGCAGCTGCGCCAACTCGCTTTGAGCAAGACAGTAGCCTATGCGGAGGCAGAGTGGCGCGGTTGGCTGACGGCCTTCACCAAGGCGGTGCTTGCGAACTGGCTGGTAACAATTGGCACCATGCTGGGCTTCAGCTCGCGTTCGACAGTCGGCAAGGTCGTGGCGATGTGGCTCCCGATCATGACGTTCTTCGGGCTAGGGTATGAACACTCAGTCGTCAACATGTTCGTCATCCCGGCTGGGATGCTGGCTGGAGCACCGCTTAGTCTGGGTACCTGGTGGGTATGGAATCAGGTGCCGGCAACACTGGGCAATATTGTCGGAGGAGGGCTGTTCACCGGGATTGCGCTTGCCTGGTCGTATAGTCGGCGAAGTGTATGACCAACGAGTGGCCGGCGGTTGCCATCGCTCAAGGGAGCAGAGTGGAACAGGGCGGAGCCATGGATCTGGCTGCCGGTAACGGTCTTGCTCGATCTAGGCAGCTGGACAAGGCACTTCCCTGTGCTCACTGTTCTGGTAGCAATGGCCACCGGTGAACTTTTTGGATCAGGGCGGATTTCCGGCAAAGGGCTTGCCTTTGGGACTGCTTTGAAGGCGTGTTGGCGGCTTCTTGGTTTTGTCCCGACCTCCTCTCGCCGCTGGACGAGTTCGGTGGGCTTTTCTCTTGGCACATATGCAACATCTGGCGCTGCTGTAAGCAGCACCGTTGCTCTTGGCAGGTTGGCCGCTGACGATTGCCAGGTGGTCATTACCGCGTTGCGGTTGGCAACTGGTACGGCGGCTGCTGAATCAGGCAACGCGACTGACGGTCGCGCTCGTGGCGGAATGTGTCACTGTGAGCGTGGCATTGCCCGCCACTGTACGATGCAGCCCGAACCCGGCGCTGGCTGCATGATCTGGAGCACATCACCTTCTTTCTTGGGGCGCTCCTGTACCGGTGGCTGGTTGTCGGGGCGCCACTGGTACGACGGCACTTTCACAGCGATGCCAGGCGAGCCGTGTCCCGAGTACTTGGTGGAACACAATCGAGCATTTCTGGGATCTCGTGACCTTTTGGCCGGGCGTGCTGTGCCATCACTACTTTTTGGAGTTCGCGGAACCCTCTCGTCTGCTGGCTGACCAGGCCTTTGGTGGGTTGGTGATGTAGCTCGGTGGGCCGCTGGTCGTAGGCATGCTGACGCTGGCAATGCTGGGCGAGAAGGGCTGCGGGTTGCCGAAACACGCGTGCTCGCATCACACTGAAGGGCTATGATGAGCCGCACGGGGAGTGCGGAAAGGAGGAGTGTGGTGGGCGAGCACGCGATACCGGATCGGGTGCTGGTTCTTGGGGGAGGAATTGCTGGGCTTGCGGCAGCGTGGCGACTGCAGCAAGCGGGCGTCGAGGTGGAACTGCTGGAAGCACGCGACCGAGTTGGAGGGCGACTTTGGACAAGCTTCGAGTATGGCCCGTTTCCAGTGGAACTGGGAGCTGAGTTCATCCACGGGGACCGGGTGATTACCTGGCAGTTCCTTGAGCGATACGGGCTTCGCGCGCTGGATGACCCAAGCCAAGACCGACGGTACGTGGGGATCAATGGTCGTGTGATGCCCTCCGTAGACCTCTCGCGCCCGGTTGGGGAGGGGATCTTTGCACCACTTGGGCAGGCTGCGGAGGCATGGTACAGGACCGGGCGACCTGACACGAACTTAGCCACGGCGCTTCGTTGGTGGGCGACGGAGCAAGGAATTCATGTCACTCCGGAGCTCTGGGAGCTGTGGCAGGCCCTTGCGGCGATCGGTTGGTCTGCCGATCTGGAGGAGATTAGTGTTTACGGTGAGATCGAAGCAACCTACGAAGGCGATGGGCTACGCAACTGGCGGATTGCCGAGGGAGAACAAGCGCTGGCGGACCGGATGGCGGCTGAGCTTGGAGAGTGTGTCCGGCTCGGCTGTGTGGTTGAGCGCGTCGAGTGGAACGCTGAGGGAGTTCGTGTGCTGGCGTCAGACGGTGAGCACTGGGGGCGCTGGGTGGTGGTCGCACTCCCCCTCGGCGTGCTGCAAGCGGGAACAGTCGAGTTCTCGCCTGAGCTTCCGGAAGAACTGAGCGAAGCGATCGAACGACTTGATCCCGGCCGGTCGCTGAAGGTGGTCGTGGAGTTTGCGCATGATCCGTGGGGACCAGAGATTGGGTGTCTATTTGTGACACGCCCGCATGGTATCTGGGAGCGTCCGGGGCTCGGCTTCGCAGCGCCCGAGCCGGTCTTCAGCCTGCTTACTGGCGGGAGCGATGCACAACGGCTCGGGAAGCTCCCTGTCGACTCTGCAATCCGTGAGGTCGTCCAGGCTTTAGGCGCGGTATTGGGTGTCGACCTGGGTGGAGCAGTGCGCCGGGGTGCAGTGATCGACTGGACGAACGATCCGTGGTGCCGTGGGGGATACTCGGTGGTGCCACCAGGTGGGGCTGGCCTGCGAGCGCGTTTCCGTTCCGTCATTGGTGGACGACTGGTCTTCGCTGGCGAGCATGCGAGCGTGGAGCGTCCGTCGACGGTGCACGGGGCGATTGAGAGTGGGCTGCGTGCTGCGGAGGCGATCTTGTCGCTCCGGGCGGAGGCCGCAGTTCGTCCCTGACAAGCTATTGCCGGAGTGGCGGTCGGAGGAGTGCGATGGGTCGTGCTCCAGTAGTTTGGCGAGTTCCAGCGGGAGGTGTTGACCAGTGATAGCCTTCGTGGTGCCGCGTAGTGGTTGGTGGTGCGCGGAGGATGCGGCAGGGTAGCTGCGGCGAGGGTTGGGAAGCGAGAAAGCGTCTGCTGGTCAATGCGCGCTTGTGAGCCAGGTGGGGAGCTCGGCGAATGACGGGAGGAGGACGTCAGGTTGGCCGGTCTCCAGGTCACTTGGGCGGAAACGTCCGGTTTGGACGAGGATACCGGTCATGCCGAGTGCTTGGGCCGGCGCAATATCGGCGGTAAGGCTGTCACCGACCATAGCGACGCGCTCCGGTGGGAGTCCAAGGCGAGCGAGCCCGGCTTGGAAGAAGTCGGGGGAAGGTTTACCGACAAGGTGAGCCTGGCGACCGGTGGCGGCTTCGAGTCCCATCAGGAAGGCGCCGGTATCAAGGGCAAGGCCATCGCGGCGTTCCCAGACGAGGTTGCGGTGCATGGCGACGAAGTGCGCGCCACGGAGAAGCAGGCGGAAGGCCAGGTTCAAGCGGTCGTAGGTGTAGACGCTGCCTGCGCCGCCGAGCACGACGACGGTGGCACTGTCGTCCTCGACAAGAGGAATTCCGGCAAACTCCTCGCGGACGTCACCTTCGACGAGGAGGAAGCACCGCTGGTCAGGATAGTGGGTACGGAGGTAGGCAGCTGTGGCTGCGCCAGCGGTAACGAGCTGGTCGTCACTCACAGGAAAGCCGAGTGTGCGGAGGAGTTCCCCGAGTTGGCGGCGGGTACGGATGGTGGTGTTGGTCAGGAGTACGTAGGGGATACCGAGGGCGTTGAGGCGCTGCAGCGCCTCGGCCGCACCGGGGATGGGGTCTCCATCGACGTGGAGGACACCGTCGACGTCAATGAGGAAGCCCTGGATCAGTCGCGCTGACTCGATAGGTACCATAGGGAGGCCAGCCTCCATTCCTCTGCTCTTGCTGATCGAAAGTGTAGCCGCCCGCAGTCCAAGCGGATCGGCAGGAGATCGATCGGATGGATAGGCAGCACAGCGGCAGGGTGAGCTGGGGATATTCCTGAAAGCATTCGTTCGTCTCACCACTGGTACTGGCGTCTGGGAAGGTTCATCTCGGTGGAGTGGGACAGTCGTGGCCGCGCAAGGTCGCGCGGCCACGACTGGATTGAGCGGGGCTCCTCACGAAACGGGCGTGAGTTCAGAACTCCGAACGCGATGGGGAGACGGTAATTGCGACGGCGTGGTGAGTTGCGAAGCTGACTTGTCAAAGTACACCGACGCTTGTTCGGTCTGACCGAGTTGGAACCGAGCAAGGGAGTCGGTCAGGTCGGCCGCGAGCTGGACAAGATGTTCGGCAGCAGTGGCGACATCGCGCACGCGAGCTTCCATCTGCTCGGCGGCACTCGAGACTTCCTCGGCGGCAGCAGCGTGCTGTTCGGCAATCGCTGAGACCCGCTGGACTGCACTGCGGACGCGCTCTGCGCTACCACTCAGTTGAGCAGCAGCTGCGGCGTTCTCTTCGGCGATAGCAGCGGTGTTCTCGAGAGCTTCGCGCAGCTGAGCGCTGTACTGAGTGCTGGTGACGAGCGAACGTTGGAGTTCCTGGTTTGCAGCGGCGATAGCTACCGCACCCTGGTGAATGCGCTGGAAGGCAGCCGCCACGGCTCGAGCCTTTGTGGCGAGTTCCTCGACGGCAGAAGCGCTCTCCGTCATGGCCGTGACCGTTTCGGCGACGGTACGTTGAATATCGGTAACCATGCGGCTGATCTCACCGGTGGACTGAGAGGAACGCTCGGCTAGCTTGCGAACTTCCTCCGCCACGACAGCGAAGCCCTTGCCTGCCTCACCAGCGCGCGCTGCCTCGATGGCCGCGTTGAGTGCTAAGAGGTTCGTCTGCTCTGTGATTTCCTGGATGACGCGGACAATCTCGCCGATCTGCTGCGAACGGTCGCCCAAAGAGCTGACAGTGCGCGCTGTCTGTTCTACTTGTGCCCGTACCTGTTCCATGGCGGCAAGTGTTTCGGTGACCGTGCGGTCACCGTCGGTTGCTTGGGCGGCGTTGTCATCCGCACGGGCACTGACGCTGCGAGCGTGCTCCTCGACCTCGCGCATGTGCAGGGCGACTGCACGAGCAAGTTCGGCAGCCTCGCGCAGCGCGCGTCCCTGCTCGTGAGCGGCGCGAGCGACTGCGGAGACGGTGCGCTGCATATCCTCAATGATGGTGCTGGCTCCGCTGATTTCTTCTGCTTGCTGGGCGGAACCGCGAGCGACTTCAGAAATTGCTGACGTCACTGAGCGGATGCCAGTGTCAAGTTGTGTGGCGAGTTGCCGAACCTCATCCCCGGCGTGATGGACACGTACACTGCCTTGCTGCACGTCCCCGACGAGTTGTTCCAATCCGGTACGAGCGCGGGAGAATGCCTCGGCGACATGATGGAGTTGCTCAAGCATGCGATTGAACGCTCGGGCAGTGCGTGCGAGCTCGTCGTGGCCCTTGGCAGGAAGTCTCTGGGCTTCGACTGCGACGCTTGCAGTGAGATCGCCGTTGGCCATGCGGTTCAGGGCAGACACGAGGACAGCGAGTTCACGATCAGCCAGACGCTCGCTGGCTGAGGCGAGTGCGCCGATGGTTCGCAGAATTGGTTGGAGAAAGAGAGTGCCGAGGAAGACTGCAACCAATGCGATCAAGGTTGCGACGGCTACGACCCACTGAATTGCCGACAGGCTAGTAGCGGACTCACTCGCGAACTGATCGGTCTCACTCTGGATACTCTGCTCAAGTTGTCTAACAGTGTTCAGTAGAGTCATGTAACGAGGTTCAGCTTCCTGCGTCAACTGCTGTTGCGCATTGACGATGGCACGTTGGCGGCTGAGCTGCAGCGCCTGACTCGCTGCCGTCCAGTAATCCTCCCAGGCCTGCCGTAGTTGGGCGACCGATTGTTGCTGTTCCGGGGAGAGGCGTGACTGTTGGAGCGTATCCAGGTCGGCCGCGATGGCTTGTGTCGTCGACACGATCTTGTTTTCAATCTCCTGTTTGGTTCCGTCATCGAGTGCAGCGGCGATGTGAGAGACAACATCAGCGCGGAGTTGCACCATGGCTCGCGAAGCATCGGAGACAACCGCGAGCGTCGTGAGCTCTTGCTGGAGGAGTCGCGTTCTTTCCTGAGCTTGCAGCGCAGCGAACCAGCTGAAACCACCGGCCGCGAGAACGATCACCGCGAGAGCAAGCAGGAGTCCGGTAATCCGCTGGCGAACCGTCAACGTCATGATCCCTCCCTCCGTCATCGGTTAGCGCCTGCTACGGCAGGCGTGATTCTTCCCGACTGCGTCTACGGCGATGCCAGGGCCTGTACTTCTAGCCGATCTTGGCTAGTCGTGCAGGGAGATTGGCTCTTGGTGTTCGTTGCCCTCGTGCGATTCGCACAAGGTGCCAGCGTGGCAGATAGACGTGAGAGGACGAGAAAGGAGGGTGCTGGTCCGGATAGGCCTCGAGGCGGGTGTGAAGCGCAGAGTGCGTCGGACGGAGTCGAGGGCGTCCGTGCTGTTGTGAATAGCCCAAGGCACGTGACGATGACGAGGGCGTAGGCCAATAGTTGGGGAGCCCAACGAGAGATCGTCGGGCACTGCTCGAGACACTTGACGACTCGAGAAGAGCGTCGTAAATTGATGAGTAAATCATCTTCCAAGGTCTTAAGGTGAGGAAAGTTTCGGGCTGCGAGCTGTAAGCGGCTCGGGGGTGAGTCTGGTGAAGACCGGAGACTCCTCAAGTTCCCAGCGGAGTTAGCCCGGGGAGAGACCATGCTGATGTTCGATGGCAGCGGAGTCAGCCGAACAGAAGGGGGAGCAATGGGAACGACGCGGAGGAAGTTGTTTGGTTTAGCGCTGGCCGCGACGGGCGCGCTACTTCTGAGTTGTCGAGGTAGTGGAGGATCACCGTCCCCAGGTCCGGCTTCGCCGACTGCAGGAGGTATACCGAGTCCCACGCCAGCGGCGAACCTCGAACCGACGCCGTTGCCTACTCGCGGGACGACGACACCCGCTGCAGTGAAGAGACCAATCAAGGTTGGGCTGCTGGTGCAGTTGACAGGAGTCTATGCGGCGCTCGGGCAGGAACACGTGCGGGCTACCACACTGTTGATCGAGTCGCGGGGTGGCCAGTTAGGTTCGTTCCCGATCGAGCTCCTTGTCGAAGACGAGGGACAGTCAGTTGATGACGGTCTTAATAAAGCGCTGAAGCTTGTCCAACGGGATCAAGTCGACATTCTGGCTGGCATCCTGAAGTCGACGGTTCTGTATGCCGTGCGGGATCTCGTTCACGAGGCTGGTGTGCCACTGATCGGCACCACAGCCGGCCCACATCGACTCATTTTTGATCCTCAACTGAAGAGTCCCTATATCTGGCGGACCTCGTACGCGAACGGGCAACTCAACTATCCGATGGGTGACTACGCATATTCGACGCTGGGGTATCGACGTGTCGCTGTGTTGGCAACCGACCATGCAGGAGGGCGAGAGCACGCATCCGGATTCATGAATCGTTTTCGTGAACTGGGAGGGGAGATCGTTGGAGAGATCTATGTTCCGCTCGACACAGTCGACTTCGCTCCGTACCTGCAACAGGTGAGCGGCTTTGGAGCCGACGCCGTATGGGCCTGGTTTGCGGGGGCCGATGCACTGCGATTTGTGACGCAGTGGGAAGATTTTGGTCTGAAGGGACAAGTGCCACTGATCGGGTCGGGATGGCTTACGGACGAGCCGGTCTTACCCGAACAGGGGGAAGCAGCAGAGGGAATTATTACTTCGTTCCATTACTCACCGTATGTGCAGACAGTGGAGATGCAAAACTTCGTCTCGAGTTTCCGACAGCGATACGGGGTTTTCCCTGGTGTCACGGCCTACAACGGGTACATCTTCGCACGAGCGTTGGAAGAAGCGTTATCGAAGCTTCCGGGGAATTTTTCTCGTGAAGCATTTCTGGCGGCACTTGGTTCACTGGACTTTGAAGGACCAACGGGGCGTTATCGTATCGATCCGGAAACACAGGGACCGGTGTTGACCGTCTTCATCCGCAGGGTCGATCGCATGCAGCAGGAATTTGGAAACGTCGTTATTGCCTCCTTCCCTGACGTGCCCGACCGCGTGGCGCGCCCGCCGTCCGCATAGAGCTCGGTTGTGCGGCGAGAAGCATGAGTTCTTCTGGCATATATAGCAAGAAGTCCGAGAGGATCATTGCTGCAGTGAAAGATGGTCTGAGTATTCGCTACTAGTCATAGCATTCGCGTACAAGCTGTAGTAATAGCTGGCAATTTATGGAATGCGTAAGATTCAGTAGTTCGAGAGCGGGCAAGGCAATTTTGGTTATGCTTCGGTGAAAAAAAGAGAAGCAGGTGAGGGTGTCGGTGAGTGACCCCTGGTGGTGAGCGGTGGGCTGGCCACTCGGAGACCTCGCATGGGGCAGATCGAGGTGAAGACAAAAGCGATGGGTTATGTGCTCTGCGGAGACAGTGGCCAGCCATTCTGCTGGATGGGAAGAGTTTGGGAGCGAAGTTGGAGCCGGTCTCTGCGACGGCAGTTGTTTATGCCGAGAATCTTGGGCGAGTAGGGAAGGTGTCCCAGTACGTCAGTGTAAGTGATGGCCTCTGGTGGGTGACTGGGGAACCGCATAACCTTGAGGAGTCGCTCTTGTTTAGGTCAGATTGGGCAACAGACGAGAACGAATTTAGGAAGTCCCGCGGACGCGGAGGGGCTGCAGCGCCTCGGCCGAGCCGGGGGTAGGGTCTCCATCGACGTGGAGGACACCGTCGACGTCAATGAGGAAGCGCTGGATCAGTCATGCTGGTCGTTGGTGCCTTGTTCGACGGAGTAGCTTTCCTTATTATCGTGTCGGAGCGATCCTCTGTAATGCCTTACCAGATTGGATGTCCTTCTCGGTCGGTAAGTATATGCGGTATCCTGTTCACCCCTGCCGCGATCGAGTAGGCTTCTCGAGCAGTGTTGCAACGACCTCCGGGTTAGCAACAGTAAGCCCAACACCGTTTGTGTGGGGGACATGTTCAAATTTGTGTATACTGCCCAACGCTATTCTCCCGTAAAGTGGATACGGTCATCCTGTCCACTGACAAACCTTCGTTTCACCAGGGTCACCTTGTGCAGGGGCGGCGATATACGAGCAGAGTGAATGAGAACATCAGCTTGTGGAGGCGCGGATACAAAATACGATTTATTGTATCAATAGTGAATACACAGAAGTGATGATATGTTCCAGCATATTCAGTAGTTACACGGGTACATACGAAGGGATGGGTTACGGGTCGAGTAGAGGTTGGAGGAGGGCCGGGTATGGATCTTGAGCACCTTATACAGGTGATCGAGCAGGTTCGTGAGCGGGTGGAGAAATACAAGGACGTACTAGAGCAGAATGAGGCACAGACGAGGATATCGCTCATTGAGCCGTTACTGAGGGCGTTCGGCTGGCTGCTTGAGGACCCATTTTTAGTGCGGGTTGAAGTGCGAACAAATAACGGTGCGAAGGTTGATTACGTACTCAACCGAAGCGACGGCCGACCGGCGATTGGCCTGGAGGCCAGGAGTCTAGGCAGCAAGTTGGAGTTGGCCTCCTCGGCGGTAGTGGGATATGCGTGGGAGCTCAGGAGGGAAGAGAGGGAACCGAAATATGTTGGCATAACTGATGGTCTGCGGTGGCTCATTGCCGAGCCCTATAACTTGAGGAGTCCCGTTTGTCAGGTGGATCTCGGTAGCACCCAGCAGCCGATCCCCGAGTCGGTCCTCCGCTTGGCCCGGGTATTCTGGAGACGGTGGTGGGTGGTTAGCGAGGAAGCTCGATCAGCGCCCTCGAAGTCAGCGCTGATCCCACTAACGGCCCTACGGCCGCGCGTATTTGAGCAGCCTCCCCGTTTAGTTGTGTTTCCCGATGGTACGCGCTGTGAGCCAAGGACGAAGATGGGGCCCACATGGAGGGGTTTACTCGTCACTGTTGCTGAGTGGTTGGTTAGCCAAGGCAAACTACGACCTGAGCTGGCGCCAATATCAGTTCACCTGAAATCGGTGAGGTATATTGTTAATTGTGAGCCGTTTCAGCAAGATGGTGCGAAATTTAGGGTACCGTTCCAGACCTCGAATGGATTATGGCTTGACTTGAACTTGAGTGCCATGGAATGTGTGAGACATGCAAGGCGGCTCTGCCAGGCTGTGGGAGTCGATCCGGCGTACGTGCTTGTGGAGCGGTGATCTCATGCGTTGTTCATGGTGGGGTTGGATTCTTGAAAGCCGACAGCAACAGGACAGAGACGGGGTTTATGGCCCGCCAGAAGGGCGGGCCGAAGGATCACTCACACCGCTTTTGCGATGTTGAGGTGATCCCTTTGATGGAGAGAACACCGCCTCGTGGTCTGACGCCCCGTCGGTTGCAAACGATATGCGTAAGCCCCTTGCCGGAGGGCGGCGATTGGGTTATGAGGGGTGGCTGGGAGGCAATGACGAAAGGTGGTTGTGATGGAACGAGTGGGATTTATTGGCCTGGGGATTATGGGGCAGCCAATGGCGCGCAATCTTCTGCGCGCTGGTTTTCCGTTGACCGTCTACACGCGTGACCGGCGCAAGATCGAAGCGTTCGTCGAGCAGGGTGCGCAGGGGGCGAGCTCGCCACGGGAAGTGGCCGAACAGAGTACGGTTGTCATCACGATGCTCCCGGACTCACCTGAGGTAGAGGAGGTTGCGCTAGGTCGGAACGGTGTCATTGAGGGAATCCAACCAGGAAGCCTCTTTATCGACATGTCGACGATCGATCCGTCAGTTGCGCGTAAGCTGCACGCTGCATTTGCGGAGCGTGGGGTGGAAGCGCTCGATGCTCCTGTCTCCGGCGGGCAGATTGGAGCCGAACAAGGCACGCTCTCAATCATGGTCGGTGGCTCGGAAGCGGCATTCCAGCGTGCGTTACCCATTTTCCAGGCGATGGGGAAGAACATTGTCCACGTGGGCGGACCTGGGGCTGGGCAGGTGACCAAAGCCTGCAACCAGGTGGTCGTGGCGCTGACCATCCAAGCGGTGGCGGAGGCTTTGCTGCTGGCCGAGAAAGCTGGGGTCGACCCGGCACGAGTGCGGCAGGCGCTGCTTGGGGGGTTTGCGCACAGCCGGGTGCTTGAAGTGCATGGCCAGCGGATGTTGGAGGGTGCTTTTGCGCCAGGGTTCCGGGCGCGACTGCACCGGAAGGACTTGCGGATTGCCCAGAACCTGGCGCGTGAGCAGTCGGTGCCGCTCCTGGCGACGCAGCAGGTCGCGGCACTCTTCGACAGTATGCTGGCGCGCGGACTCGGCGAGCACGATCACTCGGCGCTGGCGCTGGTCTACCGCGCGTTGGCGGGCGACAGCTGAACGAAGCGAGTGAACATGCTTCCGCGCTTTATTGAGGATGAGGGAGATGCCTTGACAATTGGCGCACGGTGTCGGGTCGGTGGGGGTTGCGTGCAGCAAGCCGCATCTTGCGGGGAGAGTCCGGTGTTCGCCTGACACGGGGCCCCGTTGAGCGGGCGAGAAGAGGGGCAGCGCGTTTGAGGAGGCGTAGTTAGGACGTCGTCACGGGCACCGAGCCCGGTCGTATCCAGCGAGATCAGCATGACGTTCGCGCGTAGCGAATGGGTCCCGGTGCACGAAGGCGTGGGAAGGAAGTTTTTGGGGCTGGTCAAGCCCTCGTGCCCACCTGATCGCCTATGAAGATGGTGCACTAAGGGGTGGGAAGGAAGATCTTGGGGCTGAGGAGTTCCTCAGCCCCGTGCGCTTTACTGTGTTGAGGAAGACTGGGTCTCCTTCGCCTTGAGCACACGACGCAGAAGATCGGTGAGTGTCTGGAAGTGGGCAAAGAGCTCAGCCTCGAGCTCTACGATGTCGGGGACAAGTGTTGCTGCGGCCACGGGCGCGGGTTTAACGTTGAGCCACACCTCCTGCAAGGTGAGTCCGAGGGCTTCGAAGCGGGCCTCGAGCGGCGGATGGGTATCGATGGGGTGCGGCGTCTTCCCTGTTGCTAGCCAAGGGGGTGGCAAGAACTCATCGAGAATGCGTGCGCTCAGCCAAGCGAAGGCACTCGCCGCTGGGGGTGCATCATCGGGGTCTTCGAGAAACTGCCGCAGGTAGACGCGCCAGGTGATTGCGGCGACGGCGACTTTTGCCAATGCCGTGGCAATGGCTGTTGAGCCCGCAACGTGTGCAGCGGTCTCGTCGGCAAGGAACTCCCGCTCACGTGAGTGCTCAGCGGTGACGTGGGCAAAACGCTCAATGGTAAAAGCGAAGATGGGGAGCAGTGGCAGAACACCAAGTGCACGCAGATCACGCCCAAGGGATTGTCGGAGGTTCTCGAGCGCGTCGGCAGCCGCACGAAACGTCGGTGCATATTCGCGGCTATAGCGAGTGCCCTCGCCATGGAAGTGGGCGAGTTCGTGGGCGATGACTGCCCGGAGCTCCCGCTCGTCAAAGAGATAAAGCAAGCCAAGTGAGAGGCACAGTGTGCGGCCATCCAGTTGGCCATCAGGCGTCGTCACTGGAACCTCGACCGCGTAACAGGACGGATCGAGGGTGAGGATGAGGTTGTCTGGGGGCGAGGTGCCAATATCTTGAGCAACCTCATGGATGAGTCGCCAGAGCCGGGGCGCATCGTCCCAGCCGATGATAGACGCGATTTCGGTGTGTTCAAGCGGTTTGCCCCAGGAGAGTGCGGCGGAAGCTGTCGAGAGAGCGGCAGCGCCGCCGACGATGACGATGCCGATCAGGAGACCGACCCAGATGCGCTCGGCAATGATTACCATAACGAGTGCCAGCGCGCCGGCCAGTAGGACGGTGAGGGTGACCCCAAGGCACCCTGCGCCAAGGCCAGCGGCCTGGACTGCTTGGCGGAAGCGCTGTGGCAGCTGCTCATAATGGTTGCGCGACTGGTTCGCCTGGTGGTTGACAAACCACAGGAGGCCGAGCCCGCCTACCGCGCTCAGGAAGCTCCCCCACTGAAGCCAGCCGCCGGCCTGGTAGTAAAAGCAGATATCCTCTTTGGAGACTTCCGGATCCTGGCACAGGACACTGAGGTGAATGCGCTCACGCTGACGCGCGGTCAGTGGGCCGAACTCTGCCTCGGCAATGTCGACGATGAACTGGTTGAGATGATGACGCGTGTACCAGCCGGTGATCCAGATCAGCACTGGAAGGAGAAGGAGTAACACAACGAGACCGGCCTTGCTTTGGGCGGTGTCTTCCACCTGAACCTCCTTTCGAGACACCGGATAACGGGGAACAGACACTCCAGCGTGCTATTGCACGCGAAGGGCGGGAACACTGGTGTTCCCGTGGCTGCACGGCTGTTGGAGAGATCTGCACCTGGTCGCACCGAGAGAACCGGTGCGGTCGGTGATTACGGCGTGCGTCGGCAGCGAGGGCGCAGGGAGGGTACAGGGGGACACGGCGGAGCGTGGCAAGGGCCTAACCAGAGCAGCCGACTCCACAGCTCGGGACGATACGGTGAGGAGGGCGCAGCGCGCGGAAGCTGGGGAGTGTCCTGAGTGCTCGTAAGTGTTCTCAGGCATCCGCGTCCTTGGACAAGAAGGCGGTGCTCTGGCATCGGCACAAGACGGCGGGCCGGGTCATCGTGGAACGGCGATCGGGAGTGGGTTGGGGATGCGGCTGCGCCGGCAGGATGCGCCGGAGACAACGTCATGCGTCACCAGATGCGGTGAGCAGCCAGCGTGGACAGCACAACGGTCGTCGAGCGACGGGAGGAAGCTGGTGGACAAGGTGATCCCTCGCTTGGGTGAGCCCGGACGGAGTTTGTGGTGGGAGCGAAGCCGCGAGGGCAAAGGTAGGGGAACGTCGGAACAGCGGCGCGGCAAACGGCTGCGCGCCAACGCTCGCGCGGGAGATGAAGGTCAGGTCAATTCACAGCGTTGCCCACGGACACAGGCGCAACGGGAACGATGACCTATCCCGAGGACTTCGGGTGCTGCCGGGGAATGGACGAGCTGGTGGGCGCGTGAGAACCTCTCCTGGGACGCACTGAGCGCTGTTCGGCTGGACATGAGATGCGCGGTCGAGGGCCCCCGCGGCTAGGGTGGACACGAGACCGCGGCCCACGAGGCACAACAAGCGTGTTCAGGTGAAGGTCGCAGAGCTGAAAAGGCCTTGCCACGCTGGGCTGGGCTATGAGAGAAGAACGAGCCGACATGACGAGGGGGATGTCCGAAGCTGCGTGGTATGGCTGACAGTATGGCGCGGCTTATGCCGCGTCGGTGAGCATGAGCAGGACGGTGGTGCCGTGTTCACTGCCCTTGACCACTACGGTCAGGGCGGCGTCGCCGCGTTTGGCGGCGATGGCGCTCGCTGGCGCTGGCTGCAACGTCCAGCCTAGAGCGGGTAAGGCGGTGCGGTAAAACTCCAGCACTTTGTCAGCCGGGTCGGGGACGGCGAAGCTGAGCGTGCCTCCGTTCTGGATCTGGGTCGCCAGTGGGGAGAGCTCGCCGGGTTCGGAGCCAGGATACTTGGGCACCTGGTGCATCTCCCAAACGGGGATGAGCTCGTAGGACGCGCTGCTGCCGGTTTGAGCAGCTGGTGTCTCGGCCCCTGGTGTATTGGCCTGGCTGGCCGAGTTGGTGCCAGCTTGCTGCTGACGGCGACAACCGAAGAGGAGTATCGTCCCTCCAGCGAGGAGTGTCAGGAAGCTCCGGCGGTTCATCGACCGTTCCCCTTCCGGCGTAGCGTCCCACTCTTGCCGGCGCTGTATGGTAGCGCATCGTGGCGAGCCGCTGCATGCGGCGCACGTGCCGGGTGACATCTTGCCGCGCTGCGCGGACACCGCATGCCGCGTGTCCCTCGGGAGACGCGCGTGATCAAGCACCGGGATGGCCTGCGTGGGATGCCGCCTCGGTCGACAGGCCCATGGTGTACGTCTGATCTGCCTCATGTGCCTGGTGCGGTCTGCCGGCATCGTCCGGTCTGCTCTGCCCATGCTGTTTACGGAAGTGGGCTCCCGTGGTTACGATGTGGACGGTCAGGCAGGGGTGGGCTAGACGGTGGCCCGGCGAGGGGGATGGACGCACGTTGCGGGAAGCTGCGTGGGCGCGCGTGGCTACAGGCGGTGAACGGTTTCCTTGGGGCGAGTTGGAAGCGCCGAAGGAGCATGACGCCTGGTGGTGCGGTCAACTCCAGAGGCTCACGGCTGCTCGCTGGTCGTGAAGAACCCGACGGGGAGCTGCAACCAGCCCTCGATGGGGACGGTGAGGTAGGGCTCGGCTGGTGCTCGCAGGACGCGGGCGAGTCGACGTGCCTGCTCGAACAGGATGTCGCGAGCGGGCCGCTGAGTGCCGGCCACCGAGACGGGACGATCCCACCACTGCTCCCAGGTGGCAAGGAAGGAGCGCAGGCTGTCCGGTGTCAAACGGACACCGCGATCGGGGTCGTAGGGGGTGAAGTGGTCGAGTGAGAGGCGGTCGTTCTCAAGGAGATCGAGGACGAAGGCATCGACGATCGGGCGGAATTCCTCCACCAGGTCGAGGGCAAGGGACGGTCTGCCTGGCCGGAGCAGGTGCAGGAAGCCGATATGGGGATCGAGTCCGACAGCACGGACGGCGCTGACGGCGCGCTGTGTCAGGAGGGTATAGCCGAGGCTGAGGAGGGCATTGACCGGATCGGGCGGCGGGCGTCGTTGTCGACCGGGGAAGGGGAAGTGGGCAGGCAGCAAGGTGGCGAAGGCGGAAAAGTAGGCGCCGCTGCCATATCCCTCGGCGGCCAACAGACCGCCGTGGCCACCGGCTCGCTCGGCACGAAGTAGCGCGTGGCGGATAGCCTCGATCGCACGGGGAATATCAGGGTGGCGATCCGCGTAGCGCATCAGGAGGATGCCCTGGTTGCGTAGCTTGCCGCGGACAAAGCGGCGTGCCAACTCGTGGGCAAAACCTTCGTCACGGCTGGCTTCCAGCTGGCGGATGCGAAGCTCGGCCGATCCGGAATCCGGGCCCACGAGTCGACCACGGTACTCCCCGTCAGCGGTGAGCAGCACGAGGTCGATGCCGCGCTCCAGTAACGTGGCCAGAGTCGGTGTCGTCACGTGGACAGTCCCGAAGAGGAGAACGAGTTGCAGTCGCAGGAGGGGCACGCGGGCGAGCGTTTCGCCGTCACGCTCAACGAGGAGGAGCTCACCGGAGCGTCGCAGCACTGCGCCTTGTTCGACGACATAGAGTGCGCGCATGGTCGGAAGCGGAAAAGGCAGTCCGCGGTCGTGTGACGGTTGCGTCGGCCTAATGGTAGCAGGCGGTAGCGGAACGGTAGATGCGGCTTGGCACGCGGCGCAAGAGGGCCAAGGCTGGCTGGAAGCTGGGAGGAGAAAAGCGCTGGGACCTTGCCAGATGCGAGGATGTGGGCGGGTGCGACGCAGGACGGAAGTCGACCGGCGGCTCGGGAGAGGGGCGCAGTGCGGTGCCTGGGACGAGCACGGCGGGAGGGTGTGGAACGGCTGGGGTGTCGTGGGATGCGTGGACACGAGGAGCAGGGGATCGACACGTGGCTGGAGGCGAAGAGGGAACGCAGAACTGGGGCAGGCTCGTGGGAAAACCGGCGACATCGCTGGCGCGTGAACTGCGCGTGTGCGCGGGATGGCGGTAGGAAAGGAAGAGCGGGTGGGGTGGGGAGGGGTCGGCGCGGAGCGCTCCAGTGGGTAGGGGCAGCTGAGGCGCTCTTGGAAGAGCTGGGAGACGAGGGCAGGGGGAGGGAAGCGAGAGAACCCGCTGGCGTCTGCGGGGTAGGCGGAGCGTGCTGGCACGTTCCTGGGGTCGTCCCGTCGGCCGAAGTCCGTAACGGCGATTGATGGGTGGGGGACGAGACGGGCCGATCGATTGTCACGGGTCGGGTGCGATCTCCCACAGGAGAGTGAGAGGGATACGGCCGGAGCTCTGGTGTACGTCGGTGGTGTCTGGCAGGAGAGCCAGCGCATTCCGGACGAGGCCCTGCTTGCAGTGGGCCGTCGCGAGAGACAGTGCCTGGAGCCTGGTAGGGTTTGCACGACACTGTTCCCGAACTGCTAGCTGGTCGCGAGTGTCCCTCGCTCGGTGGCGTCAAGGCACTGAGGCTCCTGTCCCGGTTGCCGGTTGTGGGCCTCACGGGTGCGCGGCCGCGTGTCCACGGTTGTGGACGAGCCCGCACCCTCGGTAGGGGCGCGATGCGTGGTGCCTCCAGGCCGGGGAGGAGTACAGCACTCTGGTTGTCGTCCCCCGAAGGGGATTTTGCGCGTTGCGACACGTGCTCCGCGGCGACGGCTGGGTCGCCGTGGTGGAGATTCTCCCGTTGCAATCCCCCGAAGGGGATTTTGCGCGTTGCGACCAATCACTTGTCCAGCATTCGCGCCTCGTACATGGCCGCGTGGAACGTGTTGCAATCCCCCGGAGGGGATTTTGCGCGTTGCGACCCACTGTTGGGGGGACGGCAACCAACGATGCTGCAGCCCTGGACAGGACTGCGGGCGCGATGTCTTGCACCCCTCCACTTGGGAAGGGGTTGCGCGCAGACGCGGGGATTGTGTCGTGGGCCTCGGCGGGGTGTGCGGTCTTGCCCCCGTGCAGTGTTGGGCCAGTATGCTGCCGCCTCGGGTAGCAGCGGATCCTTTCCGGGCCTGCTGGGAAGCGCTTCGGGCATGAACAACACCGCCAATAGGATCCTGGTGCGAATGGGGTTTCGGTACGGCCTCGGTGGGGCGGCGATGGCAGGTCGCGCAATTGCTGTGAGGGCGGACCGGCTCGCACTTGCGCGGCGTCTGGCTGGCGGCCGGATCAAACGCCACTGTGCCTTGACATTGCGGTAGGAGAGAGTTGCGGCCCATCGGCGGTTTTGGAAGAGCGGAGTACAGCCCACTACCGGGTTGCAGGCGCGGTGTGCGACGGCGCCGCGGAGGCACGCTTTCGTGGGGGATGCAGCTGCCGCCGTTGGCGAACAGCATGCTGGTGCAGGAGGGGATGGGTGCTCTGTACCCAGTACTCTCGTGCGGGGGGTGCTACACCGGCTGGCGGAGCTCCGGGAGACGGCTGACAGCTGATCCTCGCCAGGCAGACAGTTCCTCTCTGTGGGATTACCGCGAGATCGACTCCCCGAGCAGTGCGGAGAGGCTCTCCCGTAGCTGTCGCAGAGCGCGCGGGATTTTTGAGAACGCAACGCGGACGCGGGGTGAACGCGGTCATCGCGACTGCCGGCGTCAAGCAGGCGTGACCGCCCCCAGTCCCTTCCGGCGAGCTTGCGCTAGTGACGTGCGCCCAGCTTTCGCGCTGGGGCTTCGGTGTGTGGCAGCGGTGGCCACCCAAATCCCTTTTCGGAGACCGACAAGGGGTTGCTGGGTCGAGAGGGATGTGACGACGGGGTGAATGGGGCTGCGGAGCGTGCATAAGCGGACGGAAATGGCTTGGGGTAGGGGACAGCCGGCCTTGCTGCAGGAGTTGCCGCTGTCGGGCGCTTCAGTCGGTGCGGCCGCAGGATGCGTTGATTGAGTGCCTGGCGGAGCCGGGCTCGAGTCTTGATGTCCGTGGCAGGTAGCGCGCGGCGGCGAGCTGGAGTGTGGTGGGAGGGGAGTGGGCTGGTTGCTGCGGCCTGCGGCGAGGCCCGAGGGACTTGCCAGCATCCTTCCCGTGGCGCTGGTGACGAGCGTCGCCTTGGGGCTGTCACTCGGCTGGGCTTGCCCGGGTTCTGGTGAGACGGGCAGGGTGGCGTGCGGGGTTCCGCGAAGCACAGGTCTGGTTTCCTGTGCTGTGTCGTCGCGCGGCGGAAGTCAAGACGATCCGGCGGAGTCGTTGTGTCCAGGGAGACGGTGCGAGGAACCCGCCGGGCCGTGCGGTGCTGAGGGCGTAGCGGATAGGGGCTCGGGTATGCGCCGACCTGCAGGGTGACGCTGTCTGCAAGGTCGACCTGCGCAAGGCGGTCTGCGGCAGCGTGTGGGACGGTGTTTTGTCCGAACTGGGGTGAGGGAGATCCGGGAGCTTTGCCTGAAAGGTTGACAAACAGGCATGGGAACGGTACGCTCCGGGGAGTTCGTCTCCGCAGAGCAGGAAGGGAACACGGCGATGGAGCTCCAGCCGGGTGGGATCATCGGGTGGATCATTGTCGGTTTGGTCGCCGGTTGGTTGGCCGGCAAGCTGACAGGGACTGATCGGGGGATCGTTGGGAATCTTCTCCTTGGGCTCGTCGGCGCCTTCGTTGGCGGGTTCCTGTTCTCGTTGCTTGGTATCAGCGGCAGTGCTGGACTGATCGGCAGCATCGTCGTCGCGACCATTGGGGCGGTCATCGTGATTGCCGTGGTGCGTCTCGTGACGCGTGGACGCTGAGCGACGTTGTCCTTGTGTCGTCCGGTATAGCCGGAAACGTCTCGCCGGGTAGGAAGAGGCCAGGCGACTGGTCAGCCGTCGTGAGCAGCTGACCGGTGTGCGCGGCTGTGGCTGCGCGTGTCAGCGGACACTCCCTCTCATCAGGTGAACGCCTCTCTCCGTTCGGTTTAGGTCTTGACGCGAGCGAATTTCCACACTACGCTGGAGTGTAAATCCCGCCGATGTGTGTTGGGATCCGGTGCCTCGGAACCGGGAGTGATCGCTGGAGCGTGCACGGCGCGAGGAGGTGCTGCGATGGCAGACCGCGTGCTGATCCGCAACGGGTACGTGCTCACGATGGACGACCGGCTTGGTGATATTCCCAGCGGTGATGTGCTCATTGAAGGGGACACAATCGTCCAGGTTGGTCGGGGACTTGCTGCCGCGGATGCCGAGGTGATCGATGCAACCGGGAAGATCGTGCTTCCTGGCTTCATCGACACGCACCGGCACACTTGGGAAACGGCGATCCGTGGGTGCGCGCCGGACGCGACGCTGGAGGACTACTTCATCGAGGTGCTGGATACGTTCGCCCCGCTCTACCGGCCGGAGGATGTCTACGCGAGCAACTTGGCTGGGGCGCTAGAGTGTCTCAACGCCGGTATCACGACACTTGTGGACTGGTCACATATCAATAACACGCCGGAGCATCCGGACGCCGCGATCCAAGGGTTACAGGACGCAGGCATTCGAGCGGTCTACGCATACGGTCCGCCGAACACGTCGCTGCAGGCCTGTTGGTTCAACAGCACGCTTGTCACGCCCCGCGAGGACGTGGAGCGGGTGCGCAAGACGTACTTCAACAGTGACAAGGGACTACTCACCATGGCGCTCGCGACGCGCGGCCCGGGCTTCTGCACCGATGAGGTGGTGCGGGCCGAGTGGGAGATGGCGCGAGACTTGGCACTCCCGATCACGATCCACGTCGCTATGGGGCGGCTGGCTGGTCGGTGGCAGATGGTCTCCTGGTTGAATCGGCTCGGCTTGCTTTATCCCAACACGACCTACATTCACTGCTGTCACTTCACCGATGAGGAATGGCAGCTCGTTGCCCAGAGTGACGGCAAGATTTCGATCGCGCCACAGGTGGAGATGCAAATGGGGCACGGCTGGCCGCCGTTCCTGAAGGCGATGCAGTACGGTTTGCGGCCGAGTCTGAGCATTGACGTGGTGACGACGGTACCAGGGGACATGTTCACCGAGATGCGCTGCGCCTTCGCCTGTGAGCGGGCGCGCCTGCATGAAGCGGCCTGGGAGCGGCCAGAGCCGGTGAAGAAGGATGTGCTGACGGCCCGCGACATCCTCAAGATGGCGACGATCAACGGCGCGCATGTGGTGCTGCAAGAGGACCGGATTGGCTCGCTCACACCAGGTAAGAAGGCAGATGTCATCGTCATCAATGCGGGGTCAGTCAACCTCGCTCCGCTGATCGATGCCGTTGCAGCGGTCGTGCTGGGTGCGGATGTCTCGAACGTGGAAACAGTCCTCGTGAACGGTCGGTTTGTGAAGCGGGACGGGAAGCTTTTGGCTGATTGGGAGCGAGCGCGGAGGCTCGTGGAGGCGTCTCGCGACTATCTGCTGGAGGCACGCGAGCGGAAGCGGGCGGAGCAGGCGCAGGCGTGAGAGGAAGTGGCGATGCGCGCGATGGTGTTCCGCTCCTTCGGCGGGCCGGAAGTGCTGGAGCTCGCTGAGGTTCCGCGGCCACAGCCTCGTCCAGGTGAAGTGCTGGTTCGTGTCCATGCGGCCTCGGTGAACCGCTTGGATATTGAGTTCCGTCAGACGGGGTTCGGGTTCGCCGGCCCGGACTTCCCGTTCCCTCACGTCGGCGGGGCGGATGCGGCTGGGGTGGTGGAAGAGGTTGGCGAGGGAGTGACGAGTGTCCGCCCTGGAGATCGCGTCGTTGTCTTCACGTTTGTGACGTGTGGACAGTGCCCCGCGTGCTTGGCGCGTCGACCGGAGAACACGTGCCAAAGCTACCAACTGCTCGGTATCCATCGCTGGGGTGGTTACGCGGAGTATGTGTGCGTCCCGGAACGTAACGTTGTTCCGCTCCCGGACGAGGTGGGATTTGAGGCGGCAAGCTGTTTGCCTGTGTCCTATGTCACCGCATGGCATGGACTGGTGAACCGTGCTGACGTCGGGCCGGGCGATCGTGTGGTTGTCATGGGAGCGACGAGCGCCACCGGGATTGCGGCGGTGCAGATCGCGGCGCTCCGGGGAGCTCGCGTGGTCGGGGTGGGGCGGAGCGCCTGGAAGCTCGCCCGGCTGAGGGAGGTAGGGGTGGAGGGTGCGGTTTCGTTACTGGATGAGAAATGGCCGCAGCAGGTGTGCGCCGCGTTCGGTGGCCGTGCAACGGTACTTTTCGACACGTTGGGAAGGACGACGTGGGCGCACATTCACGAGCTCCTGGAGCGTGGCGCACGTGTGGCGGTGTGTGGGCGCACCAGTGGAGTCGAGCTGTCGACAAATTTGCTGTGGCTGTATCGGAACGTGACGACCGTGCACTTTTACCTTTCCGGGCAGCGTCGCGATCTCGAAGCTGCGGTAGCGGCTGTAGCGCGGGGACTCTTGCGACCGGTCATCCATCAGGTGTATGGGCTGGAGGAGCTCGCTGAGGCGCAGCGAGCGGTCGATTCGGGGGAAACGTTTGGAAAGGTTGTCGTACGGATTTGACCGTGGAGGTGCTCAATGAGTCTCCTGGCGTTCGATCACGCGGTGATCCGAGTACAGGATCTTGAGGCGGCGCGACGATGGTATTGCGATCTTCTCGGGCTGATCGAGCTGGCGCGTGACGGGGAGACAGTCTACCTGGGCTGCGGTGGCGATGAGCATTTCGATTTGGGATTGCGACCAGGTGGAGTCGGACTCGATCATATGGCGTTTTCTGTCGCGAGTGTGTCCGAGCTCGAGGAGACGCGGGAGCGGTATTTGGCGCGTGGTATCGCGTGCAGTGCGATTGAGCGCAATCCTGAGCCGGGAATTGCGGCTGCGTTTCGGCTCACGGTTCCCACTGGGCAGGTGTTCGAGGTGATGGTGCGTGATGGGCGAACAAGCTACCCACACACGACGAAGTGGAACCCTGCTGCAGCGCACGCGCCACTGGATATCAACCACATCACCTTTTTGGCGGACGACGTGGAGACGCCGACGCGCTTCTACTGTGAGCAGCTTGGTTTTGCCTTCTCTGACCTGCTCCTTCCACCGGATGCCGACAACCCGTGGCTTTTCTCTTTCATCCGTGTTGGGGAGAACCACCATGATATTGCGATCGTGAAGGGTTCAGTGGGGAACAAGCTGCATCACGTGGCGTTTCTGGTCAACGGGGTGAGCGAGGTTGTTCGCTTTGCCGACCGGCTTGGACGCTTTGGCTGGCGAATTGAGGCTGGAGTCGGCCGGCATGGCCCGGGCGGGAACTCGTTCCTGTATGTGCGCGATCCTTCCGGGAACCGGATCGAGATCACAGCGGACGTCGCACGGCTGCCGAATCGGTTTGAGCCGCCACGCATCTGGCGCGGGGAGCTCTCCGCGGTTTTTAATGTGTGGACGGAAGCGCCGCCACCGGCGAGCTTCGGCGACGGGACGTGAGTTTGCGGAAGGGGAGGGCCATGCGACTGGTCACCTACACTGCGCGTGGTCGGACAAGTGTTGGGGTGGTTGAGGGGGAATGGATCTTCGATATCTCCCGTGGATGGGTGGAGCTTCTGCGGCAGCGTGGCGTTGTTGATGCGGAGGGTCGAGCACAGGCAGAGTGTCCGCCAGATCTCGTGCTCTTGCTGGCGCGTGATGGACTGGGACGAGCCGCGGAGGTTGCTGCCTGGGTGCGCGAGGAGTTCGCGCGGGATGGAGAGGGGGCGGTAGCACGCGGGCTGGCGGCGCGAATGAGCGACCCCGCCGTACGGCTACGTGCCCCGCTGCTACGGCCGGGGAAGATTATCTGCCTGGGCCTCAACTATGCCGACCACGCGCGGGAGACCAACTCGCCGATTCCACAGTATCCGGAGCTGTTCAATAAGTTCGCCAACGCCCTGATCGGTCCGGGGGAGCCGATTGTCTTGCCTCGGGTGAGCCAGCAGGTGGACTACGAGGCGGAGCTGGCTGTCGTCATCGGCAAAGTAGGGCGGTACATTCCTGAAGCGCAGGCACTGGAGCACGTTGCAGGCTACACGATCCTCAACGACGTCTCCATGCGCGACTTCCAGTTCCGCGGTCGACAGTGGATGCAAGGGAAAACGTTCGACCGTTCGACGCCGCTGGGTCCGTGGGTGGTTACGGCCGATGAGATTCCAGATCCGCAGGGGCTGGAGATCTCCTGCGAGGTCAGTGGCGAGGTGCTGCAGCGCTCGAATACACGAGAGATGATCTTTGACGTGGCGCACGTCGTTGCCTACATCTCGCAGATCATGACGCTCGAGCCGGGTGACGTCATTGCGACTGGGACGCCGGCGGGCGTCGGGTTTGTCCGCGAGCCCAAGCGACTCCTCCGACCGGGCGACGTGGTGCGGGTGACCGTGGAGAAGATCGGGACGCTGGAGAATCCGGTGGTGGCGGAGGAGTAAAGACGCTCGGTGTGAAGGTTCAGGGCCTACACTGGTCTCGGTCGCTTCGGCCGGGGCCAGTGTGGCTTTTCATGTCGGTAGCGCTTTCGCATTTCCGGCGACACGGTCATTCGCCGAGCTGTCCTTCGAGCTGGTCTGGGACAATCGGTGCGCCGTTGGCGCTGTTTCCGGGATCCTTCAAGGGTGGACCACAGGAAGTGCGGTAGCGAGATCTTCGGTCTCCCCTCCGAGTTGGACGATGCTGGGATCGGCGTGGCCGGCGGCGCGCAAAGGAGCGATCACGTCGGTCCGGAGGTCGGGGATGCTGGCGACGAGAAGCGTCCCAGATCCTTCCACGGTGATCCGGTGCGAGCTCGCGGGGATGAGCGCAGTTTGGCCGAGCGAGAGTGGAAGGGGCGGCCCCTCGTCAGCCGCGATGGTCAGGGCACCGCTGATACAGCTCGCCAGCCGAAAGGTCTCATCGGGGACAAAGGAGAGACGTTGGTGGGTGCGAACGTCCCAACGCTCGAGGAGAAAGTAACGGCAAGCGGCGAGGATCATCCGCCAGGGCTCGAGCGCGAGCGGCTGGATGCGCTGTGCGCGGCGCTCCGGCCGTAGCACGGCGAGTCCTTCCTCGATATGCAGCGGGCGAGGGTGTCCCGCTGCGTCGACGCGATCCCAGTCGTAGAAGCGATAGGTGATATCCGATTGCTCCTGGATCTCGTACAACAGGATCCCGGCTCCAATGGCGTGGAGGGTACCGGCCGGCACGACAACGGTGTCACCGGCTTGGACGGGAAGACGTCGAAGGTGATTGGCCAGTTTGCGTTGGGCTAAGAGGGCACGCAGCGTGGCTGGCGTGAGCGGTTCGGTCAGTCCAACGATGAGTTCGGCGTCCGGTTCAGCGGCGAGGATGTGCCAGGCCTCGGTCTTGCCCCGTTGGCCGAGTAGCAGTGCCTGATCATCGTCAGGATGGACTTGGACTGAGAGGACGTCGTTCGCGTCGATGAACTTGATGAGGAGCGGGAAATCGCCGAAGGGTGCGCTGGCGGCGAGGCCCCGACGACCGAGAATCGTCTCGCCGAAGGTCTCGACAAGCTCATGGAGCGTGCGACCGGCGAGTGGGCCGGAGGCGACGCGTGCCTCGTTGGCCGTCTCCCACGACTCACCGATACGGCGATCCAGCGGGGCTGGCTTCCCGAGGAGGCGCGCGAGCCGCTGGTCACCCCATGGGCGCTCCACGAGGACTGGCTCGAGCAGGAACGGTGTGGCGGGAAGCCGCTCAGGCATTTGCGGTTATCCTTGGACGTGGTTGTCTCCGCGACAGTGACGTTCTGAGTGAGCGATGTCTCGTTTGGTGGTCAAGTATGTCTTCAGGCATCACAGCGGGGTGATGCCAGGTTGCTTGCAGGAGAGGAATGGCGCAGTCAAGCGGGTTCCACCAACGTGCTTGGCCTTCCGGATAGACGCAATCAAGCAAGAGCAGTCGTGGCCGGGAGATGGTGTGCCTGGTCGGCGAGTCGGAGGGCCTGCGAAGCTGGCCGCATTGTGTGAAGGGAGAGACGGTCTGACGGAGTGGGGCTTGATACACAGCCACGTGAGCAGCGTGCCAGCGAAGCGCGCACGACAGCCAATGGCGTCCCCAACAGCGTCCGGCGAGCTGTATGAGACCGAGGGTCTTCCAGTCAGTGGCGAAGAAGTCAAGCAGCATCGTAGAGTGGACAGCGCCAGTGCCAAGATGGCGAGCAAAGACAGCGTGCGGCGATGGGCATGGTCCAGTGCAATCAGCCGGGCCCAGGGTTGTTGTGTCGGCAACGGGTTGCATCGTTACTCTCCGGCCGGTACGCGCCCAGCGAGCTCGCGCTGCCGTTGGGCGATGAGCGGGCGCAGCAGCCAAACCAGGACGGGCGGAGTGAAGAGCGTGGTAAGCATCGACATAACGACTGCGACGGAGAAGAGAGGGCGTTCGACAACACCGAGCGAAAGGCCGATCGAGGCGATGATGAGGCCCACTTCGCCGCGGGGGACCATACCGAAGCCGACGACGGCCATAGAGCGAGGAGAAAAGCCGATCGTCCCGAGCGCGGCACCGGCTGCCTTGGTGAAGACGGCGACTGCCGTGACCGCAAGCGCGAGCCAAAGTGTCTCGGTTTGGAGGAAGAGGCGGGGATCGACCCGGGCGCCGGTCACGACGAAAAAGAAGGGGACGAGGAAGGCGTAAATCGGGAGTGCTTGCTCGTGAAGATGGTAGCGCTCGGCGACTTCGGCTAATGCCATTCCCGCAAGAAACGCGCCGACGATCGGTGCCAGCCCGATGGCAGAAGCGACTGAGGCGAGTGTCAGCATCAGCACGAGCGCGACAACCAGTGGCGCGTGCTCGATTTGGAGGCGGTCGACGATAAGGGGGAAGAAGCGGCGTATTGCGAGTGCACCGAGACCGCCGACTACGGCGGTGAAACCGAGGGCTAGCACGGTGATCCAGAGCACGTGTCCGACTTGCAGCTTGCCGTCAACGGCAATTCCGGAGACGATCGTGAGCATCAAGAGCCCGAGGATGTCGTCGAATACGGCAGCGCCCAGGATGATGCGGGCCTCGCGGGAGTCGAGAGCACCAACATCGCGGAGGACACGTGCGGTGATGCCGACGCTCGTCGCGACGAGGACGGTACCGACGAAGATCGATTCCATAGAAGGGTAGCCGAGTGCGAGCATCAGCGCCGTGCCGCCGATAAATGGACCGAGCACACCGAGCACGGCGACAAGGAGAGAGCGAATACCGACGCGCAAGAGGTCGGCGAGGCGTGTCTCCAGTCCGACGTAGAAGAGGAGAATGACCACACCGAGCTCGGCGATCGATTCTAAGACAAGCGTAAGCCCCTCGCGGGCCGCTGCTTCATCTTCGTGGAAGAGTGCAAGGATCTCATGCCCGGGGACACCAATGAGTCCGAGCGCGAAGGGGCCGATCAGGATGCCAGCGAGGATTTCACCAATGACAGCGGGTTGACGCAGTCGCAGGAAGATCTCGCCACCGACCTTTGCGGCGACAAAGATAACGAGCAGTTCACCGAGTACCTCGACAATCGCCGTCATTGGCTCATCCCCTCGGTAGAGACCTGCAGCGCCGCACCGCAACGCATCGTGATGAACGCATTATCGCGTTGGGTAGCGGCGTTGGGGAGACCCCGCGGCTCAAATATGGATCGCCAGGTTGTCGACAGCCAAGGCGGCCTCGCCGATCACTTCAGAGACTGTTGGGTGCGGGTGGACCGACAAGCCGATCTCCCACGGCGTAGCCTCCAGCAGTTTGGCGAGCGCAACCTCGGCGATCAGTTCAGTGGCGTGATTGCCGATGATATGGACACCGATGATGTCGTTGGTCTCGGCGTCGGCGATGACCTTCACAAAACCATCGGTCTCGCCCTCGATGAGTGATTTCCCGTTGGCGCGGAAGGGGAACTTGCCGACCTTGATGGCGCGACCCTGCTCCTTCGCTTCCCGCTCGGTGAGGCCCAGGCTGGCGATTTCTGGATGGCAGTATGTGACCACAGGAACACGCTGGTAGTCGAGTGGCAACGGCTTCTCGCCGGCAATGTGTTCCACCGCGATGATCCCCTGGTGCATGGCAGTGTGGGCGAGCTGCTGGATGCCAAGCACATCGCCGATGGCGTACACGCCTTCCACGTTCGTGCGGAAGTACTCGTCGGTCACAATAAAGCCGTCCTTGGTACGGATGCCAAGCTCCTCGAGCCCGATGTCCTCAATATTCCCCTCGCGTCCCAGCGCGACGAAGAGCGCATCGGCCTCGATGATCTCCTCGGGAGCCCCACTCTTGCGTACCCGCATGCGCACCCCGCCCTCGGTAATGTCGAAGTCTTCGGCGGTCGGCCGGTAGTCGGGGATGATACGGATACCCTTGCGGGTGAAGGCACGGATCAGCTGTTGCTGGACTTCTTCGTCTTCATTCGGCACGATGCGGCCTACCAGCGTCACCTCAGCCCCGAAGGAACGGTAGATTGTGGCATGCTCGACGCCGGTTGCACCGCCGCCACGAATGATGACGCGCTTGGGATACCAGTCGAGCTCCGCGGTCGTGTGGTCGCTGTTGAGGACGCGAACGCCGTCAAAGGGGATACCGGGAATGGGGCGGGGACGAGAGCCGGTGTCGATGACGATGGCGCGGCCACGCAGCTCCTGATGCTGGCCATCTGCGCTATTGACGAGGACAGTCCGGTTGGCGGTCAGCCGCCCGACACCCTGGATCAGGGTGATGCCGTGCTTTCGGAAGAGGAAGTGGATCCCCTTGTGGAGCTGTTCGACGACTTGCTGGCTGCGCCGGAACGCTGTCGCGTAATCACCCTGCACCTCGCCGACAAGAACCCCGAACTCCCGGGCGCGGCGTGCCTGCTCGAGGAGTTCGGCGCTCTTGAGGAGTGCCTTGCTCGGGATGCAGCCACGGTGGAGGCAGGTACCGCCGACTTTGTCCTTCTCGACGACGGCAACCTTCAGGCCGAGCTGTGCCGCGCGGATTGCCGCGACATAGCCGCCGGTGCCACCGCCGAGGAAGACGACGTCATATTCCTGGCGCTGCTCGACCGCCATGGTGACCTCCTCGTCTGGCCCTCGCTGTCGAATTGCCGCTCCGGAGCGAGCCCGGAGCCCTCTCCTGGGCAGTATAGCAGGGTGGGGATCAATCTCCATCCACCCTGCCGTGGAGGGGCGCTGATGTGTTGGTTGACTCAGTATTCACCTGAGGGTCACCTGGTTGATCCGCTGCTCGGGGACAAGTGTGCAGAATGTGGCGGGGGCATACTGAACCGAGTGGCGGCGCTTATTCGGTGACTGGCCGTCGGCAGAGGGGGCAGCACAAGCTAGTGGTCTTGCGGGCGGGGGAAGTTTCACAGTGAGGGTGCGATGGACATGGGCACCGCGGTGTACCTCGCCAGAAACGGGAGGTCGGTGCGAGGGTACTGTAGGTGATGCTCGCGCCGAAGTGAAGTGGTGCTGTGCGGTTGCGCTTGGCAAGGCCAGCTGACGCTTGGGGCTCACACGCTGTCACGTGGCCAAGCCAACGGATGGAGCGGAAAGACGGGTGAACGGCGCATTTCCGCTGTTGCCATTCAAGGAACCGGTCATGGGGCCAGAATGTTGGTGAGGGGGATAGAGAGGTCAGGAAAAGCAACTGGGGATACTACATCCCACGATCGCAGTTCGTCTTGGTCGCGATAGCCCTCGGCATGGGGAGCTCGGAAGAGCAAAACCCGTTGGCCAGTCAGGTCCACGAGCCAGACCTCGGGGATACCATAGCGGGCGTACAATGGCACTTTCGTATCCCTGTCATAGGGAAGAGTGGTATCGCTCACTTCAACGATCAAGAGGACATCGGCTGGGGTGGGTGCAGCTTCAGCGTAATCGTCTTGTTGAGGGCGAAGCAAAGCAAGATCAGGCTGGGGGAGGGAACGCTCGCTCAAGCGGATCGGCCCTTGAATACGAACGATCGCCAGCCTACCGACGTGGCGAACAAATAATTCGGCCAAGCGATCGACACACGCTTGGTGGGGCCAGCTTATGGGAACCAAATCGATGAGCTCTCCCTCGATAAGTTCCACGCGGTCATCTGGTCGCAGGATGCCGGCGGTAACCATCCGCTCGAGGTCGTCAATCGTAAAACGGTGCAGTGTTGGCAGCAGCTGTGTCACGGTGAGGACCTCACCCTCGGCTCGGTACGTTCTTGCCGATGCTACCACCAACGGTGAGAAGCCGGCCAAAGAGCAGTCGTGGCCTGACGGACCATGCTGCGGAGAGATGGCTCTGGCCTCCAGTGGTGTTGTCCAATTTTCGTGTCCGTCTCTGTTTGGACAACTTGCGGAAACACTGTGCAGCTGTCGTGCTGCGAGCACGCTGTGCGACGGCCATCATCGCGGCGACAGCGATTGGTATACTTGCGGACGGGAACTAGACAGAATGTTGGAGCGTTGAGTGGCAACGATGCGGCTATCGTCGTGGAGAGAGATTGATCTGGCCATTTGGCAGCGGATGGCGGAGCGGGCGCGCCGTGAAGGAGTTCGGGCTTATCGTCTGAATGGTGACCCGCGGCACTGGGCGGTGACGAGCGCAAGCCAGTCTGGCGTAGCCTACGAAGTGACGTTCCTCGACGGGGATCTTCTCTGCTCATGTCCGGGGAGTGCGTACTACCGCTACTGCAAGCATCGCGCGCTGGTGCTTGCCGAGCTCGGATTGCTCGAACCGGAATTCGGGTCTGAAGCGGCCTGAGGGACAGTCTCTCACGTTGAGTGGTCTCTTTGTGTGGTCGGATCTTCGCCAAGCCGCTGGTGCGCTGCGGCGAGCTCCCCGGTGAACGCCGGCTGGAGCCAGCGCAGAGCTGTCTGCGGAGATACCCCAGAACCGTAGAGAAGTAAGAGGTACGTGATACCGAAGATCGGGAGATGACCGAGCAGCTCGACGGGTGGCAAGAGCGGCACGGTCAGGTTAAACGGGACCCACATCGCGAGTATGACGACGCGGGTGAGGACACCTGAGATGAGCAGGATCCCGATGGTTGCCTCGACGATGCCCGCAAGGTCGCCAAAGAATCGGTCTGAGAACCAGCTCCAACCGAAGAGACTCCGCAACACGTTGAAATGCGCGTACTGCGCAAGGAAGACGGTGCTGAGTTCGGGGTTGAGCAGCTTTTCGGTGAATGCCGTGATGAGCAATGCGGAACCGGTCAGGATGCGGAGCGCAGCGACCGACTGGCGTTCGTACCGGCTCAAGCCGATAAGGTGCCTTGCCACTCGAACAGGTGGGATCGTCTGACCAAGGACAAGCAGTACAAGCGCGATCCCGAGAAAGTGCAGCTGCTCGAGCACCGCGACCGGAGGGAACACGACGAAGGCAAGGCCGTACAGGACGATCAAGAGAAGTGCTCCGGCGCGGTCAAAGAGTCCTGAAATAAAGGTGAAGGCCACGACAATAGTCGCTGCCAGGAGCAGCCAGCCGAGCACTGAGTTTGGGAGTGTCAGCGGCGGCGCGAAGAGTTCCCGCTAGTAGGCGAACCAGACCAAGCTGATCCCGGCATGTAGCGCTAACACGCGTGTGGCACAGGGTTCCATGCTGGCGAGCAGTGGGGGATTCGGCCAATGACGACTCCCGACCAGGTGCTGTAGTGCGCGCAAGGCAAGCCAGAGAAGCGCGCTGGTCGCAACAACAGCGGCTGTTGGCCAGCGCCAGAAAAGCTGCCATTCAGGGGGACGAAGTTCCAGGCCTTCGGGCACGAACCACCGCACGTGCGCACTCGTACTGGCGGGATAGAGCGCAAGGACGAGTGCGAAGGAGATTACGAAAATCCACCGATGTGCCCGTTGCGAGTGCTTCATGCTTCGTCCCTGGCGTGTTGACAGAACGGACCTTGGGGCGAGTATACCAGCCTTTCTCAGCACGACAGCAGGGCGCTGGTTCACTCGAGTTCGTCAAGGTATGAGCGGTTCAGCCCACGAGCCATTAGCTGGGTCGGGCGTGCTTGCGAAGTCCACGGCACGCCTTTCGTCCGGTCGGGGCAGCCGTGCGCGGGGTACTCGGACCACGACTGCGGCAGGGGCGTAGAGCCTTGCGAAGGAAGACAACGGAGACGACGGCGAACACCACGAACGGTCGGTGGTCTGGGAGACCGGAGTGCCAGAGCTGTGACCGATCACGAGCGTCGTGAGGAGAAAAGCGTGGCGGACCAATTGCAAGGACTGGTGGGGGGGCGAGAAATCGCGCCGGGTGGCGCTGTGTGGCCTGTGCGTGGCTGATTCACGATCCAGGCTGGTGCCTCAAGCGTGTGAACATTTCACGCAGACGAGAGAGTGCGCGGTGAGCTCGGCGCTGGGCTGCTGTCGGTGAGATGCCGAGCAGGGAAGCGAGTTCCTGGATGGAGCGATCTCCTTCCCAGCGGAGGAGCAGTATCTCGCGATCGGCTGGGCGGAGCGCGTCGAACGCCCGGAGGAGGAGATCGACTTCCTCGTCGGAAGGGTCGGGTGTCCCGGGGCAACGGAGTTGGTCACGTAACCAGCGCTCGAGAGCCCGCTGTTCGGCGTGGCGGGAGCGCAATGCGTCGATCCAGCAGCGGCGGGTGATGGTCAAGAGCCAGTGGGAGAATGCTTCGACGTCGCGAAGCTGAGCTCGAGCTGACCAGGCTTTGGTAAATACGTCCTGAACCAGATCGTCGTGCTCGGGTTGGGGTACTCCGAGTCGGGTCAAGTACGCCTTCACGGTACTCATATAACGCTCCACGAGAGAGCCGAAAGCCTGCGAATCGCCGGCGATGGCTTGCTCAATCAGCGCGCGTTCCGACAGGTCGTCTTGCTCGCTTTGCTCCTCTCTGCGGCGACGTTTGGTGGCGATTCTGGGTTGGCAGGGATTCGCTTGAGGAGGTGGGGGATGCTGGTGGCAGGACCGAGGAGGTTCGCAGTCGAGTGAGGATTCAGTCACGGACCAAGACGTCAGAAGAAGAGCAAGGTAGAAAGCCGCAAAAACCCAGAGGGTTGTCTTTGCGTGTCGCATCGCCTGTTTGATCCCCTTTTCATGGGCCGTTGCCTTAAGTGTAGACAAGGAGGGTGATGCAGCCGACAGCAGCGAGGGAAGGCAGGAGTCGTAGGCGACGCTGGCCAGCTATCAGCCAGGTGGCTCCTGGCGATGTGTGCCTGCCCCAGAGAAGCCAAGCTCCAGTGATGGTGGCGAGGCCACGTGTCAAGCCAAAGCTACCGAAGAGCAGAGCGCTGCTGAGCGGATTACCGGTCAGGAGAGACAGTGCTGCGAGCCCAACAAGCTGGAGAGAAGGCCAGCGGGTGCTCAGGCCAATCCCGAGCTCAAGACCCCACGCGAAGCTGGCACATGCTGCTCCCCTTGCAAAGAGACGAGGCGGGACCTGACGGTGGATGAGGCTCCGTGTTCGCCACCGGCCTACCGTCAGGTCAGCGACTAGGGCAAGGACGAGCACGACGACCGTTAGCCAGGTATGAGCGGTCCTCTCAAGCTCGAAGGGAAGCAGCACCTGGCCAAGCCAACGCAACAGAAGGCCGCAAAAGAGACCGCCCAGCACTGTACCCCCACAGTGGAGGAGCGCCAGCTGGATGCGGCGCCACAAAGTTGATTGTCGGATCGTCGGGCCGAGCACGTCGACCATGGAGTAGCCTCAAGGCGACCAGAGTGCTGCAAGTCCACAAGCTGCGGCGAGCGGCAGAAGACTTGGAATCATTGCGCGGCAGTCCTTCCCTGAGTTGGAGAGAGGCCGAGCAAGACGATTGAGATGATCTCAAGGAGATCCTCAGGGGACCGGAGAGGTGCGCGGCCACGCAGAATTCCTTCACGATCAATCAGAAGGGATGACGGGAACTGCGTGAGGCCAAGTGCGGAAAGGGCGCTCTCTCCGGTGAGGAATGCGTACCCTGCTGGCCACTGTTCGGGCGGTTCACCAGTCGGCAGGGCGAGCACTGGAAACACACCGTGTTGGCGAAGCCAAGCGAGGAGTGTTGTCAGTTGGTCGCGGAAAGGCTGACATGGCGGACTGCGACCGCTGAGTGCAATCACCACAGCGGGGGCTACAGGAGGTTGGCCGAGGATGAGGTGGTGTCCCTCCCTGGTGGTGACCGCAAGCGGTGGCACGGGCTCACCGATACCGTGCACTGCTTGCTCGTGCCCTCGTGCGTCCATCTCGAGCTGCTCGAGTCGCCCTACTCGTTGGGCCAATTGGACAGTCATGCGAATGACGGCTGTCAGCACGATCCAGGTGACCACGAGTAGAGTCAACGGAAGCCAATCAGGCAGCATGATCGAACGTTGTCCCCCTCCTTGCAGTGCGAATGACCGCAACCCCTGCTGCGAGGCGGCTGACGTTGAGTGCAACCAGCACAGCCAGCAGGCCAAGCAGCATCTGGGGCAGTGTCGGCGCTTGAGGATGTGACCACGCGAGGAAGGCGATGCCAAGGAGGAATAGGTTACGGACGATGACGGCTCGGCCAGTTAGGGCTGGACCGAGTGACCCAAAGCAGGGGCAGGGCTGCCTTGGTGCCCGCCTGACAGCGAAGAGAGAGACACCCAGAAAGACGAAGAGAAGGCCTGTTGCGCTCGCAAGGCCGAAACGAGACGTCAGAGGCAAGAGCAACAAAACCGCGGTTCCTGTCTCAGCGGCAACCAGTCCAGCGAGGATCAGGGGAGCTCGCCGGCTCAGTTGTGGGACAACGGTGCCGAGCTGTTGGCTACTTGTTCGCCAGGCAACGGTTTTCCCGAGGGCCGCAAGGACAAAAGTGGCTGCGAGGACCGCGGTGGCCAGAGAAGCAAGGTTCTTCATCCACGATGTTGTTGCGGGCACAGGTGCTGACTGGACGACTCCTGGGGCGTAATCAGGCCAACCGTAAAAGTGTCGCCAATCGACGGGGAGGAATAAAGCACACACAAGTGGCTGGGACAGCGCGAGGGTGGAGAGGTCCAGCGTGCGGAGGCATTGATCCTCCTCGCTGGCAATGTAGACAACAGGCCGAGATGGGTCGGGACCCACAAGTTCCCACGACATAATGTCGGAGGAAAGTTTTGTTTGTTGTGTGATCTGCCAGCGCTGGTTGTCAATGAGGACGATTTCGTCAGGGCGCACTGCGGCAACGGTGTAGTGTGGAGTGAAAACGGTCTTGAGAGCGGCGAGTTCGTCGTAGAGGGGCGGATCGGTTTGGACAAGGGCGAGTGTCCGAATATCGAAGCTAAACCGCGTGAGATCATCGGTCAGAATGCGGAGGTACTGTCCATCACGGTGCACAGCGATGACTCCGGGCGAGGTGCTCGGCACGTCTTGACCCCGCTGGGGCAACAAGGATCGGTGCAGGCGGATACCCAGCTCCGCGCGGACAGCGCCGGTTACTGGGTCAAGGGAGTAGATGGAGGCGTGATCTCCCGAAAGTAGCGGAACCATCGCTCTGGACACAACCAGAAGTTGGGTCTCTAATGGGAAGAGCCAGGCGTAACTGGAACGTGGAACGGTCAGAGCCCAGTCAGCCCACCGCTGGTGGGCAAGGTCCAGGGTAGTCACCACGAGGGTCGGCCAGTCTTGGCCGGTGAAGAAGGCGACCGCGGCAAGATCCCCGTCACTCGAGAAGGCAACGGTGAAGAGCGACGGGTTCGCCCCGGCGGGTGCCTCGGCTGCGAGCGGCGCGAGTGGTGGGATCGTGTAGTCGACCGGAAACTGTGCCAGGAGAGACCAATCCGGAAGAGTCCGCAGCTCAAGTCGAATGGATGGCGTTCCCTCTCGTTCCTCGACGTACTCAATGAGCGCCCGGTCTCCGCGTGGTGACACAAAGGCTTGGTAAATTCCGTAATTCTGGTTTGGGATTCGGTTGAGAACGGTACCGGAGCGCGGATCGAGGATGAGCAGTTCTTGTCCATCCGTGCCGGCGGGGCTGAGGAGGATCGGGTTCGCGGCGGACGTTCCCGACACGCGGGCAGCAGAGGAAGCGACAAGACTCAAAAGTATGAGCATGATGGACAAGAACAGGGGGACGATGACCGCCGTTCGTCTCTCTCTCAGGGGTGTTGCGTACAGCCAACTCATCTGCATCGCTGGGCTCCTTTCTCATGGCACTCGTCTTAGCAGCGAGCGGTCGTCCTTCAGCACACATTGACCAGTACGGCGCGAGTACAGACGACGTGACGTCCATTACCGCACCAGTTCGGCTGATATGACCCCCGGGCACAGGAGCACCCCGAAGGACAGGCTGGCGGCGGAGTCGATTGGCAGCAATCGATGTAGCGGATGAGGAAGAGCTTGCGACGAACCTGATCGTAACAACAGGAGAACCAAGCTTGCGTACTGCTCGTCGTTCCCGGGGGACAGGAATAATCGCTACCACCGCGACATGAGCAGAGGCACCCCCACTGGTTACAGCGGAACCAATCCTGACAGCTCTGGGCCACCATAGGTGCTGGTTGGGTCACAAATGCGACAGTCCCGGCAAAGGCTGCCAGGAGTCTCCGCATCCAGTCGCGCCGGGTCGTTAGGATGTGTTGCTGAGCAGGGGAGCGGCGCTTCATCTCATACCTTGCCTACTTACTCGTCTCGCAAATTTTGACGTATCTCGGTTGAGGAATCAGACAGGCAGCACGCCGTCGCAGGCGCATCTTCTCGGTTGCACGATGAAATCGAAGAGGGCACAGTGCAGAGACAGTTGGTGGACACGCCCAAAAGTGGGCGTGTCCCTCGCTGCGTCGGCTAGAGTAAGCTGGCTGCCCACCGTACCCGCGCGACGCGCGGCCAGAGCACGAGATCAAGGATGGACCGTGCCGCTTGGTGAAACTCATCCGTTCCCCGGTCAAAGTGGACTGCGGCTAGGTCCATAGGGAAGGCACGAGCGATTCCGGCGAAAGCTCAAGGCGCGCCGGTGGCAAATGCTGGCCAGCCGAAGAGCGGAGCCGGGTAATCGAGCGCGAGGTTGCAGTGCAACGGCTCGCTGAGGGTTCCGCTGCTCAGGTCGAGGTTCCGCAAGCAACCTTCCTTCGTGTTAAGGAGGAAGGCTGTCCGCTGCGCAGTGTCTACGCCAGCGAGTAACCAGTTCCCTTCCGGAATGGTTGGTAACGGAAAAGTGGTCATCACTCGCCAGTTGCTGACGTCGAGAACCCAGAGCGACTGACCAACAAGAACGAGGAGGTCTCCAATCAGGTACGGGCGACCGCCGACAACGAGGCGATCGGCGAGCGGTGGGCGGTGTTCTACCAGTCTCAGGCTCCTGGGGTCGATGAGGAAGAGTTCGAGGTCATCGGTGACAACCAGGATGCGATTGTTCCAGACCTGAGGCGCGAGGGCAGCGGAGAAAGTGTTGTGAGGACTCGAGGGGTCCTCGTCGAGCGGCTTGCCCTGCACAGACCAACTTTCCAGCGGCAGCTCAGCGAGGACCGTCCCGTTTCTGGGATCAAGGGAAACAAGATTGGCAACCGTGTGGCGCGTGGTGGTGCGCAGAGTGTGGGCAAGCACAAGGATACGGTCGGACAACGCAAGAAGCGAAACCGTCTGGCTTGAGGGGAGTGGGTAGACCCATGGTGCCCATTGTCCTGTTTGGAGGTCAAGAGAAGTGACCCAGACCAATTGGCTGCGTGTGCCGTCAGAGTATGGAGTGGCCATGGACCAAAAGGCCACAGCCACCCAGTGGCCGGCCGGGTCGCTGGCCAAATCAAGAACAGTGGGAGTCTGGCCCGCCGTTGAGGGATACTGGGCAGCGAGGATGCGAACGGGTGCAATGTCAGGGGTGATAGGGACGCTGCGCTCGACTGTCCAATGGCTCACGCGCCAGAGTTCGAGACTCGGGTATGTGGTCGCGTTCGTTTCCAGCGGTGCACGGTAAAGGAGCACCTGGACTCCTCCTGGGAGGAGATAGCCGCGGATGACCTCATTGGGCTCAGAGAAGGTGAAACGGTTGCGGACGCTGCCTGTCCGGGCATCCAGGAGTACTAATCCGGTGTGCTGCACGGCGAGGGAAGGGCTTGGTGCTTCTCCGACTGGTGCGAGGAGAAGCGGAGTACCCGCTTCGAGCGATCCGCTCGAAGCTCGATGGGAGCCCGAGAGCGGGCGTAGGAAGAGCAGTGCTGCGAGAGCCAGCAGCAAGACGACCAGTGCAGCCAGGGCTCCTCGCGCACTAGGCCTCAGAGACGGAGTGAGCGTGGCGACTGCTTTCATAAAGTTCCTCCCGTCATGCCTTTCCTCGCTCTCACCACGGCGTTAACACTGTGACCAGACCTGGGCGCGGGTACAGTAGGCTCCGTTGCTTTCTGGGTTCGGGCACCAGTTTTGGTTGGCCGGTGGCTGGCCACACCGCTGGTTGCAGGAGCAGCCGGATGGGCAGGCAGGCTGGCTGTTTTTCGGGCCACAGCAGTCGAGATAGCGAATCAACCACCAACGGCCGCTCGCGTAACAGCAGACCCACCATGCGCCGCCTGGCGACGTTCCTGGTGGGCAGGCGGTATCGCTCCCGCCAAGGCAAGAGCACAAACAACCACACATACCGCACCGGTGCCACTGGCCACAGTTCGCCTGGGCGGAGAGGGGCGGGTGATCGCTGAAAGTCGCCCCAATGGCCAGTAACACGACAGCCAGGCGCTGCACCCAGCTGCGCCGAGTGGAACGCTTTTCCCGGCCGGCACCGATCGGAGCATTCCAGTGCGACATCGGAAAAGTTCTCCCTAGCTCTATCTTTTCCGACGGACGTGAGCTTGCTCAGCAGACAGCGCCGGTTGCTCCAGGTGCTTCGCGAGCAACCTCTCGCAGAATGGCCAGCAGTAGACGTGGGCGAAAAGAGGTTTTTTCCAGTGGAGTTCGACGGGGCTGCGTTGGTAAGGTCGAGTAGTGTCATTGGTCACACCTGATCAACAGGTTGCCCAGATCTGCGTCTGGGTACAGACGGCACAGTAGCCGGTTGGGCACCAATGTGGTTGGGGACAACCGTCCTGGCAGGCACAGGAGGAGGGGCAGCCACTGAGCGGGCTGGGGCAGGATGTCTCACCTGGCTGTCTGGGCCGGCAGCAATCGCGGTAGCGGACGAGCCAGAAGCGCCCTTGGGTATCACGGCAGCAGACGTACCACGCCCCTCCAGGTGAGCTTCCGGACGGACAGGTCGAGTCACCACCGCCCCGGCAGGTACAGCGACAGCCACAGTGACCACAGAAACGCCAGTCGCTGCAGGTGAGCTGGGCATTGGCTGGCAGCGGGACAAGCAGGTTGACAAGTGCAGTGGCGAGGGTGCTCAAGGTGCAGAGTGGTGCGCCGGGTCAATCTCATCATCCGATCCCCCCGGTCACAGCGAACCGGCGCTCGTAGAGATTCGTGTCGAGACCACAGAGGAGCTGCTCGATCTCTCCCTGGAACGGAACACGGACTAGGCAGCCGGGAAGGCCATTGGAGAGGAGCAACAGCGCAACGTGCTCGTCAGGCAGGAAGGTGACGAGCTCGGCTGTCCAGTCTGTTGGGAGGGAACGGCGGGCGACAATTTGCCCACTGACGAGGTCGGCTTGGATCAACTCAGAGGTCTGTGTCAGCGCGACGAGACGCTCAGTCGTCAACCACACCTGTGCGCCCCGGACCAGGATGGTCGGGCTGAGCGGAGCGACTTGACGGGTCACCTGGAGCGTGCCTGGATCGACAACGAACACCTCAAGCTGCTCAGTGGCGACCAGCAGCTGGTCACCGAAGAAACGGACTGCGGCGATACGTGGATGGCGTCCCCCTTCAGAGGTGTTCAAGGGAACAGGTGACAGCCCGGGAAGCGTCAACTGACTCTGCACCTGGCCGGTAGTCGGATCGAGCGCGAGGAGTGTCCCAAGAGAGAGCGGTTGGGACGTGGCGGCAATGGGGCTACCGGCGAGGAACAGTTTTTCGGGAGTTGGGACGATGTAGACCCAGTCGGTGCCAGGAAGGGGGTGAATCCAAGGCAACCAAGTGCCATGCTGCAGGTCAACGGCAGTGACCCAGAGGATCCACGGGGGAGTGTCCAGGAAGGCTGGATCAGGGTGCTCGCCCATAGAGACGAAACCGACAGCGGCGTAGCGTCCAGTGGGATCAACTTCCAAGGTGACCGGCCGTGGCTTGGCCCGTTGCAAATCAGGGTGGTAGGTCGCGAGTTGGTAAAGGTTCGGGAGTTGGTTATCGAGAGGCAAACGATACGCGACTGCCCAGTCAGGGAGCCGGTAGACAATGAGCTCATCGTCGGTCGCAGCGATCACCTGTTGGCCATTGGCACTGGCAGCTAAGAGAGCGGCACCACCTGGATGTTGGGATACGACGGTTCCGGTGTACGGATCGATGGCAATGAATGTGGAGTTCGTCTGGGCCAAGACTATCGGCTTCCCTGTTGCCGAGTGATCGGTCCAGCTGCCAAGCGTCCATCGCTCACTGCGGTTGGTGAGCCAGATAAGGGACGTGAGGAGTGCGAGGACACTGAGCCCGAGGGTTACCAGGCGAAGGTGGCGCGGTTGACGCACGGTGTCCACGACAAGGCTCATCGGTACTGCTCCTTTGAGACTGTCCGTCGCTTTCTCTTTCATTCTTTCTGACGGCTTTCGCGTTGCTGATCAGACAGGTCACGAGGTCGTTTTTCCCGCGGCAAGTGCGGTGCATCTCGTCGAGTGCAGACGAGTGCCTTGCCCCGTGTCAAGTGCGGGCACGTCATGAGACTTCTGTGGGGCAAGTTGAACACGCCGGTGGACGCCTCGACAACATTGGCGACAGTGTTGCTTTCCTCGCACGCCAGGTGAAGTGGCAGTCTAGCGCTGATGCAAGGGGAGGTCAGCGTTCCCTGCGGGCGTTCACTCCGGTCGAAAGCGGAAGACTCTGTCGTGGAAGAGCGATATTAACGAAGAGCGCGTTGTGCGTGCTTGCGTCCAACGGGCGGCTGACGCTGGTGGAGCCAGCCTCTGCGGTGGGATGGAGAGGCGGAGGGAACGCTGGTGCTTGCAGGGTGCTGACCGCGTCATCGCTGACCTTGTTGAAGAGCTTTACACCGGAGTCATCATGCGGTAAAGGTAGCGGTGGGCGTTCCAGCTTCGTCAAGGAACGTCCAGCTTCGTCAAGCGATGTGGGTGGAGGAGGACGGCGATGGTGGCTCGAGGTCTGGAAGGGGTTGTGGCGGGAACCACGCGGCTCAGCTCGATCATCGATGGCACCTTGGCCTATGTAGGGATCGAGATCGACGAGCTGGCTGCCGAGGCGTCCTACGAAGAGGTGGTCTACCTGCTGTACTATGGGGAACTGCCGACGCGTGAGCAGTTGGCGGCGCTGCAGCAGCAACTCGCGGTGCAACGGGCGCTGCCGGACGGAGTTGTCCAACTGCTGGCTAGGGCGCCACAGGCGGTGCCGATGGATCTCTTGAGGACAGCAGTCTCGGCACTGGCCTGGTACGAGGAGGATCCGAATACCGTCGCGCGCGAGGCGGCTGTTGCCAAGGGGCTGCGTTTGGTGGCGCAGGTGCCAACGATTGTGGCCACGATCGCTCGCCTGCGTCGTGGTCTCGAGCCGGTGGTGCCGCCAGTTGACGAGATGAGCACCGCTCGGGCGTTCTTGCGCACGGTGCATGACCGTGAGCCCAGCGAGCTCGAAGTGGAGGCGATGAACAAGATTCTGGTTCTCCACGCGGACCACGAGTTCAACGCTTCGACCTTTACCGCACGAGTAGTCGCAGCAACGCTGGCGGATATGCATGCGGCGGTCACGGCGGCGATTGCGGCGCTGAAGGGACCGTTGCATGGTGGTGCGAATGCGGCGGTCATGCAGATGTTGGAAGAGATTGGGACACTTGACCAGGTGGAGCCCTATATTAAGGAAAAGCTGGCACGGAAAGAACGGATCATGGGCTTTGGGCACCGCGTGTATAAGGGCGAGGATCCGCGGGCGAAGTGGCTACGCGATCTCTCGCGGCGGCTTGGTGAGGCGCGGGGTGACTTGCGCTGGTATGAGCTTTCTGTCGCCATTGCCGACGTGATGGCACGCGAGAAGGGACTGTTCCCCAACGTTGATTTCTATGCGGCGTCGGTTTACCACTATCTCGGGATTGAGAAGGAGCTGATGACGCCGGTCTTTGCCGCAAGCCGCATTAGCGGGTGGACAGCGCACATTTTGGAACAGCAGGCAGACAACCGTCTGATTCGACCGCGGGCGGAGTATGTGGGGTCGACCAATCGGCATTACGTGCCGATCGACCAGCGTGGATAGGAGACGCCTTAAGATCCATGCCGGTGAGGAGGGCTGACCTGCCTCACCGGCATGTATAGTTGGGAGCGTGGAACGACGGTGGCGCTTTAGCGAAGAGGATGCTGCACATTTCCCCTCAACCGACTGGTGGGGAAGGTTTGGTGTTGGTTCTGGCAGTGACCTGTCCCTGGTCGATCTGGTCCGGCTAGGGAGTCTTGATGCCGCGACTGCTGCCTTCCTCTGGATGGCACTCGAGCAGCGGGCAACGGTTCTCGTTGCCGCACGCGAACACGGAGCGGGGAAGACAACGCTCCTGAGTGCGTTAGTGGAGTTGCTTCCGCCTGAGACGAAGCGGTACTACCTGCGTGGCTGGTACGAGCGCTTTGACTTTGTCACAACCCACGATCCTGGCACGACGTACCTCCTCGTCAACGAGATCAGTGACCACTTGCCTATCTACCTCTGGGGGAGAGGGGTGCGACGGGTTTTTGCCTTGTTGGCCGAGGGTTGGCGTTTGGGAGCGACGGTGCATGCGCAGGGCGCGGAAGAGGTGTTCTCGTTGTTGCAAGGCTTTCCTCTGGAGGTGCCCACTGAACACCTGCGCGCCATCGATGTGGTCGTGACGCTTGGGATGGGTATCACCAACGAGGGCCTACTTCGTCGCGTTGTTTGCGTAGAAGCTGTCCGAGTACGTGGAGCCGAGCTCGCGACGCATGTACTGGCCAGACGTGAAACACTGCGGTCATCCTTGGCTGTCTATCCAGCTGCGTTCCTGGCGACGCTGACAGAGCGTTTTGGTCTGTCCCTTGAAGAGGCGAGTCGTCAGCTGGCCTGGCGGCAGCGGCAACTGGCCCGGTGGGTTACCCAGGGGATTCGTGGACTGGCCGCCTTCCGGGCGGTGCTCGCAGAACTTCGTGCGCGTAAGTTAACAGAAGAAGTTGACGGGGCCTACGAGGAGAGTAGGATTGAGGGGACACCAGAGGCGAACCAGGGATGAAACAAGCGCACGGAGGTCGAGGGTTAGGATGGACAAGCCACGAACGCTGGGCGAGCTACGCGAGAGCGGTTACCGTGTCCTTCCAGTACGGGAGGAGATGCGGAAGAACCTGATTGCCAAGATCCAGGCGGGGGAACCGATCTTCGAGGGGATTATCGGGTACGAGGAGACGGTGATCCCGCAGGTGGAGAACGCGATTCTGGCTGGGCAGGACATCATCTTCCTGGGGGAGCGTGGGCAGGCCAAGACGCGGATGGCTCGGCTCCTGGTAAATCTCCTTGATGAAGAAATTCCGATCGTCGCTGGAAGCGAAGTGAACGATAATCCATTTGCGCCGATTTCCAAGTATGCGCGTGATCTGATCGCCGAGATGGGTGATGAAACGCCCATCGCGTGGATTCGGCGCGAGGAACGCTATGCTGAGAAGTTGGCCACGCCCGATACCACAATTGCTGATCTGATTGGTGAGATCGATCCGATTAAAGTGGCAGAGGGGCGATATCTTTCGGATGAATTGACTATTCACTATGGGCTAATCCCGCGGACGAACCGAGGTATTTTCGTCATCAATGAGCTCCCGGATCTTGCCGAGCGGATCCAGGTAGGGTTGCTCAACATCATGGAGGAGCGTGATGTCCAGATCCGCGGGTATCGGGTACGCCTGCCGCTGGACATTTTCGTGGTGGCGAGCGCCAATCCGGAGGACTATACGAACCGCGGTCGGATCATCACGCCGCTGAAGGATCGCTTTGGAGCGCAAATCCGGACGCATTATCCACGGACGATTGAGCACGAGATTCAGATCATGGAGCAAGAGCGAACGCCAGTGGAGGTCCCGGGAATCACGGTGACGGTGCCGCAGTACATGCGTGAGATTGTTGCCGAAATCACGCACCTGGCTCGGCGCAGCCCGGATATCAGCCAGCGGTCAGGCGTGAGTGCCCGTATGTCGGTGGCGAACTATGAGACACTGGTGAGTAATGCAGTGAAGCGAGCGATCCGGCTCGGGGAGAAGCATGCCGTACCCCGGATCAGCGACTTGCCTGCACTCATTGCCTCGACGCTTGGGAAACTCGAGTTCGAGACGTTGGGCGAGGTGCAGGAAGAGCGGATCATCGAAAAATTGATTAATGGGGCGGTAGCGGCGACCTTCAACCGCTACTTCTCGGTTCGTGACTTCGATGATCTTCTCCTCGCCTTTGAAAATGGACTCACGGTCGAGGCGTCTGACTTGCAGCCGGCGATGCGGTATGTGCACCAGGTATCGCACATTGAGAGTCTGCGGCGGGCGGCGCAACGGCTGGGGGCGACTGGTGATCCGGCTCTGGTCGCGGCAGCGGTAGAGTTCGTCCTTGAGGGCCTCCATCTGAACCGGCGTCTGAATAAAGAACGTGCCAGTGGCCGCGGGCCAGCGCGCTACCGTAGCTGAGGCGCGCTTGCCAGGAGGTGTGTCATGGAGACCACGCCATACCGGTTTCGCTACTCTCGCTGGGACGGAACGCAGAACATTGACGCATTCACCGCTGAGGAACTCCTGGAGGCGATGGCCGACGACCTCCTGGCGGAAGGAGACGTCAATCGCGCTCTCCAGCGCCTCTTCCGGTGGGGCATTGATCGGCCGGATGCCCGCATGCCGGGGTTCCGGGAACTCCTAGAGCAGCTCCGGGAGCAGAGACGACAGCTACTGCAGCGCTATGACCCGGGGTCGGTGCTTGAGGATCTGACTCGCCGACTGGAGGATGTCATCCAGACCGAACGGGCGGGGATCGAGCGGCGCGTGCAAGAGGGACGAGAACGACTGGCTCGCGCCCAAGAGCAGCAGGCGCAAGGAGCACGAGAAGGAGAGAACGAGAGCGCGGGCGAGACGGGGGCGGAGGAGATGAGTCCGCCCGATCCAGCGCTGCAGCGGCTGCTCGAGCGAATGGCGCAGCAGAAGCTAGCCTTCTTGGACCAGCTGCCGCCAGATCCGGCTGGGCGGATCCGCGCGCTGAGCGAGTACGAGTTCATGGACCCGGAGGCACGGCGTAAATTCCAGGAACTCCTTGCTTCGCTGCAGCGACAGATCCTGGAGCAGACGTTCCAGGGACTCCAACAGGCGATTCAGAACCTGACGCCGGAAGCGATTAGCGAGCTCCGGCAGATGCTGCGCGACCTCAATGAGCTTTTGCAAGAGCATGCGCGTGGTGGGCAGCCAGATATCGAACGGTTCAAGCATCGCTGGGGTCACTATTTCGGCCGCGACTTTGACAGTGTGGAGGAGCTGCTGGATTACCTGGCGCGACAGATGGCGGCGATGCAGAGCCTGTTGGACTCACTTCCGCCGGAGATGCGCCAGCAGTTGGAAGAGGCACTGGATGCGGCGCTCCGCGATCCCGAGCTTCAGCGTGAGCTCCGACAGTTGGGCCGGCTGCTCGGGCAGCTGATGCCAGACAACCCGTATCGGCAGGCTCAGCCGTTTAGCGGGAGTGAGGAACTCACGCTGGGACAGGCTCTGCGCCTCATGGAGCAGTTGCGGGCCATGCAAGAGATCGAGGAGCAGCTCGAGGGGGTGCGCGACTGGCGCGATCTGGAGCGAGTAGATCTGGAGCGGCTGCGTGAGCTGTACGGTGACGAGCTCGCTGCCCAGCTCGAGGCACTGCGGCAGATCACGCGACTGCTCGAGGAGGCTGGGTACATCCAGCGGACACGACGCGGGTACGAACTGACGCCGCGAGCAATCCGGAAGATTGGGCAGAAGGCGCTTCGGGAGATCTTCCAACACCTGAAGCGTGACCGCTTCGGACAACACCAGATCGAGCGGAGCGGGCGTGGCGGGGAGCCGATCGAAGAGACGAAGCCCTACGAATTTGGTGACCCGTTCTTGCTGCACCTTCCGCGAACAGTTATGAATGCCGTGCAGCGAGAAGGACCGGGGACGCCGGTGCGGTTGCAGCCGGCTGACTTTGAGGTCTTCCGCACGGAGTCGACGAGTCGTGCGGCAACCGTATTAATGGTGGACATGAGCCGGTCGATGCTCTACAACGGCTGCTTCCTCGCGGCGAAGAAGGTAGCGTTGGCGCTGGACAGCTTGATTCGGACGCAATTTCCCCGTGACACGCTGTACATCATCGGCTTTTCCTACCTGGCTTCGGTGCTCACGCCGGAGGAGCTGCCGCACATCACTTGGGACGAATACAACTATGGGACAAACATGCAGCATGGATTCATGCTGGCGCGGCAATTGCTCTCGCGACATCGCGGGGGGACGCGCCAGATCATCTTGATCACGGATGGGGAACCGACTGCTTATTTCGATGGTGAGCAAGTGTGCTTCTCCTATCCGCCGACGTACCAGACCTTCCAGGAGACTTTGAAGGAGGTCGCTCGCTGTACACGCGAGGAGATTGTGATCAATACCTTCATGCTGGAACGGAGCCCCTATTTGGCAAGCTTTGTCAACGAGATGACACGGATCAACAAAGGACGTGCCTTCTTCGCGACGCCCGACCATCTTGGTGAGTACATCGTCATGGACTATGTGGTGAACAAGCGGTTTCGTCTGCGGTAGGTTGGTAAGGAGGGCATATGCTGCGGCGGCTGACTGGCCGAAGTGCAGCAGCGCGAACCGAGGAAAGAGAACGGGAAGGCACACCGCCGAATGATCGGGCGTCCTCGGTCGATCAGGAAAGCGTGGCGACAGCGAGCGGCGAGCTCCTGGTGTATCGGTACGAGGACATCCTGCGGGCGGTCGGGCGCTTCATCGACGAAGAGCAGCTGCAGGACGTTTTGATCCTCCAGACCGAGCACGGGGTTCTTGTGCGCGGGATGCAGCGGCCACGACCCGGAGCGCGCCTGGTGCCGACGTTTTGCGAGCGCTTGTTCACGAAAGCAGAGATTGCGGCGATCCTGGAAGAGGGACGTCGCCGACGCGGAACAGGCTCGAAGCTTTTCCAGTGATTGTCAGGGCAAGATCGCCGTCCACTCCCAGGTGCCGAACTTTGTGCGAACAAGCTCACGCGCTTCGTCGATCTCGTCGGGACGAAGGGCGCCTTCTTCGAGCCCGTGTCGTTCAGCGAACGTTCGAATGAGGAACTCCTGGATCGTCTCGCGCGGGAGGTTCGTTTGCTGGCGAAGCGGTGCAACCCGGCGCTCTGCGCTACGGACGCCCTTATCACTCAACTTCTCCCGACCAATGCGAATAACACGCGGTACCTTTTCCGGATCGATGTCGTAGGCCATGGTTGTGTGGTGGAGTACTGCACCGTGGCGGCGAGCTTGAGCGGCGCCACCGATCTTGCCGTTGGCTGAGGTAATGTCGTTGATGGGCTGGTACCAGGCGTCGATACCCAGGGCTCGCAGTGCCTCAACGACCCAGGCGTCGAGGAAGGCGTATGACTCCTGGAAGGACATTCCGGCGACAAGTTCGGGTGGGGCATAGATGGAATAGGTAATGACGCGGCCGGGCTCGGTCAGCATCGCCCCACCGCCAGTGATGCGGCGAACGACGGTGATCCCGTACCGGTTCGCTTCCTCGAGATCGACCTCGTTGCGGAGCGACTGGAAACGACCGATGACGACTGCGGGTGCGGTCCACTCCCAAAAACGCAAGGTGGGCGGACGCTCACCTCTTCCCACACGGTAAGTCAGGACTTCATCGAGTGCCATCTGCATCGCCGGATCGAAAGCCTCACCGTATATCAACTGCCAGCGATACTTCCGCCAGCGTGCCAGTTCGCTCACGAGATTGCCCTCCGTGCTGCTCGTGCGACTGCCTCAGGGGAAAAACCGAGAAGCTCAACGCGTCCAGCGAGTCGTTCGAGAGCCTGTGCGATTCTGTGGGCGAGTTCCTCTTCGCTCGCGTCGGCAGGAGCGCCCTCAAGTGCCCCGGCAATGACATCGAGCGCCTCAGGAGGCTCAAGGAAGAAGTCTCCCGTCACGCGGACGTTGCGCAAGTGTCCGTCGACGACGTCAAGATCGACCTGTACGAGTTTTCCGCCTGGTGTCTTGTATTCACCGTGCATGCGCTCGCTCCCGGGAGCACGGCGAAGCGCGAACTGCTTCCACTCAAGTGTAGCGTCGAGCGTTCCGAGAGCAGGAGGCTTTCTGGGGAGAGCCTGGAGTTGCACGAGGTTCAACAAAGGTATGCCGGATCCCTATTGACAAACAAGCTTCTATTCTTGAAACTGGAAAAGTCAGGCGCAAGTGTGAAGCCGAAGGAGGAAGAGATGGCAACGGCGAGCGCGATTGAGCGGGCAATCGGTGTGGCGCGATTTGATCCGCAGGCGTATGAGGCAGTGGAGCACGACGAGGCGGCGACTGGGACCGCGCTGGCGATTGTGGTGCTGGCGAGCATTGCCAACGGGATTGGCAGTCTGCGAGATACTGGCATTTTGGGTGCGATTGTTGGTGCGATCTTCGCGGTGATCGGGTTCGTGCTGTACGCGGGGATTGCGTACCTCATCGGTGCGAAGGTCTTTGCGACGGCGGAGACGCGGGCGACCTGGGGCCAGCTGCTGCGGACGCTCGGCTTTGCCCAAGCACCGGGGGTTCTCCGCGTTCTCGGTATCGTGCCGGTGATTGGACCTATCATCGGATTTGTCGTCGCAGTCTGGATCCTCGTTGCTAGTGTTATTGCCATCCGGCAGGCGTGCGATTTCTCGACGGGTCGTGCGATCCTGACTGCCATTGTTTCCTGGATCGCGTACTTTATCTTCGTTGTACTGCCGATGGTGTTTCTCGGCGTGCTCTTCGGTGTGGCGACGAGGTGAGTTCAGTGAGAGGGGAAGAAGACTCCACAGGCGGGCATAGCCTATGGAATAATTTATCTACAATCACGTCCGATGCTACAAGGCGTTATGGGCATGGCCTGATGGGGATCTCTTCCCTGCAAAGTTCCCGCCATAAGCGAAGGCGCGAGCGAACCGTAGGGAACTCTACAACTCTAAGGTAGCATGTCGCGAAGCCTGTGATCGGCTGGTTCGCCGTGGGGGAACTGTTGGTGTCCGTCCGGCGGTGAATCGTGTGCAGAATAGCCACTGCTGGAGTACTGCCGCCGATGAGGTGTAGCAGGGTGTTGACCTGAGCGGTGAGCGCGAAAGTGTGGACGCAGCGTCAACCAGTATGACCCAACTGATGCGCTGTTCTTGTGCAAGCCTCGGACAAAGGTTTAGCAGTGGCCCTCGTGGTTGAGTGTGATCTGGCTTGCGAGTTGCTGGGGCGAAGCTGGGCGACAAGAGCGATGGTCGTGGGGAGTGGAGGTGCGTTTGGGATTGGAAGAGGAGGGATGGGTCGGGGCGCTCTATGCGTCATATCCCAGTTGGACACGGACTGCAATATCAATATCAGGATAGAGCACAACTTTCCTCTCCGGAACCATGCCGTGAAGCGAGCCCAGTGGAAAATTCCTCCGTGGCCATCCCTCGCCAGTCGGGAAGGAAGCACGGCTACGGATCTTTACGTCTCGTGCCGACCTCGGTGAAGACTCTGAGACGAACCTCGCGCCTATGCCGAGCTCCGCAATCCGTGACGGTCATGTGCTGCCGCCGAACCAGTAGTGCAGTCACGTCCGGGTCGGCAGTGCAAAGGTTGGTCGATGGTGCTGCGGTATCTCATCCTTCACTAGTCGGCTCCTGCAGCGCGGCAGATGCGCATCTTTTGAGCCTGGCGAGACGATGGCATGCGTCGGCGTGCGACACTGCGCAACGACTCCTTGCACAGAGCGGTTGTCCTCGGAGACAGACGCTCCGTTCATGCGTCAGTGACGCAGCTCAGCAGCATCCAACCTCGGCAGGTAGGTTGGTCAAGCTGAGTATGGTCCCCGCACGGTAGCAGGTGACCGCCCTCACGAGGGTGCGAGTGCCAGACTTCCGTAAACCTCGGGGCGGCGGTTGGCGAGCGAAGGAAGCTGGGCACGGACCTCTCGGAGGTAGGCAAAGTCAATCGTCGTCACCACGACACCGACACGGTTGACAGCCTCAACGATGACCGTGCCCCACGGGTCAGCAACGAGTGCATGGCCATAGCACTGCTGACCAGGGTCATGTGGCCCGATCTGTGCCGGTGCAGCAACGTAGTACTGATTCTCGATGGCGCGGGCACGGAGCAGGACATGCCAGTGATCCTTCCCCGTATAAAGAGTGAATGCCGCAGGGACAAAGACGAGCTCGGCCCCGGCAAGTGCGAGTAGTCGGTACAGTTCGGGGAAACGGAGATCATAGCAGATGGTGAGTCCAACTGTGTGACCAGCGATCTCCGCGGTCACGATACGGTCGCCGGCGAGAATCGTCGCCGACTCATTGCTCGTGACGTTCCCGGTGAGATCGACATCGAAGAGGTGAATCTTCCGATAGGTGGCGAGAATTTCGCCAGTCGGTGCGAAGAGCACGCTCGTATTGAAGTATTTCCCTGGGACATCGGAGCGCTCGAGAATTGAGCCGCCGAGGAGGTAGATGCCGTAGCGCTGCGCTGCGGCGGCGAATCGCTCGGTTGTCGGGCCAGGGATCGGCTCAGCATTCGCCTCATGAAGTTCGCGTGGACCCAGGAAGTTGACATACTCAGGGAGTGCAACAACTTCCGCGCCTTGTGCAGCCGCCTCGGCAATCAAGCGTTCAGCGACGGCGAGGTTCTCTGCCTTGTCGGACCGTGAATTCATCTGGATCAAGCCGATTCGCAACGTATCGCCCATCGTGCTTCCCTTTCTCGTCGTACGGATGGTTCACTGCGGTCATTGTAGCGCTTTCACGTGGTCTTCGGAACGGTGGACCGGGCTCGTCTGACGCGACCAGTTTGTCCACCAGAAGTGGCTACAGCCTCCGGATCTACCGGTACCTCGCTGCTCGGCGTAGTCGACCGCGTGCTCGAACTCCGGCACGATGAGCAGGACCCGAACGGACGGATCTTGCGGGTCCTGAGTCGAATTGTCAGAGCGCGCGACTTACTCCTCCCGGTGGACGGCGAGGGCTGGCCGGTCGTGCTCAGCGACGCGGCGGCTGCCGAGGTCGAGCGGGTGATGGCGGCCTGTCTGGACGTGCTCGAGCCGGAGGCCTGGCTCAAGACCAGCGAGGTGCGCGATCGGGTGCCCGAGCCTCGGCCGACCCAGAACCGGGTGCTCAAAGTGCTGCGTGACTTCTGGCACGAAGGGACGAACGAGCGCATTACCAGAGAAGACCGCCAGCGCGCAACATACCGCGACCAGGAGGGAATGCATTACGAGCAGGGAGTCGCCCAGGATCAGTCGGTTGGCCCAGCCTACCTCATGCCGGTAGAACTCGACCTGCTGGTGGGCCGGGAGCAGTGTCTCGACGAAGAGATCGGTCTGGAGCGGTCGCGGGCGCTGGACAGCCATGGGGATCGCTTTAGTGGAGATGCGCTCGTGCACGTGCAGCGGGACGACGTCGACCTCGAAGGAGGTGTGCTCGGCCTTCCCGGTCTACACCAGTTGTGGATCGAGGTGGGGATCGTAGGCGTAGCGCTGGGTTTGCTGCTTGTGCACCTCGTAGGTCGGCGCGAGGCCTGCCGGCAGGTTGTTGAGACGACGGGCATCGTGGTAGTAATCGCGTGCGCCGTTACTGTTCCGGGCCCGTCCCCTGGCGATGATATTCATCCCTTCCATCCCCAACGTTCTGGCAGCCATAAGGTAGCTAGAACAGCGGGACCGGTCAATAGGTAACTGGTCTGCATCCCATCACCCTGGTGCCACCTGACGTAACGGCATTCGCGAGGCGACGCAATGCACGGCGGGCGGCGTCACGGCGGTAGAGTTCAGCCAACACGCCGAGCAAGGAAGCCAGGGGATACCCTCGCTTTTGTCGCGACTGGAGGCACTGAAGCGGGCAAGCTGGCTCGAGGATGACAACCCGCAGAGAGGTGGCGCGCTTGAGCAGATGGTAGACCATGAAGAGGCCAGAGTAGCTAGCGTCGAGGATGGCGAGATCGACGTCGATCGAGCCCTCCAGCGGCGGAGAAGAATGAGGTCATCGTACGGCGCGAATCACTCGCTGTACAGAAGGTAGCGCATGCCTGCATCGGGCACGCTGACTGGCACTGTCCAGCTTCTGGTAGGCAGCGTGTCCACCTCCTGTTAGAGGTGACCAATCGCGCTTGTCCCCCTCTTCAGCTGCTGGATCGGCCCAAGAGTCGCCCCCATGAGCACAAGAGGCTGTACCACGGCTGCCGCGATTACTCGTGCGGAGCATCTCACCTGCTCCCGAACTTCCAGGTGTACTCCGCTCGAAACTCTCTCCTGTGGAGGACGAGCGCTGGTCACCTATCCTTACAATTAGGCCTGAACGCAGTGTCATCCCACCGTCCACTGCCTGCATGGAGCTACAGCTCTGCGGCCGAGTCGCCCACGGGGAGCGGATAACGCTATCCGAACGCCGTCGAATGCCAGGGGTGCATGCAGCGACGGTGGTCGCTGTCCAGTTTTCTATTCGGCCACGCCTGGCACGTCCCACATCTGCAGACCGAAATCGCCTATGACCATCAACCGCGAGCCGTCCGGGCTATAGCTGAGGCTATACACTGCGGATTCCGGCTTGACCTGGCGAAGCGGCCGCCCGTCTCGCACTGCGAACTCGCAAAATCCGGGGATACCACCAACTGCCAACCGGGCGCCGTCCGGGCTGAACACCAGGGGCTCCACAATGTGGTTAAGCGTCACATCGCAACAGGACACACCCTTTGCCGCGTCGAATACCTGCAGGTGGTCCAGTAAAGCGACTGCCACAAGAGGACTAACCGGACTGAACGCGAGTGCCTGGGGTACTCCTTCGAGACCCACCTGCCAGCGAAGCCGGCCATCTTCTGACTCCCACAGTGCCAGCCGCTCTTCGTTCCATACTGCCAATACCGTGCCATCCGGGCTCCATGTCATCGAGCCCGAACGTCCTAGCCCAACACGCACCCAACGTAGCCGCCCATCCCGGGCGGAGTAGACGAGAATGTTGCCAGACCACGTCGTCACGGCCAGCAACGTGGCGTCCGGGCTCAGCTGCAAGTCCTTGACTTCTGCCTCGAAAGGTACTTCGAACGCCCGATCCGCTTCAGGGTAGCACACGCGAATGACCGACCTGTTTCTGGCGTAAAAGGCGACAACGATTTCGCCAGCAGGGCCGAAGGCGAGCGTAGCAGACTCCGCGTCGGAAACGGTCTCAGTGAGGGGCTGGCCATCTTCGGCGGCAAATACCAGCACACGCACCTTGTCACCATCGCTGGCGATTGCTACGATCCGGCTGCCGTCTGGACTGAAAGAGAGGGTCTCCACCCTCCAGCCATAGAGTGCGCCGGTTTGCCACTGTAGGCTGCCGTCTTCCGCCCGGTGAACGCTCAAATCACCGCTGGATGTAGCAGCTGCAACTGTCTTGCCGTCCGGGCTAAAGCATGCCCGCTCCACGTGCCAGTGCTCACTCTTGCACGCCGGCCAACCTGTCTGGGCGTCGAATACAGAGACTACCGCGTCGGCATTCAGAGGTGTTCTCGTTAGCACGACGAGCCGCGTCGCAGACGGACTGAAGCGCACTGCGATCGTCGCCCCATTAAGGTCTTCCTGCCAGGCGAGTCGACCATCCTGCACTTTGAAAACGCTAAGGTGGTTCCCCCCGATAGCCAGGAACTGGCCATTAGAGCTGACAGCCAGCGCGTCAGACCACCAGTCATAGATGTCGTCAATTGCAGTCTCCCACACCAGGCTACCGTCCCGCGTGCGGAGAAGCTGGATCAAAGGTTCCGAGCCCAGAAGCGCCGAATCATATCTGTCAAGATATAGGGCAAGGTGACTACCGTCCGGAGTGAAGGCGGGCCCCCCAGTCTTTCATAGCGGTTGGTCCGCCAGAGCAACTGGCCGTCCGCCGCTGCAAACATGAGCAACCCTTGCAAATCTTCTTCAGGCCCATCTGCATCAGAAGACCAACGCACTCGTGCAGCGAGCCGCGTGCTGTCCGGACTAAAAGCGAGAGGCGCTACGGGCCCATCGATCTTCGCTTCCCAGACCAGCTGTCCGTCTTGTCCATATGTCAGCAAATGCCCTCCCGACGTACCAACGGCGAGCAATGCTCCTGATGGGCTGAAGGCGAGGGCGAGGCTGGGATTGGGAAGCTCCACCTGCCACCGCAAGCGACCATCGGTCGATCCGAGTACCAGGAGGTGGGATCTGCCGTTCGACCTGTCAGGTGCCCTTGTCGTGCTCGTGACTGCGACGCTCGAGCCGTCGGGGCTGAGTTCGAGCTCCCACACGTCATCCTCTAGCTGCCGCTCCCAGAGCAGAGTGGCCGACTCCAAATTCCAGCAGCTGAGACGGCGCTTGTACTCAACCATGAGCAGGCGGCCGTCACTGCTCAGGCTAACGGAGTTTGCCAGAAACTGGATGTATGCCGCGGCTTCCCCGCTTTCTGGCTCCAGGACGGCCAGACCACCGCCACCGAACAGCAGGACCCAGCCGTTGTCGCTCACTGCGAGGAGTTCGTAGAGAATCCCAATCCCTACTTGCCAACGGAGGCCCTGGCGCTCGAGGTAGGGGTCGCGCACCGAACCCCGCAGCCGCTTCCAGGGATGCGGCTCCAGCCGGGCCAGGTCAGAGGAGCGGCGGCGCTGCCAGAGTTCGAGTCCACGTTCGAGCAGCTCGTCCCGCGCCCGGGCGAGTTCGCCGCCCCCACCAGGTTGGATCTGCCGGTCAGCTGAATTCCCATGTTGGCTGTTCATACCCCAACCCCCCGAATTCACGCGCCAACGCCTGGCGCGTGGCCGCGATCTCAGCGTCCATCTCTGCCGCCAGCTCGACCAGAAGGTCGTGCCCCTCGCGTTCGGCGGCCTCCGCTTCGCGGAAGAGTCGGCACAGCGGCGTTGCCTCCAACTCGGCCATGTCCCGCTCAATGGCAGCCAGGCGGCGCTCAATCTGGGCGATCTGCCGAATGACCCGAACTAGCTCGGCCCCGATCCCTTCCCCCTCGACCGCCTCGGGGCTCAACTCCCACTCTTCCAGGAGCGCCTGAAGCCGTGCGACGTCGCCGACCTCGAATGCGTAGTTGGCCTCGGCCATCAGCCGGGTGCGCCGGGCCCGCTGCGCTTCGTTGGTCGCAAGGTCCGGGTGCAACCGCCGGGCGACCTCTCGGTAGAGGCGCTTGAGCTCCTCCGAGGGGGGAAAGCGGCGGGGCAGCGCTGCCTCCTCAGGTTCGCGTCTGGCAGCACGGGCGGACGCCTGTGCCTGCTCCCAGGCGCGGCGCGCCTCCTCGCGCAGGAAGGCGTTGTCCGGATCAGCCCGAGCGCGTGCCTCCGCCAGTTGAGCCCGCAGCCGGTCGAGTTCAGCGATCCGGGAGGCGACGAGCTGCAGATACCGGGACTCGAAGGCATGAAGCTGGGCGCGGAGGGTCTGGAGGTCGAGCTCGCGCTGGGCAAGTTGGGCCTGGAGCTCGGCGAGCCGGGCGCGCTTGGCGGCCAGCTCGCGCTCCTCTGGTGTCTCCATTCGCAGAATGCTTGTGGTCACATGCGCCTCGCAGTCGGCATCTCGTGCATCGAACTTACCTCGTCGGGAGAACTTCGGTCGCGTTCCCTTCCCTTGGAGCGTCGCGCCGAAGAAGTATATGGGAGCGTACCGGTAGTCACAATAGGGCTGGCCGCTCTTCGGGGGCCGGAATCGCCAGCCTCCTTAGTCCGGCCAGGGCGTGAAGAGATGCGTCGGCATGCCGATGCAGCGGTCTCCCGTGCTCGGTAGCCAGCCGATCGTCTGCACCACGCGCCAACCGTCGGCGGTGCGAGTGACGACGAGCGCCGCGTCCGGTGGTTGCAAGTTAGCACGGACAATGACGACCGGATCGACCCAGCCGAAGCACTCGGCTAGCTCAGGAGCCGGTGGGTACACGACCGCATAAACGTCGAGCAGGTATGGCGCAATCCCGTTCGCGTACTCGTCTCGTGACAGGCACACGGCCCCAGCGTTCAGTGCGCCTGTCCTGTGGCAGATGCGCACGCGCTCGGGGTGGCCTTCACACTCGGGATACCAGATTGGACCGTGGATATCCCGACAGAGGTGCGGCGTGAAGGCGACGTAGGCCAGGAAGCGCTCGCCGTCACCGCGCTCGAGCGCGGTGTCGATCGTCTCGACGAAGCGGCAGAAGGACTCGTCATCCACTGGGCAGGGGGGCGTCGGGATGGTAACTCGCTCCAGAAGCTGTGCCCCCAGCCGGCCGAGCAGGACGTCGTAGCGCTCTGGCCACTCCCCTGGATGCCACTCGAACCGCTGCCGCTCGAAGTACTGCACCACATATGTCTGACCGGTGTCCGGGTTGGTCTCGAGGAACTCCTCTGAGATCGGGTAGCCGTAGACGGCCAGGCCCCCGAAGGTCTCCCAATAGGCCCGGAATCCCCCGCACAGGTTGTGTTGCGTCTCCGGGAAGTAGGTGCAGCCCGCGACCGGCTGGAAGGCTCGATCGGCGCGACCTACCGTTAGCTCGCGGCCAAGGAGGCCGAGTAGCACGTCGTAGCGCTCGGGGAAGGCTCCAGGGTGCCATTCGAAGCGGGCCCGCTCGAACCACTGGGTCACCCGGCCGGTGGCCGGATCGACGAACTCGTCCGTCAATGGGTAGCCGAAGATGGCTAAGCCGCCGTATGCCTCCCAGTACGCACGGAAGCCGCCGCAGAGGCTGTAGCCAGTTTCCGGGAAGAAGGTGCAATTCGCTGCGGAAGCCTCGTCGGCCGGTATCGCCAGCGTGGCGAGGAGGGAGGCGATGAGACTGACTACGAGCGTTAAGCGAACAAGTCGCATGGTCGTTCTCCTCTCTTTCGCCGACCTTTGCTCGCTGTCTAGTTTGTCCTTGTTACGGGAATAGAGTTGTTCCCACGTCATCCGGATTCGAATCCGACCTGTCCCTGTTGGTGTCAGAGCGGCGTGCATCGAATGGCAACACCTGGAACCGAAATATGGCGAGGGCACTACATGGTGTGTCGACTTCACTGTGCACGCATACCCTGGCAATCTGACGCGAACACCGGAGATTCCCAACACTGTACCAGTGACGCCGTAACGAATAGAAGATATCAAGGATATGCGCGCCTATCAAGTTCCCTACGCGCTACCAGGGGCGCCTCAAGCCGCACCGGCTGGTCTCGCACGCGGCGCCCTCGTCTGCTGCTCCTTAGGTAAGGGCGTACAGCCGTCGGCCACGTGTGTCGGTATTGCCCGCGCGTGGAGTGCTCCTGCACCGGGCTTCGGCCGAGAGCCATCGGGCCCCCCTTACCCAGGAATGCGCGCATGCCGCTTTGGCCTGCAGGAGAGCAGAGGGCTATCAATGGTGAGAGGAACTAGGAGGGCTTCCTGTGCGACAGAGAAGGGCTGGGTCTTTGTGAATTTGTCCGCGCTCTCGCCGGAAAATGGGGCGAACAATGGTACCGTTGCGGTGCGAGGGTCCCTGTGGTAGCAGGCAGGGAGATCGAACCAGCTGCAGTGGGTGAGCGAAAGATGGGGTGGCAATGGTCGTCGTCGGAGTTGACACAGGGGGAACATTCACTGACTTCGTCGTGTTGGATGGTGAGCGGGTTGTTGTGCACAAAGAGCTGTCGACACCGGACGATCCAGTCCGTGCGATTCTCCGCGGACTGGCAGCGCTTGGCGTGCACGACCGGCTCGAACTGCTGGTGCACGGCTCGACGGTGGCGACGAATGCGGTGTTGGAGCGGAAAGGAGCGCGGACTGGGTTGTTGACTACTGCCGGATTCCGCGATGTCCTGGAGATTGGCCGACAAAATCGACCACGACTCTACGACCTCCGACAGGTCAAGCCGCCACCGCTCGTTCCTCGGGAATGGCGACTTGAGGTCCGGGAACGGCTGGACGAATGCGGGCGAGTGCTTGTTCCGCTTGAAGAGGAAGACGTGCGGCGAGCGATTGGGGAGTTCCGCGCCGCTGGCGTCGAGTCCGTCGCGATCTGCTTCCTCTTCGCATTTGCTAACCCGACGCACGAGAGGCGGGCTGCCGAGTTACTGCGTGAGGCGGGGTTCTGGGTCTCGGCATCACATGAGGTTTTACCAGAGTATCGAGAATACGAGCGTACGTCGACGACGGTGCTGAATGCCTACGTGAGCCCGCTTATGGGAAGGTACCTGGAGCGGTTAGCAAGCGCCCTTCCGCCGCGTGTTGTGTTGCATGTCATGCAATCGAATGGTGGTGTCCTGAACAGTCGGACAGCGGCGCGGGAGGCGGTCCGCACGCTGCTCTCGGGACCAGCCGCCGGGGTGGTAGGGGCCCGTGCGGTGGCGCGGAGTGCTGGCTACGATCGGGTGATTAGCTTTGACATGGGAGGTACGTCGACCGACGTGTGTCTCATTGATCGAGTACCGCGCGAGCGGAGCGAGGGGACAATTGGTGACTTTCCTGTGCGTATGCCGATGCTTGATATTCATACGGTTGGAGCTGGCGGTGGTTCGATCGCGTGGTTCGATGGGGGTGGGGTGTTGCGCGTCGGACCGCAATCGGCTGGCGCAAATCCTGGTCCAGCAGCGTATGGAAGGGGCGGAGAAGAGCCGACGGTGACCGATGCAGCGGTCGTGCTGGGGTGGCTGTTACCGGATGCATTCCTTGGTGGAGCGATGGAACTGGATGTAGACGCGGCACGGCGCGTAGTCGGGCGGATAGCAGAGGTGCTGGGGAAAGGAGAGGAAGAAGCGGCGCTAGGGATCATGGAAGTCGCCGAGGCGAACATGGAGGGAGCGATACGGGTCGTTTCGGTAGCGCGTGGGGAAGATCCGCGGGAGTATGCGTTGGTGGCCTTTGGGGGAGCAGGGCCGATGGTGGGGTGCCGGCTCGCCTCCAAGCTACATATCCCAGTTGTGATCATCCCGCCCACCCCGGGAGTCCTCTCAGCACTCGGCCTCCTCACCGCCGACCTCACCCGGGATTACTTGCGCACCCTGATGGTCTCCACAGAATCGGCCGATGCTTCTCTCCCCTCGGCGCTAGCCGATCTCACCACTCAGGCAGTCCGTGACCTTTCCCAGGACGGAATCCTCCCGAGCGACGCCACCTTTCAGCCTGCACTCGACCTTCGTTATCGCGGCCAATCCTATGAACTGACCGTCCCTTTCAGCGGAGATTTGCACGCAGCCATCCGTGACTTCCACAAGCTCCATGAACGACTCTACGGCTACGCCCAGGTGACTGAACCAGTCACCGTGGTCAATGTACGACTCCGCGTCATCGTCCCGGCACGTCGAATCTCTCCCGAACCAGCCGCCACACCCCATCCCTGGGAACCGACCCCCGTCGATGAGCGCAGCGTTGTGTTCGAGCTCCGTGGCAGCCCTGTGCGCACACGCGTACCACGTTTTGAGCGCGAGCAACTGGGCCCCGGAGCCATTCTCGTTGGCCCTGCTCTCGTGACACAGTACGACACGACCGTTGTCATCCCACCAGGCTGGCGCGGTGTGGTCGATGGAAACGAGAACATCGTGCTCCAGAGTCGCGAGGTTGAAGCCGAGCGGCACACGGGTGCGAGAGGGAGGTACCCCGATGGTGGATTCTGATACGGCCGACCCGATTTCGCTCGCCGTTTTTAGTGCAGCGCTCAGTGCGATCGCCGAAGAGATGGGGGCAGCACTGCAGCGTTCCAGCTACTCGCCGAATATCAAGGAACGTTTGGACTTCTCTTGTGCTGTCTTTGATCCTGAAGGTCAGATGATCGCCCAGGCCGCGCACATCCCGGCACACCTGGGCTCCATGCCCGACTCCGTTCGCGCCGTACTCGAGCAGTGCGCGCCGTTCGTTCCTGGGGACGTCGTGATCGTCAACGACCCTTATCTCGGGGGGAATCATCTCCCCGACATCACGATGGTGAGTCCCGTTTTTCTCACCGATGACCCCACAAGCGAGCTCCTCGGCTTCGTGGCCAACCGTGCCCACCACGCCGACGTTGGAGGAATCAGCCCTGGTTCCATGCCGATCGCGACTGAACTCTTTCAAGAGGGGATCATCATCCCACCGATCAAGTTGTGGGAGGGGGGCAGACTCAACCAGGCTGCGCTCGCTCTGATCTTGCGCAATGTGCGGACACCAGACGAGCGTCGCGGAGACCTCCTCGCGCAGTACGCAGCAAACCGCACAGGTATTCGTCGCCTGCGTGAAGTAGTGGCTCGCTACGGGACCGTCCGGTACCGGGAGCTCAGCCGTGCCATCCTGGATTACGGCGAGCGACTGGCTCGCCAGGCCGTCCGTTCGATTCCACCGGGCACCTACCGCTTCACTGACTATCTGGACGATGACGGGACGAGCGATGAGCCTGTCCCCATTACGGTCACAGTGACGGTCGACGGCGAGACGCTCGTGGTCGACTTCTCGGGAACGGCTCCCGAACGACCAGGAAGCATCAACACGGTAGAGACGGTGACCAAATCTGCGGTGTATTACGTCCTCCGCTGCTTGATGCCGGAGGATACGCCAATGAACCATGGTGTCTTCCGCGTGGTACGGGTCATCGCGCCACGCGGCACCGTGGTCAACGCGCGACCGCAGCGCGCCGTCGCAGGCGGCAATGTCGAGACCTCCCAGCGGATTGTCGATGTTCTCTTCGGGGCACTCGCCCAGGCTCTCCCCGATTTGATCCCAGCAGCAAGTCAAGGAACGATGAACAACGTGACGATCGGCGGAATCGATCCGCGCAATGGACAGCAGTTCGCGTACTACGAGACCCTCGGCGGTGGGATGGGTGCACGGCCAGGATTGGACGGTCTTTCCGGCGTCCATGTCCACATGAGCAACACGCGGAACACGCCGGTAGAAGCACTGGAATATGCCTACCCGCTTCGAGTCACTCAGTACGCGCTCCGTGAGGGCTCCGGTGGGCGCGGTCGTTTCCGTGGGGGCGACGGTCTGATCCGCGAGTTTGAGTTTTTCACCGAGGCGGAGGTGACCTTGCTCACCGAACGCCGTCGGTTCGCCCCGTGGGGCCTGCAGGGAGGAGAGCCAGGTATGACCGGGCGTAACCTCTTGATCCGCCGAGATGCCAACGGTAACGAGGACACCATCACCCTGCGTGGCAAGCAGCGCCTGACGGTCCGCCGGGGTGACCGGATCCGCATCGAAACCCCTGGTGGCGGTGGCTGGGGCACTGTGGAGTGAGGTATTGGGTTCTCAGCTCTCGATCCGCATATGGTGACAGGCTGAGCGCTAAAGAGACTACCCGCTCCTGACCAGACGGCAAGTCGGTTGGCCGAGGAATCACGCCTGAGCGCAGCGACATCGAAGATGTGGGCGGAAGGCTCACTTATAGGGCCTTTAGCACTCCCGGCGTGGTCGGCACATGACGGTCACCAAACATCTTTATTGACGTTGACCACTATACCAATCGGTACATGCTCAGCGAGCCCGTCGTCACGGCTCGTTTTGGGACCGGAGTCCCCTTCCGACCAAGACACCGGCACAGTACACCCGGGAGAGAACGGAGCGTAGCATGTTGGTCGTGAACCACGAGTCGACGCTGAAGGGACAGCAGGATGATCGCTGAGGCTCAGCACGATGATCCGGCGGCCCAGCGACGGCCAGCCTGCCCGTACTTCCGATTACTGGCCGATCCTGAAGCGCACGCTCTCTCACTTGGGCAACAACGACTCTGCCGCGCCGATCACCGGCCCTTGTCGGATCTGGCTTGGCAAGCATCCTACTGCCTCGGATCCTACGAGCGCTGCCCGCACTTTCGGAGCGCGCGTGGGCAGCCCACACCAGCAGCGGGAACCCACCTCCTGGAACTGCTTGCACAGCAGCAGATTCAGCGTGAGCAAGCGCAGCCACAATCTCCACATGCGCCAAGAGCGAAGTCACCTTATGAGTCTTCTGGAGGGGGTCCTCCCCGGGCATCCACCAAGCATCCAGGATTCACCGCACGTCTTGCCGAATTGGTGCGACGTCCCATTGCTGTAGCAGTGACGACGGCCGCGCTCATCGGGGGACTCTGGGCCGGGATCGCGCTGGCCGGTACGCTCGGTGGCAACCGACCGACCGCTGACGCGGGACAACGCGTTACCGCCTCCGCACCGGCCTTCACGCTACGCACCGAGCGCACGACGCCGACACCTACTCCATTCCCTGCCCCAGCACAACTGCCGCAGCTTCCCGGCTTATCGGTCAGTCGTGCTACCGCTCCCACACCGACCCCTGCTCCACATCCCTCGCCAACGCCGACACGCGAACGAACGCCAACTGCCACACCCACTGTGACTGTGCCGGTAGCGACCTCGCCTGTACCGAGTTCTCCGGTCGTGCCAGTTGCTCCAGCACCGACTCCCGTGACCAGTTGGCCCTCACCTGTTTCTGAAGCGGGGCACAATTCTTCGTCGGAACCCACTCCGACACCGACCGTTTCGCTGTGGCCATCGCCAACGCCTACTCCATCGCCGGTCCCCACGCCAACTCCGACCCCATCGCCGACACCCGATCCGTGGCAAGCCTTGCCCCCGATGGCACGGGCAGGGCAGCCTGTGCCGGTGTCGACAGTCGGCGGGCTGCTGGGCGCAATGACCGCGTATCCCTTCCCTGGAAATGGGCTTGCAGGATCTGCACCAGCGGGTAGCGGCGCAACAGCAGAGCTCGGGTTACCTGCCAACGCTGGCGTCCTCTACGGGCTCCAGAGTGGTGCCAGTAACGGGCGCATCTGGCTGAATACTCCCACACCTGCGCAGCGACTGGTCATCGTCGCAGAGGGGATGACTAACCCAGGGCGGCTCGTGCCAGTGCTACGGATCGGGATCAACGGGCTCACGGTGTGGGAAGGGACGAGTCCCTTCCCACACGGCGAATGGGCAACGGTCGCATGGGTGATCGACAAGCCATATTTGCTCGATAGCCCGCAACTCCAAGTCAGCTTGTCGCTCGCGACCCCCGGCGAGTTTGGGGCCGAACCGTGGATTGCGCTTGCGACAGTGACGATCTATGCGCAGTGAGCGCGATGACTTGGGGGCGCGATCAGTTGAACCAACGTGCAATCGTCGAAATAAATGGACCGAGAGCGAGCGCCGGCAAAAATGAGGCAACGCGAACCCGACCCAGACCAAGGAGATTGATGGCGATACCGATCATCATTATTCCTCCAACCCCTGTAACGAGGAGGATACGAGGGTCGTTGGCCGGATCGGGGAGCACCTGTGCCAACGCACCGGCGGCAAGCGAGACTCCACCTTGGTACAGAAGGATGACCAGAATAGAAAAACCAACACCAATACCGTAGGCACTGGCAAGCGCGACACTCGATAGCCCGTCCAATGTTGCCTTAATGACGAGCAGCGTCGCATCGCCGGTGAGACCGTTATTGAGCGAACCGATCAAGGTCATTGGGCCGACGCAGAAGAGCAAGCTGGCTGCGACAAAGCCTTCGGTGAAGGCCCCGCTGCCACCGACTCGCCGTTTGATCCAATTCCCGAGTCCTTCGAGCGCTTCTTCAAGGCGCCACCACTCGCCGAGGAGCCCCCCGATGACCAATGTCAGGAGCCCCAGCACGACACCATCGAGTCGTCCTACCGTCGCACGGGCGAGACTTCCGGCCATCGAGAGCGCGATGAAGACGGTGACAAGCCCCACTCCTTGGACGGTGATCCGCTGCATCCGCTCGGGAAGCCGACCGTGCAGGAGCAGGCCCAAAGTGGTCCCAAGCGCGACGGTTGCCGCATTGATCCATGTCCCACTCGTCCGCATCCAAAAGTCAGCGAGCTCCATCCCCTCCCCCATTCGGGTACACACTCCACACGACGCCCGGCCAATGGTACTGTCGAAACGGGCGACTGGAGGGAGGGTGGAAGCGATGGAATGGGATCGCGCAGCAATTGCGCGCTATCGCCGGAACTTCCAAGACGAAGTGGACAGCGCCGCCCTGTACTTGGCGCTGGCAGAGACAGAGACCTCACCAGAACTCCGGGAAGTCTTTCGCCGCCTCGCAGAGATGGAGCAACAGCACGCTGAGTTCTGGCGGCAGAAACTCTCGGAGGCGGGACTTGCGATCCCCACCGCCCGTCCAAGCTGGCGGACGCGCGTACTGATTTGGATTGCGCGGCGATTTGGTCCCGCTCTTGTGCTGCCGACCGTGACCGCTCGGGAGTGGGCAGACCAGGCGAAGTATGACGCACAAGCAGAAGCCGCAAACACAGGCCTTCCCGAGGCGGAACACCAGCATGCTCGCATCTTGCAGCTGATTGGACGCGAGCGACCGAGCGGGTTGCCAGGAAGTGCGCTGGCTGTGCTGGAGGGACGGCACCGCGCGATTGGAGGGAATGCACTTCGCGCGGCGGTGCTCGGCGCAAACGATGGCTTGGTGTCGAACCTGAGTCTCGTGATGGGCGTGGCAGGAGCCGATCTTGCTCCACGCACCATCCTGCTTACTGGGATTGCTGGGTTACTAGCAGGTTCACTCTCGATGGCGATGGGGGAATGGCTTTCGGTGCAGAGTGCGCGAGAACTCTACGAGCATCAGATCCGCATTGAGCGTGAGGAGCTGATCGCGTTCCCGGAAGAGGAGCGCGAGGAACTCGAACTCATCTATCGGGCCAAGGGGGTTCCAGCCGAGACAGCTCGCCAGCTGGCTGACCGCTTAATCCGCGAAGGCGCACCTGCCCTCGAGACGCTGGTGCGCGAGGAACTGGCCATCGATCCAGAGGAACTCGGAGGCTCGGCATGGGAGGCCGCTGTCGCCTCCTTTGCGCTGTTTTCGGTCGGTGCAATTGTGCCGGTGCTTCCGTATCTCCTGATGGGCGGGCTTCAGGCTGCCGCCGTGAGCGTGGCATTGAGTGCGATCGCCCTGTTCGCGCTGGGTGCAGGCATCACCGTCATCACTGGTCGGAGCGCGCTCCGCTCAGGACTGCGACAGGTACTCATTGGACTCACAGCGGCAGCAATCACGTTTGGTGTCGGTCGACTCTTTGGCGTGGCACTTGGCGGCTGATTCTGGGGGAACTCCCTCCAGAATCAGCCAAGGAGCATCAGCACTACCAAGAACCAGCCTGTAACTTCAGGCAGGGGGGATATTTTGGTTTCGGCGGAAAAGATTATCGGGATCGTATCGCTTCTTCACTGCGGTTAGCCGTGCGTAGTTCATGCCATAGGCAGCACGAACTCTCGCTGATCCTTCCTCCTCGAGTTCATTGACATACACTGCTTGTGGAAGCGCAGGTAAGCTGCTCCATGTCCGTTCGATCCAGTTGCGATTTGCCTCATCTGTTCCTGGATCCCGCCAGATCGCGAGGGCAGTCAAAGACCATTGAAAGGAGCGATGCGCAAATGCGGTTTCCTCTGGAGCTACATGTGCAACGGCGCCACCCAGCCTGACAAAGAGAACAAGGCTCCCCGGTGATGGTGCCTCCTCATAATGAGCGGCCAGCGGCCCAACGACCTCTGGAGTTAGATTCATAAGGAAGTTACTCCTACCATAGTAGCGGAGTCCTACCGCAGCAACCTCATCGAGCATACGCTGCAGCGCGGTATAGGGTGTAGTGACGATCTCTTCGAAGACTGCTGGCCCGATATGGCGAAACGGCTCGAGTCGTTGCACTGCGTCGTCCGGCGGGTCTATGGCCACGACTGTCAATGCAGCCAGTGGCATGCCCTCCGGTGTTCTCACAAAAGCAAAGGTGGCAGACACTGAATCGGGAGCGGCGGCAAGAAGTGCCTCGCCTGCTTGGAACACATTGGCTGCTTCGTGAATCGGAAAGGCTATTTGGAGCACGGTAACCTGAGGCTCCAGCGGGTTCAGCGCGTAGTCGAACGCGGTAACCACGCCAAAGTTCCCGCCGCCGCCCCGGATTGCCCAAAAGAGGTCGGCATCCGCATCTGGTGCAGCGCGGCGCAGCTGGCCGTCAGCTGTCACAATATCTGCGCCCTGGAGGTGATCGATGGTGAGGCCAAACGCTCGTGCCAGCCAGCCTATACCACCGCCAAGTGTGAGGCCAGCAATGCCGGTGTGTGAGATCTGACCACCGGTAAGGGCCAGTCCGTGCTGCTGAGTGGCTGCATCGAGGTCACCCCAACGGAGACCGGACTCGGCCCGTGCTGTCCTCTTGACCGCGTCCACGTAGACCTGGCGCATTGGTGAGAGATCCAAGACAATGCCATCGTCACACGTGGAGTAGCCTGGGAAGCTGTGTCCACCACCTCGCACTGCAAGGATCGCCTGGTGCTCATGAGCAAAGGTGACGACACGCTGCACACCCTCGGTGCTTGTACAGCACGCGATCAGCGCAGGGTAACGGTCGATCATGCCATTCCAGACGCGGCGAGCCTCCTCATAGCCGCTCGAGTCCCGATCCAAAAGTGAACCGCTTAACGATGAACGGAGACGATTGACTTGGTCGGGCGGAAGGTCACGCTGTTTTCCGTCCCGCGTGCGGACGGTTATTGTCTGTTTCACATTGTCCCCTTTTCGCGAATCATCGACTCGCCTACGGCATCAGGTCCATTACCCTTGCCTTTGGCAACAGTACTCACAGCAGGGGGCAATGTGATAACCCAGCACTCACCAACGGGTGGCTAGAGAAGGCTCGAAACATGCTCACTCACGGAGCGGGACATACAGACGGGGCCGCTCCTCGTAGGTCTCCATATCGAGAGTCTGCACAATGTACGTGGCATGAGGCGAGGTCGAAGCAGCTGCAACGTTGCCATTGCGATCCATAGCGACAATATTCATGACTGTCTCGGCCTCAGCATATGGATCTTCAAGGTGTCGGAGATCCAGCATAGCTTGTCGAAGTGCATCCTCAAGGGGCAGTCCGAAGCGGAGGTACATCACGACGCTATGAGCTGTCGCACAGCGGATTGCCATTTCGCCACGGCCGGTACAGGCAGCGGCACCGTAGCGGTTGTCGGCATAGTTCCCTGCCCCGATGATCGGGGAGTCACCGAGCCGCCCAGGCCACTTGAAGCCCCAGCCGCTTGTGGAGACCGCACAAGCGATATTCCCATCAAGATCCCGCACGATAACATTGGTTGTACCGAACAGCTCTCGGTGTAGGAGCTCCGTCCAGCGACGGACGACCGACATGTAGAGCTGGTATCGATCCTCGTAAACGTTCTGTTCCGGGGCACGTTCACCGTGGATGACGGCCTGCCAGACTGCCTCGGCCTCGGGGGTGAGCAGATTGGCCGGTTCGAACCCGTGGGTGCGAGCGAAGAGTTCGGCACCATCACCGACCAAGAGGACGTGCGGCGTGCACTCCATTACACGCCGTGCGATCTCGATCGGATGCGGATAGTGCTTGACTGCGCCGACGGCACCGGCGGCCAATGTTCGTCCGTCCATGATGCTGGCATCAAGCTCAACTTCACCGAGCAGATTTGGAATGCCACCGGTTCCTACACCCTGATCACGAACATCATCCTCAACTGCTTTCACCGCGGCGATTGCGGCATCGACAGCAGAACCACCAGCACGAAGGATCCGGATCGCCGCCGGAAACCCAACTGCAGCGTTGCGACTTCCGACGACGATCCCGCGAACATCCTGAGAGCTCATGCAGTGTAGCCTCCCTCCTCAGGCAGGATCGCTACCGTGGCGGTTATCGGGCAGAGCGAATCGCCTGCTCGAAGTCCTGGCGCCACCAACGGAGAAAGAGCATACCGTCATCCGCCCCGCTTATGGCCTCAGCCGGGATTTCCATCTCATGCGGAGGAAGGCCATGTCGGGCCGTAACATGGACGACCTGACCGTCTGGCAGCGACGCACAGAGCTCCTGGAGGTGGCCGACCCGCTCCCCCTCGGCGGTCACAATGGCCGCACCACGATGCAACACCGCATTCGCCTGGTCGATCGCTCGCACCAGCTCGCCGAGTTCAATCACTTCGGTCGACGGTGGAGATTCCTGCAGAGAAGCTGGCGGCAACCAACCGGGAATGAAGAAGGGAGTCGCCCGTTCACCGGTCAGTTGCCAAGCCAACTCGCCAGTGAAGAGTTCGCGTTGGAACTCCGGGAGTGTATCCAGATCGGCACGCGAGCGACGGACAGTAAGCCGCTCTTCTTGCCCCGCTGTCTTGACGACTTGTAGTTCTACCAGTGGGACAACGAGGCTGTGTCGAAGGATCAATCCCCGCCGGATGACCACGGCATTTACGCGGTGCGCCGTCGGATCCAGCAGCATCCACTCGACCGTTCCTGCTTCATGGCCATCGTCCGTCCATAACCGGTCGCCGAGACAGACGCGCATCGTCATTCCCCCCTTGCTCGCCACCCGCACCGGCCGACTGCAGGGCCAGTCTAGCGGAGATCGAGCGATCCGGGGAGACGTCCCGCTGCGCGAGGAGGGTAGCGAGAACAGTCGTAACGGCGAAAAGGGCAAGGCTAAGCGCATTACCCAGCCCACCGAGTCGACGAAGTTCCGAATCAGCGAGCAGATCGCCTGCGAGCCGTACCGCGAGCGAGAGGCCGAGAGCAAGCGGGGCCCCATAGGCGAACCGGCGGAACGCGAGACGCAGACCCGCGACGGCAGGGAGGATGATTGGCGCGTGGGCGAAAACCTGCGAGAAGACGAAGCCGAGCAGGACAGCATGGATCTCGGCATCGTAGAGGAAGCCGCTTTGCTGGTGCCCGTAGGCGAGCGCGAGCAAACCTCCGACGGCGAGCCAGGCATACCCGTGCAGGAGACAGACAGCGCTATAGCGATGAACTCCATGTTGGCGCAGTCCACGCCGTGCGGCATCGCAACGCAGGAGCCAGGCAGCGAGAAGCAGAAGCGCGACCCCACGAAGTCGAGCCCCAAATTCTGGGAACGCAAGTTCAATCTCAGTCGCGACCAATAACAGCGTTATCGCCGTAAAGAACCAGATGCGGGTGGGGCGATCAGGTCGAAGGGCACGTGCCAGTTCGAGTCGTTCGCCGGTGATAATGAGAACAAAGCCGGTGATCCACCACGGGACTATGGTTGGTAGGGAGAATCCCTTTGTCCAAAGCAAGCCACTGGCGAGCCAGGCAAGTGCGCCAGCGAACATCACGGTGTGATGCGCCGTGCGTGCCACCCACAGGAGATAGCCGAAAGTAGCCGCAAAGCCCAGGTAGGCAAGCAAGAGCAGACTATCGACGGCCAGTGACGGCGCAGCAAGCACGAGGCCAACCGTACTTGCGAGAGCTGCCACTGGCCCAAGCAGCATGAAGCGTCGGCCCACCACGACGGCCCGCTCCAGGCCGATCAGCGTTAGAAAAAAGCCGACGACCAAGAGCGGACCATGTTCGACGGTGAGCCGCGCGCGGTGCGGAAGGGGGATATTCCATCCCATGCGAGTAAGACCGGTGAGCAGACCAAGTGCTGCGAGCAGCGCGCCGGCAGCGAGGGCGAGTCGTGGAACCCACCGCGGAAGGCGCTGCGACGTGCCCGCGATCATGGCTCACCTCCTGATGCGAGGCCTAGGCGACCTTTCCGATGCGGACACGCCAGACCTCAGGACCGCGTTCCACATAGTCCCAGCTGAAGGTACCAGCGCGTTCGGCCTGGAACTGGTAATACAGTGGCTTTGGATCGTGGTCGTTGACCAAGATAAAGGCTTCACCCGGAGCAAGAGACTCAAAGGTCTGGAAGATCAGGGGATGACGCTGTGGGGGTGGAACTGTGCGAACATCGAGTACGCGTTCCTGGGTAAGCCGGTCGTAAAGCGGCAAGTACGCCCGTTCTTCCTTTTCGAGATGCAGACGGACAATCGCTGCGAGTTCGTGGGCCCGGCGTACAAATTGCCGAGCATACTGTGCACGCTCGTCCATAGGGGCAGACGCGAGTGTCGCAGTAAGCCGAGCGAGTTCTTCGGTGTACCACGCAATTGCCTCGTGGTCGAGGCGCATGGTCCGGGTCGCTTCCCCGGGCGGGATGAGGGACTCGATCCGGTCGTAGAGCTCCTGCTCCTCTTCCTGGGCATGCGGCAGTAGTTCCTCACGAAGGAAGCGCACCAGGCCTTCAGGATCAGGGACCGTGTCGTCTTCAGGCACGAGCGCAATGAGATGCTCGTAGAGTGCCCGATGATGCTGCCGAATCTCCTCAGCGGTCAGGCGCATAGATTCCTCCTATTCCTCAAAACCGACAGCCGTTCGCGATGCACTTTCTGGCCACTGAACGGTGAGCGGACCGACTGGGCTCCCATCGGGCGTGGTGACAATGTCGGCCAGAGTGGTGCCGTCGAGGAACCGAGAGATTGCCTCAACTGCCGCGAGCCAACGCTGATGAGCCAGACAAGGCCGATCCGCCGGGCAACTCCCAGTACCGAGGAGACAGTAGCTCAGAAAGTGAGGCTCCTCGAACAGCGAGACGACCTCGAGCAGGGAAATTGCTTCGGGCCGACGAGCAAGGCGGAAGCCACCCTGACGGCCACGCTGGGACCGGAGAAGACGCGCCCGCGCCATGGTGTGGAGGATCTTTGTAAGGTAGTTGGCGGGAATACCGGTTTCGAGGGCGAGATCCTGTGCCCGTACCCAGCGATCCGGACGCTGAGCGAGGGCGATGGCAGCGGTCAAGGCATAGCGGCTCGTCTGCGAGAGCATACCCCGCGTCCTTTCTGGCCGGATTATCTCATATCCTCATGAAGAAAACAAGAGTGTGCCGGTTGCTGTCGCTGCCGAACTGCCCACAAAGACTGACTCGCGACCGTGCAGCGAGCTCCGGAAACGTGCCGGTTCGCTGGATGGACACTCTCTGATCGCCAGGTGATGTCCGGTCCCTTCTTCCTGAAGGTCGGTCTAAGAAGTGAGCATTGGGTGCCAGCATGGCAGACACAGGGCGGATGCGAGGGCAAGAGGCTGCTCAAGGGCAGTGTACTCGTCAGACCATGACCATTCGGCGATACTCATGGTATCGAAGCACGCATAAGGCGGGGGGATCAATGGGACCATCTCGACGCGCAAGGAGCGCGTGGCTCTACGAGGCGGCGATGGGAGCACTAGCTGTCCTCTCCGTCTGGCTCCTCACGTTGCCGCCGTCACCCGAAGGAGAGCTGGTGAGCTATGGAATCTGGATCATCTTCATCGCAGACTACGCGGTTCGGTTGACGCGAGCATCCGATCGCCGTCGCTTTATCCGCGAACATGTAATCGAGCTGGTCGCAATTCTCCCGTGGGATGTTCTCCGGGCAGCACGCCTGCTCCGCCTTGTCCGCCTCCTCCGCGTTCTCCGTGCCGGCGTGTGGTTCTGGCGAGCCAGCCGTGAACTCCGGGCCATTGCGCGCCAGAATGGGCTTGGCTATGTGCTTGCGGTCGCGAGCGGTATCGTCCTTCTCGGGAGTGCGATCTTCCGTTTTGTTGAGCCAGGTGTCGGTAGTTACGGTGAGGCACTCTGGTGGGCAGTGGTCACAGTGACGACCGTCGGATACGGTGATGTCGCACCGCGGACAGTTGCCGGGCGAATTGTCGCGGTCGCCCTCATGCTGGTGGGTATCGGCGTCATTGGGATGGTGACGAGTAGCTTGGCAACTTACTTCCTTGGTGGGCGGCACCGTGCGCAGCATCCGACCGTCGAGCATGTTCGCGAGCGCCTGGCGGTGTGGGACGAACTGGACACTGCCGAACGGCGCCGCCTGGCCGCCATGCTTTGGATCTTGGCGAACGAGGGGCACGAACTTGCCGCAAGTAGCCCAGCCTCACCGGAAGTCGTGCGACAGAGTGCCGGCACGTGCGGTGAGCGGGAGCGCTGGTCGCCCGAGCGGACGCACTTCGTCGGCGACCAGACTGGCCAGTGATCCCTCGCGCTCAACTCGCCCGTCGATCACAAGCACAGGTTGGCGGCGCAGGAGCGCTCGGTACTGCTCGCGTACCGGGGGCGGAACGATCACATTGACGAGTCCAGTCTCATCCTCGAGGGTCAGGAAAAGGACACCGCGCGCCGTTGGCGGTGCCTGCCGGCACACGACGAGCCCAGCGACGCGGGCCGTTGTGCCGTGTGGCAACGTCCGCAGCCGCGCAGCTGGCACGACACGCAGGAGCTGTCGCTGGCGTGCATAAAGCTCCATCAGGTGACGATCGAGGCAAAAGCCGAGGATGGCATAGTCCAGCAACGTCTGCTCGACGGCATCCGGCTCGGTCAGTGCAACGGCCGGCTCGGGAGCCTCAATGAAGCGCGGCAGTGTCGTGCGTTCCGCTACTTCCCGCAGGAGTTCCCACAGGAGCTCGCGACGGCCTCGCCCAGGGGCGAGCGACGCAAAAGCGCCGACCAGAACCAGGGCTTCGACCTGCTCCGCAGTGAGCGCGGCCCGCCGGACGACGTCAGCTGGGTCCCGGAACGGCTGTCTCGCCCGCTCCGAGACGATGCGTTCCGCTGCGGCTCGCCCAATGGCACGGATGCTAGCAAGACCGAGCCGCACCGGGCCGTGCACTGGATCACCGGCAAGCGTTGCTCGCACCTCGCTCTGTACGACGTCTGGTGGCAGGACACGAATACCGCGACGCAGTGCATCCCAGACGAGTACTTCCGGCGCGTAGAAGCCCATCGGCTGGTTGTTCAAGAGAGCGCAGAGGAGAGCAGCCGGGTAATGTGCGCGGAGCCAAAGCGTTTCGTAGGCTGTGCGAGCCAGCGCTGCAGCATGGCTCTTACAAAAGCCGAACTCGGCAAATGCCGCCATCTGAGCGAAGATGCGCTCGGCAACCGACCGCGGAACCCCGTTGCGTTCGGCTCCAGCGAGGAAGTCACCGCGTAACGCCTCCATCGCTGCACGTGAGCGCTTGCTCCCCATCGCGCGCCGGAAGGCGTCGGCCTGACCAGCTGTCATCCCGGCGATGACCATGGCAACTTCCAAGACTTGCTCCTGGTAGAGGATGACACCGAGCGTCTCGCGCAGGATTGGCTCGAGTTTGGGATGGAGATATCGGACCGGCTCAAGCCCTTGGCGGCGGCGAATATAGGGATGCACCATGCCACCCTGGATCGGGCCGGGCCGAATGATCGCCACCTGGGCGATCAGATCCTCGAATCGTTCGGGGCGTGTGCGCGGCAAGCTCTGCTGTTGTGCGCGACTCTCGACCTGATACGTCCCAATCGTGTCCGCCTCCTGCAGCTGCCGGTAGACAGCTGGATCGTCGAGCGGTAGATGTTCCAGATCGATCCGGATGCCGCTCACCCGCTCAATCAGTTCAACCGCCTCATGAACAACCGAGATGGCACGCACGCAGAGCAGATCGGTTTTGATCAGTCCCGCTTCCTCAATATCCCGTTTGTCCCAGCCCAGGACAATCCGTCCCGGCATTCGCGAGGGCTCGACGGTGGTCAGCTCCACAACCGGCCGGCCGGTGATGACCATGCCGCCGACATGGACAGAGAGATGACGCGGAATGTCTTCCAACGCTGGAGCCAGACGCACGAGCCATTTGAGCCGGCGCTGTTCTTCCTCGTTCAGACGCGGCATGAGCGTGCGAGCAACTGCTGCGAGCGGCTCGCCGAGGCGTCCCTGGCTCCTGGCGAGCTCGTCGACAAGCTCTGGTGGCAACGCAAGAACGCGCCCTAGGTCACGAATCGCGCTACGGGCCTGGAATGTGACATAATTACAGACCATGGCAGCATGCTCGACGCCATAGGTGGCATAGACGTAGGCAATGGCTCGCTCGCGGTCTTCGAGACCAAAGTCGATATCGATGTCCGGCATTGAGGGGCGCTCTTCGTTGAGGAAGCGCTCGAAGAGCAGGCGGTGGGCAAGCGGATCGACCTGCGTAATCCCCAAGCAGTAGGCGACGAGTGAGTCAGCTGCTGAGCCGCGCCCGCGTCCACGGAAGCGATTGGCGAGATCGGCGCAGATCAAGAAGAACTCAGCGACGCCGAGCCGCTCAATGACGCCGAGTTCGTGTTCAAGCTGCCGCACGACCGGCTCGGAGAGCATGCCGTAGCGGCGTTGTGCTCCCTCGTAGGCCTGGCGACGTAAGACCTGCATCGGTGTTTCACCAGGCGGAACTAAATGGGGGAGTGGTGGGAAGCGGACCTGACGAAAATCGAGCGAGACCTGGCAGCGCTCAGCGAGGTGCACCGTGTTGACCAGAGCCTCCGGCAGGTGGCGAAACCGGCGAGCCATCGTCGCCGGTGCGACGAGTCGATAGGCTGAAGAGGTCTTGCGGGCTGGGTGTGGGGTATCGACGGTAATGCCCTCCCGAATGCAGACAAGCACGTCTTGCAGACGCCAGCTCTGCTCATCGAGATAGTGGACATTACCAGTCACGACGACTGAGAGGCCGGAGGCTTCGGCCAGATTAACCAGCTCGCTCACCCGCTGGCGATCGCCACGCTCACCGTGGTCCTCGAGCTCAACAAAGCAGCGCTCTGGGCCAAAGAGGCGGGCCAGACGGGTAGCCCAGGTCCATCCTGCGGCTCGTCCTTCACGGGCGAGAGCGCGAGTAATCGGCCCTTCTCGGCAGCCAGTGAGGATGATGAGCCCGTCGTGCCACTCAGCAAGCCACTGCCAGGGAAGTGCAACCGCTCGCCGTCCAGGTGAACCCTCGAGAGCGAGCTGCGTGCCGGTCGATTCAGGGCCATCAGGAGTCGGCCATCCAAGGCGAGCCGCCGAGAGGAGGCGCGCCAGCGTCGCGTAACCGCGGTCATTCTCAGCCAGGAGTGTGAGATGACTCCCGTCCTCCATGGTCACCTCTGCCCCGACAACGGGATGAATCCCTGCACGCTCAGCAGCACGGACAAAGCGAACGACACCGTGCAGCGCATCGTGGTCGGTGAGTGCGAGATGCTGATAGCCCAGCGCGGCAGCCCGCTCGATGAGATGCTCAGGTTGGCAAGGTGCATCCAGCAGTGAGAAGCAGGAGTGCACATGGAGTTCGGCGTACAGTGCGGTCACCGCTTCTCTTCTCCTCAATCGAGGCGACCGACCAGCCGCCACTGGCCTTCAGGCCCAGTCCACATGAGGAGCAGGCGCTGGCCGTCAGCGAGCTCTACCCATCCTGTCCGGCGATGCTGTCTCTCTGGCCACCAGAGATCGATCCGCTCCCAGGGGCCACTCCGAATGACACGCAGGCGCTGCCCAGCAACTTCCAGCCACCAGCTTTGTGCGCGCCGAATCAACCGCACTGGCTCGCCGCGCGATGGATGTGCTTCCTCGCTTGTGATCCCCTCCAGACGCCAGCGGTGCTCGGGGAGCGGGGCAGCTGGGCAATGCTCAACGACCCGGACGACACGTCCCGGCACATATTGCCGTGCAAGCTCGAAGATTCGCTCGCGCTCTTGGCGCCGATTCGGGGCTTCAAGGAGCAACCCCGGCTGGTGCGCTGTGACGGTGCCATGCTCGTCGATGACGAGTCGGAGAAGTGCGACCGGCCCGGCAAGCGCGCAACGCAGTGCGAGCGCACGAGCAACTGCAGCGAGCTCCTCCGCCGTCCGCAGCGGATATGGGCAATGTCGACGACGCGACGTACTCCGCCCATCCTCAGCGACAAGTTCGAGCCGCAGGCGCCAGGCGACGTGACCGAGCCGATTGAGCGCCTCCATCGCCTGCGCCGCCAATGCGTGCAGCGCGACCGCGAGCGCGTCACTCGTTACAGCTGGCGGCTCGAGCGTCCGTTCAAAACAGAGTGGCTCAACTGGCGCGCGTCCCCGGAACGGGGTAGGGTCGTCACCATGGGCGAGGCGGTATGCCGCGAGTGCCTCCGTGCCGAAGCGTCGCTGAATACTTCCCGGTGGCAAGTCAGCGAACTGGCCAATTGTCGAAACACCGAGCGCGCGAAGTCGTGCCAGTACCCGCCTTGGGAGTGGCAGCCACTCAAGTGGAAGCGGACGCAGAAATGTGCTTGTCTCGCTGTTCGGGACAAGCGTGACCTCTCCAGTCACCGCGAGCCGTGCTGCGAGGCGAGCGACCCACGGTGTTGCTGCGATGCCAAGTCGGCCAGCCCCACCAGCTGCTGCGAGTGCGGCAAGCACTGCTTGCCCATAACGCAGCTCGTCACCGTAGAGGAGCCGGACACCACTCGCCTCGAACCAAACACCGGTCCGATCCTCGTCCAGCTGTACAGCCGGAGTGAGTGGAGTGAGTACCTCAGCGAGTGAGACGCTTGGTAAGCGGTCGAGCCAGAGATAGCCAACGCGCACGGAGCTCCTCCTCGAGTTGTGACCAGAGCGCCGGATCGCTTGCGAGTCGCGCTGCCGCCGCCTCGCGACTCCGGCCGAGCACGGTGTTAGCGAAGATCAAGCCGAGTGGGTGCTGGACAATGATCCCCCCGGCGAGCGCGAGATCGATCCGCTCAAGAGCAAGACGGACTCCCTCGCGCTCGCTGAACTCGACCGGGACAGGCGGCTCGCACAACGGCCAACGGTGACTCCGCTCCACATGGATGCGGACGCGGAGCCCACTGGGCAGCATGGTCGAGCCGAATGGATTCGGCAGAACGAGTTGTGCGAGTGGCTCAAGCCACAAGCGTAGCTGGGCTGCCGCAAGCCCGGGCCCGCTCTCCCGGTCGCGGACAACGACGAGAGCGGTTGACCGACCGCGCAGGAGCGGGCGGAGCTGCCGGAGTCCACGCTCAAGTTCTGAGCGAGTTGCCCAGTGCGGAGGAAGATCAAGCACAACAAGATCAAGAGCATCAGCGAGGAGAAGGAGGCGAGCAAGTTCCAATGCCTCAGGGAGTGAGCGCGGTAGTGCGATAAGGAACTCGCGTAGGTTGACACCCCAGCGATGTAGGCGATCGAAGTCGGCACCGTGCGCAGCGTCGAGATATGCTGCCCAGCCACCGATTCGCTGTGTGGTCCGCACAAGCCAGCTCGCGAGTGTCCGCTTCCCGGAATAGGGTGGGCCAGCAAGTTCAGTGAGTCGCCCGCGTGGGATCCCGCCACCGAGCGCGAGGTCGAGCCCCAGGAGCTCGGTCGGCAGAGCACGCGGATTCAGGACGCACTGTGTGGGGACACACTCAGCGCACGCCGAGAACGAGGAAGAAGGCTGTGTCCAGTCAAGCAGGACATGCGGTCCGAACCGTTCAACGAGCAGCCGGCGGAGGGAGGCGATCCGCTCGCGGCGAGGATCGACTGCGGGCAGCGTGCCAGCTGCGTCCACACTGGTCGATGTCCCTGGTGCAAGCGGGGTGCTGTCCGCCCGAGTGTTCGCTCGCAACGGAGTAGCCTCGACCCCTGGCACGTGTCCCCCTTTCCGTGCCCTGCTGTATCTCGCACATTCGTTCGGATTCATAGTAGTAGAACACTCGTTCGCAGTCAAGAGTTGCCCAAGAGACACAGGGGAAGCACGCGCTCGGCTCTTGCTGAGTAGCCGGCAGGCATTTCAAGGGAGGCGGCACAACGCTTGCACGGGCGTGGTTCAACCAGGCTGATCACTGTGCCCTAAACCAGGGCAACTCCCCATAGTCAGGCACAGTGATCTCGCATCGCGTCAACTCTCGAACAAATCGAGCAATCCTTCCCTGACCAGTTGGCGTCACCCGGGAGATCGTGTCCACACGCACGGCTTTGGAAGCACAAGGACGGTCAGGCGGTTCCACAGGCAGAGCTACCGCTGCCGGTGCGGCTCGCTCGGCGTCGAGTTAGCAGCGTGAGCCAGGGCCACAGGAAGGCTGCGATGAGCACAGCCTGCACTCCCGCAATGAGGGGATCATCCATCCACGGCCATGGGTCGTGCCAGACGCTATAGCCGATCAGCACGAACTCGATCAGGCACAGGGCCGCGCTGAGGAGTCGGCTATACCAGCGGCTGGGCTCGTGCCGGTCCGGCCGGCGGCCGCTGAGCGCCTCGGCCCCCAACAACAGCAGGGCGCTGAGCATCCAGATTAGCCAGAGTATTCAGGGTGATCGTTCCCCACGGCATGACAATCCGCTCCCTTTCCCGCTTCGCCCCTCTGCGGTCGCTAGCGCATCTTCAACTCTTGAATCGTCCTCCAACAACCGCACGTTCCTCGCTCTGCATGAGCCAGGGCTCGCGCGGTTCAGGGAGACGACGCGTGCTTTTGCACCCAGGCTTGTCCCCGCGCCCTGACCCAGCATGCCAAGCCCAAGACGGCACCCTTCCTGTCCGTTGCAGCTCCCCCTGGTCTTCTGCCCGCGCTGGCCGGCGGGATCGCCTGACCACCCACCAGGCACCGGCGACCGAGCCGCCTGCCCAGACGAGCGCAACGAGGCTACGCACCCAGATGGGAATCCACGCGAACTCGGTATCCCAGACAGATCCCTGGTGGATCCCCAGCCAGAGGGCTGCTGCGAACAGCCAAGCGACCAGGAGTCCGTCGGCCCAATCGAGCGGCCGAAAGTGACGATAGCGCCGGACGCTCCAGAGGATGCTGACCACGATTCGGAGGGTAAGGCCGCCGAAGTAGGCGATCGCAGAGAAGAGTGGGTACCACTCGTCCCACTGCAGCCTGATTCCTCCTCACTCGACGCCGAGCGTCTCGCTAATGGCCCCATGGAGGTTCCTGCCGGCAGCAATGGCATCACCAGACGCACGAGCGTGCCAAGCAAAGTACAGTGGTAGTCGCCCGGGATGAGACATTGTCAAAATCACGAATATTGGATTCTTTGCGGCAACCGATGGTGCTAAACGACGTCCACCTTGTCCTCACTGCCTACCTCGAAGAGATGTCGCTTTATCCAGCCATGTCGACGGTGGACCCGTTGTTGCTGGCACGGTGGGCTCGATAGCGCACTCCCAGCTTAATCCAGTACCAGAGAAAGGCGCCGGTGAATATTGTCTGGAGGAGTGTCAGGTAGGGATCATCCATGTACGGTTGGGGGCCAGTGCGTAGCGTGTAGAGAAGGTGACCGAGACCGAGAATGCTTCCGAAGCCCCCGATGAGGCGCCAGTGCCAGCGACCCGGACCGGTCTGGTCAGGGCGCCGCCCGAGGAAGAGCCCAGTTGCCAGAATCGGGATGACGCAGAGCAGCATGACCAGCCAGAGGATCCAATGGATGGTTGCCCAGTGCATAACGATTCCTCCACCTCTGGACGGCTCAGGGCAAGGACGCGAGCACTCACCCCTTTCTCACTCATGTTCCTGGCTCGGCGCAACACGTAGTACAGGACCAGCCACCGGGACACGAGGTATATATACACCAAGGGCATCGAGCCAAGATGCATGCAGCGCAGAGCCAAGATGGGCCTGCACCACAGACAAAGAAGCAGGTCCAACCACAGCAATCCAGGAACCTGCCCCAGTCGAACTGGCAGCAGGCGAAGCACGGGATGAGGGGCGGGGTGCAGGTTTGCTAGGAGGATCTCACTGTGCCTGACCGCCGGCGTCGGCAGTGCTTCATCCGTCGCAGCGACGAGCCTGAGCTGTGGTTTGTCGCCCTGCGTTACTACTCGATACAGCAGCGCTGCCCGCTGGCCGGTATTGTCCTCGTAGTAAACCAGCACCTCGTCATTGCCCACTCCCAGGGCGAGAGCCCGTAGCGTTCGCCCATCGGCGAGCACATGCTCGGCAGCCTGCGTCCCAGTCAGCGAGAGGAGGACAGGCCCAGGTTGGCGCACCGCCTGGGTCTCAGCTGCGGCGAGGGCTTGCCCCAAGAGGGCTTGCTTGGCTGCGCCCTCAATCGGGGTCTGCCGGAGAGACTCCACCGCCCACCAGGGGACAGAGCCAGCGGGCGTTCCCCCGCCCCGTGCTGCAGCCGGCAGCGCCAGCTTGCCATTGGCCAGAAGGCCGAAGGCAAAGGCTGCTGCCCCCAGCTTGCCGAGGAAGCCACGGCGCGTCACCCCAGCGGTATTTGACCGCGGAGCGCGGCCCAGCGCTGCCAGCCGCTCGGCCAGGGCCAGCGCCCGGCCGGGACCGAGCAGCCGGGCCAACTGCCAGGCCAGCCGCCGGCCGGTCCAGGCCTGCACCTGTTCCCCTCAATCCGCAACAGCGTCGGGGTCCAGGGGGCACCCGGCCCCAGCGCCCGCGCGCCAGGCCGCCACCTCCGGCGCGCGCAGGCTGCGGACCTCAAGACGCTCACCGGCGAGCCGCGCCACCTCCTCAGCGCGCTGGCGGCAGGTGAGGCAGTCACCGTCGAAGCCCAGGATCCAGAGTGGCCCCGCCATTGCCGGTCTCCTTCCCATTCCCAAGGGCTTTAGCTGTCTCCGATCTTCAACCTCAGGATAGTGAGGGATGGGTGTACATGGCTATTCCCTCTCGGGGTGAGTTTTGGGCAACCACCAGCGTACGCCCTGGGAGTAGGGTGCACTCATCCACCGGCGGGCGCCGAGCGTCCGCCCTGCTGGTGGCGTCGCAGGCGCCGGGCAGTGGCTAGGTCGTCGTTGATCAGGCACAGCGACAGGAGGGCAGCGTCGCGGGCACAGGACAGAGGCATGGTCGTCACACTGAGTCGCTCCCTCACCCCGCGCGGGGTGAGCGAAGCTCTCATGCGCGAGCGAGCGCACCTGGCTGGTTCAGGGCCACGCTGCGCCAGGCGAGCCGGGAGCCTACTGGCCTACCGCCTCACCAGCCGCCCTGCGTGCTACCCCGTCCGGTCGCAGGGAGCAGGCCGAGCGTCCGGGCCGCCTCCACCACTGCCGCGCGGCCTCCGCTGGCGCCGAGTTTCTCGCCGATGTGCCGAACGTGCGCCTTGATCGTGCCTTCCTGGACCCCAAGCTGGGTGGCGATCTCCTTGTAACTCAGGTCCCAGCGAGCCAACCAGGACAGCAGCACGCGCTTGCGCGGGGTGAGCCGGCGCGCCGGCCCGGCCAGCCGTGTCTCTCCCTGCAGCAGCGCAATCACGGCTGCAGCAACCGCCCGGCTGATGACGAGGGTGTCTCCTGAGAAGGCGACTGCCAAGCAACGCTTGAGCAACTCCTGGTTAAGCTCACTCCAGAGCAGGTAGGCAGAGACGCTGACCTGCTGGCTTACCCACTTCCGCAGGTTGTCTGGGTCGACCCGCTGGGCGAGAACGATGACCACGCTGTCAGGACAGGGACCACGCTGCAGCGCGGCGACGAGTGAGGCAGCACAGGCACCCTCCACTGTCTCACTGATGAAAATAATCTTGGGGAGATGACTCGCAGCCAGCTGAAATGCCTGTTCCCGGTTGCGGGCCTCACCGACGATCATCAGGTCTGGGATTGACCGCAGAAGGGCACGCAGATCACCCCAGCCGAGTTCGCCCGAGTGGATCAGCAGCACCGGCCGTGGTTCCATCGGCACACCTCACTGGTCAATTCCCTCGGCTTCCTGGCCGCTCCCCTCGGCGCTCTGCCTGTGCCAGGAACACACTCTTAGCAGAGGAGCGCGAGAAGCGGCAGCTGCCAAATATGATGAAGTTTAGGCTAAGATCCCGCGGATGCCTCGAGCGAGAGTATACCCTCTTGTCGAAGTTATGCTCCGGCGCGCGGACGACAGCTGCCAATCATCGCCGGGATGTGTGGTGGCTCTCTAGTGGCCAGGATGGAGTCAGGGGAAAGCCACCTTGGAGCCAAGGCCTCACCTCCAGGGTGCGTAGAGTGGTGTTGTCTGGGTACAGCTGTGCCCGCATCAGTCTGTAATGAGGCGGAAGCAAAGGAATCAGGCTCCGCCGTCTCTGGTTGTTGGTATCGAAAAAGTGGTTGAATACACCCATCAACCCTCGCTCACGCACGAGACCAGCCGGATTCGTGCTCAAGTAGTCACATGTCTTCTGAAATCCCATTCCGCAGTCGCGAGGCATCCGTCCAGCTCCAACTGTCCTTGGATCGAGCAGCAGCGAGAAACCTCTTGGGTCAGCACCAAATTCAGCTGCTTCAGTAGCACCGCTCGCCGCACGAGTCCCATCTCCTGAGTCTGTTCGGTCCCCAGCAGGACAGGAGCAGCACCAGCTCGAGCGCCTCCTCGCGCCCCATGGTGCAGTAAATCCAAGGCACAAATGAGGAAATAGGTCAAGCCTGGCCACAGCTGCGGTGGAGCGGCGGTGGCATGGCGAGAAGCGATCGCGAGTCAGCACTTACCGATCAGCCCGCAATGATCACCCCTGAGATCGCACTCGCATCCTCTGCAGTATTCGTCACGGAGTTGGCTGAGCCACCCTTCTTGGCGTGTTGGCGTGCCGCTCGCTGCTGCACGAGTTGTGCGGCGTCACCTTCTGCCGATCGTGCTCCCGACAGCTGTCATACCGAAGTACGCAGCTGAGACATAGGGGAAGCACGCGCTCGGCTCTTGCTGAGTAGCCGGCAGGCACTTCAAGGGAGGCGGCACAACGCTTGCACGAGCGTGGTTCCGCCTCTTTTATCCTCCCTTCACACCTGCCAGACTTCCGGTGCATACCCTCGGACCCACCCAAGCAGTGGGGCGTCGTGGGGAGTGAAGGATCGGTGAAGCATGCGAGGGTCCCGTAAGTACCAAGAAGCGCCCACAGGCGGCCGGGCAACTCGTCTGTTGCCAGCCGAGCTCAGAGAGGTCGCCCGGGTAAGCCTGAAGCTCGGTTGTCTCGCCTTTGGTGGGCCAGCAGCGCACATCGCTCTGCTGCGCGAGGAAGTCGTCGTGCGGAGACGCTGGTTGAGCGAGCAGGAGTTTCTCGATCTTCTCGGTGTGACCAACCTTATCCCTGGTCCAAACTCGACGGAGATGGTTCTTCACTGCGGTTACCGGCGCGCTGGCTGGCCGGGTTTCCTCCTTAGCGGCACACTCTTCATCGTACCAGCGGCGACACTCGTCCTTCTCTTGGCCTGGATGTATTCACGGTGGGGCGCGTTGCCCGAAGCAACCTGGCTCCTTTCTGGTGTGCAGCCCGTGCTCCTTGCTGTGATCGGACAGGCCATTTGGAGCTTAAGCCGCATCGCCGTCCGCCAGGTCAGCCATTTCGTCCTCAGTCTCGCCACATTCGTGCTTTACCTCGCCGGTGTCCACGAATTGCTCCTCTTGGCAGGCGCGGCGCTGATCAGCCTGATGCTGGAAGCAGTTCGCCGAAGAACGTTCCCCCTTTTCGGGTTGGCGCCATTCGGCACGCTGCCCTTCGTCGCTTCACCCGAGACAGCAGTACCGATTAGCCTCACACACTTGTTCTTCACCTTCCTCAAAATCGGCTCGGTGCTGTACGGAAGTGGATACGTCCTCTTCGCCTTCCTCCGACGCGACTTCGTTGAGCGGCTCGGCTGGCTATCTGATCACCAGCTCCTGGATGCGATGGCTGTTGGGCAGATCACACCAGGACCGGTCTTCACCACGGCAACCTTTGTTGGGTATCTTGTCGCTGGTCTGCCAGGTGCACTGCTCGCAACGGTCGCAATCTTCCTGCCGGCATTCGTCTTCGTCGCAGCCATCCGGCCACTCGCGCCTCAGCTCCGTCGCTCACCATGGCTCTCTTCGCTCCTCGATGGGCTGAACGTCGCAGCAGTCGCGTTGATGGCCGGAGTCCTCTGGCAGCTCGCGCGTATCGCAGTTGGCGATCTGCTCACCGCCGTACTCGCGCTCAGTGCGTGGCTTGCCCTCGTGCGCTTCCGAGTAAACCCAGCCTGGTTACTCATCGTTGGCGGCTCGATCGGCTTTCTCCGGCACAGCCTCTTCGGGTAGAGAGTGGACGCTTGGCTGTCTCACTTGGCGATACCAGCACAGGCGGCGATGGCTGCTTGTCCCAGGCTGATGCCACCGTCGTTCGGTGGTACGGCGCGGTTGGTCCACAGTTCAAGCCGGTGGAGCCGGAGAAGCTCCGCAACCCGCTCAAGCAGGAGAGCATTTTGGAACACACCACCTGAGACAACCACCCGTTGCGCGCGGAATGCCGCACAGTACTCCACAGCAACCGTCACGACAGCTGCTGCGACTGCCTCATGGAATGCCCGCGCAATCTCTGTCACATCCCGTCCTCGACAGCGATCCTCAACAACTGCAGCAAGGAGTGGGCGGAAGTCCAGCTCTCCCTCAGTCAATGGGAAGGGGTAGGGCTGCACCGGCGGTGACTTCTGCGCGAGGTGCTCCAACCACATGGCAGCTTGGCCCTCAAAGCTGATCGATCGGGTAAAGCCACAAAGCGCCGCAACTGTATCAAAGAGTCGTCCCATTGAGGTGGTGGGAAAACAACGCAGTCCGCTAGCGACGACCTCACGTGCCTTGTCGTACTGCTCCGGGAAGCAGAAGGGTGACGCAGTTAGGTCAGGGAGGTCCTCAACGGCGACTAAAAACCCCGCCGCTGCTTGAACCGGCCATCGGGCTGCCGCATCGCCGCCAGGAAGCACCGCTTGCCGCAAGTGAGCAACACGCTGCAACCCTTCGCTCAGTGACCCCACGAATACCTCACCACCCCAAATCGATCCGTCATCACCGTAACCGGTGCCGTCAAAGGCCAGACCAACGATGCGTTCGGTCCAGCAGCCACGCTCAGCTAGCACGCTCGCGATGTGTGCACGATGGTGCTGCACTGCCAGATGCTGACCAGGCAATGTGAGCGCATGATTCGTCGAGACATATTCTGGGTGCGCATCATGCGCAACAACCGCCTGCTCGAGGTCCACCTCATACATTGCACAAAGGTCGCGAATGGTGGCCGTGAACGCCTCCACGACCGGCCAGTGGTCCAGGTCACCGATATGCTGGCTCACGAACGCTTGTCCTTCGATCACCACGGTGATCGTGTTTTTGAGATCGGCACCCACAGCCAGAATCGGTCGGCTTGTGGGGAGCGTTGCGACCACGCTCGGAGCAAGCCCGCGTGACCGGCGCACGATGACTGGTCCAAGGACCGTCATCCGTACAACGGAATCATCGACGCGACGTGCAATCGGCCGTTCGCCCACGAGGAACCCGTCAGCAATGCCACTGAGGCGGATGAAGGCGTCGTCCTCGGTGAAGGCAATTGGTTCTTCGGAGCGGTTCCCACTCGTCATCACGAGAACCGCTGGCGCACCGGCTGCAAAGAGCAGATAGTGCAGTGGAGCATAGGGCAGCATGATCCCAAGTTCGCGATTTTCCGGCGCAACGCCGGGGAGAAACACACGCGCCGGAAGTAACACGATCGGCCGAGCTGGGGAGGTCAATACGTCACGGGCTGCGTCGTTGAGCTCCACCAACTCGGCGGCGACTGCAAGGTTGGCAACCATCAGAGCGAACGGCTTTTCCTTCCGGAACTTGCGTTCGCGCAGCGCCTGGACAGCGGCGACATTTCGGGCGTCACAGGCCAGGTGATAGCCGCCGATCCCTTTAACTGCGACGATTCGTCCCCCACGGAGCCACTCTGCTGCCTTCTGGATTGCTGCTGCACCGCGCGCCTGTTGCAACCGTTGCGCATCGACGAGCAGGTACTGTGGGCCACAGACGGGGCAGGCCACCGGTTGTGCATGGAAGCGCCGGTCAGCTGGGTCGTGATACTCGCGGGCGCAGTCTGAGCACAGTGGCCAGTCTTTCATGGTCGTGCGCGGCCGGTCATAGGGAAGACCGAGCACGATACTGTAGCGTGGCCCGCAGTTCGTGCAGTTGATGTAGGCATACCAGTAGCGGCGATTGGCAGGGTCGAAGAGCTCACGTAGGCAGTCTGCGCAGACCGGAAGATCTGGTGCGATGCGCGTGGTTGGGCGCTCGCGCCGCTGGCTTTCGCGGATCGTGAATGTTTCGAGACCGCTGGGCTGGATCGGCTGGACGACAATCTGATCGATCCGGGCGGCTGGTGGTGGATGGGTGGTCAACTCATGGAGAAACGCCTCGATTGCTGTGTGGCTGCCCTCGACAACAATTTCGACCCCATGCTCGCCATTGGCCACCCAACCGCTTAGACCACAGGTCGTGGCCAAGCGATAGACAAAGGGACGGAAGCCCACCCCTTGCACGATGCCAGTTACACGGACGTAGCAGGCTGTGAGTTGTGACAGTCGTTCAAAAGGTGCAAACACGACCTTGCCACCCGATGCGGATCACTTGGCCATCCTCGACAAGCACCGGCACCGCGCGTCGTCCTCCCGTTAGGCGGAGCAGGCGCTCCCGTGCCGCGGCATCGAGCTCGACGTCGTACTCGACAAACGCAATGCCGCGCCATTCAAGGTCTTCTCGCACCTCAGCAGTGTACGGACACCACCGCGTCCCGTAGAGTTCAAGCCGTGCCATAGAGGAGGACCTCCAGGAGCTCACGGAGGATGTGATAGGCTGAAGCCTGTACTTCCTGAATCCGTGGGATGTAGTCGCAGTGGACGACGATCGCGTAGTCGACGAGCTGTCGGCGCACGATCTCCCCACCGTCATAACCAAGCAACCCAATGGTCAAAAGGCCGCGTTTCCGCGCTTCCTCTAGCGCAACGATGACGTTAGGAGACCCTCCACTCGTTGAGATCCCGATCGCCACATCGTTGGGTTGGGCGTGGGGAATCAACTGGCGCAAAAACATCACTTCCTGGCCAACATCATTGGCAATTGCGGAGAGATTGGCTGGTTCAAGCGCGAGCGAGATTGCCGGGATCGGATGGTGGCCGGCTGGAGGGATCACGCAATCAAGCGTCAGGTCATTTGCATCAGTCGCTGAACCACCATTCCCAAAGCAGATCAGCTTTCCGCCACGCTCGATCCGTTCCGCGATCGCTGTCGCAGCTCGGGCGATCGTCTCAGCCTGTTCGCTGGCAAGTTCCTCTCGCAGGCGTTCATCCTCCTCAGCCTTGGCCACAATGGATCGGGCAACCTCAGGCTCGACAGAACGCAGGTCGACTGATTCGCCACCAAGGAAGGGGTAGAGGGTCGCCATTTCGCCGATATCGTGTCCCGCAAGCTGGCGATGCTCGAAGAAGACGTGGACGGTCTCCCACAGAGTGTGGTAGAGGATCTCGATCAGCTCCTGATGGACAAACGGATCACCTGAGGGAGCTTGGACAGCATAATCGGCCGTACCCGCCTCACCGGGCAAGGCGAGAGTGAGGACTCCACGTGTCCAGAGCTCCTGAAGACATGCATGGACAAGCTCGTCCCCATCAGGTGGTCCAAACCCCATAGCCATGTCTGTCGGTTGAGCAACCGCGGTACTCCATTCCGGGAACGCGAGGCTGAGATCGAGCGCTGGCAAGGCACGCTTGCCGACGATCACGGGATGGATGAATTCGACTGAGACATGTTGGGCATCGGTGGCGTAGGGGCCGCGGCCGAAGGCGAGGAGGCGGCCGCCCTCGAGGAAACGCTCGGCCATTTTCCGGCAGATGGTCGCCAGACGTGGCGCTTCGCGAGGGAAAAAGGCCCGTGAACAGGCATTGCGCTCGCTGAGCCGTTGTCGGACAAGCGAGGTGAGCGTCGTGCTCATGGCGGTGACTCCTCGTCTTGGTGGCGCGTGGCTTAGCAGATGCGCGGCAAAGGATCTCCCACCAACATGTCGATTACCCGCTGGCCACCATACTGGGTCGACACGATAACAACACCGGCAGGTTGCTCCTGAACCTCCCCAATACAGGCTGCCTGTTCACCACCTGGCACCCGCTGGAGTGCTGCGAGGGCGGTGTCTGCCCAGGCAGGATCGACCACCGCGAGGAGTTGCCCCTCATTCGCAATATAGAGCGGGTCGAGACCAAGCAACTCGCAGGCTCCACGGACCGCATCGCGGACGGGAATCGCTTCCTCGGCAAGCGTGATCGCCACGCGAGCATCCCGCGCGAGCTCATTCAGTGCGGTGGCCACCCCACCGCGCGTTGGATCCCGCATCCAGTGAAGGCCAGGGCTCGCCGCCTCGAGCAGCGTCTCGACGAACGGCGTCAGCGGCCGCGTGTCGGAAACGAGATCGGCTTCGAGGTCGAGTTCCCCGCGCGCCAGCAGCACAGTGATCCCATGATCCCCAATTGGGCCACTGATAAGTATCCGATCGCCAGGGCGGACGCGGTGAACACCAAGCTCAGCCCGCGGGTCAACCAGCCCAATTCCTGCGGTCACGATGTAGAGTCCATCGGCCTTCCCGTGCTCCACTACTTTGGTGTCGCCACCGACGACCGACACCCCAGCACGACGCGCTGCCTGTGCAAGTGCTTCGGCCTCCGCCCGGAGCACTTCGCTCGGTAGTCCCGCCTCCACGATAAAAGCCGCGAGGAGTCCAAGCGGACGAGCACCACTCACTGCCAGATCGTTGACGGTTCCATTCACAGCCAATTCGCCGATAGAGCCACCGGGGAACCGCAACGGTTTGACGACGAACGCATCGGTGGTCAACGCAAGGCGCAACCCTTCAATCGACATGATTGCTGCATCTTCCAGGGGAATCAAAGCCGGATTGGCAAGCAGGGGTAGGAACAAGCCCTCGATCAGCCGGCGCGACGCTTTGCCGCCTGCTCCGTGTACCAACTCGATCACGGCATCGTGGAACGTAGGCTGCACCGACGTCTCACGCATCAGTCGTCCCTCCCCGCGGCGGCCAAGCGGTGGACATAGTGATAGTAGGCTGCACAGGCGCCTTCATTGGACACCATCAGCGCACCGATCGGATGTTCCGGTGTACATTCGCGACCAAACAGCTTGCACTGTGCCGGTTTGAGCACGCCCTTGAGCACTTCGCCACACTGTGCTGCTTTGGGATCGGTAACACGCACACCCGGGACATCAAATCGCCGCTCGGCGTCCCAGTCAGCGTACGCCTCTGAGATCTTGAGGGCTGACTGGGAGATGAACCCGAGGCCACGCCACTCGAAGTACGGCCGGAGCTCGAAGACTTCGGCCATCGCCGCAAGTGCCGCACGATTCCCATTCCAGGGAACGACGCGACTGTACTGGTTTTCCACTTCTGCACGCCCTTCAGCGAGCTGACGGAGGATCATGAGGATCGACTGGAGAATATCAAGGGGTTCGAAGCCAGACACCACAAGCGGTTTGCCATAATCACGCGCCACGAAGAGGTACGGGCGGCAGCCAATCACGGTCGAGACATGTCCTGGCCCGATGAAACCATCCAGACGCATGTCAGGGGAGTCGAGAATGGCACGGATCGCCGGCACGATGAGGACGTGGTTACAGAACACGGAAAAGTTGCGAATTCCGAGGGCCTTTGCCTTCATAAGAGTCAGTGCGGTTGCGGGTGCGGTGGTCTCAAAGCCGATGGCAAAGAAGACGACATGCTTATCGGGGTGAGCTTGCGCAAGTTTGAGCGCATCGAGCGGTGAATAGACCATGCGGATGTCAGCGCCGCGAGCTCGATACTCCAAAGGTGTTCCTCGGCGACCGGGCACACGCATCATATCCCCGAAAGCCGTGAAGATGACGTCCGGTTGCTCAGCCAGCGCCAGGCCATCGTCGATGCGTCCCATCGGCAAGACACAGACGGGACAGCCGGGCCCGTGAATGAGCTCGATGTTTGGTGGGAGCAGCTCGGTTAGCCCGTGCCGGTAGATGGCATGGGTGTGCCCGCCACAGACCTCCATGATCCGGTAGTGGCGATCGGGATCGACCAGGCGAGCGATCTCCGCTGCCACAGCACGGATCAGTCGCGGATCACGGAGCTCATCGACGTAGCGCATGAGTTGCCCCCTTGAATCCGTGCCAGCGCGACCCCAAGATGGACGAGCAAGATATCTCCGACGCGAACATCCTCGAGAAAGTCGAGAGCGACACGGGCACGCTGCCCACAACGATCCTCGCAGACGGCCTCTTGGCCTTCAATTGCCAGCACGATGACCGGGACAGCGAGGTCACCGCACGTCACACAACCATCCTGATCGAGCGTGCAGCTCCCGTATTGGGCGAGTTCCGGGTGAACGTCACTCGGACACATCGAAGAGATACCCCTGTACTTCCTCCATGGCCTGTTCATCTTCCCCAAGTGCCTGTAGGAGCCGAAGTTGTGCAGCCGCCTCCTGCTCGCTGACCTTGCTCAAGGCGAACCCGACGTGAATCAAAACCCAGTCTCCCTCAGCCAGTCCTTCATCCCAAACCAGATCGACGTTGACTCGACGCCGAACACCGAGGACATCGACCAGCGCCAGGTGTGTTTCTGGTTCGAGTGCGACGATCTGACCAGGAATGGCAAGGCACATCGGTCAACTCCTTTGGTCTTCGTGGTTCACGCGTTCGGGCAGCTGTAACCTCGCTCGAACACGCTCGTCGCTCCCAGACAGCCAAGCTCCACGCAGAACACGAAGCCAGTCAAGCCAGGCGGCAAGTCCTTCGCCAGTGCGCGCTGAGACGGGGAGAATGGGAACTTTCGGGTTGACGCGATGGACTGAGGCGACGAACCGCTGGACATCAAAGCCGAGAGGAGCAAGAAGATCACTTTTCGTCAAAAGCACGAGATCCGCTCGGTGCAGAATGGGTGGATACTTCTCCGGCTTGTCTTCCCCTTCGGTCACGGCAAAGAGCACGACCCGTGCCGCTTCGCCGAGGTCAAAGCTGGCTGGACAGACCAGATTTCCCACGTTTTCGATGAAGAGATAGCGCAGCTGTGTCAAGTCCCACCGCGCGATGGCTTCTTCCACCATCGCTGCCTCCAGGTGGCAGACAGTCCCGGTTGTGATTTGGCGCACCCACGGCGTGGCCGTGCAGAGTCGTCGCGCATCGTTATCGGTTGCGAGATCACCGACCACCACGGCTGCTGGCTCAGGGGAGAGGGCAGGCAACGTTGCCGTCAAAAGTGTGGTCTTACCGGCCCCGGGACTAGACATGAGGTTGACAACTAGGACGCCGGCCTCCTTGAACCGCCGGCGGAGTTCTGCGGCACGAGTGTCGTTGCGTTCCAGGAGGCGCTGTTCGAGGACGACCAGTTCCTTAGCCATCGACCACCTCCGCGGCGACGAGCTCGAGTTCGTCGCCGTGCACGAGGTCTAGTGAGAGAGCGCCGCACGCCGGGCATACGGTCGGGAGTGTGACGAGACTGGACAGAAGGATATCATGATCAGTCTCGGCGTTGGTAGGGAATGATTGCTCCTGACCGCAGGAACGACAACGGACGACAGCAGGCGCATGCTCGATGCGAAGGCAGGCACCTTCGGCGAGGGTGCCGAGCGCCGCGACCGCAAAGGCAGCCTTGAGCGCCGATTCAACGACTCCGGCAAGAGGGCCGAGGCGGAGATAGACCGTGGTGATTCGCACGTTTGGTCGCTCGCGAAACTGCTCGACAAGGATTTCGACTAAGCTGTGAGCGAGCGACAGCTCATGCACCATTGTCCTCCCTGAGGTCTCAGCCGATCGACAGAATCCTCTCTTACGTACGGTCACAGCTCTCAGTAGCGGCGAGATCGCTTTCCGGTCCGTGCCCGTGATGCAACGACTCGCCATTCGTCGCATTCTCCTGAGCACTGGATGTCAGTATGGCCAACACGAACGGGATGCCACAGCCCGCTACAAAAAACCAGACGCCCTTCGGCTACTGAACCGACGTCAGTCACTGAATGCCGCATCTCACACTATCCTCGAAGAGCGTCCTAACTTGCCCGGAGAGGATGGCACCTGGAAGCAGTGGGGTACTGCGGCTTGTACCGCGTGGGAAGATGTGATAATCTGTCAAAGGGTCACAGATTATCACAGAGCTGGTATGGGTATGCACGTGACACTGCTAGCCGCACAGCGCCGAAAACAAATTCTCGATGAAGTACGCACTCACGGTGCAGTTCGCATTGCTGATCTTGCCAGGCGCCTCGGTGTCTCAGAAATGACGATTCATCGAGACCTCGACCGGCTCGCAGCGGAGGGCCTTGTGCGCAAGGTTTTCGGCGGGGCAGTTGCCGTTGAGTCGCTCGCAGTGCAACCGCACTGTACCATTTGCGGCACCTTGCCGGAGAAGCGGCTCGACTTTACTGTTCACACAAGAGACGGCACCCGAGCTGTCGCTTGTTGTCCACACTGTGGCCTGTTGCTTGTCCGGCGCTTGGGCGCACAGGTACAGTCAGCGGTTACCTTTGACTTTGTGACCCGCCAACCGGTGAATGCACGCGCGGCTGTCTATGTGGTCGAGAGCACCGCTACGCCGTGCTGTGCACCCAGCTTGCTGGCCTTCGCTCGGCGTGAGGATGCAGTGCGCTTCCAGGCTGGTTTCGGTGGGCGCCTGGCCACTTTCCAGCAAGCGGTCGAGTGGCTTGAGGCAATGGGACTGGCGAGCGGAAAGGGCGAGTAGCATGCGGCGCATCCTTGTGGTCGATGATGACCCGGCCGTGACCAGCGTCCTCAAGCGAAGTCTCGCTTACGAGGGTTTTGTCGTCGACACAGCCAGCTCTGGAACCGAAGCACTTGCCCTCGCCCGTACCCAGACTCCAGATCTGGTCATTCTCGACATTATGCTGCCAGGCATGGATGGCCTCGAGGTGTTACGGCGACTGCGCGCGGCCGATCCGCACCTTCCGATCCTTATGCTGACGGCCAAAGACTCCCCGCTGGACCAGGTGCAGGGACTCGAAGAGGGAGCTGATGACTACGTCGTCAAACCGTTTACCTTCGAGGTACTGTTGGCGCGGATACGAGCACTGCTTCGTCGCCACGAGGCTGAACACCCGCCAGTCCTGCGATTCGCCGACTTGAGCCTTGATACTGGTACTAGACGGGCGCGTCGTGGAGACCGGGAGATCGATCTCACAACCACCGAGTACAACCTTCTCCTGCAGTTTCTCCGGCATCCGCGGCGCGTACTGCCTAAGGAGTTCCTTATGGAGCGGGTCTGGGGCTACGACTTCGGCGGCAACACGAATGTACTGGAGGTCTACGTTAAGCAGCTCCGTCAAAAACTTGAGGCCAACGGGGAACCGCGGCTCATCCATACGTTGCGCGGAACCGGGTATGTCCTCCGCGAGGAGTGAGGCGAACCATGTCTCTCCGGCTGCGCCTTGCCCTCTGGTATGGCCTGCTTGCCGGCCTGATGCTTGTGCTGGTAATGCTGCTCACCTATGCGTTGCACACCCGCGGTCACTACGACGACCTCGATCACACACTTGTCAGCGCCACACAGCACGTAGCCCAAGAGGTTGAGGCCTCGAGCGCATCCACTGGTACCAGCGTTGTCACTACTCCGCCTGCCCCGGGCCTCGTGCTGCGCGTCTACGATGCAGACGGTCGCCTTGTAGCAGCCTCCCCAAATGCTGCGCTTGCCCCGGAAGCCGTACCGTGGACTCTTTTGGCCGGCCCCTCAGTCCCACCATTCGACCCACTTGTGGGCTTGGTTCCTTCTTTTATGCCAAGCCACCCAGAACCTGGGGTACTAGGGGTCGCGATCGGTCCGAGTGGCACACGCTGGCGCCTCTACGCTCTACCGCTGCGTGATGGACGGGCGTTGCTCGCGGCCACGTCGCTCGATCGCGTCGACACCGCAACAAGACTCTTCCGTCACCTTGTGCCGCTGCTGGCCGGCCTCGGTACCATGGGCGCTTTGCTAGCCAGCTACCTGTTAGCTGGACACGCCATTCGTCCGGTTGCGACGCTCACCGAGACCGCGGACGCAATCGCCCGCTCACGCGACTTTGCTCGTCGCGTGCCTGACCCTCAACGTCGTGACGAGCTCGGTCGGCTCGCAGCAACGCTCAACACCATGCTGGCAAGTCTTCACCAGGCCTACCAGGCGCAGCAACGGTTTGTAGCCGACGCCTCGCACGAGCTGCGCGCACCCTTGACGGCTATCCAAGCTAACCTGGAGTTCGTGCGCCGGCATCCGGATCTACCGGCCACCGAGCGGGATATAGCAATCGCTGAAGCGAGCCGCGAGGCAAGCCGGCTAGCCCGGCTGGTAGCGGATCTGCTGGTACTCGCGCGGGCCGATGCTGGCCTCCCGCTACGCCGTTGGCGTATGGAATTGGATCGGCTGCTCCTGGAAGCCTTCGCTGAAGCGCGTCAGCTGGCCCGTGGTCAGCGGCTCGAGATTACCCGGCTGGAGCCGGCGATGATCACTGGTGACCCAGATCGGATTAAGCAGCTCGTACTCATTCTCCTGGACAATGCAATTAAGTACACCCCGGACGGGGGACGCATCACTCTCGAGCTGCGGCGCAGCAGTACCCACGCCGAGATCCTGGTGCACGACACTGGAATTGGGATCGCGCCGGAGGATCTTCCGCATGTCTTCGATCGCTTCTACCGTGCGGATCCCGCGCGGAGTCGGGACCCTGCCGGCTCCGGCCTTGGGCTCGCAATCGCCCGATGGATCGTCGAGCAACACGATGGCCAGATCACGATCGAGAGCAGCCCGGGAGTCGGCACCACGGTCAGCGTTCGGCTGCCTCTCGGCCCTTGAACACTCCTCAGGATTTTCTCAGCTTCCCTTCAGGGACGCTTCAGCAGGCAGGCCTAGACTCTTTTACGACAAGGAGGGCAGCATGAGCACCGCACGGTTGACAATGGCAATCTCCGGGTTGAGTTGCGGAGGTGGCGGCGCCCTCGTTGTAGAGCGTGCCTTAGCAAAGCTGCCTGGCGTCGTGCGCGTGTATGTCAACCCAGCGACAGAGATGGCCTATATCGAGTACGACCCGTCGCGGCTGAGCTGGGAGCAATTAGCGGCCGCGGTCGAAAGCGTCGGCTTTCGAGCCAGCGAGCCGATGGTCCGATGAGGCTCTCTACAGGCTACGGGCGTGCCAGTGGGAGCGGCAATCGATTGGCCTGTGACTAGGGCGCTCGTCACAGGAGGTGAAAATGCGTCTCCCTCAGGTAGCACTGTACTTCGCAACAACCGTAATTCTGTTGCTGGCAGCTTGCCAGGCAGGCGCCGATACCGCATCCGAAGCGAGGCTAACAGCGATACCAACGCAATCCCCCAGCTCCACAAACGATGTCGCTCGCCCGATCAAATCGACGGTGCGTGATAGCGGAGCTGGTGGGGTTACAGTCGAAGCGACGTGGCTTGGTCGGCAGGCAGATGGTACGATCGCCATTAAGCTGACACTCGACACTCATTCGGTCGATCTCACGTCCTTTGACGTCGCCACAAATGTGACTCTCCGCGACGAGCGTGGCACCGAGGTGGCAGTGAGCAGCTGGCAGGACGAGCGGCGAGACAGTCACCATCGGTCTGGTGTGGTGCGCTTCCCGGCCCTGTCTTCCGACACCAACCAAGAGCGCGTGACGCTGGTAGTACGGAATCTGGCCGGTGTAGCTGAGCGCACACTTAGCTTTGAGTTCCAACGATAGGGGGAGACAGTGCGGGCTAGACTCAGAACGGGGTCCGAGACAGCAAAGCCGACCACCCAGCTACCAAGCCGGAAGGTCTTTGCGATCAGCAGGCGAGTACCTGCGGTGGTCTGGGGGCTGATAGGTGCGACGGCGCTCCTGCTCCTCTACGTCGCTATCGTCGGCGGCGCCTCACGGTCGCTTGACCACGTGTTGGAGCTGCTTGCCACCGACTGGCCCTTCGTCGCGGCACTCGCTGCCGGCTTTGGCACGCAAGTTGGCCTCTACGCTTATCTACGCGGCCTGTCCCGAGCGCCAAGTGCAGTGGCTGGGGCCACCACCGGCGTTGGGACCGGAACCTCCACCGTCGCGATGGTCGCCTGCTGCGTGCATCACGCAACCGACGTCCTTCCCATCTTGGGACTTTCAGCAGTCACTGGTGCGGCCAGCTTTCTGGCTGAATGGCGGGTTCCGCTGATGGGCCTGGGTATTGTGGTAAACCTGATCGGCATCGCGCTGAGTTTACGGCTGGTACGCCAGGCACGGCGCCATCTACGCGCCAACCCCGCTGGGGCGAGCTGCCAGTAGGAGCGACTGATTGGGGCAAGGCGTGATCGCTCCGCGTTCACCGCTTCCTTATCCGGGCCTTTTCGCACGCTGCCACAACAGCCGTGCTGGTGGGGCTTGTGACCGGTCTCTCACTCGGTGCACGCAGAGCCTGGGCGGCAGGCTGCCGACCTGGCTCACCCCGGATGACCAACTCGGCGCGCCCGCTCCACGCGATTGGCCGGTGGTTAGCCCACACCAGATCGATCTGGCGCCTATGGCTGATGATTCCAGAGCTCTATCCTGTGCGGCATGGCACCGGCACGCTCTTGTTCAGCGTCCACGTGTCTATACGGAACTCGTCCGATTCGGGGGGTCCAATAGGCAGAGCCACGACAATGCCTCTGAGCGTACCGAACGTGAACCGTTGATCGTCGCACACTCGAAGAACGCCCTTCACGAAGGAGGAAGACCCGATGGCCGAGAAGGTAAAAGATCCCGTTTGCGGGATGGAGATCGAGGTTCAGCAGGCAGCGGGGAAGACAGAATACCACGGGGAAGACTTACTACTTCTGCTCGCCGGGTTGCAAGGCAGCCTTCGAAAAGGATCCGCAGAAGTACGTCTCGTAGCTAGCCTCTTGCTTGACCAGGGCAATACGGGACGCTCCAGCCACGCCTGTGGGTGACTTGACCGCCCGAGTCCGGCTGCCCACCGCGCTGACGCCGGACACTTGCCTTGTGCGGGTGATCGGTCCGGTACCGGTGGCGGCCAGTATCAACCTGGTCGCGGCTGGCGGAGTAGGCACCTCGATTGTGTCGCTCACAGTCGCTGAGCCGCCGATCCGCCAGCGACCGCCGGGCAAGGCCATTGGTCTCGTGACACTGTTCGGGATCCTGGCGGGCCTGTTCTTCGCGTCGACAGCCCAGCCAGCGAACGTGAGCCCGGGTGCAATGGCTACTCCAGACAGCTCCAGTCAGGCAGGAGATACCGCGTGACGCACACGCATGGCGTGACACGAGCAGAAGGCCGGGCCACGAATCCGCTCACTTAAGACAATACGTGACCGCATGAAGTATCATGCGGACGCCATTTCGATCTACTCGGTTCGTCCCACCGCCACGGCGGCCGGAGTAGTGCTAAAGCCGCGCTCGCACCCTCGCGGGCTACCCAGCGGGTCGGTCGAGGCCGGCGCCGAGTGGGCCACTTCTTCCGGTATTGCGGCACCTACAGCACAGTCAGACGCTCAACGGCAGATGAGCGATCCATTGTGCGGCGTGCATGTGAGGCCTCGCTTTGCACCGCCGGCGAGGTGCCAGGAGCGGCAATACCGTTGTCGGCTCACTGACCTACTGATGGCCGAGGACGCACCGGGTGCTGGTGCAGCCAGCCGACGAGCGGTCAGGAGGAACTTGGAGAGGCAGAACACAGTGCTCAGCGAATCCTCAGGTACATCTCAGCGAGTGTTCAGGCATGCTGGTTAATCTGTTCTCGACAATCGAAGTGAAGCCTCTTGGCTCCACGAGACACCGGAGGTGAGTCATGAGCACGGTCAGCCGTGAAGCTATGGGCACGGCTGCAAGGCTAGCGACGGTACCACTGGCGAACGCTGCCGCGACGGTGGCGCTGGCCGCGTACCTTATCTGCGCCGTGCTGAGTGCCCTCGCACCTGGTGTGCTCGTCTGGTTCTTCCAGCCGTGGCTGCATGGGCTGTCACTTGAGCCGTTACGCCCGGCGGGCACCTGGTTCCGCCCTGCCGAGTTCGTCATCGGGTTGATCACGTTCCCTGCCACGGTGTGGCTCACGACGGCGGCCATCGCCGCGCTGTACAACACCTGGGCACACCGTTGAGTGCCGGACACACCACTGAGGGACACAGGCTCGAGGACGAAAAGCGATCGCCGGGGCAGGTGAAGTAGATCTTAGCCTCGTCCTGAGCGGAGGATGGTCCAGGCCAGGTAAATCCCGAGGAGCGCCGCAGCGACAAAGCCCAGTCCAAAGGCAGGGCCAACCAGACGCTCAGCACCAGGCGGATGGAAAGTGGCCATCAGCACCGCGAGGCCAACGATGAAGGCCGAGGCAAGCATGCTAAGCACCAAACGGTTGGTCAGCCGCTCGAGGCGCCTCATCAGTGGCTCGAATCCTTCCGGCCGCATGCCGAACTGAAGCTCGCCCCGCTCTAACTCCCGGATCAGGCGCCGCAGTTGTTGCGGCAGCTCGACTCCGAGCTCGGCCATTTCCAGTCCAGCAGTGCCCAGGCGACGCACCCAGCGTCGCGGGGAATACTGGCGCCACACCAGCCGCTCGGCGTAGGGCACAAGAACAGTCGTCAGCCGGAAATCGGGGTCGAGCTGGGCCGCCAGTCCCTCGGCCATCATCACCGTCTTCAAAAGCAGTGCCAGGTTGGAAGGCAGGTGTAAGCGATGGCGACGAACAATCGCCAGGGCATCGGTAAGCAGTGGCCCAACCGCGATCTCACCGAGCGGGCGGTCATAGTACCGTGCGGTGAGGTGCCTGAGGTCTTCACGGAGGCTCGTTCGATCGACTCGACGACGGGCGACACCTAAGTCGAGGAAGGCATCTACGAGCCGATCAGGGTCCTGACTCGTCACCGCGAGCAGCAACGCCGTTAGTCGTTCCTGGGTAGACTCGTCAACGGTGCCTACCATTCCGAAGTCGATCAACCCGATTCGACCGCCAGACTCGACAAAAACGTTACCGGGGTGAGGATCGGCATGGAAGAACCCGTCCTCGAAGACCATCTTGAGCAGGATCCGGGCGACACGTTCGGCCAGCGCCGAGCGGTTCACACCAGCTGCCTCAAGGGCTGGCAAATCGTTGATCTTGATCCCGCGAATCCGCTCTAGGGTAAGCACTCGGGAGGTCGTCGTCTCCCAGAAGACGCGCGGAATATGGACCGTCCGGTCGCTAGCGAAGTTCTGGGCGAAGCGCTCCGCATTCCGGCCCTCGCGGAGATAGTCGAGTTCGGCTCGTAGGGTCTGGGCAAATTCCTGGGCGAGGCCCACGAGGTCGTACTCTTCAGCAAGTTCCCAGCGCCGGCTGGCCGCCGCTGCCAAGTTCAGGAAAAGCTCGAGGTCCTGCTCCACCTGCTCCACCACCCCTGGCCGCCGCACCTTGACTACTACCTCAGTGCCGTCGAATAAGGTCGCCGCGTGTGCTTGACCAATCGAGGCGGCGGCCAGCGGCGTTGGGTCGAAGCTGGCGAATATCTCCTCTGGCGGTCGACCGAACTCGGACGCGATGACTGCTCGCACAGCTTCAACCGGCACCGGCGGAGCAGCATCTTGAAGCTTCGCCAGCTCGGCCTGGTATTCCGGCGGGAGAAGATCGGCGCGTGTGGAGAGGATCTGACCAAGCTTGATCCAAGCGGCACCGAGGTCCTCGAGCGCCATCCGGATGTGCTCCGGGCGGGTGTAAGGCTCGAGACGACGGGGGTGACCGAGCAGGCCATGGTGAAAGGGAACGAAGCGCTCAAGGCCAAGCATCCCCACAAGGTAGCCCAGCCCGTGGCGACCAAGCACCTCAGCGATCTGCCGGCCACGGCTCGCTCGGACGCCAGCGGTGTGATCGCTCATTGAGCCTCCTGAGTGCTGGATGCCTGTGTCTCCGTGGATCTTCGCACCGAGCGCACCTAGTCCGACAGAGAACTTCCCGGAAGCAAGCCAAAGAGATGGCTGCAGATTATCGATCCTGCGCCGAAAGGCCGGAAGTGGGCTCTGAGCAAACCTGCAGCCTCATCTCAGCCCCGGTTCTATCCTACTGAGCTGACAGCGTCAGAAGAATGACCAGTCACGAGTAGCCTAGACAAGCAGGTCGGCAAAATCGAACGTCGCGTTCAAGCGGTCACAGCCCAGGAGCCTGACCATCTCCGCCGTCTGGGGCAATGGACGAGCGGAGAAGACTTGTGCGGTCCCGTCACAGGGCTACCAGACGATGGGCGGAACACCTGTGGGCTCCGCCGCGCAGGCCACAGAGGTAATTTGGCCGGTGACCGAGGACATGCTGAAACCGAAAGGCAATGCGGAAGCACCGTGCTTACCACCTTTGGCAGGCCATAACGGAGGTAGCTCCCCTGTGCGTTAAAGCCCGTTCAGGCTAAGCGAGGCGGTTTCTGCCCGACTCGTCGTTCTCGTCTTGTCGTGTCCAGTTCCTGCAACTCTGCTCACGTGAACGCTGCTACGGGTCCCACGACGGGCTGGTTCGGGCCGTGAATACAAGGGCGACAAGCGCCGGACGCCACGCAAGTACTCTGGAGCCGCGCTGAGCTCCGCACGCGTTTTGATTGCATGTAAGACGCCCGAAGCCGATCAGCCGACATGTCGCGCATTGGCATCGGAACCAGAACCGGCTCCCGCTGGATCACCGACCAGAACGTTGAAATTCCGAGCTTCGCTTTCAGACACCGCTGAGGCATCCTTCAGACTGGATTCAGCGTCTCAGGTTAGTCTGAGCCTGAGTGCCCTAAATTGGCACGTTAATGCGGTGTCTGTAGCAACTTGGCGATTTCTTGCGTTATCCGGGAATTGTCTTTCTGGCGAAGAAACGCGCAGCATCAAGGCATATTCGTTATGGCCGGTTGGCAAACTCGATCCTTTTGAGCAGACTTTGAGCGTATCCCGGACCGGGTGAGGGGGTGGCAGTCACGTGATGCGCTATGACGTGATCGTGATTGGCGCTGGACCAGCCGGCAGCCAGGCAGCCTGGTACCTAGCCCGGGCCGGTGTGAGGACGCTTTTGCTTGAGAAGGAACAACTTGGGCGAGATAAGCCTTGCGGGGGCGGACTGACGCCACGCGCATATCGCAACCTCGAGGTACCGATCGACGACCTCGTGCTGGCACGGGTCAATCGCGTGGAACTCTGGGTCGGTGGCCGCCGTCGCGCGCGGCTTCGCGCACCCGAGACAAGCATCTGGATGGTGCAACGAAGCGCGTTCGACCGCCGGTTAGCCGAGCACGCGATTGCAGCCGGGGCGGAGTTGCATGAGACTGAGCCGGCGACGGCCGTTGTCGTCAGTGACGGGAACGTTGTGGTGCAGACAACTCGCGGCCGTTACGAAGCGGCACTGGCGCTCATTGCGGCCGGGGCATCAACCCGGTTCCGACGAGCACTTGGATTCCCACCGCAGCAGCTCGCTGGCATAGCTGTGGAGATCGAAGGTCCAGGCTCTGCAGAGAGGGTACCGGTTGACTGCGCGGTGCTCGACTATACCGTGCCTGGCGGCTATGCCTGGGCATTCCCGAAGGGTGACCTTTGGAATGTGGGGGTCGCGACGTGGTGGTCCCGGGTCGGCCCCACACTCCGTCGCCGGCTGGATACGTTTATCTCCCACATCGGCCTCACGTTTAAGGACTCGAGGTGCAGGCCGGACCAGGCAAGTGGACGTCTCATCCCCCTGTGGAAGCGGGATCAAGTGATGGCCCGCGGGCGGGTAGCGTTGCTTGGCGACAGCGCAGGACTCGCCGATCCCTTCTTTGGCGAGGGAATCGCGCCAGCTCTGGTCAGTGGGCGACTCGCCGCCCAGGCAGCGCTGGCCGTGCTCGATGGTCGTGCAGAGAGCCTCGACAGCTACAGGAGAGCACTGCAAGCAGCGTTGCATCCGCACAACGCGCGAATGCAACTACTCGCGCGCCTGGTTTACCCCATGCCCGGCCTGTGGATCGCAGCTCTCGCGTGCATTCCACTCTGCCGATCGTTCGCTGCCCGTGTGGTCGCTGAGCCTTTTGCCGAGCCTGTGGTTCTGACGCACGGTATAACACCCTCTCCGTGAACTCGACGCGCATCCAGTTGACTAGTCGGTCGGGGAAAGCGTAGTGAAAGAAGGGCAGGGCGCGCCTGGGGATACTGCCCAGCATGCCAGCCAGATACCGAAAGGCGCTCGCTGTGCTCAAGCTGGAGGGTGAGAACTCTGCTGCGAACGTACTGGTCTTTGCTGATCCGCACCCAACACCCGCCGGACCGACCCTCTACAGGCAGCGCCTGCTACACGTATGCGTCTCCCGGAGAGCGACCAGTGCGTCTGCAGGCCTGGGGGCAGGGACATGTCAGCAGGCATAGAGCAGGCCGTGGATTGCGTCAGCTTGATCATGCCCATTCTTGTCACTTGCCGGCTCCCGCCTTCTCGGCTGGACTGTTGAAGGCAACCCAAGTGTGGCCAGGTTACAGTGCAGCGGCGTTCGCAGGTACCGTGAAGGCCGCACATGGCACTTCATCGCCCAGACTGTTGGAGTTCATTCAATGGTGTAACGCTTAACCGCTTCTACCGCACGATTGACACACCGTCCGACACGTGTGTTGCTGGCATTCACAAGAGCTCCGTCTCCGGCGTCGTCCGCTGGCAGAGAGTACTCCGGCTTCGTCGCCGATGTCCTCAAGCCACGGAAAGGGCTTCTTCAGCTTTTCCTCAGGCAGGCTTCAGGGTGGTCTCAGGTTCGTTGGTGAGACTTCCGATAGCGGATGCAGGGTTCGGTGCTCTTCTTGGAGGGTTCGATGACGCAAACTCCTACGCATGCGCAGCCAACAACGGTGCGCGACCCGACTTGCGGGATGGACATCGATCCCTTGACTGCCGCTGCCACGCGTGTCCTGGCTGATACAACGTTTTACTTCTGCTCCACGCGTTGCGCCGAGCTGTTTGACCACCAGCACGTGCGGTCGGCGACAACTGGGGTCACAGAGGGCGCGGGGCTTCGCTGGATCGAGCTGCCACTCGTTGATCTGGACGCACACCGCGGAGCCGAGTTCCTTGCGGCACGTCTCCGTGCTCTACCGGGGGTACGCAATGCTGTGGCCAATCCGAAGACTCGGCTCGTCCGAGTGGAGTATGAGCCGGAACAGACTGATGTGGGCGCTATTGTGGCCCAGGCTCGCGCTGCAGGCTACACAGTTGGTATCGCCACGATCGAATTAGCCATCGAGGGCATCTATTGTGCCGCCTGCGTTGACATGATCGAGAAGCAACTGAAAGCAACGCCGGGCGTGCTCGAGGCCGCCCTGAACCCGGCTACTCAGACTGCCCGGGTCGAGTACTTGCCGGGCGCGGTAGAGCTGAGTGCCCTTCTCCAAGCCGTTGAGGCTGCTGGCCCTTACCGTGCGAGACCCTCTATGGTTTCCAGCGAGTCAGCTCTGGACAAGGAAGCAGCCGAGCAAGAGCGCGAGTACCGGCGCCTGATGCGCAAGTGGTGGTTTGGTGCCGCAATAGGGGCACCGACCATGGTCCTCTCGTACCCCTACCTGATCCCAGGGCTGCGCGATCTCTTTCCCCGTGGAAGCCTCCAGCTCACCATACTCTGGGGCATTCTGGGGCTCGCCAGCCTGGCGGTGCTCGCCTACAGCGGCAGTCAGTTCTTTGTTGGAATGTGGGAAGGCCTCAAGCGCCGTCAAGCAACCATGCATACGCTCATAGCCACTGGGACCGGCGTCGCCTGGCTCTACTCGACTATCGTGCTGCTCTTCCCTCGGGTAGTGCCGGCCATGGAGTTCGCTGACGTTTACTACGACGTCACCGTCGTCGTCACTGCCTTGGTCGTCCTCGGCCTGGCGCTCGAAGTAAAGGCTCGGGGAAGAACCTCAGAGGCGATCAAGAAGCTGATCGGCCTGCAAGCCAAGACGGCCCGCGTGGTACGCAACGGGCAGGAACTGGAAATCCCCGTCGAGGAGGTGCTGGTCGGTGACATCGTCGTGGTGCGGCCTGGAGAAAAAATCCCGGTGGACGGCGTGGTACTGGAAGGTAGCTCCTCGGTCGACGAGAGCATGATCACCGGTGAGTCAATCCCGGTCGAAAAGCATCCTGGCGACGAGGTGATCGGCGCGACCATTAACCAGACGGGTAGCTTCCGCTTTCGCGCCACTAGGGTCGGCAAGGACACAGCTCTAGCAAATATCATCCGCCTGGTGCAGGACGCCCAGGCATCAAAGGTGCCGATCCAGCGCGTTGTCGATGTGGTCTCCGGCTATTTCACTCCGGCGGTCATGATCCTAGCTATCCTTGGCTTTGACATCTGGTACCTTTTCGGTCCCGAACCACGGCTGGTCTACGCACTAATTGTCGGGGTGACCACCCTCATTATTGCCTGCCCGTGCGCACTTGGCATGGCCACGCCAATGAGCTTGACCACAGGGATTGGCCTAGCAGCTCAGAACGGAATTCTCATTCGCTCGGGCAACGCCCTACAGGCCGCTGCAAAGCTTCAGGCCATCATCCTTGACAAGACTGGCACGATCACCCGAGGCAAGCCGGAGCTTACCGACGTGCTAGCTGATCGTGGCTTCGAGGAGGACGCGGTGCTTCGGCTGGCGGCAGCGGTTGAGAGAAGTTCCGAGCATCCCTTGGCAGCAGCCATTGTCGAAGGAGCTCGGGCGCGTGGACTGACGTTGCCCGACGTTGCACGTTTCAGCGCCATTCCCGGCCATGGAGTGGAGGCCCAGGTCGAAGGCCACCATGTGCTGCTGGGCAATGCGAAGCTCCTGACTGAGCGCGGCGTGATACTTGGCCGATTGGAGCTAGAAGCGATTCGCCTGGCCGACGAGGGCAAGACGCCGATGTTTGTCGCCATCGATGGTGTAGCTGCCGGCCTCGTCGCTGTGGCTGACACTATCAAGGAGGACTCGGTTGCCGCTATTACGCGCCTAAAGCAGATGGGCCTCGAGGTTGCGATGCTGACAGGCGATAACCGTCGCACCGCCGCAGCTATCGCTCGTCAGGTTGGAGTTGATCGGGTACTGGCCGAAGTACTGCCCCAAGACAAGGCACGAGAGGTCCAGAAGCTTCAACTGGAGGGCAAGAAGGTTGGCATGGTAGGCGACGGGATTAACGACGCGCCAGCGCTGGCCCAGGCTGATGTTGGCTTCGCCATTGGTTCGGGCACGGATGTGGCTATCGAGGCTTCAGACGTCACCTTGATCAGCGGGAGTCTACGCGGGGTGGTGCTAGCGATCGAGATTTCTCGTGTCACGCTGCGCAACGTCTACCAGAATCTGTTCGGAGCCTTCATCTACAACGCGCTTGGTATTCCGGTGGCGCTGGGCGTCCTGTACCCCTTCTTTGGGATCCTGCTCAGCCCGATCCTGGCCGCGCTGGCCATGAGCCTTAGCTCGGTCACTGTCGTTACGAATGCGAACCGGCTGAAGCGCTGGAAGCCGAGGGAGCTACCGGTATGAGCACAGACCAGCTCGTGGTTCTCGCTGTAAGCCTGAGCTTGATTGTCGGCATCGTTTGGTTCTTTTGGGGACCGCGTCGGGGTGGCTACCGTGCGCCGATCACGAGTAGCGGCTACCAGGAGGTGATGATTCTGGTAAAAGGCGGCTATACCCCTGACGTCGTTGTCGTCGAGCACGGCAAGCCAGTGCGGCTCAACTTCCGCCGGGAGGAATCCGCAGTCTGCTCGGAGATGGTAGTGCTCGCGGACTTTGGCAAGAGCGCGAAGCTGCCGCAGGGCGAAACCGTGCCGATCGAATTCCTTCCTGAACAGCCTGGTGAGTATGAGTTCACATGCCAGATGGGCATGTTACGTGGTAAGTTGATCGTGGAGTGAGGAATATATGGGCTAGGAAGATGGATAAGATACTGTGTGTTAGGTTACTGTCTGTACGGAGGTGTCAGAAATGCGTAGACGAATCATCGTTGCACTGCTTGCCGTGGCCCTGGCTGCCGTTGGACCGAACGTCGTAGCTGCCAAGACACCGTTTCCTCATGCAGGAACTCCGTTCGGGAAGCACATCGCCAGCATGGCGCCCGATCATCCGCGGACACATGGCCGGTTGTTTGGAGAGTGCGTCAGCACGATGGCCACTACGGGAACCTGCCCGCATCACGAATAGGGGATACCACACGGTGCATCAACGGCAGCGCTTGTCTTTGCCGAACGAACATCGCAGAGATATTTGACAAAATAGGTAAAGAGTGGGGGGCGCCTCGCTGTTGCTCGTCACAAAGCCGAGCGGGTTTGGCGTGCCGTGTTATGAACGTTGACCGGCGCGGCCAGACGCACCAAGTTGGTAGGGCCTGCGAGGATTCTTTCATTCATTATCGTACCAGAAACCAGCGGCGGAGTCGATGGACCGCAGACTCCGAGCGACAGAAGTCACCAAGGATGATCCTCGAGAGGGGACGTCGGGAAAATCGGTTCCGCTCGCACGCCCCGGGATAATACGCATAAGTGCGCTTATGCGTATTACCGCCGGAGGTGAACACCAGCGGCAATCTGGCTCCTGTGCTACACCGTCGCCAGACACGACGAGGCGACTGTGCTTGCGGCGGCGCTTTCACCCCTGGGTCACCTCGCCAGCAACCTCAGCTTGCTCCCGGTGGCACAGCGGCATTCGCGCGACGGCCATCAAGTCCGGCTGCTCCGTCGGTCCCTTCGCGAACGCGCTCCAAAAGCGCTGCCAGGCCAATCCGCTCACTTCCGGCGAACGCAGCCAGCCGCGCCCGGTTGCATCGCACTTCGACCCGCTCCCCTACTGCCAACTCGACGGAAGGCGGCTGGCTCGTTTCCACCGTGATGCCGCAGCGCAGGAGCACTCGATACACCGTTTCGGCCCCTACGAATCGCCGGTCGACCACAACCCCGAGCCCTTCCGGATGCGGCTCCAACACCACGTCTCGTGGACGAAGCAGGAGCTCCACCTGCTCCACAGCCGCTCGGTCCCCTTCCAGTGCAAAGGCTCCGAGGTCACTGCGACCGATCGTCCCGAGCACCCGGGCGGGAACGAAGGTTGCTTGTCCAAGCAGCCGCGCCACCTCCCGGGTCTTCGGCTCGTGATATACCCGCTCCGGTGTATCTACTTGCACGATTGTCCCACCGAGCATGACCGCGACGCGGTCCGCCAACGACAACGCTTCGTCACGATCGTGCGTCACAAGCACTACCGTCGCACCAAGCTCCCGCAGCAGCCGCCGCAATTCTTCCCGCATCCGCTGCCGGAGCTCCGCGTCCAGGTTGGCAAACGGCTCATCCAAGAGCAGCACTGACGGTCGCGGGGCGAGTGCGCGGGCGATCGCGACCCGCTGCTGCTGCCCCCCGGAGAGCTGATGCGGGTAGCGCTTCCGGAAGGGCCCTAGCCCAGTAAGTTGCAGGAGCTCCTCGACACGCTCCCGTCGCTCGCTACGCCCCAGACGATGGAGTCCAAAAGCAATGTTCTCCTCCACCGTCAGATGCGGGAAGAGTGCATAGTCCTGGAAAACCAGTCCAATGCCCCGTTCCTCCGGCGGGAGGAACCGATCGCCCCCAGCCACCAACGCCCCAGCGATCTCGATCGACCCCGCATCTGGTCGCTCTAACCCGGCGATCAGCCGCAACGTTGTCGTCTTCCCACAGCCGCTTGGACCCAGAATAGCGAGGAGTTCACCAACGCGCACCTCAAGCCAGAGATCATGCACCGCCGGATCCTGATGACCGGGATACCACTTCCACACCCCGGCCAGCCGGACTGCTACCGAATGCACCGCTATGCCTCCCTCCCGCGCCGCACCGTCCGCTCCTCCCACCAGCTGAAGAGTGCCATTGGGATCACTCCCGTGCCGAGCAAAAGCAACGTCGGCAGCGCGGCATGTGACCAGTATGCATCTGCCGTTGCATTCCAGATCGTTGTTGCCAGGGTCGTAAATCCAATGGGGCTCAGCAACAGGGTGACCGGGAGCTCCTTCACGGTCGTTAGGAAGACAAGGAGCATGGCACTGAGCGTCCCTGGGAGTGCGAGTGGGAGTTGGACGCGGAGCCAAGTACGCCAGGGCCGCAACCCCAGTGTCCGGGCCGCTTCCTCCCACCGCGGGCTCTGCTGCACGAGTACCGCACGGACTGTCCCCACCGCCTCCGGAAGAAAGCGTAGGGCGTAGCCAATGATGAGCAATGGCAGCGTCTGATACAACGGCGGGAAAAACTGCGCCGAGAGTGAGACAAGGGCCAGTGCAAGGACAATGCCCGGCAGACTGTAGGTAATCCACAGTGGGAGATCGATAAGTCTTGTCAGGCGACTTGTCCCTCGTATGACTGCTCGCGCTACAGGAAAGGCGAGAGCCACGGTGACGATTGCCGCAGCCAGGCTGACCACGAGTGAGTGCAGAAACGGATCGCCCACACCCGGCAGCACCTCGCCAAGACGGCGTGCCCGCCACCACCAATACAGCGCGACACCAGCTGGTAAGCCGAGGGCCCCCCCGCTGACCAGCACGCCAAGACCCGCCAGGAACCAGGCCCAGACACTCGGACGTGCCCGGGGCGCTGGCCGACTCGATCCCGCTGTGCGAAAGAAGGCCGCACGCTGGCGCCACTGTCGCTCAGCGAGAACCAAGACGGCGGTAAGTGCAACGAGAAGTAACGCCAGCGCGGCAGCCGCTGCCCGATCAAACGAGAGTCGATACTGGTTGTAGATGCTGTAGGTCAATGTCGGATAGCGCAGAATCGCGATTGCCCCAAAATCACTCAAAACATACAGTGCCGTGAGCAACATACCAGAGACAAGTCCTGGCCGGAGCAGGGGTACAGTGATAAACCAAAAGGTCGCCAAGCGGGTGTGCCCCAGCGTGCGTGCCGCATCCTCGAAGCTGGGGTCAAGTCCACGCAGACTGGCGCGCACCGCCAGATACACATATGGGTAGGTCACCAAGGTCAACGTGAGCCAAGCACCAAAGAAGCCGTAGATCTCTGGCAACCGCTCAATACCAAGTACCCGCTCAGCAAGGCCAGCCAGTACACCACGTGGGCCAAGCGTCGCCACGACCGCATAGGCTGTGAGGTAGCTGGGGACAGCCATGGGAAGCGCGAAAAGGATGGCCATGGCACGCCGGCCCGGGAGGGCGACCCGCTCTGTCAGCCAGGCGAGCGGCAGAGCCAGCAGGGCACTCGTCAGCGCCACTGTTGCGGCCAAACCGAGGCTGCGCAAGAGGAGCGTAACGGTTCGTGGATGCTGCAGGGCAGCGAGCGCACTCTCGCTCCCTTGCCAGGAACGCCAGAGAAGGTAGGCAAGCGGGCCCAGCGCAATGAGTGCGATGACAATGGCACACAGCTCGTCCAACGCCAGCGTTCGGTGCTGTCGCCGGAGCACGACTGGCTGTTCAAGCATGGGCCCGCTCACCTGTACCCTCACAGGAGTCCGACCTCCTGAAGGAGTGCCAACGTGCCGCGAAGATCATCGAGATCGGAAAGGTCGATCGCCGGTGGATTGAGTTGCTCGAGCGGCGGCAAGTCTGGATGCGCTGGTACTCCCTTGAGCAGTGGATACTCAAACGTCTGCTCAGAGAAGTAGCGTTGCGCCGGTTCGCTCAACAGATAGTCCGCCAGCTGCAATGCGAGATCCGGCGCGCGACTGCTGGCGAGGATACCAATGCCAGCGACGTTGACCAGACCACCAGGGTCGCCGTTGGTATAGAAATAGTTCTCCGCTGGCAGCGGCTGGCCTGCCTGCGCACGCTCCCGCATGAGGTAGTAGTGGTTGACGAACCCTGCCTCGATCTCCCCCTTGATTGTCGCCTGCACAATGCTCGAATTGTTGGGAAACACTCGCGGGTCGAGCGCCTTGATCCCCTCCAGCCAGGCCCGCGCCGTTTCCTCTCCGCGTAGACGGCGCAGCGCAGTCACGAACGCCTGGAACGACCCGTTCGTCGGAGCCCAACCAAGCCGCGCGCGCCAGCGCTCGTTCCCAGCAAAATCGAGGATCGAGTCCGGGATCTCTTCTGGTCGCACTCGTTCCGTGTTGTAAACCACAGTGCGGACGCGGCCACTCACCCCAATCCACACACCCTGCGGCGATCGATAGGGCTCGGGGACACGTTCAAGGAGCTCCGATGGCAATTGCATCAGTCGCCCCTCCTTGGCCAAGGCACCGAGTGCACCAGCATCCTGGCCAAAGAACAGGTCTGCCGGTGAGCGTTCCCCTTCTTCTAAGATTGCTGTTGCCAGTTCGGCGGTATCTCCATAGCGGACACGGACGTCCAACCCCAGCTCCTGGCCAATGCGGTCAAGGAGAGGGCCGATGAGCGACTTGGAGCGCCCAGAATACACAGTGACGGTCCCAGTGCGTGTTGCCGGAGTCGACGTGCCAGAAGACGGTGCTGGAGTGAGCGGCATGGTGGCTGGAGTGTTTTCCGTCCCGGCAGTTGGTGTCGGAAGCGATCCTCCCGGGGCAGAAGTTGGCGTAGCTCTTTGCGAGCCACTAGTACAGGCGGCAAGCACCGTCATGCCAGCGGCGAGCCCAAACCCACCGAGGCGGAGGAGATCGCGGCGACGCATCCTTTCCTCCTTCGCTGTCGTCGTGTCTTCTCCGTCCAGCCTTGCTCCTTCCGGAGCGACCGTTGGTTCGGGCTCGGTGGCCACCGCAGAATCCCGACCATCACAGTCGGATTTATTCTCGGTGTACGGACACGCCGATGTCAAGAGAATTCGCTACCAACAGGCAGTAGCGCAGGTTTTTGCGCTTTGGGGATATGGCCTTGTGTTGGCCTGCAGTTGGGTCCGCCCGCAATGACTGTGTCGTGGAAGAGGCGGAACGCGTCCGGGTGACAATCGCCCTCTCCGACGGCACGGGTCAAGAGTGGACCACGCAAGGAGATAAGTCTCGTAGCATGCGACCACGTCGCCGCGTTGTATCGTTGACACCCGCCGCTTGCGCCTCCACCGCAGCGCCAAGCACGAACCCAAGAACCGGTCGCGAGAACACGGGTAGGACCACACATCCTGTGCGAGCCTCGCCGGAAGACAATACACCGTGCCACCCTCTTGACGGTCGAGGCACCGCAGGATATTGTGGCAATACAGTCTCAAGAGGATTCAGCGCAGCAAGGGCTTGTCCATCATGCGCCAGTCTAGCCCAACTCACACTCTCAGCACCGGCGAGCGCATCCTCCGTGCGCTCCAGTTGATCGTCGAACGACAGCCCGATATTTCTGTCAAAGAGCTGGCAATGGAACTCGGGGTTAGCCTGTCCACAGCGTATCACCTGGTTCACACGCTGGTCGCTGCCGGCTACGTCGTTGCGGAGCCGCATCGGAGTCTGCGTCCCGGCCCGGTATTATTTCGTTTGTTGGAGCACATGCAGCCTCGCCCCACGCAACTGGAAGGGTACCGCCCACTCGTCGACGAGGTCGGGCGGATGACGGGATGCCGAGCGTACCTTGCGACGTGGTCGGATCGGGACGTTGAAGTTGTCTATATTCACGGACGCCGCGGTGTTCGGGAACTCCCTGGACTCACTCGTGGCTTCCGCGGCGCAGCGCACGCACTCGCCCTCGGCAAGATCCTGCTCGCTGGTCGAACAGCGGTCGAATGGCCTCCGTATCTCCTCAACGAGTCGCTGCCTCGTTTCACGCCGTACACGCTCTGCCGGCGAGCCGTGCTCGAGCGAGAACTCGCAATGGTCCGGGCAAGTGCCGTCGCCTTTGACCGCGAGGAATACGCTCTCGGCTCCACGTGTATTGCTGTTCCCTTGCGAACCACGGAGGGCATTGCGCAGGCAGCACTTGGGATCAGCGTTCCGACTCGGCGCTTCCAGGTCGAGCGCGACATGCTGGTCGCGCTCCTCCGGCAGCTCTCACTGCCGGAGGGACTCTCAGCTCCCAATGAGGAGTGATTTTTGGCACATACTGCCAAAAGCGCCGACAAGCCTTGTGCTCGCGCGGTCCATCGGAGTACGCTCGTCACCAGAACAGTTGCTGATCCCAACGGTAAGGACGGGCCGATGGAGCAGTCCGCGCTCTGGGCACAGCTTGAGCGTGTGCTCGACCCAGAACTTGATGAGTCGATTGTTCGCTTGGGGTTCGTGCGACGACTTGAGCAGGATGGCAGCTCTGTCCGCGTGGTCCTTCGTCTCCCAACCTACTGGTGCTCGCCAAACTTTGTTTACCTTATGGCCGATGGAGTACGGCGGGTGTTGACTGAACTCCCAGGAATTGAATCGGTGCGGGTCGAGCTCGAGGAACACTTCGCCAGTGAAGAGATCTCGAGTGGCGTAACCTCCGGCCGATCGTTCCGCGAACTTTTCCCAACCGAGGCCCAGGAAGAACTGGACGAACTCCGGTACCGGTTTCTCGTGAAGGGTTATGCGAGCCGGCTCCTGGTTCTCGTCCAGGCATTGCGCTCCGCTGGCGCGAGCGATGACGAGCTTGTCGAGTCCTCGCTCGGGCAGCTCGAGCACACGGGAGATCTCGCCTGGCTTGTCCTTGACGATCGGCGTCGTGGTCCGGTGCGTGGTCGCATTGTCGAACGGTACCTCGTCCGGCGTGCGGAGTTGGGGTTGCCGATGCTGCCCGAGTCACCACTACTCCTGCTCGCCGATGGGCAGCCGATCGCTCGCGAGCGGTTGACCGAGGAACTCCGTCGCCTGCGCGCGACCGTCGTCAATCTGCGAGCGAGCACAGCACTGTGTGAGGCGCTCTTGCATAGTCGGCAACAGTGGTGGCAGAGCGAGCGGAAGGAGGTATGGCGGTGATTACCATTGATGGGCAAGAGGTCTTTGTGATTGATGGGCACATGCACTTCTGGGATGGCAGCCCGCAGAACTGGCGCAACCAATGGGGCGAGGCCTGGATCAAATGCTTCTACGACTACCATCTCGCCCTCAGCCCCAAAGAAGCCGTCTGGCCCTTCGAGAAGTTCATGAAGTACAGCGTTGACGACCTCGTCCGCGACCTCTTCCTCGAAGGGCATGTCGACATGGGCATCTTCAACTCCACCTACCTCCGCGAGTTCTTCACCAACGGCTTCAACACCCACGAGCAAAACTACGCCCTCGTCCAGCAGTACCCCGATCGCTTCATCCTCTGCGGCTCCTTCGACCCCCGCTGGGGCGAGGCCGGGTTCGACACCTTCCGCCGCATGGTCGAGCAGTACCCCATCCGCGGCCTCAAGCTCTACACCGCTGAGTGGTACAACGGCTCCCGCGGCTGGAAGCTCTCCGATCCCATGGCCTACCGCTACCTGGAACTCTGCCGCGAACTGGGCATCAAGAACATCCATGTCCATAAGGGCCCCACCGTCTACCCCTTAAGCAAGGACGCTTTCGATGTCCATGACATCGACTACGCTGCCACCGATTTCCCCGACCTCAACTTCATCGTCGAGCATGTCGGCTTGCCACGGCTGGATGACTTCTGCTGGATCGCCAAGCAGGAGAAGAACGTCTACGCCGGGCTGGCCGTGGCGAGCGCCTTCATCGCCACCCGCCCCCGCTACTTCGCCGAGATCATGGCCAACCTCCTCTACTGGGTCGGGGAGGACAAGATCCTCTTCGGCAGCGACTACGCCATCTGGACCCCCAAGTGGATCGTGGAAGCGTTTGCTCGCTTTGAGCTCCCCGAGGATCTCAAGCAGGAGTACGGCGTGGATCTGACGCCGCAGGCCAAGCGGAAGATCCTGGGGGAGAATGCGGCGCGGCTCTACGGCATCGACATCGCTGCGCAGAAGGCCAAGCTGGCTCAGGATCCGATCGGACAGCAACTGGGCGCTCAAGCAGCCTAAGGGACACCACTCGGGGCCTGTCACACGGCAGGCCCCGCCAGTCGTGAAAAGGGGGGATAGCGTGCGAGCAGCACGACTCTATCGGTATGACCCAGAGATGCGGGAGGAGCTCAAACTCGAGCAGGTGCCGGATCCCGAAATTCGGCATCCGAACGAGGTGATTGTGCGCATTGTTGCCGCGGGACTCTGCCGAACCGATTTGCACATCATCGAGGGAGTCTGGCGGGAGATCCTCGATCCGGCGGGGACGCTCCTCCCTTATACGCCAGGGCACGAGAACACCGGGATCGTCGAGGCCGTGGGCAGCGCAGTGACTGCTGTCAAGCCGGGCGATCGGGTGATCTGCCACCCGCTGAAGAGCTGCGGGGTGTGCTTGGCGTGTCGGATGGGCGAAGACATGTACTGTACAAATGGCCGCTTCCCTGGGCTGGATTCGGATGGAGGCTTTGCCGAGTATCTGGTGACCAACGAGCGAGCCTTGGTGAAGCTTCCCGCCGAGGTTGATTTGGTCGAGGTCGCTCCGTTGGCTGATGCTGGGCTGACCGCCTACCGGGCAGCCAAGCGGGCAGCGCGCCTGGTGCCGCCTGATGGCTGGGCAGTAGTGATTGGGATTGGGGGGCTTGGCCATCTGGCGCTACAGGTGTTACGCGTGTTGTCGGCAGCACGCCTCGTGGCGGTAGATATTGCGCCACAGGCCTTGGAGCGCGCCAAGGAACTGGGAGCCGATTACGTTCTGCCGGGCGGTCCGGAGCTCGTTGCGCAGGTGCGGGAGCTGACGGGTGGCGGGGCCCATGTTGTGCTTGACTTTGTGGGGGAGCGGGGGGTAGAGCAGCAAGGTTGGCAGATGCTGCGAAAGGGAGGAACCCACCTCATTATCGGGTACGGGGGGCGGCTGGAGATCCCGACGGTGCAGATGATCTTCCAAGAAATGGCGGTGGCTGGGAGTCTGGTAGGGAACTATCGGGAGCTGAGCGAACTCATGGACCTCGCCGCACGAGGACTGGTACGAGTGTACGTGCAGCGCTATCGACTAGAGGAAATCAACCGGGCGATCGACGACTTCAAGCATGGGCGGTACTTTGGTCGCGCGGTGATCGTACCGTAAGCGGCCCTGGGGGGAGGGAGTCTCCAGCATCGTACCATCGAGAGACGGAACGAGCGCCCTCGGACGACCGAGGGCGCTCGTTTTGGTAGCGGGGGTGGGATTCGAACCCACGACCTCTGGGTTATGAGCCCAGCGAGCTGCCACTGCTCCACCCCGCGTCGTAGCGAGCGGAGCGCTAGATCGTCGGCTCAACCGTGCGCGCAGTGGCCTCGCCTCCCGCGCGGTCCCCCGCGCAGTACTCTCCGGCGCTGGTGTGGGGCACGACCCGATTCGGGATGGGACGGGGTGTTTCCACACCGCTCTCGACCACGCGCACGGGTGAGCCGGCGATCTATCGGTCTTCGTCTGCATAAGATCCGCTCGACTGTGTCGGCGTTCGCCGAACGGTCCGAGATGGACGGACTGGCCTCGGCCATGAGGACGGCTCGGCTCCAGTCGGTTACCCGCTGTCCACCTGCCGCCTCGCTACCGGGTCATCTCCCCGGGGCCTTACCCCCCTTGGTGGGGTGGGACGGCTCATCTTGGGGTGGGCTTCCCGCTTAGATGCTGTCAGCGGTTATCCCGTCCGGACCTGGCTACCCAGCGCTGCCGGTTGGCCGACAACTGGCACACCAGCGGTCCGTCCAGCCCGGTCCTCTCGTACTAGGGCCAGCTCCCCGCAACCGTCCACCGCCCGCGGCGGATAGAGACCGAACTGTCTCACGACGTTCTGAACCCAGCTCACGTGCCGCTTTCATGGGCGAACAGCCCAACCCTTGGGACCTCCTCCAGCCCCAGGATGCGACGAGCCGACATCGAGGTGCCAAACCGGGCCGTCGATGTGAACTCTTGGGCCCGATCAGCCTGTTATCCCCGGGGTAGCTTTTATCCGTTGATCCACGGCCCGCCCACTCGGTACCGTGGGGTCACTTGGCCCGCCTTTCGGCCCTGCTCGGGATGTCCCCCTCGCAGTCAAGCCCCCTTGCTGCCCATGCACGCTCCGGCCGATTGCCATCCGGCCTGAGGGGACCTTTGGGCGCCTCCGTTACCTTTTAGGAGGCGACCGCCCCAGTCAAACTGCCCACCAGCCACGGTCCCTGCCCGCGTTCCCACGGGCCAGGTGAGGGCGCAAACCCGACCAGGGTGGTATCTCACCGCCGGCTCCACGGGACCTGGCGGCCCCGCTTCCCCGCCTCCCACCTATCCTGCACAGGCCGGGCCCGCACCCAATGGCAAGCTGCAGTCAAGCTCCACGGGGTCTTTTTGTCCCGCCGCGGGTCACCCGCTTCTGCACGGGTCCAGCAGTTTCACCGGGCCCCCCGTCGAGACAGTGCCCACGTCGTGACGCCTTTCGTGCGGGTCGGAATTTACCCGACGAGGAATTTCGCTACCTTAGGACCGTTATAGTTACGGCCGCCGTTCACCGGGGCTTCCCTTCGGGGCTCTCCACCCCTCCGGTTCACCTTCCGGCACTGGGCAGGCGTCAGCCCCGATACGTCGGCTTTCCGCCTTCGCCGAGACCTGTGGTTTTGGTAACCAGTCGCGCGGGCCTGCTCTCTGCAACCCCCTCGGGCTCACCACCCTACCGGGGCCCCCCTTCTCCCGAAGTTACGGGGGCAATTTGCCGAGTTCCTTGACGGGGGTTCTCCCGCTCGCCTCCGTGTCCTCCACGCGCCGACCTGTGTCGGTTTGCGGTACGGTCACCGCCGCCCTCGCTAGAGGCTTTTCTCGGCTCCACCGCCAGGTCTGCTCGGCAGGGCTTCACCCCCACCTCGCACTCGCCTGGTGCCGCTCCCCGGCCGGGCTTTCCCTCGGCCCACGACCCAGGCTTGGACGGTCCCTCCGACCGCCAGACCCTCAGTGGAGCGTCCCCCCTTCGCTCACACGGGCGCCGGTGGGGCCGGAATCTTAACCGGCTGCCCCTCGCCTACGGCTTCCGCCCTCAGCTGAGGACCGCCTCACCCGCAGCTGACGACCATCGCTGCGGAACCCTTCGGCACTCTCCGGCGGGGCGGATTCTCACCGCCCTTCCGCTACTCGTGCCGGCATTCGCACTCGTCGCCGCTCCAGCACGGCTCCCGCCATGCCTTCTCCGCCGACGACGACGCTCCCCTACCGCCTCAGAGAGCCTCCGCTCCCCAAGACCCGCGGCTTCGGTGGCGGGCTTCGCCCCGCGTCATTTTCGGCGCACGGGCGCTCGACCAGTGAGCTGTTACGCACTCTTTCAAGGATGGCTGCTTCTAAGCCAACCTCCTGGTTGTCTCCGCACCCGCACCTCCTTCTCCACTCAGCCCGCACTTGGGGACCTTAGCCGGCGGTCTGGGCTGTTCCCCTCTCGACGCAGAACCTTTTCGCCCCACGTCTCACTCCCGGCGACCAGCCACGGGCATTCGGAGTTCGGCTCGGCTTGGTAGGTTCCACACCCCCGCACCGAACCGGTGCTCTACCTCCCGTGACCTCCCACCGAGGCTGACCCTCAAGCCATTTCGGGGAGAACCAGCTATCTCCGGGTTCGCTTGGCATTTCACCCCTACCCCCAGCTCCTCCGAGCCCTTTGCCACGGACACCGGTTCGGCCCTCCACGCGGGTCTCCCCCGCGCTTCAGCCTGGCCAGGGGTAGCTCACCCGGTTTCGGGTCGGCCAGGCGCGACTCCCCGCCCTCTTCAGACTCGCTTTCGCTCCGGCTCCAGGTGCCTCCCCCTTCGCCTCGCCACGCCCGGCCACTCGCCGGCTCATGCTCCAATAGGCACGCCGTCACCGCTCCCGCGGCTCCGACCGCCTGTGGGCGCACGGTTTCAGGCGCTCTTTCACCCCCCTCGCCGGGGTCCTTTTCACCGTTCCCTCACGGTACTCTCCACTATCGGTCGGCCAGGGTGTTTAGCCTTGGAGGTGTGGTCCCCCCAGCTTCCCACAGGGTTCCTCGTGCCCCGTGGTACTCACGCACCTGCCCCACGCATACCCCCGCAGTCCGCCTACGGGACTCTCACCCTCTCCGGTCGCCCCTTCCAGCAGCGTTCGGCTCCCACGACGGTATGCGCGGCCGCACTGCCGCTTGGCCCGGGCAGGCCGTCCAACCCCGCCGCCGCTTCCGGGCGGCAGCCCTCTGGGCGACGGCGGTTTGGGCTCCTCCCGTTTCGCTCGCCACTACTCCGGGAATCGCTCTCTCTTCCTCGGGGTACTGAGATGTTTCACTTCCCCCGGTGCCCTCCCTGAGGCTCCCTCAGAAGCTCCCGCCCCTAAGGTTCCCCCCAGGGTGACGCAGCTCTCCACCGCGCCAGGTTGCCCCATTCGGATACCCCCGGATCTCCGCTCGCCCGCAGCTCCCCGGGGCGTTTCGCCGCTCGGCCGCGTCCTTCCTCGGCCCTGGCCGCCTAGGCATCCACCATGCGCCCCTAACCCCAGTCCGCAGCTTCTGCTCGACACAGGCAAGCAGGCACAGCGGAACTACCTCGGCATTCTGAAACCCGCGTCATCAGCAGGATGACGCATCCACTCGCTTGTTAATGTGCTGCGCGTACGATGTGGAGCTGAGGGGACTCGAACCCCTGACCTCCGCCGTGCAAAGGCGGCGCTCTCCCAACTAAGCTACAGCCCCGTAATCGCCGCGCCAGGTGGGCGTTCCTGGATTCGAACCAGGGACCTCACCCTTATCAGGGGTGTGCTCTAACCAACTGAGCTAAACGCCCACGCGCCCCCGACAACTGGAGTGTGGTCGAGTGCTCGCGACCGACATCGACGTAACACAGGGTGACGACTCCGGGTACGGGTGACAGCCGGCCGTCGCCCTCCGCGGAGCCTGCTGCTCCGCCTCCTCAGGCGCGCCGCCCTGCCCTCCGCCCCGTCCCGCAGCGCCCCACGCGCCGCTGCGCCACCCCGGTTGACCGCGGGAGCCAACGCTCCCTAGAAAGGAGGTGATCCAGCCGCACCTTCCGGTACGGCTACCTTGTTACGACTTCGTCCCAATCACCAGCCCCACCTTAGACGGCTGCCCCCCAGGAGCTTCCCCCCAGGTTGGCCCACCGGCTTCAGGTGAGACCAGCTTTCGTGACGTGACGGGCGGTGTGTACAAGGCCCGGGAACGTATTCACCGCCGTATGGCTGACCGGCGGTTACTAGCAACTCCGCGTTCACGCAGGCGGGTTGCAGCCTGCGATCCCCACCACGACCGGGTTTCTGGGATTGGCTCCGGGTCGCCCCTTCGCTGCCCTCTGTCCCGGTCACTGTAGCGTGTGTGTCGCCCAGGGCGTCAGGGCCATGCTGACTTGACGTCATCCCCTCCTTCCTCCGGGCTTTCCCCGGCAGTCGGGTCAGACACCCGCGTAACTGACCCCGAGGGTTGCGCTCGTTGCGGGACTTAACCCAACACCTCACGGCACGAGCTGACGACAGCCATGCAGCACCTGTGCCCCGGCTCCCTCAACGGGCACCCCCACCTTTCGGCAGGGTTCCGGGGCATGTCAAGCCCTGGTAAGGTTCTTCGCGTTGCGTCGAATTAAACCACACGCTCCGCTGCTTGTGCGGGCCCCCGTCAATTCCTTTGAGTTTTAGCCTTGCGGCCGTACTCCCCAGGCGGCGGGCTTACTGCGTTGGCGCCGGCACGGATGGGGTCAACTCCACCCACACCTCGCCCGCATCGTTTACTGCGTGGACTACCCGGGTATCTAATCCGGTTCGCTCCCCACGCCTTCGCGCCTCAGCGTCAGGTACGGGCCAGCGGGCCGCCTTCGCCACCGGTGTTCCTCCCGAGCTCTACGCATTTCACCGCTACACCGGGAATTCCACCCGCCTCTCCCGCCCTCGAGCCAGGCCGTCCCGCGCGACCCTCCCCGGTTGAGCCGGGGGCTTTCACACGCGGCGTACCCAGCCGCCTACACGCCCTTTACGCCCAGTGACTCCGGGTAACGCTCGCCCCCTACGTCTTACCGCGGCTGCTGGCACGTAGTTAGCCGGGACTTGCTCCGGGGGTACCGTCTCCCCGTCGTCCCCCCGAACAGCGGTTTACACCCCGAAGGGCTTCCTCCCGCACGCGGCGTCGCTCCGTCAGGGTTGCCCCCATTGCGGAAGATTCCCTGCTGCTGCCTCCCGTAGGAGTCGGGCCCGTGTCTCAGTGCCCGTGTGGCTGGCCATCCTCTCAGACCAGCTACCCGTCATCGCCACGGTAGGCCGTTACCCTACCGTCTAGCTGATAGGCCGCAGGGCCCTCCTAGCGCAGCCGCTCTCCACGGCCTTTCCTCGTCAAGCCCACCGCTCGACGAGCGTATGGGGTATTAGCCCGAGTTTCCCCGGGTTATCCCCCGCACCAGGGCAGGTTCCCCACGTGTTACGCACCCGTCCGCCACGGTCGGCGCGCTCATCGCGCGCTCCCGTCCGACTTGCATGCATTAGGCACGCCGCCAGCGTTCCCCCTGAGCCAGGATCAAACTCTCCATCCCATCACTCTCCACTCCAACCGCGCGCCCTCATCGGAACGCCGGTTGGCTGCGTGTCACTCCATCCCGATCGCCGTACGACGATCGGTCGACGGGGCACTCTCGCGAACCACACCTCAGTTGTCAAGGTGCTCGCCTCACGGCGCTCGGGTCTTTCGTCGAACCCATCGTCACAGTATAGCGATGGGCGTGCCACCTTGTCAAGACCCGCTTCTCCTCGCCGCGTCATTCCCACGCGGCGAAGGTACATACTACTCGTCTCACCCTTCCCTGTCAAGGGGCTACAGCAGGCATCACCTCGCTCGCGTCTCTGCTTTGTCTAGCACCCCGCCTATCCAGCGCCTCAGGCCGAAAAGAGAGCCCCGGGCACAGGATCACCTACCGCGACTGCCGCGGAATACGACTCTCTCCGTAGGGAGCAACACGATGACGGTTCCGCCACCACGCCGTCCACTCGCGACTTCTCCGCAAACGCGTCACCCGCACCTCGAGACGTGCCCAAACACGCCCACCCGTTGTCTCCCGACCTCAGATAGCCGAAGCGTCACCGCGCTCGGCGCGCCATCCCCGATAAGACACGGAGTGTCAGCTTCTCGCTGATACCCCAACTCGCACACCCTCCGCACGTGTCAGCGTCCCTCGGAACAAGAACGCTGTCTGCCGATTCGCTGCCTCCATATCGAAGGGATGTAATGCCGACGTCGCATCCACAGGAATGATCACGTGATACCACCGGAGCGCCGCACTCGCCGCCGTATAGTGCACGCAGATCGAGGCGACCGTGCCGCAGATGATCAGGTGTTCAATCCGCCGTAGCCGGAGCTCGTGGTCAAGCGGTGTACCATAGAACGCGTCGTACCGCCGCTTCTGGAGGACAAGTTCACCGTCCTGGGGCGCAAGCTCGTCGACGATCTGCCAGCCCCATGTCCCCGCCAGGCAGTGCTCACCCCAGATCGGAAACTCGGGATCCCCTGGATAGTGGGTATCTTGGGTGAACACCGTGAACATTCGATGCTCACGTGCCAGAGCGAGGAGATGCTGAATCCTGGGGATCGTGGCTGGAGCATCTGGGACAAACAGTTTCCCCTCCGGTTTCACGAAATCGTTCTGCATGTCGACGACAATCAACGCTGTTGTGAGCGGGTCGATGAGAACCTCGGGCACAACCTCATAGGCTGGGACTTCCACCGTGCGGCTCATGTGCCACCCTCCCTGTCTCGATCACACTGACGTTCCTCAGTCTCCGAGACTCGGATCGTAATCTGCGCTCCACTCGTGGAGCGTGCCGGACGGTCCCTCCCAGTACAGGTTCCCAGCTTCATCCTGCCAGGTCGGCTCCGGATTCTCGCCGCTCAGCATCTGGCTCCACTCCTCGGCCATCCACGTGTTGAATGCGTCGTGGTCACTGTCGTACGGGACTCCACCCCCGACATCTGGCAGATCCGACCAAAGATCGCTCGCCGAACCGTCCCAGGTCGCCCCTGCATAGGGATCTTGGAAATCTGCCAGCGGAACACCAGTATCAATATCACTCCAGTTCCATGCCGCTGGCACACCAAAATCGTCCCTGCCCTGCCAGTACTCCTCCGTCCACACGTCGGGAACCGGACCACCTTCCAACGGTCCTGGCGAGGCGAAAAGTTCGCTTGTCACCTCCGGCAACACCGCCGGAATGTCTTGCACATAGGTGGCAAGCGCCCCATACGGTGCCACAAAACTCATCACGTACCCATTCCAACCATCGGTGGCGATCCAGAGCACTCCTTCATACGGCTGCCCCTGCTGCACCGCCGCATACGCAAGTTGCACCGCCGGCCAACCATCCAAGGCGACCCAGCGGACGTCATAGGCCACAAGCGCCTCGTTCTCCTGTTGGAGCCGAAGATAGATCACAGCAGCGTACTGCAGCGGGTTCATCGGTTGCGGCAGCGGCTCTTGGAACCAAAACAATCCCGGTTGGAACGGCACTTCTTCTTGCGTGTCTACAATGAGCGCCGATTGTCCACTTGCTGTCTGCACTGTTCGCCAGTTGCTTGCCTGGGCCCAAGCCGGTGTTGGGGTCGATGGTGCGGAACGGGCAAAGTACCAGAGCCCTGCTGCTCCAAGAACACCAAGACACGTGCAGACTACCGCGAGCGCCGCCCCAACACTGAGAAACAGCCAGCCGCGGCGCGACACCGTTACGCTCCCTTCCCGGCTCTTCCTCCTCAAGACCTGCGCGTTCGACAAGCAGTATACTCTCTAGGAACCGCGGAGGTGACCATCGTGACAACGAAAAGTGACACTTCCGTGAAGGTCATCGAGGTCGGACCGCGCGACGGCCTGCAGAACGAACCACTCCCGGTCCCCACCGAGGTGAAGGTCGCCTTTATCGATGCGCTGAGCGAGGCCGGTTTTCCTGTCATCGAGTGCACGAGTTTTGTGTCGCCGGCTGCTGTCCCTCAACTCGCCGATGCTGAAGAGGTAATGCGTCGCATTCGCCGTCGCGCCGGAACGCGCTATCTGGTCCTCGTCCCAAATGAGCGCGGACTCGAGCGCGCACTCGCCGTCGGCTGTGACGCGGTGGCACTCTTTGCCGCCGCGACGGAAGCGTTCTCGCAGGCCAACCTGCGGGCGTCGATCGCTGACACGCTCGCCCGGTACGCCACGGTTGCGGTCCGCGCCAAGGCTGCTGGCTGCTGGGTGCGCGGATACGTCTCGGTTGCCTTCCACTGTCCGTATAGTGGCCCCGTCGCGCCTGAGCAAGCGATCACTGTGGCGCTTCGGCTCCTGGAGTTCGGCTGTGATGAACTCGCGATCGCCGATACCATCGGCCGAGCGACACCCGACGACGTTGCGCGCCTACTGGAAAAACTCCTCCGGGAAGTCCCCGCAGAGCGCGTGGCGGTGCACCTTCACGATACCACTGGGAAAGCCCTGGACAACGTGACGGTCGCGCTCTCCGCTGGCATCCGCGCCGTTGATGCCGCTATTGGCGGCCTCGGTGGTTGCCCCTTCGCTCCCGGCGCGCCCGGCAACTTGGCAACGGAAGCGTTGCTCGACTTCCTCGACACGTTGGGTTACGCTCATGGCATCGACCGACGAGCACTGCGAGACGCCTGGTTGACACTCCAGCAGGGCGCCCCAGAACTTGTCCGGCGCGGAGCAGCGCGAGCCACCGCACGGTCGTTCGATCCGACCGTCGCGGAATAACTGCGGGAGGGCGGTGCGTGATGTCAAACTTTCCGCCGTCAGTCGAGCGACAACTGAGGGATGAACCGGTCATCTGGCTTGCGACGGTACGGCAGGACGGTCAGCCCCAGGTCGTCCCGGTTTGGTTTCTCTGGGACGGCCAGCATGTCCTGATCTACTCACTTCCGCGTAGCCAAAAGGTTCGGAACATCCAGAGGAACCCACGCGTTTCCCTTCACTTTAACAGTGACCGGTGGGCTAGCCATGTGACGCGCTTTGATGGCTCGGCCGAGCTCGTGCCCGATCCTCCACCAGTGACCGCTGTTCCCGCATACCTCGCAAAGTACAGCGAGGCAATCACCCGACTGGGAATGACCGCACCCGAGTTCGCAGCTGAGTACAGTGCGCTGATCCGCGTCCGTCTGGAACACTTGGTCCACTGGTAAGCATCTCAGTGGTACCAGCCAACGGGATAACCTGTCGCCGACTCTGCTCCCGGTTGTTTGGCTGGGCAGCGTTTACTGGTGCTCCTGACCGTAGAAGCTCACACGCATCGCTGGCGAGCCTTCTTCTACGAGCGCACCGAGCGAACCCTCAAAGAGGGCGCTCGTCCGTCGTTTCGCTTGGCACGACGAAGAGGGGAACACGCGTGGCGGTCGCGAGTCGCTCCGTCACACTGCCCAGAAGCCAGCGGGTCACCCCGCCTCGCCCGCGCGTCGTCAGCACCACGAGGTCCGGCCGCTCGCGTTCCACCGCGGCGACGAGTTCCCTTTTTGGCTCGCCGCTCAACATTTGGATTCGCACTTCGAGATGGCCTGGCACCCGAGCCCGCACATCCTCGAGATAGGCAAGTGCTTCCTGCTCCAGCTGGCGTAACATTTCCTGCGCCGCTGCTGCGATTGGTCGCCCACGCCATTCCAGGAGCACTTCACGATAGGTCTCCGCGACTCGAACAAGGGTAATACGAGCATGAGCACGCTCCGCGAGTGCGCACGCGTACGGCAAAGCCCGCTCAGCTTGCTCCGAACCGTCAAGTGGTACCAGCACGTGTTCCAATCGCTCGAGTGGAGCACCACCCACGCGCACCACCAGCACCGGACAAGGCGCCGTCCGGAGCACGCGATCCGCAATGCTCCCCAGTACTGCGCGGCCAAGTCCACCTCGACCATGACTCGCGACGACGAGCACGGGTGCTGGCCAGCGCGTTGCCTCCGCGACGAGTTCCTCTTCCGCTCGCCCCAGACGCACAACGGCGCGCGCCTGTACACCGAGTTGCTCAAGCACCGCAAGTTGCTCGGCAAGAAACTCTTCAGCTGCGACGTCAAGACGTGACTCTTCAGGGGAGAGCCAAACGACCTCACCCCGCGTCGGGTCGTAGAAGGGGCGCATCGTCTCAAGCACGCGGACAACGACCACTGGTGCGAGAAAGAGCCGTGCCAGGAGCGCCGAGGCAGGTAACACCGCGTCCGCCGCCGTCGAGCCATCATGGGCTGCAAGAACTGTTTCGATCATCCGCGTTCCTCATTCCATCCTCACTCCGAAGAATAGGAGGTGCGCCGTCCAAAGGCAAAGGAGACGCTTCCCAAGTAGCGCACATGGTCGTATGCTGGCAGTGGATCGCGTCTTTCACAGGGAAGGAGGGAAACCATGGTCCAGCAGCGGCGGATCGAAATCGATCCTCTGCGGCCACTTGCGACGCAACCTGGCAAGGGCCATAACCGCTGGCACGAGGCGATTCCGCCTGCACTGGAAGTCGAACCGGGCGAACCGGTTGCACTGGAGACCTGGGACGCTTTCGACGCACAACTGACGCCTCAGTCAACCATTCACGATGTCGCCAAAGCTGACCTGGGGCGCGTGCACCCGCTCACCGGTCCGGTGTACGTCAAAGGCGCGCAACCAGGCGACCTCCTTGAAGTGAAGATCCTGGAAATCGAAGCCGATCCATGGCGGCATTGGGGTTACACCGTGCAGGTTCCCGGTTTCGGCTTTCTCCGCGATCAGTTTCCGCAGCCCTATATCATCCATTGGCACCTCTACCCGAGCTATGCTGAATCACCTCAGCTTCCGGGTGTGCGCATCCCTCGCTGTCCGCACCCAGGGACTATCGGCGTCGCACCGTCCCGCGAACTCCGTGAGGAAGCAGCGCGACGGGAGGCGGAACTCGCTGCGCGCGGTGGTTTCGCGCTTCCACCCGATCCGAACGGGGCCGTTCCCGCAAGCGAGCCGATTGCGTCGGAGGGGCTTCGCACGATCCCACCGCGGGAGAATGCGGGAAATGTCGACATCAAGCAGCTCACTCCTGGTGCGAGCGTCTTCATTCCCGTCTGGGTTGAGGGAGCTCTCTTCTCCGTCGGTGATGTCCATTTCGCTCAAGGCGATGGGGAAGTCTGCGGCACCGCGATTGAAATGTGCTCGGTCGTCCACGTGGAGTTCCGTGTCCACAAGGGGGAAGCGCGTCGGCGGGGCATCCGAACACTCCAGTTCCTACGCGATGGCTACTTCACTGCCCCCGAAATGGCGGCACCACGCCGCTTCTACGCAACAACCGGTATCTGTGTCCGCAATGGTCGTAACGAATCGGAAGATCTGACGCTCGCTGCACGCGACGCCTTGTTCCGGATGATCGAGTATCTCCAGCGTCGTGGCTTCACCGCACAGCAGGCCTACGCACTTTGCAGTGTCGCCGTCGACCTGCGCGTCTCGGAAACTGTGGACGTCCCCAATGTCATGGTAACGGCGTTGCTACCGCTCGACATTTTTGTGAGTTAGACGATTGAGTCACACCTGGTGATCCACTCCAGGGTCCCCAACGGCGACCGGCGCGGGGAAGAGCCTCGCGCCGGTCGTTCTCCGAGAAGGCTGACGACGACGAGGAGTGCTGCGCACCGTGAGGCGGCTTCACTGTGCAAGCCGGGCAGTCACCACGACTTCATCGACACCACCGAGAGCTTTGCCCACCGGGCACCCGCGCTTTGCCTGCTCGGCGAACTCCTGGAACTTTGCCTCATCAATTCCGGGAACTTTCCCCTCTGTCTCCAGCTCGATCCGGTCGATGGCAAAGCCACCCTCAACTTGCTGGATACGCACGCGTGCTGTTGTACTGATGCGTTCGGGCGTATAGCCGGCTCGGCCGAGGATTGCAGCAAGTGCCATGCTGTAGCAGCCGGCATACGCTGCGCCGATCAACTCCTCTGGATTTGTCCCGGGTTCCTCACCGAAGCGGGTGCCGACGGAAAACCGCACCGAAAAGGCTCCACTCCCCGCGGTCGCCGTTCCGGTACCGGTCTGGAGCGGCCCTTCCCACGTCGCCGTCGCTGTCCGCACCGGCATAGTCGTCCCCCTTTCGGTTGGCAGATTACCAAACGCGAGCGGAGTATAACCCGTCGCCTGGCCTTCGGCAACATCACCGGAAAAGGTCGCGCTCGGGCGGCATGATGAGTTCGCGCGCGGTCCCTTCGCCTGGCTCATAGACGAAGCCACGAATGATCGCCGCCGGACAGCCCTCGGTCTTGCCCATCACGAGCTCTGCCGCGGCTGCGAGTTCGTCAGCGACGGCGATGACGGTGACCCGGAGCTCATTCCCATAAGAGTCGTGTTGCCCACGATAGTCGCGCAGCGGCCGCAGACCGGCTACCCCAATGGCGACGTTGACGATGCCATTGCGCCAGGCGCGACCGAAGGTGTCGGAGACGATGACGGCCGGTTCCCATCCCGCGAGCTCACACAGTTCACGCCGGATGGTGGCCGCCGACCGATCCGGATCGAGGGGTAGGAGTGCGGCGTAGCCAGGCGTGACATTCGAGAGATCGACGCCGGCATTCGCACAGACGAAGCCGTGATGCGTCTCGGCAATGATGAGCCCACGGTCCATGCGCACGATTCGCACACTTTCGCGTAGCACCAACTCGATCTGCCGTGGGTCACGTTCCCAGCGCGCCGCATATGCTTCTGCTATTGGCGAAGGCTCGATGTCAGCTAAGCGAACGAGACGCCCCTCAGCCTTTGAGACGAGCTTCTGTGTGACAACGAGGACATCACCGGGTTCGCCAGTGAGTCCACTGGCTTGCAGCCCAGTGAGCACCAGTGCAGCGACTGAGTCGCCCGGCTGCGCTTCTGGAATGCCCCGGATCGGAATGATGCGAACTTCACCCGTTCCCATGATGTCAGTTCCCGGCAAACCCGTGTGCCAGTATGCGCTCAATACGGAGAAGGAGCGTGACACGTCGCTGCGCTCGGAACTGTGGAATCCATGCATTCGCTTCTTGTTCGCCCACGTACCGGATAGCCAGGCGCGCGATATCCGCTTGCGCCCGTTCCTGATCTTCGACCAGTTGCACCCGCCCGATCACTGTCACATAGCGATACCCATCTGCAACGCAGAGTGAGGCGCGCGGATCGCGTTGGAGATCGTGGAGCTTGGCGCGTCCCTCGGCGGTGTTCATCAAAATGGTCTCCTCGTCGAGGAACTCGTACCACATCACCGACTGGCGCGGGGTTCCATCCGGCGCAATCGTCGCCAGCACCCCAAAACGCGGTGCCGCGAGGAAGTCCCGCAGTGCAGGAGTGAGCTTGCGCATTCCTCGTTTTCCCTTCTCCCAGCATCACGCTCGCCGAGGGGCGAGGATGGCACGATCCGGCAGAGGAGGCAAGGCCAACTTTCGTGCACTCCACTGCTGAGGCGCATGAGCTGGTCTGCACTTGTCCGCGGTCGTGTTCCTCTCTTGGCTCCCAGCACGGAGCACGGCCCACCGACTGGCTCCTGCCAAGGCACACCGGGTGGCTCGGACCACGCTATTGACCAGATTGAGCGCCGCGGCACCAATACGGCACCCCAACCGTTCGGTAGTCACTTGCGAGCGATCAAGACGCTTTGCCATGATCGTTGTCGAGGAGAGGACGGTGACGGCCAAAATCCGCTCCGCAATCACGACGGTGGATGGGATCGCCCTCTTCGTCATCGCAGCGGGCGAGAATCACCTGCCACTGCTGATTCTGCATGGCTTCGCCTCCAGCGCCATTGTTTGGGCCCCAGTCATTGGCGCACTCGCGACTGACCGATGTGTCCTTGCTTACGATCGACCCGGCTTCGGGCTGACGCGAGTCTCTCAGCACCGGTGGCGTCAGTTCGACCCGTATGCGCCCTCCGCACAGGTACCCATCGCACTTACTTTGCTCGACAAGTTGCGCATCGACCGGTTCGTCGTCCTCGGTCACTCCATGGGTGGACAGCTGGCCAAGGAACTCGCACGCACTGCGCCAGATCGCGTTGCCGGTTTGATCGTCGTTGCACCTGCGTGGGAACGACCGAGCGCTCCTCGGATCGCACAGTTCCTGCGTGCGCGCCCGGCCAACGCGCTCGGGCGATTGCTCATCCGCACGCTGGGTCCGCTGGCCCTGCGCATCGCACAACGGGCCGTTTGGGCTGGCCCGCCATCACCCGGTGGAACAACACAAGCGACCCTCGTGGCCAGCATAGCGGGCTGGGACGAGGAACTCTGGCGTGCCACCACCGCAACGCTGCTGGAACCGCAGACCGATCTCCCACAGTGGGTACCCTCGCAACCGACACTCGTCGTGCTCGGCGAGCACGATCGGATTGTTCCCAACGTGCGGACACTCGAGCTCGTGGATCAGTGGCGCAAGCAAGGCTGCTCGGTGCGCCTGGAGCGTTTCGAGCGAAGCGGACATCTCCCGCATGTCGAAGAGTTCGAGCGATTCATCTCCGTCGTACGTGACTTCCTGGAGGAGGTCGAACATGGCGCGACTTCGAGTCGGCGAGAGAGCTCCTGAGTGGGTTGGAACGACCACTGAGGGACACACGATCGGCAGCGCGACCCTGCGCGGTCACCCCACCGTGCTTGTGCTGCTGCGCGGGCTCCGCTGACCATACTGCCGCAGGCATCTGGCGCAGTTGCGCCGAGACTATGAACAGTTCCGTAAAGTCGGAGCAGAGGTCGTCGTCATCGCTCCCGATGGGCCGCGTTCTGTTAGGAGCTATTGGGAACGTCAACAGCTCCCCTTCCCGGTTATCTCCGATCCCGAGCATCGGCTCGCGGCACGCTTTGGCCAAGAGGTCAAACTTATGAAGCTTGGCCGCATGCCGGCGGTGATCGTCATCGACGCTGAGGGGGTTATCCGCGCTGCCTGGTACGGCGAGTCGATGCGGGACATACCGGATACCGCTGCCGTGCTTGCCGCGTTGCAGTCGCCACGAGCCGCCGAGGGAACCTCTGCATGAATCCTCTGAGGTTCGCGGGTACAAGAGCCGTGTTCTCGGAGTGATCGTCACAGTTGCACACGAGTTGACTGGATAACAAATAGTAGCACATCTTGAAGTGAAACGTATGCGTAGTAAGGAAGAGCTACTTTTACACATACCCCTCGTTCAGGATCTGAGCGTATCGCGCCGCAACGCAACAGGTGACGGCCAGTATCACGGACTACTCGCTTCCGCTCAGGCAACGTGTATCTGCTTCACCGACGTGAACCCGATGCACGAGCTCAGCGCCCCCCTGAGAGAAGTTGCTTTCCCACTGTGCATGCAGACCCACAGCTGTCGGCGATGCTGTGCCATGAGAGTTTCAATCACACCAGGACCACAGAAGGGATGCCTCACAATCAAAAGGGGAGAGGCGGAACCAACAGGCCAAGCGTAGTCTGTCCATGCGCGGCGCCAAGCGGCTGCAACGTCGAGCATTTCTTTTACCGTCACCGATATTCAGTGCGGGTGTTGTCCCATTAGGTTCCTCCCTCCATGCGAATCGATTTCTCTGTTACTCCCATTCGCTACGTTTCCCGCGGGACGTGGGCTGTGTACCTCCTTTCGTGGGTGCGATTAACGTTTCACTGGGTTGCAAAGCAATGCTCGGCTGCCCAGGTCGAGAATCACTGCTGCTTGTACCCGTAAGTTGAATGACCCTTTTTGATGCATTTCTGCTTCCTAGAGGACACACTCTTGGTCAAACACAAAGAAGAAAGGACGGTAGGCGTGTATTCGGGAAATTGTTGTAGGACACACATCACTACCAGCCACGTCAAGGGCTTGATCTCGGTCCGGATGGGCCACCAGTATCCACAACTGATCCCGAGCGTTGTGGCGACGCGGCCGTCAGGCCATGGCTCGCGGCGTTGACGTTCGACAACGAGAGCTCGGATTGTGTCGCGAAGGGACTGATCCATGACGCCTCCGCGTTTGCACCCTAGGGTAGCACATTCGCAGGTCTTTGTCAACAGGCTGGTGCTTCCCACAGAAGCAAGGCAGTGTAACCTAAAAGGTATGAAGCGCCCGGAAGATCTCGACACCCGAGAATTTGGCAAGCGACTTCGGCGGTTCCTTGACGCAGCAGGGATCACACCGAAGGAGTTTGCCTCCCAAATTGGGAGATCCTGGGGATACGTCCGAAGCATCCTCGTTGGGGTCAAGGGGCCTCCGGGGCGGGAGACACTCGAACGAATGGCAACTGTGCTTGGCATCTCCGTCGATGCGCTGATCGGGGCAGAACCTGAAGATGAGGTTGTCCGGCTTATTGCTCTTCGCCGGGGGCTTGGTGTCCTCGCGAACGACATCGATCCCCGTTACCGTGATCTCGTGAAGGTCTATACGTTTCGGCAGCAAGTGGCTCGTGCAGACATTCCTGAAGGGCTCCGGAGGGAACTTCTCCACGATATTGACCGAGCTATTGCGGAGTATGAACGCCTTGTGCGCGAGTCGGAGGCATCCTAAGCAGTTGTCGAAGCAATGGCGTCAGCCCGCAGAGGGGGACCGGGAGTGGCGCACGAATGGCAATACGGCATCGATGAGTTCGTTCGTCGACACGACCTGGATGCCGCCGTTCCTGTCCCGATCGAGATGGTCGCCGAGACCGAAGGCATCCACCTACGGTTTGCCCCAAATCTGGAACCTGTCTATGCATAGTTATTGTTGGCTCTGTCCGGCGGATCACGGTGGATGCGAATTTGCCGCTGCCCCTCCGCTGGCTCGCTATAGCGCATGAACTCGCCCATCTGCTTCTCGAGGATTTCCCGTCTCTACATCTTTTCGTCGAAAACGATATTTGCCGCTGGATCGCAGCGAAGGCGGAGAGTTGGGCGCACCGTGCAGCACTTCGGCTACTTATTCCTGCGGGGCCAATAGTAACGTCAGATTCCGTTGCTGCCCTGGCTTTAGCTTGCCAGGTTCTACCGGAGGAGATAGCAGCAGTCCTTCACCAGCTCTTCGGAGCACCTCCGTCTCACCAGAGAGAAGCGGGGAGAAGCCATGTGGCCGTTCCGTCGTAGGATAGGCGGGTTCATCGGAACCTTCGGGCTCACCAACCGCAATGCCTGCGAACCTGAAAACTGCTTTCTCCTTGGAAGTAGTGAGGCAGCCGGTACTATCGTCGTATTGCGTCGGTCTGAGACTTCAAGTTATCATGGATTATGGACTGAAGACGATAGGAGGAGGGTCATGGCAGACGATCGAAGCCAAGCACAAACCTCACGCTCGCGGCAAGTGTGGAACGCCATCATTTTGGAGGCACAGTCAAAGTGTCCTGGCGTCTTTGATCTCCTCCAAGCCTATGGCGGCTACGCCCAAGCCGTTCGCGAGGCCAGTGCATACCTTTCGCTTATCCATGTTCCACCAATGGCTACAACATCAGACCGTACCACAAGAGGGTAAGTGGTTTTATGCCAACCTGGGGTGAGTTGCTCAACGAGATTGCGCGGCGTTTTGCAGAGGGCGAGAAAGACGCCTTTGATACGGTTCGCAGGCGTGCACTGGCTGATTTGGCACAATATACGAAGCGAAATACCATTCTTTATGCTACTGGGCATCTGCAAAAGCGGAATGTTGCTGTACCTGATCTCTTATCCATCACTCACGAGGATATTGAAGGTTTCATGGAGGTCATTTATGGATTGACCGGCCATACTCTTGACCTCATTCTCCATAGTCCTGGTGGTCTGCCTGATGCTGCTGAAGCGATTGTTACATATCTGCGGAGTAAGTTTACGGATATCCGAGTGATCGTGCCGCATGAGGCTATGTCTGCAGCAACCCTCATCGCGTGTGCTGCAGACCGAATCTTGATGGGACGTCATTCTTATCTTGGACCAGTTGATCCACAAATACAGTATGGTGTGTACTCAGTACCAGCCCAAGCAGTGATCGATCAGTTTCAGCGTGCTAAGAATGATGTTGTAGGAGACCCTAGGACGCTTGCGGTATGGGTTCCGATCCTTCAGCAGTACGGACCCGCTCTTATTGAACAATGCGAGAATGCCAAGGAACTTTCGAAAGAACTTGTGTCTTCATGGCTTCAACGCTGGATGTTCCGAAAGGCACGGAAACGCGAGGAGCGCGCAACAGCCGTTTCAGAGGCACTAACTGACTACCGGCGCTGGCGAATACACAGTCGCCCCTTGCACGCTAAGTACCTGAAATCCTTGGGGCTGGCAGTTGATCTCATTGAGAACGATCAACGACTGCAAGACCTTGTTCTTACAGTTTACCACGCGACAATGCACACGTTTTCAGGAACACCAGCTGTAAAGATTATCGAAAATCACCTCGGCCGAAGTTTTATTAAACTTGTCACTTTCCATCCCCCGTCGCTGCCCTCCGGCACCGTACCTCCGCCCACTACAACTCCGCCATCAACCTGAAGCGCTGATTCATATGACGGCAAGGAGTTATACCTGGCGCAGCCAGCTCTACTTCAGCGACAAGTTCAATGTCCTGCGTCAGCACGTGCACTACGCCTCGGTCGACCCCATCTAACTCGACCCGCCCTTCAACTCGAATGCAACCCACAATATCCTCTTCCGAGAGAGCTCCGGTGACCAGGCGGCTGCCCAGATCGCAGCCTTCGATGAGACCTGGCACTGGGGCATCGAGCCCGAGCCCACTAACTCGTTACCGATGAACCGCTCAAAGTGGTCGACCTCATGCGGGCACCGCGAGTCTTCTTCGGCCAGAACGACGTCACGGTCTACCTCAGGAGATACGTCTGCGAGCTGCACCGGGCGCTTAAGCCGACTGGCTCGGTCTACCTTCACTGTGACCCGACGGCGAGCCACTGCATCAAACTCGTGCTGGATGTTGTGCTTGGGCTGAAGCAGTTCAAGAACGAGATTATCTGAAAGTGGTCATGCACTCACAACGGTACGAAGCACGGCATGCGGCGTTATGGGTGAGTACACGACGACCTTCTCCATTTATAGCAAGATTGGCTACTACACTTGGAATCCTCAGTATATCCCGTACGATCCAGTGTATATCGAAGCATTCTATCGGTACGTCAATTCAGAGACGGGCCGCTATGACCGGATAGTCGACCTGACGGCGGCAAAACCGAGCGACGATACCGGGTACGCCTGGCAGGTCAAGCGCCGGATTGACCCACCAGGCCGCTGGCAGGCTGACCTCGAGGATGGGTGGCAGAACCCACAGCCAGGATGGGAATACAAGGCGTTCTATACCTATCCAGGACGCTATCGCGCGTACAGCAAGGGCAACATGATCGCTTTTGAGCAGGCCAGTCGCACTGTCTATACGAAGCACGGTATGCCATGTTACAAGCGCTATCACGACGAGCAACCTGGTGTCCCGCTCCAGGACAACTTGGATGACATTCCCCCGATAACTGGCAAAGACGACCTCGGCTATCCCACCCAAAAGCCCGAGGAACTCTTGGAACGGATCATCCAGGCCGGCTCCAACCCTGGCAACCTGGTGCTAGACCCCTTCTGCGGGTGCGGCACTGCCGTGGATGCTGCCGAGAAGCTAGTCCGCCGCTAGATCGGCATCGACATCACCTACCTTGCTATCGACCCTATCGAGCACCATCTCAAGGATACGTTCGGCAATGAGCTATCCCCGTACGAGGTGCTCGGAGCGCCGCGGGACTCGCCGGTGCCCGGGTCCTGGCTCAGCACGACCGCCACCAGTTCGAGTGCTGGGTGCTCAGCCTGGTCGATGTCCATCCGGCCCAGGACAAGCGCAAGGGAGCAGATCGCGGCATCGACGGTTACCTCTGTTTATTCGACGATGGCAGCGGGCAGCGGAAGAAGGTCGTGGTGCAGGTCAAGAGCAGCGAGGTCAGCGTATTACACGTGCGCGACCTCCGAGGCACGGTCGAGCGTGAGGGGGCAGCACTCGGCATACTGGTCATGCTGTAGTCGCCGACTGAGCCCATGCGCCAGGAGGCGCTGACTGTGGAGTTGTATGAGACATCCTGCTTCCCCAGGCACTGCGCCCGGGCTCCAGCCCTTGACGATCGCGGAGTTGCTCGCTGGGGGCAATATCCGCAGCTCGCGCCGGCAGCGACGTTCAAGCGTGCGGAGCGCCAGGCCAAGCGACGGCCCCGCCAGCGACGTTTAGGGATGCAAAGAGGTGAACCCCAATGTTCCCGCCAGAACACTACTGTTAGCCCAGGAACATCACTCGCCGACGCTGTTAAAATAAAAGTTAAAAGAAGGAGGCATGAGGGCATGCTGCAGGAGAGCACCGAGCGCATCCGCCAGATCAAGGCGGAACTACGCCGCCAACGGGATCCAGAGGTGCAGCGCCGGTTTGCTGAGGAGCGCCGCCAGGCCATCGCTCAGTTCGAGCAACGCTACGGGATCCGCTCGGAGCAGATCCACCAAGCGATTGATGACGGCCGGTTGGAGGAAACTTTCGAGGTGAACCAATGGCTACACCTGTGGGAGATAGAGCAGCATGCCCGCCGGAAGGCTGGCACGGCGCAGTGACCCACATGACTGGAATCGCTTCGACAACTACTTGAAGACGCATCAAGGATATCTCGCCCATTGGGAACGCATAGGCTTTCTCCTCGAAGATGCACTGGAGTGGCGCTTCGAAGAGGACTGGAGCCGAATCACCATCCGGGGTCGGTTACATTTTCGTGGCGGCTACAGTATTGCCGTCGATAAGGTCCTCGAAGTGCGTTCCATCCGTGGCCGGTGCGAAGTCCGCACAAAGTACTATGCTTACCAGGCCTTGCGGACGACGCCAGATGAGGAGGTGCGTAGGCTCTTCCGGTACGACAACGATCATCAGTACACGCGCGAAGGGCACCCTGACGAGCACCACAAGCACATAGTCGACGAAGCGGGCCAGGAGCACGTGATCTGGGTAGGACGGCAGAACTGGCCGACACTCCACAAGGTAATTGATGAACTCTTTACCCTCGCACTGCAGCTCGACGGCACGTTATGGCAGTGATCGGGCGGCGCACAGGAGTCAGTAAGCGCGATAGCCCGCGATCGCGGGAATAGTCCAAAAGGCAGCATGCAAAAACAACCGAACGGGTGACAGCGCGGCCGTGGCGAGGGCTCCGTCTATCAGCGGGCACCCAATGCGCTCTGGGTAGCGGTGCTCAACCTGGGAATCGTCGGCGGCAAGCGTCGGCGCATCTCGTCAAGAAATCCGAGGCCCTGGCGAAACTTGAGGCAGCAAAGGCGAAGCTCGCGCGTGGCGAGCCACTCTTGGCTGGGCGCGAGACCCTCGGAGAATTCTTGAGACACCGGCTGGCTGGCTGAGGTTGCTCCGCACCAGCTGGCCCCCAGGACATACGAGAGCTACCGCCACATACTCGGGAGGCACGTCATCCCTAAGATCGGGCATGTCCGCCTCGTCCGGCTCACATCGCTTGACGTCCAGCGTGCTCAACAGGAAACGCGCCTCAGGCCTCTCTCCTCGCACCGTCGCTTATCACCGGGCCGTGCTGCGGGGGCACTCAACGACGCAGTTGCATGAGGTCTCGTCTCGCGCAACACGGCCGCGCTCGCAGATCCACCAAGGCAGGTCCAGTGCGAGCGCCGCTACCTTACACCAGCCGAGGCCCGCCAGCTCCTGGAGGCAGTGGCCGGCCCTAGACTCGAGCCGCCATCGTCATCGCACTCGAGCTGGGGTTGCGCCTTAGTGAACTCGTGGGCCTTCGCTGGACCGACGAGATCGACCAGGAGGCGCGGACAGTCACTCCACGTTACCAGGTTCAGCTTTGAACCACCAAGGTCTGGTACTCCCCAAGCTTAAAACCCCGATGAACTCGAAACTGATCCCATTACCGGAGGTGGTGGCCAAGGCGCTGCGCCAGCAACGTGTCCGAGTGCCAGAGATGCGGCTGGCGGCAGGATGGCTCTGGCGCGAGCACCGGTTCGTGTTCCCCACGTTGCTGGGGACACCGCAGGAGCCACGGAACGCGGAGCGGGCCCGGCACCGGCTGCGGCGGGAGATCGGCATGGACTGGCTCTCGTTGCACGGGCTCCGACACGGGTTGGGAGCACTCCTTGTGGCACGAGGCGTCCATCCGCGCATGGCGATGAAGCTACTCCGTCACTCCCAGTTCTCGCTCACGATGGAGATCTACACGGCGGTGACGCTGGAGCTGGTCCAGGAGGCGGCGAGTGAGATCGATGCCATTCTGGGCACGCAGGCACGGCCGGCGGGTGACACATTGGCTACAGTTTGGCTGTAGTAAACGCGACACGGGTGCTGGTCGACGTTCCAGCACCCGTGGTTTTACGCGTGTTGCTGCGGAACCTTGAAGTAGGCCGGGTGGGACTCGAACCCACAGCCCGCGGATTAAAAGTCCGCTGCTCTGCCAGTTGAGCTACCAGCCCTTACAACTCCGGCAGCTTGGCCGCCGGACTCATCCTAAGTGTAGCCGATCCAGGCCGCTTTGTGCATCCCTTCTCTTATCTGTACGAGCGTCGCACGCGAGTCACTCTACCGCTCGCGCTGCTCCTCTCATCGCTGCGAAGTCCCATCCGAACATCTCGCATGTTCCCTTTGGCCGACGGGCACCTACGCACCTCTCGCGCTTGCTCAACCGGCAGCACGGCCGACGGATCCGTCACAGTCGCCGAACAGCGCAGGTCCTGCATATTGCTCTGGTCGGCGCAGTGGAGCTCTACCCACACCGTGCACTACCTGTCGCCACCGCTGCGACAGTACAGCTCCGCTTCGAGTAGTCTTGAGAAAGCCAAGGAAGGAGCCAGCGACGGTGTCGCTCAATGAAGCCCAGGCCCGCGCACTCGCACTGCAGGCGCTCGACCAGCTCGGTGGACCACGCGCCGTCTATCGATCACCCCGTCACCCATTCTCGCCAGCGGGTACCCGCACACTCCGTATTGGCGCATACGACATCCGCATCCGGTACGGCGAAATCAGCTCACCAGCCGTGGTTGAATTGGCCGGATACGTCTTTGAGATCCGTGACGACGAACTTATCCTGTTATTCGCGCCCCCACAGCCATGAGCCCCCACCACTCCCTTACGCGATTGCCACTGCGTATTGCTCTTGGTGGGAGTCTCGCGGCTCTCATCGGACTGGTCGCCTATCGATTACGTGCCCTCGACCGCGGCGGTGCACTCGCCGCAGCTGGTACCGGGACACTCGTCTTCGCCGCTGGCGGTCTGTCCTGGTCGACTTCAATGATCGGCTTCTTTGCCGCCGCCAGCGCGCTCACCCGTCTCGGTGGGGCACGCAAGCGTGCCCTCGCCGTCCTTGGTCGCGAGGCGAGTCGACCACGGACCGCAACGCAAGTCCTGGCCAATGGTGGCGTCGCCGCCGCACTTGCTGTGCTCCACCTCCTCCGCCCCGGTGACCGCGACTACACGCTGCCCTATCTCGCCGCTCTCGCTGCCGCTTCGGCCGATACGTGGGCGACCGAGCTTGGTGTGCTTAGTCCCAGCCCACCACGCTCGCTTCGCACCGGACGCCCAGTCCCACCTGGCACCTCCGGTGCCGTCTCCCTTCTCGGGTCCCTCGCCATGATCGGTGGCGCCACATTCGTCGCCCTCCTCGCCCCCCGCAGCCTCCCACGTTGGCCAGTTGTCACTGCCGGGAGTCTCGGAGCCATCCTCGATAGCCTCCTTGGAGCCACGCTCCAAGCTCGCTACCACTGCTCTCACTGCCAATGCATCCTCGAAACTCCACAGCATGACTGCCCCGGCCGCGCCCGACGGGTCAGTGGACTTCCAGGGATGACCAACGACCTCGTCAACGCGCTTGCGACGCTCGCCGCAGCACTCTTTGCTCTCTTACTCGCTACAGGTCAAGAGAGTAGACGCCGGAGCGCCTCCGCTGGCTCGTAGCGCTGCCCGAGGAAGATCGGGGTGTCCAGCTGCGTGTACTTCCGTACCTCGGCTGCCCGAAGACGCTGCACCATCGTGATTAACGTCCCAACGTCATCGTCCTCGAGAGCCACGATGAACTCCTGATCCTGAACACCGAAGGAATTGACCGTGTTGGTCAGCACACTCGGAAACTCGTCACCGAGCCGCCCATGCTCGGCCATAAGACGCCGTCGCTCCTCAAACGGCAAGAGATACCACTCTGGCGTCTTCACAAAGGGATAGACGCTGAGATACCGTTTCGGGGGGACTCCGCGGAGAAATGCCGGGCCATGGGTCGGATCATACTGCGAGGACCCTGCCATACCGAAGTAGGCGTAGCGTAGCTGCAACGCTCGGCCAATCGCTGTTCGCCGCAGCGCCAGCGCGAGATCCTGGATGTAGGCTGGATCGTGCCCTAAGACCCACAAAATGAGATCGACATCCGGGCGAAAACCAACTGACAGATATGACCCGCGGGGCTGCGTCCCCTCGCTGCGCTCCAGCAACTGCACAAACTCTGCGATCGCCATTTCCACATCACTCGGGACACGCTCGCGGTCCAGCGCAGCAAGCCAGAAGACCGTGTAGCGTGGCATCAGACTCATCTTCTCGCTCCGTCCCTTTCCACGCAACTCGATCCACCACCTCGGGCCGATTCTGCCAAATCTGCCGAAATTGGTCGAGCCTCGAACCGAGCCAGATGACACTCTCGCTGTGATCCTCTCCTCGCATCAGGCACGGCCCTGCCCGCTGTGGCGGACAAGCAACCTCCAAGGAACCGCGTGAAGCCAGGCGTCGACCTGCAGACCACTTCGCCCGCTGTATCGCCTCGCCAGGAGGGCAAGCGTCACAGGAGCTTTCGTTCCGCCTGGGCGGAGAAGCACTGCAGCCCCTCTGTTCTCACTACAACGGTGGGATTGACCGCCGCACAGCGCGCATATTACCGCTGCGGTTCTGAGGCCGAGAGCGCTGTCTCCTGGCTCGGGCCAACGACGACAATGTGCAGACGCTGCGGATCAAGGTAACGCAGCGCCGCGTCACGGACTATTGTCTCATCGATACCAGCAAGGAGGTCGGGTAACCGCTCCAAATAGTCCAACCCCAGCCCATAGAACGCGAGGTCAAGCAGTGCTCCAGCCACTCCGCCAGTCGTCGCGAGCCCGAGCACAATCGTTCCAGCGAGCGCCGTCTTGGCGTCGGCAAGCTCTCGTGCTTCCGGTCCCTCCTCACGGAATCGCTCGATCTCTTCCACAATCTCCGCAATGACACGCTCCACATGAACCGGCGCAACTCCTGCGTAGGCGCTCCAGTAGCCGGGTCCCACACCCGTCTCCAATGTGCTCGCCGCATAGTACGCCAGGCCCGAGCGTTCACGCACACGCGCACCAATCCGGCCCATGAGGCCGAGCCGTCCCAAGACGACGTTGGCAAGGCGGAGTGCCTCAAAGTCCGGATGCTGCCGCGGCACCGTGACGATACCGAGCGCCACATCGGCCTGCTGCTTCGCTGGCAGCGTCTCACTGCGGCGCTGCCCCTGTGCCGACGGCTCCACGGTCGGGATCGCCAGGCGCGGTGCCTCTCCCTGCCAAGACGCCAGGGCTTGCTCAAGCGACGCCCGCACCCGGCCGAGGTCCACCCCACCAGCCACCGCAACCACTGCTCCTGCCGGACGATAGAATGTCTCGTGAAAGGCCCGCACCTCTTCGGGCGAGAGCGTCTCCAGTGTTTCCTCCGTTCCGAGCACCCGATGGTGATAGGGATGACCTGGTGGGTAGATCAAGGCGCGCAACAGCGCATCGGCTCGCGCACGCGTGCTTTGTTCCGCCTGCCGTAAGGCGGTAAGCGCCTGCTGTCGAACGCTCTCCAACTGCTCGGACGGGAATGCTGGCTCCAACAGGACCTCGGCAAAGAGCGGCAACGCCGCATCGAGCGCCTCAACGAGGCAACTCAGGCTCACGTCAACAGCATCCCGACCGACCCCGACTGTCAGCGTGGCACCGAGCCGATCCAGTTCCTCATTCAGTGATGCCTCGTCGCGCCGCCGCGTCCCACGCGACAAGAGCTGTCCCGTCACATAGGCGAGCCCCGGTCGTTTCTCATCGCGGGCAGCACCGGCTGGTATTCGGACGCTGACGACCGCCAGGCGGCTCGCCGAGACCTCCTGCCCAACGAAGTACGCCCCGTTCGCCAAGTAGTCGGCAGTTGGTGCCAGCTGCACCCGTGGAAGCACGACCGGTTCTGCGGAACTTTCAGGTACCTCACGGAACCAGTAGCGCGGCGCGACCGTCTCTGGCTCTGCCAGCGGAATGAATCGCGCTCCTACAACGCTTGCTTGTCCCAGGCTCCCCTCGCCTTCTGGGCTCGGCTCAAGCCAACCGACTGTGCGGCGCTCCGGTCGCAGATATGTATTTGCGACACGCAGGAGGTCGTCGCTCGTCACCGCCTCGATCTCCCGCCAGAGCTGTTCTGGTGAGCGCTCGGGACACACGACTGCGAGCGACCCGAGAAGTGCCGCGCGGCTCTGCGCGCTCTCATTTGCCGCAGCGAGCTGGACAGCAAGCTGGCGCTTCGCGCGTGCGAGCTCCTCCTCACTGACCGGATCCTCTCGGATACGCCGCACCACGTCATCGACGAGCTGCTCGACGTGCCGCGGTTCAACCAGCGGGGTCAACGTCGCTGAAATCGTGAAGAGGAAAGGATCCAGAGTGAGCGACATACTCGAGACAGCGGCAGTACAGAGCCCTGGGGCGACAAGTGCACGGTAAAGGCGTGCGCTCCGTCCCATCCCACTACCGCCGAAGGCGACCGGCTTCCCACCCGAAAGTACCGCATCGAGCACGAGCAGCGCCGGTATGTCGGGATGCGATGCTGCTGGCACACGCCAGGCCATAAGCAGCTGCGCTGTCGGAGCTGGGCGACGTACCGTCACCCGCCGCTCGCCCCACTGCTCCGGCTCAGTCACCCGCAGCGCCGGCGGCATTGTCCCGGCTGGTATCCCTCCGAAGTGGCGCTCAACCGCTTGGAGCGCAGCTACGGGCTCGACGTCACCGACGACAACGAGTACCGCGTTATTCGGCTGATAAAACGTGCGATAGTGCTGATAGAGCTCATCACGGGTGATGTGGAGCAAGTCTTCCCGGTAGCCGATCACCGGATGCCCATACGGATGTGCACGGAAAGCTGCCGCCACAACTTCTTCGCGGAGATACGTGCCTGGTTGGTTCTCGCTGCCTGCACGCTCGGAAAGGATAACCGTCCGTTCGCGTTCCACTTCTGCCGGATCGAAGCTGGCCGCGACCATACGGTCAGCTTCGATCTCGAGTGCGAGCTCCCACCCTGGCGTCGGCAGCGTCTCAAAGTAGGCCGTGTAGTCCAGCCAGGTGAAGCCGTTGAGTGTTCCACCCCAACGGTTCACCTGGCGGAAGATCGAGCCAGGTGGGAAGCGCGGTGTCCCCTTGAAGAGCATGTGCTCAACCCAGTGTGAGACCCCAGTCAGCCCTGGCGGCTCGTTTCGGCTTCCCACCCGATACCAGATCCAGCACGAGACGACCGGCGCGTGCCGCAGCGGCTGGACAAGAACGGTTAAACCGTTCTCAAGCCGCGTTTCGACGACGGCGGATCCTTCTCGCATCGCCTCGTGCCTTCCATCTGCTCCCGGCTGACGTCTTGCGCGCTCGTCCTAGGCCTCAGCACGGAGTAACCGTCGCAACACGTAGGTGAGAATCCCTCCGTGGCGGTAGTACTCGATCTCCATCTCGGTATCGAGCCGAGCGATCGCCTGGAACTCAATCACCTTGCCGTCGTCGCGTTCAGCGCGCACTGTCAGGAGCTTGCGCGGCTCAAGTCCATCCGCAATACCCGTGATAGTGAAGCGCTCACTCCCGTTCAGGCCGAGCGACTCCGCGTTCTGGCCCGGCAGGAACTGCAACGGCAGAACGCCCATGCCAACCAGGTTGCTGCGGTGGATCCGCTCAAAACTCTCGGCAAGCACTGCCCGCACGCCGAGCAGCATCGGCCCCTTCGCCGCCCAGTCGCGCGAGCTCCCGCTCCCGTACTCTTTCCCGGCAATGACGAGGAGTGGTGTCCCTGCCATCTGATAGCGCACCGCTGCCTCGTAAATCGTTACCAACTCCCCACTCGGGAAATGCGTCGTCCAGCCGCCCTCGCGCCCCTGAGCGAGCCGGTTGCGCAAGCGGATATTCGCAAACGTGCCACGCACCATCACCTCGTGGTTGCCGCGTCGCGCACCGTAACTGTTGAAGTCCTTCGGCTGCACGCCCCGCGCGATGAGGTATTGCCCGGCTGGGCTATTGACAGGGATCGAACCAGCCGGCGAGATGTGGTCGGTGGTCACTGAATCTCCCAGCCATGCCAAGACGCGCGCACGCTCGATGTCATGCAGCGGCGGTGGCTCAAGGGCAAGATCCTGGAAGAAAGGTGGCTCCTGGATGTAGGTCGAATTCGGATCCCATTCGTAAAGATCCCCAGTTGGCACCGGAAGGGAACGCCAGCGCTCGTCGCCGGTGAACACTTCCCGATACCGCTCAATGAAGAGCTCCGGCCCGATCGCCTTCTCCATCGCCTCGCGGATCTCTTCCGGCGTCGGCCAGACGTCGCGGAGATACACTGGTTCCCCGTTCGGGTCGTAGCCGAGCGGCTCAGTCGTGAGATCGATGTCCACGCGCCCAGCGATGGCGAAGGCGACGACAAGTGGTGGCGAGGCCAGATAGGCTGCCCGCACTTGTGGGTGGATGCGTCCCTCGAAGTTGCGGTTCCCGCTCAAGACCGCCGCGACGACAAGTTCATGCTCCTGCACCGCCTTAGCGATCGGCTCGGGCAGCGGTCCACTGTTCCCGATACAGGTTGTGCACCCGTACCCGACCAGGTGGAAGCGCAGTGCCTCAAGATAGGGCATGAGACCAGCGCGCTCCAGATAGGCCGTCACCACTCCCGAGCCCGGTGCGAGGCTTGTCTTCACCGCCGGATTGGTATCCAGTCCACGCTCGACTGCCTTCTTTGCCAGGATGCCGGCCCCCAGCATCACTTCGGGATTCGAGGTGTTGGTACAGCTCGTGATCGCCGCGATCACCACCGAGCCATGCGTGAGTTCCACATGCCGCCCATCCAGATGGACATCGACCACCTTGCGTCGCTGGCCGACCGGCACAACCGGCTCGCTCGGCTCTTCCGCTTCGTTCACCGTCCCACCCTCCCAGTCGAACCGCTCTTGATCCGTCTGAGACTGGGAGAACTGTTCCGGGAAGGCCGCCCGGAGACTTGCTGGGAGCTCGGAGAGCCGGACACGGTCCTGCGGTCGACGTGGTCCAGCGAGGCTCGGCTCCAACGTCGCGAGATCCAGCTCAACCACCTGATCGAACACCGGCTCAGGCCCATCTGCAGTGCGGAAGAGCCCTTGCTCCTTCGCATAGGCCTCGACCAACCGAACGTGCCCCTCGCTCCGCCCGGTGAGCCTCAGGTAGCCGAGCGTCTCATCGTCAATCGGGAACATGACCGCCGTCGCACCCATCTCTGGAGCCATGTTGGAGATCGTCGCCCGATCCGGGAGGCTCAGGTGCCGCAGACCCGGCCCAAAAACTTCGACAAACTTCCCAACCACGCCCACTTGCCGCAGAAGCTGCGTAATGGTGAGCACGAGGTCAGTCGCCGTCACCCCACCCGGCGGCTCATTGACGAGGCGGAGCCCGACGACCTCTGGGAGGAGCAGGTAGATCGGCTGGCCGAGGAGTACCGCTTCGGCCTCAATCCCACCGACGCCCCAGCCCAACACCCCGAGCGCATTGATCATCGTCGTGTGGGAATCCGTCCCAACAAGCGTATCTGGGAATGCAACCGCTTCTCCGTCATGCTGCCGCACCGCGACGACCGACGCCAGGTACTCTAAGTTGACCTGGTGCACAATACCTGTTCCCGGAGGAACAACGCGGAAGTTGCGGAATGCCTGCTGCGCCCAGCGCAGGAGCATATAGCGCTCACGGTTCCGCTCGTACTCCTTTTCCACATTGCGCTGGAACGCCACCGTCGTCCCAAAGACATCGACCTGCACAGAGTGGTCGATCACCAAGTCGACTGGAACCAGTGGGTTGATGCGGGCAGGATCGCCACCGAGTCGAGCAACGGCGGTTCGCATCGCCGCGAGGTCAACGACCGCTGGCACACCAGTAAAGTCCTGGAGGAGCACACGGGCTGGCAGGAACGGGAATTCTCGGGCCGCCTTTTCACCCGGCCGCCAACTCGCCACGAGCGCTACATCGTCCTCCGTGAATGGAGGCGTTCCCGCGTAGCGCAGAACGTTCTCCAGGAGAATTTTCACGGTGAACGGCAACTGCTCCAGCGGCACCGCGAGCTGGTCAGCGACCGCTGCAAGCCGGAAATAGGTCACGCGCCCTTCAGGCGTCTCCAGCATGCCCCTCGCGCCAAACGGATCGTTTCCTCGCGTCACCATCGCCGCTCTCCCTCTACCGCTCCCGCAGATTCCCTCACGACGTGAGGCCGCTCCTTGTCTCTCCTAACTCTACTCCGGATCGTCACAGCACGGCAGTCTCGCGGCCACCGAACTGTCGAGGTCGATGTCTAAGTTTTCCCGACAGACACGGCGACCATGTTGCGTTACACTGACGTTCGCAGCGCAAGACACGAACGGCTTCATGCCGAGAGGTGATCGGTGCGCTGCACTGAATTGCCGGCTCGGCCTTCCTCTCGAGTCGGCGTACGAATACCCTCTCTGCACCTCCAGTTTCCCCCTCTCTACCCCTCTCTTCGGGGCGGTACCCACCAGGCCGCCCCGCCCTCATGTTTGGCATACGCCATCACACCGTTAGCCACAGCGGGCAGCAACCCTCTTCAGCCTCCGATACAGTAGTGTTCTCCCCTCTCTTGCCAAGGGAGGGTAACTCCCTCACCTCGCCTGTGCACAGTCAACGTCCCGCGAGCGGCAGAGGCCGAGCGATCACCGCTGCGATGAGCGTCATCTCACGCCTCCATGGTCTGTTTTGCGGACAGATCACCGGAGAGGAGTACAGCGGCGTTCGGCCGCCCACGTCTCCGTCTCACAGTTGGCGCCGACCGCCAGCAGTACGAGCTCCGGCACGTGCACTGAATGGAGAGAGGGAGAAGTCTCCGGAGTTGAGCGATCAGACCCGACTAGCGGGGTGTCGACGCAAGATATGACTCTGGATCCGCTTCAAAGAGCCGTCGACAGGCTGGGCAACAGAAGTAGTAGCGCTGGCCGCGATATTCAGCAACGTGACGTGTCGTACGCGGATCGACAGTCATCCCGCACACCGGATCGATTGCCTCGGCAGCTGCCTCTTCCGGCACGGCTGCGACTGCACCCTCGGGGCGCCAGGCACTGCGCCAATCCTGCTTGCGCGCAATAAGTTCCGCAAGCACACTGACCGCAATCTCCTCCGGGCTCGTCGCCCCGATGTCAAGTCCGGCCGGTGCCTTCACTCGCTCGAGCAACTCGTCAGGCACTGTTGACGCAAGTGCTGCGCGGATGGCCGCGAAGCGCTTCCGACTGGCGACAAGTTCCACCAGCGGCACCCCGGCGCGAAGTGCCGCTTCGATAGCATCCTCATCGTAGGCTCCCAGACTGGCGACGATAGCGACGCTTGGTCGCCGTCGCGGTCGCTCGCCGGGGTCGAGGCCATCTACCCACTCGTCGGCCTCCGCCGGGGCACCTGTTGCACCAGGCCGGAAGGCAACAACGTAGTACCCCATTGCGCTGCCAAGGCGCAGCAGGGCATCAGCGACGGGACTCTCGCCATAGATCAACAGTTGCGGCGCAGGAAGAAACGGCTCCAAGAAAATCTCCAAAGCCCCTTCGCTGTGGCAGGTCATCGGTGCCACCACCACTCCTGGTCGGATTGGTGTGCCTTCAGCTCCTGCCGGGTCGATGCGGAGGATTCGTGCCTGCCCATCATGCAACGCAGCAATCGCTTCCCGCATCACCGCTGGCTGGGCGCAACTTCCACCAACCCACCCAAAGAGTGCACCGTCTGCAGTGACGATTCCCTTCGCCCCTGGTTTGGCTGACGTCGGGCTTTGACTCCACACGACGGTCGCCAGGACGAAGGGAATACCTCGCTCACGGAGCTCCACCGCGAGCATGAAAAGATCGCGCCCCAGTTGTGTCCGGTCACCACTTGAACGCGTCATCGCACACTGCTACTCGCTTGCCACCAAAGGTGGACAGCGGGAGGGTGCGGGTGGTCTCCCGCACCCTCCCTTCGGTCTTACTCCGCCACGCCCTTTTCCTGGAGGATACGGTAGACCTTCGCCGGCGTGATCGGGATATCGATGTGCCGCACGCCCAGATGGCTCAGTGCATCGACGACAGCGTTGACGATGGCCGGCGGCGCGCCAATCGTCGGACTCTCACCAACGCCCTTCGCCCCCAACGGGTGATGCGGTGAGGGCGTGACAGTCTTTGCCGTCTTCCAGTGCGGCGTCTCCACCGCCGTCGGCAGGAGGTAGTCCATAAAGGTACCGGTGAGCATCGTCCCGTTCTCGTCGTAGACAATCTCCTCGAAGAGCGCTGGCGCCATACCCATCGTCAGCCCACCATGGATCTGCCCTTCGACAATCATCGGGTTGATGATTGTCCCGCAGTCATCGACGGCGAGGAACTCACGAATCTTGACTTGTCCTGTCCCGCGGTCAATGTCCACGACGCAGACATAGGCACCAAAGGGGAAGGTCAGATTGGGCGGATCATAGTAGCACTCCGCCTCGAGACCCGGCTCAAGACCCAACGGGAAGTTGGTATAGGCCGCAAAGGCGATCTCCTGCATCGTCTTGTAGCGGTCGGGGGCACCCTTGACCCGGAAGGCGTAGTCCTTCCATTCCAGGTCATCCGGGCTGACCTCGAGGAGATGTGCTGCGATGAGTCGCGCCTTTTCGCGGATCTTGCGTGCTGCCACCGCTGTCGCTGCACCGGCCGTCGGGGTGCTCCGGCTGGCATAGGTACCTAATCCGTAGGGCGCCGTATCCGTGTCTCCGTGCTCGACAGTGATGTACTCAACCGGAATCCCGAGTTCCTCGGCGACAATCTGCGCGAACGTCGTCTCGTGACCCTGCCCTTGAGTCTGGACACCGATACGCACGATGACGGCGCCGGTCGGATGCACCCGGATCTCGGCACTGTCAAACATCTTGATGCCGAGAATGTCGAATGTATGCGATGGCCCGGCACCGACGATCTCGGTAAAGGTCGAGATCCCGATTCCCATCAGCTCGCCGCGAGCACGGCGCTCAGCCTGTTCCCGCCGGAGCTCCTGGTACCCGATCATATCCAGCGCTTTCTGCAGCGCAGCCGGATAATTGCCGCTGTCGTACTCCCAGCCGGTCGGCGACTTGTACGGGAACTGGTGTGGCTGGATGAAGTTCTTGAAGCGGATCTCGGCCGGATCCATGCCAAGCTCATCAGCCAAGATATCGACCATCCGTTCAATCGTGTGCACCGCCTCCGTCACGCGGAACGAGCAGCGGTAGGCAACGCCTCCGGGCGGCTTGGTCGTGTACACCCCGTCGACCTGAATGTGTGCCGCCTCCATGTCGTAAGACCCAGTGCAGACGCTGAAGAGGCCGGCCGGGAAACGGGAGGGGTTCGCCGCCGCATCGAACGCGCCGTGGTCGGCCACCACGTGGACACGCAACCCACGGATCTTCCCATCACGGGTCGCAGCGAGCTCGGCGTGGATGTGGTAGTCCCGCGCAAAGGAATCGGCCTGCAGGTTTTCTGAGCGATCCTCGATCCACTTGATTGGCTTCTTGTGCTTCAACGTCGCATAGGTGGCGATGACATACCCTGGATAGACCGGCACTTTCCCACCGAATCCCCCGCCGATGTCCGGCGAGATGATGCGGATCTTGTGCTCCGGAATGCCGGTGACGAGTGAAAAGACGGTGCGATGCGCATGCGGTGCCTGCGAGGTCATCCAGATCGTCAACTTATCGGTCGCCGGATCGTAGTTCGCCACACACCCACAGGTTTCGATCGACGCCACATGGATGCGCGGGATGTACAGATCCTGCGAGACGACAACTTCCGCCTCTTGGAAGACACGATCCGTCTTCTCTTTGTCGCCGGCCTCCCAATGCCAGATATGGTTCGACTTCTGCTCGCGATCCGGGCGAACCAACGGCGCATCAGGCTTCAACGCCTCAAATGGGTTGAGCACCGGCGGAAGCGGCTCGTACTCCACCTCGACCGCCAGCACGGCATCCGCCGCAGTATAACGATCGGTCGCGATGACCGCAGCCACTTCCTGGGCGTAGTACACGACCCGGTCGGTCGGCAGCACCATTTGCCGGTCACCCATGAGCGTCGGCATCCAAGCGAGGTTCGCCTTAGCGAGCTCCTCGCCAGTGATCACGTCAATGACGCCCGGCATCGCTAACGCTTTGGTGACATCGATCCGCTTGATCCGGGCATGCGCGTACGGGCTCCTCACGATATCCATGAAGAGCATGCCGGGCAGCTTGATATCGTCCACATAGGTGCCCTTGCCCCGGATGAAGCGCGGATCTTCCTTGCGCTTAACGGGAACGCCGATCCCACGAACTGCTGTCGCTGTCATTGCTTCACGCTCCTCCCACATGGACGGTCGCGCCCTCGCGCAGCTTCCGGGCTGCATACTGGATGGCTTTGACGATGTTGACGTACCCGGTACACCGACAAAGATTGCCGGAAATGGCCTTGCGGATCTCTTCTTCCGTTGGATCCGGATTCTCGTTGAGTAATGCGACAGCGGTCATCATCATCCCGGGCGTGCAGAAGCCACACTGCAGCCCATGCTCTTCCCAGAAGCCCTCTTGCACCGGATGCAACTGTCCGTCGCGCTCCAAACCCTCGACGGTGAGGATTTCGCCACCGTCAACCTGCACCGCGAAGACCGTGCAGGACTTTACCGGCCGACCGTTCCAGAGCACCGTGCAAGCGCCGCAACTCGTCGTATCGCAACCGATGTGCGTTCCGGTCAGATTCAGCACGTCGCGCAGGAAATGCACGAGCAGCAACCGAGGCTCGACCTCGGCAGTATAGGTACGGCCATTCACTGTTACCTGGATCGGCAACGTTTCCACCTTTTCCCCCTTTCAGGCATTCGCCTGAGCGCGTTCCAGAGCCCGGCGCAATGCGCGCAGCGTCATCGTCCGAGCAACTGCACGCTTATAGTCCGCTGGCCCGCGCAAGTCGCTGACTGGATCGGTCGCCTGGGCCGCCAGTTCCGCGGCATGTCGGAAGAGTTCCTCGCTTGGTTGCTGGCCAAGCAGCGCACGCTCCGCATCGACTGCCCGCAACGGCTTGTAAGCCAGATTTGTGAGCCCGATGCCGGCCTGTGTGATCCGCCCAGCCTCGTCAAGCGCGAGGAACACCGCTGCTGCGGCGATCGCATAGTCTCCGACCTTGCGCTCAAACTTGAGGTATGCTCCGCCCGATCGCGGCGGTGGGGCCGGGATGCGAATCTCCGTTAGGAGCTCGTCCGGTTGCAGCGCTGTCACGAACGTGTCAACGAAGAAGTCATCGATCGGGATGACACGCTCTCCGTTCGGTCCGCGCGCGACCACCTGCGCGCGCAGTGCGAGCATCGTCGCCGGATGATCATTCGCTGGATCGCCATGGGCCAAGTTACCACCGACTGTCGCCAGATTGCGGACAAGCGGGTCGGCGATCACCTCAGCCGTGTCATGCAGGATGGGATAGCGTTGACGCACGAGCGACGAGCGCTCAAGCGTGGACTCCCGCACCAGCGCGCCGAGACGGAGCATCCCGTCGCGCTCCTCAATGAAGTCGAGCCCAGGAATCGGATTGATGTCAATAAGATAGCTCGGCTCAGCGAGCCGAAACTTCATCATCGGGATCAAACTCTGCCCCCCACTCAAAACCTTCGCGTCGGTTCCCAGTTGGGAGAGCAGTGCAACAGCCTCGTCCACGGAGCGAACCCTGCGGTACCGGAATGGCCCCGGAATCATCGTTCGGCTCCTTTCGTTCCGGATCGATCGCCGTTTCCTCGCGCTCCCGAGCGCAGCCACCAGCTGGGCCGACATATGATCGGCCAGCGTGCCAGAGGCGCACGTCACCTTCAGGGCTCGGCCACAACTGTGTTACTGGGTTCCTCTTCTCACCAGAGGAGTGTAACAGGCAGGCGCCAAGTGGGAAACAGTCCGATCAGTGGTCTTCTCACCCTCCGTTCGGAGGGTAAGATCACCGGATCGGAGGAGGTCAGCGTCTCAAGGCGCAGGGTGGGGACGCATAAGTGTACTAGCCCTCTCAGTGTCTCGCGTCGAATCTTCCCGCGTGCAACACAGTGCTTGACGATACCGGTCATCACCAGCGCTGGCGCGCAACACAGCGAGAATCACACAATGAGGCGATGACCCTACCCACCGCACCTAGCGTCCGCTCACTGCGCCGCAAGGGACGCCGGCGCGGCAGTTCGCTCCGGCGCTGGGAAGTCGAGATGCTCTGCGAACCAGGCAAGAATGCGCATCAAGAGGTCGCGCTGGTGCTGCCGTTCTTCAAACCCGTGCTTCTCTCGGGGATAGGTGACCAGGGTGGCCGGCTTCCCGAGCAGCTGCAGAGCTCGATAGAACTGGATACTCTCGCAGGGACTGACGCGCTCGTCCTCTTCACCATGCGCGATGAGTATCGGCGTCGACACGCGCGCCACATACCGGATTGGTGACCGTTCCCAGTAAGGTTCCGGATCCTCAGACGGGGTATGCGCAAAATAAGAGAGATTGGCAGAAGGAATATCACCAAGATTATTGTCACTGATCAGATTACAGAGTCCGGCTCCCATAAATGCGGCCCGAAAGCGATTCGTCTGTGTGACTGTCCAAGCGGTCAAGTAGCCTCCCCAGCTCCAACCGGAGACACCCAACCGCTCAGGATCAGCCAGGCCCTGTGCAACGAGAAAGTCCACCCCAGCGAGAACATCACGGAATTCTCCCCCGGCGACGTCACCGAAGAGCGCATTCACCCACTCCGTCCCCCGCCCAGTGCTCCCGCGCGGGTTCGGGAGCAGAACGGCACAACCGCGCGAGGCGAGTGGCTGGGCCCAGTCATGCCAAGAACCGGCGAATTCGTTGGCCCACAGGCTCGTTGGGCCACCGTGGATCTGAACGACAAGCGGGTATGGAGGCCTTACTTCGCCCCGCGGCAAGACCAGCAGCCCCTGCACCTGGACGCCGGGGTCACTCTCCCACTCAAGAGCTCGTACCGGGCAGAGCTTCGCTTCAATCTCAGGGTGCAACTGGGTAAGACGAAGGAGATCTACCGATTCCGCACCGTTTCCCGGTTCGCTGTGGGATATGTCGTGCGGAGCGCGCCACCCCCACACGTCCGGAACGTGCTCCCCGTCCGACCATACCCCAGCCCACCGCTCACCATCCGCACTCCCGCTCACCGGCCCGTGCCAGCTACCCTCAACTCGCGGACACAGCAACCGCCGCTCTCCGTCCCACCCCAGTCGATAAACCCGCGCGTTCACCCCTTCATACCCAACAATGACGAGCTGCTCTCCCCCTCGGTAGGCTCCCAGATGTTCTACCGTTCCCGGATAGCTGGGTGTGAGGCACTCCGCCTCTCCTCCATCGACACGGCGCCGAAACACATACTCCCCGTGCACCACTCGCCCAGCCGGTCCCCGATAGGCCAGCCACTCTCCGTCCGCTGACCACACGAGATCCTCTGCAAGCCCTCGCATCCGGAACAGCTCCCGGAAGCTGCCCTCCTCCACTTGCAGCTCGGCGACCGCGGTTTCTCGATAGAGGTCATCGACTCGCGGGGACCAGCTTATCGCGAGCGCCACACGCCGGCTGTCCGGCGCCCAGGCATACCCCCACACCTGTACCCGCTCCGGGGAGACCAGACGCGCCTGCCTCGTCGCAAGTTCCACGATCCACAGACGCCGAAATTTCCAATCGGTATCCCAGACCCGCGCATCATCGCGTCGCTCTCGACGCTGTTTTTCTTCCTCTGTCTCGGGTTCCACCATCAGGAAGGACAGATATCGACCATCAGGCGACCAGCGAAGTTCGGCGATTTCACCAGATTGCTCAAAAACGCGAATCGCCTCCCCACCGTCGCGTGGCATGACGTAGACACTCGCCTTCCCACGCTCGGCACGGTCCGAAAGGAACGCCAGAAGCCGCCCGTCCGGAGACCAACGCGGTTGCTCGTCGTGCCACAACCCGCTCGTGAACTGTCGTGGCTCGCCACCAGCGAACGGTACTACCCAAATACTGCTCTCCCAGTGCTCTCCCTCTCGACTCACTGGCCGCACCACGTAGGCGACAAGCTCCCCATCAGGAGACATGTGCACGTCCGATGGCCGTCGCATTGTCACCAGTTCATCGATGGTGAGCAGATCACTCCGCGGTTCCTTCTCGCCTGTCACCGACCCCTCCCTTCTCACGTTCCGGCAACCGGGTAAGGAGATGCCCCTCCGTGCGGGCTCGGCCCTCCCAGGCCTCCCGTACGGCTCGATAGTCCTCTTCCGTATCGATGTCTCGTGGCATTGGCTCGTCGAATTCCACCCACAGCACCCGATCTCGGTACCGATCCACCAGTTTCCACGCCGCCTTCTCCCCGCGGAGGGCTACCAGTTCCCCGAACAGCTCCTTCCCAAAGACGAGCGGATGTCCCTCCCCATCCCGGTACCGCGTCGCCGCGAGCGGCGCACCTGACTCAGACCAAACCTTCACTACCCGCTCAATCGTCTCTGCCCTAAGTCCTGGTTGGTCCCCTAGCACAATCACGACGCCGTCCAGCCTGGAGTCCTCCAGTGCCGTTAACCCGCTCCGGTACGATGCAGCGCACCCCTCACCCTCGGTCTCCGGCAGCGCCACGCGCGCACAACCGAGTGACTCACCTGGCTGCACACCCAATTGCTCCGCAACCTCGGGGCGCAGGACCACCACAACCGCCGTCAGGCTCGGCGTTCGACACACCTCGTCAATGACCGTCTCGATCAGCGTCCGGCTATCCCACGGCAAGAGCTGCTTCGGTCGGCCCAAACGCTCCGAACGCCCTCCAGCAAGCACAACTGCACCAATCCGCACAATCACCACACCTTTAACTCAACCAACCACGCCGGTTTGCGATCATTACCGCCTCGAGTCGATTCCGAGCTCCCAAGCGGCGCAACACCTCTTGGACGTATCCTTTCACAGTGTTCTCGCTCAGGAATAACCGTTCAGCAATCTCGCGGTTGGAAAGTCCTTGCGCCATCAGCCGCAACACCGATAACTGGTGTGGCGAGAGGGGTACCTCGCTCGGAGTTTCACGGCTTCGTAGCCGTTCGATGACGGCCGTCGCCACGCGCGGATCGAGCACTGCCTCGCCGCGAGCGACCGCCTTTAAGCTCTCCTTTAAGTCAAAGTGCACAATATCCTTCAAAACGTACCCTTGGGCCCCTGACACCAGACACCGGTAAACCAGTTCGTCCTCACCAAAGGCGCTCAAGATCAGGATGCGCACGCCGGGAACGCGTTCTCGAATGAGACGGCACACGTCATCACCCTGCATCGAAGGCAAGCGCACGTCGACGATCACGACGTCAGGCCGCAGCGTATCCACCATCGCCACGCCGCTCGGCCCATCCGCCGCCTCGCCGACTACCTCAAACTCTGGGTCTCCTTCGAGGATATGCTTGACCCCGCTGCGCACGATCTCGTGATCGTCAATGATAGCGATGCGGAGCGGTCTCTCCTTCATGTTTGCTCACCTACCATCGTGGTTCCGCCGGTATCACGACCCGGACCACAAAACCACCGTCTTCACCGTTTTGCAGGTGCAGCTCACCCCCCACTGACTCAGCCCGGCGTCGCATCGATCGTAGCCCCACATGCCCAAGCTGATTGGCGCATTGGGTGAGCAACGTTGGGGGTACGCCTCGTCCGTTGTCCTGGACCACCAGCGTCACAGTTTGGTCAGTGAAGTGCAGGCTCACGATCGCCAGATCCGCTTCGGAATGACGCCGGACATTGGTGAGCGCCTCGCTCGCGATCAGGAGGATCGTATCCTCCAGAGCGTGGGGGAGACGTCGCGGCTTCCCCTCGAGTACCAGCTCGACCTGCAACTCCTCGCTCCGGTACGCCTCTACAAGCCGCCGGAGTTCTTCGACCAGTTCCCGCCCACTCTCCGGGAATTCCGCCAGGTCGTACACCACCCGGCGCACTTCGGCCGCTCCGCGGGCCGCGAGTTCGCGGATACGATCGAGGCTCCGTAGCACAGGCTCTGGCACACCCGGCTGCTCTCGACACCAGGTCGCCTCGATCCCGATTCCGAACATAATCTGTGCCACCCGATCGTGCAGTTCCGCTGCGATCCGGTTGCGCTCCTGATGGAGCAGCGCTTCCACCCGAGCTGCATCGAGCCGCGCGTGCAGCTGTTGGAGATCCGCGATCATTTGCCGTTGCCGCTCGTAGAGACGCGCATTTTCGATCGCAACCGCCACTTGATTCGCGAAGGTACTCAAAAGACGCTCGTGCCCCGCATCGTATCCACCAGGACGATTGGCAACTCCAATCATCCCGATCGTCTGCTCCCGCACCTTCAACGGTACGCCAAGAAACGTCTCTACCGGCGGATGACCGCGCGGTGCACCACGATGCAACGGATCGTTCCGCACGTCGTTGGAAATATTCGGCCGGCCTTCGAGGATCACGATGCCGAAGATCGTTCGCCGGATCGGAATTTTCCGAAATCGCTCATAAAAATCTGGTCGATCCGGCACGAACCCGCGGATTGCGGCCACATCCATTGTCTCGGGCCCGTCGACGAGCCCCACGAAGCCGAAGGTCGACGCGGTCAGCGCCAAACAATACTCGAGCGCCCGGTCCATAACCGCACTGAGTTCTCTCAGCCCGGCAATCTCGACCGAGATGGCGTAGAGCGACTCAAGCTGCGCTTGCCAATCGTCACGGTCGACCAGGGGGACTCGACCCTCCGTGCGCTCGATCATTGACCACCTCCAGCACGCCGCAGTGTACCATGAGGTCGGCGAAATGCTGCTGTGCTCCGGACATTGCTTGCGGAAGACGCTGCGCAGCTAGGCACGCGGGACGGGAAGGGAGCTGGGATATGTCCGCACGCGATTGGCTCCACGAGCGGCTAGCCGATCGACCTCTCTTCGATCACTCCTGTACGCCGCCCCAGCGACTCGCTCCCCGCATCCCTGCCGGATATTTCCACCGTTGCTTCCTCCCTGACGCTCTGCCGGACGCGCAGCGCTCGGCCCCTTTTACGCTTCCCTATCGCCTCGCACTTCGCTGGCTCGCCGAACTCCTCGGTTGCGACCCGACCGAACAAGCTGTCCTTGCCGCCCGTGCCGAACGCTCTCTTGACGAGTACGAACGGCTCCTCGCGGATGACGCGCGCCTTGGCCCCTGTTGTGCCATCGTTGCCGAAGACGAAATGACCCGCTCTCCCACCGAGTGGGCGGCGATCATCCAACGCCCAATCGGATCGCTCGTTCCGATCGAGCCGCTTGCCGAACGGCTCCTCCCGCACTGCTCCTCCTGGGACGAACTCCGTACCCTTTTCGCGCAATCCCTCGCCGAGGCAGTCGGTCGCGGCGCGCTCGGCTTTGTCAGCGACTTCCCGCAGCGAACGTCGCTCGCCATCCAGCCGGTGGATGTCGCCACCGCGGATCGCTCGTTCTACGAAGTCCGCGCCGAGATCGACGCCGGCTCATTTGGGCAGCTGCAACACCGGAGACTCCTCTACGCACTGTTCTGGGTCGCGCTCGAGGTCGCCGCGGAACTGAGCATTCCCTTCCAGATTCTCCTGGCTCAGGGATCAGCCCGAGATCCCCACGCAGACGATCCGTCGCTCTTTCAGATCGTTCTCGATGAACCACGCTATCAGCACGTCCCGCTTGTCTTCGTGAGTGCCGTTCGCCTGCATCCGCACGCACTCGCCCTTGCCCGCCGCTATCCGCACCTGTACCTTGATCCTGGTCCAGCATTCTTGAGCCGTCCCAGCGAGGCACCTGCGCTGCTGCGCGAACTCCTCGCGAGTGTCCCCACGACCAAGCTGCTCGCCTCGACGGGTGGCCAGTTCCTTCCAGAGCGCCAATGGTTCGTCGCGCGGATGTGGCGCCACGCGATCGTCCGTGCCTTCGGCGCGTTGATCGATGAGGGACTCTCAACGCTCGCCGACGCTGAGACGGATGCCACTTTGCTCCTTTACGGGAATGCCCAGCGCATCTACCGTTTCCCATCGTGACAGCAGGGGGTCATGTATGCGCACTGAACTTGAGCACCGGCTCGCCCGCTCACGCTCGCTCCTTGCCCAGCATGGCATTGACGCCGCGCTTATCGGTCCCTCCGCTGACTTCCGGTATCTCACTGGGCAACCAGCGAGCCCGAGTGAGCGACTGCTCGCGCTCGTGCTTCCCTGCGACGGTGAGCTGGTTCTCGTCGTTCCAGAACTCGAAGCGCCACGATTCGCAGAGGTGGGTGTTGGCACAGTACTGCGTTGGAAGGACGGCGAAGATCCTCTTCAACTGCTCGCGTCTCAGCTCGAACGATTCGCTGCGCACACAATCGGCGTCAACGATGAGTTTTGGGCCGCATTTCTCCTCCCTCTCCAGGAGCGGCTGCCGAATCGCCGCTTCGTCCGTGTCAGCCCTCTCCTCCAGACCCTCCGTATCGTCAAGAGCCCTGCTGAACTGGCCCTCCTCCGCGAGGCCGTCGCCCGCGTCGACGCCGCCTGGGCACGCTTCTGCGCGAGCGAGCAGCTCGTCGGGCGAACAGAACGGCAGATCGCCTGGCGTCTGACCGAACTGCTACTCGAAGCGGGGCTCGACCACGTCGAGTTCTGTATCGTCGCCAGCGGCCCGAACGCCGCCTCGCCGCACCATTCGACAAGTGATCGCATCGTCCAACCCGGAGATCCGGTGGTCATCGACATTGGAGGTCCATACCAAGGCTACTACGCAGACATGACGCGGACGCCGGTCGCTTGTTCGCTCCGCGACCCCGATTTCGCAGCCGCATACGAGGCCGTGCTTGAGGCACAACAGGCTGCCTTCGCGGCCATGCGTCCTGGCGTGCCCTGCGAGGAGATCGACCAGATCGCCCGTGACGTGCTCGCCCAACACGGCCTCGCCGAAGCGTTCATTCACCGCCTTGGGCATGGACTGGGGCTCAGCGTTCACGAGCCTCCGTATCTCGTCCAAGGCAACCGGGACGTGCTGCAGCCCGGGATGGTCGTGACCGACGAGCCCGGCGTCTACTTTCCAAACCGCTGGGGACTCCGCATTGAAGACGTCGTTATCATCACAGAAGAAGGTGCAGAGCGACTTACCGCCTCTCCCCATGAGTTGCTTGAGCTGCCGTGACACATCAATGCGCCGTATGCTTGTCAGCGAGCGCAACCGCATTCCCGCCGCGCCGCTTGGCAGCATACAGCGCTTCGTCGGCCGCACGGAGCAGCATGTCTGGCGTATCGCCATGCTGTGGATAGGCGGCGATGCCCAGCGAAATTGTCAGATTGACCAGCTGGTCGTGAACCTGGAACGGGGAACCTGCGATCCGTTGACGCAGCCGCTCCGCAACTTCTTCCGCCACCTGGAGATCCACGTCAGCGAGCACCACCGCGAACTCGTCACCCCCGTAGCGCGCGACGAGATCACTGGGGCGCAGCGACTGCGCGAGGCGTTGCGCCACCGCTTGCAGCATCGAGTCTCCAAAGAGATGTCCCTTCTCGTCGTTGAGCGTCTTGAATCCGTCAAAATCAATTAGGATCACCACTACGCTCTCCACCCGGCGGTCGCGGAGTGCACGCCGCAGGTGCTCGAGCAGTGCACGCCGGTTCGGCAATCCAGTCAGCGGATCACTCAGTGCCTGGCGCTCGAGCTGCTCCGTCAGCTCCACCTGGCGCATCAGGAGCTCCAGATGTACTGCGACGTTCAGCGCCAGCCGGAGATCCTCCTGGTCGAGCCGATGGCCCCTTCTACTCTCGATGTTGAGGACACCAATCGGCTCGCCATTGCGACGGAGCACCGCCACCACCTCGCTCTCCATTTGGACATCAGGCTGTGGATCGAAGTAGTCCGGATCCTGGCGCACATCTACAACGAACTGCGCGCGGTTTTCCCGCACCGCTCGACCGGTCACCCCACGGTCGGCTCGCCATTCGTTGTAGGTCAGTCCACCTTCGACGCGAACTGCCCGCCCCACGAAGCGCGACCCATCTGGGCTGAGCAGGGCTAAGCCGACCAGCCCATAGCCGAACTCCCGTTGCAATCGATCAGCCACTATCTGAAAGGCCGCATCGAGATTGCGATCCTCACTGACCATCCGCGTCAAATCGTGCAGAAGCTCGAGCTCCATCAGGCGGCGTCGTTCCAGCGTCACGTCCTGAAGGACAAGCTGTACCTGCGGCTCCCACCGTGCACCGGTTCCAGGAAGTTCGACAATCCGCGCGTGGAACTCAATAATCCGGAGCCGCTTGTCAAGGGACAGCACAGGGATGACCGCCCCGACAGATGGTGCCCCGACCGGACGCTGACACCACTCGTCCCATGGTAGTGGAGCAAGAGTTCGGACCACCTCTGGCAGTCGTACACCAATGAGGCGCTCCGGACGCTCATAGCCAAGAAGCCGAGCCGCCGAACCGTTCGCCAGCCGCACACTTCCATCCATTGCGCACAGAACAATCCCAACCGGTTGCTCCTCAACAAGCGCACGATACAGTTGCTGGTTCAAGAGGAGTTCCCGACGAGTTTCAGCGACGGTCCAGGCCACTGCCAACGCCTCGGCTGCCGAGTCGTACAACTGCATATCGGCACGGTCGAAATCCTCCATCCGCCGAAGATAGACCGAGAGCAAGGCAACGACCCGTCCGGCGCGCCGGATCGGCACTACTACCCCTGCCTCTAGCCCGGTCTCGCGCCGGATTTCCGGAGCCGTGACCACTCGCTCGTCGTTCGATCCTTCTCGCATATCTACGGGTCGGACAGCTGACTCCAGGACTCGGTGCACGAGCTCCGCCGCTCGCCCATGCGCTTGCCGCTCGACCTCACGCACAAACGCCGCTGGGAGGCCGACGGCCCCTGCATTGAGAAGCGTGTCGTTCTCCCAGTCGACCCGCCACACCGCCAACGCCGGAACCTCGAGAATTCTCTGCAGAAGCCGAAGACTCTGCATCAACCACTCGGGTGTCAGTTCGGCCAGCAAGGTGAGGTCGGCTTCCACCTGCCGCAACGCATGCAGCTTGACAAGCTGGCGCCGCTCCCGATCGCGCTCTCGCGCCAGCACCGACCTCGCCAACGCGACGATTCGCTCCAGGTCGACCACTGTGATCGGATCGTACAGAACTGCACCAAAGCCAGCAGCCAAAAACTCCGGCGTCGTCCCTGACTCACCGTGCACCATTGCCACGAACAACAGCCCGGACCGTGCCTGGGTCGAGAGGTCGAGCGCATGACGGCTGAGCAGCGCTCCATCAACCAGAACGACGGTCGGTTTCTCAACGAGTGCCGAGGTGAACGATTCCGGCCATTCCTCCAGCGTCACCACCTGGCCGACCCCAAGTGCTTCCGCCAACCGTGCAACGGCCGCTCGTCGCACTGGATCTTGGTCGATGATGATCAGATCGAGATCGCTCGACCTCTCCACGCTAGTCGCCTCATTTCTCGGCGCACGTGATCTCGGCTCCACCGAGCGTACTTCCATCCTACTGGGCCGGTCGTCAGTCACCACTAGGACTTTCTTCCCAAATCGGACAGCGTTCCTGATCTCATGCCTGTCGGAGCGCTGCCGCGTTCACCGTGCGTTCTCGCGGGATGCACCTCAGTGAGTTCCTCACCGCGGTATCGCCACAAGTCGAGCGCCCACCAGCGAGTCGCCAGCGCGACCATGACACACCCAATCCCACCCAACACCATCGCACCCGCAGGCCCCACAACGCTGGCAAGAAGACCAGCTTGGAACTGACCCAGGCGTGGCCCACCAGCAGCAAAGACTGAGGCGAGTGCACCGACCCGCCCACGATAGGCATCTGGCGTCGCGAGCTGTCGCACTGTATGCCGTAGCGCCATACTCACGGCATCGAGCCCACCAGAGAGAGCGAGCAGCGTGAGGGAGAGCCAGAACGAGCGGCTCACTCCGAAAAAGGCAAGGGACGCGCCGTACCCCACAACCACCCAAACCACCACTCGCCCTGGATGCTTCGGCATCGAGAGGAACGCAAAGAGAGCTGCTCCCGCAATGGCACCGATGCTCGGCGCGGCAAACAAGAGACCGAGGCCTTCCGGTCCCACTCCCAGCACGTCTCGGGCAAAAACTGGCAGGAGTCCCGTCGACGACGCAAGAACGACAGCGAAGAAGTCGAGCAGCATGAGTTGCCAGAGGACGGGCCGTCGCCGCACGAAGGCGAGACCATCGGTAAATGCTTCCCAACCACGCCGCTCCGGCTGTGGAGTCGGAATGTCCCGCCGCATCAGCAGCAGGGCAGCCACCACCGCAAGATAACTCAGTGCATCGGCCCAGAACGCTGCCGACACTCCCAGCCGCGCGGTCACGAGGCCACCAAGTGCAGGTCCAGCGACCGCCGCCACATCCCAGGCGAGCACGTTCAGTGTCAAGGCATTCGCCAAGCGCTCGCGCGGAACTAACGCAGGAATCAACGCCTGCCGGGCGGGTGCATCGAACGCCATTGCGGCTGCAGAGGCGAACGCAAAGGTGTAGAGCAATGGCAACGCCGTCCATCCGAGGCTCACGCAGACGGCAAGGCCAGCCAACAACGCCGCTGCGAACGTCTGTGTCACCAGGAGAAGCCTGCGGCGATCCACTTGGTCGGCCAGCGTCCCGCCGAACAGGGAGAGGCTGATCGTCGGAATCGCGCGCGCCAGCGCCATGCCACCCAGCTGCGCCGGCGAGCCAGTCAGCTCATACACGAGCCAGCTCAGAGCGACTGTCTGCATCTGCGTGCCAAGCATGGAGACAAATTGCCCGGCCCAGAGCAGGCGGAAGTCACGGAAGCGCAAGGCAGCTAGCGCCTCCGTCCACCGAACAGCCACCGCCCTCCTCCCTCCAACCATAGTCGGTAGAGCAGCGTATCATGAACACCGCCTACCGGGTTGGTACACTCCGATGGGTTGATGGGAGGAGTCCTCAGTGCAGCCAAATGTCATACGCGTCGTACTCTACGCGATTCTCGGTGCCGCTTTGACGGTGCTGGTCATCGGTGTACCCACTGCCCTCGTCCCGAACCCGATCTTCGGGCGGATGACGCCACCCGACACGGTCGACTATCTTGTCTTTGGTGTCACAGTGGCGCTGGCCGCGGCGCTGGCTGCCACCTACGCCTGGCCCACCGCCTGCCCACTTCCGGAACGCCGGCTCGCCGCTGGCACCATTACCACCTACTTTGCCGTTGGCTGCCCCACGTGCAATAAGCTGGTCTTGCTGCTCCTGGGTAGCAGCGGGGCACTGCAGTGGTTCGCGCCTATCCAGCCCTTCCTCGGCGTGCTCGGCATTGTGCTCCTCACCTCCTCACTCGCGTACCGAGCACGGCTCCTGTGGCGAACGCGTTCCGGGCGCGCGTCGACAGCCGGAGGTTCCGTCTAATCCCGCGAGCGTCCCCCTGCATCGTGCTGGGATATGTCTGCTTCAGCGATGTCTTCCGCCTTGGCCGGTTCCTCTGGCCAATCCGCCGAGCCACGTTCTCTATTCCCATCACCCTAGGTCGGGCTGCCGCCCAGCGTGCTCACCGTATTCCCGCCCAAGTCGCTCATACGCAGTCGCCCCGCTCTAACGCCGTCCCCTTCTCACCCTCCTGCCACCGCGCGCCTTGCCCTGGGGTTCCTGCAGTTGATCACAAGCTTCCGCTCTCTGACGTAGTCTTCCCGCAGGTTTGCTGCCCGTTTGCTTACTAACACCGACCGTGCTGCGAGCTCCCCGCGAGCATCGTGATCGGATGCCGCATTACGAGGAAGCCGGAATCTGTAATCTGTCCTCCGGTTGCAGTGCCGACTGTCATCGCAACAACCACGAGCTTTGCAGCAAGTCGTCGGTGCACAAGGGGCCGGACAACCTTGCGGTGTCTGCCTGTGCAACCTGGGGGCTATCCCCCAACGCAGGCGACTTCTCCCTCTCCTGCCGCCCTTGCACAGCGAACTGCGCGCGCGTATACTCATCTGCGTGGGCGGACCGTGGGCCGCTAGCTCAACTGGTAGAGCAGCTGACTCTTAATCAGCGGGTTGGGGGTTCGAGTCCCTCGCGGCCTACTAACAAGAACTGCATCAAGACGAGAAAAGGGCCGGCGCGCGTCACGAGAAACGCGCCGGCCCTGACGTACTGTAGCCAAACTGTCGTCAACCGCCCCTCCGCGCCGAGCACCTCGTCAACCGCGCGTGCCGCCTCCCACATAGGACCGGGACCGACCTCGGTGCAGACCTCCATCGTGAAGGACAACGTCGCAGCCAAGAAAACCACCGGGTCCACTCCCAGTCGTTTTGTGTGCTTTGACCACAACTCTGACTTCCGTCAGCTCACAGCTGTCCGAGCACATTACGCAGCGACACGGGCGCCGAGCACGTAAGGTTGACGTTGACAGGGGCATAGTACGGAGGCCACCGCTAACTGCGAGTGCCTCAGGATCATGCTCACCGAATTGAGGTCACTGAACCGGTTCGCAAGCCGTGTTGCCATAGTGTTTCGGTGGTCGTGAAAACAGATCGGCACGACACCAACCATCTCACAAAGATCATTGGAGACTACGGTCATATTGCGGACACGCAAGGGGCATTCCAGTCTGGGAACGTTGCCTTGGAGCAGTTCTGCATTCTCCGCCTACTGGTAACACCAGGTGGATCGCTCGCATTATTTCCTGAGAAGGACAATCACCTAGGTGATCGACCCTGCATCACCTGACTTCAGACCTTCAAGACTAGGGCATCACCGGTACCAGATCCCTGGTGAACCAGTCTGTAGTGGCACCATATACTGAGATGTGGCGCTCTGTACCCTCTGCTGGAAACAGTATCATCAGGATGGAACGAGAGTGCTCGAACCATCGCCTTCCTGCACGTCAGCAGCGATGGCCGGTCGCAATCCGAGAGACAGTAGCGCTTTCCATTGTGTCCGGTGCCGGGATCCGAAGGATCCGCGAGTCCACAGCGGGCTCGTCAGTCCAAAGCGGGAACTAGGCGACGGGTGACAATTTCTGTCGGGACCGATGACTTATCATCTGATCTATTACCAACTTTGACCCATGCGAGAATCCACCGCTCGAGGCGGGTGGCTCAATGCGACTCCTTCATCCCGCGCGGCTGGTTCCACCGTATCGCACGGCTCCCAAGAGTTCCCACCAGGTTCTCTCTCCATCTGGCGACTTCTGTGACTAAAGACCATCCTCACGTCCAGCAACTCGGCATTTGCTGATCCTCTTGACAGGATACGATACCCGAACAAGAATGTAGATTACGTGCCCCTTTGACAAGTTCACCTGCAGCCAGGGACTGGGGGGTTCCATCTATTGATTCATTACGGGCTACGCACGGCGGTAGCAGGAGCCACTCATCTGACCTACCGAGGTTTCGCAATGTGCAGCTGTGCTAAGTACTGCATGCCGACAATGCACGGTAATGCAGTGAGCGGTGCATTGCACTCGCAGTTGCAGGGCAAAGATCGTCGATATATTAGTGAAGTCGAACGCGGGTCAAGGTAGGGCCACATGCTCCGCACCGTCTCTCACGTCCACAGGCCTAGCATGACTCCAGCACCTACATACCGTCTCTCCACCGGCGATGAACTTGGCCTCCCGAATCATAGACGGGAACCCCAGTATTCCCGTCGGAGGCTTACAATGCCAATTGCGAGGAGGTAGCGATATGAACGAGCAGTTGATTTCTGCTGGTGTCGTGGTTGATCTGGCCTTCCCAGTGACGCCGGTTGGGAACAGTGACGCGATCCTCCCCGTCGACCACGCCTATCCCCTCTTCGCCGCGCTGTGCCGGATCGTGCCCGAGCTCCACGGAGATCGGCATGTCGGCATTCATCCGATCCCGGGCCGGCTGTTGGGACAACGTCGCATGCTGGTCAACCGCTGGGCCCGCCTAACACTCCGGGTTCCAGTCGACCGTCTCGGCTCCTTCGTCAAGATTGCCGGTCACGTCCTCGATCTTGAGGGCACCAGGCTGGCAGTCGGCCCACCAGACGTTCGCGCTCTCCGTCCCTCCCCCGCACTCCGTAGTCGCCTCGTGGTGATCCGTGGTTTTACAGAGCCTGAGCCGTTCCTCGAGGCAGTTCATGCCCAGCTTACGGCTTTAGGCATCGTTGACGCCCGTGTCCGACTGGTACCACGCCGCGCGGCCCGCCCCTGGGAGCGCGATGGCCAGGGTGGGCAGGGCCCTTGGGTACGACGGACCGTACGTATCCGCGACCGCGAAATTGTTGGCTACGCCCTCGACGTCGAGGATCTCACACCGGCCGATTCCCTCCTCCTCCAAGCAGTGGGGATCGGTGGCCGGCGCCGGTTCGGCTGCGGCCTCTTCTTACCGCGGCGGGAGGCTTAGTGCATGGTCGACATCCTACTCGCGAAGCAAAGCCGTACCCCCAACGCTCCAGAGTATGCTGAGACTCTACCGGGGCATCTCGAACTCGTCCTGCGCGTCGCCCGCACCCTGCTGGCCAAGCGAGGTGCGGCAGTGCTGGACATGCTCGGGCTCGACGCCAAACGGTGGCAGCGCGTTCTCGAGCAAGCGGTGCTGAGCGCAGCAGCGCTCCATGACCTCGGCAAGGCCAACAGTCAGTTTCAGCGGCTTGTGCGTGGCCATCGTCTCACGCAGGCCTACCGCCACGAAGTACTGACGCTCGTAATCCTTCACCAGCAACCAGCGCTCGACGCCTGGTTGTTCAGCAGCATCCCGCCGATCGCTCGCGCGCTCGCACTTCGCGCTGTCGCTGGGCACCACCTCCGCTTCAGTCCTGACAGGTCGTTGCAACCACAACCTTCCGGCCAGCTCACACTTCATCTGCTCCTCGACCACCCTGACACTCAGGCAGCGTTGCGGTGCGCCGGTGCCATGCTCTCGCTGCCCGAGCCTCCGCGTTTAAACGCGACCGAGCTCTCGCTCACAGACGACCAGGCACGACCTCTCGCGGACTGGCTGCACAAGGCTCTGGCAGGGGCCTGGGAGGATCAGGATGCCCGTCGCTGCGCTGGTGCGGTTCTCGCCCTGCTCGTGGCGGCTGACATTTGCGCCTCAGCGGTTATCCGCCACGGCCTTGACCCAGCGCAATGGGCTGAGGAAACTCTCACTTACTGCCTCAGTGGCGAAGACCTTGCTCGCGTAGTCGCGCACCGCCTAAAAGGACAGCCCTTGCGGCCATTTCAGGAGCAGGTCGCCTCAACCCCGTCTCGGCTTACGCTGGTGACCGCGGGCTGTGGTACCGGGAAGACCATCGCCGCGTACTGCTGGGCAGCTCGCCAGGCAGCAGGCCGACGCCTCTTCTTTTGCTACCCGACGACCGGGACAGCAACCGAAGGTTTCACCACTTACGCTTTGCCTGACTTCGCCGAGAGCAGTGCGCTAGTCCACAGTCGAGCCGTGTACGACTTGATGGAACTGCGTGAAAGCGATGAACAACCAACTGCGTTCGAGCAAGCGTGGAGCGGACTGACAACCTGGGGAGCGAGGCTCAGCGTTGTGACGGTCGACACCGTGCTTGGGCTTTTCCAGCATACACGTACTGGCCTCACCAGTTTCCCAGCCCTGGCTGGGGCCGCGTTCGTCTTCGACGAGGTGCACCTCTATGATGACCGACTCTTCCGCACCTTGCTCCGCTTCCTAGCCGACTGTCGCAACGCACCCGTCCTCCTTATGACCGCCTCACTCCCGCCAAACCGGCGTACGGCTCTTGAGCAGCTAGCCTGCCAACTTCGCGAACCGCTAACGGTTATCCCAGGCCCTGCGGAATTCGAAACGTTGCCTCGCTATCTCGTCCAACATGTTGATAGTCAGACGGCGATAGCTACAGTCGAGGAGGCACTCTGCGCCAACCGCCGCGTGCTCTGGATCGCAAACACGGTCGAGCGAGCGATGAGCTTGGCGCGTGTTGCTGCTGAGCGCGGCTGGCCGGTGGAGCTCTACCACAGCCGTTATCGCTATCGGGATCGCTTGGAGCGCCATCGCGTCATCATGAATGCCTTCAGGCCGGATACCAACCGCGGTCCTGTGCTTGCGGTCACCACCCAGGTCTGCGAGGTCTCGCTTGATATCTCAGCTGATCTGCTGGTCACCGAACTCGCACCACCACCGGCACTAATCCAGCGTCTGGGCCGGCTCAACCGCTGGGCACTCCCTGGTACGGATGTTGCGCCGGCGCCAGCGCTCGTCCTGTTGCCACCCAACGCAGCCCCTTACCGCCCCGAGGAACTGGCCGAGGGTCAGCGATGGTTGGAGGCAATCATCGGCCGGCCGTTGAGTCAGCAGGACCTGCGTGAGGCCTATGAGCAGCTTGCTAGTTCATCACCACTGCACCCTGCGACCGACGTAGTCTGGCTCGATCGGATGCTCGACTCTACCCCCCAAGCATTGCGCGAGCCCGGCACCACGATCGACGTATTGCGCGAAGAGGATTTGCCCAACGTCAAACACCGGGCCGACGCTGTTGGATACGCCATCCCGATGTTGCTCGGACCCGTGAGTCGGGAACTGGCGCGCTGGCGGCGCTGCTTTGGCATCCCGGTCGCACCCACCGGCTCGATCGACTATGACACGACCTGGGGCGCACAGTGGTCTCGGAGCACTGGAGGTGAATAATGGGTTCGGTGCGGATCAGCCTCTTCGACCCGGGTATGACAACGCTCCATCGCGTCGGGCTCGCCGGCCTCTGGATGACACTCGAAGCACTCGAGCGGGAAGACCCCCAACGGGTGACCACCCTCTGGGAACTCGGCGGTCGCTGGCAGCGCGAGTCTACGGCGGTCAAGCTGTGGTGGGAAGGGAATGGACAAGACTTCTTCCGCGAACTCTTCGCGGCCTCCTTTCGCCTGACAGATGACGGCCGCATCTGGCTACCAGGCATCGGCCACCCTGACCAGAGCGGTGACCTCGGGGTTACGCTCCAGACTGCGCTGCTTAGCACATATCTCCAGCACGGTCGGCATCGTGACGCCGACCCTCTCAATAAGCCAAGCGGTGCCCTCGTGCTCACCATCGACCAGACACAGGTACCGGTAAGCTACCGCAGAGTGCGTAGCTACCAGCATCAGCGCGCGTGGAACGATTTCCGCCCAGATCGGCCGTCACCGGTCAAGGGCTGGCTCTTCCCGGGGGGCGCAGTTCGCCACTCGGGGTACGAAGCTGCCACCGCGCTGGCGGAGCCGCCTGAGCGTTGGCTGGCGTTGCTCTACGCCCCTGTGGCTACCTTTTACTTCCTTGTGCGGCAGCCGGGAGCTGCGATCCGACCGTCCTGTTGCCTCGTGTTGGCAGAACTCGATGACCTGAGCGAGTTGGCGACCCTACGTCGCGAGCTGGTTCGCAGCCCGGTCAAAGACCTTGTCGTCAGTGGCGGGGCCGATGCCGGCCTTCGCATCCTTAGCGCCATCGAAGCGCAGCGACTTCTTAGGTACCTCGGCTTAGCACGTTGCCAGGTCATCACATTCGGCAAAGTCGGATGGGTTCAGGCGCAGCATATTCGCATCGACGTGTTCGACGCAGAGCAGGTTTCATCACATGCCTGCCGGCAATATGCGCTACTCTACCATGCCCTACCCCCCGCGCTGCGCCCCGAGCAGCAGCCCCACAGTACGCCGGAAGCGAAAGCCGCTCAGCCCACTGTGACCGATCGCTACCTTGTCTCTCCGGTGCTCGACCTCGCGGCACGCAACCTCGTCAGCGGACGGCCCTGGTGGAGAGACTTCACTCGGATCGTCAGCGACAAGTTGCTACGGCGACAACTGACTGCGCATAATGCGGAACTCCGTCGACAGCATGGGCAGGAAGGAGGGTTAGCGGCAGTGCTCCGTGACAAATCGGCATTCAACGATCCCGGTGCGGAAGCGATCGTCCGCGCCTGCCACGAGGCCTGGCGCCGCCGGCTTGGTCAGCTGAGTGAAGAGGCTAAGCGCGGACGGTTCCAGTTTGAGAGGCTCGTGCAGCGCGAGCGCGAACGCTTGCGAGTGGCACTGGCGAACAGCCGGAACCTGGCCTCGCTCCGTACCACCCTGACGGACTTCTGGGCCCGGGCCGGTGCGCCCATCCCGGTGCTGCAGCAGCACTGGCAGGATATTCTCCCGTACTTCACCGAGACGCGATGGCAAGAGGCACGCGACCTGGCCCTCTTAGCACTCGTGAGCTATGCGGGCGAGGAAAACCCTGAGAACTCGAACGCGGTCAATGACACCGTTCTCGATCGAGAGGAGACTGGAGCATGAGCAAGCACCTGTTCGGCATCATCTGCACTCACCACGGGACTGCAGCGAACAACCGCGGCGAGACCGAGGGGAACGTCACCACTCTGCAGAAGCTCCTCTGGCATGGTGAGGTCCATACCACGGTCTCGGCCGAAGCGATCCGCTGGGCTATCCGGTACTTCTGGCAGCTCAAAGGCCTCAGCGTGAATCGCCGCTGGAATGACGCCACGAACCAACACGAGTGGCAAGTATCCGGGTTCGATCCAGAGAGGTTCATCGACGACGATGTGCTTGGCTTTATGCGCGCGGAGGCTGCCCAGCAGGAGGCGAATGAGGCGGAGCAGGCTACGCCGACGGATCGACGACGGCGTCAGCGAGGCCAGACAATCGCGCGCCGCTCGCGGCTCGAAGTGACCCGCGCTGTGTCGCTGACCCCCTGGCGCGGCGATGTGACCTTCAACGCGGCAGGCATCAACGCGACGCCCTCGGCGGCGCAGCAGGGGCCCTACCCGGTACCCTACTATACCGAGATGCACGCCACGCGCTACCAGTATGGCTTCGCGTTGACACCCGCTGCCCTCGCAGAACCAGCCCGCGCGTTGCACGTGGTTGATGCCCTGATCCACTTGGGCGAGGTAGCTGGTAACCACGCCCGCTTCTTGTACGACTTCTCACCGGAGACGATCGTCTTCCGATGGACCGACGACTTCGCTCCACGTATGCTGTATGCCTTCACGGTTAGCGACAACGGTCACGTGCGTGCACCACTCCTACTCGAACGTGTACAGGCGGGTGACATCCTGGCTACAGAACTGGTGATTGGTGGCGCGCTGGCCAAGACCGAGGACGGGCAGGCGTTGGCAGCTGCTGGCGCCATAGTCTTACCGAGCGTCCGTGAGGCAGGTGAAAAGATTAAGCAGATCATTAAGCAGTGGATCATGAAGGAATTGAACAAAATGAACGATGTAGCCGCCGAAGCGTCCACCCCGTGACCCTTGCCAGGGAGGAACGCAATGACTACCTCTGCCTACTACCTCGCCGCCCCGATTACAAGCTTTCGCTCACCCTGGGCGCGGGAGTACTTTGAGACTCTCCTCGCACCCCCACCGGCAACAGTCTACGGCGCACTGCTATCCGCCGTTGGCGAACCAAACCGACTCGTGCACCAGGGCACCGAACTAGCGATCGGCCTGCTCTCACAGCCGACACGCGTCCGCATCTTCCGCACACTTTGGCGGGTCAAGGATCCACGAGTCCCCTTGGGGCACGGAGAGAACCGACGCCCGGACTTCCAGGAACTCCTCGTCGATGTGCGGCTCGTCATCCATATCCGAACCGGAGCCGATTCCCATCAACCTCCGCTTGTTGACCGGCTCCGGAGCGCCGTAGCCCAGCCCGCCTCGGTCGAGCGCTGGGGAGCGCTCGCGCTTGGAGAGAGCTCCCACCTGGTCGACGAACTCCGCCCGCTACGCGCCGCAGAAGTACATCTCCCGGTACGCTGGCTGGTTCAAGACGACCGCGGTTCACTCGCACTCCCAGTGTGGGTCGATCACGTGGGCTCAGCAGGGACAAAGTTTGCCCAATGCAAGCTTGCGGAAGGGACAGCCGGCAATCCGCCCGAGAACGCCTGGTTCCGCATCGGACGGGATTAGCGGGGTGCGGGTGCTTTCACTGGAAGGAAGGGACACCGTGCCATCAGAGAACTCGGGGCCTGAGATCGACGAGCCCAACGCAGGCATAGATCCCGCGGCGTTTCTGGCAGGCGGGGATACCTGGGTACGGGTCATGGGTCTTCACTCGCTCATCTACTGCGAGCGACTCTACTACTTGGAAGAAGTCGAGGGATTGCTGATCGCGAACGAGCGTGTCTACGCGGGCCGCGCGTTGCACGACGAGCGCACCGCCCCGGATGAGACCGGACGTGAGCACCGGAGTTTCTGGCTCACGAGCGAGCGGCTCGGCCTCTACGGCCGGGTCGATGTGCTGCGGACTCGAGATGGAAACCCGATTCCCTACGAGCACAAACGAGGCCGTGCTCGTCGAGGACCCGATGGGGCGCCCGAAGCTTGGCCATCGGATCTCGTGCAACTCGGCGGCTATGCCCTTCTCCTGGAAGAGACAACCGGGCAACCTGTCCTGGAAGGCCGCATCCGCTACCACGCCGATCAGGTCACCGTGCGGGTACCGATCACGGACGCACTCCGGGCACAGGTACGCGAGGCGATCGCTCGGGCGAAGACATTGCGCACACGCACGACCCGGCCGCCGATAACCGTGGAAGCAAGCAAGTGTGCTCACTGCTCGCTCGCACCGGTCTGTTTGCCCGAGGAGGAGCGACTTATCGAGGGAACAGCCCCGCAGCCGGGTCGGCTCTTTCCTCCACATCCGGATCGTGAAATCGTGCACGTGAGCGTGCAAGGAGCTCGCATTCGCCGAGTCGGCGAGCGACTCCTTATCGAGGCACCAGGAGTTGAGCCACAGGCGCTACCGATCCAGACAGTTGGCGCGATCGTCCTCCATGGGAACGTGCAGCTCACCACCCAAGCGCTGCACCTCTGCGCGAGTCGAGAGGTCGGGGTACACTGGATGACACTCGGCGGCCGCTATCTCGGCGGCCTCGCTACTGGCCCGGGGACTGTACAACGCCGCATCCGACAGTACCAAGCGCTGACTGACCCGACACAGCGATTGGCATTAGCACGCCGGCTCGTCGCCGCACGGCTAGAGAGCCAGCTTCGCTTCCTCCTTCGTGCAACGCGCAATGATCCAGCCAAGAGGGCGGCGATCGATGAGGCACTTCGGACAATTCGGCAACAACGCGCAGCAGTCGCGCAGGCCGAGAGTCCGGAGGTGCTGCGGGGATATGAGGGACTCGCTGGCCGTGCTTACTTTGCTGCGCTGCCACAGCTGCTCGGTCCCGAAGTGCCCGACGCCATGCGCCCAAGTGGCCGTTCGCGACGGCCCCCACAGGATCCGTTCAATGCGCTCTTGAGCTTCGGCTATGCGCTGCTCTATCGCAGCGTACTCGCCGCAGTGCTTGCCGTAGGACTCGAGCCAGCCTTCGGCTTCTTCCACACACCTCGCTCCGCAGCTCACCCACTGGTGCTCGATCTGATGGAACTCTTCCGCGTGCCCCTTTGGGACATGGTCGTGATCGCGTCATGTAACCGGCGACAGTGGGATATCGAGGCGGATTTTCAGGTTGCCCGCGACCACGTGTGGTTGAGCGAGAATGGCCGTCGGAAGGCGATCCACCTTTACGAGCGTCGGCTTGAAGATACCTGGAAGCACCCGGTACTTCAGTATTCCTTGAGCTATGCCCGGACGATCGAGCTTGAGGTTCGCCTCTTAGAGAAGGAGTGGAGTGGGGCGCCTGGCATGTTTGCTCGTGCCAGGCTGCGCTAGGATGGACGAGCGATGCGGAAGTGGCATCTTGTGACCTATGACGTGCGAGACGATCGGCGTCTTCGGCAAGTGGCACAGCTCTTGAGCGGCTACGGTGAGCGGCTGCAGTACAGTGTGTTCCGCTGCCGCTTGAATGCGATCGAGTTGGAGCGGCTGCTGTGGGAACTCGGTCAAGTACTTGCGGAGGAAGATAACCTCCTTGTTATTCCGCTCTGTCAGCAGTGCGCGGAGGCGGTGCGGGGGCGCGGGCACTTGCAGTCCTGGAAGGTACCGCCGCGCTACCGGATTGTGTAACAAGGCCCGTTCAAGCACCGCCCTGTGGCGGGGCGAACGCCGCATCACGACGTGACTTCGGAACTGGATCCGGAACAGGTACTTGACTCAGAGCTGGAACCTGTGCGACTGCGCGAAGACGCCGCTCCATGCTCGGCGCGACTATGCGGAAATCGAAGAGACCGTCCATGGCTAGACTGGAGGTGTGGTGGGTGCTGTGCATTAACCTCTGATGCCAACAGGCGTTGAGCACTCGCGGATGCCGAACCAGTTGTTCTGCCAGGCCATGTGCATTAACCTCTGATGCCAACAGGCGTTGAGCACTGCTCCGCCAGGGTGAGGTCGATGGCGCGGGCAATGTGCATTAACCTCTGATGCCAACAGGCGTTGAGCACCCAGAACAGGTCCTCGGCAGCCTGCGGAAGGCCGTCCGTGCATTAACCTCTGATGCCAACAGGCGTTGAGCACCGGAGTTTGTGGTCGATCTGCCACTCTTGACCAGTCGTGCATTAACCTCTGATGCCAACAGGCGTTGAGCACTGTCGGATGAGGGGAGCAGCAGGTCATACCAGTACACGTGCATTAACCTCTGATGCCAGAAGGCGTTGAGCACGAGCTGCGCATCATGGCGGAACTTTCGCAGGACAGGAGTGCATTAACCTCTGATGCCAGAAGGCGTTGAGCACACGTAAAGCAGGACGAGGAGGTCGAACCAGTCGCTGGTGCATTAACCTCTGATGCCAGAAGGCGTTGAGCACCGTAGGTCGATGATCCGTCGCCAGAGCCCCACGTCAGGTGCATTAACCTCTGATGCCAGAAGGCGTTGAGCACTCGGAGTTCAACGCGGGGACGCGTGATAACGACGGTGCATTAACCTCTGATGCCAAAAGGCGTTGAGCACACGGCGTTGCGGTTGAGTGCCCGCCCCATCTTCCGGTGCATTAACCTCTGATGCCAGAAGGCGTTGAGCACCCGAGGAGCAAGACCTGGTCTGCTTGCTCCTCAACGGTGCATTAACCTCTGATGCCAAAAGGCGTTGAGCACCTCGCGCACCAGATCGCGCAACGCTGGGAGTGGCGGTGCATTAACCTCTGATGCCAGAAGGCGTTGAGCACAACACATTCATGGCGACGTTCTTGGTATATGGAGGGCCCTTGTGCATTAACCTCTGATGCCAAAAGGCGTTGAGCACAAGTAGCCAGTGGTCATGTCGATCTCCTCAAGATATGTGCATTAACCTCTGATGCCAAAAGGCGTTGAGCACTTCTGCGAGCTCAAGAGCCTGCGCGGGGAGCTCACGGTGCATTAACCTCTGATGCCAAAAGGCGTTGAGCACACGATCGACCGCGACACGCTTGTCGTCGGCACACTGCGCATTAACCTCTGATGCCAAAAGGCGTTGAGCACACCCGGTCGGTCGCGTAGTGCGCCCGCGGCCCGGTGAGTGCACTAACCTCTGATGCCAGAAGGCGTTGAGCACACCGGCAGGCCACGCAGCATCCGCCGCTGGAGCTCGCGTGCATTAACCTCTGATGCCAGAAGGCGTTGAGCACCACGGCGACACGATCCGCAGCACCGGCTGCCTCGTCGTGCATTAACCTCTGATGCCAGAAGGCGTTGAGCACAGTAATACTGCGTGTGAGCGACACGGAGAGCCTAGGAGTGCACTAACCTCTGATGCCAGAAGGCGTTGAGGACACTCTCGCTATATATACTGTGTCAACACAGGCTCCATTACGAAACACGCTCGTCACCGGGCACCAGTAGCTAAGCCATGGTAGAGGAAGACTTCCTGTAGCGTACCAACTGAGTTCGAAACCTCAAGAGCCCGATCCACCACGTATGCGGCAGAACACCAACTCGCCTGCTTCCTGGCGCGTATGCACCTCCTGATCCAAAGGAGCTCCCCGACTCGGCGGTGCTTGCCAGGCGTCGCCTGCCCCGGGGCTTTGGCTGTCTCGCGTGCGGTGGCGGCGGTGAGGGCCGCCGGGACCCCGCCAGCGCGGCGTTCACCTAGGCAGCGCTCAGGGTCAACCTATGTCTCTTTTGTGCACCATCCGGGCACAAAGGCGCGCACCTCCTTCACCCCGAACTCTCTCACCGTAACCTCGGTACCAACTGCCTAAACAATCAGCGCCCACTTTCCAACCACCAGCACCCTGCCGGCAGCACAACTCGTTGCGCCAGTCCCCTCAGGCCCGAAACTCAGCTCGCACCGCCGGACTTTAGCGCTGAACCAGCGACTGCGAGCTCAGCGGCCCCTCTGCACTTGCCAGGGGACAGTTTTTCGATACGCACCAAACTCGCTCGCGACCTCGAACTCCATCACCTTATTCCTGATCGCGATCAAGCAAAGCCAGACACCTGCCCCTAGTACAGAGTGCCTGGTCCCTTGGCTCACCATGCCAGGGAAACAAACGCGACACAGGGCGTCCTCAAACACCAGTGCCCCTGCACGTCTCCCCGAATCGCTGACCGTGGATCCGAACACCTGCACCGCTTGCTCCGGAGAGGCAGGCTCCTACTGAGGATAGGGTTTGGCTGAAGCGCGGGGGATCTACTGGCGACCAGGTCAGCAAGATCCAGGAATGCACTCGGTGGATCCTCGCCCAAGGCGGGTTCACTGCTGGACGCATGAGCCAACCCGTGCCGGGCAAGGGTTGGCTACTCCGCCTCACCTGCACGCCCATCACGGACCGTCCGTTTGCGGGTTGTGGAGAACTGTTTGCTGCACCAGACAAAGCCTCAAGAACGCCCTTCCACAGGCGAGAGACCAAGCAGGCTTAAGGGGCTCCTAGTCCAGCAGGGTAAAGCGGGAGGAGATTCATCCCGCACAGTAAGCTGGTCAGTCGTGCTGGAGTAGGTTTATGACGAACCACCATCGGGCCTGTGCTAGAGGACTCAATATGGGCTTCCCCTTTACTTGAGTACTTTCCCAGCAGCGAGCCGACAATGGAATGGCAGTGTCTGTCAACCCCCTACTGAAAATACAAAATGCAGCAACGGGTGACGTCGGCACACGCCACTTCAGATACCCGGTTCAAGAATCCTGCTTTCCGCTCAGCCAATATCGCCTACCGGCTGCCCGGTGAGCCACTCCGTCGCGGAGGCTGTAGACTGGTCAACTGACCGTCGCGTCCTCCTCAACCCAGGCCCAGCAAGCCACTACCGTCTTACTTGGCTGCGCGAGCGGGTTCCCCCTGAGCGGGACAGACACAGTACGCATCGTATGGTGACGTACCACCCTCAGATGCCAATTCGGGTGGTCACGCAGCGACTGTACTTGCCGCTGGCGGCTGTGCGGTGCTATCTGCTACCTTGAAACATTGAGCACAATTCAGTCTACTGAACCACAATTGCGCGATGCGTCGCCTGCTTATGTCGATCAGCCGTAAGGTACTGTTGTGGAAGAGGCGGAGATGGAACTTCTGCTACTGAGCTGTTCAGCGAGCAAACGTGATGATACAGGGGAACTGCCGGCACTCTTGCGGTATGACGGACCTCTCTACCAGGATCTGCGACGCTTTGTGCGTGAGAACGGCTGGCCGCCGAAGCTACACATCGGGATATTCTCGGCTCGTTACGGACTCATCGGTGCCCTCGCTCCAATACCCGCATATGATCAACGGCTCACTCCAGAGCGGGCAGCTGAACTACTACCAAGTACCCAGGAAACACTCACCCGCTGGCGCACTTTCGCTCGACATGTGACGGTAGTTGCCGGACGTGACTATGCGCAAATCCTTACTTCAGCGTTGGCACACGCTGGCTTTGAAGCCGTCTCCCTCTTACCAGGCGGTATCGGTGAGAAGCGGGCACAAATGCGGGCCGCACTTGCGGTGCTTGGTGGCGGAGTGACAGCACGGCGTGACCCTGCGGACTGCGCTCCGCGGACCTACTTCCTGCCAGATTGGGAGGACTTCGTCGACCCCCACTATGACTTTGAGCGTGACCAGTACTCAGCGCCCGCAACAGAACGGAACCGTGTTCATGCAAGCGCGCTGGCAGGCGAACGGATCTGCGACGGAATCTTAGTCAGTCTGGCTCAACGGCTAACACACAAGGGCTTACTAAGACGAGTTAACCGTGCGCATCCCGGGACAACAGCCCCGGAAGATCTGCGCAGGGTCTATGCGCTCTCGGAAGATCAACTCCTTTTCGGAGACTGTGGAGCATTCAGCTACATCCAAGAACCCGAGCCTCCCCTCAGTGTCGCTGAGGCCGCATTTCTCTACCATATTTATGACTTTGATCTTGGTGCAAGTGTCGATCATATCCCTGCGCCTGATCTCCCGATGGAAGAGCGACGTCGCCGCACCGAACTGACACTGGTGCTGGCCGAATCCTTCCTGCGCGAAGCTCGGCGCTATGGGAGCTTCATTCCCGTCGGTGTGGCCCATGGCATTGATGCAGACGACTATGTCAGATCCGTACTTGCGCTGATTGAGATGGGATATCGGCATATTGGTGTCGGCGGATTAGTATTTCGGACCGACCATGAAGTAGCACAGATTGTTCAAGCAATATCGCGGGTTCGCTCGCAGCACAGGAAGTCTGTATGGCTGCACCTCTTTGGGATTTTCCGTCCCAAGTTGCAGCGGCTTTTTGCAGAACTCGATATACAGAGCTTTGATAGCGCAAGCTACTTTCGCAAGGCCTGGTTACGCAGCGATCAGAACTATCTGGGCGTGAATGGGAACTGGTACGCGGCAATCCGCGTACCAGCCTCACGTGACGGACGAAACCAGCGCAAACTGGAGCGTGCTGGGGTGCCGCGAGAACGGATCCAGGAATTGGAGCAAGCTGCACTGACAGCGTTGGCGCGGTATGGCCGTAGGGAGATTGGGTTGGAAGAGACCCTTGATACAGTTTTAGAATACGATAGTCTCATCGATCGAGAGGACATCGCGAAACGAGATATTCGCGCATTATACCAACGCACTTTGCTTGAACGGCCATGGGAACAGTGTGGATGCAGAATTTGCCGGGAGCTAGGAATCGACGTCGTCATTTTCCGGGGTGCAGAGCGTAACCGACGGCGCGGCGTGCACAATACCTTACAGCTTTACCGACGAGTTCATGGGGGAGGCTTGGTTGGTGGGGCTCCTGACGGCTGAGGAGTTCGAGGAACTCCTCTCTCACTGCGGCATTCGCATGGATCAGAAGCAGCGAGAGGTCGTCCTCGCACCAGTTGACTCCGTCCTGTATGTAGTAGCCGGACCGGGAAGTGGGAAGACCCGGGCACTTGCCCTGCGTGTACTCAAGGTGCTGTTCGTTGATGGATTGCCCCCAAACGCAATCATGGCAACTACCTTCACCCGTCGTGCCGCTGGAGAACTCCGCTCACGTATCCAGGGGTGGGGAATGCAAGTTTGGCAAAGGATACCTCACCGACAGCATGAAGTGATCGACATGGGCGCAATCCAAGTTGGCACGCTGGACAGCCTCATTCTTGATGCCCTTCGCGGGCTTGGCCGACAATATCGAAATCTAGCCGTGGCGGATCGCTATGCCCTCCAGCTCTTAATCAGTCGCGACCCGGAATTTCGGGAATTAGCCACGCAGATACCGGAACTGCGTGAGTACTCTCGGCAGAGACCACCCCGGGACTTACCAGAGATGTTCCTGGACTTGCGAAGTCGAATTATTGAATATCTTGTGAATGATAGGGCAATCAGCGAACAGCTACGGATGGCTCTCCAACGTTTTGAGCGTCTACTGGAGGAACGGCACATAATCGACTATCAGCGGCTCAACCGTCTGTTTTACGACCTGTTGATGCAGCAGCAAATACCGGATCATCTCTTGCAACTCCGGTATCTCCTTGTCGATGAGTACCAGGATACGAATCCCTTGCAGGAAGAAATTTATCTCAGCCTCGGACAGATCTGCATTAAGGGCGGTGGTGGTCTCTTCGTTGTTGGAGATGATGACCAAGCGCTCTATCGTTTCCGCGGTGCGACGGTTGAGGTCTTCGAGCGATTTCCCTCCAGCGTGGCGCGCAAACTTGGGCACCACGCGAAGACAGTCTGGCTGACGGTGAATTACCGGTCTCGAAGACCGATCGTGGATTTCGCGAATCGCTTCTTAGCCTTGGATCCGGCATACTCTGGTGCTCGCGTCCAGGGTAAGCCCTGGATCACTGCTGACCGGCGCGAGCCAGGACCTAAAGTGCTTCTCGTTTCTCACAACGGCTGGGTAAAGGTGGAATCGCTTCTTGCCGACCTGATTGCGAGACTCGCCGGTCCGCAAGGTCTCGACCTCTGTGGCGAACGCTACCAGGTTAGTCGGCTTGGTGACATCGCAGTGCTGACCTATAGTCCGAAGGAAATTGCTGGCGGCGGTCAAAGTAATCAGACTAACTTACGTTTTCCTGGACGTTTACGCCAGGAGTTGGAATCACGAGGCATTGCGGTATTCAATCCTCGCGGTCGACCACTTTCCGAGGTAAAAGCTGTCAGTCAACTTTGCGGGATTCTACTGTGTTGTATCGATCCGCAACAGAAGGTGCAACAACAGTTGCGCAGCGATAGAGCGCATTCGATACTAAAATCGTGGAGATTCACTGCATACACTTTAGCTCTGCAACATCGAGATTTGAAGCATTTCATTGATGGGGGATGGATTACTCAGCTACAAGCTGATACTCAGGAAATCTCCCTATTGCAACTGGTGTATGCTGCACTTCGCTGGATACCAGAGCTCTATACGAGCGTAGAGGGGCTGACGTACCTCGAGCTCATCACACGCGCGATCACCCAGGCACAACTCGTGAGCACTGCCGCGGGACATATTCGGGCGAATAATGACTATTTGATTCGAGAGGCCATCCGAACAGTCTTGATACCTATTGCCGAAGGCAGACTCGAACTGGATGAGGAACTCCTCGAGACTTTGCCGGGTGATCGTGTCAGCATTATGTCGATCCACCAGGCGAAGGGCCTCGAGTTTCCGGTTGTTATCGTTTATCTCGGACCTACCCCATTCGATTTCCCCAAGTCAGGAAACGTGGAGCACTTCTTAGAAGAGCGGTTCGGCCCCTGCTCGCGCTTGGGTCGACTGTCGCGAACTCCAATCGACCGGGCATTTGATGATGTGATCCGCCGCTACTACGTGGCTTTCACCCGTGCTATGGATGTGCTCATCTTGGTCTGGGATGGGCCTTTCCCGCCAACAGCCGGCGGCGAGAGGAGCGTTCCGGGAGGGTGGATTCGCAGTGGACAGTGCAAGGCAGTCGAACTCTTCCAGGATGTCCAGTTCTGGGGGGTAACTCATGTCTCGACTGGTCCGCCTAGGTCGCACCAGAACGCGTGATACCATCCCTGAATACAGCGCTACCGGGGACGTTCTTGCTTTCCGAGCATGTGGTCTACAGTACCGCCTCTATAACCGGAATCGGTTGCCACCGTCTCGTCCAGTTCAAGTCTGGTTTGGAGAGTTCATCCATGGCGTCCTCGAAGACGCACTCCGGCTCTGGCAACATCAGCGTGAGCCGTTTCCTTGGGACTGGCAGAGAAAAATCCGCCCGATCGAGATAGCAGTAAACCGACAGCTTGAGGCGCTTGGACTCAGCGCTTCATCGACGGTGTTTTGCCGATTCGAGGGTCCAACCCCCATGCAACGCGGTCGATGTCCCGATAATTTACATCCACACAAACTCTTGGCCAGTCAGCGAGCTGAGGCTGCGATCAACCTTGTCGGACGATGGCTCTTCCCACTTATGACTGAGGCAGAGGTACGACTGCGTGGAACACGGCGACTCAGCCGAACCTCTTTCCGTGCCGAAGCCTATAGCGTTACTGGTGTTGCCGACGTTATTGCATCTCATCGTGTTCTCGGAGAGGCCGGACACAACCCGATCGCTCAGGCAATTTGGGACACGTGTGGCCACATCCCAGAGGGCTCTGAGATCATCGTCGACTACAAGGGGATGCGTCGGCCAGCAATGGACGAACCCGAATGGGAAGCACACCGACTACAAATCCTCACTTACGCTTGGCTCCGAAATCAGCAGACTGGATCCCCCAGAGTTCGAGCTTGTCTGCTTCTCTACCTCAACGAACTCGTGCCATCGCGAGAAGATATCAGACGACTTTGCGAAGACATTGATAGAAAAGGCACAGATATTTCTCCAAAAGGGAAGGATGCCCTTCTTCTCCGTGCAGGACACACTGGGAGATACCCACCAGCTCTCTCAGAGGAATTTCGACTGCAGCGGTGCATTCGCGTAGTACCAGCTGACGACTCAACAATTGGGGAAGCGCTCAAGTATTTCGATGAAGTCGTGCAAGAAATCGAGGCAAGAGTCGAAGCTGAAACGCAAGGTAAGCTGATAACTGAGGTGTGGGAACCACGTTTCCGCCTGGAGACTTGTGTCGCATGCGACTTCCAGGCAATTTGTCCGGATAGCAAAGTTCGTGAACATCTTAGGAACGGCGTTCGTCGGTAAAGCGATGAGGACTACGGCGCATTCCGACAAGACTGTGCACTGTGCAGGCTACTGGTGACGCCGGCGCACAAGTTTTGCATCGACACATTCATTTCTCATAAAGATAGTCTGGCATACAATCCTCTCCTCTGCCGACCGACGCGCGAGCAGCCACTCGCACTCCAACCCGCCATACTCCGCGGGGCCGAGCTCGCCTGGATCCAGGCGTTAGCCATTCTTGGAGTGGCGAGGAAGCATCGACCCCGAAGCGCAGTCGATGCCGCACCGCGAAGAACCTGCGCAATACGTTGTCGTGATCGTCCGTCGTAAGAACAAGCCAGGCGGTCGCCCCACCACAGTGCGCTCACCGACCAGTCCTCATCAGCGGGTTGGGGGTTCGAGTCCCTCGCGGCCTACCGCAAGAGAGCAAAGAAAATCGCCCCGGGAGCTCCCGGGGCGATCGCTTTTTGACGACCATTTCGACGATTGATCGGGTTCGGCATTGCCCCTAGGCCTGCTACCGCCTTCCGCATCCGCATCGCCAACCGCTCGCCGGCACGCGGGGATCTACTCCGACTTCACTCTGAGTATCCGCGCTAGGATCCCGTTGAGTGTGCGACCAACCCCAGCAGCTGTAGTCAGAAGAGGTCAGCCAGCTCGCTCAGAGGAGCCACTCCATGCTTCCTCTCGGTAGTTCCGGGTACAGAGAGGTAGAACAGGATGCGCCGTCAGCATCCTCGTCCGACCCTCATCTCCACAATGGGACGAACCGAGTTCGACCAACTCGCACCAGGACTCTGCGGCTCATTCTCTTTAGATCAGGAGAACCATCGAGGTACTGGCGCACCCCCTGCGCCTCCCTGAATCCCGACCCTCACATACCTTAGACACGAATCGGGCACGCCTCAGTCGGACTAGCCTTGACAGAACGGTATTTGAGTATTAGCATGATAATAACACCCGGCGGAGTTGAAAGGAGGCTAGCGGCTATGGCTGAACCGCAGGCGCATGCGCAGCCGATGCCTGCTCCGCAGGCTCAAGCGCTTGAAGAGCCCCAGGTTACCTTCACAGGTAAGGCCTGCGCTGTTGGTGGTGGCGTTCTTGCCGCTGTCTGCTGAGGTGGCGGGCTGGCGGCAGTTGTCGCCACGCTGATCGGTGCCGTCGGCGCGGTCACCTTCATGCGCACCTGGGCTAACATGCAGGGAATCACCCTACTCTCCACGCTCTTTGCGATCCTACTCATCCTCGGGCTAGCTCGCTGGCTCACCCGGGGGTACCGCCGCGAGCTACCTCCAGCACAGTACCGCGACGTCTTCCGGCGCACGCTCTTTCGCCTCTCAGCTTGGGCGCTAGCCGGCTACATGATCTACATGGTCGTGGTGTCGGCCATCCTGAACCTTATCGGCTTCCAGTACCCGCGACTGGGGGGATAGGAGGGAAGCATGATCGCAGATACCCGCCCGATGGCTATGTCCGAAGCAGCCGACGAATGGCGTGCCCCTTTCGCCGCTGGTCTTATTGGTGGCACAACGGCGAGCCTCTGCTGAAGCGTCGGACTGGTGGCAGTTGCCACCTGGGCAGCCGGTTTGAACGCGGCACTCTTCGCACTCGATAAGATCTCGCCGGTTGGCTTGCGACCCATTCTTGTCCTCATCGGCCTTGTGCTGACTCTTGGGATGACCTGGCTGCTTATGCGGCGGCGGGTCAGCGGGCTCCCTGGAGCAGTCGCCCAGCGGTTGACGAGGCAAGCGTTCAAAGTGAGCCTCTTCACTGCGGCCCTCACCTACTTTGTGATGATGCAGATCGTGATGCCGGTGCTGTTTCTCTTTGGCGTCGACATGGGTCTCTTCCGTCCATAGGCGGCGGAAGCGCGATGACGTCGAGGTGGGTCGTCTCCGTGGTGGTCGGGAGCGTGCTGTTCCCGACTCTGGTAGTCCTGTCCACAGCCGCCTGTCGGGTGGAGGCTGAGCAGTTTAAGGCCGCGCCGCAGCGTATCGGAGAGTACGAGGTAACCTTACAACTCGATCCCAACCCGCCGAAGAGCGGTAGAGGGACGTCACTGATGGTGACGATCACGCGAGGTGGGAAGCCAGTCGAGGCAACCGAGGTCGAGCCGCACCTCACCGTCGATATGCCAGAGATGCCAATGGGCCATCCAGAAGTGGCCTTGCACTACGAGGGCCCAGGGAAGTGGACTGGCGTCATCAAATTTCCGATGCCCGGTGACTGGGTAGCAATCGTCATGCTCATGCCGGAGGGCTCCGAGGCACGGTTCGAGTTCGAGGTAGGCCCGTGAATGGTGCGAAGAGGGAATGGGTCTGGTTGGGCACGCTGGAATGAACTCGCCCGCTACGGCTACGATCTCACCAGAGCATTGCTCGCTCAGCCACAACCTCTCGTCCAACGGCACGAGCTGACCAGGCGCCTCACGGCCGCACTCCGCAGCACGTTCAAAGGGAACGTCGCGTTGGTCGGACCTCCTGGCTCCGGCAAACGCAGCGCGCTGCGAGCGCTGGCCCAAGCGATCGCACACCGTGATGCCCCAGTCGAGCTCCTCAATTACCAGGTCTTCTGGATTGATGTCGCCCGTCTCGTCTCCGGTGCCCGTTACCGTGGCGAACTCGAGCAACGTGCAGAGCAGCTTAGCCGAGAGATTGCTGCCGGGTCTGGCCGCCTGGTCGTCGTCCTCGAAGGGGCCGAGTTGCTCGGTCTGAGCAACAGTGACGCGACCTCTGGCAACATTGCCCTTCGCGCACTCCTGAATGCGGGAGGAATCGTCCTGCCACTCACCCCCGAACAGGCAGCACGCCTCACGCAGTCCATTCCTAATTGGGACATGCTGGTCCAGGTCATCGAGATGCCAGCCTGGGACGAGGCAGCCTGCGAGGCCGTGTTACAGGCTCACCTGCCACGGTTGCAAGCGCACCATCGAGTGGAATTCGCGCCTGAAGCGCTGCGCCTGGCCATTCAACTGGCCCAGCGCTTTCTGCGCGCACACGCGCTACCCGGCAGCGCCCTCCAGATCCTCGATCATGCAGCCGCGCTCGCACACCTTGATGGCAAGACGGTAGTGGGGCGCGACCGCCTACTTGAGGCAGTTGCGCTGCGCACAGGGTTACCGCTCAGCGGATTGGATATGCTCTCCCCCGGCTCCGGTGGCGAACGTCACTGGCTGGAGATCGAAAGTGCTCTTGCCAGGCGTGTGGTCGGCCAGGAACCAGCGATCCGCGCCGTCGCCAGAGCCCTCCGGCGGGCACGCACCGGCCTCGGTGACCCACGCCGTCCGCTCGGCTCGTTCCTCTTTATCGGTCCAACCGGTGTCGGGAAAACCGAGCTCGCTCGAGCCCTCGCCGAGTTTCTCTTCGGCGACGAAGAGTCGCTGATCCGCATAGATATGAGTGAATACATGGAGCGGCACGCCGTAGCCCGCTTGATTGGTGCTCCACCTGGATACGTTGGCTTCGGGCTGCCAGGCCAGTTGACCGATCCGGTCTTGCGACGCCCCTTCTCGGTGGTCCTCTTCGACGAAGCCGAGAAAGCACATCCCGATGTACTGAACCTTCTGCTCCAGATCCTCGAGGACGGCCGACTCACCGACGGATATGGCCGTACGGTCGACTTTCACAACACACTGATTGTGCTTACTTCCAACGCCGGATCTCAGGAAGCAATCGGAGCCGGTGAACGAGCGCCGGAAGTGTTCCTCTCCTACGCTCGCCGACTCTTTCGCCCCGAGTTACTCAACCGCCTGGACGACATCGTCCTCTTCGCTCCACTTTCCCTCGACGCGATGGAGCAAATCGTCGACCTCCAGCTCGAGCGGGCGCAGCAGCGCCTCAGTCTCTGGGGAGTCAGGGTACGTCTGTCCCCAAGCGCCCGCAGCGCTCTCGCGCGCGCCGGGCACGACCGCGAGCTCGGTGCGCGCCCACTCCGGCGACTCATCGATCGTGAAGTGCTGGACCCAATTGCCCGCGCATTGCTCGCTGGGGAACTGGAGCCGGGGGCCGAAATCGTCCTCGATGGTGAGCCTGGAACGTGGATGTGGTGGAAGGGCGGCCCGGAACAGGTCAGGAAGACCGCGCTCAGCAGTGAGTAAACCTTGAACAGAGAAATTTGACTGACCGGCCATGAGGATACCGGCCGGTCTCTATCCCCTCCACGTTCTCTGGAAGCTAGGCCGCTGTGCTCGCGCCACAGCGACAGCCTGAGCACAGGCATTCGGTTGCAAGAGCTCGCTGGACACGGGTCAAGTTATAGAGCTGGCGGCGCTCCTCGAGCGTCAGCGTCGTGAGGAGGTCTGGAAAGAGAAGGAGAAGTAGAAGCAAATGCTCGAGCGCCGGCCGCTCCCGGCCGCTCTCCCAGTGAGAGATCGCTGACTGGCGTACCTGCAAGCGCTCGGCCAACTGGGCTTGCGTCCAACCCCGGCGTTTCCGCTCCCGCCTGAGCACTTCGGCGAAGGTTTGGGAGCTACCTGAAGTAGCGCTCATGGCAACACTCCTCCGTTCTTCAGAGCCCCACAGCAGTCCACGCTTCGCTCGTCTTGGCACTGTGCTGGGATATTAGTTCGCTAATACTCGCGCCGGCCCAGGTTGTGATTCACATATGACTTTCTTCGTTAGCGCTCAATCCTCTGAGGTTATCTCTTTGCCAGCTTTTCCGGGATAGGAAGTTTCCCACGACCTCCTTGACCTTTTTCTACTCGACGAATTATAATGGGAACACACGTCGGATGACGCGATAAGTCGTGTACACCAGCCGATCGTCTCGATACCCTAGACCTCTCCGGCATACCGGAAAGTAATTTCCCTTGAGTCCCCAATGCCGTGCTGGAGTCGAACGATCGGCACCTTTAAAAGGAGGCAACATGCGGATTGCCGTCGCGGGCAAAGGCGGAGCTGGGAAGACGACGCTCGCTGCGACGATGGCTCGGCTGGCCGCACAGCGCGGGTACTCGGTTAACGCCCTGGACGACGACCCGAACCCGAACCTCGCGCGGGCGCTTGGTCTGTCCACGGAGCAGATTGAGCAGCTCCGGCGGGTGCCGCGCGAGGAGATCCTCGAGGAACGAGTGGACAGTGATGGTCACGCCTCCCTCCATCTGATCTGCCCGTTCGAGGAGATTATCGCGCGCTACGGTGTGATCGGCCCTGACGGTGTCCGCGTCTTGGCAATGACTGGCCTGCTCGGCGCCGGCCGCGGCTGACTGTGTGGGCAGCACGCCGCCGTGCGCGGCGTGGTAGCCGAACTCGGCACGCTCCGTCCCGAGGACGTCACCATCCTCGATATGGAGGCTTCGATCGAGCATCTGAGTCGGGGAACTGTGCGTCACGTCGATATGCTGCTCGTCGTAGTCGAACCGTACTTCCGGGCACTGGAGACCCTCGGCCGGATTGTGCCCCTCGCCCGCGAGCTCGGTATTGGGTGCATCGGTGTCGTGGCCAACAAGGTGCGATCACCAGAGGATGAAGCTGCGATCCGCGACTATTGCGCTCGCCTCGACGTGAGCGTGATCGGATCGATCCCCTTCGACGAGGCGGTTCAGGAAGCCGACCGACTCGGCCGCGCGCTCCTCGACTACATGCCGACTGCACCAGCGGTGCGCGCGATCGCAAAACTGACAGAGCACATCCTAGAGAATGGCAGAACCCTGCTGAAGAAGGAGACTCACAATGGCCATCGACGTGAAGCCGAAGGTGCGTCCGAAGCTTGGCATGGTCGGTAACGTCGCCGGGGCGACGACCGAGGAGATCCAGCGCCTCGCCCGGGAACAACTGGGACGCGACAGCCTGCTTGGCCCGTATACCCACGTCCACGTCTTCTGGCTCGCTGGGATGAGCTGCGATGGCTGCACCATCTCTGTGCTGGGCGCGGTAGCGCCACGGGTCGAAGATCTCCTTCTGGGGTCGTTACCTGGCCTGCCCCAGATCTTGCTCCATCACTCAGCGGTCAATGTGGAGTCTGGTGACCCCTTCGTCGAGCCGATGCAGCGGGCGCTCGAGGGTACGCTCGGTGCCCCTTATGTGATCGTCTACGAGGGCTCGGTGCCGGACGAAACACGAGCCGGTGAAGGATACTGGTCGGCTGTCGGTGAGGAGTTCGATGAGCAGACCGGCCAATTCAAGCAAGTACCATCCGCAGTTTGGTTGAAGCGGCTGGCACCCGGTGCGGCCGCGGTTATCGCGATCGGTACCTGCGCGACCTGGGGTGGGATCCCGTCCGCCTACCACAACGCCACCGGAGCGATGAGTGTGATGGACTTCCTGGGTCGCGACTACCGCAGTGCACTCGGCCTGCCGGTCATCAACATCCCCGGCTGCGCTCCGGTGGGCGATAACTTCACCGAGACTGTGGCCGCAGTGCTCCTCTTCCTGCAAGGCCTCGGCCCGGTGCCAGAGTTCGACGAGTTGGGCCGTCCAGCCTGGCTCTTCGGCGAGACGGTGCACCGGCAGTGCACCCGCGCCGGATACTACGAGGAAGGTGTCTTCGCTGAGCATTACGGCGACCCGGAGTGCCTGGTCGAGATCGGCTGTTGGGGACCAGTCGTCAACTGCAACATCACCAGTCGCGGGGCCATCAACGGCCTCGGTGGCTGCATGAATGTCGGGGGACCCTGCATCGGCTGCACCATGCCCGGTTTCCCGGACAAGTTCTCGCCGTTCTATAAGGCCCCTCCAGGATCAACCCTCTCAAGCACAGTCTCACGACTCAATGGTTCGTTCATCCGCCCGCTGCGCCGTATCACCCAGCGCGACCGCAACCGTGAGACGCGCTGGGACCGCCAGCGAGCGATCCCGAGCGGTTGGGGCGCTGAGTACGACGTGCCGATCATCGAGCGAACTGTGGAGTTTTTCTACAACCGGCTGCGCTGGCGTGGCTCATCAGCAAAGCCTGAATAGGGCACTTGGTAACTCGAGAGGGGATCGTGATGCCGGAGATGACCGTAACCGCTTTCTGGTGGCTCGTCCTGGTGATCGCGCTGGTCGTGGTACTTGTTGTCGCGATCCTGCTCATCGCCATTTGGCGAGCAGTCGAGCGGCTCGACCGGCACGCCGCGGCTATCTGGCAGGCCGGTAAGGGGATTGCAGCGAACACGACAAGCATCCCCCTGCTCGCTCAGACAAACCAGGTCGCAACTCGGATTCTCAACCGGCTCGACGCGATCGCTGAGGCCGCCCGCACGCTCAACGAGCGGCTGGAGCGGGCACAGCAGCGCTGAGGAGGGACTATGGAAACGCTCGTTCGCGTCCTGGCTGTGATCACCGCTGTCTACGCTGTCGTCCTGGTGCTGGTCCTGACCGTAGCGCTGCTGACTATTCTCTTTTACCTCCGCAGAATCGGTGGAACGTTTGCTCAGATTGCCACGCTCATGCGAGCTGTAGAAACCGCAACGACCGACCTGAACGTCCAGCTCGAGCGAGTCCACAAAGATCTGACAGCAGTGGCGGAATCACTCGATCGGACGGCCGAGCATCTTGGGGCTGCACCCATGGGTGCGCCTGAGGTGGTTGAGCGCTCGCAGGTTGCCTGAGGAGTTGAACAATGCTCGTGCTCGCGGTTATTGTCTGGATCGTGGCGCTCCTGGTGGCTCTCATCACCACCATCATTGCTCTACTCTTGGTACTCCGAGTCATCGCGCACTTGCGGGTGATCGATCATCTGGCCCGTGAGGCACTTGTCTCCATCGAAGGAATCGGTCGCCACGCTCATGCGCTTTCCACGATGCCGGCAGTGGTTGCAGCGGCTGATCAACTCGGCGTGGCCGTCGCCGAGATCGAGCGTATCGCCGCCTCACTCGGGGTGAAGCTTCGTTCCTTGGGGCTCGTAAGCTGAAGGAGTTGACTGATGGTCCTGCTGCTCACCCTGCTCTCTAGCGCACTTTTCCTGCTCTTCCTCGTCGTGCTGGCCTACGCGCTGAGTCGTATACGGCAGGCGCTTGAGCGTATCCACGGAACCGCCTCGAAGATTGTCTGGGGTGTCGCCGCAATCGAGCGGCAAACCTCACTGCTGCAAGCCCAGCTCCCGCCGCTGCAGCGTGGTCTTGAGTCCATAGTGGCCTCTGGCACGGTACTGGCCAATGAGCTGCGGCGGCTCGATGAGCAGCTCGCGCGACTAACGACGGGGAGAGCGACCGAGAGGACCTAGAGCGAGGAGGTCCCGCCATGTGCTTCAAGAATCTGCCGATCGAGTTCGACGAGTCAGGCAGGGCCCGCCTGCGAAGCGATATTCGCGACCCATATGCCTACACTTCGACCAAGACCGTAGCGACTCAACAAGAGCGGATCGAGGAGCTCTTGCGTCGCAACGGCCACATTCACGAGGTGAGCATCGATCCGGTCACTCGCGTGGCGGGGGCACTCGCTTTCCATGCCGTCGTGGATCTGGAGAACCGCAAAGTCCTCGATGCGCACTCGATGGCGACACTATTCCGCGGCTACGAGGTGATCCTCAAGGGACGCGATCCGCGCGATGCGATCTTCATCAGCAGCCGGGCTTGCGGCGTGTGCGGGGGTGTGCACGCGAACTGCTCAGCCGAGGCGATCGAGATGGCTTTCGGAACACCGCCGCCCCCGATGGGGATCGTCGTGCGCAACCTGGGGCAGACAGCTGAGTTCCTCTACGACCATCCGTTGCACCTCTTCCTGCTCGCCGGACCAGACTACTCCGAAACAGTGATCCGCGCGACGAACCCGGAGATCTGGGAGCGCGCCCAGACCGCGCTGGCCCCGAACGCGGATGTCCACGGGTTCAAGACGATCGGTGAGATCATGACGGCGCTGAACCCGTTGACTGGTTCGCTCTACCTCGAGGCCCTGGAGATGACGCGCAAGGCACGCGAGATGACGGTGCTGGTCTGGGGCAAGTACCCACACCCGCAGACAATTGTGCCCGGTGGGATCAGCACAACGATCTCAATGAGAGTCCTCAATGAGTACCAGGTGCGCTTGTTTGACCTGCTTGACTACTCCAAGAAGATGGCGCTACTGTGGGACGATGTCTTCAACTTCCTCTACGAGATCGAGCCACGCTTCCGCCAGGTCGGCGCCCGCCCGAAGAACCTAATCGACGCGGGAATCTGGGATCACCACGAGGCGTACGATGCCGACTACCGACACGCCGACCGCTGGGGCGAGCGCCGATGGAATACGCCGGGCGTTGTCCGCGACGGCGAGCTCGTCACGACGAATCTCCATCTGCTCAACGCTGGTTTGGAAGAGTTCGTCGAACACTCCTACTACGATGACTGGAACGACTACCCGCTGAAGACTGATCCGGTCGGTAACCCGCTGAGCCCCTACCATCCCTGGAACAAGCAGACTCGCCCCAAGCCGACCGGCCGAAGCTGGAAGGAGAAGTACACCTGGGCCTGCACACCGCGCTGGGACCGCACGGTCATGGAGGCCGGCGTCTACGTGCGCATGTGGACGACGGCAGCGGCCAAGAAGATCCCGGAGAACCCCTTCATCGAGTCCACTGGCCAGAGCCTGCGCATGCTGGTACCCAAGGGACGCCTGCCCGAGATGACCCTCGAGTGGCACATTCCAGCCGACTGGAACGCGATCGAGCGCAACCGCGCGCGGGCGTATGCCGAAGCGTACACGGCTCTGGTCGCCCTGAACAACCTACTCATCGGCTACGAGCTGATGAAGCAAGGCAACACGGCGGTGAGCCGCGACTTCACTGTGCCGCGTGACTTCCGGATCGGCGTTGGCTTCTGGGGTGCCGGTCGCGGTTACCTGACCCATCACCTGACGATGGACAACGGGGTGCTGACCAACTACCAGATCATCACCCCGTCGACCATCAATGCCTCCCCGCGTGATCCGTGGGGAAACCCGGGACCGTACGAGGAGGCAGTGCTGAACACGCCGATCATCGAGCAGTTCAACAGCCCGGAGGACTTTAAGGCTATCGACATCCTGCGCGCGATCCGGAGCTTCGACCCCTGCATGCCCTGCACGACACATGTCTTTGCAGGCGAGCGGGTCGTGGTGCGCGAGGTAAACACCTGTGCCTGCATCCTGGAGGAATAAGGGACGACCGGATGACGGGTCATCATCAAGTCGAACGCATCATCGATCTACTGTCAGGGTCACTCTGGCCGAGCCATGCTCGTCTACAGCCGAGGACGAATCAGCAGCGTGATGCCACTGAGCAGCAACGGTCCCCTGGGGAACAGCGGGTACTTGTGGCGGGGATCGGCTATACCAACCTGCGCGACCTCTCGCTCGGTCCAGCGCTGGTGACCCGGTTGCAGAGCGACCAATGGCCTGCGGGCGTAGTCATCGCTGACCTGAGTTACAGCCCGATCGATGTGTTGTTCCAGCTCCAGGCGGTGCCGCGCTTCTCGCTAGGCATCTTCGTCGGTGCCGTGCCGCGGGGGCGCCCGCCCGGAAGCGTTATGGTGATGCCCTGGAATCCGCCCATGGTTACTCCGGACGAGCTGCAGAGCCGGGTGAGTGAGGCTGTCACGGGCGTCATTGATCTCGAAAATCTCTTGTTGATCCTGGATCATTTTGGTGCGCTGCCAGACGTGGTGATAGTCGTTGAGATTGAACCGTTCGACCAGTCCTGGGGAGACGGCTTCAGCGCGCTTGGTGAAGCTGCGCTCGATGAGGCAGAGCGGCGCGTCCGCGCACTGATCCAGCAGGTGCTAGCCACGACGGAGACGTAGGAGTCAGGTCGATGACGAGCGGATCGAGCGCGCTCGACAATCTCTTCTGGAGAGATGAGATCTTGGAGGCGATGTACTGGATGTGCGGCGAGGGACTGGCGGAGGATGTCGACGCTGCGGAGTTGGCACGCTTTCTTGTCTCTGACGTCGACCTGATCCAGGTTCACCTCGACCGCCTAGTCGCGAGCGGTGACCTGACCTGTGAGCACGGCCGGTATCGCCTGACGGAGCAGGGCAGGCGGGAAGGGGCTGTGCGCTTCCGCGATGCCTTCGCCGATCTGACCCGACCGGCTCACGGCGAATGCGCCCCTGGATGCTGGTGCCACGACCCGGCCCACGCCGGTGAGCCGTGCCCTAGCCATCCCGATCGTCCAGGCGCCTGATCTAGGCGTCTGAGCGGAAAGTTACGAGCGATGGCCACTGCGCCACGAGACGAGACAATCGCGAGGCGACTCCAACAGGCGCTCACCGAGATCGACGCGCTCGTCCAGAGCTTGGAATCGGCGCCCGATCCGGTACTGCGTGATCAGGCGCTACGGCTCCTCCAACTGATTGACTTGCTCCACCGTGTGGGCATCGGACGGCTAGTACAGCATTTCCAGCGGGCAGCCCCGCAGGCCTTCCAGGAAACGCTGGCTGACCCCGCTGTCAGCCTACTGTTAGAGCTCTACGAACTCGATGAGGCAGGGCAGCGCACCCGGGTCAACCGGATCTTAGCAGAGGTGCAGCCGTACATCGCCTCGCACGGGGGAGAGCTGCGGGTACTCAGCGTGCAGAATGGTGTGGTTCGCATCCAACTCGGCGGAGCCTGTTCGGGTTGCCCTGCCGTGGGCCAGACGCTTCGGCAGGTGGTGGAGACGGCGCTCCGCGAGGGCATGCCTGAATTTGAGCGGCTCGAGGTCGAGTTGGTTTCTCCTGCCCCACGCCCAGCACCACCGGGACGTCGACGCGTGTCGGTACCTGTCCAGGACGCGGGGCGACCGGGTCTGGAATGGGAGACAGTAGCCTCGCTGGAGACAGTGCCGGAGGTTGGGATACTGCGGATCGACACCCGCGGCCTTTCCGTGTTACTAGTCCGACGCGGTGACGACATCTACGCCTACTGTAACGCTTGCCCAGGAACCCCGTTACCGCTGAGCATGGGACATGACATCTCTTGGGAGGAAGGCATTATCACTTGCCCATGGCACGGGTGCCGGTTCGACCTGCACAGTGGTCGGCGACTTGATCGCGCCGGCCGATCACTCGAGGTCGTGCCAGTGGCAGTGCAAGATGGGCAGATCATCATCGGCCGTCCGCGGCGGGTGGTGCACACATGAGCTCGAAACGGGTGCTTATCGCTGGGATGGGTTCAGTCCTTCGGCAAGATGACGGTTTTGGAGTAGCAGTCGTTCAGCGGCTTATGGCTGAGTGGCAGGTGCCTCCCCCCGGTGTCACGCTGATGGATGCTGGTACTGGTGGTATCGCCGTAGTGCAGGAGCTGCTGGATGGCTACGAGGCACTGATTGTGATCGATGCCGTTCGACGTGGCGGAGAGCCGGGCACCCTCTATCTCCTCGAGCCAGAGATCGACAATCTGGACGAGTGGACCGACGCTGAGCGGCGGGCCTTCCTGGCCGACACCCACTACGCCGAGCCGTGGAAAATCTTCGTCCTGGCACGGGCGCTCGGGGTCCTACCACCATTTGTCAGACTGCTCGGCTGCGAACCAGCCGAGGTAGACGAGGCAAGCATTGGCCTCACTGAACGCGTCGCGCAGGCGGTCGATCTGGCCGTCGAGCGCGTCCGTCGACTCGTCGAGGAACTGCTCGAGCGCGAGCACGTATCTTCCCAAGCCACCATCTTGTCCACGGCGACGGACGGCATTGAGTGACTCCATGAGTCGGCAACAATGAGAAGCTTTGCGATTGCTCGTAAGGTTCACGCCCTTCACCGGAAAATTCGCACTTCCGGCCAGTGGAGGTGAGCGATATCCGGCGAAAGACAACCGTCGACCTGATCCGAGAGAGGTTAGCCGAAACGACGTATTGATTCGCCCTGCTCTCATGTGCTTCACTGCAGTTTGACAGGCTTCAGGGGCGAGCGATTTTAGCATATAGGTTATGCACGTTTGACCAGGGCGGCTGTATGGCCTGCGGGAACACTGCGATCGTGAGGTGTGTGCTCGAGGTGTCTCGCGGGTCGGAGGCGCTTTGCGTGAATCAGCTCCAGTAACGTCCTGTGCATCAGCGACTTCGCGGCACCAGTCCCCAAAGCAACAAGCTGTTCATGCACTTAGCTGTGCCCATCGTCTGAGTCGAGGAAACAAGCCAGCCGTATGCATTGACAAGACCTGAGACTCCAAGCTGATCCACGCCGGCTAACCGGATCGTCCAGCTGGCTGATCCAGGCTACCGCAAGGAGGGACTGTGACGCGCACGCCCACGTCGCCTACGGTACCAAGAGCGTGCTGCTGCAGCAGAACACCGATCTGATGCACAGGTCTAGCCTCTCAGTCTGCGCTGTGCTGATGGCCTGCAAGAGGATAGGCTATCGCTGGTCCAGAAACTGGCCGTAATCTTCGCGGTTCAGCCAGATGATGCACGTGCCGGCGATGCACGCCTACCCACTCCAACGGTTACGGATGGGCAGCGTGTCTTGGTCCTGACCCGGCCTCTCCTGATACTCAGACCCGCTGCGATCCACGCATATCCTGTCGCGACGCTTCAGTGCGCGACGTGCCTGTCTCCTCACGACCTCGCCACGCGCTCCTCTCCTATCACCGTCCCGGCGTCCGTGGCAGCGGTGCTACAGTCTCGGTCGTCCGCCCGCGCTGGGCCCGCAGCACCGCGACAAGGAGCTCCAACGCCGCCGCGATCTCCGGACTGCGAATGAGTTCCAGCGCCTCACGAAGGCCTAAGCGCTGCGTACGCTGCTTGAACGCTGGGTATGCCTCGTTCATCACCGCGGGCGCTCGCATCGCGAGGTCAAAGAAAGGCTCGTAGCGAAGCTGACTCAGGAGACCAAGCAACATCATGGCGTTCGCAACCATCCCCATCAGCTCCGGGCGATTTATCGCGCTGAAGGTCTCATCGAACTCCTCCAGTACTGCACGAATACCCGCAAGGAGGCCACTTCCCGCCAAAAGGTCGATGGTCTCAAGGAGTTGCTCGATCGCATCGGCCCGCTCGACAACACGCTCCAGAAGATGCTCCAGCCGTTCCTGCTGCTCCGGAGTTAAATGCATACTCATCGCCATCTCTTGCCCACTCATGATGCCCCCTATCGACCAAAGAGGTTCGCGAACCAGTACCGCTCAAAGCCAACTTTGACCGCCCGAAAAGCCCGCATCCCACCGAGTAATCGGCAATCCGGAACTGCTGCACGGCCAAACAGCTTATCGGTGAAGTTGCACCACACCGCCGCACCCATATACCCTGTGTCCATTACGCAGATGCCAACCATGTTGTATAACTCCCCAAGGTACGCACCGCGCTCCCGATCAATGATCTGACTCACCACGTGCTCCGCCTGGAAATGCGCAAAGACACCGGCCATACCAAGCCCGATCGTTGGCGCCACCACATCACCGATTCCCCACACCGTTTCGTAGCGAGGTGAACGCATCGAGGGAAGCACAACGTCCATGTAGCCGTCCGCTGTAGCCAGCGGTGAGTTCCTTACCGCCTCGGGCGCCCGATGGTGCGGCACGATGATCGCGAAGTCATACTCCAATTCTCTCCCGTCAGCCGCAACAATCACCTTTCGGTCAGGATCATGCCGCACGCAGACAAATCCGCCTTCGAAGTGCACCCCAAAGTCGTCGAGGAATCGGCGAAACCCCTCCACCATCTGGGGGCCAAATGTCTCCATCGGCTCCTTCCAGGGATGGAACACTGTGATCTGTGTGCGCTCCGCAACTCCCCGCTGTTCTGCAAGGTACTTCAACATAAACGCGACTTCGAATGGCGCTGGCGGACAACGATATGGCCAAGAAAGCGGACCCACAACCACTCGCCCACCTGCGAAAGTACGGAGCCGTTCACGCAACTCCAGCGCCGGCGCAAGCTCCCATGGCGCCTCGCAGCCGGCCACATCCGGTGTGTCCACTAACTCCGCCCCCAAAGCGACAATCAGGTAATCGTACTCAACGTTCCCTTGGTCAGTCTCAACCGTCTGCGCTTCCGGCCGAATGCCCGTCACGGTCGCCCGGAGCACGCGCGTCCCGTAGCGCTGCTCCAGGAGCGCCAGTGGACGCCGAATTTCTTCTGGCTCCCGCTTCCCTACTGCCACCCAAAGATAACTCGGGCGAAAGTCGTGCCACTCGCTCCGATCGATCAGCACAACCTCAAACTCGCCCGGTCGCGCCCATTTGCCAAGCCGACTGGCCGCAACTGCCCCACCTGATCCTCCACCGAGGATGACAACTCGTTTCATGGCCACCCCTCCAAGCCCTCGTCCCCTCGAGCGCTCCAGCTACTCAGTAGACGATCTTCACCTCACCTTTACGAGACTCTTCCGCAATCGCAGCATAAGCCTTCAGAACCAGCACGGCAACGCACTTGAGTCAAAGCTTTGTGTCTCCATTGGTTCATCAGTCGGGAAGAGTGTCTTCATGAGCACCCGTTCGGCCCTGTCCCATGCCTTGGCAAGGCCATATGCTTCCGAACGGAGCAATTTCACCCACCTCGGAAGAACCTAATCTGACGGGTTTCTTTTTGGCCGGCCAATGAACTACTCCACGGCGTTTTCCTCTTGTTTACAGGTACGATGAAAACACCCTCCTCGACGTATCGCTGATTGCTCACGCCAGCCTCCGGTCGCAAAGCAGTCCCTTCACCAACTGGTCTCTTTAGTGCAATCGGGCAGGTACTTATATCCCCCCATCCTACCCGCTGCAAGGGAGTTGCGCGTTACACTCGCTCTGCACTGTTCGTCACCCCCGGAGATCTCCCGAACACTGACGTGGCGGAGGTTGAGTTGGTGAATGTGGGAAAGGAGGAGACCAATGGGCAGGATGATTGTATTCCCGAGCGACAGCATCGAGACGCCCGGCTACCTTGCGCTTCCGGCACAAACTCCCGCGCCAGGTGTCATCGTTATTCAGGAGTGGTGGGGGCTGGAGCCCCATATCAAAGACGTCACTGACCGGTTCGCTGCCGAGGGCTTCGTCGCCCTCGCACCCGACCTCTACCACGGCAAGATCGCGACGGAGCCCGACGAGGCGCGTAAGCTGGCAATGGAACTCGAGTACGACCACGCAGTCGCAGAAATCGTTGCGGCAGCCCGGTTCCTCCTTGCCCGCGACGATGTCCGCGGCCCCACAGTCGGCGTGGTCGGCTTCTGCATGGGTGGCGCACTCTCCTTGCTCGCCGCCTGCGCGAGTGACCTCTTCGGAGCTGCCGTCGTCTTCTACGGGCGTAACCCGAATCCGATCGAACGGGTGCGATCACTGCATTGCCCGCTGCTCGGTCTCTACGGTGAGGCAGATCAGGGTATTCCGCCGAGTGAGGTGGAACGGCTCCGTCGCGCCCTTGAGGCCGCGGGCAAGCAGTTTGAACTTCATATCTACCCAGGCGCACCACACGCCTTCTTCAATGACACGCGTGCCAGCTATCGGCCTGAGGCAGCGATCGATGCCTGGCGTCGTACACTCGCCTTTCTCCGGCGCCATCTGGCCCGCTGACACGCACTCGTGCGCCGTGGCGGCCATTGGAAGAGTCAGATCTCCTACCTCGTACGGTGGTAAAACACGACGGTGCCACACTGGTGAGCTCACCATACTGCTCCCCGGAAGGCACCGAGAAGCTCGCAATGTTCCACACCGCTCCACAGCATTTCTCACTGGAGTTGTTCGAGTTATCCCTCCTTCGGTCCACTGCCCACTACAACCGAAACCAGTCACCTCCATCAGAAACGGCTCTCCGCTCGTCAGGGTTCCGTGGGCCGTGTCTCCGCACCGCACTGTGAATCAGCAGCAGGCACGCCGCCGTGCACACAAGAGAGAACACGCAGCCCGTCAGGAAAACTCCGATACCACTCGTCAAGCTCCTGATGGCACAATGCACGCAGTTGACTGCTGCGTCGGTTCTACGCAGGAGGCCACCGCATGACGAACCGCTGGACCATAACCCGACGCCGCTTCCTGATCGGCCTCGCCACACTGCCCATCCTCGCTGCGTGCGGACGAGGATCTTCCTCTGATGATTCGGAACTCGTCGCTTGGCCTTCGCAAGATCGCTGGCCACCGATCTTCTATCAAGCCTCTCCGGAAGCGCAAGAGGCATACCGCTACGCCGCTGCACACCCCGAAATCCTCCAGTATTTCCCTTGCTACTGCGGCTGTGGTGAGCAGGGACACCGCTCGGTCCTGGACTGTTCAATTGAGGAGTTCCGTCCCGACGGCTCGGTCGTGCTGGGCCGCATGACCTTTGGCTGAGCGATCTGCATCGACATCACGCGTGACGTGATGCGGCTCACAGCTGAAGGGCGACCACTTCGGGAGATCCGCGCCTATATCGACCAGACCTACAGCAGCTACGGTCCGGGCACGGACACGCCATGGCCGCCATGAGGTGACTGACGCCGTTTCCCCCGATGCGCAGGACCGTCTCGTGCTTCGCCTTCGCGGCTCTCCGGGTAACCCAAAGAGGGGCAACTTTCTGTTTACCTGCTCCACCCTGCGGCATGCTGCCACGGAACACTTCCGTGGCAACATGCGCTCTCCGGCATTGTCTTGGTCACCTGCGTCCGTCCAGCATGACCTCATCGCCGCCGGTACGGACGTCGCTCATGGCGCATCGTCCGCATAGTAGGCAAGGCCAAGCAACCCCGGACCGGTGTACAGGGCCATAGCCGGACTGAATGAGGTCACATACTGCTCAACCGTTCGGAAACGCTGCGTGATCTCGTGCGCCAACGCCTCAGCCTCCGAAGGCGTACCGGCGTGCAGCACCGCGACGTGCAGCGGACGGTCACCAACGTCGCGCTCCATGCGACGCAGCATGGCGTCAATGGCTCGCTTCCGAGTGCGGACTCGCTCGAGCGACACGATCTTACCGCCCTGCAGGGTGAGGATCGGCTTGACCTGTAAGAGATCGACTGCGAGCTTGGCAAGCCAGGGCGCACGTCCGCTACGCACTAGAAAACTCACCGTCTCCAGCACGGCGAAGAAGCGCAGCCGTGGGCGGAGCTCTTCAACCCGCTGCACAACTGAACGCAGATCGGCACCACGCTCGGCACAGCGCGCCGCCTCGAGAACCAGGAAACCCTCCGCCATCGTCGCTGCACCACTGTCGATCACAGTGATCGGCACGCGAGTCACCATGCCCGCCGCAGCAACAGCAGCCTGGTACACGCCGGTGACCCCCGACGAGACATGAATCGAGACAATTCCCTCCACGGTTCGACTCAGTGTTTCGTAGACCTCCACGAACTCACCGACCGCCGGTTGCGACGTCGTGACAATCTCCCCCGCGGCAAGCCATTCGAACGCTTCCTCAACCGAAACATCGACCCCATCCCGGTAGACCCGCTCACCTCGCACGATGCGTACTGGAACGACTCGGATCCCGTACCGCTCGACCAGCTCTGCGGGCAAGCAGGCGACGCTATCGGTGACGATGCCGAGCATCCGGCACTACTCCTCCACCTCCGGCGGCCACTGTTCCTCGTCCCGGTCGTACCAGAAGCGCCGCCAAAGCACCTCGCGGCGGAGCGCTGGATCTCGTGGTAGCTTGCGGCGGTTCGCCTCCAGCCGCTTCAGGACTGTGATCAGGAGCATGCCAATGCTGCCGCGTAGAGCAGCATCTGACCCGCCACTGAAAATGATGACTCCAGGAAGTACTGCCAGCCCCAAGAGCGCCAGGACAGGCGTTCGACCTACCAGACGTCCAACCGCAAGCGCTGCCAAGAGGACAAGCACTCCTGCCGGAAACACGACCAGAAGCATCCCCATAAACGGACTCAGGCCGCGTCCCCCGCGAAACCCCAGCCACGGAGACCAGTTGTGCCCGATCACAGCCGCCAGCCCGCAGGCGACCGCCATCCCAGCTCCTCCTCCAAACTGGTACGGCAGGTACGCAGCGAGTCCACCCTTCGTGACATCGACGAGCCCAACAGGCACGATGGCCCATCGTGCCACCGCGTAGTACACCCCCGATCCACTGATCGTCGGAAAACGTTCGCGAAGGTCAATTCCTGCGAGGAGATATGCCGCGATCTGGGCCGTCGGAATGGAACCGAGCAGAAATCCGGTGACCAGCAGGACAATCGTGTCCATATCGGCACCACATCTACGAAGAACGCACATGTATAGTATAGGAGACACGGTGAATGCTCGGAACTGCCGTGAAGGAACTCTCCCTGACTCAGCCGCTCGAGGAACAGGAGCGGCCGATGTCCGAACAAGAGCATATTGAAACCACGATGATCAGCCAGGCTCCTGCGCTCGTATGGGATGAGGCAGCTTTTCTGGCTGCGCTGGATGCGGCAGTTACAGCCCTCGGCGAGCATGCTGCTAGCCTCGATGCGCTCAATGTCTTTCCAGTGGCCGATGGAGACACTGGCACCAACCTCCTCCTGACTGCACGAGCAGCACTCCGCGCCGCACGCAACGTGGCAGGTGAAGGGCTGCCAGCAGTCACGGAGGCTGCCGCGCGAGCTGCCCTGCGCGCGGCACACGGGAATTCCGGTGTGATCTTGAGCCAGGTTTTCCGCGCCTTCGCGGAGGCGACGCGAGAACGTACGGTACTGGACGCCTTCGCCTTCAGCGACGCCCTCACTCGCGCCGATACGCTCGCTCGTCGTGCGCTGCTTCATCCCGTCGAGGGCACTATGATCACAGTGCTGCGTGCCGTGGCCGAAACAGCGGTACGCGTCGCTGAGACAGGGGGCACACTCGCGGACCTGCTCCTGGCCGTGCGGAGGGCCGCCGCCGCAGCGGTCGCTCGGACTCCCGAGCTCCTCACGGTTCTGCGCGAGCGCGGTGTAGTTGACTCAGGCGCACAGGGTCTCGCGGTGATCTTCGACGCCTGGGCGGCATTGGCCTGCGGTGAGGGGACGGAGCTCCGACCGCTCCCCGTCCCATCGGAACCAGTTCCTCGACGAGATGAGCCGACAACCGGCTATTGCCTGAACGCACTCCTGTATTGCGATGGCACTCCGGGCGAAAGGATCGCACAGGAACTCGCTCGCTACGGAGAGTCGATTGAGGTCATCCGGGACGGCGATCTCCTGCGTGTCCATTTACACACCACTATGCCGGACACGGTACAGGGGCTCCTGCGTCGCGTTGGTCAGATACGGTCAATCATCATCGACAGTTTCAGTGGCGAGCCTGCGGTAGTTCCCCTCACCGAGCCTCGGCAGTCGATCCTTGTTGTCCTCTCAGCCGCTCCTGGGATCGTCACCTTGGCACATCGGCTGGGGGCATACGGCATCGCGACGAACCGAAAGTCCCTGTCAGCGAGTTCGCTCACGACCCACCTCGCCGAACTCCCCGTGGAGCAGATCGTCGTGCTTCCTGGTAGTGACAGCGACGCGGAGATGGCGCAGCAAGCCGCACGCACGCTTCATCCACGACTCGCGGTATTGCCTGTGCGGTCACTTGCGGCGCAGCTCGTCGCCCTTTCCTTACTTGACCCAGAACGAGATCTGGACGAGACACTGCCAGAGATTCAGGCCGTACTCGCCCGTCTGCGCACGGTCGATATTATGGCGAGCACAACCGGCCGTGACGGGGGAGACCACGACGCAGGTCGTACGACCAGTCTCTCCGCAGCAGCACTCCAAGCACTGTCCTCTCTCGATCCCGAGGGCGCCGAGCTGTGCTCCATCGTCATCGGGGAGACCGTCAAGCGTATCGAGCCCGTCCGGCAGGCTATTGCCGAGCGCTGGCCGCACCTGCAGATTGAGCTCTTTTGGGGGCATCAAACTGCTCCGCTGTTGTCCATCGCCCTTGAATAACGCCAAGCAGGATCACTGCAGCCCCTTATCGACCGCAAACGCGACGCGACTTCACATGCAGGCGTCGGTAAATGACACTAAGAGTCTGCTGCTCTTCTGCTCCTCCTGAGTCCTTGTTCGAGGCGCTGCACCGCTACTTTGAGGAGAGACCGCAATGGGGAATGCTGCCGCCGCTTCTCTGTGCGATCCATGAGAGTACTCACGTGGGAATACGCGACCGAATACTCGAGGTCAGATCGTCATCCGTCCGAGATCACCTGTACCCCGTGGCGAAGCACAGCCCTGAAGACCAAGCAGGCACCAAACACGCCCAGGCATCCGAAAACTGACCCATTCTCAGCTCAAGCGAGAAAGAGGGGTTGACAGTCCGTGCAGCGCTCACTAGACTGGTGACGACTTATCTGACGACTCGATGAGAGGTGAAGTAGCGAATCTCGTGCGGCGTGACGGAAGGGACGAGACGAGAGTATGGTCTCGACTGCTGTACCGCGGGTCGCTGCTCGGCGCGGTGTTGTAAGACGTGTACGCTGGGAATTTTGGCTCCTCCTTCCGGCAACGCTGTATATCTTCCTCCTCATCGGCTTTCCCCTCGTTCTTTCGATCTATTACAGCCTTAGCCACATCTCTGTTGGACGGCGAGACTATTCGTTCGCTGGTCTCGCCAATTTTCGTGCAATTCTTGCCGATGAGATCTTTCGACAGGCGCTGAGGAACACCGTGCTGATCACGATCGTGGTGTTGATTGCTGTTCTCGTTCTTTCGACCATTCTCGCCACCGCGCTAGCGGAACGGTTTCCAGGTAAACCGATCATCCGCTATCTCTTGCTTCTCCCCTGGGCATCCCCGGTTGTGATGAGCACCATCGCATGGAAATGGATCTTTGACTCGCAGTACAGCGTCATTAACTGGATAGCCCGTAAGCTCCATCTTATTGGTCCCTATGAATTTCCTCAGTGGCTCGGGATTCCGAGTCTCGCCATTATCTCGATCATCATCGTGCAGGTCTGGCGCATCCTCCCCTTCGCGACTGTGATCACGCTCGCAGGAACTAGTGCCGTACCGCGAGAACTCATCGAGGCCGCACTCGTCGATGGCGCAGGCTTTTTCACACGTCTTTTCCGGATTACCTTGCCGCTCGTTCGGCCGATCCTCGGTGTGGCGATCTTGTTTACGGCTCTCTTCACCTTCACCGATATGGCGGTCGTGTGGATCCTGACTCGCGGTGGCCCTTATAACACAAGTCATGTGCTGTCCAGTTGGGCTTTCCAGGTCGGGATCGTCGCAGGTGATCTCGCACAAGGCGCAGCGATCGCGCTTTTCATGCTACCGGTTCTCGCCATCGTCGCTGTGTGGGTCCTGCGGTTGTCGCATCGGGAGGTGACAGAGTGACTGCCACCGCTGACATCCGGCGGCTATTTCTGCGGCTCTTGCTCGTAGCTGTTCTGGCAATCTTCCTAGCGCAAGCGCTCTTCCCCTTTGCGTGGATGGCAATCACTGCTTTCAAGCGCGATAGCGATCTCTACAATCCGACGAACAATCCCTTTCTTTTCAACGAGCCACCGACGCTCGCGCACTTTCGTCTCCTGTTTAAGGAGACGAAGTTTCCTCGGTGGATTGTGAATACGGCATGGGTCGGCCTAGCGACGGTTCTGATTACCCTTGTTCTGGCACTTCCAGCAGGCTATGCCCTGGCGCGCCTCCGCGGGCGGGTGGGGCAGAACCTGGGAATCGCGGTCTTCCTCACCTACCTCATCCCGCCGACACTCCTCTTCCTCCCACTTTCGCAGATCGTCAGCAGCATTGGGCTGCAGGACAATACGTGGTCGCTGGTCCTCACCTATCCCAGCCTTGCGGTTCCCTTCGTCTCCTGGCTGCTCATGGGCTTCTTCCGCTCCCTCCCTCAAGAACTAGAAGAGGCAGCCTTGGTTGACGGTGCAACACGCTTTACGGCTTTTTGGCGCATTCTGCTGCCACTCGCCGTCCCTGGAATCTTGACCGCTGTCATCTTCACCTTCACGCTCGCCGTCAACGAATTCATCTACGCGCTCACCTTCGTCTCGATCTCTGATCTGAAGACGGTGAGCGTCGGCGTACCGACCGATCTCATTCGTGGTGACGTCTTCTTCTGGGGTGCCATCATGGCCTCGGCGCTTGTCGTCAGCCTTCCCGTCGCCTTGCTCTATAACGCGTTCCTCGACCGATTTGTGGAGGGTTTGACCGCCGGTGCCTTGCGATGAAGTCTGATGAGGTTTGGCTATCCAGTGGGATCGGGTTCGGTGTCGTTACGTGAGGAGGTTCGAGCGATGCGTCGCTTCACCCGCCGTCACCTGCTTGTTTTGTTGAGCAGCACGGCTGCTGCCGGGCTGCTGGCCAGCTGTGCTGGCGGCCAAGCAACGCCGACCTCAGCCCCAGCTGGTGGACAAGCGACTCCGACGCGCGCGCCCGCTGCAAGTCCAACGGCTGCCGCCCAGGCCAGTCCAACTGCGCCCAGCGCCACCCCAACCGTTGCAGCGACACCGACGCGCTCCGGACCGGTCACGCTCAAGATCTTGCAGTGGAGCCACTTCGTCCCGGACTACGACAAGTGGTTCGATCAGTGGGTCCAAGAGTGGGGCGCGAAAAACAACGTTCAAGTCGTCTCTGACCATATTAACTACGCCGACATTCCTGCTCGGGCTGCTGCCGAGGTGTCAGCACAAAGTGGTCACGACCTGTTCGCCTTCGGGTTCCCACCCTCACAATACGAAACTGAAGTTGTTCCACTGAACGACCTGATCAAAGAGCTGAAGCAGGAATACGGGGACTATTACCCACTCCTTGAGCGCTCCTGCTACAACCCCAAGACCGACGTCTGGTACAGCTTCATGGACTTCTGGGCTGCTGACCCGATTCTCTACCGGAAAGATCTCTTCGACCAGGTTGGGAAGACGCCTGACACGTGGCAGGACATCCTCGAGGCCGGCCGTCAACTCAAGCAGATGGGGAACCCGATCGGCATCGGTTTCTCGCCAGAGATCGATACCGGTATGGCGATGCGCACGATTATGTGGGGCTTTGGCACGTCGATCCAGGATGCGAATGGCAACGTGGTCATCAATAAGCCAGAGACACTAGAGGCCCTAGAGTTCGCCAAGCAGCTTTTCCAAGAGGCCGAAACTGAAGAGGTGCTGGCGTGGGACGCAGCCTCAAATAACCGGTTCCTTGTCTCTGGACGCGGCGCGCTAATCCTCAACGCAATTTCCGCCACGCGCACTGCCGAGGCAACATACCCTGACCTTGCACCAAAAATCGCGATTGCCAAGACTGCCGCAGGCCCCCGCGACCGAAAGGGTAGCGCACACTGGTATAATTGCTTCGTCATCTGGAAATTCTCCCCCAACGTCGATGTTGCCAAGCAGTTCTTGAAGGATCTGGTTGCTGCATACCAAGACGCTTTCAAAGCCTCCAAGTTCTACAATATTCCTTCCTTCCCCAAGGCGGTTCCCGACTGGCAACAGCAGGTCCAGAATGATCCCAACGCGAATCCGCCAGACAAGTACGCTGTGCTTGCGACCGCTCCCGATTGGACAGTGAATGTCGGCTGGCCTGGCTACATGAACGCCGCCGAGGCAGAAATCTTCGATCGCTGGATCATCAACGATATGTTCACCAAGGTCGCCACGGGCAAAGCGTCCCCACAAGATGCTCTCGCCGAGGCAGAGCGTCAGATTCAAGATATCTTTAAGAAGTGGAAGGACCGCGGCCTCGTTTGACCAGCACCAGACCAGTCGCGTGTGGCCGCCCTGGGTGTCCAGGGCGGCCACATATTTCTGTCTTCTGCTTTGCACTCCTAGTCGGCGCGACGACTTGCACCACCAACGCTGGCCGCGTCCGCCCCGGGGCGAGTCTCAACACACGCCGAACCGCGAGGGCCGACTTCGCTCCAGATGGCCTATCTTCATCAACAATACTTGTTCTGTCGCTACCTCACACGCAGAACAGTCTATGGCCTTTTCCGAGGCACAACGCAAGAAGCTCGGCATCTCACCGGCCGATCCACAGCTCAGTTCGAGGCCATGTTGGGGAAAGCGAGTCTGTGCAACGCTTGCGGAGCTTGCCCCTTACGATCTGTAAGGGAGCACCGCCGCCAGTCTTTTGCCATTAATCCCCTTGCGATGACGGGCCCCTCCGCTCGCGTTCGCGCAACCAGCGGACGAAGCGCAGCCAGGCCAGCTCGCGCTCGCTGAAACGCGGCACATGTTCGGGGCTCAAGGGTGTCTCAAGAATCCGACGCCGCGGCAATTGTGCCGCTAAGCTCCACGCGACCGCATCGGTCCGCTCGCCTAAACGCAGTCGCGGGACATGGACCGTCTCCCCACCGTCAGTGAGGAGCACAATCCCGTCACGTACTTCGGCCCACCCCACGACCGGCACGCCACAACGCCACAGCGCTGCGATCAGCTCACTCAGCCCCGTCGTCCGCACCGCTCCACCCGATTCCATCGGACGCCCTCCTTACTCGAGAGCGTCGGCGACGCTCGAGCGGACTATTTTAGCACATTTGTACTGTTTCCTGCAGGCCCTTCGCCCGCGCTCTACCGGACTCGGTGGGCTGTGCGTTGCAGGAGTCACCTTCCGCCCTACGCCTCCACCACTGGAATGGCTAGCCCCGGCGCTCCGGGTCGAGACCCCACAGCATCCGGATAATAGCGGTGAAGCATCATCAGCCCGATTGCAGCTCGCCGCACCCGCTCCCGACCGAGTTGCACCGCGAGCTCCTCAAGATGCCTCCCGGACGGATAGATGTTCGGCGCATTACGAAGCCCGAACTTGAGATAGATTGGCGCGCAGACCCGAACCAGTTCGGCAATCTCGTAATGCCGCACGAAGCCGCCTACGTCATCCGGCACCTCGACATACACATCAAGCGGAACGTCGACCGCTGCGCGGATCGCTGCGAGCTGCGCCAGCGTGAGGTCGGTCACCACGTTGTAGGTATCGGCTCCGAGCTGCACGAGCAGCTTTACCGAGGCGGGGTTCGCTGCACCCATGAGGACACTCACCTTGAACTGCATGTCCCTTGGCAGTTCACCAGCGCGTCGCATCTCGCCCGCGACCCAGAGCGCCCCCTCGTCGGCCAGGAGTACACTGCGAATTCCTAGTTCAGCCGCCCGCCGCACATCTTCAAGACAATGCACGAGCTGCTCTTGGCCGCGCAGCTTGGCGCTCACCATCGCCCCCGCGCTTGCCCGCGCCATTCCGCCGATGTCCCATCCCGCGCTCGGGCGCGCGAAGAGGCTCACTTCCATCCCCTCCGCGGCTGCGAGGTACCCCATTTCGCGGATTTCCTCGTCAGTGAGCAGCATGACGCCACTCCCCTGCGAGATGCGATGCACAACAATGCCGTACCGTCTTGCTTCCTCAATGACGGCCGCAAGTACGCGCGGCCCCTCCGTACTCGGGATCTCGACCCGGTACTGTGCACCGTCTGGAAATCGTTTCGTGCTCGTTGGAAGCTCGTAGAGATCGCCTCGCGGCAGCCCTAACCGCTCCAAGAACGCTCGCGTCCGCTCCACCCTTCGCCACCCCCATGTGCCTTAGCCGCGAGCACGACGCACCCGCGCTCGTCGCCGCTTCTGCCAGATGTCAAGCGCAACTGCCAGGACGATCACTGTCCCAGTCACCGCCTGCTGCGCGTACGTGCTCACACCTAAGAGCACCATCCCGTTCTCAAGCACACCCATGATCGCCGCCCCAAGCACCGCACCGAGTACTGTTCCCTCACCTCCCATGAGGCTTGTTCCACCGATGATGGCCGCGGCAATCACCGGAAGCTCAAAACCCAGTCCGGCTGATGGCTGCGCCGACACGAGCCGAGCAACAAGGATCAGCCCAGCCAGCGCCGCCAAGGTGGAACACAACACGTATACGAGGAGCTTCACCCGCTCCACCGGGATTCCGGCAAGTCGTGCAGCCTCCGGATTTCCACCCACCGCATAGATGTATCGCCCGTACGTCGTGAAGCCGAGAAAGATCGTTCCCAGGAGTGTCAGAACCACCATGATGACAACCGGAACCGGGATGATCCAGATGTATCCCTGCCCCAGCCAGACGAACGCTTGGTAGTCGTAGGGAACAGTCACCGGGTATCCCTTCGTCAACACGTATACCAGCCCTCGGCCGATGCTCAGCGTGCCAAGCGTCGCGATAAACGGCGGAAGTCCTACGCGAGTGATCAAAAGACCGTTCACGAGTCCAACCAGCGCCCCCACTCCGAGCCCGGCCAGCATCGCCACTGGCAACGGGACTCCTCGCTCAAGAAGCATCCCTGTGGAAAGACCAGCCAACGCTAAAACTGAGCCAACCGAGAGGTCGATTCCACCCGTCAAAATGACCATCGTCTGACCGATGGCGACGATCGCCGTAAGCGAGAAGGCACGTGCAACTCCGAACAGGTTCCCGGTCGTCAGGAATGCGTCGGTCGTCACGGAGAGAAAGGCGCCGAGGACAAGCAGCGCGACCAAAATGTTGAACTCCCGCAGCCCGGTCAATCGCTGCAGCGCACGCCGCGCGAACGCACCTGTTCCGACAGGAGCCGCTTCTCGCTCACTTCGCCCTCTCTGCGCTGTTACCGTTTCCTGTTGTGGCGATCGCACATCCATCGTTTTCACCGTCCCACTGTCCGCACCGGCTGCAGCAGCACCGGCTGTGCTACTTGAAGGACCAGGACGTTCACAGGCAACTGCCGGTCATGCACATACCGCACCAGCGCGCCTGGATCAGCCAGATTCACCGCGAACATGTCGTAGTGCAAGGGCACAAGGAGCTCCGCACCTATCTCGACCGCGAGGTGGGCTGCCTCACGTATGTCCAGGTTGCCAACGATGTCCTCCCGCTCCCGGTACCAGTCGCGCCCGTTGATCGGAAGCAAGGCCACCTGTGGCTCGAGTGCCCGGACCGTCTCCCCCAGTTCGTCGTAGACGATCGTGTCTCCGGCATGATAGAGTCGCACCCCGCCGAACTCCACGACATACCCAAGAAACCTCGGCACCCCATTCACCTCGCCAAAGCTGTAGGCGTCAGCAGTATGGAGTCCGTGCTTCGCCGCCACTGGCCACACGGTCACGCCGGCCAGCTCATACGCACGCCCAGGGCGCACGCCTCGCACGCGCTCTTCCGATATTCCTGCCGCAGTGAGCTGCGATACCACCGGCTCGGGGCAAGCGAACAGCGCCTGTGGTGCAGCCCGGGCGATGCCAACGCATGCTGCAGCATCGAGGTGATCCCAGTGCTCGTGCGTCACGAGCACAAGATCAACCATCGTGAGTTCGTCAGGAGTTATTGGCGGTGGTACCAGCCGATCAGGATGTGGCGAGAGAAACGGATCGATCAGAACAATACGCCCCCCACCTGCCAGCGCGATGCTCGCCTGTCCCAACCGCACCAAACCGACGGCATGCTCGCGCGCAGCGAGATCACTCAGCATCTGACCAAGCGTGCCCATGCTGCCCCCTTCAGGACCGCTCCGCCTGCCGACGGTGCCAGTCTTCGGCAAAGAGGTTGAAAAAGACACGCCGGCGCGGGTACTGCTCGAACATTGAGTGGTCGAGCTCCACGCCAAGCCCAGGCCCCTTTGGAAGAGGGAAGTATCCGTCTACAACTTCCGGCACACCTGGTGCGACCGCTTTCACGTGTGCCTCAGCAAAGTCATTGAAGTGCTCCTGGATCTTGAAATTCGTCGTGCACGCCGCCAGGTGCAGGTTCGCAGCTGTTCCCACCGGACCACAGACATTGTGCGGCGCGACCAAGACATAATACGAGTCCGCCCAAGCTGCTAATTTCTTTGTCTCTAGCAGTCCACCAAGATGCGTGATGTCCGGCTGGATGATGTCTGCTGCTTGGAGCTCGAACAGCTCGCGGAAGTCGTAGCGCGTGTGGATCCGCTCTCCAGTCGCTACCGGGACCGAGACCTGCTCAGCGACCTTCTTCAGCGCCGCGAGGTTGTGTGGGGGAACGGGTTCCTCGATCCAGCCTGGACGGTATGGTTCCAGCAGCCGCGCCATCTCGACGGCAGTCGCGGGGTTGAAACGCCCATGCATCTCGATCAAAATCTCGACATCCGGCCCGACTGCCTCCCGAACCGCTTCCACGAGCGCCACGGCTCGCCGCTTCTCTTCCAGGTCGAGTTCGTAGTATCCCGCGCCGAACGGATCGAGCTTCAGTGCTCGGTATCCACGCTCAACTACCCGTCGGGCTGCCTCGGCGAACTCCTCCGGTGTTCGCTCAACGGTGTACCAGCCGTTGGCATACGCCTTGATCCGGTCGCGCACCGCACCACCCAGCAGCTGGTAGACCGGCAGGCCCAGCGCCTTCCCCATGATGTCCCAGCACGCGATCTCAATGGCCGCAATGCCGGACATCATCACATAGTCAGGACGCGCGTAGTCATCCCGCATCATGTGGAACACTAGATCTTCGATGCGGAACGGATCCCGACCCAACACGTGGTTGGGAACTGCCTCCGCCAAGTAGCCAAGGAGGGCATCAGTGTGGTTCAGCATCCGTGCCTCGCCCACACCGGTGATTCCCTCGTCAGTATGTACCTCAACAAAGGTTAAGTTACGCCAGGCAGTACCGAGCACGTACGTCTTTACATCGACGATCCGCACGGATCGCTCCTTTCCCTCACGCCGCCACTGGATGTCCCGTCGCCGCCGCCAACACGCGCTCTTCCGTTGCCTCCTCGCGCGAGAACTCGGCGACGATCCGGCCCCCACTCATGACGAGGATCCGGTGGCTCATGGTCAGCACTTCCGGGAGCTCCGACGAGATCAGCAGAATCCCCATGCCAGCCTCGGCGAGCTCGGCAATGAGTGCGTGAACCTCCGCTTTCGCCCCCACGTCGATCCCACGCGTCGGCTCGTCGAGGATCAACACCTTCGGATTGGTCGCCAACGCGCGTGCCAACACAACCTTCTGCTGGTTCCCTCCGCTCAGGTTCATCACGCGCTGCTCAAGCGACGGCGTTCGGATCCGGAGACGCTCCACGAACGACTGCGTGACTAGCTCCTCTGCTCGCCGCGAGGGAAAACCGAGCCGTGCCAATCGCTCGAGCACAGGCAGCGTGATATTTTCTCGCACGGAGAGGATCAGCACGAGTCCTTGCAACTTGCGATCCTCGGGCACTAACACGATCCCATGACGCACTGCGTCTCGGGGATTCCGAATCGTCACCACCTGCCCGTCGACGCGGATTTCCCCAGTGTCGATCGGATCGACCCCAAAGAGGCAACGCGCGAGCTCTGTACGGCCAGCACCCACCAGCCCGGCCAGCCCGACGATTTCGCCAGCCCGTACCGTCAAGTTCACATCCTGCAGCGTACCAGTCCGGCACAGACCCCGCACCTCCAATCGCACGGCACCGGGGCTCGAGCGGACAGTCCGGTAATAGGTCGAGAGATCACGACCGACCATCATTCGAATCAGTCCCTCACGCGTCGCCTCGCCGATTGGGAGCGTCCCCACCACCCGGCCGTCACGCAGCACCGTCACCCGATCGGCGAGGGTGAAGATTTCCTCCAAGCGGTGGGAGATGTAGATGATTGCGACACCCTGTGCGCGTAAGCCACGTAGAATTTCAAACAGCCGCTCTGTTTCTTGGAGCGAGAGCGAGCTCGTCGGCTCGTCGAGGATCAATACACGCACGTCTTGCGAAAGCGCTCGTGCGATCTCGACTAGTTGCTTCTGGGCCACGCTCAACTCGCGGACTTGTCGCTGTGGATCAATCGGAACACCAACCCGCTCGAGAACCCTTGCGGCATCTCGCCACAGACGCGGCCAGTCCACACTTCCCCGAAGGCCTGGCCGCTCCGGCAATCGTCCAAGGAAGACGTTCTCCCCCACCGACAATGCATCGATGACACTCAGTTCCTGGTAGATAATTCCGATGCCTCGCGCCAATGCGTGGCGCGGGTCAGTAAAACGAACCACCTGCCCGTCGAGGAGAATCTCCCCCTCGTCCGGTTGGAGCGCTCCTGAGAGGATCTTCATCAGTGTCGATTTCCCCGCACCGTTCTCCCCGACGACTGCCAGCACCTCACCGGGGAAGACACTCAGCGAGACACGCTCGAGCGCGACAACCCCTGGAAAGCGCTTGCTGATGTTCCTCGCTTCGAGTACTGGAACGGTCATAGCCTCTCCCTAACAGTAGCGGGCCAGGGGTATTGGCCCCCTGGCCCTCATGTGGTCACTTCGTGTAGCTGTTCAGATTCTCCTTCGTTACGACTGTAACACCCGTGTCGATGTTCTGGAACGGTGGCCTCGCCTTGCCGGTCAAGATCTCATAGGCCCACTGCACTGTCAACACACCCATCTGAACCGGACGCTGCACCATCGTCGCTGCGATAATTCCTTCGTCAATCGCCCGCTTCGTCTCCTCCAGATCGTCAAAGGCGACAATGACCAGCTTCCCGATCCGATCCTGAAACTCGGGCGACTTGAGCACTTGGGCAAGCGTTGGCCCACCTGTTGCGCTCACACAGGCGATGCCATTGAGATCCGGATGTGCCCGCAGCATCGCCTCACTGACCGAGAGCCCCTTCTGGAGATCGTCGTCGGTGGCCTGAATGTCAACGACTTCGATGTTCGCTCCGACCCCTTCCTTGAATCCCTCAATACGCTGATTCAGGTTAAGCGCACCAAGCCCGCCGGTGATTATCCCGACCTTCCCTTTTCCGTTGAGAAGCTTGGCCATCGTCTCGCCCATCGTCCGGCCAGCCGCTTTGTTATCAGTGCCGATGTACATGACACGCTGGCTGTTCGGGGAATCCGAGTCGAAGGTCATCATCAGAATGCCCTGCTTCATCCCCTCGGCGATAACCGGCTCGACCGACTTCGGCTCGTTCGGCGAGATCGAGATGGCATGCACCTTCTTGCGGATCAGGTCCTCGATCATCGCGACCTGCTGGGCTGGATCGGCCTGCTGCGGAGCCACCCACTGGAAGTCGACGCCGAGTTCCTTGGCCTTCTGCTCGCCACCCTTCCGAACATCCTCAAAGAACGGGTGCACGAGCTTCGGCACCATCGCGACCGTGATCTTCGTCCCCGGGGCAACTGTCGGTACCGGCCCGGCTGCAGCCGCAGTCGTCGGTGTCGCAGCAGTAGCAGCCGTCGGCGTCGTTGCAGCCACCGTCGGTGTCGCGGCTCGAGCCGGCGTCGGGCTCGCCGCTGGCGCGGCTGTCGGCGTGGCCTGGCCACCCCCGCATGCACTTAGAAGCGAGAGTGCCGCACCACCAACCAATACCGAACGCAGCAGCTGCCGCCGCGTTACGAGTCTCCGCATCGTCCGCTCATCCATGACCATCTCCTCCCGACTCGTCGATACTTTGCCCATCGAGTCACCAGATCGCCCGATGACGTGATGCCCGATCTCCAACGTCACCTCCCTCCACTACGACTCAGCTGTCAGCGACGAGCGCCGAGTGCCACGGAGGCAACTCTGGCTCCCAGGTCCCCTGCGGAACCTCTCGATACCCAAGCCGCTGCGAGAGTTCCTGCGCCCCCTCCCGGACTAAGCGTGAAAGCTCCAAGAAACGCTCCGGCGTATCACGCACGACCGGGAACGAAATACTCATCGCCGCCACCATCCGGCCGCGATGGTCGTAGATCGGCGCCGCCACACAGCGGACATCAGGGTTGGATTCGCAGTTGTCCCAAGCGATCCCTCGCGCCCGCGTCCGTGCCAGCTCTGCCCGTAGAGCATCCACCGAACGTAGACTGTTTCGCGTCATGCCTGGGAGCTCCCGCACACCGGCAAACCGCTCGGCAAACTCCTCTTCACTCAGGCCGGAGAGCAACATCTTGCCAACCGCGGTGCAGTGTGCCGGTAGTCTGCGACCGATCGCTGAGACAAGGCGCAGTGCATTCGTACTGTCCACCTTGGCGATGTAGAAGACGTCCGTCCCCTCCAGCACTGCGATGTGCACCGTCTCGTCACATTGCGCCGCCACCCGACGCGCCACGATCTGACCTTCGCGCGCGAGATCCAGCCCAGCCGCATAGGCATTACCGAGCTCGAAGACACGGACATCTAGCGCGTAGCGGTGTGGGTTCCCCTCAATCGGCCGCAAGTAACGGCGAGCGACGAGTGTTGCAACGAGCTCATGTGCCGTACTGCGCGGCAAATCCAGCGCTCGCGCAATCTCCGGCACAGAAAGCGACTCCGGCTGGGGCGACCGCAAGAAGAGCTCGAGGATGTCTAGTGCTCGTTCAACTGCGGGTACGCGTCGTGGCATTTCCGTATGTCCGATATTTCAGACACTATCCGACACTTCGTCTCTCGTCTGCGCACAGTCTAGTGCTACAGTAAGGGGCTGTCAACCCTTCCCTGACAGATTTGCTACGTGCCAGGGGAGAGCAACCGGCCAGCAACGCTTGACTTGCGCTGGAGTACCACCAGGGCGAGCACTCACGCCAATATTTCCCAGAGCGCTTCAGGCGCAGCTCTAGCACTCCTGAAAAACGATCAGGGCGCCGTCACGGCGAGCTATGCTGGACTGCCTCCGCGCTCTTGCTCCAAGCGAATGACCCGCTCTCGAAACCGGTCTTCTGTCTGCTCAGCACGGGGAACGGGGTATCGTCATGCCGATCCTCTCCGCAACCCAGGTGTGCACCCCCGCAAGAGCGTGTTGAGTTGTTACCAACATCCAGATCGTAACTGCGGGAGCACTGGCAGGTCGGTAAAAGGCGGTGCCTCAAGCTGCAGCTCGCCTGCTCCCGAAGGTATCGCAGGAGGATCAACAAGACCGATCTTGGCGCAGCGAGGATCCGCGCTCTACGCCAACTCGGCTCGACCGTCCCGCATCGGGCAGTAGCACCAAGAGTGAGCTGGTTCTGCACAGCAGCAGCCGTCCAGGTCCCACGAATTCGAATTCGGTCTCCGTCACCGTTGTTTCAGTGTGAGGAGACAAGCCAGGGGGCACGAAGAGCTGCAAATGAGCAGAACAGAGATAGTGGTAAGGAGCTCGCCGGCGCAAACGATCCAGCAAGAAGCCGTCCCCTTTTGGAAACCGTGTGTCATCCGCCGCACTGTCTTCGCGCACCGCACTAGATCGAATCTCGCGATGAATGCCCCTTGACATCCTCTCCAGGAACCATTATTGTGTCTCCTGGCAGCGTGAGCATGGTACACAAGCCGGACACGGCATCGTCTGCAGTGTCTGGCTCGTTTCAGTTTTGGGTCAGGCCATCGCTCACCAGCACGCGGGCAAGCAGGACGGGCTGCTGCGTGCATTGGGTTAGCTTTTGATTGGGGAAGGGTCGAGCATTTTCGTCGTGGTGTACCGGGCCGACATCCCGTTCACCGGACGATCCAACCTTCCTTGGCCGGTCGGGAAATCCCGGCCGCCACCTCGCCGCTCGCATTTCCGGTTCTGGCTGCGAAGAACCAGGAAGGAGCGAGCGGGACGATGAGTAGCCACACCAGCGGTCTTTTGAGCCTCGCCGAACTCACACAACTTGTTGAGTCCGGTGAGATCGACACCGTCATTAACGCCATCTGCGACATGCAGGGGCGCCTCATGGGGAAGCGCGTACGGGCCGACTTCTTCCTCGACCACGTTCGTGAGCACGGTACCCACTTCTGCACGTATCTCCTCGGAACCGACATGGAGATGACCACTCCCGGCGGTTACCGCCTCATGAACTGGGAGACCGGTTACGGCGACTGGGTCGCCCGTCCCGACTTTGCCACGCTGCGGCGTATCCCCTGGCTGGAAGGGACAGCGCTCGTCCTAGCCGATGCGGTCGACGAGGAGACCGGCGAACTCATCCCGGTTGCCCCGCGCACGATTTTGCGCCAGCAGGTCTCGCGGGCTAGTGCCATGGGCTTCCGCGTCATGATGGCGAGCGAGCTCGAGTTCTATCTCCTCAAAGACTCCTATGACGAGGCCCACGAGAAGGGGTACCGCGGTCTGCGTCCCTTCGGCTGGTACAACGAGGACTACCACCTCTTCCAAGGCACCAAAGCTGAACCGATCTACCGGCAGATCCGCAACCTGATGACTGCTGCCGGAATCCCGATCGAGTTCTCTAAGGGGGAGGCCGCTGCCGGCCAGCACGAGATCAACATCCATTATGCTGATGCCCTCGAATCAGCGGATCGCGCCGTCCTCTTCAAGCACGGAGTCAAAGAGATCGCGTACCTCAACGGCCTCTCCGTCACCTTCATGGCCAAGCCGCACCATACCTGGACGGGTTCCAGTTCCCACATCCACCTGAGCATCTGGGACTCTGCCGGAGAGCGGAACCTCTTCTACGACCCAGATGGCCAGCCGTACCACATGAGCCGTCTTATGCAGCACGCCCTGGCTGGCCTGATTGCGCACGCGCGGGAGCTCTCGCTCTTCGTCGCCTCGAACGTCAACTCCTATAAGCGCTACGCTGTTGCGAGCTGGGCACCGGTAAACGTGGTGTGGGGACGCGACAACCGCACCTGCGGCTTCCGCATTGTTGGACACGGCCAGTCGTTGCGCATCGAGAGCCGCATCCCGGGCGCCGACGCGAACCCATACCTTGCGTACGCCGCCATGATCGCCGCGGCGCTTGACGGCATCGAGCGCGAGCTCCCACTTCCGCCAGAGTACCGCGGCAATGCGTACGAAGCTCGCGACGTCGTCCGTGTTCCACGAACGCTCGCCGAGGCAATGGTGGAATTCGACCGCTCGGCGTTCGCTCGCCAGGCCTTTGGTGATCTCGTCGTCGACCACTACGTCAACATGGCTCGGGTGGAGCAAGAGGCGTTCGACGCGGTGGTCACCGACTGGGAGTTGTACCGCTACTTCGAGCGTGGCTGAGGGAGGGAAGACGATGGGCACGCGACTGGCGGGCAAAGTCTGCATCATCACTGGAGCGGGTTCCGGAATCGGTCGTGAGTCGGCACTCCTCTTCGCCCAGGAAGGGGCAAAGGTTGTGGTCGCCGACATCAATGTGGCGGGTGGTGAAGAGACGGTCCGCCTGATCCGGGAGGCTGGGGGCGAGGCGCTGTTCGTCCGCACCGACGTCACGAAGGCAGCCGAAGTAGAAGCCTTGGTGCGCACGGCCGAGGAGACCTACGGTAAGCTCGACGTCATGTTCAACAACGCCGGGATCTTTCCCGACGAGGATGGCTCTGTGGTCGACACGCCCGAAGAGGTCTGGGACCGCGTCATGGCAGTCAATCTCAAGGGCGTCTTCCTCGGCTGTAAGTACGCTATCCCAGCCATGCTGCGCGCTGGTGGCGGCTCGATCATCAATACCGCGAGCTTCGTCGCCATCATGGGAGCCGCTGTCCCCCAGATCGCCTATACAGCGAGCAAGGGGGGCGTGCTAGCCATGACGCGCGAAATCGCCATCGAGTTCGCCCGGAAGAACATCCGGGCCAACGCCCTCTGCCCTGGACCAGTCGACACCCCGCTTCTGCGATCGATTCTGGCCGACCCAGCCAAGCGGCAACGCCGGCTGGTGCACATCCCGATGGGTCGCTTTGCCCAAGCTCGGGAGATCGCCCAGGCCGCGCTGTTCCTTGCCTCAGACGAGTCGTCCTACGTGACGGCAACCGCCTTCCTGGTAGACGGCGGTATTACTGCTGCCTACATCACACCGGAGGACTGAAGCTGCAAACCTTTTGAGAGGAGGGGAACCATGGGAGAGAGTTTGGAACGCGGCGGTGTGCGCTACGAGAAGGTCGGGCAGGAATACCTTGAACAACGCAAGCTGCGTCGACACGCGAACTGGGTACTGCTCTGGGCCCTTGGCGTCGGCGCAGTGATCTCCGGTGACTTCTTCGGTTGGAACTTTGGGCTGGACGCCGGCGGCTTCGGTGGGCTCCTGATCGCAACGGTGTTGATGGCGATCATGTACCTCTGCATGGTCTATAGCATCGCCGAACTCAGTACGGCACTGCCCCATGCCGGCGGCTTCTATTCCTTCACCCGCAGTGCTTTCGGCCCCTGGGGTGGATACTTGGTGGGCGTTACCGACACAATCGAGTACGTCATCACCCCGGCAGTCATCGTGGTCGGCATTGGCGGCTACATGAATACACTCTTCCCTTCGGTTCCAGTCTGGATCTGGTGGCTCGTCTTTTACGCCATCTTCGTGGGCATCAATATCGCTGGAGTGGAGATCACACTCCGGGTCGGTTTAGTCGTGACCATCCTGGCCATGCTCGTGCTGCTGATCTTCTACATCGGCGCGGTCGCCTCCGGCGCCTTCAGCTGGGATCTGGTCTTCAACATTGAGCCCGATCCGAACCGCGCTGGCAGCTCCACATTCCTCCCCAAGGGCTTCTACGGCATTTTCGCCGCTATCCCCTTTGCCATCTGGTTCTATCTGGCGATTGAGGAGCTCCCGCTCGCTGCCGAGGAAACCCATGACGTTGTGCGGGACATGCCACGCGGTCTGATCACCGGCATCTTCACATTGCTCGCCCTCTCGGTGTTCACCTTGATCTTCAACTCGGGCGTGAATGGTGGCGCCGCCCAAATCGGTGTCTCGGGAGCGCCGCTCGCCGACGGCTTCGTCGCTGTCTTTGGAAGCGGTGCGACCACCGCTGTCCTCACACTCATCGCCTTGACTGGGCTAATTGCCAGCTTCCATACGATCATCTACGCCTACGGCCGCGTCATCTTTGCGCTCTCGCGCGCTGGCTACTACCCGCGCTTCCTATCCGTCACCGGGCGCAAGACTCACACACCCCACCGCGCCCTCGTCGCTGGTGCCATCATTGGGCTGCTCTGCGCCTTGATCATTGATCGCTTCGGCACCGGCATCGTCGGTGCGGCACTCTTGAACATGGCCGTCTTCGGCGCCGTGATCTCCTATGCGGCGGTGATGCTTGCCTACATCCGCCTCAAGATCGCTCGTCCGGAACTCCCACGCCCCTATCAGAGCCCCTTCGGGATCCCTGGTGCGGCGATTGGCGCGGCCCTGGCGATCATTTCCCTGCTTGCAACCTTCTCCATCGAGGACTACCGCCCCGGCGTCTTGGGAGTCGCCTTCTTCCTGGTGATCGCGATCCTCTACTTCGCCTTCTACTCTCGCCACCGTCTGGTCGCGCAGGCTCCAGAGGAAGAAGTCGCGCTGATCCTGGAGGCGGAGAAGGAGCTCAAGCACCAGTACATCGAGCTGGAATCGGAGGAGGAGCGCCTGCGCATGGAACAGCGTGAAGCGAGGGACCGCTGAGGCGGCACGCCCTTGGCCCCTCTTGCCGAAAACCGGCAACAGCTTGTTCCTCGTTATCGTACTGCCTCGTCAAACCCGCTGGCTCGGCGCGGTCTCTCCCGCGCCGAGCCAGCCTTCTCCCAACTGCCCAGGCTCAACATACCGTACATCTCTGTTCTGTCTTATTCGTCGTGACCACCGCCAGCTCTTCACAGAGCGGCCCAAAGGGGGCGGTGATTCGGAGCCACTGTACTCGCTTCAGCGCGGGTAGAGTCCGCGCAGAGGCCACGCCACGCCTGGCGCCATATCGGCACCCAGTTGGTTGGGCCGAACCGATCGCACAGGATCTCGCTGCACTGGAGCCTTGCCGGTTGCTCCGCTGTAGCAGTCGACCAAGGCAGCAGCACGAGAAGATGGCTGCCACATCGCCGAGATCAGGCGGTACCATGCCCGATCGGCTGAGAGATCAGGATGCTTGGTCGGGACAATCCGAGACTAAATGGGATACTGAGCATCTCCCACAAGGCGCTATCCCCTGGGCTGACCGGCAGCCGGGTTGCCGTTCCCGATCCTCCGGCGTATGCTGCTGGGAGATGGAGGGAGAGGATCCGGTGGCGACCTTGGCTGACCGCTTGCTCCAGACACTCAAGAAGCACCGCTTTCAGCCAGTCACCCTGGAAGGGAACGGCTACGTCCTCGAAATCCGGCCCTATCATGGCAAGCTCGAGGCGGGCTTTATCCTTTGGCGCATGGAGGCGGGGCAGCTCGTGCCGGTGGCAAGCGGACATACGGAGAACCGGCACCTCCTCACTGCGGAGGGCTTTGCACTCCAGCTTCCACCTGACATTGAACACACCATCGCCAGCTTGCTCCAGCGCGGTCGCTGAGCCACTTACACACACGCTCCACAGATCACACGGCGCCTAGGTCCCCAACTCCGGTGGATACGCCTGACCCACCGTCATCTTCCAAGCCCACGAGCGCATGAATGCCCGCTTTCATCAATCCAACAGCGCGTCCCGTATCCCATGAACTTCCGGATTGCCCATGTTTCCTGGTGCGTCGTCACCACGAGCGGTGGCAGCACACGAGGCGCTCCTACTGAGCCACAGATTGTCGTACGACATCAACGAGGATCAGTCCCTGGCTGCTGTGGCACGATAACGCAGTGCAACCACATGCTCCACCACAGGAGCTTGGAAACGTGATACGAAGACCCTCCGGAGTCGCCGGTCGCAGCTGGTTCCAGATCCTGATCGGCGGGATCGTGCTCTTTTACGTACTAAATCGCGTCTTGCAGACGACGCAGAACCCCAACTTCATTCCAGCACTGTTGGTCCTTGGTGCTTTCCTCGTCCCGGTCGTCCTGGTTCTCTGGGTCTATGAGCACCCACTTCCCGAGACGATTCCCCCGAGCGTCGTCGTTTGGAACTTCCTGTGGGGCGGTGCGCTTGGCGTTATTGTTGCTGGCACGCTCGAATACGATACCTACCGAGCCCTTGGCTTTCTGCCACTCCTGGCCGTGGGTGTGATCGAGGAGTCAGCTAAACTGTTGGTTCCGCTTCTCTTTTTCCTACGCTGGCGGTATCGCTCGGAGATAGCCGGACTCCTCTTCGGCCTTGCCAGTGGCATGGGTTTCGCCGCCCTCGAGACCCTTGGCTATGGCTTCACCGCATTGATCGCCTCACGCGGAAATGTGGGATTCGCCGAATTCGTGCTCCTGGTACGTGGGTTCCTTTCACCTGCCGGCCATGCTGCTTGGACGGCTCTCGTGACCGCCACCCTCTGGCGCGAGCGTGCTCGCCGCGGTCATGTCGGGCTCACCCGGGCAGCGCTCAGCGCCTTCCTCCTCGCTGTCGCCCTGCACACGCTGTGGGACACCTTTCAGATCATGAGCAAGGTGACCTTTATTGACTGGCTGGGGCTCGAGCTCCTGAGCGCGAGCATCGCCTTGCTCAGCGTTGCATTGCTTGTCCAGCGCTACCGTGAGGCGCGCCGTCAGGCCGTAGCCGCTGCCAGCGCCGCCAACGGGTCCCAGCGGAACGGATCGCCTTCGTAGACGGTCCGCCGTGCCAGGCACTGCTCGACGAGTGCGGCAACGTCGTAGGCACGTTCAGCCGCTTCCGCCTGCTCAACCGTCACACGGGTCGCCGGATGGAGCGGGACGAAGACCGTGCAGCAGTCGTCGTCCGGGATACGCGAGATAGGCTCGGTGCCGATCCGCACTGCCTCGGCGATGATCTCGTCTTTATTGTTTCCAACAAGAGGTCGAAGTAACGGAAGATCGGTGACGGCACCAATCGCCCGCATATTCTCCAACGTCTGCGAGGCGACCTGGCCTAGACTCTCGCCAGTCACGATCGCCCCCGCGCCTTCCTCTCGGGCAATCTCCGTCGCGATGCGCAGCATAAGTCGCCGGTAAAGGACGACTCGCAACGGCGCCTCAGCAGCCAACGCGATCTCTCGCTGCGCGTCGCCGATCGGCACGATCACCAGGCGGTTGTGGGGTGGCTGATAGCGCGAGAGGTGTCGCGCGAGCTCGACGGCCTTCTCAATCGAGATCGGTCGTACATACGGATAGGCATGGAAGTGGACGAAGGTCACAAAGCACCCGCGCTTCATCAGCCGGTAGGCAGCGACTGGCGAGTCGTAACCACCAGAGAGGAGCGCAACTACGCGCCCACTCACCCCGACCGGAAGCCCGCCGGGCCCCGTTAACGATTCGCCGCTCACCAGTGCTCGGTCGTAGAGCACTTCGACCTGGTAGGTGACGTCGGGGTGCGAGAGGTCGACCGGGGCACCCGTCCGCTTCTGGACAAAGCGCCCGAGTTCCCGCTCCAACTCTGGCGAGGTGAGGGGAAATGCCTTGTTTGTTCGCTTGACCCGGATGCGGAAGCTCCCCTGCGGTGGTCCCTGACGCTCCAAGAGCTCGGCCAACCCTTGCTGCATTGCCTCAACGGTCAGCGCCGTCTCGAGGCCAAGCGAGAAGTTAGCCACACCAAAGACCCAGCGTAGCCGTTCTGCAACCTCCGGCCAAACCGAGGAGTCCTCAAGTCGAATGATGTAGCGCAGTGCGCGCTCTTGGAGGCGCGAGACGGGAAGATCGCGCAGCGCATAGCGAAGATTCTCGTACAGTGCACGCTTGAAGAAGGGACGGTTCTGCCCCTTGAGCGCCAATTCATGCACACGCGCGATGACGAGCGACGTCATCTGTCGGCTCATCGCTCACCTCCCGCGCCCCCGCCGCGCCTCTCTTCCCAGCGCCGTGCGGCCGCCCCGAGCCGTTGGAACTCACTCGGTGCCGAGCCGCGCTCCGACGAGGTCGAGGAGTTCAGCGTCTTCCGGGAAGCGCTTCTCCGCCAGTTTGGAGAAGACCAACTCGCCATCCACCCAGATCTCAAACCGGCCGCCCGACGAGGGGACCAGCGTAATCTCGGCGAGCTGGAGTTCGTATCGATCCAGCAGGAGTTCCACCGCACGGGTGGCACGTCCACGATACCCTCAACTCGTGCAGTACTCGATGCGAACCTGATGTCCCACTGTACCCCCCTTCGAAGTCTCCAAGTGAGCCATTATACCCTTCACCGGGAAGGGGATCCTCCCTCGGCTGGAGCACCGCCTGCTTCACCGTGCTGACGGCACAGCACAGGCTGTCGCGCCAGCCGGTTCAAGCGTGGCACAGTTCTGCGCAGTCGCTGCTTCCCGCACCACAGCGAGCTCGGCTTGAATTGTCACCACCTTACCGACTTCTGGGGGTGGACCTTCGCACTGCAGCGCATCTGAGCTCCATCCACACTCCCACCGCGGATCGTTCGCCACCGGCGGTGCCTGCAATCGCATCCCCGCTGGCAAGAGATCACTCACCACCACGGCCGACCAGCGCGACACACAGCCTTCGGGGCCGGCATTCTGCACTCTGATGCGGAGTGTCGCCCTCCATCCTGGCGTGATGCTCAATTCCTCACCAAGCTGAATCGCCTTCTCGAACCCAAGGAGACACGTGACTGGCGTTGGCGTGGCTGTAGGAGTCGGCAGCAGAGCACTCAATGACACGCACCGCGCATCGTTCGCGGGGTCAGCATCTCCACTGACAGTAACGCGGGCACAATTCTCAAGCGTCACGCCCGGTTCGACCGCCGCTGTGAAAACGAGATTAGCCGCATAACCAGGTGCTAGACTCTCCCCGGCGGTGCACGTTGTACTCACGCATTGCCACCGGCCCTGCCCACCCGCTTCCGCCACCTGCACCTCGGTCAGCTGCCGCATGCCAGCAGGCAAAGGATCGCTGACGACTGCGCCAGGAGAACAGCTCACCGTTCCCCGATTCTGCACCGTGAGCGTCACCGCGACACTCGTCGTGCCAACTTGTTGGAACAACGTCTTTTCCAAGGAAAGGTCACAGTACCCTGCGGGCGTCGCTGTCGGAGTTGGCGGCTTAGTTGGTGTCGCCGTGGGGGAGGGCTGTCCTCGCGGTGGGATTCCAGGGGATGGGGTCGGAGTCGGTGGCTGTTCGGCCGTCGCGATCGGAGTGATAGCCGGCGTCACCGTCGGCACCATGAGAGTGAGCTCCGGGGTGGACGTCGGCACAGCCGTCGGACTAGGGAGTTGTGTTGGACGACTTGAAGGTTGCGCTGGGCTCTGGAATTCCGCCGTGCCAACCGGCGTCGACACCCGTTCGGTCGCTGCGGGCAGTGTCCCGCGGGCGACCAGTCTCCCTTGGCACGCCGCCAGCAGGAGGGCAAGCACCACGACAGTCGTGAGACGCGCTGTCGTACTCATCCGAATACTGCTCTTCACTCGATCCATGTGCTCAGATTGCTCGCGTGACGCACTCCTCCGCCAGCGTCATCTTGACAATGATAGTGTGCCGACCAGCGGCAGAAGCGGTGAGCTCAACACCGTGGTACCCACGCATGCCCACATTCCAACGATTCCTCATAAGACAGACGTCCAGTCTCACTGCACGGTCACACAATGCTGATTGTTACCCGGCGTCGGATCTTGCACGCCGGGGAGAAACGCCCGCACGCAGTTGGTCGCTGGCTTCTGCGTGACTGTTGCCGTAAAGCTGAACTGCACAACCGAGCCCGGCGCCAGTGTACTCGTTGACGTACAGGTTCCTCCTGAACCAGAGATGGTGCAGCTCCAGCCACCGGACGGAGTGATGGTGAGCGGTCCACTGAACGTCATTGCACCCTGAATGACGTTGTCCGTGACCTGCACCCCCGCAGGACATGGACCGCTGCCCTGATTGGAGACGAAGAGGATGACGGTATAGACACCAGGCTGGTTCGTCGGCTGCATCACCTTATCGACTACAAGATCGCAAACACTGCTCGGTGTGGGCGTCGACTGCGGTGTCGGTGTGGGAGTTGGTAGCGGTGTCGCGGTTGCAGTTGGTAGCGGGGTTGGCGTCGGTACGGTCGTTGGTGTCGCGGTTGGTGTTGGGCTCGGAGCCGGCGTTGCTGTTGCCGTTGGCAACGGAGTAGGCGTTGGAGTTGGCAGCGGAACCACTGTCACCGCTGATCCACCAGGGCTCTTCTTTGGTGTCGGTGTTGGAGTGGGTAGCGGTTTTGGAGTCCACTGGAGGACGACAGTGGGTGGGATTACGGTCGTCGGTGTAGGAGTACCCCCGGCGTCACCATCGATCGCCGTCGCCGGGCCCTGTGGTGTAGCCAAACCAGCAGTTGGCACCGGCACTTTCGTTGGTGTCGGGGTCGGTGCAGGAACACACACGACGAGGGTCAGCGATAAGACCTCGGTACTGTCATGAACTTCGACATCAAGTTCACCATACGTATTCAGATCAACCAGTGGCATACCGGATGGGCCTATCGGGCTCCAGCCATTCGCTGTGATGGTGCTGTAACCCCCCATAGTCACTTGCACGAAGTTCGGAACATTGCTCGCTGTCCAGGGAAATCCGACAATGGAAGAGAACTGCCAACCGTCAGTCGCGAGAAAGGGATAGAGATGGTGGCGAATACGGATGCCGTCATCCGAAGCTTGCCAAGCAGCAAGGGGACGAGCAACAACGGTTACCCAGTAGTAGACCACTGAGCCAGCGCTCGGAATATTGGTGAACGTATGCAGCACCAGCGTGCCCGGCACCGCTGGACTGGTCGGAAGCTGCGTGTAGTGCGGTGGATTGTTCAGGGCGCTGACCAACTGCGGCCGTGGTTGTAACGGCCCCGGCCCAACGGTCATTGACAGTGGGGTTGCACCGGCCGGGCAGCTTGCGAGCGGCCCAATGATAGGCACTGTTGGGGTCGGTGTTCCGAATGAACCACCGCCAAACCAGCTACAGGCACCGAGGATGAACGCGATGGCCAACCCTCCCAAGGCGATGCCCCATGACCATGGTTGTTTCATGTCATCCCCTCCCAGGCTCCCTGCTGTCATCGTCCATTCCTGCCCTGCTCAGCGAAAATCGCAGCACTTCGGCCAGGAGGCTCGGTCATGGAGCGATGTGCCTTGATCTCCCGCATGTGCAGAGACGAATGGCTTTCCTGCCGACTTTCCCCAGTGTTGGCGTCTCTCACCCCCGAGAAATGAACCCACTCGTACTAGCCAAGGCAGAAACAATTTCGGTTCACAAGCTCAAATCGCGTCATCGCAGCAGGCGTCGAGCGCTCCGCGTTCATCCCCCTTTCCATCGTGCCTGCGTGAACCACGTGAATCACCAGCACCTCACGGCAACGTCTCGCACCAGGTGTCGTTCGCTGAATTGGCGTCATCCGTGTTTGCCACTGTAGTGCAAAGTGTGGTTGTACCACTTATTAAAGTTCCCCTTGTCTGCAAGGCCACCTGATAGTGGGGAACGACGGGATTTCCTGGCAAGCCATTGACCGCCGCGCAGCTCGTACTTGCGCAAAACCAGCCTTCAGTGCCGTTGTACTTGTAGGCCACACCCAACACGCCCGGTGCAATTGATCCGGCAAGGTTCCTGGCAACTGTCACCGTGGTCCCCGCCGGGTAGGAGCCGCCACCAACATTCCCAGGCCCTACCGTGATCGCATCGGTTCCCGGAACAGTCTCCAACAGCCCGATGTTCACAGCGAGAGCACCTGCAGCAGTTGTCGGAGCCAGGGGCGTGTCGTTGCTTGGTGCTAAGGTAGCCGTGGGCGAGAGAGTCGGCGACAGCATTGGCATCGGGGTCACCGTCGCGGTCATGGACGTGACCACCGGCCAAGGCACCGGCACAGGTGCCACGGGTGCGGTTAACGCCGCAGGAACAGTCGTGGTCACGCTGAATATGGCACTGGACGCAGTCGACCTAGTCGAAGTTGGTGGACTCACACTGGGAGTGACCAGTGAGGACGAGACAGCCGTCAGCACCACCGTGGAGTCTTCACTGGAGCTCGCTGCCGTCGGTGATGCTCGCTTCCAATCCCCCGCAGGCCCAGACAGCGTTGCCAACGGTGAACCGCCACACGCTGCAAAAACAAGAAGAAGGAACGCGACCGCAAGCGACCGAGTAACCGACACGTACATCTTGCAAAACCTCCTTGCCTTTCGGCGCCCTTCGCATCGCGGTCGCGCTGCGCTATGCGCCAAAACCGTCTTGCTCTCCCGGACTATCCCTCAGAACATGATCCAGTGGTCATAAAGAGAACCACTTGCAGCTCCGCCATATTCCACGAACACGGAGACGGGGGCAGGATATTGCCCCCGCATGGACGAGACCGTCTACTCTAGTAGAGAAAGAATCCGCCTGTATAGTACGAACGACGAAGTACTTCGACACCAATCAAGCCAAGTGTCATTGCCATCGGCAGCCAATTGTGCATCTGTACCAGCATACCCTTCACCACCTGAACCATGGGCACACCTCCAATATCTCCACCATTTGTCTGCACAACCGTGGCTCTGTGACAAGCCGCCCGCACCAGCTGTCCGCCCTCACTCTCTCTTCGGATCAGGTCCGTCACCTTTGGCGCGCCTGCGAGCGGGTCCCGACAGAACCACTACTGCGCTTTTCACCCCTTTCAACGTTGGAGGGGGCCCAACGCTTACAAGCGCGCACGAGCTGAGGAGTTGGCAACCTGCCGCGCCTCTCGAGGAGTGCATTCCATTCCTCTTGAGGGGCACGCTCTCGCAGCGACACGCTGCTTTATCCCCCGCGGGGAAAACCACCGCTCATGAGTTGCATTTCCTCACGGCAGCTTCCTTGCCCCCGGTAATAGAGCCGTCGCAGCGACCTGCTCCAGGGTCTGTGCAGATTGCAAAGAGGAGGTCCCACCAGGCGATATCTCGCCTGCCACCGCGCAGGAAGGGCCATGAGTACGCTTGGACGCCGATGATGACGGAGTGACCACGGTGGACAGGGACCGCCTCGGTACCGGGCGCTGCTGCTCTTGGGCAACGTCGCACAAAGGCGAATCCGTTTGGGGGTTTTATCGGAAAGCGGGTTCAGTCGCATCGGAGCTCGAGCGTGTGCTCCTGACCACGTGCAACCTCCAGACGTCGCGTGCCCTGGTCGAGGAGCGGAGCACCGTCCCAAGTTACTGCCGAGAGGGGTGCGACGAACTGAATTTGCACGGGCACGCCAGCAAGCTCAAACGTCGCCCCCTCACGGGTGACAGTCACCGGGAAGCTTCCCACAGGGAGCCGGAAGTGGGTCGGTTGCTCCTGTCTGAACTCAGCTGGAACTCCCAAAAGCCCAGCCACCAAGGCAGCTGGACCGTTCAACTCCAGTGCGAGTGGTGGACATCCGCGGGTCACTGCCGTTACGGGTGCCGTGCCCATTGCAAGCCAACCACCAACGGCACCGACAACCACCACGATGGCTGCAATGGTTCCCATAAGCGCTTTGCCAGTCCCGGTACCAATGAGCCAGTGTCGAAACTGCTGGACTGCCGTCGGAACACCACTCGTCGGAACCGCGCCCAACGCCTGCTGCACCGTGGCATCCATCGCAGCACGCAGCTCGGGGGACGGCATGATCGGAGCCAAGGCCGGAAGGAGTTCTGCTGCAGTCACCACTCGGCGACGGTTTCGCTGACAGATTTCACACTGCTGTACATGACGAGCCACCGTCCGACGCAGCTCCGGTGTCAATCCGGCAGGCAACTTCACATCGCCCAGCAGATGGTCAAGTTCAGAACACTCCTGCCGACCATGCCGCGCCAAGAGAAGGACCGTGAAACTCTCCTCGAGGGCATCACGCAGTCGGCTCAGCCGCGTATTGATGGCCCCACGCCGCGCCCCCACCGCCTGGGCCACCTCCGCGGGCGTCAGATCCTGTCGCAGTGAGAGATCGAGCAGTGCGTAGTCATTCGGATTCAGTCCACGCGCCGCCTGCCACACCAGTTCCGCGAGCTCGGCCCGCTGAGCGGTCTCTTCCGGCTCCGCCTCGGGACCAGTAGCTGGGAGTTCTGGCTCCCATTCCTCACCCTCAGGTGTGGTAAGGCGTGAGAAGGTCGTCGTCCGTTGACGACGCAGATGGTCGACTGCCGTATTTCGGGCAATAGTGAAGAGCCAGGCGCGGAGTGAACCGTGGAAGCGGCGTGCCCGCAGGCTGGTGAGCGCCTTGACGAACGTCTCCTGAGTGACATCGGCTGCTACCTCACGGTCACCGACGAGCCGCGCCACGAAGTCATACACCCGATTGACGTAGCGTTCATAGAGGATGGCGAACGCTTCCGAACTTCCAGCCAGGTACGCCTCAACCAGCTGATCATCAGTGGCTGTACGGAGATCAAACTTGGGCACGGCCATTGCGTGTTCTCTCAGTTCCCTTCTTGGTTGCTCTCCCTCTCCCTGATCGCGACAATCCTACTACCCCGGATGAGGAAGTTTGTCGTTTCACCGCGTTGCTTGTGAGACCAACGCACACAACTGGCACTGTATTACATGCCACAAAGGTTGGGATACATCCCATTTTCGGTTTGCCACGGATCACACACCATGCGGATGCGTCTCCTGGCCAAGACTGACGCGCCTCAACATCACCGCAGAAGCGCAAACGGCTCGCCATCCCTCGCTGAGCGCGGTATCCTTCCCCGCTTGGGAAGAGAGCGTCAGTGCCCGGCGGCGGGAGGAGTAATGATGCGCATCATGAAGTTCGGCGGTACGTCGGTCGGGAACGCCCCAGCAATTGAGCGGGTGGTCCAGATTCTTCGCGAGGCCTACCATACCGACGGACGACTCGTCGCAGTCGTTTCCGCTATGAGCGGCGTGACAAATCAGCTTATCGCCGCCGCCCAAACGGCCGCCGAGGGCGACGAGCGCGCTGCAGCGCAGCTGCAACGCGAGCTCCTGGAGCGGCACGAAGCCGTCGCCGCTGAACTCATCCCGACCCCCGCACGCCGTGAGGCCACTGTCGCCCGCTTGGCCGACCTTGCAGCCCGCTGTGCCCGCCTCGTCGAGTCGGTGCACGTCCTGCGAGATCTCTCGCCACGTGCCCAGGACTGGATCGTCTCCTTTGGTGAACGCATGAGTGCCGTGCTTGTCGCCGCCGTTCTGGAAGAACGCGGCATACCGGCTGTCCCGGTTGACAGCGACAAGGTCATCGTCACTGACGATCACTTCGGGAGCGCCAATCCGCTCCTCGAGGAAACACGCGCCCGCGCCGAGGCGGTACTCCTTCCCCTTCTGGAATCCGGCAAACTCCCGGTCGTCACCGGCTTCTTCGGCGCGACGCCAAAGGGCGCCGTTACCACGCTCGGTCGCGGTGGCTCCGATTTCTCCGCCTCAATCCTCGCGCACGCCCTAGACGCCGACGAGGTCTGGATTTGGACCGACGTCGACGGTGTAATGACGGCCGATCCGCGGCTTGTCCCGAGCGCCCGCACCCTCCCTGCGATCTCTTTCGCCGAAGCCACGGAGCTCGCTTATTTCGGTGCCAAGGTTATCCACCCACGGACGATGCAGCCGGCCGCCGAGCGTGGCATCCCAATCTGGATCAAGAATACGTTCAACCCCGAGCATCCTGGCACACGTATCGGCCCAGACACAAGCATGAACGGCTCGGTGGTCAAGGCGATCACTGCCATTCCTGGCGTAAGTGTCGTGACTGTCGAAGGCTCCGGCTTCCTCAGCGTCGCCGACGTCACTGCGCGCGTGTTCGAGACTATCGGACGCACCGGAGTCAACGTCTTTATGGTGTTCCAGGCCTCCTCGCAGCACAGCCTGGGCTTCGTTGTGCGGCGCACCGATGCGAGCAAGGTTCTGCGCGCGCTGGAACGAGAGTTCGAACTTGACCTTCTCAAGGGGCGCGTCGCTCGCATCTGGGAAGAACCCGGAATGGCAATCGTCGCGGTCGTTGGTGCTGGGATGCGTGGCACCCCAGGTGTGGCCGGCCGCGTTTTCGGAACACTCGGCCAGCACCGGATTAATATCGTCGCGATCGCCCAGGGCTCCTCAGAGCTGAATATCTCGTTCGTTATCCGGGAGGATGAGGTCGCACGCGCCGTGCCAGCCATTCACGATGCATTCGGCCTCGGTGGCTCACCGGCTGACTGATCCTGGTCTCTGACCGTCTTTTCGCGCTGCTCGCGTCGCCACGACCACAATGCCCAACCGATGAGCAGAGCCGGGAGGACAACAAATCCCAACATAAAGACCAGCGTACCGGGGCTCGTCCAGTCGATCGTCACCGCTCCTTACAAAACTCCTCGTCTTACGTTGCCTGGCTGCTGCCAGCGAGCCAGGTCTTTCCAGGATAGCTTCAGCCTCGTCGCTCTGCTCGGCTCCGGTGCACCTCGCATTTTCTTGACGATCCGTACTTTTGCCTTAGTCGACACGACTGAGCCCATACACGTGGCCCGATGCAGTGCCTCCCTCCGTCATCGGTCGGTTCCCGCCTGCACACAACACGCCCTCCTGAGAAGGTCGTGAACAGGAAGTTCAGCCGCTCAAGCGCACACGCATACGCTTCAACTGCCTCACGACTGTCTGTTTCCACAGCATTCCTCTCTTTCGAAACGGCATTCTCTTCTGACAGAGGCGTGCTTTCCTCCGCCGTTCGCTTGTTTTCACGGTAAGCCCCATCCGGCACACAGCTCCCCAAAGGGTGACGGCGCCTTTCATCTTGTGCAGCGTCACGTCCTTACCGGGAGGCTAACGTTGTGTGTAAGACGACAGAGCCACCCAACACTGGACGCCCTCGGCTGATCTCAAGTCAACGGGCGGTTGACGGCATCCAACGCTGCGACAACTTGTGAGGCGGATCGGGAGACGAGCCACCAGCCAAGAGCACGGGGTGTTCGGACCACTGTCTGAGCCAAAAGTCTTGCTCAGAATAGAGACAGGAAATGGGTGATTAAGTCAAGAAGTCATCGATAGGAATACAAGTCCTACACAGAGTAGCCTGAGCGAAGAACTGAAGATTCGACGCCCAATTCAAACACCTGAATCGAAACACCCCGCCTCAAGAGTGGAACTCCCAACCAGGGTACGATTGTTGTGAAACGGGCTGCTCACCCAGGGGGGATGATGGACACGCTCGCGCTGCTCGCCCTTGCTCTCCTAGCTGCCGGGCTGCTGACCGGACTTGTCAGCTTGCTCCTCCGCAAGTTTGGTGTGGCTCCAGCCCGCCCTGAGGAGCGCGCCCGAGGGATCGAGCTTCTGGTCGAGCGGCTCCGTGAGCACTTCCAGAAACGCTACTAGCCGTCCTGGTCTCCGTCTCCCTTTGGTTCGGGATCGGCCGCCTGAGCTTGTCCACGCGGCTCCTCGCGCTCCTCGCGCCGTCCAAAGTCGCGCATACGCTCGGCATATTCACGGAGCCGATCCATGACTCGCCGATGTACCGTACCCTCAGGGTAGGTTCCATCTGGCTGGCGCTCTCCGGCGGGCACCCCTGTGAGGATTTCGATCCCTTGGTCAACCGTCTCCACCGCCCAAATGTGGAAGCGTCCCTCTGCCACTGCCTGAATCACTTCCTCGTCCAGCATCAGGTGCTGGACATTCGCTGCCGGGATGATGACACCTTGCTCCCCGGTCAATCCTTGCTCTTTACAAACGGCAAAGAACCCCTCGATCTTCTCATTGACCCCACCGATCGCCTGGACCTCCCCATATTGGTTCACCGAGCCGGTCACCGCGATCCCCTGCTTGATCGGCAATCCAGAGAGCGCAGAGAGGAGTGCATAGAGCTCGGTCGAAGAGGCTGAGTCACCTTCAATCTCCTCGTAGGCCTGCTCAAAGGTGATCGAGGCGCTGATAGCCAGCGGGAAGTCCTGCGCATAGGCACCAGCGAGATAGTTCGAGAGGATCAAGAAACCCTTGGAGTGGATGGGCCCGGAGAGCGCGATCTCCCGCTCAATACTGATCAGATTCCCACGTCCAAGCGAGACACGCGCCGTCACCCGTGAGGGTTTGCCAAAGGCAAAGTCACCAAGCTCAATCACCGCCAGCCCATTGATCTGACCGACTCGCTCGCCGCGGGTCAAAATCTTCAGCGTGCCTTCGGCAATCAGTTCACGCACCCGCTCGGCGATGAGATCGGAGCGATACCGCTTCTTGCGGATCGCGGTCTCCACGTCTTCGGCCGTCACGATGTCCCGGCCGGCCTTCCCCGCCCAATAGCTGGCTTCGGCGACCAGATTGCCGATTTCGAGCAGCTGCGATGAGAGCTTGTGCTGGTGCTCTACTTGTCGCGCACCATACTCGATGACCCGAGCAACTGCACTCCGGTCGAAGTGCCGGAGTCCCTGCTCTCGCACCACGCGGCTGATGAATGCCGCATAGCCCATGACATGCTCGTCGCTCCAGTCCATATCAGGCGCAAAGTCGGCTCGCACACGGAAGAGTTCGCGGAAGTCATCGTCGTACGCTGACAACAGGAAGTACAACAGCGGCGAGCCAAGGAGCACGACCTTCACGTCAAGTGGGATCGGGTCAGGACGCAATGTGGCGGTCGGGAGCACGGCATACTGTTGACCCAGATTCTCGATGACAATCTGACGCGTAATCAGGGCACGCTTCAATGCGTCCCACGCAAACGGGTTCGAGAGCACCTCGATGGCATGCACAACCAAGAAGCCGCCGTTCGCTCGGTGTAGCGCTCCGGCACGGATCTGGCTGAAGTCCGTCACCATCGCGCCGAAGGTCGCGCGATAGTCGATCCGCCCAACCAGGTTGTAGTACGACGGATTGCGCTCAAAGATAACCGGCGCGCCGCGCGTCTGGCTATTGTCCACAAAGACGTTCACGCGGTAGCGCGCCAGATGCTCCTGCTGCTGGAGGGCCTGGAGCTGGGCAATCGGGGCCGGAACGCCCGGAAGCTGCGGCGGGAAAAAGTCGTGGAGATGTTCCGGGATGTCCTCCCGCACCTGCTCGAGAAACTGAAGCACCTGCGGCAAATCGTGATAGCGCTCGCGGAGCTCCTCGAAGAGCCCACCTACTGCAAAGAGTGCGACCTCGCGGTCAAGCTGACGCAAACGTTCTGCGGTCTCCCGCTCCAGGCGCCGCACTTCGCGCAATGCATCGGCAACACGATCTTGGATCAGCTGGTTACGGCGTTCGAGTTCCTCACGTACCGGTTCAGGAAGCTGTTCGTATTCCTCTGGAGATAGTGGCCGCCCCTGGACCACGGGGACGCTGATGACACCAGCCGGCGTCAGCTCGACCGCAAAGCCGAGCCGCTGCGCGAACTGCTGTACCCCTTCCCACAGACGTTCCCGCTCCTGGTTGAGTCGTTCCACAATAGCCCGACGCCGTCGGTCATACTCCTCGCTCTCGAACGCCCGTGGGATCGCTTGCTGCGCTGCGCGGAGGAACTCGTCCATGTCGCGTGCAAGCTGCGCCCCGCGTCCGGCAGGCAAGGAGATCGCGATCGGTCGCTCCGGATCCTGGAAGTTGTGCACATACACCCAGTCGGGTGGCGTCGGACGCGTGGCCGCAATCTGCTCCACGAGGCGCAGCACAGTGCTTTCGCGTCCCGATCCGGGCCGTCCCGCCACGTAAACGTTGTATCCATAGGTTGGGACCTCGAGTCCAAACTCGAGTGCCTCCAGCGCTCGTGGCTGCCCCACTGTCCCCACGATCGGCTCAACGTCGGCCGTCGTCTCGAACGGTAGCGTGGCTGGATCAAGCCGCCGACGTAGTCGCTCGACCGGTACTCGCAGCTGTGTGGCGAGATCAAGCCCGGACCCGTCCATAGCACCCCTCCCGTCCTCTTGGCCGCTTGCCCCCAAGATGCTCTCATGCACTCGTGGCCGGCGATAACAGCACGCTACTCACCACCATCGCCGCCGTATACGAAAGCACTGCCACCAGCAGGGCTCGCAAGATCCCCACACCAAGTGTCTCACGCAAAGCCATAAGTGTGGCAAAGAACACCCAGACTACTGTGAGTGGAGCAACCACGATCTGCACGGCAGGGACAATTCCCAAGATGAGCAGGAGCGACGGTGCGAGCGCGAAACCTAACGTGCGTACCAACTCACCAAGTGTCGCCTGCGTCTCCGGCCCAGGCAACGCCTTTGTACCAAAAATGTAGGAAGCAACGACGAAAATGGTCCAGGAAACGAAGGCCGACACCGCAACGGTCCCAAAAGCAGGGAGCCCTCCAGCAGGGAGACCAGCAACTCCCGCCGCCAGGGCACAGAGCGCGACAACCAACAACGCCGGTATCGTGGCTGTTGGATCAGCCTTCAACTCCCGGTAGATTGCAGGGTCAAGGCGCACTGCACCAATAATCCGCCTGAGCATCCATCCCCTCGTCCACTAGCGCCGCTCACGCGGCCAGCCGTATTCCTTCACGATCCAGGCATAGAGCGGGGGAACATCGAGGAACTCAACCCGGAGGCCGAGTGTCCGCGCCTCAATGAGGAACGACTTCAGGCGCTCCGGATCACGGTAGAGCCGTTCCGGCGAGTCGGCGAGAACGACCTCAATCTCGCGGAGCCACATTGCTGTCCGCAGCCCCTTCAGCGCTGGCCGCTCTTCCGGAAACTCCGGGAGAATCTCGCTAAAGACGCGTGCGACCGTGTAACTCGCCTGTTGCGCGTAGCCCCGGAGTCGCCGCTCCTGCTCCGCGAGCTCGTCTTCTGGCGCCGGCCGCCGCTTTGCTTCTTTGGGATCGCTCGGCACGCGGGCCGAGAGGAAGAGCGCTGCTGTCTCGCCGCTCATCGTCCGACTCGTTTCATCGGATGCAAACCAACCGTTCAGCCGCGCTCACCGTGGTAGATGCCACGGTACCCTTCGGTGACCGGCTGCTCGAGCCGGTGAAACACGAGCTGCGCCACCCGTGCCCGGCGCTGCAGTCGGAACCCCGCTGGGTTGTATACGACCAGCAGGGCAACGCCCTGCCCGCTGTATCCAGCATCCCACACGGCAGTGTGCAATGCCACTCCACAACGGAGCAGGCTTGACCGCGGTCGCGCATACGCCATGCAGTCGCGCGGCAGGGAGACTGTCTCACTGAAGCGCAAAAGATATGGCCCTGGCGGGAGCTCCCACCATCCCTCGGCATCTGGCTCCAACGGTTCGAACATCGGCAGGCGTCGTTCCGCATCGTGCGCCCCTATCTGGCCGATCCCGGTGAAACGCGCGACAGCTGCGACTGTGAGGTCGATCCCATGCGGTTGGAGCTGCTCTTCCAGCGCCGGGAGATCTCGCACCAGTGGCGGATCGCTCGCGAGCAGCGCGGCCAGCTGCTCCCGGCTCAGCACTCCGTCACGCTCCGGCATCGCGAACCTCCAAAACCATCGGCTGAGCACGGAAGGGATGACCGATCTTGCGGATCGTTCGCTGGTGCTCTGGGAGTTCCGCCCAAAGATGTAGAGGGCTCGGTTCCGTCCTTGGCAGAATGCGGCCATCGACCATCGTTAAGGTGTTGACGAGAAGTTGACGGCCCTGGCGCGCCTGTAGAGCAACATCATAGAAGGTGAAGTTCCCTTCGATGAGGCGGAAGAGCGCGATGTCCGCTGGTGTTCCTTCGGCCAGACTCCCCAACTCGGGTCGGCCGAGAAGATGGGCCGGCCGCACCGTCACCCGCTCAATGACTTCAGGCAAGCTCAAGCCGAGCGCCAGGAACTTGGAGAGCGTGGTCGGTAAGTCGAACATCGGTCTCTGGATCGCCAGTTGATGGATATCGCTCGAGATTGTGTCCGGCAAGATCCCTTCGGCCAAAAGCGCCTCGGCTACCGTAAAGTTGAACGACCCAGCGCCGTGTCCAACATCGAGTACCAACCCGCGCTCGCGCAGCGTGCGAATGGTGGGATGAAGCTTCCCCTCTGGCGTGAGGATGCGCATGGTACCACCAGTGAAGCAGTGAGTCAGGATATCGCCCGGGCGCAAGAGTGCCGCTACCTCGTCGATCGACGGTGGGCCATTGTTGATGTGCACCATCAGCGGCACACCGAGCTCGTCGGCGAGTTTACGCGCCAGCTCGAGCGGTCGGATGCCGACGCCCCGTGTGGTGTTTGCGTCGATGCGCGCTTTGACGCCAAGAATGACATCTCGGTTGGTCTCGATCACCCGCGCTGCCAACTCTACGTCACAGTAGTCCAGATTTGCAAACTCCCATGTCGGTGCGACCAGCCCAATCGAGGACAGATTCAAGAACGCAAAGATCCGTACCCGACTCGGCTCAATCACGTAGCGGCGCAGCCCCGGGAAGGTGTATGCACCGGCGCTCCCGACGTCGAGCCATGTCGTGACGCCGGTCCGGGCAGCCACCGGATCGGCCTCGATTCCCCAGTAGGTCGCTCCCCAGTAGACATGTGTGTGCAAATCGATCAACCCCGGAGTCACCAGCTGTCCACGCGCGTCCACCACTTGCTCGGCTGGATAGCCGGCGAGTGACGGAGCGACGCGGGCAATGCGCCCCTGGCGAATCCCGATGTCGAAGCGGCCAAAGCGCCCCGTCCCCGGATCGACGAGTTCCCCACCGAGGATCACCGTGTCGAAGTGTTCTCGTTGCTCTTCCGGCATGACGGCATTCCTCGCTTTGCCAGCTTAACGCTCCTGACCCGTCTTGGGCCCCCTGAGACCAGCAAGGAGCAAGCCTGGCTCCCTACCCCTGAGGCAATGCTCGCCCATCCGGGCACCGACCGTCAATGAGGAGGCTAGCATCTCCGGCCACAGCATTCCGTCCGCAGGAGTCCTCGCACTGCCCCCCGCGACGACACAAACCATGAAGTCACGCCGCCAAGGCCCCCCGTCACCCTCTTGACACCCGCATACTTCGGCAACTATATTGCTGAGAAAGCTCACGGCTAAAGCGACAAGCGAGAAGGGACGGTCACCCATGTCGCGCGAGCGGTTTCCGTACCCCTGGGAAGTGCCGACACCTCGTGGTGCCGAGGGCTGGGAGGAGATGTACCCCTACTACCTGATCTCCCGACCCGAGACACACGAGGTCGAGCGAAAACTCTTTTGGATCGCCGATAAGATTCACAATCCGTACGTCTGTGTCCCGTTCGACATCCTGCCCCATGAGGCCTGGGGTGTTGCCATCTCACAATATACCAACCGTACGTTCGTCATTCCCGGCGCGCGGGGGATCGAACGCCGACTCATCAATGGCTATCTCTACCTGGGCTTCGTCCCGGTTGAGGATCCGCAGGAGATCGAACAGCGTGTTGCCTATTTCCAACGCCGTGCTGGGTACTACTATGAGCATTGGAATCAGCTCTACGAGCAGTGGAAGCGCGAGCTCGAGGGCATTATCCACGAGATGGAGCAGCTGAGTTTCCAGCCGCTCCCGGAGTTTGAACCAGAAGAGGACGTGTTCGCCCGCAAGCTCGGGCGCTCGCACCACTTCTACCACACCTATCGAGCCCTAATTGACCGCGTCTTCCAACTCTACCAGCGTCACTTTGAGTTCCTAAACATCGGCTATGCGGCCTACCTGACCTTCTTCTCGTTCTGCAAGCAAGCGTTCCCCGAGATCTCTGACCAGACAATCGCTCGGATGGTCGCCGGCATCGACGTTATCCTCTTCCGTCCCGACGACGAGCTCCGCAAGTTGGCAACCAAGGCCCATCAGCTCGGCCTCAGCCAACGCTTCTTGGCCACCCCCATCGACCAACTCGACCAGCTGCTCACCACGCTCGGCGATACCCCAGAAGGGCGAGAATGGCTTGCTGCCTTCGAGGCAGCCAAAAATCCCTGGTTCTACTACTCGTCCGGGAGCGGTCTTTACCATGACCACATCTCCTGGATTGATGACCTGCGCCTTCCGCTCGCGACGATCCGCGACTACATCAAACAACTCACCACTGGCCAATCAGTCGAGCGTCCCTTGGAGCAACTCCGCGAGGAACGCGAGCGGATTGCAGACGAGTATCGGCAACTTCTTCCCTCCGATGCGGAGCGCCAGCAGTTCGATCAGCTTCTCCAACTCGCACGCACCGTCTTCCCCTTCGTCGAGGAGCACAACTTCTATGTCGAGCACTGGTCCGGAACAATCTTTTGGCGCCATATGCGGCAGCTGGGCCGGATCCTGGCCGATGCTGGGGCAATCGACCAGCCGGGTGATGTCTTCTACTTCAACCCATATGAACTCGAGCGCTTCCTCTTCGATTTCACCTCGGCCTGGGCGACCGGCATTCCCGTGCGTGGTCGGCAAGAATGGAAAGATCGCATCGCACGCCGCAAAGAGATCATCGCTGTCCTACGTGAGTGGACACCTGTCCCCTGTCTCGGTGATGCTCCTGAGACCGTGAGCGATCCCTTTGCGATCATGCTCTGGGGAGTCACAACCGATCGGGTACGGGAGTGGCTTCGCGGAGAAGTCGGCGGCGGAGCTGTTCTCACCGGTGTTGCTGCTGCACCAGGCATTATCGAGGGACCTGCCCGGGTCGTCCGTGATGAGAGTGAGTTACCGACGGTGGAAATTGGTGAAATCCTTGTCTGTCCGATCACTGCACCATCCTGGGGACCAACACTCGCGAAAGTCAAGGGTGTTGTGACTGACATCGGCGGGATGATGAGTCACGCGGCGATCATTTGCCGCGAGTACGGTGTCCCGGCAGTCGTCGGCACGGCTTACGCAACAACGACCATCCGCACCGGGCAACGGATCCGGGTCGACGGCAACCGCGGCGTCGTCGAAGTGCTTGACGCGTGACCATCGGCGTGCGGCGACTTGGAACTCGCGGATACCAGGTAGGGCCGTTCGTTGCCACCGGCACGACGGGGGAGAAATTGTGCCGCTGCGCGACGCGAAAGGACGAAGGCGCCTGATGTCGCAAGAACGACGTTTGCCTGGCAACGCTGACAACCATCCAGGAGTGATCGCCCTGCATGAACGACCGCTCGTCCTCGACGTCGATGGCACGCTGATCCTGGCCGACTCCGAACAGTGGAACGAACCGCGCCCTCTCCTTGGCGCAGCCGAATTTCTCACCGCGCTCCGGGAAATGGGTCGACCGTTTCTCCTGCTGACGAACGGAACAGCCCGCACACCGGATGACTACGTCGAACGCCTGCAAGCTGCTGGCCTCGATGTAAGGCCCGGTGAGCTGCTCACGCCAGCAGTGGTCGCCGCCGAACTGCTTGTCCACCACTACCCAGGAGAGCCGGTCTTCGTCCTCGGTGACAACGGCACTCGTCAGCCACTGGCTGCGCGCGGCATCCGGCTACTCGATCGCAGTGAAGCAACGGCTGCTCGCATCGTTTTCGTCGGTTGGGCACCGGCATTAACCTACGAGGACTTGACAGCCGCCGCCCGAGCGATTTGGCAAGGGGCCGAATTCTGGACGGCAGTCACAGCGCGTGCGCTGGCCGCACAGGGTGGACGTGCACCAGCTATGGGCGGGGCCATCATGGCAGCAGTCGCCCACGTCACAGCGACGCAACCCCGGCTTATCGGTAAACCGGCCCCAGAGGCGCTCGAGGTCGCCGCTCGTTCCTTGCGTACCCCGCTCCACGAACTCGTGATGATTGGCGACGACCTCGAGATTGACGTCTCCATGGCTCGGCGCGCCGGCTGCTCAGCGATCCTCGTGCGCACCGGCACGGACCGTGATGCGCCAGCCGACGCCGCTGACTTGAGCGTAGAGAACCTGTCGGAGCTCCTGTCGCTCATCAAAGGGAATCGACGTCACTACAGCTGAGACTTCGAGGCAGGCAAGAAGGCGAAGAGAGGATCGGCACGATGGTTGAAGAGCGAAAGCCCCGGACGTTGCAAGAACTTCTCGACAGTGTGCCCAACATCGTTGACTATCTGTACGCCAATCGCAAAGGTTCTGTAGCCCGGGATGCTGTCCAGCGACAGCCACCACCACACGTGTTGCCCGAGTACACAAACTGGCGCGACGAGCAGCGCGCGTGGCGGGAGACAGTCGCACTCTATGATCAGTCATTTCATATGACGACGAGCATCCTGCGTGGCCCGGATGCGTTGCGGCTTGTCTCGTACCTGGCCGTCAATAGCTTCCGCACCTTTGGCCCGGGTCGGGCTCGCCATTTTCTCGCCGTGAGTCCACAGGGCTATTACATCGGAGACGGCATCCTGTATTGCCTCACGCCGGACGAGCTGTTCCTCGTCGGTCGTGCAGCAGGCCATAACTGGGTCCAGTTCCACGCTGAGACCGGCGGCTGGGACGTTACCTACGAACGTGACGAGATCTTCACACAAAATCCGACCGGCCGTCGGACAGTCTACCGTTTCCAGGTCGAAGGGCCTAATGCGTTCGCGCTTCTCGAACATCTCACCGGCGCACCGGTACCGGAGACTCGCTTTTTCCACATCGTTACCCTGCGCATCGCCGGCCACGAGGTCTGGGCTCTCCGCCACACCATGGCTGGTGGCCCTGGCTTCGAACTGTTCGGTCCGTGGGATGAGGGACCAGCAGTGAAGCAGGCGATCATCGAGGCCGGCCATCGTTTCGGTCTCCGGCAGGTCGGTTCGCTCGCTTACTTTACCACCGCTTTCGAACTTGGCTGGATCCCGCGCCCGCTCCCCGCTATCTACACCGGGGAAGAGCTTCGACCGTTCCGCGAGTGGCTCCCAGCAACCGCAAACGAAGCGACCTGGGCCCTCGGCGGCAGCTTTGCTTCACCAAATGTCGAGGACTATTACCTCACGCCCTGGGAACTCGGCTACGGACACCTTGTCCAGTTTGATCACGACTTCATTGGACGTGCCGCCTTGGAGCGGATGGCGAACCAGCGCCACCGCGTGAAAGTCTCCCTGGTCTGGGATCCCGACGATGTTGCTCACGTAGTCCGCTCCTACATGGATACAGACCAACTACCAGCGAAGTACATCGAGTTTCCGCTCTCAACCTATGCCACTTGGCAATATGACGCCGTTCTCGACGACCAGAAGCGCATTATCGGCATCTCTACCTACGTCGGCTTCAGCTGGAACGAACGGGCAATGGTTTCTCTCGCTGTCCTTGACCCCGAATACGCCGTACCGGGAACGCGTGTCACTGTGCTGTGGGGTGAGCCGGACGGGGGAGCTCGGAGTCGTCCCTGGCTTGAGCCGCACCGCCAGGTGGAGATCCGCGCGACCGTCGCGCCGGTCCCACTCAGCGAGTATGCCCGGGCTCACCTGGCAGCGGCTCGACGCGGACGCTGAGGATGTGGATCCGCTTGTAAGAGGATGGGTTCCTCGTCCGGTCTGGCAACTCGGCTGCTCACTCAAGTCTCAGCAGCGGGGGATCCGGTCATGGAACTTGCTTGCCGTACCCACTCTACGAGCTCCTCGACCCGTTCGCAGTGGGTACCATACCAGTAGACTCGCCCACAGCCGGAGCAGTGCCAGAAGGCCTCCGCACGCGCCCAGCTCCGAGGTGGCACTTTCCCACGTACCGCCTCGCGCTCCACCTGCTCCAAGATCCCGTTGCACCGCGGACACCGTGTGAATGGCTGCAGGTGCCGAGCCAGATCAAACCGACGCACCACCTCAAGCAGCTGCTCGCGTGGGAGGACAGCACGAATCCAATATCCATGCGTCACCGCTCGTCGCTTGAGGAGCTCGCGGTCCCGCGTCAAGAGGATCCGCCGTTCGGTCGCTGCACATGCTGCGAGCGTCGCATCGTCCAACCGGCGATCATAGCGCGTATCAAATCCAAGCAGCCGCAGGTATCGCGCCAAACGGCCGAGGTGCACGTCGCAGATGAATCGCGGCTCCCGGAGCGGGCGGGGCCGCAACCGCTGCACTGGGCTGATATCGATTGACTCGAATACGGGATAGATACTCACACGGTCGCCGCTGACCAAATGCTGCGTCCAGTCAGCCGGCTCACCGTTCACCAGCACCAGATCAACCTCCGCACGCGGGATCCCAAGCGCCTCGACAAGATCCTTCACTGTACAACCGAGCGGTAATGGTCGATCAAAGGAGGTGTAACGAAGCGGCAGAGGAAGATGATCGTTGAGTTCCGCATAGACGCGCACGGTGACCGTGCCGTTCGACCAACGCATCGTGATCTCACACCTTCGCCCACTACCCATCGAGCTGTGGCCGGCAGAGGAAGTCACTTCCCAAAACACGACTTCCTCTGAATCAGGAACGCCCGGAAGAATGCTCTCACCATGATAACGCGCATGCCGTAACGGTGCGCCAGTGGCGATACCTCGGCACCGAATATCGCATCTATCCCGACGAGCGGAGCCACCGCTTGTCCGGACGGGCAGCTGGCTCGAGCCGCGCTGCGGAGACCGGCTCGCAGCGAGCAGTCGAGGGCGCCACTCTCGTCTCTGGCCAGGACAACATTCCTCACAGGACTTCCCGCTGTACAGTGCGAGCGCATGGTGTAAGCAGGAGTTCCTGCCGGGTCGAAAAGGTTTTCGAACGATTCACCCGCCCATCGAGGCGATGCGACCTACGCGCATCCCTGACCACTGTCAGGAACCGAACGGCCACTCGACGACGGATCGTCACTGGGTGCTATGCAATGACCAGTATTCCTCGAGATAAGCGAAGGCCGCTTCCAGCGACGCCGATCCAAGAGCCTCTGAATCTGTCACTTCGATCGACGCTGCCCTAACCAGTTCACGTTCGAATGTCAGCCACCTCTTCTGCCGAGCCGCAAGGTCCAGCTCATCACCCGTCACGACTTCGAAAAGACGCTCCTGGGCCAATTCGCGGGCTACGACGCCGGGGTAGAAGCGCTCCCAGTACACCGCTGGGCCCAGTGTCGTCACAAAGGTATCCAAGCGAGGATCCTTCATCTGTTCTGCAAGTTCGCGGTCGCGCGCCACACGTTCCGCGATTGTCGCCTCATCCGGCCAGACACCGTGCTCAATTGCCGCCGACTCCAGGGCACGGTCACGGATTAACCTCGCCAGTGCCACAGTACGCGGTCCGCTCCGCTCGATCAGCTCACGGGTGCGGCGTAGTAATGCCACCTGGGTCGTGTCCGTTGTCTCCTTCTCGGCTTCTCGCATCCAGCTCACATTCGCGTTCACCCACTGCTCCATCTCGGCCAGTTCGGCAGCCGTGATCGCTCGACCGTTCACCAGCACCACTGTCTCAGTGTTCCCGTTGCGTCGCTCGTCCGCAGCCCGGCGGACGAAATCGAGTCCGGACACCGTGCCCGGCAACGCCGCAACGACAGACACCAGGCCAAACCCGAGCACTCCAGCGAGCGTAAGGAGAAGGGCGAACTGCCATCGCATCAGAAGCCTCCCTATCTGAGATTACCAAAGATTCCATGTTCGGTCACCAGACACACCGCCGTAACACCCTGCCGCATCGCAAAGCAGGAACGCCCAGGTACCGCGGTCCTGCGCTCGACGGAGCGGATCAAATGCCCCAAGATATTGGGATGAAGTCGTGCAGCCACCAAAGGCAGCTCCACCTGGAGCGACCGCTCCACAACCGATCAGGCTCCAGGCGTACGCCGGTACTGTGCGCCGTACCTGTCCATCGTGGATAAAGTACAGGACAGTACCAGGCGAGCGGATATCGCCGGTCGGATTCCGCACCCAGACCGTGCTCTCGTGCAGTGTCAGTACATTCGCCTCGCGCGTGGGATTCCAGTCTGTTCTCCCAGAATAGTTGCCAGAATAGTACCAAATGCCACCACCAGGCTTGACACCGCTCGCTGACCACTCATAGAAGAGGCGCCCAGAGGCACCGCGTGACACTGCGGTGGAAAGCGCAAACACCGAGAGAAGACTGAGGAGGATCACCACCCCTCGAGTGACCCGTGACATCACTCGCCCCCTGATCCTGGTCCCGCATGTCCATCTTGACCAAGAGCTTAGCAGAGAGAGATGTCAAGGGTCCCCGACCGAGGCGGTCGACAGCACTCACCCGTGAAAAGTCACGAACCGGCCGGCGATCGCGTTTGGCGCTGCCTAGCAGTCCCGGGGTCGAACACGAGCGCAATCTCGTCCCCGACACCCAGAGCCCCGATTACTGCCCTCAACAGTCAGTGCATCCAGCATAAGCACCTGACCACCGTTACTCCGGAAACCCTATCGGGTTAACCTTCCGTGTGCCAGGGTACCGGCTGAAGCCTAGTCTGGTACCGAAGTTCTTCCACACGTTCAGGTTTCAACGCTCCCGGCTGCAGCGTTTCCACACTGGCCGAGCCTGCTGCAACCGCCAACCGTAACGCCTCCTCCAGCGGCCATCCTCGTCGGAGCCCGACCGCGAATCCGGCCACAAAGGCGTCCCCGGCTCCAATTGGGTTCCTTACCTCTACCTGAGGAGCTGACGCGAACCAGAGCCCATCTGCCGACGCCACTGCGGCCCCGGCTACTCCTGCTTTCACAACCGTCGCACGCCGAGTTCTTCCAGCCAGTGCCCGCGCAGCCGCCAGCGCCCGCGCCTTGAGCTCCTCCCGTCTCGCTGTCACCAGCTCCTCACCGGCTCTACCGAGCACTGTTTCTGCCTCAAAGACATTTGGCGTCACGATATCCGGCCGTGCGTCGAGCGCAGCTGCGAGTGCTTCCCCTGTTGCATCCACGATGATCGGAAGATGATGTTCATGGGCCAAGCGCACGCACTCGGCATACACCGCGGGTGGTAGACCCGGTGGCAATGAGCCAGTGGCGACAACAAGGGCACTATCTGTCAGCTCAGCAACGAGCAGTTGCAGTAGCGGATCTACGAGGTCTATCTCAAGATCTGGCCCTGGCTCATTGAACACCGTGACTCGCCCTGAGTCTTCAATCACAATGGTATTAACGCGTGTCTCCTGCTCGACCCACAGCGGTCGAAGCTCCAACCCCTCCCGCTGCGCGAGTTCCGCAACCAGCCGGCCGATCCAGCCACCGAGGATCCCCACAACGACCACTCGCTCCCCAAGCGCCGTCGCCGCCCGCGCCAGGTTCAGCCCCTTCCCACCCGCCGAACGTTCCACTGTACGGAATCGCATGACGGCACCCGGTTCAAGTTCGCCAAGGAGTCCGATTCGATCAAGTCCAAAGTTCGGCGCAAACACCACGATCTTCGCCATCCGCGTCGCTCCTCGCCATTACATCGAGAAGACCAGCCCACGCACTGAGGGGGTACCACTCCTCAGCACCCACTGTGCGTGCGTCGGAGTCCCCCATTCCCGCTCGCTTCTCACCAGCATTCGAACAGCCACTGGTGACGTTCCAAGCCCAGCGCGAGAATAGTCGCAGCCGCCTACGGTAACGCGCGACTCGAGCACGGTCGAGTCTTCTTCTGCACTCGGCGTGGCGAGAGGCGACCGGCAGTGAAATCATCCCGCTGAGGCGAGCCTGCGCCGCTCCCTCCCCAGGCCACGGATCGAAAGCTGGTGGCCTCGTAACCGCCATCACGGCATGGATGCCCAAACCTCTGAGAGTCACACTACCGCCCGGGAAGGAAGCCTACAGCAATTCAGTTCCGCCTCGGGCACCTTGAACACGCCCTTAATAAGCGCGCTCACCACAGTGCGATCCGCTATACTAACGCAGCTGTCCGCAGTGTCGAGGGGAGGGAAGCGGTGCAGGCAACGACACTGCTCGCGCGACCAGTCCGAAGACTCGATGGGGAAGCCAAGGTACGGGGGATCGCTCGGTACACCGATGACCTCCACCTCCCTGGCCTTCTGCACGCTCGTCTGGTGACAAGTCCTTACGCCCACGCTCGCATCATCCGCATCGACACGAGCGCAGCCCGTGCGATCCCTGGCGTCGTTGCCGTGTTCACGGGCCATGACTTGCTCCCGGTCGGCCCCGAGCCAGCCGAGCGAGCGCGTCACCTCCTCGCACGCGACAAGGCTATCTACGCAGGCCAGCCCGTGGCGGTTGTCATTGCCGATTCGCCCTACGCCGCTGCTGACGCCGCCAGCCTTGTTACGGTCGAGTACGAGGTGCTACCTGCCGTTACCGATCCACTCCGGGCCATGCAACCAGACGCACCGGCGATCCGTCCGAAGGAACTCGAGGGTGAGTGGGCTGAAGCCGGAATGCACGCGACGGTCGCGGGAGGCCAAGAACTCGATGTCCGTCGCCTGCCCGCCAACGTCACCAATGCCGTCCGTTTCCAGCGCGGCGCCGTCGAACAGGGATTCGCTCAGTCCGATCTAGTCGTCGAGCGCACCTATCGGACACCGTTTGTCCACCAGGCCTACATCGAGCCGCATGCCTCGGTCGCCATTCCCCGACCAGACGGCGGTGTGACGATCCACACCACGACACAAGGCATGTTCTATTGCCGGAACGTCACCGCGACGACGCTCGGGCTGCCGCATGAGTTGGTCACGATTGTCCCGATGGAGGTTGGCGGTGGCTTCGGTGGCAAGACGGTGCTTCTCGAACCGCTCGTCGCCGCTGTTGCCCTGCGTTTGGGGCGGCCCGTCAAACTCACGCTGACACGGACTGAGGAGTTCTTGCTGACCACGCCGGCACCGGCGGCAGTCTTCGAATTGCGCGGTGGTGTGCGGCGAGACGGGACGCTCACCGCTCTCCAGGCACGCGTTGTCTTCGACTCTGGTGCCTATCCTGGTGCACCGGTCAACATCGCGCTTCTTCTCCTCGGTGGGACCTATCGCTGGGAGCACCTCGATCTCGTCGGATATGAAGTGTTGACCAACAAACCGGGCACCGGCGCCTATCGGGCTCCCGGCGTGCCACAGGCAACTTTCGCCGTCGAGCAGCTGGTCGATGAGCTCGCCCAGGCCATCGGGATGGATCCACTTGAATTGCGGTTGCGCAACGCCGCACGGACTGGTGATCCCCAACCGAATGGTGTCCCTTGGCCGCCGATCGGTCTTGTCGAGGTTCTGGAGCGAGTCCGCGACCACCCACTTTGGAAAAACCGGCAGCGTATACCCAACGAGGGCTGGGGTATCGCCGTCGGTGGCTGGCCAGGCGGCATCGAGCCCTGTGCAGCGAACGTCCGTCTCAACCACGACGGGACATTTACTGTCACACTCGGTGCCATCGATATCACTGGTACTCATACCGTCCTCGCGATGATCGCCGCAGAAGTCTTGGGCCAACCACTTGAGCGCGTGCGCATCGCACTGCTGCCGAGCGACGCTGCCCCGTATGCGGGGATGAGTGGTGGCAGCAAGATCACGTACACCGTTGGGCTAGCTGTCAAGGCAGCCGCCGAGGAGGCACGTCGCCAGCTCTTGGAGATCGCTGCGAACGAGCTTGAGGTAGCACCGGAAGACCTGGAAGTCGTTGAGGGCGCTGTTCGTGTGCGAGGCGTTCCCGATCGCCAAATTACACTCCAGCAGATCGCGGCCCTCAGTATGGCTTTCGGCGGTCGTTACGCACCGGTGTACGGAACAGGCCGGGTAGCAGTCACTCAGCAGTCGCCAGGATTCAACGCCCAGATCGCGCACGTGCGAGTCGACCCCGAGACAGGGCAGGTCAAGCTCCTCGACCTCGTCGCTATTCAGGACGTTGGGCGTGCGCTCCATCCGGCACTTGTCGAAGCACAAGTCCACGGTGGCGCAGCACAGGGCGTCGGTTGGGCATTGCACGAGGCGATGCGCTGGGACGAGAGCGGCCAACCGCTGAATCCGACATTCCTGGACTACGATGTGCCAAAGGCAAGCCAGCTCCCGCCCCTGCAAGTCGAACTTGTCGAAGTACCCTCGCCTATCGGCCCCTTCGGTGCAAAGGGAGTCGGTGAACCTCCAGTTACCCCGACCGCTGCGGCAATTGCCAACGCCATCGCCGACGCCACCGGCTTGCGCTTCACCGAACTCCCGATCCTTGCAGAGCGGGTACGCGCGGCGCTTACCGGTCTGGAGCAACCATGAATCGTCGCACTCCCTCTCGGGAGGCTCGAAGGGAGCTACGGATCGTCCCACAAAGAGCGAGGCTTGTTGCATCGCGCGTTTAGACAGCTGGCGCTCAAGGCACCAGCTTCTTCGGGGCTACGGAGCATGTCGTACCAACAAGCTTCTCATCGCGAGCACAGACGCTGTCCCTTCTGCCATGTCAACCAGCGCGGGAGACCAGCCATGCGCCACAGCCGCGTCACTTACCGTAGCGGCACCGTCTGCCATCTTCCCTGTTCCAGCACGAGGAACTCCTCGTAGCCAACCGAACGGAGGAGCTGCGACGCCTCCTCAAACCCCGCCGCCACGTCCGCGGGTTGGTGCGCATCTGCCCCGATTGTTACGGGAATCCCGAGTTCCCAGCACCGACGAAGGATCCACTCACCAGGATATGGTGCGCCAATCGGCCGTCGCAGGCCAGCTGTATTGACTTCGATGGGGATTTCGGCCCTCCTAATCGCGAGGAGCGCGCGCTCCACAGCCTCCTGGTACCAGGACTCCGCCTCACGGAAATACCGCTCCCCGACGTTCCACTGCTTTACTTTGTCCAGATGCCCCACCACCACCGGTATCCTGAGTCCCTGGGCCCACGCAGCAAGGTGTTCCATCAACCGGTAGTAGTCCTCGACCAGCCGCCGCACGTTGCCCCCATAGACGACATCCACTTGTTGCGCGAACGACTCAGCCGATTCATCAACCGCCCACGGTTGCCCCTCCGAGTCACGACCGACGAAGTGTAGGCTCACGACCGCATAGTCCAGCTGGGCTGACAGGACGTGTGCTCGCTGGAACGCGGCCCCATCTGGTACCAGTTCAGCATCCAAGTAGTCGAGTTCCACACCGACCCATACTGGGTAACTGCCGCGCCAGCGCTCCTGTACCACACGCGCGTCAGCGACGTACTCCCGGAATCGTTCGAGTGTCATGGTCCAGCTGCATGTGAAGGGGACCGGCGCGTGTGAGGAGACGCCGACCGCCGCCAGCCCCGCCGCTTGGGCCGCCGCCACAAATTCCTCTACCGTCCCCGATCCGTCACAGTACCCAGGGTGGTTATGGTAACTTCCACGCATCGCTCCTCCATTTCCCAAACTTATACTCGCGGAACGAGTACCGTAGCCTCTGCACGCAGCATTACTTCACGCGCACGCGGAGGACCCCAGGCCACACTCCGATGCACCAACATTCTCCAGCACAACTGTAATCCGTACCTCCCATAGTCCACGCTCGATCCTCCGGCGCGGCCTCGACTGGCCCCGGCTACACACCGTGGCCTGCACCGCCACAAGGAAGAAGTGTCTGAAAGTTCATACCCCCTGGAAGAGTCTCATCGGCGAAGCGTGCCAGAACACGCCTGGTTCCAAGGAATCACTACCTCCTTATGGCATCTCCGCTCGTCCTCAGCCCGCCGAGGAGTCCAAACGGTTCACCCACCACGTGAGAGCCCGCGGGTATGAGAGGGAGCTCCATGCCACCGCTCCACACTATACGGCCACACGGACATCTTGCGCCGGGTCGGGCCGCCGGTCACAATGCCACAGGCAGGGAACAATCCATGGGGGATGGGCACAGTGAACAGTCAACATGATGAATCGTCTCTTCGCCACACCGAAGCGTATTACCATCTCGTCCTCGAGCGTATGACTCCCCGGGCGACCCCGCCTTTCGAGTCTGTCGAGATGCAGGAGCGCGTCTGGGGACGCCGCTGGGGTGTTGAGAACGACGTCGGGCGTCTTCGACTCTGCGTTCTGCACCGACCCGGCGATGAGATGCGCGCGATCGACCCGACTGGTCGCTACGACCCGACGATCGGTGCATACATCGATGAGGACGAGCAGTGGTATTGGCGCGATAGCATGCCACCCGACCTCATCCGTATGCAGGCCGAGCACGACGCCTTGGCCGCTGCACTGCGTGCCGAGGGTGTTGACGTCGTCTATGTCGACTGTCCACCGCGTGATCCGCATGCCGTTTTCACGCGTGATATGGCAGTCGCTGTCAAAGGCGGCGCTGTCGTCTGTCGACTCGGCCTGGTCGGTCGCCATCCTGACTCCGGCCGACGGGGGGAGGAGCGATACATCACGCGGCTCCTTGTCGAGCTCGGTATGCCGATCCTCCACACGATCCACGGTAGCGGACTTCTGGAAGGTGGCTCGGTCTGTTGGTTGAATAGCTCTACCGTCGCGGTCGGCATGTCCTATCGGCAGAACGAGGCAGGCGTCCGGCAGCTGGAAGCGGTGCTTGCTGAGCAAGGAGTCCGTGTGATCCGCGTCCCATTGCCCGGCTACGCTCTTCATCTCGACGGTGCCTGCGTCATGGTCGACTACGATAAGGCGCTCATCAACGTGACGCGGCTCCCCTACTGGTTCCTCGACACACTCCGTGAGTTCGGCATCTATCCAATCCACGTCTGGCCCACCGAGCCGCAGGCCGTCAACTGCCTCGCCGTGCGGCCCGGGCGCGTCATCATGCCGGCTGGCTGCCCACGCACACGCGAGCGGTTAACCGCTGCCGGTATCGAGACGATTGAAGTTCCCTACGACGAGATCTTGAAGAACGGTGGTGGCATCCACTGCTCGACGCTCCCCCTTATCCGCGACCCGTGAGGCGCTCTGCTGCACGCAGAGGGAATCGAGCGTATCAACGGTGGCTAGGTGTCACGTGCTTGGTTCCGTTCCTTCAGTCGACGAAGACGGTCGCTTCACGCGTCCGTGCGCCAGGTTGGTACGGGCAAAGTGGATCACTCTCTAAGGGGTCTCCTGTCGCCGCCCATGCACGGGCTCGTGAGCCACCGCACACGAAGCGGAACTCACAGCGTCCACACTTCCCGCGGAACTGATCCGGGTCACGCAATGCGATGAAGAGGGGATGACTCCGGTAGAGGTGAACCACATCATTCGTACGCACATCGCCGACCGGCAACGGAAGAAAGCCCGCCGGATACACTTCGCCGGTGTGCGAGATGAACAGAATCCCATTCCCGTCCCGGACGCCATAGCCACGCCGCACCGAGATCGGCGACGACGATACGCCCAGCCGCGCCCGTCGCTGCGCCACCACCCGCCGGTAAAATGGCGCCTCGGTTGTCTTGATGGCGAACGGAACCTGCTCAGTGACCTCAGCGAGCCAGGTGAGCACAGCTTCCGCTTCGTCCGGCGTGAGCGGCGACAGCAGACGCCCGCGGCCTACTGGCACAAGGAAGAAGAGACTCCAACGCTCGACTCCGAGCTCCCAAACAAACTCGAGCATGGCGGGCAGATCATCACGGGTCTCGGCACAGACGAGCGTGTTCACCTGAAGGGGGAGGCCGAGCTCACGTGCTGTGCGCGCGGCGGTGAGTGTCCAGACGAAACTGCCCTCCACACCACGCAGCGAATCATGTCGCTCTGCTGTCGATCCATCCAGGCTCAATGCCAACGTTGTGATCCCTGCCTCACGGAGACGCCTGAGCACATCAGGTGTCAGTGCATATGTCCCGCTCGGCGTGATCGAGACTGCAAAGCCACGCTCGCGAGCTGCGGCGATCAGCTCGAAGAGATCCGGACGAGCCAACGGATCACCGCCTGTCAGCACCAAATGCGGCAACGGAGAACCAAAACCACGCAGCGCATCGAGAAGCTGCAAGCCTTCGTCAGTTGAGAGCTCGCGCGGGTGGCGCCAGGGAACGGCTTCCGCTCGGCAATGACGACACGCCAACTGGCACGCCCGTGTCAGCTCCCAGTAGACCAGGAGTGGGCGTTCAGCAAACTGCCAGCGCCGCTCCATCCGCAAGGCCCTTCACCCCTTAGAACAGGACAGCATCCACAACCATCGCTGCGAAGAGCAACCCAAGATACTGCATCGAGTAGAGGAAGACTCGCTTTGCAAGCGAATCACTCCGTTCGCGGTAGAGTCGCGCGACGAGCCAGAGGAAACGCGCTCCCAGTACCGTTGCAGCGATGAGATAGGGAAGCCCGAGGGCGCCAAGCGGATAGAAGAGCAGGCTTGTGAGCACCATGGCAATTGTGTAGAAGAGAATCTGCCGCCGCGTCTCTTCTTCGCCACGAACTGCTGGCAACATCGGCACCCCCGCTGCGGCATAGTCACCGCGCTTGTAGAGCGCCAGCGCCCAGAAGTGCGGCGGTGTCCAGGCAAACACCAGCAGAAACATCAAGATGGCCGGTAGCGCTACCTGACCCGTCACCGCTGCCCAGCCGACCAGCGGCGGTACGGCTCCGGCTGCTCCACCAATCACAATGTTCTGTGGTGTGCTCCGCTTGAGCCAGACGGAGTAGACAAAGACATAGAACAGATTACCTGCCAGTGAGAGGAGCGCCGCCAGCGGATTCACGAAAGCGGTGAGGACATAGACAGCCAGGACGCTCAGGGTCACACCAAAGATCAGCGCGAACTCCGGGGCCAGCCGACCACTTGGCAACGGTCGCCCCCGCGTCCGCGTCATGATCGCATCGATGTCTCGATCGACATAGTGATTGATCGCCCCAGCTCCGCCCGAGGCAAGCGCTCCGCCGATGAGCGCCCAGAACAGTGTGCCGAGGGCTGGCACCCCCTGTGCCGCGACCAGCATGGCGCAGAGCGTGGTGAGCAAGAGTAAGACCATGACACCTGGCTTGGTGAGGACTAGGTAGTCACGCAGGACTTCACTAAGGGGGCGACCCGACCGTACGCCACGTGCTGTTCGCGTCGTGGCAGGTACCACTTCCGCCAGTGGTGTCGCTCGATCGACCAGCGCTGTCAACACTAAGAACACCCAGATGACCGTCGCTACTGCCAGGTGCGCCACACTCACCGCCGGATGCAGCCGGAACCAGATGTTTGCTGCCCCCACAAAGACTTGCGCCACCATCAGTGCGGCAGCAGCCAGCGAGAGACCGACCACCCACGGCGCATCACTGCGCAGACGGCGCACTTGCCACGCCAGTACCAGGACCAGCAAGACAGCGACCAGTGCGATCAGACGATGTGTCAGATGCACATCCACGTTGGTCCAACCGGTCGGAAACCAAAAGCCACCACAGAAAGGCCATTCTGGGCACGCGAAGCCAGCACCCCGCTTGGCGGTATAGGCTCCGCTAAGCATCAGCACGAAGACAGCACCGATCGAGGTGAAGATCCATGATCGGACTGGCGAACGCACCGCGCGGCGAGCGAGCTCCGGCCACCACGCTCGGAAAGCCAAAATGACCGCGACCGCGAGGTAGCTCAACGCCACGCCCAGATGCAGTGCGACAATCGCCGCTTCCAGATGCGTCCAGACAGTCACCGCGCCTAGCAGCGCCTGGATGACCACCAGCCCCGCCGCGACGAGCGGCAACCGCCGTAGCCATGGGTCTGCGGTTCGGAGGCGCCAGCCGGCTACCGCGACTGCTCCGGTGAGGAGGATTACTCCGAGTGCAATCAGCCGGTGCACATACTCAATCCACGCGAGGAGATCCCAACCGGGGATCACTTGCCCATTGCACAGTGGCCACTCTGGCCCACAACCGAGCCCAGCCCCGGTAACTCGCACCGTCCCACCCACGACGATCAAGAGATACCCCGCGATCGCCACCGCCAGCGTGAGCCAACGTATTCGCTGGCTCCCCTCTCCCACTGCGCTGTGCATCGCTGCCCCCGAGAATGCGTTGCCACCCGACACACGCCGCTCGCCGCTAATCTACTACAACCAGCGTAACCGATGAAGACGCCGAGTGGTGTCAGGGATCACCCGATCTTCCACGGCACGCGGCTCAACTCAAACCACGAGAAACCATACAAGAAGATAAAGAGGATCAAGAACACGACCGAGATGACCAACGTGCCAGGCACCTCGAAGGTTCGGTGTGCAGCCGCAGCGGCCGGTTCTCCACTCCCACCGGCAATGGCTGGATAGGGGCTGAACGCCTCAGGCACGATTCGGCCCACCGCTGGCCGCGCTGTACGCTGTCCCACAAAGACGGTCGCCACTGCGACCGCGACGAACATCGCCCCGCCGATGACCGCAATGATCCCCCCGATACCCATCATCGCGAGGAACACCGCAATCTCGGGCCGCAGTTCTTGCAAGTTCACACCAAGCACCGGTGCAGTCGAGAAGGTGATGTCCCAGTGCCGCCGCGGAACGCCCCAATGCCCGGCCAATCCCATCCCGATGCCAAAGATCAGCATGCCGAGGCCATAGACGTATGGCTGCCACTGCGCCAGCCGCCGGAACAGGAGCTGACGCTGGAAGATGAGTGGAACAAGGTAGTACGCAATCCCCATGAACGCCAACGTTGTCCCCGCGACGACCGTCATATGGAAGTGAGCTGGAACAAGTAACGTATTATGCGAAATCATGTTCACTTGCGGCCCGCCGATGATCACTCCGCTGATCCCGCCTAAGAGCCCAAAGAGAATCATGCTCACGACAAGCGCCGCAAACCCCGGCTCACCCCACGGCGCTCGGCGTAGCCACTCGAAAAGCCCACGGCGATACCCTCGTTCGCGCAGGGCCAGCTCCATCGAGGCTGGAATACTGAAAGCATGAATGAGACTGCCCATTACCGCCGCGTACATGAAGTAGCTCGCATTTACGTTCTTGACCCAGGTTCCCAAACCCGGATCGACCAACAGGTGGTGCATCGCCCCCATGTTGATGAAGAGCACGTAAAGCACAATAGCGATCCGGCTCAACCCCTCGTTCAATGGCCGCGCACCGGTCGTCAGGCTCGCCAGCCCGTACCACACGCCGACCATAGCGGCAAGATTCACCTGCTGCGCGCCATGGCCGAGCCCCCAGTACAGCAATCGGTAGATCCCTGGATCGACTTCCGGAATGACTCCAAGCGTCCAGAGGAACACCGGGAACAAGGCAAGCGCACCGGAGAGCAACGACCAGAGTGCGATGATCGCCGCCCCCATCAACGCGAACGTAAAGAGCGGCAAGCTCCCAACATCGCCGCGCAAGCGTGCCGCAACGATGTTGACAAAGAAGTGCACGACCGCCAGGATAGCTCCCACCGCGAAAACGAGCACCGCCGCGTAATACCATGGCGTCTCAGCCCGGAGTGGCGGGTAAGAGGTGAACATCACCGTCGCCTGGCCACTCAGCATCAGCACGGTGGCGATGACCGAGCCCCCGAGCATCATCAGGTAGGCAATCCAGCTCAGCCACGGAATGACCATTCGTGTACTTAGGAGAACGGTACTCGCAAAGATCAATCCCGCGACCTCGAAGAAGAGGATCCAGAAGATTAACATCACCATTCCATGAGTTGACACGAACTCGTAGAACCGTTGCGGGGCGAGGAGATGCACAGCCTGCCACCGCGTCAAGGCGATAAGCAAGGCCAGTACACCCCCAATCGTGAGATAGACCACCGCCGTCACTGCGTTCAGCATGATGAGCCGCTCGGCCGAGCGATCAACCGAGAGACCCGTTATCTCGCACCGTCGCATCGTTGCTGCTGTCGCCATCGTCCCACCTCACTCCGTCACGATGATCCGGCCGATCATGAGATGGTGGCCCAGACCGCAGTACTCATTGCAGATCAGCGGAAACTCTCCCGTCTTTTCGGGCGTCAGTTCCAGCACCGTGACATACCCCGGCAAAACCTGCACGTTGATGCTGTGTGGCGGCATCACCAGCGAGAAGCCATGTTGTACATCGCGCGAACTGATCAAGAACCGGTAGGTCTCGCCGCGCTTCAGTTGGATCACCGGTTGCCACGCAAACGCGCGCGCATCCAGATACACATCACCACCCGGCGGCGGTGCGACCACTGGCACCCCGTCACGCTGACCAATCTGGTATTGCTGGATGAACGCCTCCGCCTGTGAGGCAAACGTCGCCGGATCGACCCGATACGCGTGAAGGCGGTTTTGTTCTTCCCCGATAAGCGGCCAGACGAACGCGATCATCAGGAACATCGCAATGCCCCAGATGACCGTCAACCACACCCAGAGCCGCTCGTCACGGCCTAACCCCTCCCACCAGACACCGCGCGGTTTGGCCAGCGCGCTGACTCGACTCGCCATTTCCACACCTCCCGCCGAGCGCCCATTACCGACCAAAGAGCGGGATGAACCCCAGATCGATCAAGCCCCAGATCAGGTAGAAGAGCGTCGGGACGACCAGCCCCGCCATCAAGATCAGGAAAATGTCATCCAACAGCACCTGTGGCCACGGAACGCGCTCCGACCGTTCCTCGCGCCCTTCCATCGGTGCCTCCTTCCATGTCTCATGCCTCTACGCATACTGTAGGAATACAACTCGATCCGTCAAGGGGGAGTATCGCTCGGAGCGTTACAAAAATGTGACAATTACTTTAGGAAACATTCATGTACTATAACCAGCGAAACAGAGAAATGCCCATCGGAACTATTCTTTCTCACTACCCCTTCACCATACGTTTCTTCCCGTGGCCTGATATGGCTCCTCTCGCTCCCGCAATCTGCGGTTGGTCTTGGATACGGTACCCAAAGGCAAAAATATCCCTTAGCAACGAGCACTGACTCCTGAGCCCACTAGGAGTCGCGAACCTCATCCCAGACCGGAAGAATCCACACTGCTGGGACCGAGTTGCGGGGAGAGGAGATACGCACGGCTACCAAGACGAGGGACTGAGGTAGACCAAGTCGCTCAACACCAGCCTATCACCAGCAACAGGCAGGCCCATGCATTGATGCTTGCGTGACAGGCGTCTCGCTCGACTCAGTCATCAATGGCCCCAAGACCCGCTGTCGCGCCTTGTCGAATACGCTCGCCTCGGTCAATCCAACCGCTCAACAGCGCTTGGGCGGTGATACCTCGCAAGTCGAAGGTGAAGTGTGGCTCCCGTGGTGATCGACACAACAATTACTCGCTCACAATCAAGAGACCAGTCATCTCTCGGAACGCCGGGCCACAGAGTTCCGTGCAGAGGAGCCGGTATTCCCCCGTTCGTTCGGGTCGAATAGTGATGATCGCGACTGTTCCCGGAACCACCCGAACGGCCAGCCGTCGTTCGCCGAAATCGACGAGAAGCCCGTGCGTCACATCACTGGCCGAGATATACAGTCGATACTCGGCGCCACGTCGGAGCTTCAGTATCGGGTACCAGCCATCAGCTCGCCCGACAAGATACGCCTCCCCACCTGATGGAGCGACGATCGGGAGTCCGTTGCGCTCCCCAACCCGATACGCCGCCACGAACGTCGCGACCCGCTGCTCGAAGCGTTGCGGATCCTCTTGTTGCCAGCGGATGCTATCTGCGCTCCGTGCCATAACTTGTGCAATAACTCCGAAGCCTATGAAGGCAAGCGGGACCACAAACAGGGCCATAGTCGCGACCGAAAGGGACACCCGCCTGAGGTTCGGAGCTCCCGAGACACGGCGCAGCGCGTTGGGTCGCGCTGCCCGAAGAAGGAGCGCGAGAAGTACTACCGCATAGAGTCCTCCACCACCCACCCACATAATTGCGCCACCAAGCCGCTGGTCAGCCAGCGGGTCGATCCCCCACAATGCGGCCGCCTCGGCGTACACACCGTAGAGGGGGCGTGGCGCGAGGGTCACGGTCGCACAAACCAGATCTGTCGCCATCCACGTCGCGAACACAACAAGCATAGCGGTCATCGGAGAAAACCGGCGATGCCGTGGGAACGGATCCAGCAGCACCGACCAGAAGAGCAACGCGCCTCCCAGAAAGCTCACGTGCTCGACCTCATGAAGGAAGGGGACGCGCACAGCTGCATCGTAGAGCGGAGGGTAGTGCCAGAGTGCAAAGGGCCCAGTCGCTGCGAGGAAGACAGTCACAGGATGTGTGAGCACATCGAACAGTGCCACAAGACCCCGTTGCTGGGCGAGCCAACGTAGTGTCCCAGCGGGCAAGCCACGCAGGAATGTGCGGACTGGTTGCCCCAGGGCGAGTAGCGGTGCTGCGACCAACATCAGGAGCGTATGCTGCACCATGTGCACGCTAAACCGCACCGTATTCCCGTGCTCGGGGGGACCCATGAGAGCAACCGCGACCACTTCCAGACTGGCCAGGAAGGCGATTGCACGCCAGCGTGAGGGGACGGGGCGCCCTGCACGCTGTGCTCCCCTACGAGCAGCCGCATACGCAACTGCCAGACTCAGGAGAAAAACCGTAACCGACGGATCGAGGTGCCAGGCTCGGACAAGGTCGGTCGATGTGACGGTGGCGTGTAAGAGCGGAAGGAGCGGCGCCAGCATTCTTCGCTCCTCAGAGAAGGCGCCGCCCGCGGGAGCCACACGCTAGCTCTTCGGGACAGGTTGTCCCAATCGCTCTTCGAGCGCCCGAATCGCTTCGCGGTCCCGCGCGATCAGCGTCTCCAGATAGGCCCGCAGTGTCATCCGCCCGCGGGGCGTCTCGAACTCCTCCTGCCACACCTGATCAGGAAGATCACGCACCATGGCGAGGGTCGCCTCGCGCGCCGTCCCAAACTGGCTCAGCAGCACCGTCGGAGTCAATCCCAAGGCTGTTTGATGAACAGTCAGGAGCGGTTCCCCCTCGTCATCGAGGATCGTCCGCTCACCACCCCGCAGCATCTCCTTGATCGCCTGCGAAGCATTCAACTCTCGGTTGCGAAGCCGGTAGAGGATCCCGAGCGGACTCGACGGGTCGTCGATCGAACCCGATCCCGCGTTCATTGCCGCGAGCACGGGCCGGAAGCGTTGGTTGAGCTCCCGGTATGTCGCGATCAGCGCTTCAATCACGTCTCGATCGGCCATCGACGCCCCTCCACCACCGCCCGGATTCCGACGATCGCTGTCTACGATAGCGGAAAATGGAGCCGACGCGCAAGTTGTCCGCATCACGACAGAGGTCGAGATAGCACCTCGAACTTGCGATGTTCCCGAAGATTTTGTCCAACACCCAAGCGCTTGACCGGGGACTCACGTGATGCACCCGCATCCCGATCATTGCTTCTGACTAGCCTCTACCGAGTCTCCAGGCGGGACGGCGTTCGCACCCGCTGTCCTCGGTTTCAGTATCATGTCGCTGCTGTTCTCCTATCCTGCACGAGCAAGTTGCTCTTGGAGCAGCATCGTGCTACGATCCGTTCGGTCAGCAAGAGGTTCACCGCTAAACAAAAACGCGAGGAGGTACTCGATGAAGTCCCGAGCAGCAGTTCTGTACGGCCCGACACGCTCCTTCAGTATCGAGGAGATCGAGGTTGATGAGCCGAAGGAGGGCGAGGTCCTGGTCAAACTGGTGGCGACCGGGCTCTGTCACTCCGACTGGCACTTCGCCACGGGAGCTGCACCGGTGCGCTTCCCGATGGTCGTGGGCCATGAAGGTGCGGGGATCATCGAGAAGGTCGGACCCGGTGTCACCGACCTCAAGCCTGGCGACCATGTCGTCCTCTGCTACATCCCAGCTTGTGGCAAGTGCCGCTGGT